>Ga0207879_100019_pt1 | contig 608362 bp, 647 predicted proteins | sample LinPmetageLP24_FD_184045 | JGI IMG/M metagenome (GOLD analysis project Ga0207879, IMG submission 184045) | Marine viral communities from the Pacific Ocean - LP-24 (SPAdes) | ecosystem: Environmental > Aquatic > Marine > Oceanic | place: Pacific Ocean | collected 2009-08-30
CCCCCCCTCCCCCAGAATGCAGATTCAAAGTACAAAGAGAAGCCAACCGCTCATAAGCACTGGTAGTAATATGGCGGCGACACAGCTTTACAGGTGTACGGCGACTGAACACGTAATGGTAAGTACTGATCTCAAAGCACGCCAGAAAAACAAGGCTCACCTCGCAAACTGTGCACCCCTTCCAGTCATTCCCACCACACTGATCCCAATGTTTTGATTTACATCCATTTGAACCCCCAGGCGCAGCGGAACTAGTCGTCCGAACCGAACTCGTCGTCCGAACCGAACTCGTCGTCCGAACCGAACTCGTCGTCCGAACCGAACTCGTCGTCCGAACCGAACTCGTCGTCCGAACCGAACTCGTCGTCCGAACCGAACTCGTCGTCCGACTCGTCAACGTCCGACTCGTACTCGGCCGCTTCGTTGTCGTCGGCCTCGCAGTCGTCTTCGCCGTAGTCGTAGTCTTCGGCTTTCCAGGCGCCCACGGATTCGTTCCTCCCCCCGGCTTCGTGACTGTCGTCGCAGAACTCCCGTCGCAATACCCGACCCACCCACTCAGACTCATGTTTTTAAACACCGTACTCATGCCGTTCATTCCATTATTCTGGCATCCTTTTGCGCGATCTGCGGGCTGTATGTTTGGGACTGAGGGTGGATATTCGATGTGAAAGACTGGCTTGCCAGAGGCGAGGAAAGCGCTGTACGAGTTACATTCACCGAATGCAGCGCATTGCTCGTTGACGGCGAATTGAATTATTGGAGTCAAGTCGGGGAGGATGTCCATGCTGTTCTTGAGGCCAATGGCCATGTTGAGGGATGAAGCTTGGGCACCCATCCAGCGCATGTATTCGACCAGAGCGCCGCGGGTGAGGTTGATTATGTTATTTGGATTTTGCTGTGGATATGTTAGCGAACCAATTCCTTCCGCGGAATGAGAAGAGGGATTTCAAACATAGCCATCTGTTCAAATTAGCTAGCTTTTCAGAGTTCAGCTCCATGGTCCAGCCAACTTCCTCTCAAGATCCGACAGGAGAATGCATACCTGTATTGTCCGGATCTACCCCATCACATCCTTTCGCCGCAGCAAGTTGTATCCTGTTCGTCATAACCTTCCTCACATTCGAACTATTGACCTTCAACCAATACTCATTCGGCCACTCCGGCGCCAATGACTGCCCCATATCCTCCTTCGTGAAATTCCCCGCATCAGGTCTCCACGGCTCATACGTCCCCGCGCTGAAATAACATATCACGATCTTGCCCTGACTCTGAAGGCCCGAAATCGTAGCTGCATCCGTGTCAAAGAGATCGATATCGAAGACTGCTGCATCCCCTGGTACGACTTTCGGAGATGCGGTCAGATTCGGTATGCTGTCTAGGATGATCTGGAATTTTTGCCCGACTTTGAAAACTGCTGCGATTGAGGCGCTGCTGTAGATACACGCCCAGAGAAGTGTTGACGGGAGCATCTTGGCGCAAAAGCTTTATAGAGAGAACCAAGAGTTGACGGGCGGCAGGAAAGGAGAGGAACGGCCGCGCAGCAGTCAGCTTTCGTTTTAAGTGAATATTCGGGTGTCAATGGGAGGCGAAACATTCGAGGGGAAACTCCCTAGCAAGTCTGACGAGTTCCAGCAGCTGTCCATTCCACATATAACAAAGTTTTCCATTGAGCAAAGCGATGGACGGCTATGCCACGTCAAAGGAATGCCATTCGGTGAGATGTAGCAGTCGGAATTTGCATTGACAAGACATCAGCCGCTGAGTGGTCCACTAGGATGCCTTCACGATATTGTGCCGGCAGGTTCCAGACTCGATCACGCAAACTGCAGATGTGAAAGGCACATCACATCGACAGGGGAATTCTCCGCTTCGGTACCACTTCCGGATCAGCCCTCTGTCTTGGCCGGTAATTCCATAGAGATACTGTCTGCAAATGCCGGACCCGATGTCTTTCTTCCGGAAAGCAGGTAAGAAAGGAGGTTTTGTGGGGTGCAGTAAGGTGTCGCTTGGGAAGATTCCACATTCCATCTGTATGGTTCCTGAAGATCTCGCCACTGGCTAAGGATTTGTTGAACGCGCGTATCCTGCCTTACACACGAAGAGTATTTCGAGGTTCATGGCATGAGACGTACATTTTGGACCAAAATTGCGCCCCAGGGTGCTGATTTGCATCTGGCCAAGTTCTCGAAAACATATAACCAGGATCATGGCGTATTAATAACAAATCTTGTAAATTAAAAACGCGGGGAATGCTAAGCAATAAATCTCCTTGCTGAGATCTCCTAGGATCCCATCACGCGATTCCAGGGCTTCGGCTAAACAAGCATAGGCACCTGCGCGAACGGCTAGAGTTGAATGGCTCTCCAAAGACAAAACATATTGGACTGTACAGTTTTGAGCAAATTTTTCCTCGCCTTGCAAGTATCAATAAGAGGGAACGGTACAATATGCCTGTACATTCTTCCCCGGCGGTCAGAGTGACCTGGAAGCTGGGTGAAGCCCTAAGGCAATTTGATGGGCTGCCAGATTTCTCTCACGGCAGGACATTGGATCTGCGAATGTTTATTCTTGGCAACAATCTACCGATCGGGCAAATCCCACTGTGTAGAGGTGAAATATCCGATCTGGATCAGAAGACATGCATTTGGTTTCGGGAAGGAGATATCACTGAATGGAGAATGATGTGCAAACAACGTGTCTTGAACACGATAATCGTGTAAATTGGATCTGAACTTTAGTTAGCCAAAATGAGCAGTAACACCCGAGGTCCAAGTGTTATTACTTGGTCTAAGCTAGAAGCACCAGGTATCATTTCAGTCGACTTTGCTCCACGTCCAGAGGCTCGCGAGAGCAGGACAGGCTTTCTTTCAATGTCGTTCTCGGCTTGACATTTCCACTGGGACGCCGCATCTATTTTATCGCTTCTCTCGATATTCGTCATAGGGCCGCAGCAACGTCATTCTCGTGAGCTTTACACAAAGTACCGTCTCAAAATGTACTGCTCGTATTTCCACTCGAAGTTTGGGACGCTTGATCTGCTCATTGCTCCATTCCGACGGGGTGGGATATCTGATCCGTGCATCCGCCAAACAATGGCCAGGTCTTCTGATGTCGGATGAGGCTCTGGAATCAGACAACTTAGAGTAATAAAGAGGTAGCCTTCTGGTGTGTAGCAGGCGTGGTAAAATATCAAGATGGAAATGAGCATCCAGAAGAAGCCCTCATTACAGGGGACGCGGAGCTGGTGCGAGTGATCCATTGATGTAGAATATCATGAGATTTCGAGCTTCGTGGGATCAGAGGATTTTTGATGACGTTGGCTGCTTGAGGCGGAGACGGAATTCCCCATCTGGAGACACCAACATGGCCAGTCTTGAGACTCAAATCTGTGCAAGATAAATCCCTCATCTCGTACATCGCCAATGGAGCTTAAGAACAGCTGCATACTCATTTTCGCCCATCAGCTATTCCTAAATGGTTGATCTTCTCTCGACCTCTCGCGCGATACCGACAATGATACTCAATATGCTTGCAGGCCATCCTCTGCCCAGATACGATCATGAGCAACCTGTAGATTTCATCCCGGAGCGCAGAAAAGACTTCCCATACCCTTACCATACATGCCCTAAGAGCCTGCACATACATTCTGCGTTTCCAGGCATAGTGATCAAAAGGCGCCACAAGGAATATGTGGATCCGGATACGAACTGTGACGGGAAGTACTTCAACCGCACTCGTGCCAGAACTGTTACCAAACGCGCACTCAGCTCGCGACCGAAGCAGCAGTATGAACAGAACTCGAAGAAGGATCGGAAGTCGAACCAGTTGTAGCTGTAGCCGTTGACGATCCGCCAGCAGTAGGGGCAGCTTGTTCCTCTGCCGCAGTCTCAACCAGAACTTCAACAGCTTTCCCTTTGCCCTTATCTTGACTTTCTCCCTCCGTGCCATCCATCTGTGTGTCTCCATCCGCATCAACAGTTCTCTGATCTTGCGTCTCCAAAGACAGGGCATCACCAACGCTCTCGTCCACCTCCATCCTCTTCCCCTCTCCACCCCCTTCCAATGCAATAGCAGGCTCTCTGCCACCCTCCTCATCCCTACTCCCCTCACTACTAGTCTCCCACTCACTCCCCGTATAACTACTCCCCTCACTCCCACTTCCCCTCTCCACTAACCTCAGCGTCTCTCCCAAAACCAAAAAATCCCTCTCCAGCATCTCCGCCCAATTCTGCACATTCCCCAACTCCTTCACCCTCCTCATCCCCTCATCAGCAACCTTCTTCAACTTATCGCCCTCCTTCCGCAACCCCTCCGTCGCTTTCACCACGTCTTTCTGCTGCTTCTCGAGCTGTTTCGAGTTGGAGTGCAAGTCTTGCGCGCGCGAGCGGAGTGTGATGTCTAAGGACGAACCGATGTTGGTCATGGAGGCTTCGAGGGCGGCGCGCGCTTCGGCGATTTGTCGCGCGGTTTCGGGGGAGTGGATGGATGGGGAGGTCATGCTGACGCTGGGGGAGCGTGCAGAGGAGGATGAGGAGGGTAGGTTGGGAGATATGGAGGCTGGTGGGTTGCCATGTGGGTTGGTTAATGGATGTGTTGGTGGGGGAAGAGGAGGGGGCGCTGATGAGCTGGAAGCGTGGGCAGACATGGCGAGTGTAGGTTTTGGGGGGCTGTATATGCTAACTGTAACAGCTTGGTCGTTGTATAGCTCGCAAATGGTGCTTTCATGGTAGTTGTGACAGCGGAGACGTGAAGTGTGATAAGAAGGATGTTGAAGCTTGTGATGCGGGGTGATTGGGAAATGCGCATGAAGTGCAGGGGTTCATTGTAGGCGCGAAAATCACAACATATCGAAGGCCAGGAATCAATGATCACGGAGTCAAAAATGAGGAATATGGTAGAGGAGGTGTTGCAAGATTTTAGTATTCCCATTCCCTTTGAATTGCTGATGACCCTTTGTCGTAAAAGTTCTCAATGAACGGTCCGCAGATGCAACTCCAAGCCATGTCTCCACAGAAATACAATCCCAAGCCAGCAAAAACTCTCTACTTTCTCAGTTGGCGCTGGTAGAAAGCGAGCTCCTCACCCTCCAAGATGTATCCATCACAACGTCCACTCTGTCCTGGGCGGGAGGAGATGACGGCGAAAAGACGACCAGCCTCGAATTGCTTCTCCAAAGCAGGCTCAACCTTTCCTACGGCAGCAAAACGCTCGGCGTGCTTCTTCTCGACGGACTTGCTCTTCTTGGTGTCTGGCTCGGTCACCTCAGCTCCGGCTTGCTTTTGACGTCTGCGACCGAGGTTTTGTCCGTAGTGGGCCTCGTACCATTGACGGAAAGGAGCGGCATCGACTTGGACGACGGCGGATCGGGTGAGGGTGTTGGTTCGGACCAACTCGTTGTTGGAAGGATGGAAAGCGACGACGATCACACGGACCTTGCGGGCGATACCCTCAGAAGCCCAGGAGAAGTTGCCGGAGTCGAGACGAAGGGCACGGAACTTGCGGTTACCACCACGGGTACGGACAAGATGGATTCTCTTTGCTCCGATACGGGTGTTGGACTCCTGTCGGCCGGCTTCGAAAGCGCGCTTCTTCCCTGTAAAAAGTCTTAGCTTTCAGATCAGGTTGGAACATATGTCAAAGACATATGGGCTTTCTACTACGCACGGTAATATGCTCTCTTCGCACCAGAAGCAGAGCGCTTGTGTCGGGAGTCTCGAGAAATACCCATGATTGCGGATTCTGGATCATGAAATAGGTTAGCAGATGTCTCGCAAATATTGAAGAGGCAGAGGAGGATTAGGACAAGCCATAGCAACGAAGGCACGCAGAACCAAGCCAACAACCAGAGTATCTTGTAGAAGATTTGTAGAAGATGTGCCAGGCGATCCGATGTGCGAAAGGGCGATTCTTTCTGGATCAAATTGTGCGCTCGACTTTGCGATCGAGGTGACCGCTTTCCATCTTCCACAAAATTTCTCCGCAGACTCTAGATGCGATTGATTCTGGTTCCATCCGATGTTTCTGGTGATAGAGTGCGATGCGCAAGTACTGACCTGTAGATTCCGAGTGTCAAGGGTGGTTGTCGTTGGGTTGTCGTGAAGAGTCAAAAAGTTGAAGCCCGCCGAAAATGAAAATCCACCTGTGGGATTTCTCACTAGCGTCGCTCGCTTGTCTGCCCTGGTCGACTTTTGGGACTTCGCACGTGATCAAACTGGCTCGCCGGACCCACAACCTGTCTTCGACTTTTCTCTTGTCTTGCAGCCAAGGCTTGCTTTACGGCCAGGAAAGGATCGATACTATGATATACGGCTCGTATTATCTGTTCACCAGCATGGTAGGAGTGCAATTATAAACATTCTAGTGTACGCACTTGCTAGAAGCAGCAAAACTTACGTGGCACGATTTCAATTGGTTGGGCAGGTCACCAGCTACGTCAATGAGGCAGCTCTTGCTCGAAACTGAACTTTAGGCAATTTGGCTCCCCTCTGTAGTCACGGAGGTACAACAGGGGCCGACATGAGTCAGAATAGGGATCCTTTGGAGGCACATAAGGCCTCCTCCTCTCGCAGAACTTGTGAATCAACGCTTTGCAACCCCTTCCTCGAAACCCACTTCGTTCTCTTCCTCCTGCTTTCTCTCCTTCAAAGCGAGCTGCGCTAAATTAGCGGCTGCCAATTTCATCATCTCTGGAAACTGCTTATCCTCGACCTCGTCTTCTTCTTGTGGGGAAATTTCTTCGTCATCGAATGATTTCGATACTCGGAAGGAAGAAAGCAGAATCGTAGAACCGACCTCGCGAAGAGCTGGACGTCTCAGACTACCATGATAGCCAAGTTCCTTCAATACGAGCTCACCTTATACCTCTTCCAGAAGACCTCCACACACCATCAACCTTCCTGACCACAGATACTCCTCATACATCAGGTAGTTGAGAGACATCCCTCACCTTTCCAGAGACTAACTTGTGTAGAGCTCACTTCAGCGGGCAGAAAAGGCATACAGGTTATCATGGACTCCAACGAAAGCCTTCGAACTCCAGAAGAGGCGAAGCCCAAGGGACCATCGCATGTTGTTGTAGACGCTTTGCAGGACGGCACAGCTCCAACAATAATCGCCAACGAAGAGTCATCATTCTCTGCCTTCAAGCTCTTTCCGAAGCTACCATTGGAGCTTAGGTTAATGACATGGAAGCTGAGTCTACCGGATGGACGAGTCATCAAGTTCAGTACCATCACAACTCCGCCTGGCAACAAACATCTCATTGTTGACCAAAGACTACCAATCCCATTGCCACATGCCAATCAAGAGTCAAGATCAGAGGCACTACAAGCATATAAGATGTTTGCCGGTCGGTGAAGAGAAAAACCCCATCTATGTCAACTTTAAGAAAGACACCTTGAAGTTTAGGCTTGTGGACCAATTCGCTCTGCTCTGTGGCCTCAGATACGGTGCCAGTGGTCTCACAGAGGCACATTCTGACTCAGACGTAGTTGCTTTACTGAAAAAGGTACACCACATTGAATTCGGCGAGGACTACCTGAAATATGGCTACTTGAGAGACATGGCTTCATTAGAGAGAATCAAGATAGCTCCGTCTTGTCAACTAAGTAGACTGGTCTTTTGGCAAGACGAGAGCGGAAGTGATCAGTGTGAAAGATGGTCGAATAAGAACGAGTCTCGGACTAAGTTGCATTTGGTGAAGTCATGGATTGGCATCAAGATGGGAAAGTGGACCGGACCCAAGGACAGATTACCTAGCGTCACCTACCTTTGGAAGGGTCGCAAGCCCAGAGGTAGAAAGCATTGCAGGCTCTGCCGGTAAAAAATGTAGGTATCAGTTGCTTTATTGCCGTTTTGTTCCAGCACTGATATGAAACAGGACACCACAAACTTCGAAATGGGTCACTCCGTCATCCGTGGTTGGCAAGCATGAGCAGTGATGATTTTGTTTATATTCACATTAGTGCAATCGAAGCCATGATACATATGCATCATCAAGATAGTGCCTTTCACAAATCGCAAATAAAAAGCAATCAAAACCATCCCCGAACTATTGTCTGTGGCGTTCTGTATCAGTGTTCCTCAAGGTATCGTGCTATCTACATGGTATATTCTGTAACGGCTTGCAGCCACAATGAAGGCATTTATAAGCACACTGAAACATGATAGGGGATATGTCTTTGCCTTTTGCGCGTATTCTTCACTAGAATTGGGGAGAAAGAGAACCTCTACAATTCACGATCCCACAACTGAGTTGCTAGGCTACCAAATACAATGTCAAGCAGCATGAAGCGTGCACAAATCAGTCCAACAGTGGATCCCGAAGTCATGACCAGTCACCAGAGATAAGTATGACTTAAAAAATAAACTAACTTATCTCAGTAAGAAGGATTTTGCACAGCCGTCTTGGGTGAAAAGTCATAATTCAAGATCTGAATCTATCCCGCATCTCCCGACAAGACAAGAAGGTCACCGCGGGCTGCGGAAAGAGAGCCAGAGTCTCCCGATGCCCGCTGTGTTTTCGGGATGAGCCTCTTGACTGACCTGGGTAGCCCCTCTCCCTCAATTTGAAGCATTCTCGTTCATGCCTCTCGCCTGTAAACGAACTAAGGAAGAAGACCTCGTTCAACCCATACATACCCCCACAAGACATCATGAAGCCAACCCAATGGCGCGTCAATTCAGAAATATGAAAGTAAAAAAACAGAGACTTGAGTCTTCTCGATCCTTCGGAATGAGAAAGAGCTCCAGAAAACTTGTCGTGTCCGTCTTGTTCTCTAATCTTTAAAGTAAAACCTTGAGTGCGCGTCAGGCCAACGGATTGAATCTGACCCGAAGTTGAAGTAGATTGCCTTGTGGTACTTCGACTCAAAGGCAGCTGTGTACCTTTTGAGAGAGAACTGTCGAAATTCCTTACATAGATGAAGTAGTGGGGTCGGAACCGCCTGTGAAGTAATCCAATAGATTTGGTGGTTCTTCTTCCTAATGGTAATAGTTGGTGGTCCTGGCAGACAAAGTTTCCATACCATCGAACGTATTTCCGCTGGTATTCTGTCCAAACCCATGTTGTTCACGGGAGCTTCAGTGCCGATTGCAATACTGCTTGAATGCAGCTGCGAGACGCCAGCGACAGTGTAAGAAAACGTGCCCGGAACGGGCTGCGGACTTTCGACAGCTAGACCTGGTATTGGCATCTTGACTGATCTAGGCTTGCCAATATCTCTCACATGAGGTCAGGATACGATTGATACTAGATCCATCGTTGTAGATACTGTGTAGAGGTGAACTGTACTGATAAGATCCTCTTTGCTTTCAAAGATGTCCGCGAGGTCAATGGGAAAATCGAGCTGTTGAGAGTCCTAATATCTCGCGGAGGAACTAGAAACGGCTTGTTGTCTTTTGGGGCTACGGTGAGCTCATTAGCTTAAGCAAAGGAACTGTCGAGATCTTTTCGAAGATTGGCATTTCTGGGAAGGAAGTCGTGGCTATTATTTAGAGATATCGGAATTTATCGTGAGAGTGATCAATTCTATGGTGGTCAGAAGAGCAATTCAATGATGGATCGATACCTATTGAACTGTGTCCGTTCGGTTGTTGTGATTTGACCTAAAGCGGCTAGAGCGGTCGGGTACGCTAGCTCATTTGCGCCATAACAGCCTCTTTCTCTGCTGTCTCTTCTTCCATAACAACTCCTCATACGCGTTTCCTCAACATTGCAATCTCTGCTCTCACCTCTGAGATCCACGAACAGCTTCTCGTGAGCTCAAAATGGTCAGCAAGGGTCCAGCTCGACGTACAGGAGCTGCTGCCTGGGCGACCTCGAATATCGCAGTTGCCTTTCCCAAACTTGCAAAGCTTCCTCTTGAGCTTCAGCTAATGGTTTGAGTTGAAAAATTTCCATCGCCTATGCTCCTGCTTTGCTTATCATGTTCTAATTTGACCATTTTCAGATGGCGCTTTGCACTGCCAGGCCCATGGATCATCCAAACCAAGTCTCCCACCTGCTACTGAAACCCGAGACGTCCGCGGTCGACATCCACCACCTTCCCGCCGATCGATGATCAAATGTAGATCTAAGATTCCCGCCATGCTACATACATGTCAAATTTCGCGCAAGATTGCATTGAAGGTATACAGTGTCGCCTCTGGAGGCGCTTTCTGCAACCGAGGACCTATTTACTTCGACTTCGATCTTGATACTCTTTATCTTAGGCATTCAAGGACTTTGACTAGTGTGGAGAAAACTTACGCTGGTGCCGAAATCAATGATGACCGCCAAGGCTTCACCAAGAGACTCCAGCATGTCATGTGGAGTGCCCTGCAAGCCAGGGTGTTGTTGGGACTCTTGCCAAGCTTGAGGGACTGAAAACTGTCACGCTACAGGTAAATACATCTGATGATTCAAGACAAGCTGCGATGAACAGGATCCAGTTCGAGATCGCATATTCCAACAATACCAAGAAGCGTGACAGGGAAGCGTGGGAAAAGTTGAAGGTGACTCGCATCTCGAAGCAAAGAATGTTGGCACTTCGTCTCGTTCATCAGGTATGATAATAAAAGGGTGGCTGATCACGATACTGATGACCACAGGACGGCTTCCCGAAGCACCTTCAGCCAACCAAGCAACCGAGACAGGACTCCACCAACCGTGCGTTACCCATTTGGAGCAGGCTTGCTCAAGGTCAATTTGAAAGAGAGATCTAAAATGAGCCGAACATGGTTTTAAGGTCAGACGACATGGCAGGCACGCGATGGTTCAGATGATATTTCTTTGAGGAAACTGAAGGGTGGAAGGAGTGACGCGTGTGGTACAACTGTCGATGAATAATGTTCACCAGCATGCAAACATTGCTTGATAGAGCGGAGATAACGAGTGGTGGCAAGACCTGCTGTATGATACACGACATTTCGTGCTAGAGAACTGTACTCAAAACACAACTCCCTTGTCTGGGATCTGGATCTCGCCAGTTGCTACTTTGACCCCACTGCCAGAAAGATCAACATTGACACTATTGTCATCACCATTGCTCTTCGTCAGCATTAAGTTTATGATGCATTTTCTGCCAACCCTCAGACCCTGACGCACAGTGATACTCCCAGAATCCTCCACCAAGTCCAAGTGCCCATGGGTATGCAGGTAAGCCGATAGTGGCCCCGCCGCGCTTCCAGTTGCTGGATCTTCACCCGCCATGCCAGGGCTGAAGAATCGAGCTTGGTAAGAGTCTGTCGTGTTTGGTTCGGGTGAGAAGAGATAAAGTCCATAAGCATTTTCATCCACCAAGGCGAGCTGTTGAAGCAATTTGTCCCGAGTGACAACTACTCTGTTCAGCGCCGAGATTGAAGAGATCGGGACCTGGAGATGACGAGTTGTTGATGTGGAAAAGACTTGCGGCTGGCCCTTCTTTACAGATCCCGGGAAGCCAATATCTGATACATCGAGCCCAATACTTTCAGCTAGAGCGGCAGGATCGGAATATATATTCCCAGCCCTGGGAGGCGCCTGTCTGATCGAGACGGAAAACTCATCGTTGGTGCCTCTCGAGCTGACTCTTCGTAAGACTCTCACTGGTAAAACTTCTCCACCAAGCTCCTGCCAAAGCTCAAATTCTTCAACATTCCTCCCGCCATTCTTTGCAACAGGATTTGAGAAGTCCAAAAATCCGCCATCCGCCAAGACCCACCAGACACCAAGGATGTTGTGACCAGCTCCGAAAACTTCTGTTCCGTCAGGGAGGAAGGATCGGAGTCTGAAAGCAGCCTTTTCAAGACAGGAGTGAGAGAAGAATGTAGTCTCGGAGAGGTTGAATTGCCGTGCGATGAGTTGCATCTGCGTAGTGGTGAGGTCGGCCGTTCTGTTGTCTACCACGGCCAGGGGATTGCCTTTGAATGCTGTGGTGGAGAAGACATCAACAGTGGTGAATGGTACGGTTGACATCTTGAAAAGAGTATGCGTTCAAGAAATTTGGTTTGGTGCGATTTGAGAGTACGAAGACTCAGGTAAGACGTGGTTGTCTCTCTGTTCAGTGGCAGGAGGCAAATGTGAGTGGCATATTTATTTTGCACTAAGAATTCAAAATGTCCTCAAATATGAAGTCAGATACAGATTCAAATCTCGTCAATGCTGACAGATGCTTTGGATTAGCAATATTACTATGTTTGTTGCCCCAGTGCGGGGAGATCATGGCCAAGTGTGGGGAAACTTTCAGCCGGCTGACAAACAGATGCCAAGTGAAGCGCCTTTCAATTGTTTACACGTCTGCATTACAAATATTGCAGACTTGAAGAAGCTCGAGCGACTGCTTAAAGCTAATGTGACTTGATTAGAACCAGCTTAATTCGTTGGTCCATGACATAAAGTGGAAGTGCTGCATGTTGCTGTTTTGTCAGTGCTCGCTAGAAAGGGTGATGTTCTCAGCAGTCAGCTCGCTTAACGAGGCGGTTGACACCTGAAGGTCTTTTGCCTTTTAGAAGTCAAGCAATAATCTTCGGTCGCGCCCTTATGGTAGAAGACACTCTCGAAACTGAAAGTGAGATATACTTTGTTTGTTAGTACCACTGCAAGGGCCCGTGTTGGCGCTTAGAGGGGTTCTGAAAAGTGCGATCAAGCTGAATGACTGTTCCATCCTGTCCAAACAATTCCATTCATTGTACCTTTCGTAGCCCGCATATAGTATGGACCGCTCATTGAGATGATACAATCTCCGTTTCGATAAACTTGCTCCTCAATTCGGTCGACCATCTGATCACGCTTGCTTACCCCTATGCCAGATAAGCCTCGAACCTTTACATCGATTATTTTATCCACCACACTAAGGATGGTCTAGCGGAGAAGGAATACAGGAATGCTAACCCGAGATAGAGAACGAAATTGAAATTACGTGGCGACCTGCAGCAAAAGCATCATTTTCAGTATATACACCATTCCACAACATGACTTCATGTACAGTGACTCCGAACCAATCTTGTTACTGTAATTTTTGAAAAGGGATGCTGCTCATCTGAACAGCGTAAAATCTTTTCAGAGCTTGACAGTGAATGAATACACCCCACTACCACCACCGACGTAAATAACATCCTTGTCCTTCTCAGTCCTTCCAAATCCACAAGAAGTTGAGCCCGAGACAGTCGCAATAGCCGTCGGCTTACCAACAGCTGGATCAACTTCCACGATCGAATTCTTCCCGTTTGTGGCGATGTAGATCTTGCCGTTGGGTCCAAAGCACAAATCATCACCCATCAAATTCGTCCAGAGGGTCGTGACAGCACCCGTTGCCTTGCCAGTCGCATCAACAGGAATTTTGTGGAAGCTGTTCTTGAAAATATTCGTGTACCAAACCACTCCATCTTTGTAACGAATGCCGTCGATGCCGAATGGAATACCTCCGGAGGGAGCCATGGTGGGGTCTGTAATGGCTGTCGAGTATGTTCCTGTCAAGAAGTTGAAGCGGAAGACTGATCCCTTCCCTGCATCTGCAACCAGGACGGTGTCATTGGAAAAAGCAGTCAATCCATTCAAGTTGTTGGCTTCGGTGATAGTGTTGATCAGTGTTGCAACAGGTGAGGCTCCCGTGAAGTCGACTTTGTAGATCCCCTTTCCGCCAATCACTGCAAATACATCAGGAGTGACCTCAGCAATGCCGCTCAGCCCTGATGCTCCAGTGACTACAACAGCTGTCTTGGAAGTTTTCGCGACTGGGTCAACGATGTAGAGGTTTGCGCTATTCATGTTTGTCGCGAGAATCTGGCCATTTGGACGAACCGCGAGGTTCTCGGTCGATGCGAGCCTGACAACTTGTGCAGCGGCTGCTTGACGATCCTTCAAAATTGATGCAGCTGCAGAAGATGAAAAGCAGAGGATCAGGGTGGAAGCACCCCAGAGAGACGAAATTTGAACCATGATGCCTAGATGAAGCTGTATCGAGGGGTGAGAATGGTCTCCGAACATATGAGTGCGAGAGCAAACGTGTATTTAAAGAACTTTCTTATGTTTGAATGATTGCATTAGCCTTTTCGGGTCAATTTGGGGTAGTGTGGAGGCTGAATGGGAAACGAGGCTGTGAATATGGCTCCTCATCCTCATTCTGGGTAAATAGTTAAGCGAGGGGTTCAAGTGCCGGTCCCTTGAAACAATTGGATGTGCTCCATCGGATATGGATACCAAGGCCTTCGGTATTGTGATATATCTGTTAGGTACGTCAAGATAATAGGCATTCGCATTATCCATTTCTTGTCGATGTATTTCCCACCTCGACGTCAATTAATTAGCATTTGGCATCCGCTAATTTCTCGATGGCGATCCTCTGTGTTGCACGCGGAGTAAATGAAAGCAGTTACCGGTGAGCATAAATATTTTGGGCTTTGGACGGGCTAAATCCGCACGCTTTGAAGAACAGTACTCTGTCGCGTTTAGAATTCTGTGACAGTACCTGGGAATGTCTAAGGCCACGAGCGTTGCGAAGTCAACAAAGGATGGTCTATGCAGAACTTTGTCTCGTTACTTATGCAAAGCTTTGTTGTTATTTCTTTCTCATAATTTCATTGTCTGGGACAGGGACAATGTGTTAATATCCATCAACAAACGATCATCCCTCCACGATAAATTTGACGACTTCGCAGAATGTGTTTTCTCGCACTTCACACATGCTGAATTTAGAGGAGAGTAATCAATCTTCTTCATCATGGGTCAAAGTAGTTCTAGCCAAGACGAAGTACCAAATGGTTTCGGTTGTCAAGCAACGAGACCTAGCCAAGAAACCCGTCCCGGTCGAGAAACGTGGTCCTCTGTACGGCTTCACCGTAATTTATTCCTGTGGACATAAGCGATCTATACTAAGCTAGACGAGAGATTGCAGACGAGAGAACAAGCATAGTAAATACTACAAGCTCTGTGGTAGGCGTGCCTGCTACGCAGAAGCCGAGGTTCGAGAGAACTAGAAATTTAACAGAAAGAATGCCGAATGCAGAGAGCTAAAAAACAAACAGCCGGATCACAAACGCGAATGGTGCTCCCGCCATCAACAAAGTCTATATGGCCTGATAGGATCTTACCCTTACTTCAGGTGATTTCGTATCAACAAATGTTACCTTTCGGCCCCGCAATTTTGCATTATAGCGCTGTAGTGATGTAAGAACCTATCCCCGATGTTCGTTGTTCCACTGATTCCAGGAAATTAGACAATTCCCCAGAAGCAGTGATTGACATTAAAATTTGAGCATACGATATTAAACACAGTTCAGATACAAAGCAGTGCACGTTGTGGCAAAATTAGTAAAATCATAAACAACTAAACGTGGAAAGGTTCAGTACTCTCGAAGGTAAGATCTTACCAACACAAAGGCGAGATATTAGTGCAAGATTACCCTGCTACCTTTTGAACCGACAATCTCGTTCATCGTTGAAAAGCTTGAAAGAGGAACCAGTGAGATTTCATCCTATTCGCCTAATGCTACTGCGAGACAAGACGTCGAACGATCGACTAGATGTAAGAAGACTGCTTACTCAACACGCAATACATTTGAAAAAGTAATTTATATCAACAAGAATTGTATGACTAGTTTGAAATCGCGCCTTATCTGTTGTCGGCAAGTGATGCTTAACAGTGAAGATGCCATGTGATCTGCGCATGAAAAAGCAAACTTGAAATCAAACGTTTTTCGAATCGCTCCAACCTCTGAGATTCCAGCTGCATCACGTCTTATAAGCCAAAACTATCGCCTTCCACATTTTCGGGGGATTTCCTTTGTCTCATATGCCATCTCCCGCTCCTTAATACCACGAGAAGCACGGATCCAGCCGTGGCCAAGCTCCACACCTCATGGCATTTCTCGGCTCCACGTCCGGACTGGTCTACCGGCTGAGCCAAGCAACCGAACCTCCAAAGTGACCGCTACAGTGCCAGAACCATCTGGGGGGTATTCGGATAATGCAACTTATGATGTGAAGTAAAATTTATTGGATTTGCGAGATACTTTGCAACTTCTCGGATGATTTGCGGTTAGTCGTCGTGCCATGTTGGTGCTGCTTTGTTCACGCACGAAAAACTAACCGCAACCACCGGGGAATACCCAGACGCCCCTAATTTGAGCCTTGCTACACTACAAACAAGTCCTTTGTCCTACCAAATATATCATGAGTACTCGCCATAATTCCCGCATGCCAAGTCCCGACAAGCCTGTCATTATCTCTTGCCTAGACCTGCCCAGCGACCACGACAGAACCGGACGCTAAGGATCTCGCCAAAAGCTCGCATTCCAAGATAGACCCAAGATCTTGGGCATGCAAGCCGCCGCTGAGTAGTGCAAAACTACCTTTCTTCCAAGATACCTATCAACGCTGTATTTAATATGGTCTCAGATTGCGTGCTAAAGCCAAGACATGTCATCATCTGGCCCAGATACCACAGAGAAGTCTTCATGAGAAATATAAGAGGAGTTCGGAGGGGTATGGGGATTTTATAAGAACGCATGGCTGTCCGCATTGTTAGGATAAATAGATTTAGCATATCGGACAACGGGTACCAGTCAAACAGTAATCATGTCGGGCTTGGACTTGAAAACGTCGAATCCAGACGAGTATCCTCGTCCTCGAGAGGATGAGGAAGTCCTTAACTTGGACACGGATTGGACCAAAGAGGAGGAGGCAAAAGCCAAGCGAAAGTTAGTACTCCTGAACACAGACTTAGCTAATTGTTATTGACAAATGTTTGCACAGGTTGGACTTCATCATCATGCCTCTACTTACTCTCGGTTTCTTTTGCTTGCGTGAGTGCACAGCAAGTGTCTCATCACGAATTTGTACTTACAACGATACAGAACTCGATCGTGGCAATATCGCCAACGCTCTCACAGACAACTTCTTCAAAGATGTGAACATCACTCAAGATCAATTCAATGTCGGCCAACAAATGCTCTCCCTCGGCATCGTCCTCTTCGAAATCCCCTCCAACATGATCCTTTACCGAGTCGGTCCCGGAAAGTGGCTCACACTGCAACTCTTCCTCTTTGGAACTGTCAGCACATTCCAGGCTTTCCAAAATAATTACGGATCTTTTGTTGCGAGTCGATTCTTGTTGGGTGTCACTGAGTCTGGCTTCATTCCCGGGGGTCTTTGGACACTTTCGACTTGGTATACGCGGAAGGAGACTGCGAAGCGAGTCATGTTCTTCTACTTCGGCAATCAATTCGGTCAAGCTTCGTCAAAGCTGCTCGCCTACGGTATCCTACACATGCGAGGTGTTGGTGGCAGAGCTGGATGGTTCTGGCTCTTTGTCCTGATGGGAGCATTCACTTGCTTGAGTGGCTGCATCCTCGGTCTTTTCCTACCGGATTCTTTCAAGAGGCCACACAGTACATTCCTACCAAAAAGATCTATGTTCACTCCAAGAGAGCTACACATTCTCCGAAGCCGAGTTCTTCTGGATGACCCGATGAAGGGAAAGAAGAAGAAGCGCATTGGCAGAGCTGCATTTAAGAAAGCGGTGAGACACTCATTGACCGGATGGCATAACTTCTTGCTGATTTATTGGTAGTTTTCCAACTGGCGTCTCTGGGTCCACTTCGCGATTACCCTGTCCAATAATGGACCACAGCGTGCGTTTGATACTTATTCACCATCCATCGTCAGAGACTTCGGTTTCGCTGCCCTTACTAGCAACGCATTGGCATCTGTTGGTCTGTTTCTGCAGATCCCAGTGTCTTTCTCCTTCAGTTGGGTGTCAGACCATTAGTAAGTCTATCCTATATCGACAAGCCACGGAACGATACTAACATACCACAGCAACAAACGTGGTGAGACTGTCATAGGTGGTTTAAGTATGCATCTTCTGGGTTATATCTTCAACCGAATCTTCACCGAGATCAACAACCGCGGAGTACGATACTTTGGCGTAGTCTGGACACAAACATTCGGCACATTCTCGCATCCATTGAATATTGCATGGATGTCACTCGCATGTACAGACTCAGAAGAACGAGCACTTGCTATGGCCATGTCAGTATCGTTTCTCGAATTCATGGACTTGACTAATGTTGCTGCAGGGTCATCATGGGTGCTAACATCGCGGGGATCTACGGCGCACAGATATTCCGAGAAGATGACAAGCCACGTTACCGCCGAGGCTTTTCTATCGATATCGCAATCATCGCTTTCGGTCTATCTCTGGCAGTTCTCAGATATCTTGATGATTTACGCCGTCGTCGTCGGAATGGTGGGCAGTTGGTGGTCGAAACTGCAAGCGAGGAGAACAATTCGAACGATGATGATATCAAGCCGGCCAGACAAAGCGACGCTCAGCCGCCTACAGTTTCTATTGGTGGTAATTTGAAACCCATTGCATCAAATGCGGTGAGATAGATGTCATCTGGTAAATGATCCTCAGTAATAAGTAGGGGAAAGTGACGAGGGTTTGATGTGGAATCGTCGCTGGCACAGGAGTCTCTTTCTACTGATAGTGGATATCCTTAACATAACCATTTCTTAAAAAATAAATCATGGGGATCTCTCTGAAACGTAAATGAGAGAAAAATATCATCAGTGCGCAGACCTGAATCAAAGAAAAGGACATCTTCATAGCCAGTGAAACACACAAGCGAGCCCCAGGAAACACAAGTGAGCAAGCCACAAATGGAACTCATTACATTACTCAGAACCGCACACCTAGTCGTCTACCAATGAGCTACCACTTGAGCTCGAAGACGCATCACTGTCATAATCCGAGTCATCCTCGGTGGGCAGCACGATAGCCTTTAGAGCCGCACCCCTCTGCTCAACCGGCACACCATCATACAGAGTCGAGAATGAAGCCAAGTAATCATTGATGACATTCTCTGTTTCTTGCTGAGAAAGCTCAAACTTGGCAGCTGCTTTGGAACCCCTACGCGATTCAATCGAAGATGATCTTGAGCTTGCCGGTCGTCGATTGACCACAGGCGGTCCTCTCCACCCAGGAGGTAGACCAGGACGTGGGCAAGGACCTCCATTGAAGCGTGGCTCGCCCTTGAGAACAATGATATGACTGGTGGCGAGGTTTTGCTTCTTCGACCAGAAGCGACGGTGCTTGGCTTTCTCTGTCGGAGAAGCAACGACGCACTCCACAGTCCAAGTGTGCGCTTGATAAATTCGCATGTCTGCCTTGGTGGCGAGATATGTGTAGACAGCTGTGCTGGTCGCTACCGGAACGCCCATGAGAGTCTCGATAGCCGACTGCTTTGCTGTTGCTTCTTTGTTCTTCTCGAGGTACGCTTTGATGTCATTGTGAGGCATTGGCACTTTGTTGAGAGTGCAAATAACTTCAGTCTCTTTGCGGTTGATAGTGAGTGGAATACCGAGGAAGCGGAAGATGGTCTTCTTGGATTTCTTCTCGAGTGCGTCGATGCTTGCTTGATGCATTTCATAGACATCCGGTGCTTTGTATGGAACAATTGCTCCAAAGACGGGAGCAGGAGGTGGTGGAGGTCCGACTCCTGGTCTGCGAAATGATTAGCATTTGGTCAGCTGTGGGACATGTTCTTAGCTCACCCTTTCTTCAAGGGAACACTGATCTCTGTTGGGTTACGAATGGTAATTGAAGTACTACTTGCGGCCTCGTGGTTCTTCTTGCACTCCTTGTTCTCTGCTTCGGCAGCTTGAACAACCTGAGTGATGTTTGCTGGCATCGTGGGCTCGTTCAGGCTGAAAACCATAACGTTGGCAGCACCAGTCCCGTGAAGCAGCTCTAGGAACTCGCCCATAGCCTTCTTTACTCGGCGAAGAAGAAGACTTTCGTAGTTTGAGAGCTCTCGTCTGTAGACACATGTTAAAACATGCAGCTCAAATGAGCTTACGGGACGGACTTACTTGTTTGCATTCACTTGAAGAATGACAAGCTGAACAATAACTTGTGCCATCATTGCAATCTTGTACGACTCATCCAGCTCATCTTCAAAGTCGCTGAACTCGGAATTGGTCATACCCAGACCCCAAGCCAATTTCTTCCATGGCTTCTTTGGCGGTCCTTCCTTGGTCTCATCAGTCTCATCCTTTTCCCAAGAATTGACCTTCTCGACAGCCGCGACAACTTGTTCGTACTCTTTCTTGCATTTTGCCAGGGCACCTTCGAATTTGGCTTGGAAGTTGTCTTTGAAGAATGCCTCGTTCTTGTTGACATCGCGACCCACTTCGATTAGCAAGGTTGCCGAGAGAGAAATACTGTTCGCGAGATTCTTGAGTCGATAACCTGAGCCGAAGCGGGAAAGTAGCGTTGTCACAGCAAGTCCCGTATCTGCGATCTCAAGAATGAAGCTCCCTGGGCACCGCGTTTGAGCCATGGTGTTGATATTGTTGAATTGACCTCAAACGACACGGCAACTGCCAGGTCAGAGAATAATGGACAAGATCAAGCAGACTTCTCAGATAGAGCGACACTTACTATATATCTTGACAATTTGTTGAGTGCTTGCAATCCGCCTGATCCACTGCTGTCGAGGTGGTTGGTGATCGGAAAAGTTCGATGTAAGATTCAGCGGGGTATGGCCGATTTACGCTCTCCCCAAAACACGGCTGACGGCGAGGCCATTTGGTTCTCATTTTTGCATTTGCAATTGAAACGTGTGAGGCCTCGATAGGTCACTTGTGCTCTCTTGCATGACGGCTGGCTACACGGCGTATGAATGGAATACCGACCCCAAGTTGGTTGCATTCTATTCGGTGAGCATAATCGGTGTGAGTGTGCGAGAAGTCAATTGGGTCGGGATTCACTGCGTACTGATTGGCCTAATAATCTTACCGAACATGTGCTGACACATAAGGATAACGTGGAAGGGACTTGGGGAGCTCACGGAGGGGCCTCTCGCTTATTGTCGGCCGGTTTCATGAGAAAAACATGGATGAGACGAAGTTGTGGAATGACAAGTAGCCAAAGAAGCAGTACCATGAATGTATTTCTAGTAAGGAACAGTCGAGCAGTCAGTCTTGTACAAACAGACTGTCGTAGCTAAACGATGTAAACTCTGGGCGGACGGCTCATAAGACAATAAAACAAGATGGCCACTCGTCTTTAGCTACGATGAAATGATTCCTTGACAGACTGTTAAAGTTGGCTATGCATTAGTCTCCTTACATTGACACTATTCTTGATATGTCATCAAGCCCTCTTTAGCTGAAATGACTTCGCCTAATCGTGAAATACGACAGCACACAAGTCCCCATCTTGCCCGAGTCATCAGTGTTGTGCCGTTGCCTCACGTGGGATCCCGGACCGGGTTCTCATGGATTTTAGTTTTAGGTAGCCTTGAAGAGCTCGAGTCTCACAATCACTTAGCTCTCCTCGATTTTTCAGCCCCGCCTCCTCCCTGTCCTCCCAACCAGTTGGACAACCATTCATTTACAGCTCAAATACTCTCGCGCAACTTGCTACGAAGCACTGGCATTGCAACTGAAATCTACTCCCCGCCCCATTCACCGTTCGTGAGGAACTTATAAAAAATGCGCCTGTTGAACACCGGCACACTACGGCTCACGCTATTCAGCACGGAGCCTTTGCCAGACTACGCGACCCTATCCCATCGCTGGGGAGATGATGAAATCTCCTTGCAGGGATTTGAAGAGCGGCCATCAAAAGATCATAGCATTTTGCACGGAGGCAAGAAAACGAGGCTTTGAATGGTGCTAGGTGGATACGTGTGGGATAGATAAGACAAATGGCGTTGAATTGTCTAAGGCGATCAATTCTATGTATAAATGGTACGAGAAAAGTGCATTGTGTTTGGTTTACCTACCAGACGTCACGGCTAAGATCTAGCCAGATGGCTCCTACAACTCTCCAAATTTCGACAACAGCTCTTGGTTTTCCAGAGGATGGACGTTGCAAGAATTGATTGCGCCCCGCTCTGTTTAATTTCTACTCCTCGACATGGGTATTCATCGGCGACAAGCAATCCAAATCCAACGAACCCAGCTGCATCACAAAGGTGGATAAGAACGTGCTTTCAGGTAGCAGTCCGGTGCGGGCTTCCAGCACAGCAAAAATAATGTTGTGGGCAACCAAACGAGTCATGACCCGAAAAGAAGATGTTGCCTATTGCCTCCTGGGCCTATTTGGTATTCACATGCCCTTGCTGTATGGAGAAGGAGATCGAGCCTTTATTAGGCTACAAGAGGAGATACTAAAGCAATCATCTGACCAGTCGCTCTTTGCTTGGGATCCGCCGATGGGCTCAATATCAACTTTGGGCGCATCGGAAAACGATTCGATTTGCGGGATGTTTGCCCCATCACCCGAATGCTTCTCGGAAACTGGTGATGTTATGCCAGGCCCGGAGTACTGGAACAAGGAATCTGCTTTGACCAATCGAGGGATTCGTGTCAAAATGCCATTCAAATATGACCCTTTGAACAAGACGTTCATAGGCATACTCTCTTGCGTTCCTTCCCTCGTGCAGGATATAGCTATCGAGTTCCATAGTCCCTCCAATTCACTCGAAGATCTCAGCCATCTAATCAGACGATCTGTACCTGTGAGATACGGTGACTGGTCTAACGATCCGCAAATCCAGTTCAACACGGTTTATCTAGCGACTGATACTTCTCTGTGGTACACTCGCTACTTGGACGACAATTCTTGAAAACAAGATTTGAATTTCATATCTCTATAAGAGATCCGCACCACCTCGCCGAAACAGATCGGAATGTGGAGGCTTATCCTTTAGGAGTCTTGGTCCAAAGCCCGAACGCAAGATTCGCGTTCACAGATGGCGCAAGATCACTTCTGGTATTGAATCCACTCAAAGCTCGTGATAATAGTGAAGTCATCGTGCTACCGACGAGACTTTCAAGAAATGTCGCGTTGATATTGGGTTTCAGGACATCACAGAGCGGCCTACCAGATGTGCGTCAACCTCTCGCTTCTTTGTTATCAGTGGACAAAGATGTGACCTTCAAAGATGGTTGGTCGGATGGACTGGAACTACTATCACTATCCAAAAGTACACCGGCTTCCAAGGTTACTATTGACGAAGTGCAAATATCGGCTGAGACCACTCAACGATGTTGGTGGGCAATAACATCCAGAAGCATCCTTATCCATTTTAGTCCAGTTTTGGACGGACAAACAGGTGATAGCAATTCAAAGAATCTTCCTAAGATTGGTGCACCGGCAGATGATGTTCATTTTGACTTCGACTATGCTCCATCTATAGTAAATATTCTCTGGCCCAATGAGCAAGAACCAACGTTTGCATTTCAACTTCATGGAGACCATCACGATTTCCTTTCGCCGTCACATGCAACTGGAATGATCGTAATCAAGATGCCTGGGGCTCTCTTATCGTCGGACGAAGCAATTGGGGCCGTCTCAAATTATTTTGGAGGTGTGGTTTCGTTTCTCAAATGTAACGAGAGCTCGTCGTGAGTTGATTCAAATCTCAGCGTGAGCTTGGGACACCCAGTCCTTCAATCCAAGCATGACGCACGACTCGGCTGCTTCGGCAGCAGATACTGGGCACACGTGCCACTTAGATCCATTTTCAGATCACTCGCATGTAAGTCAAAATTCAAGCAAATGGGTCCCAAAAGCCTCCAGTCCAAATATTCGCTCATACAGACGAGTATGGATTCCGCTTCTCACCAACGCCTCTGAACTTCTTGAGCTCCTCAACCGACAAGTCTAGATGATCGGGATGACTGATAGCGCCGAGAACTGAGAGATATGGGAACGTCGCAAACAGTCGTTGCTTGTACCGGAGTCTAGCTTCAGAGTTGAATGAGAACTTCAAGGGCATCTTTGCGGTCGTTGTCGAATTCCCACTTCGCCATTCCTTCCTCAACACCCAAGCTTTTCTTCGATCTCGGAATCAATGCGCCATTTGAACTGCTCGATTTTAGGATCGTACATAACATTGTGGATTATCGTACCGTTCAAGCTCGACGCAAGCGCGGATCGACCGCCTCCAGAGTATGTCGAATACTTCGAGGCTCATATGAATCATTTTTTCCCGATCCGACACTACTATTCTTGAAACACAAGAGCTCCGAATTCAATTGCTCTTGATCGAAACGGCTGTCAATTCTCGTGCTGAAGGTTGGAGAATGTTTACCACCAAAATCTCTCGCTTAGGTCAAGGATTGAGATCAGTGCAGAAAGAAGACATTGTTTGTGTTCTTGATGGTGGAGAGCTTCCCTACATAATTAGGCAAGCCTCGGCAGGGTTGCATCAGTTCATCGGCTCGTGTTATGTTCATTGGTTGATGGAAAGAGAAGCTTACAATGGCGATCCTGCGGAATCAATAGAGCTTCATTTCTCTTAGATTATCTGGGTATAAATGAGAGAGCAGGATCTTGAACCAGGATAAATGAAAGCGCTAGAAAGATATTGTGACTAGATCTCCGACTTGAGGTTGGAAAATTCGTCCTCAGTCCATCGCTACAATGAGAAAGGTAGCTGCTTTTTGTTCTTTCTTCCAAACAGAACTTGACATGATTGTTTCCTTTTAAAGACTTATCGCAGGACAATGTCTTTGTTGAACCATTGGGTTCAGTATCAGCCGAAACCTTGTTCACACCAACAAGTAGATACTGTTCAATGTTACAGACCAGTTTTAGGTCTAGTATATAAACTGCTTTGGATCTCTCAAAGAAACTCCTAAGACATTCTAATTACGCTGAACCTTGAAGATGTGCAAGCTACGAAGACTCCATCATGAAATTTGTGGCCATAGCGGCGCCCCGTTCGTTATTGAGCATTGCGCCACGAAGGATCCTCCCGGTCACATAAAAGGCCTCAATTGTCCTAAACCGGACAGAAGTGTACCCCGTCAATTTCCATGATCGCTGTAATGCATGCGCTGAGGTTCATGGTAAGTATTCAGCGGCAGCTGAGGCTCTTCATGCAATCTTGGCAAGAGACAATGCCAAGCGAAATTGAAGACATCATTGAGTACAAAGTCTTTATGCTCATGGTTATGGCTTTCTTCCTCCTGCATTGCTGCTGTCTCAACTAACCCCCACCCCCCCTTTTTTTACAATGCTACCTCTTCTAGATTACAACTCTTCCTCCAGACAAGAATCAAAGCCTTAGACTTAACAGTGCTCAGAAAGTGTGAAACTCAGTGAGATCCCTTGCACATGAAACCCATTTGAAAAGTGAGCGAAAAGCCGTTGGAAGTACCTTTTTCAGCTAAGTCAGACAATCGGGAACGAAAAGTGAAAAAATCCAGTCATAAGACTCTACCACCAGCATGTTCCAACCGCCATGTGTTCATTCGCAACCTCATGTCTAATAAACTCTTGATCATATATCTAGTAATCTCATGCGCGCAACTTATGCAGAATTCTTGCCATATCTTGGTGTGCGTGGGATGCTCGTTTTAGTCTGCTGCCGGGCGTGTGTAGCGCACCGCCCAACCAAATAATACCTCACGTTTGCTGGCATAATATAGAAGCTGTGCTGCGAACTACTAGAACTTTCTAACTTAGAAGACTAAAAACCATTTCATTAGAAAGCCTTTTAAGAGTAACGACATATGCTGAATACACTGCGTCGCATCAATAACAGAGCCAGAGAAGAAGTTCATTGGCTGCCTAGTTCTGGGTCTCGCTTAAATGCCCTGTCCAGGCAACGGCATCATCTTGTGAATCCGCCCTGATATCCTCACCTTCGAGCCTCCTTGAAGATATCCAAATAGACACATGCTGGCACACGAATTCACCACATTACAATCGCGTGTGTGTCTGCCTTCATTTGAGCATATCTTGTTTCGAGCCGCTAACGAACTTCCCTTTCCTCCCACCATTAAAGCTTCCTCGAGTGAGCGAGGTCATCACGACAACATCAAACAAGTACGACCCGTCCATTAATATTGATCTGGTCTAATATAAACAGGTACATCAGACTCAAAGATCTGCTTTCAGTCAAGATGTTGAGTGCCGACGGTACCTCAACCGCCTTTGGCCTCACCTTTCGAGAGCACGATAACCGTCAAATGCAGCACATTCTGCGCGCCCACTCTAGACTCCCTGACGGTCCTGCAGCTCGACCAGTACTCTACTTGGCTCTTACAAACCTCGAGACCTCGCTTCCTGATGACGAGGCGCAGAAGATTCGCGACTGGCTTCGAGCTGGTGGGGCTCTGAGCGAATTCCCGGGTCCTTCTGCTGCGCAAGGCCCGCCAATCGATGGACGTTCGTTGTATACTGCCGCCGAAGGCCCCTTTCCTACGCTTCAGTTTGGCAACCTTCCCCTTGCTCCTCCCGGTAGCGACCGTATTGTTCAGCCATCCCGTGCTGCTCCCAGCTACGAGACTGATGATGATGATGATGATGATGATCTGGATATCGCCGAGAGTGTCCAAATCGGCAAAGAGGAGAGCGAATCCCAGCAGGAAGATGAGGACAGCTCCGAAGGAGAAGACGACGGTGATAGTGATGAGGAAGAAAGCGTTAATATGGAAAGCGGTAGCGAAGAGGATACAGAGCGCAACGGCACTCAAACTGACCAGACCGCACCACTTCAATTAGCACCAGGATACTACCACAACCCGCGCAAGACCGTAAAGATGGAAGTACCCGAAGGTTTAAAGGATTGCAGTATCTGTGTCAACCAATACTCCCCCGGTGGCTTCCCAGAATCTGCGAAAATTACAACCACTTGTGATCATCCCTCTCAAGTGCCAGTCTGTTGTACTCGTTGCATCCGAGATACCATCTATCAAGCACTCAAAGAGGGCCAAGCTTTTCGAATACATTGCCCGATGTGTGCAGAGTTGTTCAAGCACGAGGACGTGAAGAAGTATGGAACTCCAGAGATCATTTCTCGGTAAGGATAATCATGTCCAATCAAGCATCACAGGAGCTTCAACTAACTTATCAAATAGCTATGAATACCTCGTCCTGATGGCAACCCCTGGTCTTGTCATGTGTCTTGGTCCTAAATGCGGATCTGGTCAAGTCCATGCCGACAACCACAAAGAGAATCCGGTCATGGTCTGTAATTCCTGTGGCTTTAAGACGTGCGTCGTCCATAAGCTTCCATGGCATGAAGGTTTCACATGTGAGGAATTCGACTGCGACGAGTCACAAATTGAGAGACTTGAGGCAGATGAAGCTACTGCTAAACTGCTCTCGCAAAACTCAAAGGTCTGCCCAGCTTGCAACCAAGGCGTCACCAAGACAGAAGGCTGCGATCACTTGGAGTGTGAGTGGATCACCTACCCCCTTTAACAGAAAATACTATGAAAGACACTGACTTCTGATCAGGTCGTTGCGGTCAAGAATGGTGCTTCGAGTGTCTCGCAAGCTGGGAAAACGTCATCCGCCTCGGTGACATAGCCCACGCCCGCCACTGCTCATACCATCCCGCCAGTGTCCGTCTCCGCGCCGACCAGAAAGAAGCTACTGCACGCAACATGGCCGAGCTTGTTCACGGGGGACCGGTCAGTGAGGCTCTAGCTAATGCTCGAGTAGCACATAGTGCCAAACGTGTTGCGACTATAAGACCGTTGGCTGCAGAGGCTGCGGAGAAGAGAGCTAGAGCTATGCAGGAAGAAGCCGATGCTAGGGCCAAGGCGAATGGACATCCAGATGGAAACGGTGGCATGTCTGCGCCTCGTGCGAAGAAGCCAAAGTTGATTGCGCCGTGGGAGGAGAAGTGATTGGCCTCAGCTTGTGATGGTTTCTTTCCCTAGCGGCTATTTGAGAGAAATACATGGGGGTTGGCGTTTGCATCAGCGTTACATGGGAGTTTTACATTTTTGGGTGCATTCATAACGTCCCATGTGCGCATGGGTGGAGTTTCCTCGGGTTTTCGTCTACATTTAACGCATATTGAAGCGTACATTGCACAAATATCAGCTTTACCAGACGGTGTTACTGAAGCAGATAATTGTAGTTCGGCAAGCTGGGAATGCAATCGGGACGGTCTAACATATTTGCCAAAGAGCTCACACCAGATGGCACATTCGTGCATTTTGGTGGCCTTAATTAGGTCAAACTCAGCAAGCAATATGAAATGATCTCTGAAACAAAGGCAGATGCGGCCATATTAAAGAAATCTTGAATCGTAGTTGTAAGATTGTGACAATAGTGATAAGCGCATGGACTGAACAAAACAGCGACCAGACCCTGGACTTATTACCTGCAGCGCTGAAAATTATCCCGCACCTCCTGAATTTGACCCCGCCATTCGCTTAGGCCAGCGACATGTCAATAACGTTTCAGTCAATATTAAGATCCCAGAACCTTCAGGTTTTCATAAACATCCTACAAGATCATTAAGAGCGGCTCCCTGCCTTTGAGAGAGAGATGATGACCAAATCTTACATTCGCAGCTTACCGCCTTTGCCTACCCAGGAGTGTGTTGATCCCTGCACTCGCGTCAGCGAAGATGACCCGATCTCAATTCAGACGCCGTTCTTTAACTCCCATCTGGTCTTAATGCTTTGTATGGCTTTGATGACAACTCTGATTGTTACTTTAAGTCATGCCAGAGATATCGATCTCAGTGTTCTCGTATATTTGTCCTTGGATACCCACCCACCGGCGTCGATTTGTTGTCAATACATGGAACTCAAAATAAACTTTCTCGGCACTTACATTAAACCTAAAATCAACTCTTAATTCCTTCAACTCCCGCCAACTGTCATTTCAATTCCACAGCTCATACAATAGATTTGCTAGGATCTCAGCACCATGGAAATCATAATCGTCGGCGCCGGCATAGGCGGTCTTTCAACAGCCCTCTCTCTCGCCCTCTCCTCCAATTCCCACTCCCATCCCCAGCACACCATAACCCTTCTCGAATCCTCCCCCCAACTCGCCGAGCTCGGCGCCGGCGTCCAACTAACACCCAACTCAACACGCTCATTCTGGAAATGGGGACTCGGACCATCCATCCTCGCCTCGTCCATCACCCCTTCATCGTTCAACATCCGTCGGGATACTGACGACTCTCTGCTCGCTTCTGTGGACTTTACAGGGTTTGAAGAGAGATATGGCGCGCCGTATGTGGTTGTGCATAGGGCGGATATTCATAGGATTTTACATGAGGCGTGTGTTAAGGCGGGCGTGAGGATTAGATTGGGATGTAGGGTTGTTGGGTATGAATCTGAGGGTGGTGGGGTCACGTTAGATGGTGGGGAAGAACTAAAGGCGGATCTGGTGGTGGCTTGTGATGGGATTAAATCATTTGCGAGGAAGGAGTTTCTGGGTGATGGTAATGGAGATGGGGAGGGGCAAAAGGGGTGGGAGGAGAAGACGGGATGGGCGGCGTATCGGTGTATGGCCCCTGTAGAGAAGTTGAAACTGAGTCCATTGACGGCACATTTGGGACGGGATTATGATTGCAACTGTTGGACGGGAGATGGAAGGGTGGTTATGACATATCTCGTGAAGGAGGCCAAGATGTTGAATGTTGTGCTTTCGCATCGCGATGATGTCGATACAACTGGTTGGACGTCGGAGCAATTTAAGGCTGAGATTGGGAACACGTTTCAAGGTGTATCGCCATCCTTGAAGGCGTTGCTGTCCGTGACCAATCCTGAGGTGCAGAATTGGCCAATTTACCAGATCAAGACTTTACCGAAATGGACTTCGAAGACGGGAAGGTTTGTGTTAATGGGAGATGCGGCGCATGCGATGGCGTTCTATCTGTCCATGGGTGTGTCGATGGCGGTGGAAGATGCAGAAACATTAACGGAGTGTATCTCTTTGATGCATACCAGAGGAGGAGGATTGAGTCATGCGATGAGTGTTTTCGAGAAAGTGAGGAAGCAAAGAGCGGAGGCTGTCAGGGATGCGAGTTTGCATGCTGGGAACATGTTGCATTTGCCGAAAGGAGGCCAGAGGGATGCCAGAGACCGGGCTTTGGCTGTCGATGGACTGATTGGGGATACTGGTGAGCAGGAGAGTTTCTTCCTGGAGAAAGTATCCTATGGTATTGGAGATCAGAATATTAGAGATTGGTGCTATGGGTACGACATCGAAAGAGAAGTCCACACATCATGGTAGAAATTCTAATCCACTCCGGCATCAAGGTACCATAATTCCACTGCACCATTCTAGTACATCGAGAAGTTTATAGACAGAAATGTTCAGTGGATTTCATATCCAACGACTCAAGTAACAGCATAAAAAGGTATGGAAAGAAAGACCTCAGAGAGGAAAAGGAAAATCCAAATAAGGACGAGAAGTATTCAACATTGCAGTAATAATAGGAACAGATCTTCGATACATAAAATGGTAGAAGGCGATAAGCAACGAACATTGCACGAATAGTTCCCACATCACTATTTTGCTTCACATGCGGGGTCACCCTTGGGGCATGCAGCTTTATATGTCTTCGGTTGCTCATCCCATGGGAAGACCTTCCCCTTAGAATCCTCAAATCCTATCTCAAATCAGTAACTGCATTTGTATCATGTTCTAGCACGCTGTAATGAGGAGACTCACGTTGAGCAAAGACAACAGTGACTTCGGATCCATCTGGAGACATGACACTAGATGTGACGCAGATATTGCTTTTCATAATCACCTTTCCTTTGCAAGTCCTCTGTCCAGTGTTCATGCAATTCAACCCGATACAGCCAGCTGTACTGATGTCGATCTTTTGCTCGACCACGTTGCCACATGATTCGACAAGAGTAGGCCAAAAGACCCAACGTGACCAGGTATCGTCTTTTGTGGCGTCTTCGATTGGAGGTGGGTAGCTGACAGTGACGGAGCTAGTCTTCGTGGTCGTATCTGTCCTCAGTCGTAAGTAAAGAAGTCAGGGAAGCAGTCAAGGATATGAAGGTCTCACATTGATGGCTGAGACTGCCGGTGATTGCACTCAAGTACTCTGCAGTGAGGCCAGCTTTGAAGTCCTTGGTGACAGAGATTGATTTGGAGAGCTCCAGTCCGACGTGAGCGTTGGCCGGGTTGTGAGAGCCAGAGTTGCCTGGACCGTACTGCTCTTTGCCAGGGAAGGCTTTGCGCTTGACTTCGCAGTATGACTTGCAGCCAGTATCGGCATTGCCGGGTGGGCAGGTCCCATCTGGATTCATGTAATGTCCTTCTTTTTGGATGCAATTGGTGTAATATCCCTCCGAGGGACTCAGCAAATGCGGGCTGCAGTCCACGGGATCGCGTCGTACTAAGGTGGATGGCAATGGATTGGCGCTGGTGTTGAGAAGCATCAAAGCCATCAGGTTGATGAAGGTAACTGTGTACATCGTGGTGATAGAAGATATCTTTGGTGTTGTCGGAGTAGTTGTTGATGAAGTGGAAGGTTTTTAGATGGCAAATTTTTAGATGAGACTAGATGACTGTGTGAAGTGATGATGTGAGGATGGAAATGGTGGTGAAAGTGGTCCCTGAATTATTGTGAGCCACCTTCGGTACTTATAGAAAGTAGACTCATAGAGCCATCGTTCAATGGTATGGAATAATGACTTTTCGTTGACGAGCCTAACTAACATCGCAACCAACAGATTTGGAGGTTCAAAATCTGTAAATACACGCCAACGATTGTCAAACAGATATCGCGATCAAAGCCTCGCCATAAATAGCAAGGAAACGATATCATGTGTGCTCTGAATTAAACCAGATACTGGTATAGCCATGAAGACATGGAATAGAGATCCTAGAGGAGTGTGATATAGCAAGTTGGCATTCGAGACACATGACGAGGCATTTTCTTTGAGCCGTTGCATTGGTCAGGATGGGCCCTTGATAGCAAGAATCAAGAAGTTGTGGGTGAGTTTGGCCTTAGTCTGCCTCGAGTATGACAGACAAAATGGAGCGTGGGCGACTGATCCCGGCATAATTGTAGCGTCGAGGCGAAAACATGAGGATCTTGGGCGGATGGCTGTTGGAACTTGGTGAAACCAAGGCGCTTCGGATATAAACATGAACAAGGCGCAATATAGCTCCCTCTGTGGCTTGTAATGAGGTCAAGATCACAGACGTTGCCAACATGCAGGAGCATGAAGTACACGTCCGAGCTTGTATGGTTCTGTGTTGAGAAGATTGGATGCTCAGCCTCCGTCGAGAAAGTCGACGGCATTCTTTTCCATGTATCCCATACAATTGGTAAGACCTGGGGCAACAGTTGACCACTGACTTTTGAATCTCTTCTTCAATGCTTCTAATGTTCCGATAAGCATTCGAAGTAGTGGCATAAACAGATAGGCCCAGACGGAAGTGGTTAGGCGAAAAGATCTACTGAACCCAATACTGCGAGTAATAGTTCGCTTGTTCTAAACCAGAGACAAGGCAGTCGGGTAGAAAAGAGACATAAAACAACGATCAAGCATAGGATAGCTTTTCGTTTAGCGAACTGTATCTCAAATAGATGCCGAAAGTGCTGCAAGCCCGCCGCGGTCGTTGGTCCCACGAGACGTAATTGTCGTCGACTGAATCGATTTGAAGCCCGACTGCATATACGTGGTGGCGCATATCCGTATACGAAGCGCTCTATCGACTGTTAAGATTTTGGATCGGTGTGCTTCGAATCGTGTTGTGGTCGTTGTGCTGTTGTTGTTGTTGTTGTTGTTGTTGTTGTTGTTGTTGTTGTTGTTGTTGTTGTTGTTGTCACAAAACCAACATCGCTAGAATCAACCGAAGCCAATGGGACAAACGAAACAATTGCCGGGGCAGCTGAGCCTTTTTACCTAAACGATACCAATAGAGCAGAGCCTTGGAGAAGCGACCGGTAGATCAAGCGCTTCCCGTCATGCGCAGTCGACCAAATCCTCGGGATCTTGTAGATTAATGTCGTCCAGCACCCGAGCGCTAAAACCACAAAAGCAGATACAACTGCAGCAGGATCATGTTTGTGCTGTAAGCGAGTATTGATTGACCCAATCAAAGGAGTGGGAACTGCCGTGAAAGCCTTACGCAGAATGGAGTGGTCCGATGGTGTCGAAGGCTGAGGATACATCAACTGTTGGTAGGCTGAGGGGCCTGTTCGTGTCGACTTCAACCGGGAGGCGTACACAATCTCTGAAAAATCGCGAGGATCGAAATAGAAGATATTGTTGGTTGGTCTACCAATTAATTGGGGGCTGTAATTTGGTGGTCAACGGCAGTTAGGCATGATATAAAAAGGGCAGGCATTTCCTGCAGTAGATGGTTCTGCTACTCACGCCACACAAAGTTGACTGCAATAAACATACCTCATCTCGAATTTTGTAGACTACCGGAAGCCTGCGCGCGAAGAAGCCCAAGAAGTCATCGCTATGAGTAAAATCTCACAGCCTTTTGGCAGCTCAGTGGGTACCGTTTCAAGATGTTAGGCTCTGGAAACACTGACAGAAGATAAGATACAGGAGCTCTGGCTAGGAAACGGCACTCAATGCTACATGCCTCCGACGAATTTCACCATTCCGATAATGTGCGTCATCAGCTCCTCAAATAACGCACCTCCCACTTCCGACCTCAGCTTCTCCGAGTATCTTGGTTGCTGCCCAGAGAATGCGAATGGTTCCAACGTTTGGGAGTATCGCAGGGGCTGTGGCGCTACTTGTTACACGCATGAGAATGTGCTGGCCGAGGGCATGGGGAAATGTGTTGACGACATTTCGAATGCTCTGGGAAATGGAAACGGGGCAAACAAAACATGGGCTACTTGCGAGTTTATTGATTACCAGGCGCTGATGACTGGGAAGAAATCCACTGGGGCTCGTCAGGATATTGGGAGTTTGGTGCTGATAGGGGGGCTGGTGACTATAAGCATGATGGTATTTTCGTCAATGTAGTGTACTTCGTACCTTTTTCAAAGGAGCCAGTAACGCGCTGGAAGGAGCAGAACAATCTTGCGATGTTGTAGGCTTCTTATGTAATTGCGGTCGAATGAACTTGAGTCCCACTGGATATATGATCGGTAGTCGAGCGCTGAGCATTCCGTTGCGAACACAACCGCAGACGCTCCAAAGCCTCGCTGGAGGTTAATGCTTCATCCTGAAAAAATATCTTCTCATGCATGAAAAGTATTATGAAGGTGAGCTGTGAACAAGGTTGGTTGTCCCAGCCGTATCAACAGAGCTTATCCGGAGGCACAGACACAGCAACATGATGTGTCTGGGAACGAAGAATTCGTTGGCTTATCAGCCACCAGAGTGCATAAGGCAGACTCTGATGCCTCAAAACGTGAAGATGGCTACATATAGGGCCTAATTTTCTGCCATCCCAACGTTTCCCCTTGCTCCACACCTTCTGACGCTCACAGGAACCATCGCCCAAGTCCCAAAGAATGCAAAAGCATCACTTGCAGACAGACCCGAAACAATAATCATGACGCGTATATCATCAGCGACTTCGAGCGGGGTTCGTACCAAAGTTAATGTGAAGAATATGCTCAACTAACATGAAGCTTAGATCCAGCACGACTGGATATCCAACGCAACTCACTGCTACACGCCCCATTCGAACCTCAACATCCCAATCATGTGCAATGTTGTATCACTTTCCGATGAAGATGGATATCGTCGATACATCGACTACATGAGCTGCTACCCACCCAACGGAAACGGAACCAACATCTGGGAGGTTCGTCGAGGATGCAGCCTGATATGCTATACTCCAGATACTGCACTTGCAGAGGCGATGAATGATTGCGTCAAGAAAATTGCAGAGCCATTGGGAAATGCAAATGGGTCGAGTGTGACTTGGGCAAATTGCGAGTACATTGACTATGAGGCCTTGAAGAAGGGAAAGCTTCCATCGGCTGGGACAAAGCATGGAGTGGGGAGTTTGGTGTTGGTGGCGGGCTTGGTGACGCTGAGTACACCGTGTAGGATTGACAAGCCATGGTGTAAGATCTGTGAGGAAATGCTTCCAGAATTGATAGATGAACAAATGCAATTACTTTGAGGGAAGCTAGCAGACGCGACTGATGCGGTTTGTAATTTGCTGATTTCGTCGCCCGAAGATCCGATTGGAAGTAAGACTACGCCCCTTGAGCTTTATTGAATGGCCGTGACATGGAACCAAGCGCTGTACAATAGAAATATACTTGAACGGTGTTCGATGCGAGGAGAGAACAGCGAGAAGAAAGAGGAATGCCCGGAGCACCAGGAGCGGAATGACAACGCCCATATAGCACGTGACCGTACAAAGTATGTATTTCGTGTTCAACCTTCCTGGTTCCCTCTGCTTGCTCGCATTGATGTGTCCTATGTTTAACCAGTGAAGCATACATTTAGTGCTAGGAAGCATTCCTTGAAATGTTTACATGGTGTTTTTTGCGCTTCTGTGAATTTTCTTGTCATGAGGCATATTGAGACTTGGAGTTGACTGGCATGTGAAATTCCATGGTCGAGCACCAGATCCCTGCTAAGCCGAGGGAGAGAGAGACTTTTGGGACATCAACAATCCATTGTCCATGACTTTCAACCTTCATCACAACCTCGACTACACCACTGGCGCTCTCACTCAACACCATTCTTTTGCCTTCAAGACAAATCTGCCTGCGATATGATTCAGACTGCGAATACCCTCTCATGATCCCGGGCTAAAGAGCTGCGCATTGCAGCATCGAATAGCTTCCCCAGATTTTCCCCACAATCCTCGAGCTCCCCCCCTCCGACCATTCACCATGGCCGCGCAATCCAAACTCCTCCCTCCCGATCGCACAATCAGGAGCATCATATCGAAGTTCACCGACCTATACCTCAAGCACCGCACGAAGATATCTCGGACCGTCTACCTTACCCTCTTCTTCGCCCTCCTCAACCGCATACGATCCGCCATCTCGGAACAGAAAGCTGCGGCTATAAGACAAGCAGAGAAGAGACAGCGGGGTTCTACGGTACTGGGACATGGCGAAGCGACAAAGAGGCAGAAGGTGGAGCTGAATAGGGAGTTCTTTAAGAACTTGTTTAGGTTGCTGAGGATTTGCATACCAGGATGGAGAAGTAAAGAGTTCCGGCTGTTGATCAGCCACAGCATATTCTTGGTCGTCAGGACCCTGATATCGTTGAAGGTTGCGGCTATGGATGGTGCGCTGGTTTCGAGTTTGGTAAGAGGGAAGGGGAAGGACTTTCTGATTGGGATTGTATGGTGGATGGTGATTGCTGTTCCTGCTACATTCACGAATTCTATGGTACGTATGGCCTACAATTGCTTCAAGTTTTGCTGACCGTGGAATAGCTTTCGTATCACCAGTGCAAATTATCACTGCAGTACCGGACACGGCTAACGAACTACATCCACGACAAATACCTTTCGAACATGACATTCTACTCTCTTTCCGCCTTAGACGATCGGATAAAGAATGCAGATCAGTTGATTACTGTAGATGTATCGAAGTTCTCCAACAGTCTGGCAGAATTATACGGGAATTTGGCGAAGCCGACATTAGATATGTTGATCTACAACTATTCTTTGTCGAAAAGCGTTGGTGGCGAGGGTAAGCTCCGGAATGGAAGTGAGTGAACTGTGCAGCTGACACTACCAGGCCTATTTTTCATGTCGCTACTCGTCCAACTATCTGCCAATGTCATGCGGGCGTTGACTCCTCCTTTTGGAAAATACGTAGCAGACGAAGCAAGATTAGAAGGCGAATTTCGATTCGAGCACTCTAGGTTGATAGATTACAGTGAAGAAATTGCATTGTACAATGGTCATGAAGCCGAAAAGGATACATTAGACAAGGGCTACTTTACCTTAATCAAACATGTCAATTGTAAGTCAATCCTCAATTTCGATGTCTTTCGCTTATGCGTGCAGATATTTTACGGCGTCGCTTCACCCATGGTATCATGGAAGATTTTATTATCAAATATGTTTGGGGAGCTCTGGGACTTGTTCTTTGCAGTGTCCCAGTATTCTTCAAAATACCAGGAGCTACTGCTCAAACAATGGGAGACAGAACAGAGAGTTTTGTGACCAATAGACGACTGCTACTCTCCAGTTCAGATGCATTCGGTCGAGTCATGTTCTCTTACAAGGAGGTAACCGAGCTCGCCGGTTACACTTCCCGAGTCGCCACTCTCTTGGAAGTGATGGACGACATTAAATCTGGTCGTTTTGAGAAGACGCTGGTCTCTGATGACAATGGTGGAGAACAGCTGGAGCTGATGCGTGGCCGAGGGACAGTGATCGAGAGTGAAGATATTGAGTTTATTGATGTGTAAGTGCAACTGATCAGAATACCGAGCCCTCGCTAACAAGCTAGACCTATTATTACCCCAGGCGGCAGTGTGCTGGTGAAAGCTTTGTCTTTCTCCATGAAACGTGGCGACCACGTTCTAGTAGTTGGACCAAACGGGTGTGGAAAATCCTCGCTCTTCCGGATCCTCGGTGGCCTCTGGCCAGTTTATGGCGGCACAGTCCGCAAACCTTCCCTCACACAAGTCTTCTACGTCCCTCAACGACCATACCTCAGCGCTGGCTCTCTCCGGCAACAAATTATCTATCCCGACTCCCTCCGCATTATGCGCAGTAAAGGCATCACCGACTCCGATCTCCTCTCTATCCTCCGCATTCTCGATCTCGACCATCTAGTCGAATCCTTTCCCAACGGCTGGGACGCTGAAGCCGAATGGCGAGATGTTCTCTCAGGTGGTCTCCAGCAACGGGTGGCCATGGCTCGCCTCTTCTACAATCGTCCAAAATACGCCATCCTCGACGAATGCACATCGTCCGTCACTCTCGAAATGGAGAAAGTCATGTACGAGCACGCCAAATCACTAGGCATCACACTCATGACCGTCAGCCACCGGCGGAGTCTATGGAAGTACCACAGTAAGATTCTGCAGTTTGATGGGCAGGGCAACTATATTTTCACGGGGCTGGACGCGGAGAAGAGATTGAAATTGGAGGATGAGAGGGAGGATTTGGAGATGCATCTTAGACAGGTACCGGAGATCGAGAGGAGGATTGCGGAGCTGAGCGCTGCTTGATTGGGTTGCACGGGGTATGGTGTAAGATTTGAGAAATATCAATACAATATCTAACATCTATTCCATCATCTCGAATTATACCGTCTTGCTACTATGCGTCTATCTGTATCACAATAACGCCCGAGTACCAGCTGATTCCACGGTACTCAATTACATTAAATGCCTCATTACATCCCGCCACCGTGTCAAGCTCTTCAAATCCACCACTCGACCTAGCCTCACGATCATTGAGTCCCTCCCTCTCCTCTCCTCTCCTCCCTCCCTGGATTAATTCTCACACCCACCCCCCAAAACAGGACTAACAACCAACCTGGCCACAAACCCCACATCACCACTAACTCCCTCCAACACACCAGCCCTTCCCTCCTTCCCTCCCTCACCCTCCCCTCCTAAGCCTATTATCTCTCCCTCTCCCTCTCCCTGGCCGTCACTATCACCACCAATAAAAGCGTAATCCAACCCTGCACTCTTCACCCTCTCCAACAAACTCGCAAAATGCACCCTCTTCATCCCATAATTATCCCTCCCCATCGGCGTAAGTCTCAACTTCAACTTCGCATTAAACCTCCCTTCTTCTCCTTTCGCTCCTTTCCCCTCAGCCAGTACATTGGAAGGAAGTGCAATCCGTGAAGTAAGTTCCACAGCACCAGAACAGTGCGTATTGGCGGAGTAAGGGAATGCGATGCCGTGGCTGTGGAGGGAGAGCATCTCTCCTACCAGTACACCCACAAGCCTGTCTACCTCGTGCTTGCTTAGTGCAGGAGGTTTGCAAGCTTGCGCATTGTTCTGAGGTCCCGGATCGGTGAGTGGTGATTGAGAGTTTGAATTTGATCCGAGATTTCGTTTTGTGAGGGAGTGTGCATTTGCGTTGAATGTACCGGGGATAAGGTTATTGGATGTTGGTTCGAGGTTGAAATCGAGGTAGGATTCTAGGAGGGTGGGGTCTGGATTGGGATTGTTGGCCGGATGCGGTGCGGGGATGGCGAGAGCGAGGGATTGCGTCGTGAGAAGGATGAGGAGGGGGAGAGGGAGGGTGAAGAGTGTGGTGCGCATATTTAGTGGATTGAAATTTTGAGTATTGTCTATAGTCAAAAGGATGTAGCTGTGGAAAGCAAATAAGACGGTTGTTTTCGACGACGATGCGAACAGTCCAAAAAAGAAAAGACAAAAGAACGTCACTCCGTAGGGGCAACACAGGAATATATACTCGATCGCCCTGCACTTATCTCCTTTCATTTCATCACAGACTTTTCTTTAGCATCAATGCTCTAGTTATCCCTTACCTCGCTCCCCTTCTCCCTTCCACGCTCCCTCGCTGGCGAAGCTCAAAGTCACGAACACCCATTGTCTCAGCCTTGTTGGAGATGTTCAGGCTGGTGCCGAGGTCGGTTAGCAATCTAGCAAGTGTACCTGCATCAAGCCGTTTTGAAACGGAGCCAGGGGGGTTCGCTTCGCTTAGGCGTTGTTTGGTGTTTTGGTGTTTGGACGGTTGGGTTGTTTTGAGATAAGGATTGTTTCGGGTTTCGAGGTGGGCGCGGTGCAGAGTCTGGGTTTTGAAGCGAGGGACGGGAGATCGGCAAGGGGGGTTAAGCTTTGATGTATTTGCATTTGGTGGGATGGTTATGAGCATACGAGATAGTATGAGGAAGCCGCTGGTCTGACCGAGTGGAGGGCAGAAGGGAATCATTTGGCTTGCTTGAAGGCAGGAAATATCCTATGTATGTGAAGAAATAATGTTATTTAATTGGCCAATAGTCTGTGTGAACAGTCGCTTCCAAGGACTTGATGGCTTTGATCAACCAACATATGCAAGCCTCCATGAGCGTCGATGTATTTGCAGCCATTACCGCAGCAGTAAATATGCAAAATCAAAAAGGCAGATTTGATGATCGATAATTCGAGTCACTCGCATCTAAATGGTTGTAGGAAGCATCCAACAAGTTATCCGTTCGCCTGTATTCATGTGGGGAGTTTTCAAATGTTTGTTGACGTTGTGCTTTGATCAGGTGATGTCGAAACCCAAACATGGTCGATATGTACCTAGGTACCTGTGTGCTAACGCTGCACCAGCCATCACGACCCCAAAAGCAAGACTATTCTCTCGAATTTTGATACATCCTCGAGAGATTGTATACTGAGGAGTCTATAAGGAGGAAGGGCAAAATTTGGCGGTGAGGATCAACCAAAGCCTCGCGGCAGCGCTAAACCCTCTCTCCAGTCGTACTTCCTTGCTTTCGGAATCTGTTAGTAGCTTGAAGGCTAAGTCAATACTGCGGACTTCTTGATCGGATGTAATATCTAACGCTGTTGCAAGGATGCGCAATCAACTAAGATTTCTTGGGGCCGAGTGGAACAAGTGTAGTTGATGTGAAAAGCACCTGACTGCAGCAATCACCTGTTGCGCCACCCTCCTCACCCGTTAGTCAACATGCCACCACGCGGAACAATTGCTTAGTCCTCCATTTAGAGTACCATGTCCTGCATTGGTGTCATAATGTGTCATCGCACAGGTAAAATATGCAGCAGCAGCCTCCACGAGGTCTGGACTTGACAATATCACGCTTCCGATGACAAACTGATCTCAAGGTTGAAAAGTATATGAAGCTTCGGACCCCTTGGCCACCCGGTCTCTTTTCTCTCTGACCTATTTTCAATCAATTAACTTCGAACGATCGAAAGTAAAACACACTCAAACAAGCTGACACTGCAGCTTTCAATTAGTGTCACGCCGCAACACTCAAGCAAAGAAGTCGAATTAAAAACATCAATTACCTCAAGTCCAATCAAGTACAGCCAGTTCAAACAACGAATGGCACTATCCCGCAGGTCATCCATAATCCTCCAATTCACGCTCATCATATGCATCAGCGCCATCATCGCCGGTCTAGCAGGTGGTCTAACCAGCAAAGTCTCGAAGTGGAGTGCTGAAGTTGAGGGGAAAGAAGAGGCGATGGGGAACGTGACGATGAGGATGGAAGAGAACGCGAAGAGGATGTGGAGAGATGATTGTAGAGATAGGCACCACGAGCATGGGTGTGGATTTGATGGCGTGGGCCACGAAAGGTGTCGGAGGAGAGAGAGGAGGAGGGCTGCGTGTGGAAGGAGATATGAGTTATGACCATGAAAGAGGAATACAAGTAACGGCAGGGGGAAGAAATAACACAGAGGAATAGAGAGCAGACGGCTCTAGTGATTGTTTGAACGGGAGTCGAAGTCCATCGCAACTAAATGTGTCATGTGATCTAGCCGGCCGAGGAGTTCAGCGAAATGAGCATGTCGGCCACTCTGTATCGGCCACTCTGTAAAAGACATGAATGACATGAAGCATTGGTTTTCGACTTACTGATTACATTGTCGTATACTTGATTACTTCCCGCCCGGTGGCGTGGCCTCAAGATGTAATGAAGGATGATCACACGGAGGCAGGCAAACTCGACAATTTGCATCACGTCCATCTACTGTATGTTCTCGGGTGGTAGGGATTCTGTCATTTCCGTCAAGATCAAATCAAAAGAAACTTGCACGAATGGAAAGGGGATTTGTTTGCAGAGGTTCAATTAGACTTACGTTATCGAAAAATGGAATGATGTATGGGTCTTCATCAAATCAAGTATCCAAGTCGTGTGGTTTCTTACACCACGCACATCGTACATTTCCATCTTTCGGAGCTCGAAGTCCACATGGACACCAGAACTGCGAAAATTGACACGTTGCGTACCTTTACTTGGAAGTCACCCTGCCAGCACTTACGGCAATCCGGTCCACATTTGAATTCAAGCACATACCATCCTCGATATCTTGATCCCACTGGTGATCCCATTTCGTTCGCGTTTTGTAATATAATCTGTTGACTTTGTCTTCTGTCTCCTTGCAATGTAGACATATCCATCTGGTGTACTGATCATAGTCGCAAAAATTCGAGAGTGATAACGGAAGATCTGCCTCAACAGCATCATCGCATTTCTGACAATAGCAGACGATGCTGTGTTATCGCTGGAACCATATGAGGTCTTCGTCTAGAAGCATATCCAGGAGTATCTCGCACAAAGGGCACATAGCGACATTCCTGTTTGCCCTCAATCATCTGACCGTATATCGTTGTTGGGGAAGCTAACCTCGCAAACATTGATCCACAATTTCGGCAGGGTAGTGCATTTGCCGCATCACACTTCAAGTTCCAAACGCGCACCTCAATTTCTTCATAGTGTCTTGACTTTCTGCAGCTCTTTCCCCAACTTGCGTCTTCTCGGCGGAGAGCATATAATCTCTTGAAATACCGACGCGATGCGGGACCGGTTCCGTCACACAATGCAGTGAGTTTTAGACACGCCCAAAGACAGGGGCAGATCGCAGAATGATGGCGTGGAAACCAGAAGTTGACAATGCAAGATGGAAGAGGTCAAGAGTGCTGAAAGATTTGGCGGTATGGATCAATAGCTCGTATTGTGAGACCACCTTCTCTCGCCAGGCTTGAAGCCAGCTGCTGCAGGCGCAGAGAAGTAGTCTGCCAAGATGTATAGAGGCGATGTGATGCGCTGCAAGGAGTCTTCTTCTAAAACGGACGCGTTAAGCTCATGCAAGACCTCACATTGCAGATATCACGATGATGATAAGGAGGAAGCGAGGAGGAGCACGAAAATAGGTGCTGAGTAGTCAGCAAGCGCTAGTCTAACGCTAAAACACGTCTAAATATAACCACGTCCTCTTCCTCCAACTTAATTCTAACATCATTCGTACTTTTCGCATGAAGCTGAATTTATATCAGCATCGAGATCCTCCACCCTCGTCCTGCGATAGTCGAAAATTGCCAAGGAAATGGGACAAATGGAGCATCGCCAGGCAACCTGTGGGGGCCCAAAGGTGCCCATACCTAATTCCATTGGAGGTGCTGCATGAGTCACGTGCTGAAATTCATGTCCCTCCTTCCTTCCAGTCTGGTCTTTTCTTGGACGATCAGCGCCAGACGTCTCCCATGCGGTCAACCTGATAGTTGTGTCAGCTGCATGGCCGAAGCAAGACATCTTGGACTCACGGACTTTCAAAAGAATCGCCTCACACAAGAAACACGACTTCGATGATGGGGTTTGACTCTCAAGTTCACACGGCGCCGATACCGGGGTATGCGGTTTCCATTGCTCCTAGATCCTCCTCCAAAGTGTTTCTCGTGACCCCTCCTTTGTTAGTACTGGCGATCGCTCTCATATCCGTCGGTCATAGGAACACAATGCAACGTCCTGCCCAGGAACAAACTATTTGACCGTCCTTCGCTCCGTGGCCATCTGAAGAGCATACGTATAGCTTCTATTCGACCATGTCTACTCCGCGAATTCAATACTTCCGCCAGTCTCGTAGGGTCAAGCATACCCTGGAGGACCACGAAGTGCGAATTCGATCTGTTTCGGAGGCGATCAACCACAACGTTCGAATCTTGAATGATTCTTGTTATGTTCAATGTATCTTCTTCCAACGACACATTCTCCTGTCCTATGATTGTGTTCAATAGCAGCAGACAAGACCCTGAGCCAAGCTGGAGCAGAGTGACAGCCACCTCGTCTTGAAGGAAAGGCGATTGTTCGAGCAAGGAGCTGAAAGCATTGTTCCATTGATCCAGTTGCGAACGGTGGTGTATGTACTCGAACTGATACGTGGATGAATTTATGGAACTGTCGGAGACGAGATCGTGTAGGAATTGCTCTTGCATAAAGTCTTTTTGGTACTGGACATTGGTGTTGGTGTGAGCATCTGCCTCGGTATCAGTATCGTGCGACTGATCAACACTACACATCCAGTGTATGAGTCGCCTGACGATGAGCTGCAGATACGCTCGAGCGATATCGAGGTTGTCGAAGTACGCCGGCATCTTTTGGACAACATCTTCGCCTTCGTACATCATGACTCGATGCTGGTCTGCTGTGTTCTTCGCGCCGAAAAGGTTGCTCTGTATTTCAAGACCGCCGAACATGCAAATCAGACGATCGTCGACAACATCTGGAGCCGGAGAGGAAACTACCGGGTCTGCGCTTGGACAAGAATATCGCCAGTTGTTCGTCAGTCCTATGGCACTCTCAACTTGCGCATCTGCCAAAGCGTAATTCCCATGGCAGCATTCAAAGCAGGCGATGAGCAGTGAAGTAACTAATGTCGTCCTCAAATTTTGGCAACCCTGGATGCTTGCCTCTCTCATCAGTCCAAGGGCTTTGGAATACTCCGTGATCGCGGCTCCATGATGCCTTCTATGGTCCAAGACATACCGCCCTGGCTGTTTCTCCTTTTGTTCGTGAAACGTCATGCATGCTTTCGCCAGGGCTCCTATCGCAACAACTACATGTCGAATCGCCGGCACACTACATGACTGAAGCACGAGGATGCGGAACGAATCCGAGTCAAAGAAAGGTGTTAAGTGGAAAGTTGTCCGGTCCCGGAACGTGTTAAAGTACCGCCTGTTTTCATCTGTTTCGAGATTCGTGCTCGATGGTGCAGTGGGGATCGATGGCAAAGAAGGTGTTCTTGTTCGTGTGGTCGGTGCAAGTCCTTGGGAATGAGACCTTGGACTTGGTGTTCTGGACTGTCGATCATATCCATCACAGGTAATTCCAAATCTCATGCATCGATTGCAGATCTGTTTGTTAGTAAAAGTGGATTAGGACAGCTCAGAACAGACTTACGGGTTTCCCCTCGTCGCACTTGACTCGACCTATCCAATTACATCAGCCCTGGCCGAAATATATACTCTTGCCCCGATGTACGATCAAGGAGCAATGTCAAATCTGTGCAAGGGCGTATACTCAAGAAGCTGCAGGAGAGGAACGAGGCACTCACGTATCCTACGCAAGCGTCAGCATCGTGGTTTTGTCCGGATCTCGTGAGCTAGTACGTACTTGCAAGTCCCACATCCAGTTCGTGAGTGCTTTCTGATCTCACAGTCAGTATATTTATCGCAGAGGTTTTCCGGATCAGGATCGGCATGTCAGGGCAACATTCAAGATCCTCAAATCAACGATGATCTGGAATTTATTACGAACCCAGATGATCTATTTCTTTTAGCTGATGGTCTCGTTGGCTGATCCATTCTCAGTACGTTTTGGGGGTCTCGTTGAGTGGCGATTCGTGACTACAAATGTGCCAGCACTTTGCACTTGAAGCATATGTACAGACAGAGATGTACCATGTGCCTTCGGGCAGGCCGAAGTTGCTCGATGGTGTCTGCAAGGCACGTCGTCAATGTGCGTCCATCATACTCTCTACAGACTAGAATTGCGCCTGGTAGCGTATTCTCAAGGCTGTAGCCATACAGGCCTCTCAACTCGCACTGCAACGAATGGCAAGGTAACTACCCCTGAAGTCCGGGGCGAAGCTCTTGGTTAGCGAATGAGCCGTGTTCAGAGGTATCTGAATTAGCAAGCAAGATGGATACCGACGATGCAGTCAGCATTGAGCGTTCAACTTGGCCCAAGAAGTCTCTGCCCTATGGCCCCTGAACTACCGCGCGTGAGCTATCTGTGAAGCGGGCAGTCAGCACTTTAAGCGCACATATGCCTATGAGGTCGCTCTACTCGTCCATAACACGAGAAGCGAGGACCGCCGGAATCAGACAGACTTCCGCGACGGCTCGCTACGTATGTTGGTCAGAGGGAAGAGAAATGTATCCAGACCCATGTCCCCGGACTAGGCCACTTGGATCGAGGAGCTCTGCTCTGATGGGCACACCTCCTCAAAGATGGCTTTAGAATTACTGGTCACTGATTTTGACCTTTCATTTGGATCCTATGTTCCGATTGGAGTACAGCTGCATGGTCCAAACAGGGCTGGGGCATATCTACAGACTTTCAAGGGCTGTCCGGACTTGGCACTGTCGGCGTTCGTGCCTTACCAGTCAATGTGTGGATCAGCAGCGACGCGGCGGTTATCTCGATTAAGTAGGGCTGCAGCTTCATTTCATTCGCGGCATCGTTCCCTGGGCGGCAAAGTTGCGACACTGAAAGGGTCAGGTGACGATTACTATCAGCTTCTTGTTATTGAGTATGTCTGATGAGGACATAGAAGCTCAATGCTGCCCAACTTCAAGTTCGTGTTTTTCGTAGTCCTCCAATCTCTTCATGCATGAAACTAAATGACCTACAGGTACGAGCTAACCAATCAAATCCAGGCACCTTACTCCTTTCTCCCGTCAGTGGTATCGAGGGTTGGGGGCCACGGCGACGATTGCCTTCTTCGGCCATTAGCTCGGCTTTCCGGTTCGACAAACGAATGCGAGGGCGGTTAAATTCCTAGTGGCCGCTCACTGGGCTTGATACTCAGGCATTGTTCGATAGCATCATGCTGTACTTGATGGCTCTGGTGCCAGATAGCATAAGATCAGGTATGAAGCCAAAGTGGGATATTTACGCGAGCGACTATCACATTGTACAGCAGACGTACCAGTCAGCGTCTTCCGCTCTACAGTCATGCGGAAACCCCGCATATAGCGGTTCCAGCGGTCTTCAGTAATCAGCACAAACAGCCAGGTTTGTCACCGAGTACGGCACTTGTGTTTACTTGGGCTCCAAGGTGAACGAGATCTGGTAGCTGACTCGTACGACGTCGTTATGTTCATTCTGCACGACAGAGTCAATGGCCATGCATGATATCATAGCATTGCTCGACCTTTGATCAAAGCTTACCGGACTTTTGGACCGCCCTGTGGAGAACAAGCAGGGCTCGTAGGGCTAGACCTCGGTTGCGCCGACTGCGGTCGTGAAATGGAGATGAGCCAGAAGAGAGCGAACACGTGGGACATCCTTGCCAACTCCTTGCATCTTGGTTGATCGTGGAATACGATGCTCGAGCAATTACAAAGAAAAATAAACGGATTCCCAAGGAATAGAAGACCCAAATGTGTCCGCTGCTCCTTGTGAAGGCTTTTCAAGTTCTCGTCCAGGATTGAACACCCCCAAAACAAACTTCAACAGCTTCAAGTCATATATGTTCCGAGAGATCTCAATCCAGGGCCAGGCTAGAGATTATCCAGAGCGCTTGAAAACCCCTCTTTATGGTCCTCCAATTTGATATGCTACCACGTCGTTTTCGACCGAACATCGAGCAGGACTACTAAAGTCTCGAAACTGCGCGAGCTGGCTCTTCACATACCAAAGCCACCCGTTTGGTGTCCTTCTTAGGCACCAGAATTCTTCCTGAGCTGATTGGTTGACAACCATGTCCTGATCGAGCTCGGTTCAATTCTCCAACCGGTAGAGAGATGCAGTAAGTCTTGTTTGAACCAACTTCCTGGCAGTACATATGTCTCATCATGATCAAAAGTCAACAAGGTGATATCAGCATTGGTCTCAGGCGCACACACCGTCTTGTTCAGATATACTCGGGCTCTCTTCTGGTCCAGCACCCCCGCACGATCCCACCACAACTTGGATTCTCCAGCACCGATCACCCCACAAGATCGTCTAGACACACACAAGGACTGTATTCTATCATGGCATGCTTGAACCGCTTCGATATTATCCAGTGTATCACTTACATCCCGGTGCCGTTAATGCCCACAAACCAATGCCGGAGAGATATAATACCCCGCTCCCCGAATGCGGGCTGTGGCTGCATTTCGACTGGACGAACTGCCGTTTTACGGACCGACTCGCTGGTCGTATATACGTCACTTTGTTCTACAAAATACTCTACTGCTCGGGAAGAATGGCTCCATGCCCTGCATACCGGAAGGGTGATTGGTTTGATGAATTGCCGAACTCGAGCTGATTTCCATTTCCAAGCGGCGGGTCATACTTTGTGCCTGTCGTCAGCACTCACGAGCAGTGATGGTGATGAGTCTCGATAATTCGTATCCTCACAGGAAACACTGATATTTCATCAAGTCACTTTGGGTAGGTCGAGGGCTCCCGGTATGTTGCCAGGAACACAATACTCGTAAGAGAAGCATCTTGGAAGATCGAACCAGGTATGAAGACCTCTTTGGGATCTTGGAGTTACATTTTATGCAACAGTAAGTTTGAAAATACAGTCAAGTAGGAATCCAGGATATCAGTAGGTACAGATAGTCCAATCAATCAACCAGCTCAGCGTCTCGTGCTCTTACGACCCATCCATGTCATTTCTTCCACTTTGGAATATACCGCGGACAGTAAGTCCGCAGTTCTCTTCCTCACATTTTCGTATCTATCTCCCTTTCCGACATCGATCACAACTTCACGGCCCACACCTTACTCTCCTTCATCACCTCTTATTGCTTGCTTCCACTCCCCACAATCACATCCTCAAAAACTTCTCAGCAGGCTCTCTCGGTCCACAGTTGGTCAGCAACTGGATGATAGTCTTATTTCCCCTTTTGGTCGCATACTCCAGCATCGTATCGCCATTGTGCATCCTCGAAGCCGGGTCCGCACCCCGACTCAGGAGTAGAGAAACAATGGATGTGCTGTTCACGTAGATCGCTCGACTCATTGGCAACTCGCCATTTGGACTTCGAGCTTCAGGGTTTGCACCATGTGCAAGCAGGATAGACACGGTTGATGTGCTGTTCCGAGATACAGCTGAGAAATGTTAGCTACTTGAATATATGCGAGAATCTGGCATCAATTGGCGGGACGAGTAGGATTACTTACCCATATACAGAGGCGTCTCTCCACCAACAACCTGCAAATCCGGATTTGCCCCTTTCCCCAACAACAAAGACACAGCCGAGGTATCAGACCGATACACAGCTCTCTGCAGCGCCGTCTCCCCCGCCGGATTCCTCGTATCTGGACTCGCGCCCTTCCCGAGCAACAACGACAGCACAGCCGCATCACCACGACAAACAGCCTGAAAAACAGGCGCCTCGTTCGATCGACTCTTCTCCTCCGGATCCGCCCCTTTCTCCAACAGTAAGTGCGTGAGCGAAGTACTTCCTCTCACGACAGCTAGATTCAACAGCGTTTCTTCACCAGCTGGACTCTTGCTTGCATATGCGCCTTTCCGAAGAAGCATCTCGGCGATGGTGGTATGGCCGCGGTAGACGGCTGTCCAGAGTGGCGTTCTGTGTTTCTCGTCTTCGGTCTCGAGGTCGATTTTTTCTTGGTCAAGGAGGATGGATACGATGCTTTTGTCGCCGCGGTTGACTGCCATTGAGAGAGGGGCTTCGCCTTTTGCTGTTCTGTGGGAAGTTGAAGCACCGTATTCGAGAAGTAGCTTCGCCATTGCTGTTTGGGCTCGGTATATGGCTGTGAGATGGTCAGCATTTGCAAGAACAGGATTCGACAGTTGGAGAATTGCTCACCTCTGCACAAGGGTGGCTCTCCACTTTTCAAATCCTCCACGTTCACACCGTGTTGCAGTAGCATCTTTGCTATACCTTTCGAGTCGTGTGATATAGCTATATGAAGCATAGTATCCTTCCCAATCGGCGTAGCATTTGGATTTGCTCCAGCTTCAAGGAGAGTCTCGATACTATCTTTCTGCCGTCGTTGAACGGCGACATACAGTGGAGTCTCGCCTTTCGAATTCAATTCGTCGATCCTCACTCTGCCAGATCTGACGATCAAATTGACAGCTGCTTTTGCATCATTCGCTACAGCGATACTGAGCATGCTGTCTTGTCCCAGAGGTCGTGCGTTGGGATCTGAACCCGCGTCGAGCAAGACATCAATGCAATCTTTCTGTCGTCTGAGCACTGCTGCATAAAGTGGAGTCTCTCCTTTGGCATTTGGCTCTCTCAGATTCACCTTACCTGTCTCAATCAGTGCTTTTACAATGTACTTCTTATCGTTCGAACAAGCGATATGCAACGGGGATTCTGAGCCTGGAGGTCTCGCAGTTGGATCAGCGCCATATTCCAGCAGCACTTGCACGATATCCCGATCTCCCTTGACCACTGCTCTAAAAAGAGGAGTTTCGATCTTTTTGTTCAACGCCTCGACATCTTCGCCTCCTTTCTCCAGTAATTGTTTCACAGGTGACTTCTTCCATTTCCCCACCAGCTGGTGAAGGAGCGTCTCTTCCGCTTCGGGTGGAGGTCGTTTCTGCAGTACATTACTGAGATTGCGTCTTGGGGCCACTGGGTCGGTTGGACCTGTCGTGGGCGGTCCATTGACATTGATAATGATTTGCAAGCCACGAGGCCCGAAGAATCCCTCATTCCACTGCGAAGACACAGCTTCAACCCTTACTCTCCTCAGCCGCTCCTGCTCTCTACTCTGAGACTGACTCCCAATTCCTCCTCCCGCAGAACTCTCTCCCAGTAAAGGCCGAGTCTGATCTCTCGACCTAGATCCGCTTAAATTCAGACCTGACATGTCAAGGTTTACATCCGCCTCCAACTCCACCAACCCCTCGACATCCCTCCTCGCATCCTCCCAATACGGCGTCAACAAAAAACTCAAAAACGTCTCCCAATCATGCGCATCCACCCCTCGACTCATCCACGTATCCCCCGGCTGCGGAAACGGTAGACTCTTCGCGCGGGTTTCCGCGGTTTCCGCGGCCAGCGTCATGTGATGGTAGAATACATTGCGCGGTCTCGTCGGTGGTGCAGATCGCAATTCGAAGTACGATAATGCGGATATGAAGCCGGCGCGTTGAAGGTCTTCAGGTGGGATGGACGTTGTGCCGGGGTAGTTTGGGGGGAGTGTGTTGCTGCTTGCGTTGGGGAGGTGAGTGAGGTATTGTTGGCGGTGCGGGAGTTGGTGGGTTGGTCCGGAGGGGTCGTGGGGTGAGTATGGGGGTGGAGCTTCTGCCATTTTGGGGGCTAAATAATCATTCGGCTATGGGAACGACGACTTCAACTAATGTCATCGCGTTCTGGTTCTAGATTATTGAAGAAGTTGTTTTGATGCTGTCTGACAGAGTTCTTGGTTGTTGGAATAAAGTTCGTGATCACTGATCAGGTTTTCGAGCTGGTGTGGCTGTGTTGGATTCTGACGACGCTTGTTTAGGCACCAGCTTTTTGACCTCAGCTCGTCCTGTGGGTTTGCTGAGTTCCAGCTGAAATGAACTTTCGATGGCTTGTACGAGTAAACTCGTCATATGTGAATCCCGCAGTTTGACTATCTATCAACTTGCGTGTGAGAGCCATCTGTGTGGGGTTCGCGTGTTCCGATGAAGTGCAGCGTTTGGCTCGGACGTCAGATGATTCTTTACAACTTCTCAGACAGGGGCTTTTCTATTGAATCAGTATTGTGTCCACAGCTAGAAACATACCAAGCACTGCAGAAACGCGTGATGGTCTTCGGCTTAAAGGGATTCAACTTGAACTTTTGCGACGTCAAAGATGGCCACGCTAGGTGAAAGTGGGGGCAAAAAAAGTGTGGAATTCATTGTCAGGCAGACGCGAAGTCTCCTGGACTTGCCTCCGGGGGTAAATTAAAACAAAAATGAAATCCGAAGAAACGGTGTATTAAGCTTTTAAGTTTGCTAGCAATATTCAATATTGTAGTCCCATCCGATGTGATTGATGCCGAATCTATTTTGTTACTATTTGATTTGGGACGAGAACGCGATTTCCAAAGCACACTTTCAGTCTACCTGTAGCGGGACAAACCGAACAAACTGACTACCAATAGTTCTAAAAGCATCATGAGTCGTCTGAAGTGTTCTCAGTACCAGCGACCAATACCAAATTCATTTATTTCTCCGCATGACTGCGTCTGTGATTGTCCCCTATTTATCCGTCCAGTCTTCGGTCAGGGAATGTCTAATCAGGTCCACGCCCTTTGGTGATGGTGGAAATCGAACAGTGTATAACAACAGCGCATGCCAAAAGAGTATACCGATAGCGCGGACGTAGATTTCCAGTCATTTAGGTATCAGTACTTCCGCAACGAGAATGCAACATCATGAAGACGTACACGGATTGGGACTTGCAAACGACAACAGGTAGTCAAATGAGGACAAAATACGATTTCCTCACTACTGGAGACTAAATTCATTTGAATGAGAGTGTCAGAACTTCTCCTGATTAGTAATTTTATCTAGTTTTATCTACGGTATTCATTCTGACCAGGTTGACCTCTTCCGAAGTGGAGTCGAGCGAAAAATGGTCGCTTGAATCTTCTGCAGCTCTTTCTGAATGTCCCTGACCATGAATTCTCAATGGCGCGGGCAGGTCTTGACGAATGGTTTCGCTAGAAGTAGGAGATTTATGGCAGAACATTCTTGTCATTTTCAGACTACCTTTCACCTTGCAATCTCCCGGCTTTCGAGGGTTGAAGTGAAATCTAGGCACATGTCCCGTTCTCCTTCGGCAAACATATTTCGGCTCTGCTATGATAGAGAGGCAGAAAGAGAAGCGCTGCATTGACATAACATGAATAAACGTACCTGCGAAACGAGATTCTGTACGTGAATCTTGATGCTCGTGGCATTTGTCTTGTCTTGAAGAGCGGATACTGTAAAGAGAGACCGCATTGTGCGCATATTTCCACGTGAGCATCACCTGTCCCAAAAGTCTAATAACATGTATACTTAGCATGTAGGTGAGGCTCAGAAGTACCCTCAAACTCGAAAATATCATTAGACAGAAGCTTATGACGCTAAAGCCATGTTAAGTTGACCAATTTTCGGTTTCATGGTGGCACAAAGTCATTAATTCTACGTAGAAAATCAAGAATGAGGTCAGTCAAATCAGTCTGCACGCAAATAGAGCGAGGTCACGACGCTCATTAAAATGCATCTCACGACTTTTACTGTTACATCCCTGCTTGCTATTAAGGTCAAGATTACCGTCATATTCAAGCGAGAAAGACCTGACATAACAGCTGCGAGGTTTCAGGACCAGAGGTCAATGTTCGTGAGTGTCTGTTTGAGAGAGATCAGAGTTTGGTCTACGCAATCAATAGTATCCGCCGAGGCCTTTCCAATGGGTTGACGGTGAAGGAATTTGGTTACCGGTACCAGAAGAAAGCCAAGCTATACCGAACATACGTATATATCACCCATCTACAAAAAGATTCTCTCTAAATGAATTGACTAGCCAAAATATCTTTTTGCTGGAGTTGGATATTGGTATCATCATGGGGTAGGAAGATGCAATGAGGCTGGAAGCAGACTGGGCGCATGGGACAAGATACGGCAACGGTAGAGCAGACTATTCTGGCTCTAATGATCGTTTCATTACATACAAGAGATGCCAGAACTTGCTGAAACATTTTGATGTAGGTACTTAAACGACCAATGATATCTGGAGTCTTGTGACAGGGAACATAGATCATCTACTGAGGACAGATGTTCTCAGGGCGTCATGATCTCACATTTTTTGACATCCGTAATCAAGGCAATACAGCCTATCAACGCTTCCAATTCCAGATGAACATCAAAGGTGCTTGTCGCTTCAGAATCTTCGGTCCTTGGTTGACCCTACGACCTGAGCATTGTTCTGTGCGCCTGGAAATTGTAAAATCCTTGTTCAGTCTCAAGAGCCACAACTCGATGCTTATATACAAGGCCGTGAGCCTCTTCAACGCTCCAGGTAGTTCTGACTGTATAGACCAGTACTTGCTCGTGTCTTGTGCCATCCCATCTTCTCAAGTCTGGGGAGTGAACGTATTGTATTCCCACTCACTCGCGCTACTCGAATAAGCGAGACAACCCCTATTCGAGAAGCGAGCCCCAGCAAACCATTTTCTGCCCTCCTCAAGTGTCACTTCACGACCACTCCACACGTACAATACCAACCACAAAGAAAATGCCCAGATCCAGAGATTAATGTCTCAAGAAATGTTCAGGACATGCACCTCGAGGTTCTAAGGTGGATCAGGCCTGAAAAAGTCTGTTCACGTGAGGACGGCGCTTGGACCAGGTAAACAAGACTCTCCAAGATCGTCAAAACTCTCTCCAAGAACACCAACAGCACCAGCACCAGCACCATGGATTGTTTTGCTTGTAAGTTACATGTCTCCTCTTCTCTTTCCTCGTAGATCTTCCAAGACACTTGGAGTCGGTCGAAAGTCCTGCAAGCAATTGAGGACTTTCAATTGTTCTCTTCGTGGCAGCTCAACTTCACCCTCAAGCTCTCCCTACTGCCCCTACTCCTTCCAATTCCTTTCCTTTCCCATGTTGCAAAATACCCCCGAGTCTTTGATGGTCATCTGCCTCCTGAAAAGCGTTGTCGTTGTTCTCATCCTCATACTCCTTATCCCCGTCCTCTTGCTCTTTCACTTCATCCTCATCCCCTCCTCTCCTCTCCTCTCTCCTCTCCCCTCCCCTCCCCTCCCCTCCCCCCCTTCCTCGCTCCACCATATAAGAAGACCACAAGCTAACTCCGCTCCTTCTGCCCAGCACTCACCAACTTCATCCGCGGCCTCTTCCGCCGCAAGGAGGAACCCTCGTCTGGGGTGGCCATCCAGCTCCCAGACATCACCATCCCTCAGCCCCACCAGCTGAAGGAGATGTGTGGGGCCTGGATCCCCCATTTGAGGGGACCTAGTGCTGGTACGTTTCTCTCCTGCTTTCATTGCCCTCTTGGAGCGACGAGTCATTTCGAATCATATTATACGAAGTTGGAATATGAAAGCTTGCGTTATTGCACGATCTGGGCTGGATACATACGAAGGTTGGAGTCTGGATGAGATGGTTGAGGGATTTGTACCATATCAAAGAGGAATTTGGTTGCCATCTTGGAGAATGGGATGGCAGGATGGTTTATGTGGCCTGCATGCTGCTGAGCACATCTGGACCAACACTGAGAGGTATCTTGCGAGGCATTTGCTGACTTCTTTCTCGTTTCTATAGGACCGTCGCGGGTTGGCACCCCTGCTCCTGGTACGTTCTTTCTTTCTTACACACCAATCCCAGCCCATGCATATCTTGTTCAAAGGTTCAGACCTTCAGATACACTACATTTGAATGTCCTGTAGTTGGTGGAGGGCTTTCAATCGATATTTCAGAAGGATTCCGGGTATGCTGACTTCTATATTCAGCCGCGGCTTCTGCTGCCGCCGCAGCACCAAGTTCTGTTCCGCCTGGTAAGTCCATCTTCGCCGAAATTTCCTTACTGAATGTACTGTACTCTTCTGAGGACTTTCAAACGCCATTTTAGAGCAATATCAGAATACTAACCTTTGAGATCCAGCCGCCGCCGCCGCTTCCTCTCCCTCCGATCCGCCCCCGACTGGTAAGTGAACTCCGCCTCCAATTCAATGTGCTGAATTCATCTCAGTACAGTCAAATTCACCTTCAAAACTGACATATTCACCTAGCCGCACCACCACCACCGCCAACCCCCACCATCACACCACGTGGTGGCCGCCTCGCCACCATCCCTCCTCTCTCCCTTCCACCACCAACTCTCCCTCCTCGTACCTCCTCCTCCTCCTCCTCCTCCTCCTCCACCAACACCACCACCAACCTCGTCGCCCTCCCAATCTTCTCCATCGACTACTCCCTCTCCCCAACCACCATCAACACCATCCTCCTCGCCCAACTCCGCGCTCTCACCATGTCTTCCTCTCATCAAACCTCCTCGTACCAACAACCACACAACGCCGGGCTCTCCCAATCCTGGATCTCGCCCGCCGCATCCAACGCCGCGAAATTCACACGTCTCCAAACCGTCGCCTCACACCTCCATCTCGTACGAAGTCCATTCTTTCCTAGGACTGCTACCGAGTATAATGCGCATAATGCGGCGTATGCGAGCGATCTTGCGAAGAAGCAGAGGAGGGTTTTGGAGGGGAGGATTAGGGAGTTGGAGTTGCGGAAAGAGAGAAGGGAGAGGGAAGTCTTGATGAGTGGTGCAGGAACTTTGGGTGGGGATTTGGGAATGGGTGGATTTGAAGGAAAGGTGAACCTGAAGAGTTTGGAGGAGGTTAAGATTGCCGGGTGTGAACTTACCTGGTTATTTGAAGGTGAGAGGAAGGCTTCGAAGGGCGAGAAATCTGTTGAAGTTGGAGGGTATGTTGGGTTTAGTGGTGTGCTGGGAGAGAAGACGAAATTTTGGGCTGGTGGTGAGGAAGGATTGAAGGATGGGAAGGGGGGTTATGGGAAGGGTACGAGAGCATTTTGGCCGGAGATGGGGGAGTTGAAGATGGAGGGGGAGATGAGAGTTAGGAAGACGCGTGAGTTTGGCTTCTTTACCCCTTTCCCCTGTTTCCTTCATATCCAAAATCCAGCGGTAGAGTTTGAAAATATGCTGATTCGAATAGGCCAACGTCGATTCCCACTTCCACGAGTCGATCTCTACAGCACGGGCATGATGCGCCATTTCATCCCACCACATATCGCGCTCACACCCGCCGAAAAGTCCGCTCTCATCGATCAGATCATCGCTAAGAAAGGAACTGGAGATATCGCGTGGCATGAACGCCAAGTCGTCCCTTTCAAGCACAAGCTCGATCGGCTACCTACTCTCACCAAGATCTGGCGCCAGAATGAGAAGACTGATAATGGTAGACCGTATTATACGCCTCCTGCTTCCACCTATGTTAAGAGACAAGTACAAGGAGAGAACTTTGCAGTTCGGGAGGGAGGAGATGGCATGCAGGAATTTGGTGCTGGTGATGAATTCTCGTCGGATGGAGAGGATCTCGAGGATGGTTATGGATACAATGGCGAAATCACGGATAATGACGAGTACGGCGACAACATTCCTGGGAATATCTACGCAGTCGATGAGAACGGCGTTGTTCATCCGCAAGACTACCGCGAGCAAGATGGTCCAGTCCAAGGTTATGGAGGTGACGGCTACGTTGGAGTTGGTGCCTATGACGGACACGGTCTACCAGTCAGCTACTCGAATGGTGCTGATGGTCCTGGGACCGGCATGCGTCTTCCACCTGGTGGATGGATATTCGATGAGGATGCATTGAGAGAACGTGGAGAATGGGCGGATCTTCTCAATGAGATTGATTATGCGGCTGATGATGAGCCTTAGGCTTCTGCTTGCTGCGTTGATAATCTCGAAACCGGCGGATGGATATTCTGCGTTGGGTTCCAGCGGCGTTGGGTTATTCGATCATGGACTGGGATGTTCCTGCGGCTTCTTTCGGACTCGACTCTTCTTCTGGGTGGATTTTTTCTTTACCGAATTTTCTTTCTTCTTTTCTTTCGACTCGATGGCTATGAACGGCTTAATGAAGCACTGATGGATATTGCATTCTTCCTTCAATGAGTGATGGAACAATGGGGGTGCGCACTCGGTTTTCTTTGACTTGTCGTTAGATTTGACTTTGATAACGAGACAATGAAATGCAATGCAACGCAACTCGATGATGACTTCAACACAATAGTTCTTTCACGTGAGACTTAAAATCATCACGACTGACTTGTTACGTAACCCATACTATGCGGTAGGCTCAAAGACTACCATAAACTGATTCAAGGTTGCAAACTCTTAAAGTTCAATGTCGTCAAGTCAAATCAATAGTGACATTCTCAACATCCCCTGCCTGGTCCCTCAAAAGTATAAGCATAACAGGATTTCGATAAAGCGACAGAACAAAAGCAAGTAACATCACTCAGGCAGAGGAAGCAAAGGTCAAGACTTTCAAAAGCAGCAATGCAAAGATCAGACAAGAGGGCTCGATGTAAGCCAAGCAACCCTCAGACGCCTCGTCCAAACAAAGCCAAGCGAAACAACATGATTCAGCCTCATGCTCAAACGAATTTTGAGGCTCAAATGAGGGTCGAGTGGAGGCAGGACGCCCTGGAATATTAGTGAGGAGAGCAGATACAAGCAAGCAACAAATTTAGAGAGCGTGTAGGGAGTGGATTGAGACGATAGCAATGTGCAGTAGTGTATGGGGGAAACGGAATGAGGCCGCGTCACGGCTGAAGTTAGAAGCCGCTTGCTTGCCACAGATGATCGAAATGTAGAAGTACGGAGGTACAGTCTGTGCGAGGAGAAATAAGAATCTTGGAATAATGACGGAATGCTGGGCGAGGGTTTGAAGTTCGAGTGAAGTCTGAAGCATGAGGTCTGATCTAAGAATAAACCCTCGCTTGTTGGGTTGGAGCAAGCCCGGCAAAGCGGCCGCATATCCCGTCATTTCGTCAAGCATCAAGAAAAAGCATCTTGCAGAAAGGCGTGGGATGGATGCGCGGATTAATTGATCTCGCTGCAATTGCTATCTCTGTGTCATAATCTGCTCGGATGCAATTCAGATCTATCAATCCTCATCTCCTGCCAGGAGATATGTCAACTATCCTACTCAAAATAAAATCGACACTTCGTCAGAACTGGGAAATCGCCGGACTTATTTTCGCCCACAGCCAGCGCAACCCCTCATTTCCAGCGCCGCTTTAAAACAATCCATTCAAATCCTCGCGATAAGCACCTGGGCAAAAAAAGAGACGAGGGGCAAGCCAAGTCAGATCAGACCAGATCCATTAGACAGATCTCAAGTCTCGTCTCAGCACGGAACATATCCACATGCTTCTTTCATCTTGCGGCTTTCTCCCTCTGCAGCTTTGCATCTACCTATAAACGATTCTGGTCCGGATCCTTCAGAATTTGCACTGTACTGGACACTGGATTGTGAAGTGAAGAGAAGAGAAGCGGTGTGACGAGATACGACATCCTGCTTGCTGCTGCTGTGCTTATCGCCAGGTATTGATTGCACTTTGATTTCGATTCCGTCCGTTCAATTCGGGTTCTCGAACCAATTGTATCTGCGATCTGTCGACATTGAGATTGAGATTGTTTGAGCTTACCTGGTTCCTGGGTCTCGGATTGTTGTCGTCGATAGGAAAGAAATAGAGTGATTCGACATGGCAGGAATCCCAGCAGGAGGGAATGGCAATGGCGAGGTTCGGAGAAAGAGGGGCATGACTTATAGTATGGGAAATGTGCGTACCTATGTTTTTCTTTTGCATTGCTGGATTTGCTGCGTTTTGCTTTACTTTGCCTTGCTTTTATCGAACTGTGTATCGTTCTGCTTTGCTTTATCATCCACTTTCCATATCCGCGGCGGCATCGTGAACTTCACCCAAGCCAGCCGAACACGTGCATGAGTTCATGCATGGTTTGAAGCGGTGAGGAGACAAAGGACAGGAAATGTTCATGCAAGAAGAGAAAGGATCTAGACCCGGATATGCAAGAAGAATTCTTTGCTTTCTGAGCGGGATGACAGATCCGATTTAAATCTTCTTCTTGGGGTGTGTCTGTACCCGTCGATCCGACCCGACCCTCGGCGAAGTGGATTGTTGGGTTGGGTTGCGTTTGGTTGCTTGGGACTTGACATCAGAAACCCCAACATTGGGGATTTCATGACAGAACGAATCTCAAAGATTTCAAAGATTGAAAATTGAGAAATTCAAAGTCTGGAGTCGGAATTAGCTTCCTCTTTGTCCAAAAGAAGGATCGAAGAAAAAGCAAAACCCACAGAGCTCCGTCTCATGACCGAGCACCGTTCCTTCAAGTCTCCTGATCTCCGCGCATGATATTTACCGTCAAGCCTCCTCCTTTCCTCGCCAGTACGACGATACCATGTGTCGTTGTTGTTGGTATGCGGCATCTGCAGTGCAGTGTCACGATACCCTCACAGGGCTGGCTGGATCCTCATGTCTCGGAACAAAAGACTTGGTGGACCCTTGGAAAGGGAAGCTGCATGCATTTCAGTGTCTTGCGTTGGTAATGCAGATCAACCTAGTGGAGGCATGTTTTGCTGAATTTGTTATGTTCTGAATTGCAAATAATTGATGTTCTAAAGTGATATTGGAATTGATGTCTAAGTTGATATCTTGCAATAGAGACAAACAAACACCTTCATCGTAATATTCCAGAACATCATCCCACCTTCCTTTCCTCGTACCGTACACACTCTCCTCTTCCCCTCGGTCCACCACCTCCCCCCTCAGTGAGTGCGGGGTTAGCTCGGCAGAGAATTGTGAGCATCTACAGGGATTACAGGGGACGACCCAACCCCTGTCGACCTCTAAAAAGTTCCCTTCATCACTTCACCATCCCGACCCGATCCTCTTCCTTCAACTCCAACATCACTTCACCTCTCCACACATTCTACCTCACCGTCCTAACCCTCAAACACCACATGAAGATATATTCTCCCTTCAATCTCTGGTAGTCTGCGACCGACCAAGTGTCGTCGTACATCCTCGTTTGTTTCTCTCGCAAGCAAGCAAGCAAATCGGCAGCGCCCGGTGCAAGCCGTGAATTCCCGTTCCCCGATCAAACCTCACGCGATCACCTCAACAGCACATCTACAACGCCTAATTCCTCTTCAATTCCTCTGCAAACTCGTCAGATTCGTTCGATACTTAATATTCCATTTCGTCAAAGCTCGCAGATTGGGAAGAATCAGCAAAGATGGAGCTCGCACGTCCAAGTAGGAAGACTAATGGAAAGGGTGTTCAGGTCGAGGATACGCAGATTTGTGTCGTGATGGTGGGATTACCGGCTAGGGGAAAGAGCTTAATTGCACAAAAGGGTAGGTTATTTCGATTTTTGGGACAGACTTGTGCTGCAAATGGCAGATGCAGAGCTTGCAGGAGCTTCGAATCCATTTCTGGCGAAGCTCTCTACCCTCAGCAGCAGCTGCTACTCTGTTCGCAGATGTAGCAATGCCAATTGCACAGTCACTGCTTCAATTGGACTTGTTTTTATGATTGTTGGACCAAAGCTAACTCTTCTAGCCCAACGCTACCTCAGATGGCTCTCAATCGACGCCCGCGTCTTCAACGTAGGCAACTACCGCCGTAAAGATGCCGCCCAACCCTCCGCCGACTTCTTTGACGTCAATAACCTCGAAGGCGAACGTATGCGCCGCGCCGCAGCCGAAGCCGCCGTCACAGATATGCTGAAATGGTTCAAGGACGGAGGAATTATCGCCATTCTAGATGCCACAAACAGCACGAAGAAGCGCAGACGTTGGATCAAGGAACGTTGCGACAAAGAGGGTGTCGAGACATTGTTCGTCGAGAGCAAATGCGATGATGAGGAATTGATCATGAGCAATATTCTGGAGGTCAAGACTACATCGCCCGACTACGTTGGCCAGGATCCAGAGGAGGCGGCGCAGGATTTCCGGAATAGGATTCGGAATTATGAGAAGGTGTATGAGACGATTGATGAGGAGGAGAGTGATTTGACATATCTCAAGATCATGAATGTGGGGAAGAGAGTCATTATCAATGCTATTCAGGATTATCTCCAGAGTAGGGTGGTATATTACTTGATGAACTTGCATATCAAGCAGAGATCTATCTGGCTGTCACGGGTAAGTGAATCCGCAGTTTATAGGTCTTTGGCTAATCCATGTAGCATGGAGAATCTATGTGGAATGTCTATGGCAAGATTGGCGGTGATGCGAAGCTTTCAGAACGTGGAGAGGCATATGCACGAAAGCTCCCTGACCTGGTCAAGGAATCATTTGACGTAAGCTCCATTTTCCACAGGTTATTTGAGAAAATTCTAACACTCCTAGGGAAATGACCATCCACTCACAGTCTGGACATCAACTCTTCAACGAACCATTGCCACAGCTCAACACCTCCCCCAAGAATGGAACCAATTACAATGGAAAGCCCTCGACGAACTCGACTCCGGCGTCTGCGACAATATGACATACGCTGAGATCAAGGAAGAATACCCAGAAGATTTTGAGGCTAGAGATCAAGATAAATATAACTACCGCTACCGTGGTGGAGAATCGTACGTCTCCTCCTCCCCAACATCCCCACATTCCCATTTCCAATCCTGTGCCCGGTTTCCCACTATGAGCCACAACTAACAAACCCCACAGCTACCGCGACGTAGTGATCCGCCTCGAACCCATCATCATGGAACTCGAGCGCAGCGAAAACATTCTCATCGTAACCCACCAAGCCATCCTCCGCTGCATCTACGCCTACTTCATGAACGAAGACCAAGAGAAATCACCATGGCTCAACGTCCCTCTTCACACGCTCATCAAGCTCACGCCCAGAGCTTATGGCACTGATAGACAGGTCTATAAGGCTGCTATTCCGGCGGTCAGTACGTGGCGTGGGAAGGGCAGTGTGGCGAAGCATGAGGATCCATTGGAGGATACGACGAGTTTGGATAAGTGAGGTGGTTGGTCAATGGACCGCTAATTTGCTTCGCTTGTCTTCTTCTTAGTCTTGCGCTGACCTGGATCTGGACTTGTTTCCGGAATCTGAGGGCCAGCTTCTCTCGAGGTGATGAGAAGTCTGGGAGCTTTGTACATCTACCTACCTGGACATACGACTCTGTCTGATATCTCTCTTTTTTCTTCAACATTTGCCACTTTCCAGATTTTCCAGCAGGATTTAACAACTTCCTCGAAGCATATGGACGCTTCAAATAGACAGACAACAGGATGGCTGGGCCTTCTTGTTATGGACATGATGAGCAATGCATTACACATGGTACACACATACATGGTCGGCATGCAGGCAGGCAGGCAGGGAACGAGGCTTTGCGTTGAGTTGAGTTGCATAGCGAGAGGTTGTTTGGTTTGGCGTTTGGGTCTGGTTAGGCTTGGGCTTATGACTGATGCGAAATGCACGCAGGGAGGGCATGGCTTTAAAGGCTAGAGTGGATGGATGGATGGATGGATGGATGGATGGATTGTGCATACTAGACTGGATGGCCAGGATGGCCAGATGGGTAGATAATGGCTGGACATGAAATGGAATATTCTGCTCCACCCCACAAGAAAGAGTCTCTTTGATCTTTGAGTCTTCTTCAACATTGCGGTATCGAGTATAAGCCACAGCCTACGAGCCAGCCGAATAGCCGCAGCATTTCAAGCTTAGACCTGTACTCGACCAAGCCCACATCGCAATTGATGAAGTCTCATCGCTTTTTCTCCCTTCGTTTAGTGCTGTCTCGGCGCTATGTATTTGTCGATTGAACAACGTCCTATTTCATGCAGTAGCCAGTCCGCCAGTACGAACCCTTCCATGGGGTCTCAAATGTGGGATTGAGCAGCAATGCTCGACACCTTTCTACTTCTTATGCGCTGGATGCTGCTCACTTTTTCCCAAGTCACAGGAGAAGAGCTAATAGCTCCTTGGCCTTGGCGGTAGATGCACCAGAAGTGCTTCCTTTGAAGAACCATGAAATCAAGCTTTTGTGAGAGGAAAGGAGAAGGTGCAGGGTTGGGTAGACAGATAGGGTTGAGATGAAACCAAAGCCAGTTCATAAAGTGCTGCTGTACCGTTAACGAGGATGGTGCTGCTTTCTGGTGAGGCGAGTATTTGATGGTGGGGAGGTGGAGACGGGGTAGACGATTGCCGATTGTTGTTGGCAGTGGAAGTGGAACTCGTTTGCGCGCTCTCCTTAAGTGACTTCTACTGATCAGTCCGAAGGGACGAGAAGAAGTAGTTTTCCGCAACATTTGGTGATTGGCAAAATGTCTTCTGTTTAGGTGACGTCGCAGGCAGTAAGGAAAGCTGGACAAAAGTTGAGGGGAGGAAAAATGGACGAGAAGATTCTGGTATGTGACGGCTTACAAGTCTTTAGTGTCAATAATCTTGGTTTTTGAGAGAAGGTAGAGAAAGGTTCTGGCTAGAAATCTGTGACGTACTTAGCTATCGAGCTTTAGCTACCAATCTTCCTCAGAAGGCCCAAAAGAGATAGCCCAGCGTCCATTGCCTTTATTCTCATGTTATTCCTAAAGTTTCGCTCAGCTGAATATTTACAGGTTAGTTTCACGCTACGCAAAAGCAGGGCAATTTGAGTGAATTTACTGGTCTGTGAGAAAAAATTCAACGATAGAGCCAGAAGTTCATGATTTGTATCTTTTCTATGTCGTTCTTCACGAGCCTGACATTGATATAAGATATTCCATTCGGTTTTGCTGCAGCTTTGAACAGTCTAGAAGAGCATTGTTTGCTTTTGACGCCTTTCCCCTGCCCTTGACTGCCTCAGAACCTCCTAATCAGCGTTGCGTTGGCTATTTTGAACTTGTTTGATATATCAACCGCAGCCCATTCGAATCATGCTCCATAATATACCTGATCAATTAGAACGCATATACTGATATTGCCATCTTCGGGGTGGACGTCTTCCGCAAGCCATTTGTTGAGCGAGGGCATATCGAGCCCAGACTTGGTTGCCGAGTGTGCTCAGTTGGGTCAATCATCCTCAGTCAAATCAATAACCCCCATCTGCCCTCTAAAAGCCTTCTCAACATCCTCCTTTCTCTCCTTCAGGAAGCCACCAAACATGATCTCGCCTCTGTCCACTCTCTCTCGCTTAATACCTCGCTTGCTAGTTCCATAGACATAACCATTCGAACCGCTAGCATTCAAGCCTGAATGGCCTCCGGTGATATGCATATTTCTTGAAGCAGCGGAGTGCGAGTGAGAGTGCGAGCTCGAGCTTGAAGTCCGGTGGTTGTTCGACGAAGCGCTGTATGAACTTCGTGAGCTGGGTGCCGCAATAGACTGATTGTGAGTTCTGGCTGTTGGGTGGGTGTGAAAGCTGGATTGGCTGGAAGATGTTCCGTTGCTGATTCGGCGCTCGGTTTTGACATTGGTGTTGTGGTGTGAATTGTTTGGCGATGAAGTTGTGGAGGACGCTGGTCTTTTCAAGCCCTTGCGATTGCTTCCACTTCCGTTCATTGACTCGCGTCCACCACCCGTTCCATTCAAAGCTGTCTTCCCGCTGGGTTTGAAATCTCCAGACGTCGAAGCACTCCCAGACTCTTTCGCCTTCCCCATCCCACTCATCCACCCATCTCGATCTCTCTTCCTAGCCCCCTCACCAGCCCTACCACCAGCAATCCATCCACCTTCTCCCCTAACCTTCAAAACCTTCATCTCCCCCTCCTCATCCATCATACCCTCACTCGCCCCCATCCCCTCCCCAATCCTCCTCAACAACTCCCCACCCGAAGTAAGGAACTCCGCATCGGCCCTAACCCCCTCCGTAAACCGCCACCTATTCCTCTTAACCTCTGCAACCATATGATCCAGCTGTCTCCCACCCGTCCTCGCCCCACCTCTAATAAGCTTCCTCAACAATTCAGCGCAAGCCTCGCAAAGCAGCAGACCACAGCCTTCATATCCTTCACCTCTTGTATGCTGCTGAGCTGTAATGGGCTCACCATTCTCGTCGAAGAGTTGAGGAGAGCAGCACTTCAACGCTGCAGCAGCCGGACAAACACTGCACCATTTTGCGCTCCTGACGAGTTCCGCGCCTTGCATATCACCACTCTCATACGCCTTGACCGCCTTCCCCCACTTCTCCTCACTCAGAACATCAAGGTCGAATTCGCCGGTCTGAACATCCAGCGCACGGAGCCGATGAGTAGGACACTGCGTGATCCTGACCCTAGCGTACGTGCACGCGATACACATGACACTCCTACTATATCCCAATTCCGAGAACCCGCCAAATACCTCCTCGAATCCCCCACCATTAGGATAATAGAAACCTTCTACTTTCCTCGGGCCAGACGTGTATGCAAGGCCCCAGAGGCCATAGAACGGATTATCGCACCAGGAGCAGGGGTTCTTGAGAAGCGGGTCGGGCACGTAGTTGAAGGTTATGGGGTGGCAGAAGGACGTGGTGATATGGATGTGCGTGTTGACTAGCGTGCGGCCTATTAGCTTTGGGGATCTCTGGAGGAAGTTCCTGAGTTTTCTAGAGGAGAGTTTGGTGTTTCGGGGGCCGTGGATGGATTGGTAAAGTGGGTGGGAGGGTGAGTAGAGATGGAGCTGACCTTTGCGGATGAGTTTCTCTGCTTTGCGCGTGTTCTTGCGCTCGAGCTCGGAGTAGATTGTGTTTGTTAGGGTGTTGGGTGAGTGGGGTGTGCCCATGCGGTCGTGGGGTGGTGTTGATGAGTCGGATTTGGCGTAGTGGTTAGACGAAGATGGTTTCTTAGTCTTGGTCTTGGATACGGATGTTAATGCTGGTAGTTGTGGAGTTCGAGTCGGCGGATAGACAAACTTGCAAGATTGGCCGGATTTACGACAGTTGGAGCAGGGTCCTGGATCGGCCTTTCCTCGATTGGTGCATCGTTTTCCGGTACTGCGACATTGATTGCAGGAAACGTACATGCGTTCTCGAACTGGTGCGTTTGCTGCTGGAGTCTGTTTGGACTTGACTCGAGCTGGAAGATTGGCGAACCTCCGGGTCATACTAGGTTCAGTAAGAGGTTCTGCACAGCAAGTGACGCCTTCTTCTTCGCAAGCGTCACAGGCATCCACACCTTTGCTGCCATCGAGAGAGTACGAGCAATTTAGTCGCTTGCCTTTGCATCGTAGACAAGCCTTCTTATATTCGGGAGCGATGATGAGAAAACAGTCAGTTTCGGCATCCTCACATGCTTCGCATGGATATTCATCTGGCTGTTCGATTAGTGTGCAGGCATCGTTGCCCTGATTGAAGCAGCATCTGCAACCACGACGTTGAGTGTGGCCCTCGGTGAGGTCTTCAATCGTAAGTTCATCGCGCCTGAGAAATTATTATATGACCAATGAGCTGAGGAGAGCACTAACCTTGTAGTTACGGCACCAAGTCTTCTTGGCCGTTTGACTTCTCTCTTTCTTTTCAATGAGCCACCATATCCAGAATCAACTCCAGATTTGATCTCTTCGTCTGCATTGCTCGACTGAGATCCATACGGACCAGCTGGGAGGGAACGGAGGTAGTCCAGGGATTTCTTGCTCTCAAACTTCAACTTGACGACCATTGAATATCGGAACCCAACTTGCTTGGTCAGCTTCTTTGGCTTGGGAGTGCCATCATTGAATGCATTGGATGTTTTGACCCGTTTTGCTGGTCTCGATGGGGATGGTGGTGTCCTACGTGCTTTCTTCGGATCATAAGTTCCACTTTCGTCCTCGTCGATGTACGCACTGGCCCCTCCGCGGAACTCTCTGTTGGTAGCTGCACGCCTTCTGTTGTTGATAGCAGCAGCAAGCTCGCGTGCTCCAGCCGGCATTTGAGGACGTCTCGATCCAGCTGTGAAGATAGCAACGAAGCCCGTCTCTGGTGCTTCGACAGCTTGAGGCCCGAAATTGAAGGAGATGGGCTGTGAAAGGGAGCCACCATGAGATTCGGCTGATTGAGATCTTGCATTGAAGGATGCTGACTCTTGCAAGGCTTGATTGCGAACTTCTTCGTTTGATTGGGGTCCATCGAAGTTGAAGACCATCGGCTCTTGGATACCATCCTCATCCTCGCTATCAATAGCGGGAGGAGTATTCGGAGGGGTCTTTGGCATATCGGTTTCTTCGGCCATGGTGAATAGGTATGTTTGTGTATGTAATTGCGATATTGAGATAAAGGATCTTCAAAAATCAGTATACAATAAGTGGTGTGGAGGGCGAGATTCATGCTATGAATGATGGAAATTCAAGACGGGGAAGTGGATGATATGCAATGAAAGCGAAGACATGGTCATGATGATAGCCTCTTAGAAGTGAAGCGAGTGAAGTGGGATACCACGATGCATGCATACGCTGCAAAGTGAAGTGGTGGATGTGAACATCCAAAGTGGAAGTGAGAGGATGAAAATGAACTGGGTCTGAAGATGAAGTGGAGGTGATGGCTGGGATCTGAGCGGCTCCAAGTGCGTCTGCTCAAGCGAGGGCAGCCTCCTGATCCTCTGAGCCCAGAACAAGTGACTTGAGGACAAAGTGAGTGGGCAAACAACTTACTTGCAAGTTAGAGCGTAAAACTATGGGAAATGATACTATGTACCTTCTAGATTATTATGCAGTAGAGTTTTGAAGGTTTTATGGCGTGGTTGTTGTGTTGCGGAAAGTAGATTCTGTGGTGTTGTGGTTGAGGGTGGTGGAGGCTCGTGAAGGTGGTGAAGCACGTTAGCGCAGAGACGCCCACAGCTTGCAGTAAGTTTCGTACCCAGTACCGCAACACAGCCTAGTGGGGGTATCTCAGAGACCTCTCAGGCAGTATGACAAGAGTGGTTGGATGCTTGTAGGAGAAAGACGCGTCTCGAACAGTAGAGGCAGGCAGGGCCGTTGATATGACAATGAGGAAGGAAATGACAACACTGCGAGCAAGGACAACAGCCAAGAGACCTTCAACCCGTGGGACCAGCCCAGGCATGTGCGAAGAGATGCCACCCTGGTCGATTGCATCTAGTTGCAGGCAATAAAGCGCGCGACTCAGAGGAATGGAGCACTGTGATTGAGTTCGTGTATGGACACCGCAGTCTCCATTAAAATTCGAAAACCATGTTGCATGAAGGCAAGAGCGTCACTGAATGCTAAGGAAGACAACTAAGCATCCCTTGGTCTCTACATTTAGCACGAGTAACGTGGCACAGCAAGCCACAGCTTCGAGACTGGACTAAGAAGCGTGTGAAACGAAAGGACAATGTACGAGCAGAATAAAGACAAGCATTGCATACAGCCTTCTCACAGGACATTTAGACTGAGTGCATTTCAACGATACGCTAGAAAGCCCGGAATTGACGGGACCCCGCATCCAACATGCCGAAAAGGATCCCGTAAGGTCGACGCCCCCAGAAGAGGCCAAATGCTTCCGCACTGAGCTATTGATTACCAATGGAGCCAGTCAGATGTTCGGTGCAAGACACCCAGATTGAAGAGCGATTATGCGAAGAACACAGGAACGCTCAGAATTACTGATACAAATCCAACAAAAGAAAGACCGAAAAGCGAGTGATGACGTCCTGGCTTGAAACTGCAGGAATGGATCTCTCGAAGTTCTCTCAGACCCCTATTGGTCAGTATAAGCACAAGGAGCCAGAAGCCATCTGAATTCGACCTCAGAGCGCTAGCAAGCCGCTTGATATGCCCACCAACAAATTGACTAGGAATGGCCGTTGTGAATTGGCGAAGAGACTCTTGTCAGGTATAGCGATGTGCCACAACTTGGTTCCGTTCGGTCAGAATGCCCGAGCCCGTGGATTGGATCCGGAGTGAGGAAGAGGCTTTCTGCGAAGAATGCCACATACCCGACCCCTCTGGATATCAGCTTGATCGAACTTTGTGTTTGGGACGCTGGGATCGATCTCGGATGGCCAGAAGGTCGCTTCATTCCATGTTCGATAGAAATGTCCAGCAAAACGCCACGAAAATAATGGAGACGGCATATTGCACCTTGAAAGGATCGTTCATCTGCTCAGGGCGAGCCACATGATTCGAAATAGCCCACTTCATCACAATCTCATGTGCCATCGCCGGCATCACAAGAGTTCCGTATTTGATCCAAGGCACAAAATCCAGCTGCATGTCTGCCAAAACACCACGCCAGATCCACGTGAAGCCACAGAAACCCACCAGGAATACCAGGTAGACGTGAGCAACGGTCTCTTCCACGTGCAGAGCCTCGTCGTCACGGTTCATCCAGTGTAAGATGCAGGGGTAGAGTAGGACGAGGCCGATAATGAGAGCAATGTCGGTCAATGGAACCGCGACGGCCGCTTGGATGGCTTGAAGGGTGGTATCCATCCTGGTCCCCGGGTTTCCAGTCAGTTTGCGAGCGGTGCTCCAAATGTCTCAACGTCCTGATACCAGAAGCTGATGGTTGGAGCTCGATCTGTTGAAGGATGCCTGCTGCTTCAATTCATTCCTCGGATACACGATGGCTTCGGATCAGTGTATGTGGAATTCTAGCGAGGTGTTAGCTATGAGAGAAAGGCGGTCAGTGGTTTGATTGGAGCAAATAATAGCAATGTTGATGTGATGTTGATAGGATGTCGTCTCGTTGCTGGTCTGAGGTCGGAAGTCACGAAAGTCTTGGCAATAAATGCTTAGCGCCTCGCTAAAATTGTCCAGCACTTTTCTGCTCGTCGCGATCTTTTTCTCCTTTCTTTCTTTCCACCTGCATATCAAGCATGATTCGCAGCTGAACTCAACAACCACCCATCCTACCATGGTGGCAGGATGAGGCTTCTTCTTATTCGACACGGCGAGACCGTACACAATGTAGCCTCGGTCTAGTAAGCAACGCACTCTTAATATATCGATCTAGCTAACCATCACAGTGCTGGCGTCACCGATTCTGCCCTTACGAATCACGGTGTCCTACAAGCCAACCGACTGGCTACGCATCTAGCCACGACCGATGTCAAGATCTCCCATATCTTCTCGTCGGATCTGCAACGCGCGTTCAAGACTGCAGAAGCCATTCGCGTCGCTCAATCCCATGCTCCCATGGAAACAACCAAGTTGGAAGTCCTCCGAGAGCAAGACTTCGGTTTTTACGAAGGGAAATCGTTCATTGAGCGACCGAAGGAAGGTAATCAGTCGGGCAAGGCGGCACACCAAGAAGTACATCGAAATGATCCAGGCTTCAAGGATGTCGAGAGCAAGGAGTCGATGAAGGCTCGATCGGACACCTTCATTGATACACACCTTACTCCTTTACTGCACGCCGTGTCGGAAGAACATACTGTCGCAATCGTGGCCCACGGCATAATCCTAAGCCATCTGTGGCGGGCTATCCTGAAGCGCTTCCATCCTTCAAAGGTGTCCGTTAGTCAAGGTATACAGCCAGCTGGGAACGGCTTTGGTTTGGAACACCTTGGTGGCTGGTCGAATACTGGATATTTGGATCTCGAAGTCAAACGAGAAGCAAAGGTTGTACCTGCGCCTGTGGAGAAGACTGAGCCAGCTCCGATATCCGAGATCTCCCCAGGCACGTCCGATCTTCCCCAGAAGCCTTCAACCACACCGCCTAACATACCGGAAACTCTCAATCCACCCCATCAGCCCCTGGACATGTCACTGTTGGTCAAAGCAGTGAACAGTAAGGAGCACCTCGTTGGTCTGAAAAAGACCAGAGGTGGGATTGGAAGTCTAGAGCATGACACAAAACAGAAGACGGTTGACTCATTCTTCAAGAAGAGAAGAATAGAGTGAAGGTGGCCCTGACCTTCACATCAACCAATATTTCATCAGGGCAATGCAATGGTATGTTGAAAATCACGTTTCTTTTTCTCTTTCCCTCAGTAACATGATGATACAACTTATTCACAGACCTGTTCTGAACTATATGTGGACTCAAAAAGTACCAACTGCTGTCTGATTACTGTTCAAATTCCGTCATTTGGATCGCATCACTTCCTTTGAATTGATCGCTAACTTCTCCCAAGATTCAGGCGTCCTAGTGGCTCTACTTCCCAGCAATGAAAGAAGCCCAATAATAGTCGAAGAGACATGAATAGGTAGATATTTAGACAATTAGACAATGAAGAAATAATATTTTATCCGGCCATGGAATGCTTCCAATCAAAGATTATGTTTTCCATCACTTCCCCCTTTGTCCCCTCCTCCTTTGTCTTGGCTCATTTTGTCTTGGCCCCCTTTGCCTCTGTAAATTTCATTCTGTCATGCAGCCAGGCGTCACGGTACGACAATGTTCATGCAAAGGAAGCAGCAGAGCATACAAATCGGTTTTATGTTTTCATATTGGTCCATTAGATAATTAAGTAATTATTAGAAACGAACACACTACATCCATCGCACATGCAAACATATAAATATGCAACCAAACTCCCATGCTACCAACCAGCCACCAAAAGAAAACTCCAAGCTCATCATTCAGACCAAGAAACCATAAATCCGTAAACTCATCACTCATGCATCCATCACACTTTCCCCATCTCCTCTTCCCACTCTACAAAACCAACCCCCCAACGACAAAAACCATCAACCCCAACACACTCATCTCCTTCCCTCTCCCCAACACATTCGCCGCACCAGTAAACTCCGGTCCCCCAGCCGTACTCGTCGCATTACCTCCAAAGCCCGTCGACGCCGTCGCAGTGCCTCCCACAACAACTAACGTCGTAGGCGTCACCGTCGCAATAGCAGTAGCGGTAGTCGTAGCAGACAAAGTAGGAATGTCAGATGTAGCACTGGCAACTTCAGACGTCACGCTCGCGATAACGGATGAGACGACGGAGGTGAGAGACGAGGCAGTTGCTGAAAGAGAAGCTGAGATTTCAGAGTTGATGCTTGACTGATCGCTTAGAAGCGAGGATACGAATGATGATTGGGCGGGGCCGGGCGTATATGTAGTGACGGGTAGACTTGTTGCGTCTGTTGGTACTGGTGCTACGATAATGGTTGAGGTGCTGTCTTCTGTCGCTGTTGAAGTGACGGTTGATGTTGAAGTGCTGTCTGAGCTAGAAGCGGGAGCGGAGGATGAGTCTTCGCTTGCGGTTGTGGACGGCAGGATTGTGGTTGTGGTTGTTGTCATGCCGCTATACAGCGTCGTGGTGCTTTCGAGCGTTGTGGTGGGGTAGGGCCAGGCGGGGAGGACGAGGGTGGTGGAGATACCGGAGACGGAGATGGTGGTGCTGTCTTGGGCATTGATTGTTGATGTTGCTGCGAGGAGCAGCAGGCTGGTGGTGGTGAAGCGTGCCATTTTTGCTGGTGTATGGGGAGATGATCCTGGTGATGTGTGGATGTGGAGGGAGGCGAAGAAAGATGTCGATGGAGACGAGGAGTTAAGAGATGGATGGCAGATATCGACAGAGATACTTATGTCTGGATGGATGCGTTGGATATAGACGAGAGAAAAGAGTACGAAACAAGAGGTTGGGATACACCTACTTATCCTCCTCACCAGCCGACAACCAACCAAGAAACAGCACAGCGCAAAAACATGGCATCACCACCACTGGGCAGACATCGTGAAGGAAAAAGTGCCCATTCCCTGGTTAGAAAAGAACCGGGCCAGGATATGCAGAGTGCAAATGCCATCATAGCTACCCCGCCAGGGCAATATGCAGGGTAGATGTGGTTGACGAGCTCGCAGACAGACAAGGTAAGCAGGCCTGCTTCCAAGCTCTGCAGCAATGATCTCTCACCGCGAAAGCTTGTGTACTAGCTAGCATTTTCCCTCACTGCTTCCACCTGCCCTGTTCAGCCACTCCGCTACCTGCTTTCCACTCACTGGGCTGGAAAAGCAGCTTGCTTCCACTGGATTTGAGGGAACAGAAGCACGTTTTTCTCCACAGACTATCAGCCCAGCCACGAGTCGGCAACCATAGCCGTGACCGTTTGGACTAGGAGAGTAGATTGGGTCTTGACAGCAGGAAAATTGAAGGCGGCGGGAACTACCTCAAGCTCGCTGAATGGTCGAAAGGCAAGGCAAGACGTTAAACCAACCTCAAAGAATTCTCGAAATCTTGGTTGCGTCCTCATATCATTCCTGTCATCGACGCCACATCACCTATCTCGATAGCCTCACCGATTGGCTTGTTCTCATCTGCCTCCCGTTGTTTACCAGCCATAATATATATTCCACGCTATCATTGGAAGAAAGACAAGTTCTGAACAGGGGAGGCGAAAGAATGAGGTGGCTGGTGAGGGGTCACTGCGTCACGGCGCATGAGAAGTGAGGTGTGGATTTTAAGCGAGGTAACTTTGAAAAGGACAGGGGATGTTCCTTGGTTTCAAACAATAAACATTGCGAGATTTTAGACGAATGACAGGGCGGTGCGGTAAACAGAGCCGAGTCGAGCAGGAAAAATCATCCCACCTCTGGGATTTTGTGATGGACTGGGATGAGCGAATAATCAATGGAAAAGGCGCGAGATCGATCGTGATCGTGATGTGTATCGTGGATGTATGGAGAGATGGCAGAGACATGCGTGATGGTCTGGAGGTTCTCGTCTGCTACACAATAATGATTGGGAAGTCAGATTGGAGGTTGGGCTAATAAGCAGACCAGAACAGCAGATTGTAAAGAACGTGCATTGCGGCTCGGAAGGTTAATTGGGGAGGGGGGGGGGGGGGGGGTCATCGCTGTATTGGCAGACAGAAATCAAGGCTGGACCAATGAACGCACGAGAAGCAGTAAATATCAACAGAACTCCATGCACGCTTTTATATTCGCGATGCCACAATTCGAAACATATCCTCTATCATTCACAACTTCCATTCATAATTGCGCAAATCCCAGCCATTTTCAAGAGCCAGCAAATCGCACACAGTACTACTCACTCACAGGTCTCAAACCTCCACATTCACAAAATTGAACGTCGGAACCCCCGGAACAGCACTCTCAGCACTCTGTGGAAGGGTATCGAGCTTCTTCTCCTCCCCGGCAAGGACACCGGTCTTGCCACCCTCATCAACACGAATGACATCTACGACCGACAAACCAGCTGCCTTCTTGAGACCAGGCACCATGTTCAAGAGAATGGCCACTTCATCAAAAGCCAACTTGCGCGAGAAGACAACGTCTGGCTTCTCGCCTGCGACGAGTCTCTTCTTGAGTGCTTGAACGAAAGGCATAGCCTTCTTCATCTCCCCCATCTTGGAAATCTTGCCCATGAGCTCCTTGTCATTAGCGGACTGTGTCTCAGGATTCCAAGCCTCGCGAACGAGATCGATGTACTTCTCTTGCCAAGCTGGGAACTTTGCTGCGGCGAAGATGGTAAGCTTCTTGGGCTTCTTGAGATCATATCCAATATCCTTGCCCTTCGCCTTCTTCTTTTGCTGCGCGGCTTCAGCAGATGTGATATTTGAGGATGTGGCGCGGACGTATTCACGTGCTGCGGTAAGTGATGCGATAGGTGCAGGGACATCTGGGTAGAGAGCGTTTTGAATGGTTGTTGGCTTATTGAGGAGTTCAAGCCAGATGTACTCTGACCAATGGGGCGCGATGACAGTGAGCAGAAGAGCCTGCAATTCGATGAATCGGAGGACAAGGTCTTTGTGCATCTTAATACCGGCAGCAACGCTGGCTTCACGGTAGAAGTCACGAGCGGTTGTGAAGTCGTAGAATGCGGACTTGAGAGCGAGCTTATAGTCGGTGCTCTCGTAATGTCTCTTCGCCTCATGGACAAGACCGTTCATCTCGTTCTCGAAGAGAGCGTCCAAGAAATCATTCTTAGGTCCTGTTCGAAGCTTGTCTTGATCCTTGACTTGCTCTTCACACCACTCACGCAAGTTGAAGAGACGGAGAACAGTTGTATCAGCGACATCCTCTTCAAAGTTTGCATCAGCAACTCCGTCACCAGCATCTGCCAAGGCAATTCGACTGGCATCGGCACCGTACTTCTTCGTCAAGTCCTCGAGAGTCATGAAGTTGCCTGTGGACTTGCTCATCTTTTCTCCGTTGAGGAGCAAGTGACCGTTGGCGCGAATACCCGATGGCCAATATTCAGGTGGGAAAATGGCGATGTGGATATAAAGGAAAAAGGTGAGATGGTTAGGAATGAGGTCCTTTCCTGATACACGGAGATCCAATGGGTACCAGTATTCGAATTCTCTGCGCATCGAAGCAAGAACTTCCTTCGAGATCTTGCTGTTGAGTATTTCATCGCTGAGATCTCGGCGAGCGAAGACATAGTCCCAGACCTCGTCAGTCATCTGCTCTGGTTTGACACCGCCCAAGCCAGGAGTTTTTCCGAAGATATCAGCATGGAGGTAATGGGCAATGGTGTAGTATGCCATATAGATGGTACTGTCACTCAAACTTTCTACCAAGAACTGAGGATCCCAAGGGAGTTTTGACCCGAGACCGTAAGTCCTAGCACAAGCCCATTGGTTGAGCCAGTTGAGAACACCCTCGAAGCCATTCTTGGTTTCTTGTGAGTATGTGTTGAGACCCTTGCCGTCTTTGTTGTCCACATACTCCAATGCAGTAGCTCTCCAAGATGCCTCTCCGTAATCGAGATACCACTGGTCCATAAGGGCAACACAGCAATCGTCTCCAGATCTGCTGACGACCTTCTTCTCTGGTTCGGAGTAGGCAAACCCATTACCAGCATCCAAAAGTTGTTGTCTGACCTTTGGCTTGGCGACCTCGACCTTGTCACCCTTGAACTCCCCATAGCACATGATACCTTGGTAGAATCCTTCCTTGTATGCGAGTTCCTTGGCCTCCTCAAGCTGCTTGGTATCTTTTGGTGATGAAATCTTGAGCTTCTTGACCAAGAACGGTGCAGTCAAGTTACCATAAGATGGTGTCTCGATGATAGGTAGAATCTCCAAATCGACCCACTCCTTCTTGATTCCATAGTAATCTGCCTTTTTGGCAAGCTCGGTAACAGTTGCGAAATCATCAGGACTGTCAGATGGAACACAGGTGACAACACCAGTGCCCTTGGTAGGAAGAACGTTGTCCATAGGAAGAATTCTGACCTCCTTGTAGACCGAGAGCGGAGCATTAACAAGAGTACCAACAAATGCCGCGCCAACTACATCCGCAACCTTCTCGAAAACCCCATTCTTGGGGAAGACTCCTTGATACGCCATATTTCGCGCTGCTCTATCGGTGATGATGTAAAATTCCTTCTCGGAAAGCTTGAAAACGCCATATGTGATCTTTGGTCCGACGAAACAACACGTCTGGCCGTACATTGTCTCGGGTCTGAGTGTCGCAGGAACGAAGTAAACACTAGCATCCTCGGGAACCTTGCCCTTGAGCGCCTTCTCCGCATCAGGTGCCCATTCCTTGACCTTTAACTTCAAGGCCGTGTATTCCTGCGGTCCAACACCCTCCCCTTCACTGCGGTCGTGGTCCATACATGGCTGTCCATCCTTGGGTGAATAAATGGTGTATCTCTTTCCGAATTTGATCTTTTCCAACTCTCTAAGACGGTTCATCTGCCACCGGACGAAAGAATCGTAGTAGGGGTTTGCGTCGGTAGTAACAAACGAGCGTCTCCAATCAATTCTGCATCCAAAATTCGTAAGGTCTCGTCTGCACAAGGGAGGGAAGAAGTCCAACCAGTGATTCGGATCTGCAAACTGGTGGATCTCCTCCATCGGGATTCCCAAAGCTCGCATGATCTGGAACTGGTACTTCATCTTGACAACCTTCGACGCAGCCTTTCCCTTCTTTGCAGTAAATTTTGTGACATCCTCATGATGGGTGGTTGGCGCGGGCGTCGCTGTCGCATTTGCCTTGTCCTCCGCCGCATCCTCCTCTGTATATCCCTCGAAGTTCTTTCCGAATAGTTTGACCTCGTTGATGAGCTTGTCGGCACACGCCTTGATTGGCATACCCGTGCAATGGAATCCCATTGGGAACAAAGTCCGCCTTCCTTGCATGCGCGCAAATCCGGCTGTAAACTCGATTTTACTGACAGAGAAACTGTGACCAGCATGGAGGGTTCCATTCATATATGGATAGGCCATTGTGCCGAAGAACTTCGGGTGCTGACTTCGTACTTCTGCGGCGGAAATTGAATCGAGGGGTATTTCGGTCGTGGAGGGAGCATTGGGTTGAAAGACGCCATCTTCCGCCCACTTCTTCTGGTATTTCTTCTCGATAGCAATGAGGGTATCTCGTTTCTCGGTCTGTGGTATTTTCATGCATCAGCAGAGCTCTTGTTCTAGAAATATTGTCGTCTGGAGCAAATGGCGGGGTACTTACGCCCTTCAATTCTTTGGTCTTGGAGATTGTGGCAGTCTCCAAGGCTTTCGCCGCACTCTCGACCGTGGCCGCCATGATTGCAGATATATTGAAGATCTCGCAGGCGTGAAGACTCGAGTTTTGTAGTGTTTTGTTGTTGAGTCACCCTTCGCCGTCCTGTTGACTCTTCTCTTCCTCTCTCCTCGTCTCACAGCCAAAACATCAAATTTAGACTTGGTGGGGTCGCGCTGGCGTGCACGGGCCACGTTTTGCCCTGACTTCGAGGTTCTTTATCCTCATCCGACACGACCTTGAGGTCCTTCCGCCACCACAACCTCTATCACGAATCCTCATATTAAAGGCTTCGATGTTGTCAGTCAAGGGTCTCTGTGGTTATGGGCAAAGAATGTTGTCAACGTTCATCAGAAGATCAGACCATTCATAAGTCTTCGATGCAGTGCTACTTCAATTTCATTATGGGTGTATATCCATCCAATGGTCCGCGGCTTGTATCATGACTATCTGACCACTGTGGGCGGTCATAACCTCGGTATAAGTATTGCTTCACGGAGCTTGTATAGTGGCTTCCTTTTGCTTTAAGTCATAAATTCAGGTTTTCCTCTTTCAAGAATGCTTGGTAAGATCATGTCAACAACCAACTCCCGAACTGTTACATAAATTTCAAATTTCGTTCATTGCAAGCTCCATACAATGTCACTCCCAGTGGGGTCAATCATCTACTATGCCGCGGACAATGTCAATGCCCTCCGCGGCTGGCAACTTTGCGATGGAACCGGCACAACCCCAGATCTCAGAGGCATGTTCTTATGTGGTATGTAACCATCGTCTAGCTAGACGTGGTAAATCGTTAACCGAAGTAGGAAGCACGACAGACCATGCAGCTAGGAGCGTTATGAAATCAAGTAGCTGTTCAAGTTGGAAAGCTCCCACTACCGAAACTATCAACATTAAGGTCGGAGTACCCCGTATACCAACCGACAAAGCCAGAGTGAACGAATGGAGTACACATTCCATGATTCAATGGCAGAACGATGCAATGCCATTCACAGCTGCTGGTGGCGACCAAGAGACCAGGCCCAAGAACACAGCTCTCAACTTTCTCCAAAAGATCGCAGCAGATGCTGAGATTCCTTTCGGGGCTGTGATCCCTATAGGAGCTGCTGAGGGCGTCAGCACTGCATCACAAATGTCGCCCTGGCTCAAATGTGACGGAGGGAAGATGCCAAAGGCCGATTTTCCCGAGCTCTTTTCTCTTCTTGGAACCAGATACAACACTTTGGCACTCACAGATAAGGACAACGTCTATGTGCCAGAACTTCGTGGATTATTCGTTCGTGGAGTGCTACACAACCGAGATGCTCTCTACGATCCGGATAGCAGCAGGCGAACAGCGCCGGACGCAACGCAAGGTGCAGACTTCGCCGGGACAAATCAGCGCTATGGTACCAATGTCAATCAATGGGAAGTGTCCATACCGCATTTCCCACGAACTTATATAGAGGATGGCCGCAGCCACATGGTCGATTGCGGTTTGTTCTCAGGATCTACCAACATGGCCGATGGTGATTATCGCACTACCCAACGATGGACTGGATTCGCAAAGGAAACTAGACCCGAGAACGCTGCTGTGAACTACTACATCGCAGGGCGTAAACATGCTACCCTTCCAGTGAGCGGAATCATCGCCACGATGGACATCATCGATGACCCATCCTGGCTGTTATGCGATGGTCGTCTCGTCGCCCGCAGCGACTACCCGGAGTTGTGCCAGAAAATTAACTATGCCTGGGGTGGCTTCGAGAACACACACTGCAACATCCCCAATCTCGGTGGTCGATTCTTACGAGGAGCAGATCTTCGAAATCCGCGCATGGATGGACCAATGTTCGATCCCGTTTTGGACAACGACCGATTCCAGCGCCGCAGAGTGGGCATTGCTCCAGAAACAGAGACGATCTGGAATACCTGTGGAGCTGGCTCGCTTCAATGGTCTGCGATCGGTATACCAGACGCCTGGAGAAATGCGCAAGAGGCCGTTGTAGGAGTAGAGACTCTTGAGACTGGAGCTAGCGTACAACGAATCGACCTTGAGCCAAAGCTAGGCCCCCAGATGGAAGTAGGGCACTCGTCGAATGGTATTGCGGCTAGAGTACCGCATGCTACTGATTCAAATGCGCTTGGTATCGGACCCTTCTATGCCTCAAAGAAGAATGAAAAGACATTTTGGACCACTGTCAACAGTCAGGACAATATCACAGCGCCGATGAGGACCTACGTCAATTTCTATATCAAAGCACGTTCCTGATTCGAAATTCACCATTCTTACGGCGGAGAACTGGATACCATATAATTTGGTGTCTATTCGAAAGGAAGGACGAACAATGTTATCATAGTCAATTTCTACTAATTGCTTTACCTGTGTAGCATCATTAATGAAATCATAAATCACAATCAGCCTCTCTAGGTATCAAGTCTAATTGTACGAGCTAAAACTATTCATTATTTCTTTCCTAGCTGTGAAGCACTGACTTTTATCTCTATGCTTTGTTGCACATATTTGAAAAACTTCTCTCGTTCACTCTACCAGTTGAATTGTGCAGGGCTTTTATTGACATTCGGCTCGTTGCAAGCTCGCCAGATTGCTGCCACAAATCCCAGGCCCCACAAAAGCCCGACTTCCGCCCAAGCCTCGCAGCTCGAAGCTTAAACTCGAAGCTCAACCTCAAGCTCCATCACGACCTCCAAACCACCCCCCGATCCCAAACAACACCATATCTCCAACCATGTTCCGCGCCACATCCATCCTCCGATCCGCCCAACCCAAAATTCCCATTAATGTATACACCAACCCGTACAAAGCAACACACCTCTGGCCGCCCGATTTCTCCAAGATAGACCGCAAACACCAGTTCCGACTCGAGCGCAAATACAAGAGGCGCGCGAAGCTAAAGTGGGCGAGGCCGAGGTGGACGAAGGCGGTTAAGGTTGTGCAGATGGGGAGTATTGTCTGTATGTTATGAGATATTTTTTTTCTTTTGCTGGATCTTGGATTCTGGGGGAGAGGGGAGGCGGGGCTGGGGGGAGGAATAGAAGTGGAGAGGGGGAAGAGAGAAATCTGCTGGGTAGATGCTAATTTGATGAATGTAGTTATTGCGGTCTATGGCGTTTTATTCCTAGATTGGAATTCGCAGGGGAATCCGGAGCATAAGCCTTTTGAAGGGGTAGGTTTCCCGTGCTTTACTTTACTTCAGGTGGACAGAGAGGGTACTTGGACATGTGCTGATATTCCGTCTGCAGATCCGTTCTTGGTTCTTTGGGTTGACGGGCGATATATGGACGAAGGATCAGGCGAGGAAATCAGATGCGGAGGAGACAACGAGGACGGGTACGAGTACGAGCAATGCGAGATGAGGGAAACAGGAGAAGGGAAGGGGCATGTATGAATATGTTCGGGTATTTGGGCTGGAACGAAAGCATAAGCATGGCGTTGTTGAATTATATCAAAAGGCTTTGTGGAAACGAGGTCTCACTCGAGATGGTCGGAAGAGACCAGAAATGTCCTCGTCCAGGCAAAGCCAAACTCGACGAATAGAGGCATGTCAATGCTGATAAGAATCTATGATCAGGAAGGACAGAAGAGGGATTACAGCCAAATAGGCAGCGGAAGACTGCTTACTGGTACCCAAACAGAAATTAAATCACCACTCCAATATAGGAGGACTTGAGGGTTTCTTTGCAGGTGTTGCAATGAACTCTGATCAAGAGCACTGCTTGGCATTTGTTTACTTTCGATCCTCTTGTGACGAATGCTCTGCGCGCCAGCACTACACCCCTGCTATTGTAGTGCTTTCGATCATGTCACCTTCCCCTTGGCAGTCTCCGGCAATGCTTCACGCACATCCAAACCTTCATGATGTCTCTCATCCTCGAAGCAGCACTTTCAAGCAAACTATCCTCCCCTGCCGCACCCCTCTGTCCCTCTGTAAGATATCGTAAGCAGCACTTCAAGCCCCTTCCCCTTCCTCTTTCAGATCAAAATCTCCTCTTCCCCAAAGATATAAAACTCCTCTACACCATCCAACCTCACCTCCCCGCCCATCCAAATCCACTCCCACCAAGACCCATTCCACCACCACGTTCATTGACCGGCCTCTTCGCAACCCTCCCTTGCAACTTAACACCCTCCACCACCTTCTCCAACTGCGTCTCGACCACCACACCACCCACAACCATCTCACTCAACGTCGCATGCAACGTCTCAAAATTGAAGATCAGATCCAACTCGCAGACATTTTCAAACAGCCTATCCAGCGCCTCGACATACACCTGTATTAGATCAATCAGGGCGAGAGGCGATTCCGTCGATGTGGAGATGATGATGAAGTAAAGTGTGGCGTAGTGCCGGTATGTTACGAGGGAGGGAACGTCGTTGTGAGGTGTGCTGGAGTGGGAGGGGGTGTGAGAGGTGCCGGAGCTGGCGAGGAGGGGTGGGAGAGGGAGGAAGTTGCAGGATCCTGAGGGGCGGTGGGAGACTAGAGCGAAGATTTCGGAGATCAGGCGTTGCTGGACGGATGTCTCCTGATTGTGTTAGAGAGTGGAGGAGGGACGAGGAGAGGAGGGGGATCTACCAGCTGGGTATAGAATTTCGTGAGGCGGGGTTGTCCTGCATTGTTGAATACTAGAACGGCGTTTATCATGTTTGCAAGTGTCTGATGCCGTAGCAAGTCTTCGTTATGGGGTGCGTCTTTGATAACCGGAGGACTCGAGTCGTATGCAGTGTTGTTGACAAGGCGGATGTTGATTTGAATGAGGCTGGCCTGCCGAGGAGAGAAGGCTGAACCTTGAATCTGAAGCTGGAGCCACCTCAACAAGCGAAATGTGGGGTAGCTGGAGCAGCTCCAACTTCCAACCTTCCAGGTCACTTTATCCCCAAGCTTCATCCACTTCATCCGCTGCATCATCCATCGTACAACCATCTCCAACGATCAATCGACCACAATACTCCCCATAAACCATACACCACCCTCACTCGTTCACGAATCTTTAGACAATGGTCCGCCCAAATAACATCCTCAAGCTCTCGAAGCTCGTCAGTCCCACCCGCACAGCTCTACGAACAGCCCACCCCCTCCGCGCAACCACCATCACAAGCTCCTCTTTCCTCCAGAGCAGCTATAATATCTCCTCAGGAGCTCCATTATCTAGCAGAGCTTTCTCTACGACACCACGCACACTCAAAGGTCTTTCTCCGGAATCCGCAGATCCACCACCAAAGGAGTCGGAGCCCGAAGCTTACGAGCCCACGTCGTCGTCCGAGCCAGCTGATATTTCGATCGAGGAGTATCATGAGCTATCAGACGCGTATCTGAATGGTTTGATTGAGAAGCTGGAGCAGTTGCAGGAGGAGAGGGAGGAGGTTGATGTGGAATATAGCGTAAGTACTTTCTTGTATCCTGCGTGTAACGCATGCATATTATATGCCGATACGCAATTCGTGTACTGTGTGGGCAAGTCAGTGCAGCAATTGCGCGCTCTAGGCTTCGACTCTTGTTCCTTGGGAAGCAAACATACTAATACGATTTCACAGGCCGGTGTCCTCACCCTCGCATTCCCACCAAACGGAACCTACGTCCTCAACAAGCAACCTCCCAACAAGCAAATCTGGCTATCATCTCCCATTACAGGCCCAAAACGCTACGACTACGTGCTTTTAAGCGAAGGACAAGATGCAAAGGAAGGAACTGGTCGTGGCGAATGGGTGTATCTGAGGGATGGTAGCTCATTGACCGAATTGCTGGAGAAGGAGATTGGTATTGTGATTGATGAGAGTTATGATGGGACTGTTGAAGAGTAGATAAGTGCTCTTAGGAGATTTGACTCACGGTGTGGAGTGACGAGTAGGAAATGGATGGAGCGCTGTTGGTTACAATAGGGATTGTAGGAATAGAAATGTGCGAATCTGGAATAGGGGTGGGTGGTCGGTAGGTTGGAGTTGCTGAGGATATCGCCCTGGTCATATTTTGATTACGCCTTTTCCAATACCACAAAGTTGATCTTGGTCAACAAATCGAGTGAGCTAGCTGCCTTGCTGCCTTTCTGCTCTTCTGAAATATCAAAATGTCTTGGTATAATCTTCCGCTTTCTGCTTCTTCATTTCTTGTACTATGAATTTTCGCTGGATAGACAATCCATCGCTACGAGACTACCACTACCCTCATAGTGGTCATCAATTCTATCGAGTATCAGAAGCTCACATATCCCCTCACATGAATGTACTGCCGGCTCGATTGTCTCTCGTCACCTCTATTCTATAGACCGAGGGTCACCATCGCCCTCACGGCGACATTATTATATGTCCACATGCCTCTTGCCCCAAAACCATCCACGAGAATGTCCACCCGCCTCTCCATGTGTAACCTCATTCTCGGCTTCTTGGAATCTGTATATATTCGCCTTCTATATTCGCCTTCTATATTCTCTGGCGCTGGTAGATCTAAGTTGCGCAATTTGGAGACGGTCCATACCAGTTCGTTGACACGAGTCAAAACGTGCTTACGAAAGACGTTTGTGAGCAAGATCTAGAATGGTGTACAGCGTCATCAGCCCATACTAAGCCGCCATCTGGCGGCTACAAAGTAAGATGTATTCTTCCTCCCACAAGAGGATACGCTTGAACTATCGAGAAGTCTCCCGTTACTGTCTCTTGCCTTGCAAAGTGACGGGTAGAATGTAGAGATTTTTAAATCAGAATATCGGACATCCATACATGCTCGGGATACGAGAGATGGTACCATTCACAGTAGGAAGTAGCTACCAGATCTGCATAGATTCTTCAATCGATTTCGCCGTACTTGGCAGAGACTCGTTCGTACAGAATGCCTAGCCAGCAAGTTTTGCTGAGCTGAGGTAGGTAAATAATGCTCTGAGTCAACCTTAGGCATTGTAGACCGTCTTCCCCTTGCCTCTCTAAATCTTTGAGACGTTGTTCAATCATCATCGATAGGCGGGTGGTCAACATTGAACGTCATGGAGGACCAGCCTTTATATATGGTTTCATATTTTCTGTCTGCTTCTTTGACAATTTTGGTAGGTCATCTGGATTCGAAGATTTGTGTAGTGAGAAAGGCTCCGCGTCCCTCATCTGAGTCTGAAGGGGATTGCGAAGTGCGGTTGAGGACAAGATAAACCTGAAGCGGTCTAGATTCTGGATTACAAGAAGTTAAAATCTAATGGCGATGGATGATAGAGAAGGGATCGTCGAATTGATCTTTTGCACATGTGGCTCGCGACTGGGAATGATGGAATGAATGAGAAGCAGGTTGCCTCCAAAGGTTTTGACAAAGAGCGTTGAAAAAGTGTGCATGAGAGTCGGACGACAGGAGATACTTCCACTAGTCTCACTGGAAAGACTTCGAATTCTGTTTTCATCCATTTTTGGAGCGGAGTTTCAAGTTGATGAGAAATGAATGATGAATGGCGCGAAAGGAGATTGAGAACTCTTATTTTCTCTCACACTTGGGAGATGTTTGAGAAAGGCAAATTTGGGCAGACGAAGAAAGACCAAGAACCATTTTCTTTTTTTCGCAATTTCTTTTCTGTTACAGAAGTATTTTGTGCGCAAGAAGATTGTCAACAGTTGAGATTTCACTCTTGGTCAGATTCTGCTCGTGAGGAATCTGACTACCCATGGCGCTGGGGAATTTCCCCCTTTCACACCTCTGGTTTGAAGTCCCAATATTCAAGTCGACCGACGTCATGATACGAGTGCCTGGAGTGGATGGAATGCCCAAGTATCACGATAGATGTCCCATTACCAGTATCGCCCAGAGGGTCCACCTAGCTATTCGCGTCTCGGGTCTTAGTTCAAGTTGGTCTCGGCTTCGCTTCTCGCTCCTTAGCACGAACTCGGACACAAACATGGTTTGTCACGGCGAGGTCAAGCTGGGCCGAGATCTAACAGCCTCCCGCTGCACGAGCGGACGCAGGTCGGTCAGCGGTTGACGGGCCCCGGTTTTTAGGGTTCGGGCTCGGATTTACCTCGTTTGCATTTACCGAGCGGTGTTTACTTCGATCGTCAGCATTGTTGGGACCCTGGAGTTCCTCGTAACTTCGACGACGAGGTCCTTGGTCTTACCGCGTCGATTGTGTCGGAATGATCTAGAAAGGACGCGTCCAGACTACGCAACTTGCTGGATTCCGTCTCCTGAAATCGAATGTCGACCCGGCCTTCTGTAGATCTGACGTATACTGGTTCCAACTTCGATGTGCCTAATGTAACCTTATTGCATCCCGGCCCCCGCTGGCTGACCAAGTCTCGAAGCCTGTATCTTTGCGATTGGCTCCACCGTACCTCTGACCTGTACCTGAATGATTCGAGAGTCCTTAATGACTCAAGCATTTCCAAATCCAGCTCGTGTTCTAGAATAGGAAGTTTACTTAAGCAGAAGCTTCGCAGTCGGTAAGACGGTGGCAGCAGTGTCCACGTAAAGTTCAATACTGGCTGCAGCAGCTGTCATCCCACCCCCGCATGATCGACTTAGCCATTTTGTTTCAGCCTTCGAGGCAAGATCAAAACTCCCCTTTCCCCTGCTTGTCTGAATAAGCTGATTCTGGTAGGGGTAGGAGGTTATCAGCCATGATTGGACTGCAGTTGGCCCATTCAGGTCTAACATCCACCGGTCTGACCACTTGGGTATTATCCTCCACGTAATATTGTAAGGCTGACGAGCCTCGTCTGCTTCGATTTCACTTCTAGAAAAATGTCTCGTTTTGATATCGAGTCGTCGTCTCGTCTGTTATGGGCTAAAGAGATGATCGGATGGGCTTGTTGCGAGTGAGTCTCTCCAACAATACTCAGACTACCACAGATCTTTGGCTCTCCATCTATTTGCCGGGTTCAGTGTGAGGGTAAAAGATACCAGGGAATATTATGGGCCATATTCTTGCGTTCTGTGCCTTCACGGCTCAGTCTTGGTGCCGGAATCATATTTGACCGCGTAAATCCGACATCTTGATCATTGTCCAGTAAAGTCTCTCCTTAACCGCGGTACTAAGGCTGGCTTGCATTTGCATGGACGCCTTCCTCGTGCAATAAGTCTCCGAAGCTATCAAAGGTTGCCCCAGATGTTGTTGTGAAGATACTGAGCCTGCTGATGGGACCATGATCTGTTGCATCCTAGTCGAGATCCAGTGTCGGGTTCGGAGACTTGATTGCCTCACATGGATATGGCTCATCAATGATTGGTCACTGTGTACGACAAGCGAGCCCGAGAGTTTGGATGTAAACCGGTTACACAACCCTGCCTCTGGCTTGCATATGGAGTGTTGGGGGGGTTGGTTGGATCGCGCCAAATTCTAAGATGTGATAGGACCTGAGTACGATGCGTGCATCGATTGGAAGAATTACCCCAGCTTGTTCGGTACCAGAGACTGACTTTGGCGGTATTGCGTGAGGAGATCGAATGAAAGGTTCGCAACCCAGGCTTCTGTTTGGCCCTTGTGATCACAATCTCGACAAAGAGCTCGAGATATGCGCTATGCGCTGTCAAGAAGTTGAGATAAAGGCGCGGCATGCAGGCTGAAGCGCGGCTTACGTGAGGACGAATATGCAGAGGCGGGCAAGGAGATGCAAATTTGAATGTGACGCCCTTGCTCGATACACAACAAGAAAAGTAGCCGGAATATCACAAGGACAGTTAAGAAAAACAGAGCGCAGTAGCACGACGGGAAATCACAGCCGCCGCTGTTAAACATTGCCGGAAAGAATGATAATTTCCGTGCCATTTCAACGTGTTAAGCGGTGTATTTCTGAGTATATCACACACGAAAACCTCGAGATAGAGGTTGCCGGTTCGCTTAAGTTGGCCGTGGCCTCTTTGCCGTCGCGGCAGACTAGGGCTGCATCTGCACTTGAATGCAGCTTCGACCCAGTCAGGAATTATGACCTTCACGCCAGAAGCGTTGTGCCTCTTGTTCGCAGAACATTGCGCCACTGTTTGGATGTTGCTTGTCCATGTGTTTCGGGAGCTTATCGGTGTTGGTCCTTTAGGCGCCAGCTTGCCGGTGCTTGGTTCTCTTTCCATGCTGGTAGGGCTGCAACCTCATCCAGGGGGCCTTGTAAATGTTCTGCAGGGCGGAAACGTGCCATTCCAATTCGCCCGGAAATACGACTGGTCTCATAATGATATGTTGCTGCGTGGCAGAGCGGTAGACGGTTGCTTCCGCCGGCGTTCGGGGCTGAATCAGGCCGTGATGGGAATTTGCGTATTTTCTTCGGCTGTAGTCTTCTCTTCTTCTGGCTTTGGAAGATCATCCTATTGACATGCCAGTTAGCTCTATATAGAATAGCATTTGTGTTATTCCCCAGACGCAGATATGCATGTCAAGAGACACGGTCCTTTTTTTGTCTACCTGCCATCTATCTGATATGTCCGGGGCGTTCATTCTTCGGAGAGTCACTCCGGCGCTGCTGCTATGCCGGACGGAAGTACGTGTCTAGGTATAATGAGGACTCACCACTTCGAAAATAACCCTGATCATCAAACTACAGCTCGGGCATACTGCAATATCCTCGTTGTCCCTTAAGTCCGCGATGGCGATCTCAAACCTGTCACCGCAGGGGCAAGGGTAGTGGTAGATCTCCAAGGCTGGATCGTACGTCATGTCCTCGATCTCTATCTCGTCGTAGATGTTCTCGGCCATATTGAGGATGCCAAGAGTAAGGTGGCTGCCTGCGGAGAGGTGCAGATGGTCGTCGTGCAGGGAGAATGTAGGGTGGTGCGAGGGATGTTGTTTGCGTGAGATGGATGGATGGATGCTCTGAACACTTTGGCGGGGTAGAAATAAATTTCCTGCCTGGACTCACCGCTTCGCTTAGTCAAATTGGGCATGGTGACTTACAAATGCCATGTCGCTAAATATAGCGCCCTCCTATTTTCTCGTCTATTTTCAGATCTCGATACATTTCGTCCTTTAAAACCCCGTAACATTATTTACAGACTTTCCTTCGACATATATCTTCATCTCAAGTGAGCAATGGAGTTATTCCGGGTCATTTTGTTTCTTTCCAGGGCCTGAGAAGCGCTAACAAGCGCCTGACAAAGTTGTCGATGATTCCTCAATGTAGTTAGAGTTGCTCTTCAAGCCTGCATGCTTGGTCAGGGTGGGAGGGTTGTGGGAGCCTATTAGTCAATCTCTCCATTTTTGGCTCAGCCCTATAGCATCCCGACTTCTCATTTCACCCCTGTACTTGCCCTTGCTTGTGCTGCTGCCGCCTCGTTTTTATTCGTCACTTTGCGACCTTCAGGTCCATCATCTCCAACATCAAGTGCATCGGAACAAAGTCCTCTTCAGGAGTAGGACATGGATTTCTACATGGAGGAGGGGAGCTGCAAGATGAGCATCCATCCACAAGCCCAACCTATATTATCTGCACAGCCTGTAGCCCCCAATTGATATGCCAAGTTCCTCGCCGTGAAGGGTGTTTCATTCTCGGTCGTGGCGAGCACAAGTGACTCCCTGTGGACGTAACAGATCAGGCGGTGTCCTGCATGCGTTGCATGGCTCATCTGTGCCCACGGGGGGGACGGCCTACCCGGGACGCCGCTTGACGGCACATGAGTTGCGACTACCGCAAAGTTGATAGCTTCCTCCGGTGCTGAATATCATTTTATAAATCCATTGTCGCCAACTTCTCGCCCTGGAAAATGCCCGTCAGTGAACTGCTTAGCTTGCCCCAAAACAACTTTTCTTTTGTCTCAATCACAATGGACAGCCCAAATCTCAAAGCTCCTCCTAAAGCTAGGAAAAGAGCCTCAACTCCCAGAAGTAAAACTGGTTGCGTCACTTGCAAGTACGTTTTCACCCCATGTCGCGACGAGCCATTTGGTGCTGATGATATGGAAACAGGATCAGAAGACTGAAATGTGGAGAGGAGAAGCCGAGCTGTCACCGTTGCTTGAAGTCAGGATGGCACTGTGATGGCTATGATCATGTCGTCAACCTTCCTTCTGCAGCTCCATTAGCACTTGCACCAATACGACCGAGATCCATATCCTCCTCATCATCACCATCCTCGTCGCCAACTGCATCTTTGTATACATCTTCGCTTTCTCTTGACCTCTATGATGAAGAAGAACGATACTTCCAGAGCTTCATAAGCGATGTGTCCATTCACCTACAAGGACACGATGCTTTCTTCTGGCGAGGTGTTGCCCTACAAGAATCCCGAACTAACTTCTCCGTTCGTCATGCAATTGTCGCCATTGGAGCTCTAGCTAGAAGTACGGATCGATCTCTCTGCGGTAGTCATCGGATGGATACGTCTCACGGCTCGCACCGAGAGTTTGCACTTCACCAGTACCAGAAAGCTATTCAGGGACTTCGAGAATCGATGAACCATATTGATCACAACAAGAGCATTCGGGCATCTGTAATCTCCTGTCTAGTCCTTGCCTTCTTCGATAATTTCATTGGCAACGGGGGCTTCGCTCTCCAGCACATACGCCATGCTAGAGGACTCTTAATTGCCTCTAAAGTTGTCGCACCTGCCGTGGTTACTTCCAAGAGTACAGAAGAAGACCAACTTGCCAGCATGTTCCTCCGTCTAGATATGCAAGCCCTATGCGCCATGGGTATCGAAGAAAATCGGACGTTTATCGCGCTGCAACCTCATACGCCGGATTTCACTCTGCCATTAAGATTCGGCAGCGTAGAAGAAGCACGAAGCACGAGGAATATGGTTGTATGGGAAGGATACAATTTCATCTATCGAGCAGCCAAGCACGAATTATCGCCTCCAGACCAGATACCCGCCGCTATTCTACGACTGCGAGGTCATTTGATTAAGCAGATACATTTGTTACACTCGCTCCTGGATTCTCTGATGCTGGATATCGAACCAGATCTTATTTGCCACCCACTGTCCAGACCAGAGTCGCTGAAACTGTACACCACGGTCCTGCTCATCAGATTGACGTCAAGTCTCGGCGCTCCTGAATCTGCGTGTGATGATCTCCTACCCTATTTCGAGTTCCTTCTGGATATTTCGAGAGAAACTTTGGAGTACGAAGCCGCAGGCAATCCTAGCGTATTTGGTACGTACATTCTTCTGTAGTGCAATCCTACATTGCGGCTTGGTGGCAAACATCCTATTGCCAAATCCACCGAAACTCAAATCCTTCAAAATCCCTTGGCCCCTGTTCTTGAAATTCTTTAACATCCAAAAATATTCTACTGACAATCTACAGATTCCGAAACATTCACGCATGAAGTCCGGACCATCGCACCCCTCTTCCTCGTGGCCACGAAATGCCGCTTATCTACCCCCCGCCGCCATGCCATCTCCCTTCTGCTGTCTACTCATCGCCGCGAATGGATGTATGATTCTTTACTGGCCGGAAAGATTGGCGAGTGGATGATGGGAATTGAGGAGGAGGGCACGGATGAGTATGGGTGCATTCCTGAGAGTGCGCGAGCCTGGGGCGAATGTGTAACGCTTGACTTGCAGAGGCGGAGAGCAGTGGTGAAGTGTAGGCAAAATTACATGGAAGGAGATGGGAGTATACAGTGGAGGTGGAGGGAGAGGGATATTTGTTGGTGATGAGGTATGGTGGTACGGTTCGAACCGAGAAATGGGGTCTGAAACGAAGAAAGAAATATATGCGGAGTGTCATGGATAATCGGCGGTATTGTATAATAGAATGAGACGAGCTGCACATACAAAGAAGACAAAAATAATAATCACTTCGATCTGGGCCTCGGCTAATACTTTCTAGCCGTGGTGTCCACTACCCACAGGACAATTTGCCGTGACTGTACCCTGCAATTATCTTAAAGATGCATCAAATTATTATGTTGTTGCTGGTGACTAGTCTCATCCTGCTCTAGCCGTTCACTACATATAGAGATGCGCACTGTAAGGTAGCATCTCCAGCCAGGCGCGCTGTCATACGGAGAGATCAGTCCACATTCACTGCCGGAAGTGAGGGACTGCGAGTGTTCATTCCGTTTCCCTCATTGCTTCCTTTTTCCTGGCAAGCAATCAGAATCCCACTTGTCACTCTTGACTTACATTGCCATCATGTGTAGAATGGAAAGTCGCAAAGCTTGGGTCCGACGCATGATCATTGTCATCAAACGTCTCACCAACATTTTGCTTGCTATGATCTTCACAGATCATCCTCATGATGTTTGTTGATTTGAGCCGGAACCAAATCCAATAAGGAAAGCTTCTCTACACAGTCCCGTACATTAAATTATCCTTGCTCAAATCTACAGGAATTACGATCAGTTGTGGCAATTTAGCTTTCCCAGTGTGCTTTTCGATTGCGGGGGAGAACGTTCATCTGCAACCAGTGCAGAGCCCGCGCGACGTTCTACTTTTATCTGATTTCCACGTATACCAAAAATCTGGGCAGTTCATGACACTCTGGAAACTTTCACGTTCTCAGTATGTGGAAACTAGTGTTTCAGTGGAAGGCTTTATGTGGGTTGAATTGATTTATGGTAGCCAAAAACGTTGTCCGACGATTTCACTTCAGAAGAGTCTCGAATTCATGAATTACAGTTTGGAACAGGTTTGGAAAGCCGGGTATCCCCTTATTCTCTGGATATACATATAGCCGTATCGGGCCTGTATTTGGAACGATAGGCACATGTTCGCCAGAAAAGAGAATTTAGGGTCTATTTTTTGCCAACCATCTCCTCATTTGAACAAAATTCCGACGATCTTTCAAACCTCATTATCTTCACAGCAGTGGCAATTATACATGATCTGCGTATCATCTTACCAACCCTCATTCCATGTCTACTCGTTGTTCGTTGTTGCTGTTGCCAAATCCCGCTTTGCTGTCGAAGTCCCCCGAAGAGGTTTTTAATTTCTCTCGGAGTTGTCCTGTGCCACTTAACTCGAACTCGAGTTCAGGAGTGTCGCAGTTCAAGCTATAAAGAGCAATGACGCCTCGGACCCAGAGCGACAAAGTCAGTGGTCATTTCGTACTTGCTCATGACGTCGAAAGTTCAAGACTCGGAATGGATGATGATCTAATGAAAGGAGACGAGAACGAGCAAGGGCCTCTTATACAGGCAAGTGAGTATTTGGGAGTCACTGCCTGAGGTTGGGGCACAGATTCTATCTGACGTTAGGTGGAAGAGATCGATGGGTCCAAGATCTTAACAATTCTGAACGATCTGTCATCAGGCTGTCAGACCTGAGGGTGCTGACATCTGAAGCCAGACATGTTAACATCGAACTTTGACATCATCTGTTGACTGTCGCTTATAAGCCGCGATCAAGACTAAAGCCAAGAAGTGATAGCTTACATCCTAGACCTATCTAAGTTTTGTCACAACACACACATAAATAAGTTGGAAAATGGTTGAATATTGACCTTGAATTAAATTTTTTCTATCAATACTGCACATCAATACGGCGGTGTCTCCTAATAATCATTCCCTTGACCCATATCCCCACGTCGTCCCACTCACAGCACTATTCCTATGCCTCTCCAGAATAGCTTTTTCCGTCTCCTCTCTCTTCTCTCTCGCTTTCGCAGCACTCTCAAGATCCTTTTTGTTCTGATCCTTCACGTTCTTAAATTCCATGAAACAGCACGCGACGATCGCTAACCCCGCCATCGGGATGGCAGCCGTAAAGACCTTCCTCAATGCATCATTGTAAACGTCTAATAATTCTGGTAATCGTTCAGCTGGAACCTGACTTCGGAATTCGGCAGCCCCGGCATCTATGACTGCTTGAATATCCACGCCTGGAACATGAGCGTCGATGAGAGTGTTCTGCAGGATCGTGTTCCCAACTGATACGAATATCGCGCCGCCCAATGACTGGAAAGCTACCACGGCTGCTGTGCCAATAGCTACCTCTTCTAGTGGAAGAACTATCTGAACAGCTGTGAAGCCTTGCTGTATCGCCATGCCAATTCCAGCAGACGCAAGAATCTCATAGCCGATCCACATTGACGACGACGTCCGCTGGCTGATAGTACTGAGTAAACCAGCTCCGATGGTTCCAATCACCATGCCTATGACAGCTGGCACAATGAAGTAACCGTTCTTCGACACGAAAATGCCTGCAATCACGGAGAATATGGCATTCGCGACGACGTACGGGATCATATTGACACCAGAATGGATAGCCGAGTCGTCCTTGATGGCTTGGAACCACATCGGCAGATAGAATGTGTGAATAAGGATAGCGGAGTAGATGAAGAACGCAGCGGCGCATGAAGCAGCGACTGTTCTTTGTTTCAAGATTCGCGGGGGCATCAGCGCACCATCTGCTTTCCACCACTGCCATGCGCAGAAGACAATAAAGGTACATCCAGAACCAGTGAGGAGTCCAATAACCCTTGCGCTTCCCCATGGTATATGCTGTTCAGTGTATTGGAGCGCGAGGAATAGCATGACGGATGCGCCTAGCAGGATTGCGTTGCCAGTTAGGTCCAGCTCGAGCATTCGGTAGAAAATCGACTTTCCCATGAAAGCGTGCTTTTTTGGAGGATGGAAGAAGAATATCATCGATATGAAGGTGGCTCCGCCGACTGGTAGATTCAAGTAGAAACACCAACGCCAAGTCACCAAGTCTGTAAAAACACCTCCTAGGAGGGGTCCTGCAGTTGCTCCAACACCGAACCTGAATTATCTCAGTCTACCAGGTCATGACGCGAGACGAAGCGTAAGGAATACTCACATTAGTCCGACAACTGCAGTCAGGATAGGCCTTTTATGTAGTGGTACAGCATGCGACACCACAACAAAACTTCCTGTGAGAATCCCAGCACTGCCAAGTCCTTGTATGGCTCGTCCGATTATCAAAGCCACAGAATTTGGAGCGACTCCACAAATCAAACTTCCCAGTTCAAACATTGATAGTGAAGTCAAATATGCCCATTTCATATTGAAGAGACCATAGATACGACCATAAAGTGGTTGAAATGCAGAAGCTGTGAGAAGGTATGAGGAACCATACCAGCCAATGTCATCGTATGAGCGGAACTCATTGGAAATGTATGGGATTGCCTATCAAGAAGTCAGCATTGCATTTTCAAACTCTATGGATTGCGTGAGCGAGCTAACAGTGGTAATGATTGTCCGATCAAGCGAAATGAGGAACACGCTGAGCGCAATTCCAGTGATGAGAATGAACAGCCCGAGTGGCCCAGGGTAGTTCGTCTCATCTTCTTCGTCATCCGCCCGCTCCTGTGCTACAATCTTCTCCTCTTGATCATTGCCCTTCTTGCTGGTACCAGGATGACTTGTCTCAGCTTTCTTGTCACTCCAATGACTGGTCCGTACGTCAGAATACAACGTAATATCGTCACTCCCAAAAGCCTGACCGCTGCCAACACCGACACTTGGTCTATGTCCCCTCCATTCGGGTATCGCTTTCAAGTCACTCTCCTCTTTCAAATCAGGTTCAAATGGCTTCGTCGTACTGGTAATACTGAGGGCTGACTTTCCAGGATGGCGCTGCTCTTCGAAATTCTTGCTGAGAGGACGAACTGAACGTTTCGTTGTCCCGGAGCGAACATCTGAATCTGCTCGGCTGCCCCGGCTGCGATGTCGACTCAATTGAGATCCTAGGGATGAATGCGATGCTAAGTGGCGGAGCGAGGGGTTTGTTGCTTCGATTGCTTCATTTATTAAATTGTGAAGATTGGGATGGTTCATGTGAGCACTCGGTGGCGCCATTTGATGAGCTTCCTCCTGAAGCTTTTGTTGATTTTCTTCCGCCATGGTAAGGATATTGATACCGGCGAAACACTACAATTACTTCATGTAAAGGAGAAAATTGGGAGAAAAGTCAATTTCCAGTCCGCAGAAAATGTTTGACGCAACAAATGTCAAAAGATGCGGGGAAAAGACCCTTCGAACTCCTCTCATCAATCCAAGCTTGTCATTGATGAGCCATTATTCTTCGCAGTAGGGGGTCAATTCGATCTAACCATGAAATCCAACACAGAAGTCCACAACATGCCGGTAAATGTTGATTGGCCATGCTTTGACGCGGAGCTGAGTCCTTGCGCAGATCTCATATTCCAGATTTGAAATAGTGGATGACATTGATTTTTTGATGGGGATGATCTACTGAGCGGTGAGATCATGCAGATCCGGATGTTGTCGTTGGAGAAGCTAGTGGGTAGAGGCTCAAGTTAGCGCTTGACACGGCTCGCTCTCAAGCTCTTAGTGCCGTACCCATCCTTTGCCAAATTAGGAAGTGGGATAAGCATTTTCGGGAATAAAGTCCATGCGCTGGCTGAGTCTGGACGAAGGTTCGGGCTGCGTGAACTCTCTTTGGGTGGATCTCGAGACAACAGAGAATTGCGAGGATGAGAAACAGCGGCATATCAATGCTGAAGGGGAAGATGACATTATAAATTAACGAATATGATTGTTTGCGACCGCTATGTTGGATATCTTTGCTCCAGATACAAAAGAAACCATCAGACATTATAGTATTTGCTTCTTTTTCAGGTGAGCCAATTGAGCGAGCGTGGAGACTACTCCTGCAATCCCAGTGCCATCAGTGTGCCTTCCCAGTGCATCGCTTTCTGCCGTAAATTCTCTTTCGAGAGCGCTCTGTCCTTGTGCTGCAAGAGTTGTAGCGACTCGCAGCCCTCGTTGTCGTTCGCTTTCGATCAGATCTAGCTCGCTTTCTTCTTTGCCCTCGACCACGTCGATGCCTGAGTCTGATGAAGCACAAGAGTCTAATGATATTGGCGCAGGCTCGCGAGGAAGGGCCTCATCCAAGTTCTCACAGGGAAGTAGGCCCGACTTGAGCAACATGAGCGCAGGCGATACTGTGCGTCGACCTTGCTTGAAAACGCATTTGCTCAAGGCCGTAGCGACGACTGCTTCGTTGCCATCGGCACTATCAACACTTGAGGTGCTGTGCCTTCGCTTGATATCATCTTTGACCGTATTCTGTTGAGGATATAATGTGTACTTCTTGGGCATGACCGCACCCTCGCGAACGAAATGTGTGACAATGTATATCCACTTCTCATCCCACGACAAGATGCGAGTCCATAACTCATACGACTCGTATGGCTTTAATTCTCTTTTGAACGAACAACTCACTGCCCCAAGAGCTAGACCGAAGATGGGGTTTTTTGAACCAGTGATGGCTGCTGTACCCCCACGCATGTATTCGATCCCTGTCGAGAACAGAGTGCAAACCAGGTGTGTGCGAGCGATGTCGATGTCGGAGAAATAAGATGAGTTGGTCTCTAAGGATATGTTAGATGGTGAAGGCCAAGAGAGGAGGCCGAGTGTACATACTGTGAAGGTTGAAATCAATCTCCATAATCGGAGCATGTGAAGTGGTGATGAGAGGCTGGAAAATTTGCGCTGATGTGACCGGAACCTTGGGTCGCTGAGTACGCAGACAGAATCTGAAGGCATTGACGATTCGTATCTATATAGTGGTCAGAAGAGGAGTTGTTCGAATATTTGTGTATACTGACATGCCATATTAGGGGGATGTTCTTCAAATTTCCAAGCAGAAGAACGACAACTAAAGCCTTCCATATCGTGACGAAGGACCATACTTGAGACAAGATACTCCACGTTGAATCAACAGCCGGATTGGAACTGCCAAGATGTCCACGTCCTGTGGACTCCAAGAGGGGAGCTTCATACAGGGCTGAATTGTTCATATTTGATATGATGAGGTGTACGCAACGAGACAACTCATGTGGATGTGATGTGACAAGACAACGCGCGTTCGAGGATTAAAGAGACGATAAGTAGAGGACAGTCCCCGCGCACTTGAGAGCTTCCTTCGCCGCCGATATCACCAGACAGAGCATCAAGTCTGAGTTTTCAAGTAGGCGCCCAGTTCAAAATCGGAGAGCTGTTCCCAAACTTCCTCCATGCCCTAAATCTTCACGCTCACCCATTCCTAGTAGTCCCGCAAAGCTGTAGATCTCATTACTTGTGTCAAAGTCGACGACGTGGCAAATTCTTCCAACGACCATCCCTAGATACAGTAGGTGGAAGATCCTCTCATAGCGTCCAGCATGCCGGGCCTGCAGAGAGGTTCCGACGTCTTGACACCAAGTGGATCATCAGTGCGTGCGATGCCTGTACAAAGTGACTTCCATGACGATCATATAGACTGTCTGCTAAGTTCAATGCTCTGGAAAGCCCGTAGAACACTGAAGCTCGGGTGTCAAGGGACGGAGTAGGGCCGATGTCTACTTGGGAACAGTCGGCGTATGAGGATCCCAGCCGGGCCATTTAGAGAAATGCGCGGTGATGATCTTGCAGTATTGAGAACATGGCTGAAGTTTGTGACTAGATTGGCCAGGACCTGCCGTACGTGCATCTGCAGTCCATGTAGAGATAAGGATTTGCAACTCGCGACACGGAAGAATGCTACCAGCATTTCCGGTAACTTTCAGAACGCCACCTCTCACAGTGTGAAGGGAATGTCGTACATTCAGGAAAGCAATATAATTCGAGACAAGAACGAATTGATTTTAATTTTGACATTGAAACATGTGCCTGACAAAAAGGAAACGCCCGGTAGGACAACCGTAAGTTGACTACTTGGCAATAAATTCCACGACTAGCATCAATTTAAAGTATATACCGCACTACAACAAAGCTGAAATCAGCTCGCTGCTTCACCTCAAATAAGATGATCGCACAGTGACAAGGAACCAGACGCTAAATTGCAAGACGGCATTGACGCCCTCTGGCTGTTGAGGGCTGAAGAACCGTACCGCAGTCTGGCATCTTCGGCAGACCCTGATCAGACGTCTTGACAAGCACCGGATCCCCGATCGCCGAGATCTGAGCAATAACTAGTAATCAATGAAGCCAGGGCTGAAAAGAGTGTCGATCGAAAAGAGTGTCGATCGATCGGAATAGAAAGGAGCCAAACAAGTCGGTCAGCAGGGATTCTGAGCAGCGAGTCAAGCGAGCGGCTCAAAGATGGCATGCAATAGTAATAGCTTGGCTTTCAGAAAGCTATCTCAAGAAATATCATTGGTCGGGATTCTCAAGATTTATTGAAATGAGGAGATCTGACGCGGGCCTATCGAGATGTCGTTGCTTTTTGCGCCTTTCCTGTTCAGACATCAGTCGCGCCGCTAAATCTTCAGGGTTTCCACCGCCCTATTTTGACCGTAATCATTTCATAAACAAGCGCCAATGTGACTAGGATTTTCTAGCTGCTGAAGTTTATTTTGACCTCGATCAACCCCCTCGCATTGGCTTCAGCGTTCCTCCCGATCACATCATCAATTGAATCCACACATCTCGTTACGGGTGGGATCTCCCTGTTGGGGTTTGACACGTAATCCCTCGCTAAGCCTTTTTTGTCATTCCCGCGCGCTGCACTGTTCGATCTGAGTCAATTTTGCTGTACAGTAGACCTTCGTCCTACAATCCGTCTCAAGTGAGATCATCACACAGCTGCAATTGTACCTGACAAATTTGCCAAACACCTTCAGATGCCGACGAGTAGTCGCTACAAGAGCATCTGGTGTTGACTATGCTTTGTCAGCAAGTATGAGTTTGTCAATCCTCAAACCACAAATCGCCGTGGACAAAGATGTTATGCTTTCTGTTGGCACAGAGTCTGGACGAAACATTAAATTCTATTAAATATTGAACGCTGCCGGAGAAGCCTCAGCATCATTGTACTGTATCGCTACGCTCTTGCTATTCTACTCCTCCCCCTAGGTTGAAGAATTTTAAGTATCCATATCCATTATCAATACCCCTCTCTTCCTCCAGATCCATCATCTTCTCGTGATTTTTCGTGGGAGCTGCACAGCAAGCTCCTAGAAAAATGGGCCGCTTGGGCTTATATTGTGCATGCCACTATTTGCGGCTTTGACGGCCTGTGTAGCCTTCTCAGCTGTCTCCTTGATCGTCGGCACCTCAGCCTTCTCCATCCTCACTTCCGCCTTCTGAGCAAGTTTGGCTGCTGATCGCTTGTTTGACATCTTCTTATATGTCGAGATATAGAATGAGATGAACAGGACGAGGTATGAACTCAAGATCACATCGCCTGCGACTGCGGCGAATGGCTCACCAGCACAAGTGCCAACGTGTGGAAGAGTTGGGGCATACGTGCTGGTGAAGTAATCCCATGATGCGAAATAGACAAAGCCTACAGTAACATTCAGTCTTTTTTTCTCCCGATCTTGGGTGGCAAGTACAAACCTAAGTCGATCACAAATTGAGTAATCTGCAAGCGCGTGATCCATTGCTTCCAAGAGACTCTAACCCCGCGCGCACTTTGAAAGTAATACCAGTACATTACGACGTGAACTGTCAAGTTCAGAGTGATAGGTACCCAGGAAACAGAAGTGTGTCCAACCATCTGTGTATAGCAGAGAAGCGCAGTCGCTGGGTGATGATAGGTGTGTAGGAAAGCTATATTCTATCAGCGGTACTCAAATGTGAGCATTTACATAATCTTACTCAGTGGCTTCTTCTTGACCATCAAGAAGACCGTGTCAATCAGTTCGACATATTTCACGAGATAATTGAGCTGTTTTTGTCAGGAGAAAGTTCCAACGCGAAATGGGGAAGAACTCACGTAGTAGAGGACAACCAAGGGCTGAGTCCATCCACTTGCGCCGCAAATGTTATCATAGAGACCATGTCTCCACAGAGTTGGGATAAGTTGTTCGGCGAAAAGAACAAGCAATGCGCCGCTGATGATCGTAAGGAGAAGATTGTGCGCCTTGAATAGTCCATTCAATTTGTATGGCTCACGATTGCGCATTATCTCTCGCCCACCGAAAATGACCACTACATAGAGGACGATCATTGCGACCGTTTCCTTGAGTGTTGAGAATGGCGTCTTTCCAGGAACGAATCTGAAATCTTGTGCTGAGTAGCCCATGATGGACGTCCAGAGCTTGTTGAAATTCAGCCATGGTGATAAGTTGAGCGGAATCACCGCTGGAGTACCAGACGATAATCCATACAGATAGGACATGATTGAAATAGGTGCAACGAATATTTTCCGTACTGTGTTGAGGTAGTTCTAAAAGACCAAGAAAACTTGGGGATGCTTTTGTTTACAAATATCTCAGAGATGGCAGATTTTTACAGCTTGGTACCCTGAATCCCTAGTCACCATGGGTTAATGATCAACTTTGCAGACGACGGTCATTTACCCAGAAGAGTATTTTCAGTCTGATCCTTTTCAGAATTAGCCACTTTCGTCATGGATTCCATGTCCACTGTGACGATCGAAGCTTAGACTACCATTCTTGTGGAATCTAGGTTTTAGGGATTGTATTCCATAAGCATGTGTAAAGCAGTTGTGGGAATTAAGGGCGACTGGTGTACCTGGACCTTTCAATCAGACCCTGAGAAAAGGACCCGTGCGATTGCATATGAATCGATGAGACACCCAATGGGGTCCTGGTCGGCATGTTTGTCGTTTGTCAATACAAATTTTAATGCGAGGTGGTCTAAGCCCTAAGAAGGGATGTATGTTCGAAAGATACGAAATGTACCAGCGCCGCGCTATTTTGGAGCCGCAGAGGCATTAAGTCCTATCCACCTCCTCGAGCAACTACGATTGGACATCGGCGTAGGTTGCCGACCTGTAAGACCAAGCCTGTGCTGATCAATACGCCATTCGAATACCTTGAAACTCAAAAGTTCCAGAACATATTCAAAAACCCACGGTCTCAAGCTAAGATAAGATATTCGAGTTTTGAACCAGTGAAACGGCACGTCACTTTCCTGAGCTCAGCTCCGACGTCAACGCGGATGTACCAGTCGATCTTCTTCCAAATTCGTTGCTCCGTCTCTCAACAAGGCTACTAGTAGAAACCAATCGATACAATTTTCGGCAATCTATCAGTTATGGCCCAATGCTGAAGAGAACCCAATTCGATGTCAAGTTTGGGCGACCACTCCGTTCTCAGCTCACTACATCTGACGATCTTGCAAGTCTGGGGCTAAACTATCTCGGCATTATGACGATCACACAAGCCACTTGCAACAAGGATTTCTCCACCGTCCCTGACCAAGACTCTGAATAATCCCTTCATCCCTAGGAAACCAATACTCGTTCAGTAAGGATATCTGACCGCCAGGGCCTCCGGAGGTAGTGCTCGGAATACTCTGATAAAGTTGTATCTAATGCGTTTATGACGATCCCGACCTTGGATTGGCATTAGCGAAATTAAAAAAATTGGTTTCTCATCATGTAGGTGGCTGATTGTTGGATCTCCAACTCTATTTTTTGAGCTACCATATCATCAACCAACACCCCTCGCGCATGTTACTTCCATTCCAACTTCTCCAAATCTCATATCTCACTCCGCCAAAATGGCATTCCAGATCAGCCTACTCCACATTGTTGGAGCTGGCACCGTTGCCGCCTTCCTCATATCCAAAATTAGGGGCTATTCTCTTCTGGAAGTCCTACCACTCGTCTACCTAGCCACGATCCCCCTCTACATTGCCGTATATCAGTCATACATCTATCCATTCTACATATCCGAGCTTCGACATGTCCCGACAGTTCCGGGCTATCCTCTTTGGGGCCAATTCATCCAAATCATTACGACAGAATGCGGTGTTCCACAACGACAATGGCATCAAGAACATGGCCCGATCATTCGATACTTTTTCCCCTTCGGCGCGGAACGTCTTGCAGTCGCCGACGATAAGGCCATCCACCAGATGACCATCAAGAATCCATACAACTACCCCAAGCCTGTCAGGGCGAAGTTATGGATGGTTCGCATTCTCGGTGAAGGTGTACTCCTGGCTGAAGGTTCCGCCCACGTGCATCAGCGCAAGGCGCTGGCTCCAGGATTCTCGATCGGATCAATTCGCGCCCTCTCTCCTGTCTTTTGGCAGAAAGCTCTCTTACTCTCTCGTCTCTGGAAGGAAGAAATGGAACAGTCGCGAGTCACTACCAAGTGCTTTGAAGTTCTTGAATGGCTGAACCGTACCACGCTCGATATTATTGGACAAGCTGGATTCGGAACGGACATCAATTCTCTCGAGAACCCCGATACACCGATTAGAGAAGCATACCGCTTGGTCTTTGCTTTTGACATTGGCTCTCGGATCCTCCATGGTCTCCAAGCATTCATCCCAAGTACGAAGTACATCCCGGCGAAAATGAATCGCGATATGGAATCAGCACGTACCATCATCCTCAACAAAGCAACCGACATCATAACGGAGAAAGAAGGCCAAGCCGCCGCACACACCAAGCACAAAGACATTATCGCGCTCATCTCCAAGGACAACCTCAAGCAAAAGGAAGCCGGCGAGGAGGGCCTGTCTTTCGAGACTATGCGTGATCAGGTGATGACGTTCTTGGGTGGTACGTATTGAGGAATGAAATCCCAGAAAGAAGAAGTGCAAAGAAAAATTTCACTTAAACTCCCTTTTCCCTGCTCTCACTTAAGCCCTATACACATGATTCTGACCTCCTCATAGCAGGGCACGACACAACTGCAACGGGTGTGGCTTGGACACTACACCTCCTTTCGAAATATCCCTCAATCCAATCTCGGCTGCGCGATGAAATCAAGCATTTCATGCCTTTCCTTTTTGATCCCGCTACGCGCTACGATGCCGAGTCCCTCGCCAAGGCCGATGCCGATCAGCTCCCGTATTTGGACAACGTCTGCCGCGAGTCACTACGCTATATCCCGCCCATCCCAATGACAGTTCGCGAGTCCATCGCCGATGACCAGCTAGGCGATTACCACGTACCTGGTGGGACGGTCATCTACGTCTTAGCCAACGCGATCAATCGACTCCCGATGTACTGGGGCACGACGGCTGACGAATTCAATCCCGATCGTTGGGATAAGCTGCCTGAGACATATACGACGAATGCCTTTATGACGTTCTTGCAGGGTCCTAGAGGTTGTGTTGGGAGGAAGTTCGCGGAGACGGAGATGAAGATTATTTTGTGCTGCTTGCTCAGTTTGTATGAGTTCGATATGGACAGAAGTGTTGAGGATCCGGAGAGTTTGAAGATGTGGAGACTGGTTTTGAGACCAAGGGATGGTGTCAGCTTGAAGGTCAAGACTTTGTAGATTCGGAGATCGTGTTTGAGAAGCGGGTTAGATGGTTATATTCGCGGTAGTAAAATAGATTAGTTGATAATGTTCAATGATTCGTATAATTTTTGGTGTTTCAACTCGAGTTCCTTGTCCACAAGATCAGGTGATGATCTCACAATTGAAAATGGCCGCCTTGCCGTTGACGTTTGTCGGCCTCGTTACAAACGGCATGAAATGCTAGATCCCCCTTGGTAAAACTCTACAGACCGATGGAGAAAGGGCTCATCACCTTACTCCCGAAATTCAATGTACTTTTTTGACTCATTCGTGATCACTTAAAGATATCTCAAGCAGTTTCTGGAGCATCGAGCTCAGCGTGGAATTTTCAATCGCAAACAGGTCCTCCTGAGTATTAAATAATAACGCTAGAATACACTTTCCTCCCCTACATCACGAAAACTTTGGTCCAAGAAAGATCCTATCCTTCTACTTGTCATTATCCGTCACTGACACCGGATTGCATACAGCGATTCCGATGCACAAATTGTTCAGCAGGTCGACATCTACACTTGGGTCGAGATCCAATGTGACGAGATCTCGTTTGGTCTGATGAAGGTCGTAAGCGATGTTTCTAAAGTTCTGTTGTCAAGGTGAGACAGCAGCTGCGTTACTTACAGGAATGGGGAGACCTAAGCTTGTCGCGATCAGAGAGGCGATGATTGCTTGAAAGAAGAGCATCTTGAATGTGGATCAGAGCAGTCTGGTGATAGGACGACCGAGAATGGCTTCGCGATGTCGTCTATGGACAGTATGTTTGAGATTGTTCAAAGCTGGCGATATGGAAAATGTGGAGAAGGAAATTCCCTTCAGAATTTGAAGATAATTTTGACGGCAGAAACTAATGGTAAACAGTTGATCATTTCTCCTTCCATCGAGCGGTCATAGAAGAGCTGAAGAAATTCATTCCGTCGCCACTGACGTCTCCGTCCCTGCATCTAGGACTTTGACCCCTCACATTTACGGAACCCAACACACCTCATCTTGCATGGCATGTCCCAAAAGGGACACGACACAGGGATGATGCGATATTAGATCTTCCCGCTTGGGGCTCCGCCTTTAGCAGAAGATCCAAGGAATCAAAGCTCCTAACTTCCGACGCGGCTCGCTAGTTAGTTGCCGATCAGTACGTTAGGGCTGATCGCCATTGTTTTCCTTTTTGGGAAATATGCTTTGGTGACTCTGACCCAAACAAGCGTACTCTACAGAAATGATCGTCGTCCGCTAGCTGGGAGCCTATTCCCGGCATTCCGATTTGACATGTCGACGGTCAAGCACTCGGTCGCTTGTAGCCTCAACACCTATTTGACCAATGGCTTGCATACCCTTCGGCAGCTAAGGAATTGTGGAAAGTCAAACGTAAGGCGTCCTGGCGCCCACTATTGCCAGGAGGGCTGCAAGGCTTGATAGAGACTTTTATGTGATGTGTACACACTAAATCGGGAATAGCCTCGTCCGAGACATTTCCTAGAGCTCAGCTCTGTTGCAGCGACGCTGAAAGGAACATAGTCTACCAGAATTAAAGTTTGTGAGAACTCGTTGTTGTTGGGGCCACCATGACGCATTGTGATCGACCAAAAGCTTGAGACAATTTGTAGATAGTTTGATGCAAGGTGGAGATCGCAAAGGTCTTTGGTATGCGTTGGCACTGTGTTCAGCCGTTCGATGCTGAGAGGTCGGGAGGTGGATTCCCATCTTGCTCAGAAGAATGAGGGAATCTCATTTTGCGCCATGGCCACCTCGAAGAACCCTTCACTAATGTATCGACACAGAATACATGCGGGGTCTCCATCTTTTCTTTGCTTCTGAATTCTGAGTTCTGAGGCCGAAGCCTGCAGCACGTAATCTTCCCATCTCCAGTTTTCTCGAAACACCTCTCAAAATGTTGCTTCTTTCCCTCCGGTCTATCGTTGGATGCTTTGCATTCTCTGTCTTTGCTCTCATCCTGTCCAAGTTCATCTCCTCGAAGATCCAAACAAAGAAATATAAAGAGGAATCCAAGAGACGAGGATGTGCTCCAGCACCAACACTTCACAGCAACAACCTCCTAGGTACTTCTCGTCTCAAGGAGTCCATCAAGGCAACAAAAGAGGATCGCGGTCCTCAATATGTCGTTTCCGCCATGAACGAGGTTGGGACAGACATTCATACGGTGCGCGTCCCGATCCTGGATTATGAGTTGATTGTCACCCGCGACCCTGAGAATGTGAAGGCCATGTTCTCAACTCAATCCGGAGATTACGATATCAGTGCGACTAGATCCAATGCTTTTATGCCTCTGTTGGGCGAAGGAATCTTCACTTCCAGAGGAGCACAGTGGAAACATTCAAGGGCATTGGTACGACCGCAATTCTCCAAGGAAGAAGTCTCCAATCTGCACCTCGTCGAAAGGCATGTACAGACTCTACTTCAAACCTTCATGACGGGTGAGGACAATTGGACTTCGACAATAGATCTTCAGCCACTTTTCTTCTACTTCACTTTGGACACGTCAACGGAATTCTTGTACGGGCAATCAGTAAACTCACAAGCGGCAATGGCAGGAATGGACAGCGCTACGAAAGGGAGCATTGACGGAGCAGCTTTTAGCCACCATTTTGGCGCTGCCAAACATCTCGTCGACAAGCGGGGCGCCCTGGGGAAGTTCTACTGGTTGATGCCAATGCGTGAAATGAAAAATCACTGTACGGAAATCCACAAAGTCATCGACAAGATGATTTTGGAGAGACTAGAAAGCAAGAAAGATGTGCTCTCCATGGAAGAGAAAGGCAGTCGCAAATTCGTGCTACTGGATGAGCTGGCGAAGGAGACACAAAATCCTATGGAGCTGAGGAACGAGACATTGCATACACTCATGGCTGGGCGAGACCCAACTGGCGCACTACTTGGATGGGTCTTCTACTTTCTGGCACGACATCCAGCGATCTATGACAAGCTCCGCGCTATTGTCCTTGAACAATTCGGAGCTCAGTCAAATATCGAGGAGATGGATGCCACCAAGCTGAGAAAATGCGAGTACCTTCAATGGGTGATGCACGAAGTCATTCGAATAGTTGCAATTATTCCGATGAATGAACGCATTGCGCTCCAGGATACGACGCTGCCTCGTGGTGGCGGATCGGATGGCACCAAGCCAATCTTTGTCCGGAAAGGAATCCAGATCCTCATCCCGCTCTACGCGATCCAACATCGTCCTGACCTATGGGGCGAAGATGCCGAAGACTTCAAACCTGAGAGATGGCAAGGGAGAAAGATCGGATGGGAATGGATTCCGTTTGGTGGTGGTGCTCGCAAGTGTCTTGGACGTGAGTTTACCCCTGTTTCGCTACCCCTGAACCCCTCGTCTGGTTAAGCGAACTAATGCTTGGATGTCAACAGAACAATTTGCGTTCATGGAGGCGAGCTATCTCATCGTTCGGGTTCTGCAACAATTTGATAAGTGTGAGAATATGGAGGGCCCTGGTGAGATCAAGTTGCATACTGCGATTGAGAATAGGAGTGGGACTGGTGTGCAAGTGAGGTTTCACCAGGCGTTGTGAAGACATGTTCAGTGAACTGGATGTGTAGCAGCACTATACTAATTATTTGTATCTCCTGTCATTCACCACATGTTTGTTTAAATATAGCCTATAATACAAAGAAATTGTAATCTCTTGCATGACGGGTCCGACCTTTTTATTCGACCATTCCATTAATTGCTAGCATTGTATGCATTTCATTGGCACACAATATACTAAGGTGCTCCTGTCATAGCGTCATGAGGGCCCCGTTGGGAAACGTCTCATGGAAAGCCAAGTCAATGGCCACAGGCAAAGTCTGATTCTCATCGCATGAGGTACTGTCAAAGTGAACTTGGCCCTCAGCTTCGCGGCTAATCAGCATTCGGCACGGTATAGAAAGCCACAATGATCTTAGCCCGAGCGTGAAAGAAATGACAAAATTGCTATCCTCGAGCTGAAGGTTCGGAAATTACAAATTCGAGTGGGATCTTGTCAAAAAGGCTGCATATGTAGCATGGACAGAAAAGACAGAAGTCAACACTGGATCCATGTCCGGCAGTTTTTATTCAAGTATTCAAGTGTCGGTGACTGCGGAACTACCAACCGCCTTGTGCTCAAGATCATGAAATTTTAGGTGAAACAGGGACAAGAATACCAGTCAGCATCTTCGCAGTACCAGGTTTTACTTCCAAGACCTTGGTCAATGCTGTGGCACGCTACATGGATGTATCGCAACACCCGAGACTTTTACGGCCTTAAGGCGACACAAAGAGGCTGGGAGAAGTCTTCTATGATTGCTCAGCAGCAGATTACTTCGTCGAAAGGCAAAGAATAAGGCTCGTTATGGAATTGACGTTATTATCTGGAATTCATTGACTATTATGGAACTGGCCTTGGAAATGCTCGGACAGGTTCGTTGTTATCAATCTCCAAAATATTTTCATTCTCTATACAACCTATTAAAATAATAAGGCATCCAGAGTGACGCGTGCAAATCACCACGGAATAAGGCAAAGTGGGGCTATGGACTACATAGAATCTAGGTGCATCAGACATCTCAGACATTGACCCATGGCTCAAAATAGACACATGGTGCGTCTCCATGATACAAATGCCATCATGGGTAAACTGTGTTGAAAGAGAAGCGTAAATACGTCCGACTAGTTATTTATACTACTCAATACTCCCTCGAAAAACTTTTACATGCTTTCGTGTTGGAGACTGAACCAGAATATATGGTGACTCTCAAATCTAGAACACGATGAAACTTCTTGCTTCGCAGCCAGTTCAGTGTCCACCCTCAGGTAATTTTCTTAATTTCCGGGAGAAGGCGAACGAAGACAAGGACCCAGACTTGATTTGGAAGACGGTAAAGACTGGAATAAAGCCTCACACAAAGGAAGGAATTCTCGAATAGAGCCTTCGAAACAAGACCTTGGAGCCTCTCATTAATGTTCAATATCTGCTGACCAGACCGCCCACTGGTAGTCCAAGACTTCCTTACAGCACCTAGTAACAACTGTTCATCCTTGGAACCAATCCGAATCGCTCAATAGGGGACAGAAAAGCTTCCCTTTTATATCTGCTCAACGTATTGAAAGCCATGAAAATACACATGAAAGCCAGTGAACTCGTCCTGGATCACTCAAAAACACATGATAAATCCATCTGCCATGTTCAGGATCATGCTCAGCCCCGTGCTTGTAATTCACTAACCAAACCCGGCCGGCATGTGTATATTCAGATTCTATAAATCCCACACCCCAAAGCCAAGAAACCCCTTCATCCTTCACGCTCTCTCCAAAACTCCCGTATGAAAACTTTCTGTCTTGTCAGCACCCCGCCCTGATTAATCCCCGTGTATTTCAAGGTTGTTTGATTCTCCGATCAACAAAGTCAACCACAGCACGAGCGTTCACTCCCCACAAGTCCAAGCCTATACGAGCTTGAAGGCCTGTATGACTACCATTATAACCCCATCGTCATCTCTATATTCATCACTGTCACTGTCGGTCCCATTTTCGCCGAGACTCGGACACTCGAATCTTGTACATTTCTTTCTACTCAAAGTATCCATTAACAAGTACAACTGAAATGTCTTTCCTTCTCACCCACTTCCTCAGAAGTTCTCACCGAATCTAGTTGCACTTCACTCAACCCTCGGAATTCCCGCTTCAGACCTACCGGAAACAACACTTGCCACCTTTCGAGCCGGTGTCTTTCGCCATACTCTGAAGACTCTTAGGAAAAGGTGCGTGATTTTATACTATACGAGTCTGAGAACAGGAACGGGAAACTATCGAGGTGGCCAAAAATCTCGCGAAGGTACGGTATACAAAGTGGGGAAGGGGGAGGTAGGAACAGGCTGGTGAAGAACTCATCGTATCAAATCCATGACCGACTAGTGATCTCGGTACGAGAACATCCGGCTGAGAGCGTTGGCAAGGAGCCGATTTTCATCTTCAATATAACGAATACTAGGTGGTATAGGTCAAGTAGGATCTCATTGAGGAGTCTCACAGTCACGGTACGCATAAGAGGTTGTCGAAACACAGAATCAGGCTTTGTTCGTCTCGTCTCTTTCCATTTATACACCCCCACCTCCTTTCTCTCTTCCAACCCCCACAGAACTATATACTCAACATCATCCCACTCACTTTTTAATCTACTATACATTTCTCTCCTTCTCCATCTCCCCTCTCCTGCTTTCCTCATCTCATCAAAAAACTCAACTGAAGCAGGGACACTCACTCAATCTCCAACACAATTACAAAACGACTTCCTGTCAACAAACAAACAAACATACAAAGAAACCGGGTATTGTTCACACACTCTCTCAATCCATCGTTCTCCCAAACATCCATCAAAATCCATTCCCTCTCCCAAAGTTCCAACCCTCCCTGCCTTCCTTTACAAAGCACACATCTCCTTCACAAACCAAGGACAGTAGCATATCCGCCAGAAAAAAAAAGAAAAAGAGAACCCAGACGTTTTACGCGCTCGCTTGCTTGGTGAAACAAGAAATCCCAACCCCAAAAAGACACAAAAAGGAGATTATCGAAAAGCGACGATGATTGCACATCCATCGTATGTACTGCACTATCCCGCGCCGAACGTGGTTGTGAGAATGCGGTATATCCAGCCTTTCCCTGTAAACAAGAAAGCATATTACCAGCCCCAAGCCCCAGATAGGCCGTAGACTCTCATTCCAATGCTTTCATCGCCCCGCCGGTCAATGAAAGCCCCAATCAATCCTCCTCAGCGACACTCCCGACCAACACACTGGCCTTACTACTCTTCTTCCCCAACGTCAACCGACTCAACCTCTTCCTCACACTCCCCACTTTACTCCCCACACTCCCATCCCTAGACAAGCTCAGTGACCCTGCCCCACCACCACTCTTCGCCGTCGTCGGCCGATTACTACTCGAGCTCCTCCTCCCTCCTCCTTTCCCACCGTATCCTCCACCATTCCCATTCACATCCCCATTAAACTGACTAGCAAGATCACTCTGCGTAACCCACTCACTTTCCTCGTCCTTCTCCCCCCTCCCCGTCTGCCTCCCCCTCCCCCTCCCAATCGACCCCAAGGCCGACGCACCCCCAAAGAACGACCTCCTATTCTCCTTACTCCCACTCTTCGACCTCGACTGCGATTTCGAGCGCGATCGACTCGACGTCGAAACACCATCATCCTCATTCTCACGATCACCACCCAACCCTCTCGGCGCAGCAGGGAAATCTTTATGCGAGATACCATTCAGCGAGAGGCCGTTGAGCATTGGTTCTGGAGGCTGCGATTGCGTCTGTTGTGGTTGTTGGCGCTTGAGGAAGGAGAGGCGGTTGCGGCCGGCTCGGGCACCGGGTGTGTCGAGTATGCCGGTGTCGGTTGAGGCGAGGGTGCCGTTTGTGGCGCTGTTGGGGAGGCGGATGCCCATTCCGTGGCCCATCATTTGGGATTCGCGGCGAGAGCCGTCGCTTAGGACTGGGCTTGCGATGGCCCAGCTTGGTGTGGGGGTTGGAGATTTGGTTTGTTGAGGGAAGGCGAATGAGGCAAGTTCTGGAGCGAATGTTGCTTCGAAGTCTGTGGATGGTTAGTAAGAGAAGATGGGCATGTGGGCAAGATACTTACTCTGCACGACAGCCTCCCGCTCAATTGAGCCAATGGCGGGAGTCTTGGAAAGCATTGCAAGACAACGTCTGATCATCACGGCATGGTCGATGAGGGCAATCTTGAGTGCGTTCTGAAGAGGGCTCAACTCGACTTCCTGGATGTCATCTTCTTCTGTGGCGACTGGGAGTAGTTCACGATATCGCGCAACTGTTGTTTCCGAACCTGGGTTTACCGATATCTGAAGAGCGTCGATAAGAAGGGGAGCCATATCATCTTCACCATCAATGACACGCTTCTCCACCACAGTCATCTCAGCAGTCTTCCGAATGATACGCTCGACTGCCGTTTGTAGGGGATTGAGTCTCACTCGATCAATAGCAACAATCTCGCTTCGTCGTAGAATGGTGGGGAAGGCTTCAGCAGTTCTGTACAAGATTTTTTCTGCAGAATGCTCCTGCACAGGACCTGCCGTATTTCTCTTGCTTGTGATTGAGAAAACTTGAGGATGAGCGGAGAGGAAGTAGTCCCGAACGACTTGTGGTACGCGAGCGCGCTGGAAGACATGATTCTCAAGATCTCGATGTGGTGTCAGGGCAGATATCTGCAAGAATTGACCTTCGACATCATCCACATCACCAGCAGTGACAATTTGTGCTGAAGGATGCTGTTCTTGCATGCGATCGGTGAAGGCACTCGTCCGCTCGGTCGGGGAACCCTCAAATACGAACTCTTTGTCCCGCAAACTTGGTGGAAAGCCCATGCCTCTATAAGTGACGCGGAAGTATTTTGGTACCAATTTGTCTGCTTTGGCAATCGTCTCGTAAATTGTAGCAATAGCACGTTGTGTTCGAGCAAGTTTGGGAAAGTCGTACACATTGTCTTGATACTGCATCTGAAGCTCCTGGTAAGCAGACAATGCACTGCTCCAAGCCTCACCTTCTTCGAAATATTTGATGATCTCGAAGTAGATGCGCTCCTTGCGGTCGAATTGGGATTGTGCGGGGAATTCGGGATCAACCAGAGGCGGTACGATCTTCGTTGGGTCCCATTCGTAGATGTCGGCATGCAGACGCAGAGCAAGACCTGCTTCGGTGGGGTTTCGTGCATCGGCTTGGAGTTGAGCAAGTTGGTGAACATATCTGATGAAGATCTCCTCTTTCTGCATGTCCCGCAAGAACTCCATCAACCTCAATCGGTGAATCATATGTGAAGCTTCGCCAGTGACATCGGTGCTATGCACAGCAACAAGCAGGTCTAAGAATTCGTCGATGGTAGCAATGAGATCTCTGATTGCGGAATAGAGCGAATCGTCCTTGACTTGTGCAAGAGGGTCGAATAGGCCAAGCAGCTCATTGATGAACAATTTCTGGAGGATGCTTTCCGTCAGAGGCTTCGACTTGAACAAGCGGTCCAGGCAGTCGATCATCTCTGTCTGGATAACAGAGAGATCTTCGCTCAAAGTCCATTCACTGACAATCATTGTCTGAAGGACCTCCACAGCGACTCGTCTCAGACCTTCGTGAACACTGAGGCAGAGCTCAACAATAGGTCCGACGAGCACAGGAACATATTGAACCTGGTATCCACCCATCTTGGCTAGACTGTATCGCTGTCGCTCATCTGAACTTGTTTCCCACCCAATGGCCTCCCAAGTCCGTCGAAGCAGATCGGCACCATGCTCTCGGACATCTCCAGCGATCTTCCACACAGCTCGGCGTTTCTGCTCAGGGAATGTCTCAAGCGCCAGTGCATCACTTCCAACGAGCTTCAAGAGAACAGTGAAGAAGGCTTTCCACACTTCTGTATTGTAATTTTCGGCATCGTCAGGATGAGGTAGGAACGATTCGAGTAGAATCCCAGCCACATATTCGAGTGTTTTCATTGTTGATTTGTGGTGGAAGATGTGTACGCTCAGCCAATTCGCAGGAAATGCTTCGCAGTCTAGAATGCTTAGATGCACGTGCATAATATCTTCTAGAAGCACAGCCATTTCTTCGTCTGCGAGATCCAATTGCAATCCTGCAGGTAATGTCGATATCGAAGAGAGAATAGCCGACAGTTCGACGAGTACTTCATCGAATTGTACTTTGCCAGAGATTGGTTTCGTGGGGAATGGGTATGTCATAGGGAACAGTAAGGATAACCGAGTTTTCTCTGATTTTGGAGCTGCGCGGACCGCGAGGTATGAATCGATGATCTTGGGTATGTAATCTGGAATCTCAGGACCAAGGTTATTGATTTGTGTGGAAAGAATAGAGCAGCAGAGCCGAATCTGCTCTTTCCATTGTTCTGTCACTTCTGGTGTCTTTCCCCAATGCGGCGCAATCCATCGTACGGTATTCGTGCAAAGAGCTTCTCTCTGTTCTGGGCTTGCGAAAAGTTCGAGTCGCGAGTAATTGATGATGAGGACAAGCTTGTACAATACTAGTTTTCCCTTGACCAGAGCACATGAATCCATAAAGTCGATTGCGATGTGAAGTATTTCTTCAGTACTCAACAACCCAGTGAGCTCGGGGAGCCAAGTGTGGAAATGCTGCACGGCAAGTGTTTGACTTCCCACGAGTATTGGCGCATTGCTTCGCATTAGCCCATCTAAAGCCTTGAATATGCTTCTCAAGTGCCGGGTGAATCCAGGGGAGGTGCTCGTGATGCCGATCCCTGCTTCTTTTGCTTTTTGCTGGCCCCTCGCGTGTGTAATGAACTTCAGAATATGCCTAACGACTTTGAATGTCGCCCGCAGTTTCCTTGATGTCTCTGGGTCGGAAGGATTCGAGAGTAATCTAGTAAAAGATCTCACCAAGCAAGGCGTAACGAAAGGATAATTGAACTTATTTTCCGCATAGTGGTCGACAAGAGGGCCAAGGTTGAATCTTCGATCGTGCACGATGCCAAGGACGGTGACCAGTGCGCTGAAAATGAGATCTTCGTAATCGTCGTTTCCAGTATGTTCGACCAGAATGCTGAATATGGCATCGAAAACATCATTCAGTAGCTTGACAATTTCGATTTCTGGTACGAAGACAAGTCGTTTGAGTAACTCCTGCACGTCTCCCGGCGGCTGCTCTTTCCATTTCAGAAGTCCGAGCAGAACCTTGTCTTGTGAAAACCGTGTACTGCAAAGGAACGTCTGCACCCTCAGAGTGGCAATTGGCCCTGTCACAGCCTCATCTTTACTGACATCATCCTTCCCTCGCGCGTTCCAAGGTACATTTAGATATCCCGTTCTGCCCTCCCGTCCCTTCGCGGTATTAGTCTGGTCGTCGTAACGATACAACAGCAAAGAATGATGCCCATCTCTCATGAAAGCTGACTGATCCCAGAGAGGTAAGTGACATATCGCAAATGGTGAATTGGGAGCATCGGAAAGTGTCATCGCAAGATGGCACCCTGGAACATCAGCGGGAGGTATAGCAAGTCGTAAGGTCTGATTCCAAGCATCGCCTTTCTCTGCAGCAGTCGATTCCCATGAGGAAACTGCTAATTCCGAGTTAGAAGACGCATATATGCAGTTCTCAAGTCGTTCGCCGCTCGTGCGACATATTTCGAGAGAGATCTGGAGATTGTTTCCAGCGATACTGGAAGATAGAGGAGTTGCGCTGCCGATTGCGCGCGAGAGAAGGGCGTGTCGTGGGAGGAAGGCTTCATCAATCGTTACATAAATATCGGATCTCGCTTTGGTTGGAGCCCCTGAGAAGCCCATTTTACTGGTCTTGGCAACTCCCGCCAGTAAGGTTGGGGTCGCTTTGATCAGAGCATCTGCATCAGGGCTCTGGAATGCTTTTAGATGGATCTGCAAGCGTTCGGCTCGCCGTGACTTCGCGTAATTCCCAGATTTGCTCGACATTAGGTCTTTGATGACTTCCTCCCAACCCTCACCTTCTTCCTGCTCTTGACCAAATCCAGTTGCTGGAGCCCAAATTGGCATGACCTGCTCAATTTCCTCATCTTGTTTCATGAGCGAATTGATTCTCAAAGTCCCAATACCGACCGTTTTGTTCACAATCCGGCTTACGGAACCTGACTTTCGCTCTGAAGCTTTCGATTCAGCAGTACTGGGTGGCCCGTCCCGGCTCTCTTGGCCCTCGGCAAGTGAGTTAAGTTTCGAGGATATTGGAGCATTTCGCGAGAATGCACTTCTTTGCGCCTTTTGACCCCACATCAAGCTCCTCCTCCCAGACTTGCTTCCACTTGTGGATGGCGGCTTATCACTCCTGTGCGTCTGCGACCCATCTCGCGAGCTGAGTCCCCCTCTCGACGCCGGCTTGCCTCCAATGACCTGCTGTGTTGACTGGATTTTGACCACAAGATACAGCTCATTGTCTGCTGCCGTCGAATCTCCAATGTCAGACGAAGCAAGATCCGTAAACAGAGTCCGCATCTGCCCTGCCTTTGCTAAACTGGTCATAGCCCCACTTGGCGGAACCTCCACGATGTAACTCTCACTCAGCGCAACCGCAGTCTGTCCAGGAACTTTCGAAGCTAGAAAGAATACCAATGTCGTGGACTCGGTGCTCGCGCCAACAAAAGTGCGTACGTCAATCAGCAAGTGGTGTAGCGTCAAGCTCTCGTTCGCAACGGGCTGTGGTCGTTCCTCCAGGAGACTCATCATAGACTGTAACTTTGTAATCTCTACCGCAGAGTCGTCGCCGGTCAGAACCCTTCCTCTTTCGGCAGGATCTCGCACTATAACCTCCCCATTAAACACCTTATTCCCCTTCACCAGGTCCCATACTGTCTTTTCCCTCAATGCCCCTATCTCGTGCGTTGTAAGCACATTATGTAAGAACTGCCTCCTCGAAAGATCCAGTGTTTGAACCAAGCTCGTCATCTTATCTAGTAGGGGGTATTGCCTCGAAAGTAGGAGTTCGTGTAGATTGGTAGAATGCCATTCCCTCAGACAAGAGGCAATTTCGTCGACCAGCGGCTCAGAAGCAGAAGTCGGTGTCTCATCCCCAATCTTCAGCATCGGCACAGGCGCAGGCGGTTTCGGTGCATTAGGATCTCGAGGCATGGCCAGAGACAACGCAGAACCATTCGTAAGGCGCTTTTTCCTGCTCGAGCTCTTCGTCCTACCTGGTACGCCATTGCTCTTTACTTGTAGCTTCTTCCCTAGCTGTATACTCCTCGGGCTGGCCAGAGGACTTCCATCCGCATCCACGCTGACATGTGTACTCCCCTTGCCATTGACTGTCGGGACCTCGCCCTCTTCCTCGATCTCTGATTCCTCTTCATCCTCGCCCAGCACCTCCCTGACCTCCACACAGCTGCGCGGGAATATACCAGAGAAGACGCGCGCCTCTAGCGTCTGGCCCTTGACGCTGGTCAGACCGGCGAGCAGACTCGGCGGCGCAACGAGATATCCGCGGAACCAATCTCCATTCTTCCCACCTTGTTCTATGATGTACAGCTCGTCGCCGAGTTCAAGAGGCAGGTCTGCGGCATCCTGTGCTGTGAAGGGGTAGGTTGCGACGGCGAAGGCGATGCGTGGGAGGGGTTGCCAGGGCATAGCTCGGGATTTCTTTTTGGGGCCGCGGTGGCAGAGACAAATGGGGTCGCGAGGGTGAACTATTGGAATGGAAGGTGATTCATGGGGGAGGAATGCTGTCGCGGTCAGGTCGTAGGAGCAGTGAGACAGCAATTGAAAAGGTTTCTGCTTGCTAGATGTTGGTTCTGCTGCTCGTTGGTGTACTTCTTGGTATGAGGTAGGTAGGTAAGGAAGATCCGACGACCGGTGCGGATCAAGACCAGGTGAAGACAGGAGAGGATATGCAACTGCCAATGCAAAAGCCAGGTGAGGTCGTAGATGTCCCAGGTATTGTCGATTCTTGACAGCAGATGGCTGGGTGTAGTGTATTGTATGTGGTGGTTGCGAGTATCTGATCTGCGCACAGATTATTCCCAATTATTTCGAGCCCCTGATTGCTTGCTGCTGCCGTGAGGCTGGCCTGGCTGGCCTGGCTGGCTGGCTGGGATTGGACGCTTCCCGCTTCTTCGTCCCGCCCAGCAAAGTAACAATTGGCAGCGGGTGTTGATACTGTATCGATTATCCCAGAAACTCTTTCAATTGCAATCAAGATCCTCAATGCAACGCCAGAAATGTGTAGCGAGAGTTTGATGCGATTTTGCAATTGCTGTATTGCTTGTCTTGGGTCAAGTGTCGTTACAGTTAAAAACCGGAGCCCATTTCAGCCCTCTCGCTCGTCCCTGAAGAACCAGAACCAGAACGCGACCCCTAACCCGGGCCCCACCCAGGGAAAGTCCCTATCGGGCGCGTTATCAGTGCAGACTTATTCTAACGAGGCCCAATCTTAGTGGCTGGCTACACTAGTTCAGGGGTACAGAGGTAGGCGCGTCAGGTACCGACACGTGGTTTAGAGGACACTGCATATAGACATATATGAAGATATATTGTTCCAAAACTTTCTCATTGAGTATTCGTTATTTTGGCAAAGGCACAGGTCGCGATAAAGTTGTATGACCTCGCAAGCCATCTCAACACATGCAGGGGTCAGCTATCCACTCACAAGCGAGAACAGTTTCGCGTTTGGCTCGGACCTCTCCTCGGCTGAGGAGTGCAGATCGGTATATTGGGCGTATTATTGCCATGTATCCTTGGAGATGGCATCTTCAAATGTCGTATCAACATCGCGTGATTTGCAAGCGATGGATTTTATTAGATGTGTATCACCTTTCAACGATCAAGGAAAGCTGCAAAAACGTCTGTTTTACACATGGAAGGCCCTTCCCTCAAGCGGACAGCTAGTTAACTTCGCACAGATCTCAACCCGCTGTCAGACCGACAGAATCTAGAGAAAGTTCAACTGATGATCTGGAGTACAGCAGAGGACCGGCCCGATACTGGTGGTTTGAACACGAGGAAAGTCTTGTCTGGTCTAGCATGAAAGACATCAGACGAAGTCAACTCTTCTTCCCGCAGCATGAACTTCAAAAACAAGGATGTCTTGTCATCACAAACGCCTCTATGATGGTGGAAACACTTTCGCCATTTGCGCCCCCGGATTTCAAAAACGAGAATATCTTGAAAATAATATCTCTATCCAGACATGACACTCTCACATGCAGGATTGCTTCCACCTCAAATTTTCATCGCCCACCATCCATGAACAATACACCCGTTCTATCATTCAATTCACACCCGTCCCTCCCTTCGAATCAATCGCCCTCACGATCCCATAGCTCGTCCCCGCTGCCAAAACACCAATAAACAGCGTCTGAACCGCACCATAGAATCCAGCTCTCGCAGTCCTCATCACAATGTAATTCTTGGCGAAGCCGAATAGGATGAGCACCACGACTGTGACGGCGATGGAGACGAAGAGCGCATGTGTGACGTTCGACATGATGAAGTAGGGGATCATGGGTATGAGACCGCCTAGTAATGATTTAGTTGAGGAAACAGGATCAAAGATGAGATCGAGCTTGGAAGACGAACCCTGAAACAAGAATTGAAAGGCGGAATATCAGGAGGGAGACAAACCGACGAAATACGACATCCCCATCGTCGCACCCGAGATCCACGCTCGAGAAACATTAGGCTTCTCAAGTCTCAACTCGAAATCCATCATGAACTGCATGACCCAATCAGCAATCTTTCCCTCACCAGAACCCATCAACTCTTTCACACAGCTCAACTCACCTGAACCCAATGCTCCGTATTCCTCGCCAACGCATCAACAACCGGAACCAGCGTCCCTCTCGGCACACCATACTTCTCCAGTATCACATAACACTCCTCCTTCTCTTGCTCCGGCATATTCTGCACCTCCTCCTTCTCCCTCTTCTCCTCGCACAAGTAGTGATCGCGCTCCGTAACAGCAGCCAGGTACGCACCCAATCCCATACTGATAGCACCACTAAAGAGTTCAGCCAGGCCACCGATGATAACGAGTTTCGCTGAGCCGAGCCTGTCCATCGTCAGTCGATACCAATCGCGATTTCTACCCCCTCAGCACCCATTGCCACGTCTGGTCGACCTTGGGCAAGGGAAAGGAAAGACGTGAAAATAAACTTACGAACTCAACCCCGCCGTCAACGCAAACGGAACCGTAAGTCCATCCGCCCCACCAATAATAATATCCCTAACAACAGGCCCATGATCCGTATGCTCCTCCTCATGGACCTCCCCTCCCAGTCTCCCTCTCCCGCCTTCCTCCTCATCACCACTCTTCCGTCCCATTCTCCTTCCCCTCAAGTCCAAATTTCCCCGCCTCGAAGTAGAAGCCACCGAGCGAATCGAGCCCGCAGCAGTAGAACCAACCGTCGAAGACGTCCCCGTCGAATTGGTGTTCGTATGCGTGTGATGTGGCAGAAGCGTTGATGTAGAGGAAACTCTAGGTACAGCACCCGCTTCCTGCTTCTGTCTTTGGCTCCGGTTCCGATTCCGGTCGTTATCTTCTCTCCTCAAAGGAGAACTCGAGTTCGACCCCTCCTCCTCCGATCCAGCACTCTTCCCCATCTTCGTACCCACCAACGGGATAGCCTTCGAATCCAGACCGTGCCCGTGCCCGTATTCCTGATCTTGACCTTCGTGTCCAGATGAGTGTTGTACCAGCGACGGGTTCCCCGGGGTGTTGTCGTACTTGTACTCTTGGTTCTTTGTTTCAGACATAGCCGTTGAAAGCTTTCCTTTCCAATCCAAACTTCTCGAACTATCTGCACTGTCTTTGCTGGACGAGATTGAGTGGATTACCATGTATATTGCCTCACTGTGAGATGTTATACAAAAAGACGAACGGGTCTTACATGAAAGTAAGAAGAGCAGGTGAGAGCAGACGAGGTGAGGCGACGAGCTATGTCTTAAAAGCTTTCGACCCCTTCCCCTCTCAAAGTGACATCGCGGAAACACGCAGCATGTCTGCATATTCCCAGTGACATACTGTCCGCTCCCTATCAAGTCAAATAGTTGAAAGAGCCAATATCTAAGCATGACTGACATGCCACCAAATAAGTCCTTTGCCGTGGTGTGAGAAGCACATGTGGTTTGTTGTTTGATGGTTGACCAATCAAAAGATCGCTAATTGTCAGCTGTCGTTTTGCTGCTTGTACGACTGCGATTGAACGTCGGGTCCTTGCATGCGTCGTTAAGTACTCTGAGGCAAGGGATGTATTGTTTCAAGGGAAGAAAGGGGAGAAGGGCCGACGGGTGTGGTTCGAGGAGGGACGATAACGGGGAGGACAAAGCGGAGAGATTGATTAGATTAGATGAGATGCAGCTAAGCGACGAAGGACAAGGAACACAGACTGCGGTCGAACCCTTAAGGCAGGAAATGGTTGAGAATGGGAGGTGGTTCAAAGGGATTAACTTTCACTTCGGTGCAAGTTTTGGCATCTGCTAATTGCATATTGTCCTGCTATGAACTCTGGCCAAACAGGCCAACGATCGTCCTGAGCCAGGAGACGTCCGAAAAAAGTAGTAATGGAGAGAAATAGTGATAATTGTTGGAAGCAGAAGAAATGCTTGAGGCAAGTGAATACAAATTGCAATACTGACGTCAGATTGCAAGACTGTCCGGACGTAGGTTTCGTACTGGAAAGCAGTCATTCCAGCTGCTCGTCGTCAAACTCTAGTAGCGATCGGCTTTGAACTTTGCATCTGTCTGGACAATGAGGCTTGGTCCTTCACTAGACATATGCTGAATATAATAACACGGCATCGATCCATTATAGGTTCCGTTGTAGGGGTTTCGAGTTCTAATCGTGGGCGATAGAATTCAGCTGATGTTGCTCGAGAACTGAAGAAAAAGGGATGAGGACCTCGGCGTCCTTGAGGCCACATCCAGCAAGCGAAACGCTAACCGTCCACCTCGTCCACTATTTGCCGATTCTTCCTCATTCATAAAACAAGCATACGCAACCTATGGAGCCTCAACCTCATCGAACATTCCCATAAAAAGCTTGACTTGCTTAACATTTCAAAATCCCATCTACCTTGTCCATGTCGAAGTGTAATGAAGGTTCAGAAGTGGACGCCGTCCACCACGATCATGTTCGTCATTTATCTGATCTTTCTCCTGTTCAGCGGTCAAATCCCAGGGAAGATTGCCTGCAAAGGAAACGTTTTTAGAGTATGCGGGTTGTTTGTTCTCCGCTGAAGACGCGTTCAGACGAAATCTCAAGGGATGCGGGATGAAAAGGTAGGTGGCGGATGTGAAGATATATAACAGATGCGGCTCCTCGAGCTGAACAATATCTTTTACTTTTCATCCGCCTCTCATTCGGATATTTTCCACATTTATTCCTTTCTTGGGAACTCCCCTTCACTTCATATTGCCCGCCATGAAGGGCATATCAACCCCACTCGTTTTTTCGCTGCTTTTACCCCTTACTCTCGCTGCGCAGAACTCAACATCAACCAACACTACAGCAACCGAAGGCATTTTATCATCGGGATCAGTCGACCTCGGCGACTGGGCTGATGCTTATACCAAAGCTGCTGCTCTCGTAGCACAACTCACCAACGAAGAGAAAATCACCCTCATCACAGGAGGATCAGTCAGCTCAGTCAACTGGACAGCGCTGGAGTTCAAGGACGGAACGGAAGGCGTTCAAGGTAACACTCTTTCCCGACATGGCACATTTGATACTGAACTGACTCAATAACAGGGTACAATTTTGTGACTGGCTTCAGTCAGTCTTCTGCTTTAGCAATGACATGGGACAAGACCTTGATGTACGACCAAATGAAAGCCGTTGCCCTCGAGTTCTATGGAAAGGGATTCCAAGTCGTCAATGGACCAACCTCACAACCGCTCGGCAGGACACCATGGGGAGGTCGACTCGTTGAAGCTTTCACACCTGATCCGTACCTCAACGGTATCGCTTTCGGCTTGGGTGCCAAGTCCTTCAATGATGCCGGAGTCGTCGGAGGCGGAAAGCATTTCTTGCTTAACGAGCAAGAAACAAATCGTCAAGCTTCTGGTTCGAGCAGTGTGGCACCATACTCAAGTGTAGCGGATGACAAGACTTTGCACGAAACATATCTTTGGTCATTCTACGATGGCGTCAAGAATGGCCTAGGAGCTGTCATGTGTGCCATGACAAAAGTCAACGGAACCCTCTCCTGCGAGAACGAAGGCTTGCTCCAAAGTCTCCTGAAGACAGAGCTTGGCTTCCCGGGTCTGGTCTACGCCGATGTTGGCGGACAGTCGACAGCTTTTGGATCAGCCAACGGAGGATTGGACTTTGGATCTTCTTCCATCTGGAGCAATTCAACTCTTCAATCCGGTCTCACCAACGGCTCGTTCACTGAAGCTCGTCTGGACGATATGGCTATACGAAACGTCATTGGTTACTACAAGGTTGCTCTTGACAATGGGACTCAACCAGCATACGTGGGCTCAGACGAATTCGTAGATGTCCGAGCAAATCACAGCAAGATCGTCCGAACCAACGGCGGTGCCTCCCTCGTTCTACTCAAGAACATCAACAATGCTCTACCTCTTAGCAAACCTCGCACGATGGCCATCTTCGGATCACACGCTGGACCCATCATGGCTGGACCAAACTATGTATTTTCAGTCCAAGGATCAGGTCCCATCTACGAAGGCCATCTCGCGGGTGGTTCCGGGTCCGGCCAAACTAGCTTCCCTTACCTCATCACACCACAACAGTCCTTGACCAACCAAGCCTCACTTGACGGCACCATGATCCGGTGGATCCTGAACAATACCTACACCAGTACCACCAGCGGCGGTTCTGGAGGTGGTGGCGGCAGTGATTTCGGAGGCATGACCGGCAACTCCTCCAGCAACGGGACCTCCATGTCAGACCCTCCAACCCTCTCCAAGCGAGCTGGCGCAGCAATCGCCGGCCCAACAGGCGGAACATCCCTCTCCCAGACCATCCCCGACTACGCCACCGCCGCCGAAATCTGCATGGTCTTCATCAACGCCCTCTCCGGCGAAGGCGCGGACCGCACCGAGCTCCGCAACACCGAGCAAGACGCCCTGGTTACATCCGTCGCATCGAACTGCAACAACACAATGGTAATCGTCAACACAGTCGGCGCCCGGATCCTCGACGCCTGGATCGAAAACGAGAATGTCACCGCAGTAATCTACGGCGGTCTTCTCGGTCAAGAATCCGGAAACTCGCTCTTGGATGTCCTATACGGCACCGTCAACCCAAGTGGTCGTCTTACGCACACGATCGCTAAGAATGAGAGTGACTATAATGTTGGGCTTTGCACTACCGCTGTGTGTGAGTTTACCGAGGGCAATTATATCGATTATCGATATTTCGATAAGTATAACGTTACTCCGAGATATGAATTCGGATATGGTCTTTCGTACACGACGTTTGAGTACTCGGACATGACGGCGAATATTACTAATGCGACTGCGCTGGCTTCCACATATCCAACGGGTGCTCTCTCTGTCGGAGGTAAAGCTGATCTCTGGGACGAAGTCATCAGCATCTCTGTCTCGGTAGCCAACAATGGAACAGTGGATGGAAATGAAGTGTCTCAGCTCTATATTCAATATCCAGATGCTGCTAATCAGCCGATAAGACAACTGAGAGGGTTCGAGAGAACCTTGATTGCAAGCGGATCCAGTTCGACTGTGACTTTCAGTGTGAGGAGACGAGATATCAGTAGCTGGGACGTGGAAGGTCAAGACTGGGCCGTGGTGTCTGGAGATTATGTCTTCAGCGTTGGTGCCAGTTCAAGAGATCTGAGAGTCTCGCAGACTGTGACAGTCGGTGCTTGAGGGAGCCTGGACTGAACTTGCGAAGGTTTAAACTGGCATGCCGATTTTTTTTTATATAGACGTTAGTATTGAAAGTCGAAGTATTGCTTGAACATGTGATCTGACTGTACTGTACTTGTTTGTACACGGATGGTTAGTCGCAATGAACCTCGATCACGACAAAAGGGCAGCTCGTTCCGATCAAACATATTTTGAAGTGAGGTAGGAAAATGGCGCTTCCTAAACGAGATGTAGCTTGTCGTTCCCAAGATGGAGCAGGCAGGGCCATCTTCTCCGATGGCCGTTCCAAACATAATAAGTTTTGCTGCACCCTCCAAAAGTTCTACCAAGGAGCTTTCAACTCAGGTCCTCAAAACCTTCTCCACCCCACAGTTCTTGCCAGATACAAAACGAATGTACTGAAAAGCTCGCCCGAGCTGAACACTAATTGATTCTTCATCTGCACGCATCATTGGTATTTAGAGATAGCTTAATTATGCCCAAAGATTCTTTGGTAGATGCGAAAAAAGCCTTCCTCGTTATGAAATATCGTCTCGGAATTACGCAGTAGCTTCCAACCCCTCAATCACCACATCCGGCCCTGTAAAAACCTTCCTCTTACCTCCAAACCACATCACAACAATAATCAAAACAACGCCAACTACTACTGCGCTGACGTAATTCATATTGATTGCTGTCACTGGCAAGAAGACCGGCAAACAGAAAAGAACGGTGTACAAAGCAATCCACAGTACCGAGAAGGCATTGCAGAACGGTCCGAAGACAGGGCCCAAGTCAAAGGGACGCTTTGGAAGGACCTTCTTCCTACCTCTACAGAGAGCAATTCCCTGAGGTATAGCGTACGTGACGTTCAAAGACAAGATCGAGAGAGCAATGATGCTGTTAAATGCGGCCGTGGAGCCCACGTAAATGACCCCGTAAACGATGCTGACGACTGTACAGAATATCGTTGCATTAACGGGAACCTTCAGTGTCGGATGGACCTTTGCGAAGGTACCGGAGAACGGCAGACCGTTATCGCGCGCAAACGCCCACACAAGACGCCCGGTGGTTGCGGTGCAAGAAATGACAGCACCGAAGTAGACAAAGAGAAGCCAGCAGGCGAAGAACGTAGCACCGGCTTGTGAACTGAGCGCTTGATTATAAACAGTCAGAATCGGTAGCGCCGAGAGCGAGACAGCGTCGAGGTCTGAAGTGGAGAACATGAATGCAATGGTCCAGAGGCCTGAGGTGACGATACCAATGATCATTGTAAGTACCATTGCCCTTGGGACATTCCTTCCCGGGTTCGGGATTTCCTGGTGTCAATTAGTCAGCTTTCCCATAAGACAATCCTCGTTATCTCACCTCGGCCATATGAGTGGCACTGTCAGTTGCCAAGAAGGCATACATTGCTGATCCGACTCCGATCATGAAGGCAGTCCCATCGGACCAGCCCGTAACGTTGGCAAATCGAATGAAAATAACAGATCCTGGCTGCTTAGTCTTGCTCGTAGCAAGCACAACGACGAAAAAGACAAAGAATCCGAGTAGACTTGCGGAAAAGAACGCAATCTCTCCTCTTGGAATTGCTCTTGGAAGCCAGATGACGATAGCTGCAGTAATAGATATCAGGAGAACGAACATGAGGTAGATCTGCCATTGTGTCGCAACATATTCCTCATGCCAGAACGAGGCAAGATTACCGCAAATCTGAGCTGAGTGATGTCAGTGAGCGAAACGAGTCGAGGAGATGCTGCGCATACCACAATAAATAGCAGCCGATGTCGTCGTCAGAATCCATGCGATTACAGATAGCCATCCGGAGATGAAAGCTGCCAAAGGACGAGTCTTATTGGACGAAACCATGAAAGTGAAATGGTATTGGCCGCCAGCAGATGGAAATGCAGACGCGAGTTCTGCAAGACCAGCAGCTGCGCACGAGCATAGTGTCAGTCAAGTGAAATCAAACTTGGAAAGAGTACCGACTGATAAAAGAGCAAGCAACTCCAGCAACCAAAAGACCCCAAATTACAGCAGGCCCGCCCCCAGCAAACAGTGGCGTGATGAAAGTTGCAGAATAGCCGATCCACGAATTTGTGATGCTGAAAGCTATTGCAAGGAGGGAGAGCGCGGAGAACTGGCGTGGCAACTCTCCTTTGTGTCCCTGGCTACGGAGCTGAAGCTCATCTGCGGAGAGACTTGGATCGGTATTCACAGCATACGAGGCAGTCTCACTGGGGTTTACTTTCGAGTCGTTGCTAGGGCCCATCTTTTGGATTTCGACTCGACGGGTTCTTGGTAAATTGCAGCAGCAAGTGGAAGATCTCGAACGAGAAAGAGTACGTATTTTGTACTACTCTAGAGTTCTTGAAAGCGGAGGACGATTCGCTCGGCTGACATAGGGGCAAGTAAATATGATGTTGCGGAGTCCCAGCCCCAGCCCCTTGGGTCGTGAATAATGGAACAGAGGTAGATAAGCAGATGATAAACAGCTTGGAGAGGGCAGGCACCGCATGGCCCTTCCTGTTTGGACAAAGAATAGCCCTGACTGGATGCCAGTGGGTGAAGTTGAAGAAGCCAAGGAAATCCAAGCAGATAAGAAGAGGGGATACCTAGGTAGCTTATCCGTTGACCTCTTTTGGCCTAGTGCGTTCAAGCGGCACGGGAGTCCACGGACCTCATCCATTGTCCAGGACATTGTTTCTTGAGTAATTGAGCAACTCTTCAAGTTCATCGAGGTAAGATAATCAGAAGCTAATACAAGCATGGGTGTCTCGACAAGGTTGCTATTCCAGTCCAGATACGATGCTCAACACCCCAATAACCACTCTGTCCAAACCCGAACGATTGGTGCATCACGCTGCTCATATCGATAGGACATGTCGGCATGATTGGGCTGAGGAATGAGATTTATTATTTAAATTGGTGCTCTATCCTTCCATATTTGTTGATTGTTGTCGTCAATATTTGATGAGTACTACGGCACCAAGCTCAAGTGATCCAATATACGTTCACAATGTCCCCAATATCCAACCACGACTATCCCGGCTACGAGCAGCTCGGGAACATCTTCAATATCTCTTCCTCAGTCTCTATCTCTGGTCCCGTCCGCACCGTCTTTACATCAGGTCAGATCGCTGATGACCCCATCGGCGGCACTCCCTACGCCAAGAGACATGGCGAGCAATTCAGCGTTGCAATGGCCAACATCGAAAAGTCACTGCAGGCTGCCTCACCCCATCTTTCATCAGAGCAGCTATGGGCTGGCGTTGTCAATATGACGAGCTTTCATGTTGGGGTCTTGACGAAAGACGATCAGCTGGAGATCGCGGCTGTGGCGAGGAGGTGCTTCGGGGCAAACAAACCAGCTTGGGCTGCCATCTGCGTCTTGGCTTTGTTCCCACCGGAGGCACTCGTGGAGATTCAGGTCCAGGCTGTCTATGCTCTCGCGAGGTCAATCGCGTGAGACTGTGTAGGACGGTTAGTACCAGTGTTGGCATTGCCTTTTCATGTATGGAAATTTCAACAGATCATGAAACAAAACTATTCGAGAGCCAACTCCATAGCCAGTGACTCTATCTCAATTGGATTTTGGCGTGATGATTGCTGATTTACAGATGTGCGGTTCACTATACTGAATCCATATACTTGATACCTAGAATAGTTTGGCCTTATGCGTAAATGATCTCCCTCAGCTGCTTGGGAGCTTGAAAACCCGGGATCCTAGACTCATGATGGATTCAAGTATCTATTCCACCCTTCACAGATACACCTTCAAACCTCCCGAGCTTGAATTCATCCACCATTTTCTCAAACGTACAGAAATCTACTCCTTCGTGCCCCTTGATAAACTCAATAATCCTCTCGTGCATCAAGATAACCTGCGGCTTCCCACTGACTTGCGGATGAATACTCATTTGAAAAACAAAAACTTTCGTTCTCGCGATACAAGGACTCAAACTGCTCTTTCCACATTCTTTCAATCACATATGGGTCGATGTACCCATTTCCACCCTGGGGCTGGAGAGGCGGCCAGTCGTCAAGATGCCAATTCGCGGGCACTTCTACGATCTTGCTGGGTTTGAGGCTTGACAAGGGTGTCATCCAGGTGGAAGCAGACGCTGAGCTGCGCGTGTCCGTTTCTCTCCACTCCTCCGTACCATCTGGGACAAAGTACATCTGTGAGTCGTGATGCATAAAAGAGTGGTCGTATTCCTGAAGCTCTGTCAGTAGCTGTCGGAGCAATTTCACAACAAGGAAACATACCAGTCCATATTCTTCGAGTAATTTGATGCTGCGTTTTGATGTGGACCAAGCTGGTGCTGTCCATCCTTTGGGCATTTTCCCAGTTAAGCCTTTTGCAACCTCAATCGATCTTGCGAGAACGTCTCGCTCTTGCTGCTCGGTGAGAGTTGAGACTAGTTCATGGGTGTATCCGTGAAGTCCACTTTGAGCTTGTAAGCTATCACTGCTGGAAGCCAAAGGGAATATGCTCACATTTCGTGTCCAGCATCTCTTATCTTACGCATTGATCCGGAAATGATTCGATCGAATGGCCTGGTATGAACCATGTACATGAAATCGAGTGTTTCGAAAATAACTTGAGGAGGCGATCTACACCAACTGTTGCGCCAAAAATTCCCCTCGACACATTGGTCGGGTCTGCAGGATGGCTGTCTTGAGTTTGGATCCTGCATTCTGTAAATAATACTCATTACTGCTCTTGTGCGGGGGAAGCTTACCATCCGCTGACAGCATCAACGTCAATTCCATAACCCACAAGGACTCGTTTAACCATGGTGGTGAAGTGGCAATTGAGAAAATTCAGCTCGCTCAAACTGTTCTTCGTTGATAACACAAAGTTGTAGTTCTTTTTGTTGATGCGTCAGTAATGAGGGGTCTAGCAGCTTATCTGCCTTCCCAATACAAGCGATTTGTATAACGTGATTTACACGCTAATTTCTAAGCGACCCCTCGCAGTGAAATAGAGGCTCCTTTTACACATTTGCTATATTAGCGCCCCTAATTGTAATTTAACAACGTAACATCTAAAATAGTTTGCAAATACGTTAAATTAAAGCTTATATTTAGCGCTTTTTAAATTACTTTTTTTTATTATATTGCGATGCTTGCTTATTTACTTGCATATATGGTAGCCGATTTTAAAAATGCTCTAGATAAGCTAAAATCCTTTTCTTAAAAGTATTTTATATAATCGCTGAAATTAACTTTATTACTTTATAAATTGGTTATAAAATTACTTTCACGAAAGGCTCTCCTACTGCTCTACTTTCTGCGCTTGAATGTCTGAAGCTCCGGAAGACTCAACGCCATTAAATGAAGCCATGCTAGATGTATTTGATATGTATTATTTATTTCTTGTTTTTAAAACTTGATATTTAGAAAAGAAATCCTCGAAGTTTAAATTTTCACTTAACCTTATACTTAACTTTGCACTTAATATTCGCTAGCGACTTGCAACGCTATTACTAAATGTTAGTAAATTTGTAGCTATAGCTTTATTAATTATGTTGTTTTTTATAAGACTTTTTAAAATTAAAAACGTAGGTAGAAATGTAGTAAGTAATGTAGTAAGTAATGCTAGAAGGAATATTTAGTATAATAATAAAAAGACATTTTTTTAATTAAGTAACATCTTTTATATAAGCTTTTGTAATTAGCTTGAAAGCTCGTTTTGATTAAACTTGTTTTTACTATTCTTTTCCTTATTAATTATCCACTAACTTGTTAAAATAACTTTACTTTTATCATTAATTGATTACTCAAGTAGTAACAAAGGTAAGGGGCGGCGGTCTTGATCTATAGTAGTGGGTTGCGGTGACACGTTGGGGCGTGTCTGGGCAAATCCTGGCGCTTATTTACAGCCTCAGCTGAAAAGACTCACTCAGCTGAATAACCTCACATCGCCGACTCCTTCCCGTACTATTAAAACCTGCTTCAATCCATCCTTTTCACTCCTATATCTGAAATACTCGGAAAAATCTAGCCATGCAGCAGGCAATGTCGGCACAACGCAACGACGAGCCAAACCCCCTCGACAGCGCCGGGCTGTGTCTTCTATCCCTCGATGGCGGAGGCGTGCGTGGACTATCAACGCTCTATATCCTCAAGAGCATCATGGATCGATTGAACAACGAACGCAAGACAGCTAGTCTGCCACTGGTCAAGCCATGTGAAGTATTCGACCTTATCGGAGGGACTAGCATTGGCGGGTGAGCAATTCTAGCTTCAGAGCGAGCTTCATCCTTACTAATCCTGCCTCAAGGTTAAATGCGATTATGCTTGGTCGACTCGAGATGGACGTCGATGAGTGTATTACAGCATATACTAAACTCGCAAAAGCTGTATTTTCCCAGAAGAAGTCTCGCTTGCCATTCAACTTGAAAGGCAAGGTGAAGGCGCAATTTGACTCTTCGAAGCTCGAGAAGGCGATTCGAGAGACTATCAAAGGATCAGGCATCTCTGAGACCGATATGTTCAACGACGGCAACGAGCGAGGGTGCAGGACGTAAGTCCCACAAAAGCATAAAATGATATTTTATTAATGGCAACAGCTTTGTCTGCACTGTTGACCAGAATACAAAAAGAATCGTCCGCCTTCGAAGCTATTCTTTATCCGATGAGTCAAATATTCCAGCTAGCATCTGCCAAGCGGCGCTTGCGACATCTGCTGTTACTACCTTCTTCGAGCCTGTTCGAATCGGACATCGAAACTTCGCAGATGGCGGACTTGGCGCAAACAACCCAGTTGACGAAGTAGAGGGCGAGGCAGCAAATATCTGGTGCTCAGAGTCTGGAGATCTGAAGCCTCTCGTCAAGTGTTTCCTTTCGATCGGGACTGGAAATCCTGGTATTACGGCATTTGAGGATAGTCTTGTTAAGTTTCTGGGTCAGACCGTAGTTGACATTGCGACGGAAACAGAGGAGACCGAGAACAGATTCATAGCCAAGTGGAGAAAGCACTATGACGAAAATCGGTACTTTCGTTTTAACGTTGATCAGGGTTTACAGGGCATTGGGCTCGACGAGTTCAAGCAGGAAGGCGCGATGGAGTCAGCGACAAAGAGGTATCTGGTTAACCAAGCCCAGAAGAATCGAGTGCGAGACTGTATCAAGAACTTGGAACTGAAAGAAAGTGTGTATAATATGGGCTTCTCGTAATTATTGAATGGAAGAACAAGCTGATCGCTTCAGAACAAACCGAAGCGTCTTTCGCTGTCTCTATTGACGTAAGTTATATCATTGAATCGACTTGACTTCCACTTACGATGGCAGGAATATAAACTTTTTCGCTTTCAACAAAATGGTACGATCTTATACTCTAACTCTGATCACACTAACTGGTCTTGCAGCCATTCCTAAAGCTAAAGTTAAATGGATTGTGCCATTCGAGCCGAATAATTCCTTCACCGGCCGCGAGTCAGAACTGGCCACGCTAGAGATGCTTCTGTTTACAGAGGGTGGGCCAAAGAAGATTGCTGTCATTGGCCTTGGAGGTGTTGGAAAGACAAGTCTCATTGTAGAACTCGCCTATCGTATCATGAAGGACCACGAGGATTGCTCAATCTTCTGGATTCCTGCAACGAACTTCGAAAGTCTCCAACAAGCATACCTCAGTATCTGCACACAGCTTCAACTTCCTGGTTGGGACAACAGAAACGAGGATCCGAAAACGCTTTTACAGAGATATTTGAGCCAAGCTAGCGCAGGTCAGTGGCTGCTGGTGTTTGACAATGCTGATGATATCGACATGTGGACTGGAAGCCAAGGATCTAACCAGGTATCAAGCCCACTGAAAGACTACCTTCCGTCAAGCCAGAAAGGGCGTATTGTCTTCACAAGCCGGGATAGGAAGACAGCCTACAGCCTTGTGCAGCGAAGCCAACACATAATCGAAGTGCCAGAGTTGAGTGAAAACGTGGCAATAGAATTGCTGCAGAAGTACGTACCTAAACTTGACCTCGGTAGACACGAGGACGATACAAAGTCTTTGCTTGAAAAGCTCACCTACCTTCCCCTTGCTATTGTTCAGGCTGCTTCATACATCAACCAGAACGGTGAATCACTTGCTACCTATCTATCGCTACTTGCCTGTCAGGAAGAAGAAGTGATCGATCTTCTCAGCCAGCACTTTGAAGATGACAGCAGACATCGAGACGTCAAGAACCCAGTTGCTATGACCTGGCTCATATCTTTTGAGCAGATCCGAGTTCACGATCCGTTAGCAGCTGAATTTTTATCATTCATAGCTTGTGTGGACTCGAAAGATGTACCACTTTCACTTCTTCCACCTGGCCTGTCACGAAAGGAGGAAATAAGTGCACTTGGAACTTTGGATGCTTATGCTTTTGTGTATAAACGACAGGCCGACTCGTCACTTGATGTCCATCGTCTGGTACATCTAGCAACGCGGAACTGGCTCCGGAAAGAAAATTCGCTTGTGCGGTGGACCGAAATAGCTGTAAATCGATTAGATGACGTGTTCCCTGATCAAAAACACCAAAACAGAAGCGTCTGGAGGAGATATCTGGCCCATGCACAACTCGCTTTGAACTCTCGACTGCTTGATCAGGAGCAGAAAAAAAGAATCGATTTAGCGTGGAAGGTCGGGAATTGTCTGGATAGCGATGGACGTTGGATGGAGGCCGAGGCTTTGCTTATACAAGTAAAGGATTTTCGAAAGAAAGTCCTCGGTGAAGAGCACCCTGACGCTCTCACGAGTATGAATAACCTTGCCTCTACCTTCCACAACCAAGGCAAATACAAGGAGGCCGAGTCGCTCTATAAAGAGACCCTACAGCTCATGCAGAAAGTTTGTGGCGATGAGAACCCTTATACCCTCGTGATCAGAGACAAATTAGCTCTTCTTTTCGAGAGCCAGGGAAAATACAAGGCGGCCGTCGAAGCAAGGTCTGGGCGAAGAGCAGCCACCGAAGCTGGAGTAATATCTGTCGGCACCCCACAGAGATGCATTATATGCATGAACATGACCGGACCTAAGCTGGGGAAAACGTATAAAATCATCAATTTCTACGAAACTGCGTCAACGGGTTGTCCATTCTGCAGATTAGTCTGTGACCTGTGGGACCACGCCATCAATGCCGACTGGCGCATGCTTCATGAAAATTTTCAAAATCGAGTCGCGCTCTCGTGGAAGGATGATGGACCCGCAGAGATCGAATTTTTCTATCCTTTCCAAGATGGCCCGGAATACTTGGACGGGGAAAAGAATAGGGTGTATGCGGTTGCTAATCCATCGCCTGGTGGGTGTGTTTACTTGCTTGCTTCCACTTTCATATCTTCTGTAGTGCTTTATATCGGAAGACCATGTATACTGATACTTGATAGAAGTTAGAGTTGTTGGCTGGGAATCTCTGGGTATCTCCAAGTACCCGAACGGTACATCTACTAACGGGAAACTGGGATGGGTCAAATTCGCCAAACGGGCGATCCATGAATGCGTTGGCCACCATCACGACCTTTTTAATCCAGAATCTACCGGGCTTGCTGATAATAATCACTGCGACTTGCTCGATAAGGACGGGTGTGAGAACGGGCAAGGCCATCCGGAATGTAGCTCTTCACTATATACTGAGGTACCGACCCGCTTGATTGAGATCAACAATGAAAGCGACGATACGAGAGTGATCGAAACCAAATCCCACACTCAAATTCAACGCTACGCAGCTTTGAGTCATTGCTGGGGCCCTCCAGATCCCAAACTAAATCCCATCAGTCTCATCACCACTCGGCAAAACTATAATCAGATGACCGACAAGATCTGCTGGAAAATCCCAACGACTTTCCAAAACGCAATCACGGTCTGTCGGCAACTTGGGATCAGGTATCTCTGGATTGATTCCCTCTGCATCATCCAAAAAGATGAGGCCGATTGGGCCCTGGAGTCTGGCAGGATGCTATCTTACTACAGAAACGCATATGTCACTATTTCCGCGTCCTGTTCTGCCACCGGCGCCATCCCCTTCCTCCCAGATCCTTCCAAGCCAAACAAATTCCGGCACCCACCCATCGAGCTACCATTCCACTACCAAGCACAAACAATGGGGACCTCAAAGCTTCAAATCCGCCGTCTCGCACTGCGGGAATACACCTGGATGCCCCCAAAGCGCACCCGTCAGGAGCTGGAAGACCAAGCACCTACGGACACCTCCCTCCCCATCCTTTCGCGCGCATGGGTCTTCCAGGAGAACTCGCTTTCGGCCCGCGTCCTGCATTTCGCTTCGCAAGATCTTTTCTTCGAGTGCAAACACGAGCTGCGCTCGCAGAGCGGCGTCCTCCCCCGCGGCACCGGCGACAAGGCCTTGTCCCGTATCAAGACCTGGCACTACTCTTCGGAAGACGCATACACCCGCTGGCGCCAAGCCGTGAAAACCTACTTCCCGTTGCGATTGACCAAGCTGTCCGATCGATTGCCGGGTATGAGCGGTCTCGCGCAGGCCAAACACGCGCAGCTCCTGCAGATAAATCCCGCGCAAGAGCACGTGTACCTGGCGGGTTTATGGGCCAACGAGCTCGCGCACGATCTCTGCTGGCGAATGGGTGTCGAAGGCGGTGTCGTCATTCAGCCATACGTGGCACCTTCCTGGTCGTGGGCGTCTATCGCTGGAGAGGATATCCAGTTTATGTCCAATGGCGAACGCTTCAACCCCTCTAATGAGTTCGAATTAAAGGAAGTACGCATCACGCCCAAGAGTGCGAATTCGAGATTCGGTGAGATTGAAGAGAACGCATCTCTGAATATTAAAGCTGGCCTGCTGGACATGGAGCTCAACGTTACACCCTCTGGGAATATGGCGCTCTTCCCGCACATTGAAGGCGTCACCGAGGAAGAGTTCGGCGTGCGCATGGATACGTGCACAGCCGATGTGGAAGGATTACAAGGAAGCCGAAGCCCGCGACACGTATCGTGTATGCTGGTCGGTGAAGAGGCAGAGCAACTGCGTGGTCTCATCCTTGAAGGCGTCTCGAGCTCATCAGACAAGGAGAAAATAAAGCGCGCCTTTCGGAGGATTGGCTTTTTCTGGAGTATAGAGTCAGTGACAGAATTAGTTTGGGATGGGAACAAGGTTGTGAAGGTGGACAACAAGCTTGTGAGGAGGGTGAAGGAGGATGTTAGGCAGAGAGTGCAGAAGTGTCGGCAAGCGTTTGAGAATAGTTCTCAGGTGATTGACCTTTATTGATAGGTTGTGCAAGGTTGATAACTTGCCCTGAGTCAAGTGTGTTTGCCTTAGTTGACGTGTTATTGGAGCAAAATCGGAAAGGGGAATACCAGCATTTAATCCTAAGATCAGCTAGGGGTTTAAGTAGGTAGGTAGGTAGTCACTGTGGCTTTTCTAAATTACGTGAATTGATTCCCTACGTGGCGAAAAGCCCTACCATGCATTTATTGAGAAGAGTGTTTTGCTCTCGCTTTTTCCCAGCCCGCCTAGTCCCATAACGACAGTTGGGATAACAGTCGGCTTGAATTCTATCATGCAGATGTTTTGGGTTCAACATATGAAGATTTATGAAACATTACTCCCAGCCTCACCAAAGCCAATGGCAATCGGACCATCAAAGCCATGAGCATCTGGAACTGGTGTGACGAATTTCTCCATCCCAGGAGGAGCTGTTGGCACAAAAGACTCCAGCTCTTTCATAAGCGGCAGCACGTTCTTCCACTCCCAGCTCTCGTCGCCAGTAACCTTGGCCCAGTGGTCATAGTCCGCTGCCGGTCCTCTGGCCATCGCCATGTAGTTGACCGCGGAAGATCCACCCAATTGCTTTCCCCTCAGAAAAATGAGCTTCCTGTCGTTCAGTTCTTTCTGCGGCACGGTTGGGAGTTCCCATAATGCTTCAGTATCGTTCCTTAGCTGGTCGATATACATGCCTGGAATGAGGACTTCGGGCTTCACACCACTGTCTCGTCCGGCCTCAATAAGGAGGATCGAGACACCAGGGAGTGCTGCAAGTCGAGAAGCAATCACACAACCAGCAGTGCCGCCGCCGCAGATAACATAATCGAAGGTTGCATCTTGGAGAGCATCGCAACTCATGATATTTTGAGCGTTAGACATTCTGGGTGCTGTGGAAAGAATATGAAAGGCTAGAATCAGACAACATGGAACAAAAAAATTGTTGACAAGAAAAGTTGCCAAAGAGATCACCGGCCTTTGATCGACTAGTCCAGCATGGTGAGTTTTCAAAGGGACCTCTCAAAAGCAATAAGTATGCGAGCAGGTCCCATGCCAGAATTGAAGACCATCGACCGATCTGTAGACTTGAGCTTCGCTTGATGATTTGGAGATAATACCAAATAGGTGGACAAATAGACTGCCTCGCTAATCCACCGACCAAGGTCGGGAAGCGGACTCACGAGATGCATCCAGCGGCTGAGACGCTAGGCCCAAACAAGGTAATAGATACGCTGGGAACGGATTGTCCCAGTGGCCACTACGGCCAACGATTAAGAAACTATCACTATCTTAGCTGTTGCCTGTCGTCGACTGGAGTTGAGCTTGCGAGCCGTGACTGAGGAATTAATACGTTTCCTCTTGCTTCCAACATCACGACCAGGCCCTCATTTGACGAGGGTAAGACTAGATCGAACTCCAGAACTGCTGCATTGTAAGTATCAGGCGGGCCGGATTTTTGGACAACCTCGAGAATAAAGATCATTCGCTCCTCAAATTCTTGTCTTGCAAATCCAAGAATATATATATTCGAGACTCAGCCGCTTGACAGCGACTTATTCCGTGACACAACTCGAACACATCGTTACTTCCAATCAAGCACATTCCACAACATCATCATGGGTTCCATCGGCCAACCTCTTACCTTGCAGTCATTCCCTTCGGGGACCCCAATGGATATCGTCCTCGACCGTCTCTACCTAGACGGCGCCGTAGTGATTCGCAATCTAATCACTCCCGAATCCATCTCTGCCATCAACGAAGACATCAAGCCCTTCCTCGATGCCGATTACAACAGTGGTCTCGAGGTGTTCGCCAAGCAGACCAAAACCGTCTGCGGCCTCGCCGGCAAATCTCCGGCTGCGATCAAAGCGATTCTGCAGAACGAGAATGTCAAGGCCGCCATCAAGGATGTCTTGGAAGTTACGACAGAGAGCTGGTGGGGGGACGCGAGGAATACTTGCACAAGCCCACCGCTGTTGAGCAGTTTCTTCACGGTGAGAGTTGGGCCAGGAAGTGCCAGGCAAGGACTACATCGAGATGACCAAGATCATCACGCCTCCCATCGTAACAGAGACCCCAAAGAGACCACAAAATTAGGGTGTTTTGTTGCAAGTAAGTAATGGGTGGGAGACATTTGAGACAACGTGCTAACTGAAGTGTTTGTAGCTTCGAAGGTGACCAAAGAGAATGGAGCAACAGAAATTGTTCTCCGTTCGCACACCTGGGACGATGAGCGCAAGCCCGATCCTAAGGATGTTGTCTACGGCGAAATGGATGCTGGAGATGCGCTTTTCATGCTTGGAAATTGCTACCACGGTGCTGGAGCCAATGTTACGGCCGACCAGTTCCGAATTGTGGTTGTCACCCTGTTCTGTAAAGGTGTCTGTCGGCAGGAGGAGAACCAGTTCTTGGCTGTGAGCATGGAGCAAGCCAAGAAGATGGATTACGATGTGCAAGACTTGCTCGGATGGAAGGCGAGTGCTCCGTTCTACGGGTGGCATGATTTGAGTAACCCCAGCGATCTGATTCGAGAGCGAGATGGCTTGAGTAAAGATTTGTTCTAAGCTGAGGTATCTGCATACGGATGATTCAGGAAGAATGACTTTTGCCACACACCAATGTAGTATGATGATGACCTTACATTCTGCTGTGACTCGTATAAAGCTTTGGAAAAACAGACGGTTCAAACATGTCCTAGGCGTAGCCAAATCTGACGAATCGAGTATGGTTGTGAAGTTGAGAAGTGTAATTTCGTTGACCCGCTCGCTTAGACTTACATGCACCCAAAATGAAAATCAGAGTTTCACATTTTACGCTCTAGCAACTGTGATGTTAAAAGCTGCTTCCATTCATGTAGCTCCCGAACTGCGCGTACATTGTTGCAACAAAGCAATATCTGGGTTCCCCAGAAATACACAGCTCTTTCGCCTGTTCGATACACCCACCCTTCTCTTGGCCGCCTCTCGTGCAGTTTCCCAGAGCCCTAGCTCGTCTCGCAAGCATCTTCAACCCATCAAATACTTGACAACTGCTCCAGGACTTGGCAACAAGACATACTTCTTCTTCTTGTACTTGTCCGGAAACTCTGCTCTCAAAGCCTTCTCCTTCTTGATCGCCCATTGGTGCATTTGAGCCCATGCAATAGCATTGAAGATAACCGTCGCAGCACTCTTACTCACAAGCGCGATTCCAGTCCAAGCGATCAGCTCAAACAGATAATTGGGGCATGTAACCAGCCCAAAACCATATCCCTTCGGTATACCCCTCTCTGTTCCTCCTCTCGAGCGCAAGTTCGACAATGTTTGATGTGCAATGAAGTTCGAGACCTCTCCGTAGACATAAAGCGCTAATCCAACATAGTTGACCAAGTCAATTGTTGGAGAAGACTTCGCAGTGTATGAATTTGGAGCATAGATCCAGTATGCGATGTTGAGTCCAGACAAGAGCCAGTAATGCGCAGAGTTCTTGAAGATATTGAGAAGCGGCATTGTAGCCAGCGAGAACTTGTGGACGAAGACAGTCTCGTATTCGCGCTTGATGAAATGCAGAACAATCATGGCCATCGAAAGATATTGCGAGGAGGATAGCGGAGGCGCGGAGGAGTAAAGGTATGGGCGCAGGAGGAGGGGGATGGCAAGGTGGATGAGGATGGGACCGAGGTATTCGATGATAAAGACTGTCGTCCAGGATAATTGAGGACCTGCAAATATGTTAGCATTGTCCGCAGAACTACAGATCTCATGCATACCCAAATCTTTAACCAAGATCTCCTTTCCTGACATCACATCCTCGCTGCTGTTGACAAGCGCCTTGCGATCCTTCAGAAGCTTCTTCTTCTCGGCGTCGTAGATTCCCAGACGCTCGGGATCCATGCCACCTGCTTTCTTGGCCAGCTGCTCCTTAACATCTTGAACTGTGGTCTTGTCTGTGATCTCGATGCTGGTTGGGAGCTTCTTAATTGGCTTCTTTGGAACTGGTAGGAGATTAGCAATTGCATGAGGTGCTTGAACCGGCGTACGTACTGCGATTGCTCACTTTGAGAGTAACTGGAGGCGCCATATTGTTGGTATGGCACAGTGGTACTGTCAATGTTGACGTCCTTGAATGCTGTAGGTAAGTATTGAGGGCCAGACGACATTAATAACATGTGTCCCGCACTATTTTTGTTGACGAGAGTTGCACGTGATGCGGTGCCTCGGCTTCTCAAACGCCGACCTTCAATTCTCCTTTGTTTACCTTCAAAACTCTCGCTTACGATATTAGCTATATTGATATCGTCTTGTCCACGGATTCGATACTTCAATCGTCACGCAGACTCTAGCTACGTAGACACCTAGATATCTCTGTGGATTGGAAATCTTATATCTCTGCTTCTCGAGCGTCTCACCAAGTTAAAGCTACTGACTCGATGCTGCAAGGTCAATGATGATTGATCCCATCAACATCGTCAAAAAAACAGAGTCTGGAACATTCTATCTGTATTCGGATTAGTAGCTTCCGCCCTGTCAAGCCGAGGAGTGTGTTCCGAGTCAAGGCTTTCGCAAGTCATGCAAGTTGCCGTGATGTCCGAGACAAGAATAATATTTCATCAAAGAAAATCTGTATTGGAGATGTTGACATTCACGGGGTTATGCAGGAGGAGCGACTCAAGACATACCAGACAAAGAATTGGAAAGGGGAAGAATATGCACAATGAAAGAAATGGTGTATAAATGATTTATTGGCTATATAATAAGGGGTCTCTATTGGCGGGGTATAATGAACGCTGACCGAAGAAACGAAACCCCGATCCCAGCAAAAATAATCAACCGTCTGAACTCCAGGAACCTGCAAAGCTAATCCGCAATCCCAGCCTCAAACACAACGTCATTTGATCCTCCCATCTAATTTTTCATACCCTTCAACCATCTGGCAGTCTTCTTCCCTGGTCCAGCTCTCCCATAATCATCAACATACTCTTGTTGCTGAGGGATACTATTCGTGCTGGGGGCCCTGACAGGAACCTCAGGATACGAAGGCGTCGAGCGATGTCCATTCACGCCATTACCATTGGTCTCCTCGGCAAAATTTCTCCTGCTCCCTGAATCCGGTGGCGAGACGGGGTAGAATGGGTCATCGATTCGTTGCTTGTCTGGACGACGTGGTGGAGGTGGTGGATACTGCGGCTCGTTCTGGGTAGGGTGGTACTCGGGCTCGTTCCATCCTCCTGGTGTTCGTGAGAAGTCATTACTGTTGTGTGTTGCAGTTGGCGTAGATGTCGAAGCATATTCGCGGGGCTCGCGAGCGGGGATGTAATTCGTCACTGGAGTGCTGACATCCACTACAGTTGGTGTTGCTCGGATGGGAGTTGCTTGCTGAGCCTGCTGCGGTTCCGGAACGGGCTTCTGAGATCTTCGCTGAGTACGACTTTGCTCTGAAGAGCTAGGTGTAGGGATGTCCTCGTCGTCGGAGCTGGGGCTATCCATCTCATCGTCTTCGTACGAACGAAGCTCTTTGCGCATGGAGAGTTTGGCGCAGATATCTCCAGCTTCTTCGATGGCTACCTTCTTCTCCTTCAAGGCTAGTCGCTTGTCCCTCGTGGCTTTATTCTCGGCTGCGATGCGCTCGATCTGGATATCTTTGAGGTTATAGATCTTGACTGATCCGAAGATGCCGTACAATCCTTGAAGCAGATGTCGTTCGATGACTTGGGTGATCACATTTGTGATGAAAATTCTGGACGAAAGCTGGAAAATTTTAGCGATGAGTTTGTTGAGTTGAGTTTATTACTTACCTCGTAATGAATGAGCATCTTCTCCAGAACCTCTTCGGCCTCGGTATAAGGGCTCTCAGGTGGTGCAGCAGAACGCCATTGCTTGATTCTCTCGGTATATTCCAGGTCATAAGGTTGAACTTCCAAGTGTTGGTCATTCTCCAGATTCACAACCTCAGCCCGCGCCTTGTCCAACATATCCTTCATCTGTTGATCCAGGAATTCTGTACGAAGAGGTTCCCGCATCCGCTGAGGCCAAACATCGTCGATGACTTCGGCAAGAAACTCGCTGCAGATCACCCCAAGATTGTCCTTGTGTTGTTGGGCAAGTCTAGGCCAATTCTCGGAGTACTCTTGAAATAGAGAGTAGACGAGGCGAGGGTTGTAGTCGAGAGGGAATTCGGTACCGGTATTTTGCTGGATAAGAGGTTCGACCTCCTTCTTGGCGAATTGTGCCTTCGTCATCGTACCTTTCATTACCCTCTGCACTGGATTCTGGGTTTCGGGTCCAGGCGTGAAGTTGTGCTTGTGACCGATCAATCTCACACGAGCTGCAAAGCGTCGGTTCTCGTCTACAACACGAGCGCGAAGCTTTTGAGCAGGCGTTCCACGAGCATCCACACCTCTAGGGAAGAATGATTTTCCTGGTGGATTCTTGAATGTACCGTCGACTGCTGGCTTGACCAAATCGCTGGAGTCAGAGCATAGGGCGATAAGCTCACCACGCATCTCCTCGATCGTATCTTTGCCAGTACCCATGCTCTTCAACTCGGCTTCACATTCCTGCAGAGCTTTCGAGATTTCGTCTCGGAGGGTTCGGACGTGTTTGCCGATATGCCTCTGGAGCTGCTGGCTGAGTTTCTGTTTCAGTGCTGCGACGCCACATATGTTAGGTGAAAGAGATGCCCATTTCCCGTTATTGAAGAACTGGTCCTCTTTCGCTTTCCGCTCCTCAGCTGTAGGCCAATCCTGTCCGACATCTCGAGGCCCAGGATTCAGCAGGACGTACCATCCCAACTTGAAATCGTTGTGTTTGTCTTGATTGTTGACCAAGGCGATGAACTTGTCTTCAAGTCCAATGGATTCCGTTAGATCTGGTTTCGTGAGGACGCCGATCGTGCGAGAACCGGAAGGATCGAATTTGCGAGCCTTATTCAGGACTGGGGCTTGTACATAATCTCCATTGCCTCCAACAACTGCGAGAATGATCGTCCGAGAACTCTTCATGTACCTGTCTGTCAGGTCATTGATGGCTTTGATGTCGTCCTCGGACTGATCATTGTTTGCATTTCGGACAAGACCTGGCAAATCCACAAGAGTCAAAAGAGGCTCTGTTGGACCTGATTTCTCGACGACCAGTATGTCTCTCGTGGCGAACCGTCCGGGAATTCGTTTTGGTGCTATCTGTTCCACGGCATGAGACATGAGAACATCGAACGGTACTGTCTTGTCCACGTGATTTCCAAAATCCAGAAGTCGTTTTTGCTCTGCCATCGGACGTGTTCTGTCGGGGATAATTTTGATCACGAATTTCTCTTCTTTGGACCTCCTCAATCGAATCTCTGTCGCGAATCTTGTACACGCTCCAGCCTCTCTGGGGAATGGGGTCCCGGAAATCGACTCCAACACAGAGCTCTTGCCAGCGGATTGATCTCCAACGACCACGATCTGCGGTAGGCGAACATTATCAAGCTGGGCGAATTGCAACTTGTCTATGAGATCTAAAAGTCCCTGCTGCTCGCCAGCGAATTCTTGAGCCTCTACGGCAGCGCCGACAGACATTGGGCTAGGTCACGTGTTAACTCCCAGATTTGGTCTTTGGGGATGTACTCACTGTTTCGTCATTTTGAAGACAGCAATATCTGTGTCTTTCGAATTTTGCAGCTCAGGTTAGATTGTAAGCAAAAGATCAAATTCCGCCTAAGTTTGCGAGGCCTTCTCTCTTAAATACCAGTAGTCGAATCCCAGCCTCGCCACCCGAATTCTGAGCCTGCGAGCCGCACATGCACATGCTGGAAGCCACATATTTTGCTAGGCTCCCCTGTATCGATACCTAGGTATCATCCAAACAGCTGGGTTGAGACATGACGAGGCGGTAAACTGTCCACACAATCAAGACCTGTGGCGTACAGAGACGTAATCAGGCTGCGTTTCCCCGCTACCAAACAAGCTGGTGATCTACCGAAACCCTCACAAATGAGGCTTTCCGAGTGCCGGTGGCGATATTTGCAAGGCTATCATGCAGGGCAGTGCTGAGAAGCAAACATGGTCTGGAGTCTGCCAAGTATTTCTCGTAGGCGGTGCAGAATTTGTGACGAGGAACATCCAGACTGAGGCGATATAGAACAACGCATCCCTTATGATTCGCTGATTTGAAGTCTTTCAACAATTGGCATTGCGCCAAAGTCAACTTGTGGAATAATTGCATTCGCAATCAGCTCAGGCTCCCAATTCCCGCTGCCACTTTCGACTTTGACTGAAAGATGAACTTGACATCTAAGAAGGCTGCCTTCAATGTCCAATCAAATGCGTCTTACTGTGCCAGTGACGTGGACTTTGGCGTCGAAGAATTTGGCGACGGAGACGCACAGCCACATTTGCGACGGGAAATATAGTCACGTGATGTTGGACAAACACTTGGCTTTGTTTGTGATCATCCCAGAATTGGGGATTGCCACCGCGACGGCACCGGAAGCCAGATGGGATAAACTCGTATCCCTTGAATGATACTCAATCTAGCACACTATCACCGCGGGTGTATAACTACTAAGCGGTAAGAGTAAACAAAACTATCTTGCTAAAGGTTTTTAGGTTGATACATCGTCCAAGTGAGCCAAGAGGCCGAATAATCGATTAAAGGATCCCATTATGACATGAGGTCTCCGATCAATCTGACACACTCGATGATTTATCCATCAAATTCTTCGAGGGTAATGGTAAAGTACCAGCATGAGCTTACCACTTCAAAGACATGTAACTTCGTACTATGCAGCTCGCTTATCTAGGGTGAGCTGAGCCTGGACTTTGCTGACCTGCAGCGCTGTAGATGCACCTAACATTTCACGATGGTTACCCACCGGAACATCTCAAAACACGAAACCAGAACGAGGCTGAACCCAGAACGAAGCTGAAGGTTCCATCCGCAATCAAATGTGACAGAAAAACAATTCTAATTCTATGAGTGCAAGATTCTGGCAACCGGCTTCGGTGGTCGATAATTTGATAAGTAGAAGAAAATAAATGATCCGGAACTAGATACAACATCAGTTATTAGCAACTTAGAAAGGGCCTTTTAACAAGTAGAAATACACCGACTCTAATCCTGTCTAATATATTAAGCCGGTGCTCTTATACGCGCGACGAAGCTGGAAGAGAAAAGGGGAAATTCGAAGTATGAGGGGAGTCGAAGAGAGTGTATTATTTGTCGAAATCTTAGCCATACTTGGAGGCTATATAACCTTTTCACGACCAGCGCCCAATCCCGTGATTCCTGCCATTCACACTGGACCTTTGTCAGATGAACATTGAAAACGCAAGGCACGATCACTTCTACCAAGTTCTATCCATCCAAGAAAAGAAATACCTCTTCGGCTTCGCTGGGATGTAGACATCAACTCCATCCTTCACTGCAACTTGTACACCGTTCTCTTGTTGCACATCGTCTTGATGCACGACGCTAAAACTGTCGATCTCATCAGGAGTATTCCCTCTATCAGCGATAAAAAGCTCCTCGCGTTGAGATTCTCCCTTCAAGCCAGCGCTAGCATACAGATTATTATTCGCATCAATCACGAAACGCACTTCAATCTGCAATACTCCTCTTTGCTCACGAGGAAGTCCAGTGAGTTGAAGAGTGCCCAATTTCCGTGCCCCCAGTGCGCTTTTCCCAGCTTCTTCTAGAATCCTGATAACAGCATTCTCTTGTCCATCTTCAGTGGTCGATACGAAAATCGATTTCATTGTTGGGTACACAAAGTTCCGAGGTATTACTTTGGCGAGAGCCCCCGTGCTTGTTTCGATACCTAAGTCTAGGAGCGTGACGTCCATTAATAGACCAGCGCATCCATCGATCTGCGCGTCAGAGACGATGTTGTAGCCTTCAATCGCGGACCCGTAGACGACAGCGTGGTCGGTTGGAAAGCCAGTCGGTGCCAGTGGTTTTTTGCCAAAGTAAGTTCCAAGAACCATTCGGACTTCTGCCAAGTTTGAGGGGTCACCAGATAACACAACATCGTCGATTGCATTCGTCTTCAGTCTGGCTTTCGAGAGTAGTTGTTCGACAAGTGCAATGATGCTGTTCGGTGATAGAATGCTCTGCTGCTCCTCCTCGTACGCCTTGAATCCTTTTTGCCGAAAGTTTGTGTCTCGTACGGTACCTAGCAACTCAAATGAACCACGATCAGTGGATATGAGTGATAGCTCTGACCGCGAGTCCATTGAATCATATACCATGACAATGCCCTGGTAGTCTTCAAAACGTCTGACGTAACTCTCATAATCGAGATAGTAAGCCATTCCAACCGAAGCTGGCCTGTCACGAATATGGATTACTTCCAAACCTCCTATGATTCCAGCAATTTTGATAGCTTTTCTTTGCATTTCTGTGAAGCCGCAAGGAACGCTTAGGACTGCATGAGTGATTGTCGACTTGAGATGAGCTTCCGCCGTTAATTTCTGACGACAGAACCTCAAAGTCAGCATCATTCAATCTACGGAGGCTTGTGAGGACTTTTAGATCGTTCTTGTGTAACATTCATGTCAAGAGTAGCTGATGCAAGTTGCTCAGACTGATGAAAAAGCCAGAAACTAGATTCCAAGGCACTGAGCAAGAACCATGTTCTTAGAAGGTACATACCAGATGCTGTAGTGTTATGCCTAAGACCTCCTCTGGGGTGATGAATTTGTTCTCTCCGTTCGTGTGTATTTCGATTGCAATTCGGCCATTGTTCTCCACGACCTCGTATGGCAAGTCCTTGATCGCTTCTTGGACTTCAGGATCCGAGAAATTTCGACCCACCAAACATCTGCAGGGCGTTGTTCAATTACTGTACAACTCTCAAATATCAGATATATGCACTGACCTAACATCGTAGATAGTACCCTTAGGATTGCCATATGCGTGAGCCTGGGCTTCTGATCCAGCCAGAGGCTCTCCATAGTCCGGAAAGGACACATAAGCAGGAATGACGCTGTGGCCTTGGCTGTCCGAAATAATTTCAAAAACATCTTGTCGAACCACGCCTACTCGTGAATAGCTCTCCTCGAGATCAATTCCAATTACTGATGACGATTATTCATTGGCAAAGCTTTCGAGGACAGACAAATGATACTTACTATGGGGGCCATGCAGAAGATCAGGATACTGATAGGGAATAGGTTGATGATGTTGAACGTAAAGCGCGACAAAGAATGCAGCAAGACAAACGAGACATGTGACAATTGCGCTCCGCCTCAACGAGAGCATTTTGCACCAGATCGAGTTCGACGATCAAGTTGAAGGTGTACAATAAGGAAACTTGCGAACTGTATGTCTTGGCGAAGACTTGAAGGCCCTTGCTATTCTTATTAGCCCGGCTGCGGCAGGAAGCGGACAGAATTTCGGTGCTTACATACATATTTCTACGTTGAAATATCTCTTGCACGTTCAATTTACATGCTCCGGGGACGATGTTTAGAGAAGTAGATCTTTCGCGTACGCTGGTGGGGTCGATCCGGCCCTTTTATCGCCGAGCCAACATTACCCTGCACCCACCTCCGAAGCTACCCACTTTCCACTTATGTTCGAGTTGAAAATAATTGGTATTCATGCCAATTGCTTGTACCAACACGAGTTGTATGCGGAACGAGCGAAGGAGATGCATGTCGGGTAAAACTCTGATGACGACTCTGGGATGATGGAAATAGTGAAACTCCGACAAATACTTTTGAAGTGGACTTCGCGGAAGTTTTCATTGCCGGAGAAATAGAATACTAGGTGGAAATCCAATACTGATGCTGGAATTGCATATTTTTTTCCTACTTCTTTGGATCAAGATTGAGCTCGGTTTACTCATAAATGCATGGTCAGCACACTTGTTCTTGAGTACACCGCGAGACACGGCTCTACACGAATCAAAGATATTCCGGGGGCAGTGGATATCCATCAACCCACTGTCCAGAATCCATCCAGCTCCAACTCCTGTATCGGCCATCTTATCAAATCCTTGAAATCAGGCCTCAAGAACTTCCAAACCCCAAACATAATATGCTCCGGCCAGCCTTCCACAAACCAGACAGTCTCCAACTTCTTCAAGACAACAGCAAAACAGGCAAAGATCGCTAGCGCAAGTGGTGCTTTTTCCTGAAGTCGATTCATGAACCCATCAGATGCTCGATACAGCCAACCAAAGGCAAGTCGACTGTGTTCATCAGTCAGCTCCGATGCGCGTAAGGTCGCTTGAGGATAAATCGCTTCAAAGTATGGTTCAAGTTGGGCAATGGCGGTAAGGTATATGGACGCATCCTTAGATGCTGAGCTTAAGGGATCGTTCATGTTACTCTGGGCGAGTTGGCGAAGGTGCTCGAGGTGGTTCGTATAGCCAGAATCAATTAATTGCAAACCTCCTGAGACGTTGATATCAAATCCAGGGGAGCTTGATACAGATCGTGTTCCATGTGGCATCGTTGATGGTTGCTGTGTAGCCTCCTCCTTGTTCTCTCTCGTGATCCGTACACCGCGAATGAAGACCAAGAAGCTGGCGCGACCATCGTGATCACTGAACCCCATATACTCTCCAGGCTGTGGTCCAAGCGCAAGATGGTACAGACCGATCAACACAGCGCTGTTGATCATAAGTTCCACACTTTCCTCCAATTCCTTTTCTGCACTACTCAGCAGCCGAGTTGCTCCTCGCATGCCAATATCGTGATGCTTCTCTGCTTGTTGGACCAACTCATACTTTTGATGTGGCTCTTGGCGAGCCCAATGAAGAGCTGAGTAGCCTAGTATCAGATGCAGGAGGTGTGGGTTAAGGAAGCTTGTTTCGAGTAGCTTATCATCTCCCGGAAGCTTGTCCGGTATGTGGAAGTAGTGGTTGAGTAGTGCCATGTCGGCATAGGTTAAAGTGCTCGGGGGGTCTGGGTGGTTGGCATTGGGTTTATTGATGGTCTCTTCAAGATATGCGATCCTCTCTGATAGTTGCTGAAGGTTTTGCTCGCCAGTATGCTTGGAAGTGGTTGGCTGAAAAGCATCTGAGGATTCAACCCGAGTCATACAGCTTTCTGGACCGACGTCGTTGAATTTTTTGTGTGGTACAAAGCGGAATGTTCCATGTATTGAGTTCTCCTCGTGAACCGGCGATGCTGCTTCGAATCCTGCTGTGGTTGGACGACATTGTGCTGATACTGAGACCAATCTCGACTGTTCTTCGGCATTTCTCTTCGATTTATCGGCAGGCCGATAGCACTCAATCTCTCTTCGCTTGCAGTTCAAGCATGCTGGTCTACTTTCATCGCACTTGATTTTTCGTTGTTTGCAAGCTTGGCATCCCGTTCTTGACTTTCGGTGGGGTCTTCGTTCTCGCTTTGTTCCCGCGGCGGACACCATGATGTTTAGAGGGATGTATCAAATGGAAGAAAAGCGTTTAGAATGCGCACAAAAGAGAAGGAAGTATGCGAATGCGCGGATTCGTAAAGAATAACAGATCTCGGTCTCGAAAGCGTCTTGTACCTGCAGATAATGTTGGTCTAAAGAGCAAACAGTGGGGCTTGTTGACTCGTAACCTTGTCTTGGCCGTCCGGTTAGTGGACCCGCTCAGCCACCACTCGTATTTCGCATTTGAAATTCCCCTTTTGGGAGCGTATAACCGACCTGGTATCCTTGATCTGCGACGACTTCCCATGTCAAAGTATTTCGGCCGTTAGAACGATCTCAGAATTGTGGAATGCGTTGATTCTTGTTGAAAGAAGCGCCTACAATGTGGCGACAGAAGGGCCCTGAAGCGTCATTGAACTTGCTGAACTCCCCACAGTTCAGAACGTGTTCTATCTTTGTATGAACTTCGTCAAAAGATTGGCACCAGTACGGAAACGGGTGAAATTCCGGTCTATCAATTCTAGTTGGTAACAACTACGTCTTGAAGGAGTCTAAAAATGACATTCTTTCCTCAATCAATACAAGAGAAGTCGTTCCTTAAAATCCTTCCAAAGAGTATTGCTTTGCCAATGCGATATGCAGTGACCCTTGACTCCAAACGACTAGTCCATTCTCCCTGACTCAATTGACGTACACAGCCTTCGCCCTCCTCCACAATACCTTTCTGTATGGTATCCGTCTATACTCATCTCTCTGCACTTCCAAGCAAAAAGTTCCCGTCCTGCTCACTTTTCAGACGCCTCGCTTCTCGAACCAGCTTACCCGGATAAACCACCAGAAATATCCCCATAACAATCGCCATAAGCGCAGCATCGAACACATAGAGAAACACCTCGTGCATGATGATGTACCCTCCTTCTCCTTGAAGATACTCAATCGTGCGGACCAAACTTCTTACGATCATCAGCCCGGTGACCGCCTCGAGAGCAATAAAATGGATTTTCCATTTCGAGATTACGCCCTTCAGGAGAATATCCGGGGGGTTCTGTTTGATTCGAACATGTGCGTGCCAGCAGGTAAATATGAAAAGCAACAGAGCAACCAATTGAGTGATCAAACCAGCCAGTAGAATGATTTTTGATTGCTTCTGAGCGACTGGATCTCCTGAAGCTGGTATGACTGCACCGATGAATTGACTGACAATGCAAGCAAAATCGACAAGGACGTAGATTTTTGTCATCCAGCGGATGTTCAGGATGGAATGGCGCTGAGCATCGAGGGCAGTGATGATTCTTCCGAAACTCATATAGACGCTGGCAGCGAGAAATGGTGTGGCAGTGAGAATAAGCAGGTTTTGTAAGATGAATGGCCCGACTTTTTCGGGCTCGTCTGATGCGAGCGCGCGGCCGTAGTAGCCAAAAGTTTCCGCTGCGAGGAGTCAGCACTCGAAAACTGAGAGACATACAGATTACCTTACATATTCCGCCGAGGAAGAAAGGAATGAAGAACCACGCCCGCTTCCAAAATATATATATCAAATGTGCCAGGGTGAGTAGTCCGAAGAGAACGACGAAGCTATACCCCGCGGCTTTATTGGGACGATATTCGAAAAAGACAATTTGAGTTCCGTTGACAACGGGTCCAAATGGACCGTCGCCAGTATTGAAAAGATGACTGGTATTCATACTTGTTTTGGCACGAGTTCACGGTACGTGGATGTGTCCACGGACGAGGTTGGGGGGCGATGATGCGAAATAGTCGAAGTCTGTTGGTACTGCGAGAAGAATGGCTACAGCGATCAATTACAGACAAAGTCGAAAGAAAAGAACGAGAAAAAAAAGTGTTCCAAACCAAAGGCAGAATAAGATTTCACATTGGAAATCCAACGAGTTTTATTCTTGACAGTGTCGGCATGTCTTCGGCTCAGTTCGTATCTCGATTTCCCAAAGAGGACATTTATTCTCGCGTTCGCGTATCCGAAGCCACGCCAAACAAATAATTTCAGGGGCAGACCCACTCGCTCGATTTTTGACGCCTCACCACGAGCAATGATCTGAACACTTGGTTTCAGAAGAAGAAACCTATTTCTGGGTTGGCTGTCCCTCCCGAATCAACGTTGGCTTGCAAGATTGCCAAGCCGATCAATTTAGGCAGATCAAATAATATCAAAGGAGCCACTTCGAGTCGTTGCTCAGAACCGTATCAATATAATTTGGACATGGGAGTATATCCGGATCTTTGTCTTCGCTATGAAAATGCCTAAATAAAGAAGCGTCTCTCTTCATGAGATTGTTTACTGGAATTGGCCGGGGAGTCGAGTATTCTCTAAGCACAGAAAGGTTTTCAATTTCTGGAGCCGAGCCTGGCCATCAGGATTCGTATCTTCACCCTGCTCAAGAGTCCTCCAGCTGAGGAAATATTCTCTCTCCTCTTTCACTTACACCGACAAATGGTCCTCCGAAAAGCAAACATAATGCAAGCTGTCGGAAGTGATTACATTAAGGCATGGGTAGATGCAGCTTTCCATGTTGAAGCAGCCAAATGAAGACGACAAAACCTAAGTTCTGCATTTGTGTTACAGTCAAATGTTCCTGTGTATCTTCGAACTGCCGGCTGTCGTGTGATTAAGCGAGGTGTATTAAATATAGAAATGTAGCTGTCCGAGCCGAAAGTATCACAGCATCGAAGCCTGAAGTGAGGCTTGCTAGCTTCGATGCGAGGCTGCCCAACTCCAAAACCTGTCTTAAATCTTGTCATCCTCGGGGCCTTCTCACCCATTCTTGTGATGATTACCACACCCGAAATGCCTTTTCCAGAACTTGGACCCCACCAATCTTCGGCTCGGAGGTGAGCTCCAATGATGATTTCAAACATAGCGTTACTAAGTTGCAATAAGATTGTCAGTAATTGCTTTTATCTTTATACCTCTCAACTTCGCTACTTCCTTCTATGGTATGAAGATAGATGAAGTTAAGGACTCATCTATCTCGGACTTCCTCTGAATTGCTGCCTGAAAACTTTCCACCTGAGGCTGGCACGTATCAAGGGGAACCGTCAGATCAAGATACGTCTATCTGCACCCTTCATCGTCCGGCAGACAGGTTGCGTATGTAATCATGTTTTTCGATAGAGCTATAGGACACAGTATATCGCGCGGTTTGAAGCTTGCCCGGGAGGACTTAGCCGCATCGCTTGCGGATCGGATCCAACCAGACAGGAGTCGCAGAACCCAGATGGCTCGCTTGATTTGTCGATCGTTTTTGATGAATTGGAGGCTACTGGAGGGTTGGTATAGGGGCCATGTAGGCCAAAAGGATCAAGACGAAGAGTAAGTATGAGACCATATTTCTACGAAATATTTCGGGAGGAAATAACACATCGTGTGAACGGGGCGACCCTAAAGTTCAGAATAATTTTCCGACCACCTTCCTTCTCCACAGCCCTGTATGATACTCTCGAATCTTGACTTCGTTAGAGTACGGCTTGCGGCGCATTAGTTCCATGCTCATCTAAGGACGGCTCTGGCTTCTTCGGGCATGATAGCAGAAGAGAGACAGACTGTATCGCCAAGGGAAGTGGAGGTCCAACATTTTTTGTATTTTATTCAAACTCTTGAACATTCACCTGTGCGTCTCAGTACGATAACAGTTATACCGAAACGTCCACGAAGCTTTTCATTTCTTCAGTATCTGACCGTGTATCGAGTCTTGAGCTCAAGATTGATCGCGCGATTTTCATCAAACTCTTAAAACCATGAGACTATTTAGCAAAACCATCTCACTGAGCCTTGCAAGCATTATTCGAATTCGCAATTTCCCCAGCCTTACCCTTATCATCAGTCAGCATTCCACTTCCTTCTCCCAGAACCTCCTCTCTCACACCCTCAAACACATTCTCTCCTCCCTCCCTAATGCCCACCCCCCTCATAACCCAACTTCCCCACAACACAAAGCTCGCCCAATGGTATGGCACCCCCTGCTCATCATCAACATGACACCCCAATCTCTCCTCTAACGTCCTCTTCCTCCTACATACAGTCTTCTGACAGGCCCTCATCTCCTGTACCGCTTTTCTAAATGCACCGGCAACATCAATCAATCTTCCATCTTTCTTTCCCCCTCCATCTAATCCCGTCTCATTCACCTTCGCTCCAGCAAACATCTCTTTATAAAAGAACCCCGAAAACTTCGACGCATCGCCCGTCTCAAATTGCCACAAGGTCGCGACTATACTACTCGCACCAGCAGCGAAGAAAGCTGATATTAACCCTAATGCGTCTTCGGAAGATGAGATGTGTTGTTGGCCCGAGCGACATCCCATCATCACGACTAGCTTCGCGCGGATCTGCGTCGCGAATGCGTCTTGTAAATTGTATGTGTTGTTCGGACGATTTTGGCGGAGATGTACAAATGGATTGAGACTGCGATGGACCGTAGATGACGAGGGAATCGAAGATGAGACATCGGGCTCGAGTTGGAGGTGCTGCTTCACGCCGGTCTCGTTGACGTGCGTGTGGAAATGTAGGATATCGCAGTCTGACATGTTGGACGAGAATGCTTTGTGTGTGAGCGACGAAGCGGAGATTATCGTCGATGTTATGTTGACTGTTGAGAGCTGTGTGGAGATGTCTTGCAAGGACGTCGAAATGCTTTGTTCTTGTTTCTCAGAGTCGACACTCTCGGATCCCCAGCGGCCGAACAGAGAGGCTGTTGATGGCGGAGCGGTGCTGGATTCTAGGACTCGCAGTATACATTCCTTCAAGATGAGATTGCTGGGTGTGTAGACGATGGGGTGGAAGTCGATGATTGGCCTGTCTTCTTCATTCGCGTACGGAAGAGCGTGTAAGGGTATCGAATGGAGTTCCTGAGAAGGCGAGAATACCAGCAGATCTTCTTTCTTACAGGATCCTGCGATAGCTCGGACAAGGGGGTAGAGCTGTTTGAAGATATCTGCACTTTCCAAAGTTTTTGGAAGGAGTTTTCCGTCGACTTTGAGATGCGTGGTGACCCATTCTTCGACTTGAACGACTTTGCAGTGTGGTATTAACTCCAAGATACAGATTTCTTGCTTCGTAACATTGTATCCAGTGATCAAGAAGTAATCGTGGTATTTCATCCAGTCAATCAGAATGAGATCTGATTCTGGTCCTTGGGTGAGTTTGGACACAGAAGCAAGTGAATGGAAATCAGAAGGCACGACATTAAGTGTGTTCTGTCGTCGTTCCAGAAGAGGCTGTAAGGTCGGATTATCCGACATCTCTCCCTCCAAATCTTGTAGTCTGTTGTCTCCCATGGCCTGTGGGCCCTCTTGAATGAGTCTTTGCTCCTCCCGGTATAACTTTAGCGCACTTGGATCCGACTCGATTGCTTCAAGGTATCGAACAGGCACAAGATTCGAGAAAGATTGGCGATACAGAATATTGGCTTTGTATCTCTGGATGAATGTACACAGAGCGGATCCGGTCGGTTTTCTTTGAAATGGCTCCAAATCGCTAAGGATGTAGCAGAATTCGATCACAAGTTCTCGATTCTTTCGAGGAATTGGGCTTGAGGCGAGATATGCCAGATTCTGGCTGGACTCGTACGGTGAGGCCATGACGAGTCGTTGCGCAGTTTTCATACTACGGAACGTCAGTATTGGAACAAATAGTTTCATGGCTCGCATTAGGACCCACGACAATGAGGGGCGGTGAGGAGGGCCACATCGCTTACATCAATATATCCGTCATCGTCATCGGTGTGATTGCCTCCTCCTGGAGATTGATCACCGTCACAATCTCCCGATACATATAGTTATCCAGATCCTCAAGTCTCCCACCGAGTTCTTGCCACCTTTCGTTCAACAACAATTTCCTCGCTCTCCCTTCCGTGACCACACTCCTCAACAAGTCAACATTGGCCTCACAAATTCTCATCTGCGCCCCAGCCAACTGGCGGATATTGAGGAACTTCTCCGCAGCACTCTTGAGTAGAGCTCTACCAGCCGGGACAATATGCATCCAATGCTCTGGATCCTCCTCGCCAAGTAGTGTCATGAGCTTCCCAGCTTTTAGACGAAACGTTGCAAGATTGAGAAAGTCCTGGGAATGGGTTGCTGATTGTCCAACGGCATATATCCGAATAGCAAGCTCTTTATTGCAGACGTATGTGGCCACAGCTGCCAAGGCCAGAGCTAACTTGGGAAGAACAGTGTGCGCGAGATATGCTGGAAGAGCTTCGTAGAGTGCGAAGGCAAGGCGAAGATGGCTGATCATATAGTTAATAAGATTTACAGGGTAAGGTTTGGGAATCATTTCGCTTGCTCCTTGGTTCTCTCGACCTACTCGGCCTGCAAGGTTGGGGATGAATAGTGCTGCATCGATGAACCGGTCGATTTCGTCGCATCGTGCTTCGCCAGCTTCCCATCTGGCATATGACTTCTGTGTCAGCCATCCTGGCCAAAACACCGTAAGTCTGGTCAGGATTTCCTCGGGGTTTGTCGTATTATTAGCGACTGCCTCGGAGAAGATATGTAGCACGTTCAATGTTGCACGTTGATGACTTTCAACATCTTCTCGCTGTGCCGTGAGAGAAAGGTGGAGCAGAGAGTTGAGCGCCGCCTCGAGGAAGTTTCCAACAGAAAGATATGCACGGCTGAGATTAAACGATGCCAGCACGAGAAGGAGGCTGCTGTGGACAGCCACCGACTCATCATTCGCAATGACTCGTTCCGCATCATCGATCGATGCCACAGAGAGAGTGTCGCCGGCATACTTTCGAAGATTCCATCTCTGATACATGATATTGTCGCCTGCTTCTTTGGCAAGGTCCCGAAGCGAAGACCGTTGGAACAATTCCCAATCGTAGGCTGGTGAGTCTTTCAAGACGAAGTTGACGTTACATCGACGAAGCTGACGCAGTCTAGTCAAGTCATTTCGCTGCCTCAAGGTATCATGTAGCGATTGGACCACATCGAAAGGAATTGATCTTCTGACCATCTTGATTTCCAGGAGCTTGACATCAAATTGCCCAGCGTGAGGTGGAAGTTCAGCGTCATTGCTGAGCTTCTGGTAGGTCGATGCGGCCATCATAGCCATCAAAGTTGCTTCCGGAGCGGCCCCATTTTCACTACAGATCTCGGCTTGCTTCATCGTCGAAGCTGCGAGGATCTCTGGAGCATTAATAATTGCATCTTTCATGATGTTAGACTTTGTGAACTCCGCGATAGTTGGGAGAGCAATTGCTTCGGTGTGGACATATTTCGCCATACTGAACGCATCTTCCATGTCGAAGTATTGGTCGCGAATTGTTCGCTTCAACATTTCCAACTCTGTCAGGACAACTTCCCAAGCCAGTGCAGCCAGACCGCTACTGTGTGGCATATTGCAGAGATGTTGACGGATGGCTTTCAATCGAGCCAGTCCCGCATCTCTAGGCATAGATTGCTCCAGATCTCTGGAGGTTGCAAGAACGATCTTGTGATAGTAAAGTTCCAGGTAGACCTAGGTCGTCAGTAATGGCTGCGAAAACTCCGAGCATGATACGTACCAGTAGTGATGGATTTTCCTCTCCAGGATTCCATTCGACTAGGTATTTGCCAAATATCTCCGCAGCTTCGGCTAAGGCGACCTCCCATTTTCCATGGACGAAACATCTCAGGTAGCTCGATATAACGCTGAGGAGAGCACGTGCAATCGGGCTTGACAGCCGAATCTCTCTGCCGATGCGGATTGCAGCAGTCATGTCTCCAGCTTCCAATTTGACCGTAGCTTCCTCCATTTGAACCTTCATGGCGATGAGCTCAGCCTGGGCTACTCCGTTGCCGCAAGCCATCCCCTTCTGCATGTAGCCCTGTTCGAGATAGACTCGCTGCAGCTCCAATGCGATATGGACATCTGCGGATTTTGCATCGTGCAGTGGACGAAGGAGTTTGATGGCTTCTTCGAAATTACCTCTCACTCTACGTTTCTGTGCTGGGAATAGAGATGCGGCATGAGGATGAGTTGCTGGCCAAGAATCCATAGTGGCTGATGTCAAGATGGTCAGTGTCTTTGCGGTGATTTCCGGTAGCTATGATCTGGCTTAGCCTAGTTTCCGAAATCATATGAGACCCTTACATTCTTGTACCCGACCTGCCACAATCGTTCGCGTACGAGATGATCTCTGGAGAGAAACGAATGCCAAGAAGGTTTCTATTTCTGTCAGCATCGGCGTGGAGCACATGAAATGGAGCTTACCATCTTTTCGAAATGGCTGGAGAGGTCACTCATCATGACGGGGGATACCAACTCATCATATCCTGGATGATTGCTGAAGATGCCAGAGAACATGGGCCATAATCTTGTCATGTCTCGATATTGATCCGTGGTAGCATCCGGCTGCAGCTTGGGAACATCCTCAGACAGTCCATCGTTTTGAGAAAGATTGTCAATTCCGGCCGCATCCTTCTCTCTTCCACCAAGATGAACATTCTGAAGACTATCCCCAAGACTGTCAATTCGTCCTTCGCCTGTTGATTCGCCCTGCTCCAACGGCTCTTCCTCAACACTACCAGAAAGCAGTCGATCCAGCCTCGTCTGGTTGATGCACGGATCTAAGACCGTCATGAATTGCAATGGAATCGTATATGTGATGTAGTCCATCATATTCGGCGCCAAACTTGCAGCAACCGATCTCCACCTCTCTGCCTCTCTCAAACAAGGGATATCCCCCTCCCCATAATACGCCACTTTCTCGTCATTGAACTTCTGCAGCTGCAGGAGTAGTCCGTTCAATTGTACCGATGCCTTTGCACTCTCAATTCGTGTATCAAGGAGAGAGGTCATATTCAGCAAAAGAAGTTCCCATTCTCCTCTGCCGAAAGTTCTCGTGTACCAATCCACGGGATAACTTTGCATCTCCATCAAACACAGCCATTCCTCAGAGCCTATGTTCGGACTTCTCTGCAATGCAGCGATAGTCTGATTGCGATTGAATTCTCTAACTTCCTGGAAGCCAGCGAAACAATGGAAGAACCATGGGAAGTACGAGAAGAATTGCTGCGAGGATTTGGAGTTGCGGAAAAGTTCCAGATGATCGAGATCACTCCCATCGTAGATTGGTGCTGAGAGCGGCCGAGTGGTGATTTGCACGAATTTGTGATCTTGGTGGTCTTTCTTCAGCTTCTCAGATGCTTCTGTCGGGAAACAGTCGATGCAGATGTAGCAGTCCTCGCATTGAGTGCAGTGATGGAAGCACCAATGGACTTGATCAAGGTATGGACGATGGGCTTTGGTTATCTCGCATATCTTGCATACGATTGGCATTTTTAGTTGTTCCCATGGTTTGCTTGATTCAATGACGTCGACGAAGTCAATCGCATCTGCATCTAGTTGTTTTCGTAAATTAGTTCGGTTCCAACCACCGGTTGCCCAATATTTATTTTGCTGGAGAGGCTTCAATCGTGGGCCTTGGCCAAGTGGGCCAGTCGTCTCAATTCGCTGCATTGTGAATTGTCTAGACGCAAGACTGGGACGTTCCTGACCGAGGCTCTTCGATTTCGGGGCCCGTACGATATTCAGTGGCTAGTGTAGAAAGGAGAATCGCGGCGGCTAGAACGTGATTGTTTAGATAAGCCTGCATATGGGAGTTGATGCCATCCAAGGAGGAGCCGCTGTCTGGCTGATTCTCAGATAGCAATGCAAATAGAATACAGGAGCGCGAGGGAATGAAGATATACTTGAAGCTCAGCTCCGTTAACTTGCATGTCGATGCGACCCTACATCATTTGACCCCTGGGGAAATGCTGGATTCTTTGGCCAAGTGGGAAACGTGACCTTGAGAATTGGATCGCCGAAGAATGGAGGCAGTGAGCCAGTGGACTTGTAGCCTCTCATGCAAAAGAATAACAGAACTATGCGTTTCAGACATGCCTTGGCGCTGGCTTATCGCTCTTTATCAGGTATGAAGGCGGTTTTCTGAACTTAAGAATCCAAGGTTCAGCTGCGGCTGAACCTCTCATGCAGATGGCAAGCAGCCGAGCCAATCCCACGCGGCCCGCCCCGATTTAGCCGCCCACTCTCATTCCTTCCCGTCTTCTCACCACTCCCAAATCGCAGACCACACGAGTCATTGAAGATATACTCCTCACTCCACATCTCAGCATACTTGACTTTATTTCAACCACCGCCAAGCCTCGGTCGGCGATCTTTACCTTCTCCATCTCATCCCATCCAATCTCACAGACGAACAGTGGGGTTTCCAGAGGTCGTATCTGCACCCCATAATTCACACCCACATTTCATGTCAACACTTGACTCACGATCGATCCATCTTTCAGAAAATTGGAACTCATACCCCACGAAGATCCACACCCCAAATCCACATCTAAAATCCACAATATGGCCGATCCTGAACTCAAATCTAACGACATCTTAAACGACATCACCAGTTCAATCGCATCAGACATGTCACCTCCATTCCCTCCGCCATTTCTAGCACATAACACAGACCTTGAAATTCTTCCTGAGCCCTTGCAACTCAGCCACGGCACAACGGAACACATATCCACGCTACCCTTCAGAAAGTGCAGTATCAGTACTAAGATAACTGATTTACGACGGTGTTGGTTTAGGGATGAGAGGGTAGGAGGAGATGATAAGAGAGAGGCGTGTGTGGTTGTCTTTGAGCTCGAGTTTGGAGAGCAGGTCGGGAACTCCGGACAGAGAATCACGGAGATGGGCATTTGGGTTTTGGTGGAGGAGGTTGATGAGGATGAGAATCAGGTGAGTTGATGTTATCACCCACATGAAAGAGAATTACACTGACTCTGAAACAGATACGGTCAAGTCAAAGAAACACCCCATCAATCACCCAGCCTCCCAACCCAGACCTCGCAATAAAAGCTATCTATCCCCGCTCAGCAAGCGGTCCCCTCACAACCCGCACCATCACCACATCTCTAACCACTGAGCTCAACCCCTCTTTCAACAATATCTCTATCGGCTCTCTCGGTATCACGCAAGAGAAATCCCACATCGAGCCGCACTGGGCGCGATTCACATCGACATCAGCCGGCACCCAAGGTACAAAGCTCACACTCACTGAAAACGCTCTGTTGAAAACCGGTATCCCGGAACGGTTGAGGTTCGCGATATTACTGCAGACGGATGGCTTGCCATTTGATGTCGAGATGAGGTTTAAAGGTGCGGCTAAGAGTTGGGGTGTTAAGGTTGGGGCGAAACAAATGTTGAGGGTGGGGAGTAAGTATCTTTGGTACAGGAGGGGCTTGGAGGAGGGAGATGGGGAAGCGAAGTTTGATGGAAATGCTGATTCGGACGGGTTTAAGAGGTGGGTAGCTGAGAAGACTGGGAATGTCTGGGCGGAGGGGGTGCAGTGAGAATGATTCCAGCGACTGACCGGCCATCATTTGTTACGTCCACTCGCACGTCACTCACTCCATCCACACTAACAGACAACACAAGCTTCTGATGAGAAGCTGTTCTCCAAAAGAGATGAGAACGACACGGGATGTTATGAGTAACGGGTGGAGATACGTATTGAGGTTTAAAGCTTGCTCTTCATCTGCGGCTGCTGCGACAATGATGTGCTGGAAAAGGGAGTCAAAACTCCACTCGAAGACGACGACGAAAGAGACTCGAGACTAAGTACAAACGAATTGGTATATGCACATCACATAACATCAACATAAAAACCACCTTCTCTGTCCCATCACCCCCACATCCCACTCCATCTATCTTTCTGATTTCCAACCCTCCTCATCGACACACACCATCCCAACCTTCCCAAACCTGACATTGAATCAGAACTCGAAACATGACTTACTTCTCATCCTCACCCTCCTTCTCATTCCCCTCCCATCCCCTACACATCTGCACAGCCTTCTCCCACCTCCCAAACCTCCTCTCCCTCTCCTTCCCATCGATCTTAGGCTGGAACACCGTCGTGCCGGCTGTATTCACGTTATTGAGTTCTTCGAAGGAGGACCAGACGCCGACGGCGAATCCGGCTGCGATGGCGGCGCCGAGGGCGGTGGTTTCGAGCATGCGGGGCCGGGAGACCGGGATGCCGGTTAGGTCTGCTTGGGTCTTTGGGGGACTGGTGTTAGATTTGAGGGTCTTTGGATTGGTTTGGAGGGGGAAAGGGAAGGTGGTGAAGAGGGAGAAGGGGAGAAGGGGAACAGGGGGAAAGGGAAGGGGAGGCATACCTGCATGCAAAGATCTGAATTCGTCATTCCGCCATCGACAGCTAACTCTGCGAGGGCATGTCCACTGTCTTTCTCCATGGCGTCCAGAATGGCTTTGGTTTGGAAACAGGTAGCCTCGAGTGTTGCACGTGCGATATGGCCTTTCTTGGTGTAGGCTGTGATGCCGACTGTAAGGGAGAAGGTTAGTCTGAAATAAGAGGGGAACCAACTGGGTGAGATGATATGAGAAAAGATAGAGGATAAGAACTCACAGATCGTCCCTCTAGCATCATCCATCCAATACGGCGCAAACAACCCACTGAACGCCGTAACGAAAACACACCCCCCATTATCCTCCACCGTCTCCGCCAACGTACTAATCTCCCTCGACTCCTTGATAAACCCAAAGTTATTCTGCAAAAACTTCACACTGGATCCAGCAACAGCAATACTGCCTTCAAGCGCATACTGCGGCTTTCCATCGAAATCATACGCTACCGTGCTGAGAAGTCCGTGAGTTGAGATGACGGGCTTGTCACCAACATGGTAGAGCAGAAAGCATCCCGTCCCATACGTATTCTTTGCTCTCCCAGGCGAAAATCCCTTCTGCCCAACAAGCGCAGCCGACTGATCCCCCAAACACCCCGTAATCGGCACACCCTTCAACACACCCGTCGTCAACGTCCCAAACGCCTCCGGATCAGAAGACCTCACGATCTTCGGCAAGTTCAACTTCTTCATATCGAAGCGGAAGAAATCCAGGAGTTGCTCGTCGTACTTGAGAGTGTGGATGTTCATGAACATGCTACGACTCGCATTCGTCGGGTCCGTGACGAAGACATTTTTCTTAGGACCGCCGTTCAGCCGATACACGACCCAAGCATCGATGGTTCCGAATGCAAGCGTACCTTTCGCATACGCGTCCGCTACTTTCGGCTCGTTCTCAATCAGCCAGAGGAGTTTGCCTACGGAGGGGTAAGTGGATAATGGTAGACCGCACAAGTCTTGTAGCTTGTCTGAGCCGAGACGGTTCTTGAGTTTTCGGACGAGGGCTTGAGTTCGCGTGTCGGTCCAGACGATGGCGTTGTAGAGGGGTTCCCCGGTCGTGGAGTCCCAAACGACGGTTGTTTCGCGCTGGTTGGTGAGGCCGACTGCTTTGATGGAGCGGGCGGAGTGGCCGTTGTCCTCGAAGGATTTGACGGCGCCTTCGATGCAGGTTTCGATTGAGGTTATGATTTCGAGGGGGTCGTGTTCGTGCCATCTGTGGAGGCTGTTAGTCTTTCATTTTCAAAACATGTTTTCCTCCATGATAGGTATGTAGATTCAGAATACGGATTCTGAGGATGTTTAATATGAGAGAAAATGGAAGGGAAATCTCACCCTGGCTGAGGATAATACTGCTTAAACTCAACCTGATGCGAAGCAACTGGTTCACCATCGCGATTGAAGATCAAGAATCGAGTACTGGTTGTTCCCTGATCAATTGATCCCACATACGCCTCATGCGGAGAGACGAGGACGGGAGAGTCGCCTGTCATTGTGAAAACTCGAAAGTCTCAAAATCTCAAGTCAAAGTCGAAAGGAATGAGATGAGATGAGATCAGAGAGAAGCAATCGAGAAGTGTCGAGGAATAATGCAACTTTGAGTGAGAGGTAGGACTATATACACAATACAGCTTCTGGAGGACTGGAGACGTTGGGAGCTGCAGAGCTTGAGATCTGGAGAAGATGGAGGGAATGGAGATGAGGGGATGGAGATCAAGAGCTGGGGTAGCTACCACCAGCTTCTTTATCTACACCCCGCATTCCCCTCTGGACCCTTGAAGACAGCTGCATGTGATCGACCTTGTCAAGTTCGAGGGGGGATAGATAGACCGAAGTGTCTACTGAATGTAGAAATACACCGAGTTGGTTTGACACTTGCTAGAGGAGGGGGAGGGGGAAGACGGGGAGGGCACTACACCTGTAAGCTAGGAAGATGAGGATCGATCTGGGTATCAGGTGCAGATGAGGGGTTCGAGACGTGAGGTGTAATAAGCGAGGAACTTGGAAGGTGGCGGGCGGGTTGATGTCCGTTGGTAAACGAATGGGATGGTATGGGGATGGTATGGTATGGTATGGTATGCAGCTCTGATCTTTTGGAGTAGGTGGGTGGTAAGTGGGAAAGAGGCGTATGCTTGGTTGGACTAGTCTCGGCCATACTAGACGCCTCCTTCGTCAGGTCAGGTTCAAGGATCCAAGATGACGGAACGCCGTCCGCTGTTAGTTCGGGGTTTAGTATGTTTGTAAATTTACTGTTATCTTGAATTTACACCATTTTGATTTTCATAAATCATCTATTCGGAGTATCTGCTCCTTTTCGCTTCGTTCTCGTTTTATGTCTTGGCGTGATATTCGTATACTATGCAAAGCGTTGATATACTCGCTGGATGTATTCAAGCCTCATCGATACCTGATATGGACCCTCCAATGCATCCGGCCTTGAGACAAAGACATGTAGCCTAAACTTCCGTAAAGCCTCGATACCCTACGTATCACAAAATGCAGTGCGGCTTTGACAACTACCCGCACGTGTCACATGTATCTCACTGTACCTTCCTTGACTACCTGGGCAGTGCATAATAGCTGCAAGAGAAAAGAATTCTGGGGCTCCAGTCGGAGAGAAGGAGGAGAAAAGGGGGATATCATTTGATACCCTGCATACAGTGGGACTCGTATTATCGTATGACAAGAGAGAAAGAAAGCCAACATTTTGATGCAGAGGCAGTGTATCCGCATAGCATCGGGGAATGCTCGATAGGGGTAGGCTAACGTCAAAGACTACTTTTCTTGTCGGGTCTGCCAACATCTTGGGGTCTCCATATTTACGAAGACAATTGGACTTGTGGTTGTATCCACCAGCATGTGTCTTTTCTGGAGTATCCGGGTCAGACGGTAAGAAGCACTGGATTCTCGTAGTTGAGATGTTAAAGTGCTGCGCCGCCGGACCGAGGGCTTGGGTTGGTATAGTTGAGGGGTTAGAGAAGTGGGAGAGGCTGGAAGCTGTGGGGATCAGCTCGAAGGGCTAGAAGAAAAAGGGAATTCTACCGAATGGGATTGTCAGGAAATGTCCAATGTTGTGGAGTGGAGGCGGAGATCAAAGTTGAGGATTAGTAGCAGTAAGCAGCTTGTGATAGCTTTGTTGTCAAATGTTGCGGAGAGTTGAGATGAGATGAAAATTCAAGTGTATGTTGAGGTGAGACGGGGAACGGATGTTAGCATTTGCATTGGCAGTGGCAGTGGCATCGGCATCATTGTCTTGGGTTGACGTTACGGTGTTCACGGTGTTCGTCGGCATCAACCCAGGCAGACCCGTCCCTGTCCAGTATTTACCCGCTCCCTGTCGCTCTCTGTAACTCCCTGTACCTCCCCTCCCCGTTCTCTCTTCCCTGTGTTCCGACCCACACTAACCCCGGATCAGCACAGCGGGGAAAACTACTGCCCACATTGGGGTCTAGATGCCTGCAAGATGCCTGTAACTTCTTCCCCACTCGGCTTCGGCTTCTCTGAATTGAGGGGTTTTCACGTTCTCGCTAAGCAGCCACATCGCGCCACCGTGCTGCAAGGACTGCAAGCCTCTTTTCCCGCAATTCTCTTGACCTCACCAAACCACGGCCACGAGGCTGAAGGGTTCTGGTCTCAGCACAGGCAGTACAGTGCAGGGCAGCGCATAGTACGACAATGGCCAGCGCCAGCAAATATAGCACACAAAGACGCAGCAGTCTGGATGCTTTCATGCATGCTCTTTTGACTACTGCTGCCCCCTAAATGTCATGCATTCCCTATCTCCTCCCCGCTGCAGGTTCTGTTGCTTCATCCTCTTACTTCTGATCCTTCGGGAACCCCGGCCTGCCTTCAATGGTCGCTCACTTCTCTAGCTGCAGCCTCCCTTGGACTGCTCTCTCACTGGACAGTATCAGGATCGTTCGTTCGGGACAAGGCAGTAGCTTTGTCTTCGAATTCAACGGCTTCCAGGTTCTAGGGAGGGGAAGTTAGTGGCAGAGACTTGGGAGGCAAGCCAAAGCGGGGAAGCCCAGACCCAGCACCAGCTCAGTCTTCATCGCGCAGTTTGTTGGTTGGCTCTGCCTCTTTCTACGTAAGCCGGGTACGGGCAAGGCTTTACCACTTCACTACTGCTGCTACCACTGCATGCCATTTCGATTGCTACGGCTGCTGAGGATACCAGCATGGTACACCCGCACGGTTACCAGCGCCATCGATTAGGTTGGCTGCTGAAGTATCACTGCCTGGGTATCTGCCGAGTCCCCCTTGTTCTGCTCTGCTCTTTTGTTCTGTTGTTCAATTTCATCACTTCTGTCAGTTGCCGCTTTGTACTGTACAATTTCGAATCATACCCGCCTTCGTACAACCCCCCGCTTGCCAGCAGTAAGCATCGCACCTCAGAACCTCAACATCCATCTGAGATTCAACCTCTCGGTCGAGTGACCGATTGTAGCGCTGACTGTGCCTCTCGGATTCAAGGGAGAGGCAAATCTGGCCACCAGATCGCGGGGTCGACGTTGACGTACTAAGTTTGGCAAGTAGCCGTGGATGACGGCGTGATTTCGCGCCAAGTATCATCCAATGTCACCCTAAAGTCCGTAGCTAAGAAGGACAAGATCAATGGCTTCCTTCTATTTGCCAATCGAAGACGCGAAGTTGTTACGAAGAATGGATTACCGTTTCCAAGTGCCACCCTGGGCGTAAAGAGGCTTTTCTCTGGCGCGCGTATCTTGTGATCTTTCCAGGGGGTCGGTGACTACACTTGACGAAACACGGACTTCATACCGCTCAGAAGACAACTTCCTTTTCGGGCTGGGCCTGGATGCAGAACAGTTGCCTATCTTCTTTGTTACAGTCGTCTTGCATAGTGGAGTTCTTTTTTCGACTTGGGATTTCGTCGTACAAGACTTACCTCGGTCTAAGATCTATCATAGCATATGAAGAAATTTTACTTGACCAACTAAATGTAATCTTATCTCTATCCAGTCACTAGTCTGCCATTTTCCAGGTTTCGAACAAGGTTCACAGCAGGCTCGTACCACTATGGTGAACTAAGTTGTTGGTATATCGTGTGGTTGGGCGGAATGCCGCCGACGATGCCTTGATGCACGCCTCTTTGAGTCAAGATTGACCCCATGTCACGTTGCTCACCTGTCATTTCAATGCTTTGAACAGGATATCCTTGTAATCTGCAGAATCTCCCCGATGAGAAGTAGACCAGCAGACGTTCGGTCCTCTTGTGCTAAGTTGGGTGGCCAGATCCGTCTGGCTCCAATCTTGCTCTCAGGAGCGCTTTTTCTCGCTATCATCACGCTTCTCCTCATCCCATCTCACGCTACGAGCCAAGGTCTTCTATCTCCACTTCAGCTATCTGCTTGAAAGGCAACATCGGAGTCGGTGTATTTCTACTTGTGGCATGGTCTCTCTTTGAGCTGCGAATACCTAACATTGCACGGCAGCTACCAACGTCTGACACAATTGGATTGTCTCTATATCTAGTTCCGGATCATCCATATTCTTCTACCTGTCAAAGTGTCGATCACCATTACAAGCTATTCAGATCATCCACTACTATAATATCTCCTGAAGTTCTTCATTGAATTCGACATCTCACGAAGCATCCTCAACAGACTAAATCAGAAGTCAACATGACAGACACCAAAGCAACTTCGCTGCCCAGTCCATCAGTCTCCCACGATGAATTCGCAGCTCATCTAAACGACCATGCCGAATCCTCCCACTCGGCACACAAGGATACTATGAGTGAGAAGGAGATTCAAGAAGCATATGGGGAACACGGCCCAGGGATTGATCACGAAATTCCCCAGAAAGATGCCATTCCAGCTCGTCCAGACTTGTGGTGGAGTCGCATGCGCCATCAGTTCCGCGAGCCTCTCTCCGAGTTCTTTGGTGTTTTCATCTTGATCTTATTTGGTGATGGGTAGGTTTCTGTTTTCCAGAAAAAGCAAACCCTCGGCTAACATCTAAACAGAGTCGTTGCTCAAGTTGTCCTCAGTCGAGGAGAGAAAGGAGACTATCAATCTATTTCTTGGGGATGGGGGTACATACTGGCAGTTTACCATCAACAATACACATACTAACATCTGTATAGTATCGGCGTCATGTTAGGAGTCTACGCATCGGGGGTTCGTACCATCTCCCTTCCCTCTCGTTCATCGGCTTCCCCGCAAACCATCAAAACTCGGAATTACATCTACTAACAGCCATATAGGTCAGTGGCGCACATATCAACCCCGCAGTTACCTTCGCAAACTGGTAAGCTCAGTCCAATCCCTTCTGCCTCCATATTCCCAAAATATCTGCACGTCCAACAGAAACTCTTGATATCAAATCAAGACCCCCCTCCCCCACAGCCAAGAAGTAAGCAAACCGAGCTAACACCGAGATTGCAGCGTCTACCGCAAATTCCCATGGCGCAAGTTCCCCGTCTACATGCTTGCGCAAATCCTAGGAGCTTTCTGCGCCTCCGGCGTCGTGTATGGTAAGCTGAGCCATTACTGTTCACCTACCCCTCTTTTCTTATTTCCGTTCGTTTTGGTTTCGCTTATGCAGACCCTTGAAAACATCCTGGGGCGTCTGGGGTGTCTGGGGTGTGTCAGCTTCCCCCACTCACACCCCACACATGCCAATTTATCTCCAGTCCATACGGACCTCACCTGGGCATGTCTCGATCACAGTGTATCGCACATGCGACTTCATCTCATCTCATCTCACCCCATCCCAACCTAAAGTAACTTTTTCAAAGCACAATGGCTAACCCCCTGCCCCCCTTTGCACAGCAAACTACAAATCCGCCATAACCCAATTCGAAGGCGGCGCCTCCATCCGCACCGTCCCGGGCTTCTCTGAAAATGCCACGGCAGGAATCTTCTGCACCTACCCGGCCGAATTCATGACGCGAACAGGAATGTTCTTCTCGGAATTCATCGCCTCCACCATCCTCATGTTCTGCATCTACTCTCTACAAGATAACGGGAATCTCGGAGCGGGCAATCTTACGCCTTTGGGACTGTTCTTTGTCATTTTTGGGATTGGTGCGTGTTTTGGATGGGAGACGGGGTATGCGATTAATTTGGCGAGGGATTTCGGTATGTGGTCTCAGCTTTGCTCTGGGTCTGTGAGGATGATAAGTGCTGATGAGATATGCAAATAGGTCCTCGTCTAATGTCCTATGCTCTCGGCTACGGTCACGAAGTCTGGTCTGCAGGCGGCTACTACTTCTGGATCCCAATGGTAGCGCCGTTCTTCGGCTGTCTCTTCGGTGGCTGGCTATACGACGTCTTTATCTTTACTGGTATGTTCCCTCTTCCATTCCTTTTACCCTCTCCTTTCCAATTGCACGTCCGAGCTTGTGCACGTTTTGATTGATGCGAGGATGAGGGCTAATGTGTGTGTTTTTGATATAGGCGATTCGCCGATTAATACTCCATGGTGGGGATTCAAGGCCATGCTTGGCATGAGCTCGAAGAAAGTCAAGACTTCGCACGTCTGAGTCTAAGTCCGACTCTGGGTCATGCGTTCGCGCTCTCTCTCTCTCACGACACTCTACGGTAACGAATTTGGACTGGACGAATCACACGGCTTGGACGAACTTGATGGCAGCGACAATCTCACGACTATGATCGGCCGTACGAGCGGTCGGATTCCTGATGATTGATTGGATGGACGTGAATCATGTATGACGAGGAGAAGTTTTGGTGGAGCGGGGTCTGCCTTTGTGCTGCAATGTTTACTATGAGAGGTTTGATAGTCAGGGAGGGAAGGGAGGTGGATGACGGAGTTGGAGTGGAGTGGCTACCTAGGCGAATATTTCCGCGCATACGATGAGGGGGTTTCGTAATTGGCTTGGAAGGTTGACTTCATGAACTCTGTGTTAGGGAGAGATGCAATAGGAAATACCAAGATGGGAAGGAAATCGAGTAGTGACTGTAGATCAAAATGAAAGGTTCGAAACTAAATGATATCTATGCCAGGATACCGAGTCAATGTTCAATCCTGATCGAAGCAAGAGACTCGTTCTTTCTAGTTTCTTCATCGGATTATCCTCTGACGCCATTTTCTATAACTTATCCCCCCCTCCCCCTTCGTATCACCTAGATCATTCCGCCAGAGTATTCTCCAACAAAAACATAAATTGGTGGATTAGATCAGCGTGATCACCAGCACGACAATCTCTCCTCCTCATACCCATCACCTTTCAAGCCTCCGGCTCGGTACCGAATTCACTATCCTTCCCCTTCCTCGCGAGTTTCTAAGACACTCGAATCGGGTTCTTTAAAGTCAGGCAGTCAGGCTTTTGCAATATGGCGTAGCATCAACGAAGACTCTGATAGCTGTCAAAGTCTTGATAGGGTGGGTGTACCGGGGGTATTGTCTTCTATCTCCCCGTTATCCTCAAGGTGTCAGATAGAGTCCTTCTTTGGATGGCGCGCTCATTTCATCACTGGTGATCGCCCATTGTACGACATCCGGACCGAGTCCAACCATCATGTCAATGTCACGTCGAGACACTTTGGTGCTTATTATTGGGGCAGCGTTTTGGGCGGTTGGTATTTATATAAAGATTACATACGTACGGGCAGGATACACCCGTGTGTATAAACATCTACCCTGGTTCTGGAAGGTACTAGGGTTGGGGCGTTTGGTGAACCTCATAGCCTCATAACCTTCTTGACCTTCATTATATCGGACGACTATCATCACAGTGCTGATTGCTGGCTTCGACAACATATTTAGAGCTGCACTGACTGATTTGTGAAATTTGTCAGAGACTCAGAGATGTTGGTAGCGCGGTTGATATTACTGGTAAGTGAAAACCTCCCAATTTGAGTGTTTGGATGGCTCATCACAGAATAAAAAGTATCCGGATCCATACTGAACGATATAATAGACAGGGGCCTGAAGTTTGGGTTCAGTCCCGAGGGCATCTCCAACCTCGCATCATCAACGTTCTCGCTTTCGAAATCTGATCTAGCTGTACTTCACAACTCATTTTACAGTTTAGCGCGAATCAAGAAAGGTACGTTTACATTCCATCAGCCCAGGATCAACCATCACTCCCATTCGACAATGCCATATGCTGCTGCTTCATGATATTCATATCAATGACTTGACCGTGCAGATAGCTACTATCAAGTCTTTTCAATGAATCTGTAAAGCGCTTCAGGTAGATCTGGGCGCTGCGGACGATCTCCATTTGTACTTCTTCGCCAGTTGGCTGGAAATCGAGAAGTGATGCTGCTATTTGTCGGACTTTAAGAATCTAGATTCCTGTCAGCACAAGTGATATGTAACCAGGTTCGGAGGCCATTACCAGAGCATGTCCATTAGGCTCTATAAACTCCTCTTCAATTCCATCCAACACTGCCAACAGTTTCCTACAAACCTCCTCCCTCATCTCCCAAATTTCCTTCGGTCCAAGCGCCCCTTCAACCTCCGTCTTAGAGGCCATACTCAATCTTTCAATTAGCACATTCTGCATCCACAAATGCTCAACATGCATATTCGCTCTCACGGTCTCGATCTGCCTCTCCCTCAGCCCACCGGCACCCCCCTTCAAACCCGCAACATACCCCGGGCTCAACTGCGGTGGTAAGCCCTGCAAACAATCCCTTACTTTCCTCAACCGATCCTGAAATACCAGCAATCTCGGCGCCGTCCTAATCATCCTCCCACACACACACGAGCCGAGTTTGTCGGCGAAATGATTAGACAGATGACCCGACGTGACGGCTTTCGGCTGCGTAGGATCTTTCGAGATAGCTACCATGGTCTTCATAAGCTTTGTCGTGTCGCAAAAACCGGCTGTGATTTGCAGCTCGGCTAGAGGTGGCACGTTGACGGTCTGGGCAGTGATGTACTCGTCGTCGATGGGCAGAATTTGTAGGTTCTCGGCATCAGCTTGCTCGAAGACTGACCGATCGGACAAAGTCTCTAGGGACTCGCCTGTGATACGCAGACAGCTGATTGAGAAATCAGCAAGCAATCATCACACTGGGCGGAGCCGAAACAATAAATTCGAAACGAGATAGAGCAGAAAGTCGGTGGGTGATGAGAAGATAAACCCACATATGCGCCGCAACCATGATCCAGAAAGCTTTCTTCCTCAGCTGCATCTCGATCGGATTCGAATATTTCCCAAGCCGATGATGACCGACAAGTTCAATAATGATTGCCGTCGCCTCCGCCTTGTACATTCTAGCACTGCTACTCTGACCAATACAAGCATGGGACATGAACAACGTGCATGCCAAGCCCCAGTCCGTCATCGTCAAATTCTCATGGAAATCCGGATCACGGTGTCTCTGCACCACGAGGTGAACTCGCTTGACGAATTCGCAGATCGTTGGGTACGCAGCTCTGAATCGGGCCGACATGGATTGGTAGTGGGCAAATCGACGCGGTAAGACTGCTGAGACTGTTGCGCAAAGTGAGATGATGAAGCAGAAGAATTTCGCGTCGGTGGAGTACAGCTTCTCCGAGAGTTGTTTTTTAAACGTTGGGATGTGGACGAGCGGATGGATCGGATATTGCCGCTCTAGGTAGTCTTCGATTATCTGTTCGAAAATCTCAGGCGGACAGATGATGTCTATCGGAGGTATCGATTCTGGAGTCAAGATCTCGGTACTCAGAGAGCTGGTCCTCTCACCTTTCTGTTGTTGTCCGTTCAATGGAGTGCTGTATCCGCTCACATTATTATGTCTGGGACCAAGTAAGCCACAATCTGGATTGAAAAGCAAAAGACTCACTTTTTCGGCCGGGGACCCCGTCGATTCGCAGGTAAATCAAAAGTACAATGCGACCCCAAACTTCGACAAGCCTTACACTGTATCTGCGGCTCGATCTGTCCTCCATCCCTCTCACATCTCATCTTCCTCCTCCGACACGCATCACAAGCGTGCGTGACATTGGTCCTCTCCTTCTTCTCCATCTCCAATCCAACAATACCGACTTTCGATCACAGATGCACGCAAATGTGAAGTCGATGTCACCTCATGGGAGTGCCAGAATGCTGATTGACCGCACATGGTGCCAGACGCAGGTACAAAAGTTATCTCGTTGACAGCATTGAACTATCGACGGATGAAGGAAAGTGCTTCATTAATGTTTCGGCATACTCCCCGCTCGTAGCTCGTGTCATCGGTACTCTAGTTTGGTGTTTAGCCAATAGACTTTCAGATCACGATAATGCACTAGGTTAGATCCCGGGGTCCAGGTTGAAGTTGATCGACGGCCAAACTCTAAATAGCCAAGGTTGTTGAAAATCCTCAAGGATTCAATTATTGAAATTACGTGCAGGAGAGCTTGGCCTCATATGCGATTAGAATACACATACTTAGTAAGATCCAAATGAGTTTTGACCACATTGAATTGAGAAAATAAACGTTGAAAGTTGACTGTAAGCTGATTGTCGACAGACATGAATTTTCGCATTTTGACACAGACGGAGCCTTGGTCTGATTCCTGGACCGCGGCATAGGTCCAAGCTCGAAGCCGCCTTTGACACGCAATTTCGCAAAGTCAAACCGGCTCTGGGGTGGAGGTCTGAGAGAAAAGGTCAAAGATTGGGACGAGATCGTGCGAGCTCGCATTTCAAAGCGTCTGTATTCAACCGATGGCGTAACAAATCCAAAGTAATCCGATTTGCTCTCGAATCATCTTATTCAAATCTTAGGAACACGTGGCGTCGTCGCTCTCTTATCCGTCGCAACACTATCACTTGACTCCCCTCTTCGGACCTCATCAGTCTTCCCATCGAAAATCTCTGCAATCTCCTCGAGCGAATGTCCTTTCGTTTCGGGGTAGCAAAAATACACAATCGCCAAAAGCAAAGCAAGCAAACAACAAAACACTATGTAGTACTTCCACCCGATATCCACCATGGCAATCGGATTGACAAATTGACCCAGTATCAACCCACAATATGCTGACGAGAGCGTGATGGACAATCCTCGTGCTCGCAGGGTGTATGGGAAGATCTCCGCGGGGTATGCCCACAATAATGGAGTCCAAGCGATGTCGTAGAAGAAGTAGTAAATAAATATGAATGCGAGGACTGCATACCCCGCTGTTTGATTATTGTCTCGAGCGAAGACGCTGTTCAGCGCTGTCCAGCAAATATACGACATCAACATGCCGATAGTCGAGATCAAGAAGAGTGTCCGTCTTCCTAAGCGATCGACCATCATGGCACCAGCGACGACTGAAATCGTCCAATTGAAAATTTGAAGCATGCCGTTGATGAGAGTCTGAGAGGCCGTAGCCTTGATGCCGATGGTGTCGAGGACAAGGGTGAGATAGTAGGCTACCACTCCATTCCCGCTCCATTGTGCGAAGAACCCAAGAGTAACGGCAATGAATGTTCGCCTTCGATTCGAAGCCGTACGGATGCAGTCCATGTATGAACTTTGGGACATCGCTGTACTCTCTGCTCGAATGGCTGTCTCGATCTCGGCTAATTCGAAGTCGACCAATGGGGAGTCCTTGTCGTCAGGTGAGTGATACTTGGTGAGGATCTCGCGAGCTAGGTTATATTGCCCATGGGCGATGAGCCATCTGACAGTGTTAGTGGTTTTTGGAAGGCTTCGTCGGTATTGCATACCTTGGTGACTCTGGAACCCAGTAGAAGCAACACAGCTGGATCAGCGGGAAAGCACCTTGAAGTGTTGAAGGAATCCTCCAGGCCCAGGTAGACTGAAGTCTGAACGTTCCGTACGTTGACCAGGCTGCAAAGACACTTCCGAGGTACTGCCAACGTTAGCACGCGAGCTCATTGGGGATTGCAAAGGCTTACGAAGAACGTGTTATATAGCGCAGTCAGCTTTCCCCTCTGAGTCGGATAGGCAAGCTCACATATCAGCAGCGGGGATGGCAGCAAAATGAAAGCGGTTGCCAAGCCTAAAATGAGGCGAGAAATGATAAACATCGACAGTGTCTGAGCTCCTCCTTGAATGCCTGCTCCCAGGATGAGAAAGAAGAATCCGACATGCATCGATTTTCGTCTCCCATAACGATCTGAGATCCAGGCCGCAGGTGACAGACCGAGAAGCTTCCCGATCGGATAGATGGCATTGATTATGCCGAGCAAGGAGGCATTTGGAAAGTCAAAATATGATTTCCACTGAGGCAGACTTTGTAGGCCATTCATCATTGCACCTGGCACCAGTCAGAGAAACTCGAATCACGAAGCTGTGACGGAGGCTTACTGTCAAATCCTACTGTTGAAGCGGAGAAGAGGGGCACCAAAAGAATCAAGTTGAGACGAATGAGATGTCCTGTCCTGTACCACGGTTTCGGATTTGCTGGCAAAACCTAGAATGATCAGTTTCTGGGATCCTTTGAGGGCTTTATGATGACTTACAGCAAGCAGCTCAGGGCCCACTGCGGAACACTGGCTTCGTCGAGTCTGTCGCTGGAAGAGGCCCATTTTGTCTCTTGGATTTAGATCTGAAGAAGGCAAGAAGGAAAACCTGAAGCTCGGGACTTTTTGAGTGATGAAGGATACTTTGTTGAAATGCAGTCAGTCCGGTCAAATCCCTCGCCATATATACTTCCTCGTGAGTTCTGTTCAAGACCGTTCGTCCTACCCCTGCATCTCAGGCGGTCAACTTCATAGCTGCGCCCTGATGACAGACATGTTTCCCGCTGACTACAACGTCAGCGTCTCGTTCTTGACACTATTGAGCATCGTTATTGCAGAGAGAGGTAGGGTCAAACTGATGTTGTGTGTCGTGGGGGCTTGCAATTGAGGAGTTCCAGAAAACTCGGCTTTCTTAGGTTTGCAAGGGTTGACTCGGATGACTCCGAATGTAGACTAGGAAGCCTTGTCCCGACCTGAACTTTTGTGAGGGGCAGAGCCAATGGTCATGCAAGAGGCTGTCATCAGGAGGAGGTTCCAACGGCTCGGCACCGACACTGGGGCTGAAGTCCTGGCGGTTGTGCACAAGAATTTTTGGTTTTTCAGGCTCCCACAGGCTTGGCCATACTTTGGCATAAGCCGGGATGACTCGTGAAGGAATTTTTGAGTAGATAACTGGCTTTGTAACGGAGGACTCTCCGATTTCTCACGATCATTCCAAACACTTGCCTTGCGGGGAAGAGGCAAAACCCCGCGGCGATTCGGTGATTGAAACACCAAGAAAAATTCGAAGCGGTGAGCGCGCGGAGTTGATGGGAATCAAGAAATGACACCATCCTCAGCGTACAGCGAAGAATACCAAATAGAAAAGCTGATGAGAAGAAGATCGGGAAAGAAAGTAAAGATCGAAGCGAAAAATACGATGAGGCTGATCAAGATATTGTCGTTCGTCGTCGTCAGGTCAACTCAAGGTCGTATCCAGGCTGCACAAGCATGAGTAATCACATTGCAGTGCAGTTGCGACAGGCTCATTGGATACGGCATTACCATCAGTACCGCATTGCTATTATTCAGCAGGCATTTTTGGCACTCTGGAAATGACATAATGGTCCTGGAGCCCCCAAACTCGTATTTCACTGGTTGGGATTGAGCAGGTCCACAGCGACATCAGTTTAGCGAGCAAGCCCCTGAAAATAACAGTTCATCACTACTACTTTAGCGAGTAGCCCCCTGAACGACACAAAGAGAGGCAAAGTTGAATCGTAAATCATGTTCATAACAGTATTCACAGTTTATAATAAGAAAAAAGCCAAACCACACTCGCTTCTAACACCATGCTGTCTCAACTCCTCGCAAAATAGCAAATGCATACAAATACAAGTCCGCTCAACACCATGCCTGCACGGAACCCCTTAACCCCCTCGCTAGACTCTATTGACATTCTTCAAAAAATCACATTGGATGAGTGTATGGCTTAGTGGAGCAGTCTCACTGAGGAGTACATGCCTGGCTCACGGTGCATCCATCAACACTCTGATCCACGACCCCAACGCCACAGCCAGGACCAACACTGAGTTGAGCAGAGCATGCAGCGCCAGATGCATTCTGACCCGTTGCTCCAACAGTTGAACCGACAAGAACGTTGTTGAGAAGTTGGGTCGACTTGTCGGCGAAGACGACGGTGCATTGGCAGGTACCTTTGACGGGGGTGGGAACGGGAACGGGAACTGGCACTGGGGCTGGGACGGGAGCTGGTGCTGGTGCTGGGACAGGGACGGGTACCTGAAGGCTTTGTTAGAAAGAATTCTAAAACAGGCGGTGCAAATGCAAAGACGAGGAGATGAGAAGTCACTCACGGGAACTGGAGCTGGAGCCGGCACTGGGGCAGGAACTGGGACTGGGAATGGAAGTGGAAGTGGAATTGGCAGTGGCTTCTTGTGCCCAAAGGTAGCCGTTTCTTGAGTTCCACCTGCTTGTGGATCGGGCGAAGCAGAAGCTGCAGCTGGATCTGTGCCATCTGGGAATGGAAGTGCGGTGGCGATCGAGGCGAGTGCTGCCAGTATGAAGATGAGATAATTGGCAAGCATATTGAGTGGTGGTGTGATAGAGGTCTGGCAATAGGCTTTGGAGTGTCGAGTGCTAGCGAGGAGGCAGAGATTAGGTGATTATGTGGATGGCTGAAGAGTGAATGTAGATTTGAGTTGTGGATGATGAGAGAAGAATGTCTCAATGTGGGCTGAGGACAGACTTTATGCAATTCTGGGCATGATAGTTAACAACAATCGTCATGCCCTTCAATGCAGGAACAACATACAAAATCCAGATTATCGTGAGGCTCTGGACATTTCCAAGGACCATGCATGTCAATCTTGCGAAATGTGGGTAGATCTATATCTCTAATCGCGATAAGAACCTAATATGAGATGAGTGGGAGTCATTCGCAATCGCCAAGTCGATATCGCGGAGAGACTAGCCCGAATCCGTGGACGAAAATCAAGCATACTTCAGACGAAATATGTGGCATGACGACATGACCAAAATATCAGAGGAAAGGCGAAGAATACGATGCGAGGATGAGACTTTTCGGTTGTGGAAAATCTGACGCCCGGATGAAACTCCGTGTGCCATCTCGCCTCGCAAGATGTCTCGTTTAGCTTTATGAGCCTCTTTGGACGACAGAGGGGACAGGTGACAACGGGACTCTTTTTCAATGGCCGATTAGACTGGACCGAGCCTTGAAATGTTGCGAAGGTGGCACAAAATAAGCGTACGGCTGAAAGTGAAATGCCATGAACCACTCAGGTATTGTTCGTAATCTATCTCCGTCAGAACCTGAGGGAGCTCTCGCAAGTTTCACATAAAACTATGTTGAAGATCAGTAAACAGTAATGCCTGAATCATTACAGTCAAGTGCATACGTTTGATTGGTAGTGGCTGGTGGTGCTATACGGTTCCAGTCAAGACTTCTCCTTACGCCAATCTGTCTAATGTTCTGCAAAGGCGGAAATGACATCACGAACACTTCATCCAAAGTTGACCCGTAGGAAGTCAGTGTCAGATATCTCTGCTTGGTTTTTGAAAGTGTTGTTCTTCGCTAGTGAACAAAATGATCGATCCCTCTTTAGAAACTTGATCTTATATTTATCTCTTCAAGCGACTTCTGCTTGGCGACATTGCTGGAAAACACGAACACGAACCGAGCATCTTCCCAAAACGACTGTCATGTGCCTGCTATCGGACCACATGATTACACCGAAAGAGTTTTTCCTCGGCTGGGCAGTATAGTGTACCGAGGCATATTTGTCTAGACTTGTCGCTGAGAGCAGATGAGGCGAGCCTTTTGTCTTATCCTCAGTTTCGACTGGTCGACAGATGGATAAAGTTAAAGTTGTCTGATGACATGACGTCCTTCAGGTGAGAGTCGGGCTGAAATCCACCTCGAAGTCTACCATGGAACTGTCTCCTCAAACACTTCTTTCAGAATTGATCCGTTGTCATCCTTCCCTCCAAGCTTTGCAGCCCTCATATACCGAATAAACGCACCGCCTCCTTCTTCTGCGAGCTTCGGCTCAATCATACAGATCCTCTTCCAGCTCGGAATGTCCGATGAACAACTCACAGCCCCAAGGTCTCTCTCCTCGAGCATCATGATAATGCGACCAGTTCTAGCGCAGATCTCACTATCCCAAAAGCCATCCCTGCAAGCTGCTCGCTCGAGTATGTCAATGGCTTTGCGCCTCAGGTGAGGATTCCGACACCAAGTCACCACACAGAAAAGTGGATTGACGAAGCCAGTGTCTGGCATAAATCGTGGGGCCATGGTTCCTGTGATTGGAGAGGATGAAAGAGCCGTATCGACGATTGACTCGGAGATGGAGACAACAGATTCGAAGTCAGCCTCGTATCGATCCCATACCATCTCTTCATACTCTCTCGCCTCAGCTGGCTCGACGTCCAAGATAGTAGCAATGGTGATCTGGACCACTTTCAGCACCCGGATCCGCTCCGTTATGTAAGGATCGAGTCTTGAGCTCTCTCGGTTTTGATAGCGATGAAATTCTTGAGACCAATGTTCCAGAGCGGATCTCAGTCTCTCCAGCTCCTGTAGATGTTGTTGACGAAGTCGTTCCTAAAGAGCACCAGTTGGACACATCCAGGATACACGAACGAGCTGAATCCCGCAGTGAGGATTTCACTTAAACTATCGTTGATTTTGTCAAGGGAGGAATGGGCCGAATCGAAATGAGACGAAACTTCGGGGCCTTCGAGAACGAGAGGTCGGGTTATGACTATTTGGCTTGCGGTCACGTCGAGGCGGGTGAACATTTTGACAAGAAGAGACGTCGGAACATATGTATCCCCAGATTTTGCAGAATGTTCTCGGGTTGTCTGTCTAGAGAGCAGCTGCGAGAGTATCTGAATTCCTCCATCGATGTGCCGAAGTGCAGCGCCGTAGTATCCTCGAAGGTTCTGTCCGATCAGCCAAAGTCTACGACAGACAGAGATGACGCACCTCAAAATTGACAAACAATATACAGACTATCAAAGCTACCTTAGAAGCATTTTCACTGCCGCCGTCTTTCAAGATAAGAGCAAACGCTGAGAGGTAGTGTTTCAGTGCAGGGTTGTCTTCCGAGAGCGCAAACTTCGTGGTGTAGGCACCACGGAATCGGAATTGCTCATAGAGGGAGCCCACGGTTATCGAAGTTGTTTGATTGCAGCTTCATGGTGGCAACCCTGGAGAACGTATCGGCTCCAATACGTCGAGTCGAAAGCTGCCGACAAGTCTTGCAGGGCATATGATCGAAAGAAGTCGAAGTACCGGCTGTCCACTCCCTGGACATCTTGATTCGGTGCCGTCAGAATTAAAGACGAAGCATTGGGAGACGAGTTGCTCTTCCGTTTCGCTCTCTGTTTTGGAGGGGCGTATCCATCGCATGTCCAGCCTGTACTCAGGCATCTTCGACAATTTGGCTTCGTCTCATCACAATTCACGTGTCGTATCCTAGAGAAATCTTTAGTCCAAAGATAGGGAACATAATTGGGGATCTTTGAAATAATTCTGATCCAAGACTGTAAATTCACTTGCAAGTTATGCATCCCGTCGAAGCTCTACCGAGGGACCTTCTTTGACGTACAGGTATCGGAATGGGAGCATCCATGCCCTTCTCCCAACTATCAAATCGACCGTGAGGTCTTGACATGACTTTCCAGCATGAACTTATGCAAATATGAGGCACAGCCAGTAGAAGTTAAATGATATGACATCCTAGAAACGTCAATATCGAAGTCAAGGAAGCGCTTTGGGTTGCGGAAAGATCATCCGACACTAGGAAGACTTAAGCTGGAAGGAGTCAAGATGTGGGAAACTAAAGGCTTAGCATCTCCAGATACAACGTGATTCAGATCTTGAACATCATTTTCGGTTTGACCAATAAAGAGTGCTGAAGCATTTGAGCATGCCAGGTCATGGAAGTGTGCTTTTTACCTGTGTTCCAGGGATGGGATATCTCGATTCCATTACTGTACAGCACGTAATAAGGTCCAAGGAAGGTATGACCAGTAAAGGATATAATTTGCAGCAGATCAAAAGATAGCCCTGGACCAAAGTATATGCCATTGAAATGGTTCATGATTCCCAAACCTGGTTCCGGACCGATATTGATCCTGAATGGTGTCTCAATTTTGACTTTGATGCCTTATACAACTATCTGTCCAGATGGGTTTGAGCGTCATGGTGACTACCGGCCGAAGCGAATCCCGAGAAAGACTGGGAAACAGAACAAATTCATAGTTCGGTACTGGCCTCTACTTTGCCATTGTTGATATTTGGTGAACAGGACGACAATTTGCGTCACCAAGCAAATAAAAGGGGCGCTGAGTCAGCAGCCGAGAGAGCTCCAGGAGCTTCGCTGGGCCCCTCTGGTATCGCGAACTTCCTTAATGTCACCACAACGACAAGGTAAGTAACCCTCCGCAATATCCTAAACCTATCGTAATTGATATGATTCAGTTACCATAGTATGCCTACAATGTTCGATACTCTGCAACCCCAATGCTGCAACGAACCTCTGTCTGCGAAGAGCCCGTTCTCCCATCAACGCGCTCGCGACTTCAATCAGCCAGAGGGTTTACCAGGTGGCTATCAGATGGATAAATGTGGTTGGTATAAACTGTGACTACTGTAGTTGGGATCAATGGTCTCTGGGTGGGCTGACGATGGTGTCAGCACCTTCTGGCATACACTACCAGCGTCGCGCCGAGATGAGCTCCCAACACTCTGCGGTTCGAACATGTCTGCCGAGTCGGACTTCTCGTGCCACTGTGGTAAGTTTTACAATACTCCCTGGTCCCTTTCCTTATCAATTTGCGCTACTACGCGCAAGGAGAACGTGTCGAGAGACCAGATATTGCTATCTCCATTAACACACAGTACGCTTGACTCCAGGTACCCGACGACGACCCCTACACGAGTGCCGTATCCCAGGGAATCCACAGCACATCCATTACTACATACCTTCAGATTGCGTCCGCCGAAAAGCCAATGGCACATCGTGCCAAATCATGGTCCTGGAGATAAAGCTAGATTATTGGCATGCAGCATCAAGCGAAAAGGACACATCCTGGCCATCTCAAACTTGGTGGACAGTAAATAAAGTATATCGAGGGCTCACCACGAGGAAGGAAATGTTGAGTTGCTAGGGCGATACCGCTCTGCTCGTAGATGCTATTGGCATTCTTCCGAGCGTCATTGCAATGGAACATCCTACGGCCAAACCCTCAAAGACCCAATCGAATGCACATACAAGGCAAGGCCAGAGAAGACGGAAATCATAGTATGCCAGTGTGTCTGAGCATTTGTCAATTCAAAGACACCCTTCGCATCTATGACATGTACATGCAAGGGTTGTCTTGGAAGCTGTGGTAACTTCCGTGATCTGTATCAACATTATGAGAAACGGTGAGAGATTCATTGGATCCAGCTGTTGGCGAGAAGCGAAGACTTGAGCCGGGGACACCACGATTGGTCTCTCCAGAAGTTCACGGCGCGCAAAAGGAAGCTAGAAATGGATTCATTGTCCTTGTTGAGTGTCCAACTGATGTTTGACGGAGGAGATCAGTCTCACAATTCATTGGACCAGGATGGACCCGTCAAGCGAATTATCCATTCGTCTAATTTTCCGGTATTCTGGTTGGTCGTCCCGTATCAAAAGGAACCTTTTTTCTCGACGACCCAAGAGACTTCAACCCCACCTTTGTACAGCGGGGTCGATCGTGGTGAGGAGGGGTCCACTGAAGCTTTTCCAGCAGCATGTATCAAGTGACGGCGCTAATGGCGGCGATGAGCTGGCAGTACAGAGATGGTTCCAAGGTCGATTGCCCAATAGAGAAAGAATTCAAGCGGTTGTGCATGATGGCATATGCATGGCTGCGGGGTATTTTACGTAGTCAGCCAGAACTTTAACAATAGCAGTCTCTGGCGCGAACAAGCAAGAGATGATTGGACTTATTCATGTAGTCTGGTGTCAGTACGCGAAGAAGCGAAGTTTCGCTATTTCTACCCTATGAGGGTTGAAAGAAGCAACTTGATATGCAACATGGCGGGGTCGTTAATGCCTTGGAATAACCTCGGATGGTTTTAGACTTTCCAAATCAAATCGTCACCACAGCATGATTGGATTGATGATGCATTAGCGAAAGGATTTCTTACCCAAAAGTGACCCAATGAGGACGAAAGCGAAGCAATTCCGAGATCTGCGTTCTAGAAATAAAGCCCGCTGTGACATGTCATTTACATTCCTCAACCTGCATGACATAAGGCTAGCTGCAATGCACATTCTCACCAATAACCATAACCCAACCTCGCCTATATAGCGGTCAAAGGTACGGTGACATCGCAATCGGTGCTGCATCGAAAATATATCCTCAAATCATGACACCCATTTACCCGGAGTCGAAAAGCGCCTTCGTCTAATCAGACGAATCTGAAGCCACACCCTGCTCGAGAGAACCTAGCGCTCGGGTCAATGTGCGATCTTGGGTCTGAGTTCAGCAGCCTTCTTGAAACGTTCTCGAAGCTGAGTGGGTGCCGCGGGACTGGGATGTTTCTCATACCCTTGGCTAGCTCAAAGTCAGTTCTCGCTCTCGCTACAGATCTCCCGTTTTCGATGACAGCCCGCGAATGGTATCCTGCTTATGGAGATTTGACGGCTCGGCTAGGACCCAAATACGGCCGTGGCCCGCCTCGGGTCCACCCGCCATGCAGCCCAGGTCATGGGGAGCTTGCGAATCTGATGCCCCTCGTCGTGCTCTGGGATGGTGGGCCGAAGGGTGAGATTACCTAGGTACAAGTATCAGCGTCTGGCCCGTGGCATTTTGACGTCTGAAGTTTGACGACGTCGACGACGGTCCCAGCAACAGCTTCGAATATCCTTACGTTAACGACTTGAATGATGGGTGATTGATCGCTACACTTGAAGCTGGATGAGAAGGTTTTAGTCTACTTAATCCGGCTGTATCGACGCCATCAGAGCTGGTACTCATCATGGAGCTCGAGAAGGAACCCAATTCTTCAGTCGGCGACGTGGTAACTTCGGGGAAGCCGGCAAACCATGAAGCATTACAAAACGCAGAAGCAGGATTTCGTCTATCAGGACCTCCAATCAATCCACACGAAGCAACCCTTCCGAAATGGCGATTGATATCCCTTCTGATATGGTACGTCAATCTTGTCCTGTCACGTAAGAAATCAACGAACTGATCATACATTCCAGTCTCTGCTTTGGTCTCTTCCTCTCCCTCCTTGATACCACAATAGTCGCAACAGCCATCTACACAATTGGGGTCGATCTATCATCACTCACAACCGTCAATTGGGTCGCTCTAGCATACACTCTCAGCTATTTAGGCTGTGCTGTCATATTCGCCCGCCTAGCTGATATTGTTGGGAGAAGAAATGCATACATTGCGGCCTTCGTCATATTCTTCGCCTTCTCCATTGGATGCGGTTTCGCGAAGACGCTGGATCAACTCATTGCTTTGAGAGTCCTACAGGGTATTGGAGGCTCGGGGCTGTATTCTTTGACGTTTGTCATTATGCCAGAGATCAGTCCCATCAGCATGCAACCTCTGACTGGAGCATTGGCTGGTGCTGTGGTTGCGATGGCTGGGGTCTTAGGACCGGTGTTGGGAGGAATTATCACAAACTACACAACTTGGAGATGGGTATTTTGGATCAAGTAAGTACTTAGCGGTCCAGACACATGTCCATCACCACCTCGTTAAATCATTCTGGGACACCTGCTGACTATTTAGCGCTCCCATTGGAATTATCCCACTCCTAGTCTTCATCATCGCATGGCCATCCCCAGATATGCTCCCTCCAATCAGACTGCGTCCTCTAAAAGAACTCGATTTCTTCGGAGCCATCCTCGTCATCGCAGCCTCGGTCCTCCTCGTTTTCTCTTTCCAACAAGCAGGCATCAATTCTAACTCCTGGTCAAAAGCCATATTTATCGCTCCACTCATCATTGGTATCCTTCTGTGGTTTGTCCTCTTCGGATGGGAAATTCTCGTAGCGAAGAAATGGGAATCCAGTATTGCGACTATGTTTCCGTTGCGACTTCTCAAGAGAAGAGTGTTCATGGGCCATTTCTTGACAACGCTGCTGGCAGGTTTTCCATATTTCATGGTCATCTTTGCCCTGCCGCTTAGACTCCAAGTCGTGAATGGAAAAAGTCAACTAGTCTCAGGCGTAGCTTTACTCCCTATGCTCGCAGCAGTCGCGATCACAAGTTCGATTGGGGGAATGGTAAATAGTAAGCGAGATCTCATATGGATAACACTCCTCGCTGGATCACTATTCATGGTCATCGGATGCGCATGTCTCTCTACCCTGGGCGATGTCCCACAGGTACAAGCCAAGATGTATGGATTCCAGATCTTCGTCGGTCTGGGGTTCGGGCTCATGGTCTCCACGGTCTCCTTGGGAGCGAGTCTGGAATGCGAACTGAGAGATCGAAGTAAGTGCACACCTCCGTCCCGTTCCATAAAATGACGAAGGCTAACATGCTCCAAGCTGTAGCACAAGGCATCATAGCCCAAGCTCGCGTCCTAGGCGGCTCAATCGGCATCGCGGCTTCCACCGCCATCCTCAGTAAAATGCAACACCGCTACCTCTCCTCTCTCCTCACACCTTCCCAACTCTCCACCCTCGAATCCACCTCCCACACCCTCACGCCAGATCAACTCCTCGCCGTCCGCAAAGCATACGCCGCAGCGTTCAGCGAAAGCATGAAAGTCTGCGCTGCTGTCTCAGCGGCTTGTGTCTTTGCGACGCTGGTCACGTACAGGAGAAAACCGATTGTTATTATGGAGAGGAGGGGCGAGCAAGTAAGAGAGTATACGGAGTTGATGATGAGGGAGGGGAGGGAGAGAGCGATGAAGCAGGCGCAGAAGCAGGCACAGAAACAGGCGGGAAGTTCAGGGTCGTCGAGAGAATTGTAGATGGACTTGTTTTTTTTTCCGGGACGCTATGGCGCATTATCATTATCATCAGCGTGGCGTTCGGGGCATCTTGGGTTGACGACTTGGATGTCATTTTTGGGAGGTTATTCATAGCGCTGGGTATCATTTTCGAGGGAATTATAGGATGGCTATGAAGGATATGAAAAGCTGCTTGGTACGCCAAGAGGTAGGACACGAATCTAACAGTTCAGAAAGTCTTCAAATTTATCTTCATACTGATTATTTACATCTGTCGCTGTTATTTGAACGTCTCAAGGTCATCAAGAATCTCTTTCTTCGCGCGGAGACCCAAAGAGGTGGAACTCATCTCATCGGGTAACATGTCCCTCAAGCGACTCGACGGCTGAAGGAAAGCCAGATCTGCCATTTCAGGCAACTAGGTGAGGCTCAATCAGGTAAGCAAACTCATCTTGGCTGCGTCTTAGCAGGCCTATGAGTCATCCAACGGGTGCATCGTGAGTTGCGTAAGACTCTCGGTTTGCTCCACCCATTCACGGGCTTGACTGGGCCGTCGAGGACGACCGGAGAGACTCCATTTCTTATCAATTTCATAATGATGATCAAGGAGCTCTCAACCTATCGTCAGATATTCCCATATATCTGTCAATATTTCCGCAGTTTTCGGTAATTTCGAGGCAATTTCGAGTATTATTCGCAAGCCTGGTCATTGGCATGCATACGGACTGAGCCAAAAATCTATGGGATGGACGAGAAGGGGTTTTTTTCAACCCTTATCATCACCACCAAAGCTATTGTCATTCATCTAGGAATATATCTGAATACAGACCGACACATTCCGCAGATTTTGACTCTTTCGAAGCAGGTCCGAGGATTTTACAAGCCTGGCTGTGCCTGGTCTTCCCGCGTGGCTCTGATCGTGCCTCCTGCTAAGCCAGCGGACACGCTGTACGTTATTTGCCACGAAATGGCCATAAATTCAAGAAAGGATATTTGAATAAATCTATTAGGCTTTCCTCGCAATTTCAAGGGTTTCGGCGTCTTTTCGGGCGTTTCGCAAGCCCCAAAGCTGGTTGCAAATCCGGTCTCTGAGCGGCGAGTTGCCCACAGAACATGATTATCTGGAGCAGGACCATGGGGCAGAATACTTTTACGGACCCGGTGGAGTTACTTTTGGGTGTATTGCAGAATAGTGTTCGATTTCGACGGGTTTCGATGCAGTTTTGACATTTTTATAGGCCAGAATACAGTCGTTGGCGGCTTTCGCAAACCTGTCGAGGTGCACTGAGCAAACGTACATGGACAAAAGCGAAAACTTGTCGTCTTAAGTTAGAAGCATCTTTACTTCACTCTTGAGATATCCAGGTTTTCGACAATTTTCGATGCATTTTCCATGCCTTCACAATCACAGATACTTGTCTAGGTGCTTCCACATCAGTGAGCAGATATGCGGTCAAGATGAAACATGTCAGTGGTTGCGGAGAACTGTCGAAATGTAATAGAAATATCTGCTTTTGATTTTTAGATGATCTGAGTATTTCGATAGGTTTCGACACAGTTTCGACCGGTCCATGAAGTGACCGGGTGCTGGTGTGGCCTCACCGGGGCCGTTCTTGTAATCTTGCAATGTCGCGACGAAGTTCCACATGGACCTTGAATGCTTGCTATGAGATTTATGATTACCATCGACCGCCCCCGGAAGAATGAAATCGCCGCCTGAGCCCAAAGCGAGATGTTGTGCTTGAGATGGCATCCTCGACGTCAACATCTTGGGCCGCGCGTTCTGCTCCCAGAAGAGTCGCAACCCCGACTATAATCTGACAGAATTGATAGCTTTGGCGGCAAGCTTTCCGTAATTGTATCTTACTTGCATATAGCTGCATGTGAGAACTTAGCACTTCTTCTCGGTGGGTCGATGTCGATCCCATGGGCAGTGAGGTATTTCAAGCGATGAAAACAGAAGCACCCCAACAAGATACTTGGCAGAAAGTGGGATAGCCACCTCATCCATGTATCAAAAGTCCTTATTATTTCATTAAATCGTAATATCATCAGTGTGTATAATGCACGCTAGTACAAAGCCCGAAATTACATCAAGAACATGCAGCATACCGCCACCAATGCCTGAAGACCCCAGAAAGGGTGCATCTTGACTACCCCAGAGGCCTCCACAAACGTCGGAGTCGCCAATGATCCATTTGTAGAAGTCGGCGTCGTAACACTAACAGTGGCAGTAGAAGACTCTCCTCCAAAAACACTCCAGATAATTCCCCCTATGCCAGTCGTCTGTACGATCGTCTTGGTTCCTTCAATAATCTGCGTTCCTTGAGGGGCAAGACTGATCGTCGTACCTCCCACAGTGATTGGCTCGCCTCCTGGAGACAAAGTCTGCCCGCCGACGATGAAATTCGAAGAAGAATCAGCTGTTACCACTGATCCTCCTACCGTGACGACTGCTGGACTCGTAATCGCCGGCGCGAGAGTGGAGCTCGAGTCCCCTACTACTAAGACAGTGTTAGAAGCACTGGTCTGAAGAGCAACAACGGTTGTAGAAGAACCGGATCCGATGGTAATAGACGATCCTAGTGCAAGTGTCTGTCCGGAGATGATAAATTGAGAGGCCGAGTTGGCTGATACAGCCGAGGAACCTATGGTGATGATAGGAACAGGAACGACGGGTGGAGCTGAAGCAGACGAGATAATGTTAGAAGATGCAATTGAATCAGATGTAGTAATTTGACCAGATGGAGCTTGAGCAGTGACGGAGACTGAATTTGAATTATCTGGCTGAGGGATTGGGCTCTGCTGAGACACAGGTGTCTGTGTACTTCCAGCTGAAGGTTGAGACCCCGGCGTTTCTGTGTTCCCAGCTGGAGTTTGCGGAGAGACAGCAGTCTTTGTAGTCCCAGGTAGAGGCTGGGATGCAGACTGACTCGTCCCAGGTGCAGGTTGCTGGACCTCGGAAGTTTGCGAAGTCTCGGCTGGAGGCTGAGACTCAGAGGATTGTGAAGTCTCGGGAGATGGTGACGGTGGAGGGGCTGGGCTTGAACTAGTTGGAGGAGACCCACCTGATACTATCGTACTTGTAGGCTGCGTAGTCTCGGGTGGGGGTGGTGCTGATGTACTCGGTGCTGGCGATGGTGATGGACTGGGTGTTGGTGTCGGTGCTGGAGTCGGCGTCGTTGTGTCTTGGTCAGGAACTGCAGTGAAGGATGATGATGATGATGTAGGACTGGTCGTAGGTCCGGAAGACGGAGTGTCCGACGGAATCGATATCGTCGTCGTACTTGTAGCCAAGATTGCACCTGGCTGGGCTTTCACTCCACTAGCTGGAGAGACTGATGTGACGCCAATTTTGCAGTACGTGTGCGGACATCCATCATATTCAACCTCGAGTGTTTGACCTGACCAGAGCGATGAAATTTCCGTCGAATCAAGAACAGTGTGCGCTTCCCCATAATTCACACCCACCAAGGTATAGTACCATCCGCGAGTATCCTCGGTGTCCAGTTCACCAATTTGCACGAATGGAGTATGAGTTGGTGTTGCTGATAGTGTTGGGGTTAGGAAGCAGCATGTATCCTCCTCTACCGTCGTTGGTAAAACAGCGTTCCATGTTAAAGAGTCTGCCACTTCGAAGTAGTTCGAGGGATAAGTCCTACTTCTGCTCAGTCTGGTTGCTCAGAGGGAAATAAATTAACCTACACTGTCATCGTGTTGTTATTCTGATAATCAGTAACAACTTGAGTGACTGTTCCTGCAACATCTGTGTCCGTTCGCGATAACAAAGTTGACGAGCCATTCTTCAAAAAATCTGTATGATAAACGGTTGTTGAGGTTGTCTCGTTTGTTGCTTCATTGACGACTACCAGCACAGTTCCCACGGTAGTGGGGATTATCACTTGCGACCATGTCGACGAAACTGCTGCAAGATACGGTCCATAGATTTCCGAATAGAAAGATGTGACTGAACCAGTTCCTGATGAAGTCCTTGTGGGAACAGCCGTCCCGTTTGCGGTCTGCCTGGGATCTAATCATGTGAGCTTAGAATTACCTCGGTCGAAATATTTGACCTACAGTGCTGAGCAGCAATCGCTCCGCTGAGTAGCCAAGAACTGGCAATTGTAGCGACAGTTGGAAATTTTAGAAACGCCATTATTGTCCCAAGAAAACGAAAGCTATGGGATTTCAGAATAAATGCTGAAAGAAAAATGGAGGCGGGAGGAATCTCATGAAGAAATGGATGGATAATCCCGTAGTGAGGCTTGTTGATCTGCAAGGCTGGATGCTATTATCGGTAAGCTGAAAACTTTAATATAATGCTGTGCCCTACAGGCTAAAATCCTACGGAGCCACACAGGGCACACAGAGAGACAATTGGCCAACTCGTAAGCAAGACCAGGTAAATTTCTCGACCTGCATCTTACATGCATACTCTAAGCGCTGTCTAACGTGGCACAAGCCAGAACCCCCGAGGCTAAGGTTTGGGGCTGAGCTCTAGATTCTCCGTGCCTTTCACTCAAAGATCCTCACCGTCAAACCCCCCATCTTTTCCCGTCAGACGATTTTCATCGCGCGATGAAGGGGTCGCTTCTCCTGGCATTTCTTTGTGTACATCTCGTGCATGCTGCCGGGAATGCATCACTGACGCCACTTAGCATTCCCCCAAGTCTTTACTGGTAAGTTCGTCGCTTTTGCTCGCGGCTATGGCGCTCATGCATCCAACAGGGACGGGGACGATGGTTGGTGGTCAACATTTCAGATTCAAGTCGGAACTCCAGGCCAAACTGTGAGGTTATTGCCGGGAACATCAGCAAGTGCGGGATCAACCATATGGGTCGTCAGTATTTGTGTCGATTGTCCTTTCTAATACTAACAAGTCAAGGTAATTTCGGAAGGCTGCGTTGATGTCAATCCTACACTTGCAAACTGCCCGGATGAGCGAGGATATATTTTTCAGAGTAACCTTTCGACAACATGGTCTACCCAAGGTCTCCAAAATGGTGTTGATGGCGCTATCTACTCACTGAACACTTACGAGGAGAGCTTCCTGGGTCGCGTTGGCAATGGTTCGTACGGCTACGATATCGTCAACTTGGGGATCCCAGGCGCTGGCTTGCCGACCCTCCAGAAACAAGTCATTGCGGGCATCTGGACGAATGACTTCTACTTGGGGAATCTTGGTCTCAGTCCGGTACCGTTCAACTTCACCAATTTGAACGATCCCCAGCAAAGTATGCTCAGCACTCTGTACAATGATTCCCTGATTCCAAGTCGCAGCTGGGGATATACAGCTGGAGCGCATTATAAAGACCCGCCAGTTTTCGGAAGCTTGACTTTGGGAGGATACGACACAACGAGATTCCAGTCCAACAATCTCCATTTCGCATTTGGTGCAGATTTCTCGAGAGATCTACTAGTCAGCCTGCGCTCTGTGACATACGATACCGCCGGAAGCTCGCCATTACTTGCAAGCAGCATCGACATTTTCATCAATTCTCTGGTATCTGAGATCTGGCTTCCTGTTAATGTCTGCGAGGCATTTGCACAGCAGTTTGGTCTCACGTGGGTCGAGTCCGGCCAGATTTACATCGTTGGAGCAGACGCACATGATGCTCTTGTAAATCAGAATCCATCATTCACTTTCAAAATCGGCCAGGCAGGAGGAGCTGGAGAGAGTGTGGACATCGTCCTACCTTACGCAGCATTCGATCTTAATCTCACAGCTCCGATCGTTGGGAACGACACACGGTACTTCCCCCTCAAGCAGGCCACAGAGTCTACACAGTATACGCTTGGAAGAACATTTCTTCAAGAGGCATATGTGATAGCGGATTACGAGAGGAGGAATTTTTCAGTCTCGCAGGCATTGTTCCCACCTACGTCTTTAGCAGCAAACCTCGTATCGATTGTCCGCCCAGACTCCGGCAACAATCCAAATTCTACTTCCCCAGATACATCCCCAACCACGGAGGACAGTGGACTCGGAGCAGGTGCCATTGCTGGCATCGCAGTCGGTGGAGTAGCCGCGCTGGTGTTGATAGGCTTGGCATATTTCTTATGGAATAGAAAGAGGAAGAGGCGGGCAGAGTTGGCCGATACCAGTATCCCAAGGCCTCCTCCATTCGACGACCCATCGCACAACGTGGTGGACATGACACCAGGGACGAAGCTGGAAATGGACGCGAACAATAAGCCCGACGTTCACGAAATGAATGAGCAACACTATGTTCCTCCCGAGATGGCGGCTCATGAAGGGCACTGGGGACGGCACGAACTTGTACAAGAGGATAGGATACATGAGATTGATGGTAATGAGGTGCGCTCCCCGACTAGCGGAGCTGAGCAGCAGAAGAGTAAGAGGTTCAGTTGGGAAGATCAGACTTTGTAATTATGATCATTTAATTGCTTTCAAACGTCTTGTCCTTGCAGTGTTGCATAATTGCCCAAGGATGCGGCCTGCCCTATGCGCGATGACAGAAACTCAACACCACACCCGCAACACGTTCTTTATTTTTCATGATCTCAATAAATGCATTTTCAGTCTACGAATATCGCTCCGAAGAACAAGTGAAATGCGGAACCCGTCCCGAGCCTCTTCCAGTTACCGATCTTTCCCCACGATTGCATCCACAACCCAGAGCTCACATTGCCATTTTCCACCTACTCGCCAAGCAGTCTCAGCGCATCATGGTCGTCAATTACCAAGCATACCTGAAATTCACATTCTGTCTATCCGTTTAGTCCATAAAGTCGGTGTCAAGATGCACCCTCTCCCCAATTGCATCATCTGCCAGATCCCTTCGACGGTTCTCATATGCATAATAGGCAGCATACAAAGAGATGGTAATCAGGCTCAAGATGTACCTCCCAAGGATTGCGGCGATCCCGAGAGCGTAGAGTGGGGCTTGCTCAGTCTTGAAGAATGGTGGTGCAACAATGTTTGACAGGCAGTAAGTGATGAATATCAGTGCACCAAAGGTGACTGTCTTCATCTGGCCGCTGACTTTGATTAGACTGAGGAACATTGATGCTGAGAGTAAGCTTACACAGTATTCGTTGCATTCAGACCTCGGCTCAACAGGTAGGTTCCGAAGTGAAAGTAGCTCTTGTGCAGCGCCGCCAGTCTCGATTTGAGGGCATCAAGTGGCAGCGTATATAGGAATACGGCGGAGATCATGCCGACAATTTGACCACATATCATGACGATACTACGTTCTTCTTCGGATACTTACCAGTAGGCAGTAGGCCAGAAGACGACGCTTACTTGGACTGCTAGATTAAAGCTTGAGAGGAAAAATGGGAAAGTTTTGATGTCTGAGTATACAATCATTGTGGCAAGTGGATAAATTTATATGAAGGAAAAGGGAAATGCTGATAACATAGGATAATGATCCTCGATCTGTGACTAATGGTGTGGACATTTTATCGATTATGAAAAGGGAGACAATGCACAAGGAGAGTTCTAACTAAAGTGACACTCTATCAAGGCTAAGTCCGAGATCTATATCTGGCTTGCTCCTTAATGCAATCGATATCCCTGAAAAGGAAACATAAGAATTGATTCCTGGCACGAGACTTTACCGGAATTACCTTTTTTGGTTTATGTGATTTATCTCGCCGTCGGAGGCGCCCAAAAGCAGAACGGCAAGACAGCCCGGCACATCGAAGATGCGAAAAGGAGACGATGGTGAATCTAATGTCCAAGCTAATCGTAGAAGCTTTTCCAAGTCGGAATTCTGCCATCGTACTTCCCAGCCGCTGCCGCTTTGATCTCGTCATCTATAAACGCAATCGGATCATACTTTCTCGACTCTTTCTGCATCTCTAGCACCCTCTTCTTATATTTTGGATCCGTCAAGACAGTCTCCACCCCTTCCTGAATCTGTGCTGGCGTCGGTCGACTCGTCCAAAGATCAAGTCCACACCCAGCGTACTCAATCCTATTTCCCGTAGCCATCTTGTCGCCATCGTTCCCCGCTTTAAGAATGGGGACACCAGCAGCAATCGCCTGCTGAACACCATTAAATCCACCATTCGTGATGAAGAGCTTTGAAATCCGCAAAAGCTCCGTATAGGGAACATAGTCTAATACATGAATGTGAGGTGCAACGACAACATCTTCCGGCAGCTTCGCCCCCCTCACACCCAGGACAACAACCACAGGATACTCAGTCCTATCTTTCAGAGCCTCGATGGTGGGAATGATCAACTCTGTATAATCAAGATCCAACGTCCCCTGCGTAACAGCCAAAATCTCTCCTCCTAAACCACCCCACCAATCCGGTTTATCCATCCACTCATCCACATCGCTCGCAGGCACACACCCAATGAACTTGAGATTCGACGGCGCATCACTCCTCGGAAACTCTAAGCTAGGAATACACATCTGCAGATACGCATCAGGAAGCTGAAAGTGGTCCATCAGATACGGGATCTTCTTTCCCTCTTCCAACCCCAGATCCTCCATCACCCATTTGAACTCCCGCTGCGCCCTCTCAAGATGCGGTAGCAGAGCCCGCGTCTGCGCTTTCGCCTTCGCTCGGCCTTCGTCTGACGTGTCCGGGAAGGCACGTATACCCATTGGAGGAAAATCAATACTAGGCATCATATACGGCGTCACGCCGAGAGAGATGACCGGGACTGTGATCTGCCCCGGAATACGCAGGAGCATAGGGACGTTCCCTCGAAACCAAGACTCCTGCACCATAACGATTGGTCTATCAGGATCTCTAGCTTTCAGATCTCGAAATATACCTTGCAGAGCTCGAGATTGCCGGAATATAGCGCGGGTTGGGGCGATGGCTCGGTAGGCCATCTGTTGGAGACCTGGAGGCCAGAATTTCCGCTCGGGTTGTAGCGTGTCGAAATCTTTCTCCGTGTAGTCGGCGATGCCGGTTAGGGAGATGAAGGTGAGGTTTTGTCTTGAGAAGGAGGCTTTGTAGGCGCTTGGGAGGAGGACGGTGATTTCGTAGCCGAGTTTGATGAGTTCGCTTGCGACGAGGCGGATGGGTTGGACGTGGCCGTTGACTGCGTGTGCGGCCATCACGATGAATGGTCGCTTTGGTTGTTCGGCCATGATGTGAAATCGTGTGAGGTCTATTGCATGTATCTGTCTATTGCATGTATCTGAATGTGAAAATGAAAAAGAAGGGGAGTCTCAAATGTCGTTGGCCACTCTTTTGAGGACGCGTTGCCGTAGAATCAGCACTAGCTGTCTGAGGACATGGATAAATGCTTGCGTACCTCACGTGCCGCAGCTTCATGGAATACATCCTATGCGGCACAGCTTCAAGGGACTGCAGTGTAAGATAAGAAATCGTCTGAGGAAGTGACCGGCATATTCTGGCCGTATGAGGGAAGAGGCACGTAGCGAGGGTGGCTCACAAATACCAAAATCATGTGGAGGAATGATAACCTGTGAGGATACAAATACCATTGAGAAGTCCCGCAACTTTCTAAATATCAGCGCTTATTCACAGACCAGTCTCCATTTGATCTATGCTTCTGTGCGAACTACATGATGAAAAGCAAATCGGTATCTGAACGAAGTCAGCGAAACTCGGCATCAAATAGGTCCCACGTACCAAGAGGATGACTGCAGCTTAGTTGAGGCTTCTGGGTGTACTTCGTGGCAAGAACATCACGAATGCTGTTCAAGAGCTCAACGTAGCTCTGTTGAGGATTGGCCTTCATAGCACTGATGAAAGCCCATGACATCGCACCAGTGGCTTGAGAAGCAATTGTTGCATCGGCGCTATAAATGTCAACGAGAGTCCAAAGAGCAACATGGGTGGACATACGACGTCTGATCGTCCTTGCTGCCAGACCACATGACAACATCGGCTGGAGAAGTCTTTGTAGCGACAGTCTTCTCATACGCTTCATCACCGTCCGTTGCCTTCTTGAAGAACCCAATTAAATGACCGGCAACACTTCCGTAGTCACCTTGACTTGCGGATGATAGAACACCAAGAAGGCCCATACCAGCCTCCTTAGCAAGGTTCGGCTCTTTCAAGACTCCTTGGGTCGAGTAGATGTATGGTAAGTCCAAGGCTGAGCCAGAGTGGCATGAGTCGAAGATTGCAGTCAATCGGACACCAGGCTGGAGGGGAGACACCAAGATCGAATGCATCTGATCGTCGACAATGTGGCCAGCCTCTTTGTAGTCGACTGGGTAGATTACCTCATCGTTCCCATCCTCTTCATCTCCATCCACGTCGTCAGTTTGACCACCATGGCCCGAGTAGTGGAAGAATAAGGAGTCGTTTGGCTGTACACCTCTGACAAGCCAGTGCATAGCACGGATGATATTCTCCTTGGTAGGCTGTCCCATAGGATCCTGTTGGTCGTCGGTGAGGATGACCATGTCTTCTCGGGCGTATCCGAAGCTCTCGCTCAAGTACCTAGAGACATTTCCGACATCGTTGATGCAACCTCGAAGTTCGCCGCTCTGGCCAAAATAGTTGATGCCGATCAAGAGTGCCTTTCGACGACCAGTACAGTTGGAGTATTGGAAGGCGTATGCATCTGGAGCTCCATGTCCAAAGCTGACCATTCCTTGTGGTGGTGGGGGAGCTGTTGGTTAGCGGGGTATCTCGCGAGGGGAGATAGCGCATACCATGTCCGCCGTATTGCTGCCCTCGATCGTATTGGGGCTAGATTTGTGAGAAACTATCAAATTCTAGGATATTAGAACAAACCTGAGAGTAGCCATCATTGTATTGGCCTCGCTGCTCATATCCACCTCTCTGCTCGTATCCACCTTGGTCGTAGCCCCCATAGCCTTGCCTGTCAACGTGAGTAAATGCTAGATCGTCTCGCTGCAGGGAACTTGCTGTTCATATCCACCTCCGTATCCTTGACCTGGATATCCTGACATGTTCGGAATTGTTTGATGGGATTGAAGTGTTTTGGTAGATGATTTGCAGCTGAAGTTGAAGCTGATGTGTTGTCACAATGTTTCAGACGCGTGGAGACTTGATACTTGACGGTGAATTGCCCTACCGCAACAACGCTTACCGTAGCCGAAAGATATATCAGAAGTCGTAGAATCAGCTCGCTACGATTCCGGTCTCCCACTTTGATTTCTAGGAAGAAATGCGTGCAGATCGAGGGAGGCAGCTGAACCTAGAAGTCAAGGGGGTGAGCCGCCAAGGCGCTAGCTAGCCTTCCGTTCCGTCTTGGAGAGCAGTGATCCGGTAGGGCTGAACTTCCACCAGCAACAACACTCTTCGATTTTGTCGAGAATGACCATAGATGCTTACATGCTGCATTCTACTTCGCCAGCAGATATACAAATTTAGTAATCTGGCCACTTGGGATCATGGCTCCTGATCATTACACTGCGGACAGCGACGATCCTCCCAGCTCCCCAATCCAAATCCCCTCCATCCATACCGACTGGACACTAGACGTACACCTTTCATGACAACATCTCGAAGGCACACACCTGCTATAGAATACCCTTCTGTCTGAGAAGGCCCTGCAATATCTGCGACAGTCCAACATACCCATGCCATGTACGTGTCTGGATAGCACGGCTTTTTGGGGCACAAGGAAACGCGGACAAGCCAAGAGGACTTCTCCCATCATCGCAAAGCTGCTGGACGATGGGCATACAAATTGGAGTCTCAATACATGTTGCCTGTAGAAAAGGTCGGGCAAGCGTTTTTGGACCACGTCTTTGATATCTGCTTTCCGGCGCAATGGGGTTCGACGGCCAGTTTGACAACATAGGCAATGCTCATTGGGTTCTATTGAATGCCGGGTAAGCAGACTGCCATCGGGACTGTAGACGGTATCTAGAGATGGAATGGGGTTTGCCATCGGTTTTGAAGCATTATTTGACTGGAGAAGGGTGCTAGTCACCTCTCGGGCTGGTGATCTTCAGTAACCTTCCATCTGATAAGTCATGGATTCTTCTACGTTTCATTGCAGGCAACATCACGATCCTATCCTCAATCTTGCTGCGACAAAATAGTTAGTCAGTAGATCTATCATCCAAACTCTTCTTTTTCGTTTCCTTTGCTCTTTCCATTTGCAGATATGCGGAAGATGTTCGTGACGGTCATGCCTGCCGTCCAAGAAAAAGATATTCCCTTGTCATCCACTCCATCTTTGTTCAGACTTGGGCCGTACATGAAACGTTAATCCACAAGCTTCTCAATTCCAGGTATTATACCCTCACATCGATAGCCACTGTCTTGAATATCGTTATTACATCATAACCATGAGCACGACCCCCACCACCTTTCCCCAGTTTCCAAATTTGGCAAAGGAATTGCGGCTCCAGGTTTGGGAGCATGCTATTTCTGCCAACTCGGGTGGAAGGGGCCGGACCATCAGGATTTACTTTCGCCAGATTCTGATCTTCGAACCTGCAAGAACTATCTTAGCTGTGGCGGGCGACCCTCAAAATGGCGTTGCCGCTCAACCCCAAATGAATGTCCAAGCTCATGTCAGATACACGTTCTCCATTGGAGCTGATTCGCTGGCAAGTATTATCATTTACAGTTGACACATTTGAAAGCTCATGGTGTTGTAGCACACAACGTTTCGCGGAGAAAATATCAATCGAGAGGTACGACAAGAATTCTACCCGAATACTATACATCTTCATTCGCCAGACGGGCAACCAGCTCCAATCATACGGTTTAGGGCCGAGCTGGACACCATTTTTATGGATTTGCAGTCATTGCGGGCGCTCTACGACTTTGCAAGACCCGCGACTATAGTGTCTGGCGTCCCCTCGGGTGGAGGTTTTGGCCCTTCGGATGCAGTAAGACGTCAGATGTTGATCGGTTTCGACCATATCCAGAGGCTTGCTACCCCAATGGAAGGGCCACTGGTCGACGGTATCAGATTTCTTCGCCAAAGAGTATTTACTGGGCTCACACGGCCTGTCAGAAGTATTATCGGCTATCCTGGTAATGACACAACAAGAATGGCTTCCCTTCTCCGTGCCAATTTTGAGGTTAATCCGCCGATACTCAATAATCCAGCTCAAATCCTGGCTCAATGTCGCGTCAGGCTTGCTTCGTACGATATTGTAGATCAGATGACAAGATTCTCTGATGATTCGGAACGATTCATTCAGCCGCTGCGCGCGGTCATGATGGCTTTGTACTATCAACTGCTCCAGAGACACGCTGTTGATAGCACGGCTTTTTTCAGGATTACGCCACCGCCCCCATCCCCACCACCAGCAGGGGCAATATAATCGGGCTGCAAAGGTTCTCTTCTTTCTGCACTGCGTAAACAGGAAATGCGGCACGAAGCTCTGTTTCTCGACACAGGACCAACATGGGGCTCTTCGGGGAGTTTGGGCTATTCGCGACTTGGCGACCCGATTAAATTCAGAGATTGTGCAGATTTGCAACTAGTTGTCAATGAACAATACACTAGACTTCCCACGGCTGCCGCGAACAATAATTACTACATTAGTTCGTTGAATGCGATATTGTAGGATCAGATAAAACCCTGGTGCCCAATGAGCCTCTCCCAGACTCAAGTTCATCCAGCAGTCCAATTTACCCCCACAAATTCACGCAACTTCCAGGAAGCGACTTCTACATTCTACATGCTGCATGTCCCTAGTCAGATTCAATAATCTTCACAAGCTTCACTGACTGAGTGGGAGTTTTTACTGATGCATCCGTTTTCATCGCCCTGTTGGGGAAGTCCGAAAGGTTGCACAACACCTCCCAAGTTGAAACCCGGACTCCGAATCTGGCCATCCACGCCAGTCCGCGCTCACGAAATAAATATGAATGACTGTCAAAACAAAATTGTTCTGTACAACTCACACAAACATTACCGAAATTTGAATGCAATATTCACGATGATGGGTTTATGGAATGGTTTGGGCCTGGGGAAGAGCTTCCTCGGCAAGATTGAAGAACCCGACGAGAAGCCGGCGAGATTATGGAGGATGGGCGATGCGTATGAGAGAACAATGCCACATCATCAAGGAATAAAGCAATTATGGGAAACGAAATGGAAATTTCCAGCAAGTCACATTCATCAAATGAAGGGCACAGCTAACAAAGTCAGTGCTCAAAAAGCGTTTACCCATTCCACGACGGCAAAATGGAAGACTTCGAGCCCGTATTTCTCGAACTAATCCAAGTGAGCTCCAAGATCTCCATCACGAGACCGTCTGACATTCCAGAAACGCATCAACGACGGCACCAGCCCAGAATACACACGAGCATTCTTCCCCATCGCCGCATCTCTCACCAGACAAGGCGACCAAGAAGCCGATCCCAAACTCGCCAGTGACTTGTATCTCCGAGCCGCCTGTCTCTACCGCATCGCACGCTTCCCGTACATCTCATCATTCCCATTCGTCAACGATTCCACTAAATGGCATGCCTGGGTCCTCCAGAAAGAAGTCTACCTCAAAGCAGCATCGAAGTGGGATGTCCCCATCACTGAAGTCCTCATCCCGCATGTCCACAAATCTGGGGAAGACAGGCAGGATATCCCAGCCTACGTGAGGACACTGAAAGAGAAAGCCCCGGCTGTGATACTTATGACTGGACTTGATGGCTATAGACCAGATAACACGACTCGCAGCGACGAGTTCCTAGCTCGTGGATGGGCGTCTGTCATTGTGGAAATTCCGGGAACGGCGGATTGTCCGGCTGATCCGAAAGATCCTGCTGGGAGTGAGAGGTTGTGGAGTAGTGTTCTAGACTGGATGGAGCAGGATGGGAGGTTCGACATGGCGAAGATTATGGTTTGGGGTCTGAGTTCTGGTGGGTATCATGCGGTTAGGGTTGCGCATACGCATATGGAGAGGTTGAGAGGGGTGGTTGCTCAGGGGGCGGGGGTACATGAGTTTTTTGATAAGGATTGGATCGAGAAGGCTGATGGGCATGAGTATCCTTTCAAGTAAGTCTGCAGGGTTGTAGGAGGGATGCTTGCTAACAGGCGCAGATTGAGTCCGGCGATGGCGTGGAAGCATGGGTACATGAATGCGGAGGATTACAAGAGCAATGTCCAGAAGAAATTCTCACTTCTGGAATCTGGACTTCTTGATCGGCCGTCATCGAGATTACTTCTCATAAACGTTAGTTGAAGCCATACCCATTTGAAGCGTTTTACTGACCAGAATAGGGAACTCATGATGGATTGATGCCGATTGAAGATTCGTTGTTGTTGTTTGAGCACGGAACTCCAAAAGAAGCGAGGTGAGTTTGTTGCGTTTCCTGGTTTTCATTCATGTCTAACAATTATAGGTTCTTCGATAAGGCACTGCATATGGGCTATCCCATGGCAAATTCAGCAGTGTATCCTTGGATGGAGAGTGTGATGGCGTAACAAGAATCAACCAGGGGATAAGCAAGTATTCTGTGGTCATGGAGTTGGGGAGGCATGTCTCAAGCTAATACTAGCGATGTTTTTAATTTGCCTACATCACAAGGATGGTACTGGATAGCTGTGTTGCTGCACGTAATATCCTGAGCATAGGTGCATGTTCATTGGCGAGTATCTTCTCGTGATGTGCTGATCAGATGTCTTCACCCAACAACGACTTTTCGCAAGGCCCCTACGCCCCTGTCCCAACGGAAGTCAAAGATAAAAGCACATTTTACAAACACTGAGATACTCCACGAGGAGAAACTGATGTCTGAGAGAACAATCTAGCGAATTTCTCCCAGTGCCAGAATACAACTCCCAATTTAGTGATATTCTGGACCAGAGCTCATAAAGTCAGCCCACCAGAAGCCCATTAATCCTATCAATCGTCACCGCCATATTCGTCTGAAACTCCCTCTGATAATTCAAGTAATCCATATAAACATTAACAACCTGTCCCCAAATCACACCAAAAGTCTCCTGATCCTCATTCTCCCTCGCAACCCTCGCACCATGCAAATAGTCATCCATCAACTCCAACCTCTCATCATGCCTATAATGCGTCTTCAACATACGCAGCATGTCCTCAAGTTGCCAGTAAGCCTCGAAGATGGGCAATTGCCTAGACGGTCTCGAGCTCTGGAGATCGCTGGTCCACTCGTGGAGGTATTCTGGTAGGTGTTGGAGGAGCTCCATCTCTTGCATGCCTGGTGGTTGGATCGTGACGGAAAGGACGTCGGGCTGGGCGATGTTGCGGAGGCGTCTGAAAGGTTGCAGGAGGAAGCGAGTTCGGACTACTGCTTCTTGCCATTGTGAATAATTCTCGCCGACTCGCATTGTGATTTGGAGGCGAGTGAGTTGCTGTAGTTGAAGTCGTCCGACTAGCTTGTGTAGATGATCACAGAAGTCGAAAGTAGTCCTCTCGAGTTTTGCGGGGTCTGTGGGCAGTTCGGGGTTGTAGAAGTTGGTAACTTGGTTCCCGTCATCGACGATGATCTCGAGGATGAAGGATCGGATCATGCTGAAGTGGTAAGGCGCGAGTGGTGGAGGGCTGGACATCAAGCCGTTCACAGATGTCGCGTGTGGACGCGAGGATTCGCCGGTTCTCTCGCGCTGTTCTCTTTCTATTGTGAGACGTTTCTTGTTTTGTTGCTCGAGAAGCATGAGTTGCATCTGATAGTCCTGTAAAGCATGGTTTTGAAGCGCAGTCGGAGGCCCAGTTGGGATCCTAGGCGGTGGTCTATAGATCTGGGGTGCGGCTGGTGCATAACACATGCTCAATCCGTCTTTGCAGATTTCTATCACGAATGATCCAGTGCCGTAGAGAAGTTGGATACATTCCTCGTGGATCTGACGATTGGCCCGCAAGATATCAAGCCATACTGGAGGCGAGCTGTTTGGCTTGCGAGCTGGTATGGGCTTGATCGGCAAGAGATATCCGAAGATACGTTGACGGAGCTCAATGGGAATATTCATGAGATAGCAAACCGTTGAAGTGTCTTGATGCAGTGGACAAAGTTGAAACCCATGAACCTTGAAGATAGACATTCTTCCACACTGGACGCCACAAGGAAGCTTGAATGTGCAAGACGATGATTTTCTACCAAGGCGGCGATGGACTCCACATGTTGGGACTTCCTGGTATCTGATCAATGTGTTGAATCATTTGGAAAACATGCGATTTTGCCTTACGCCATAATTGCCTGACGGTACAGCCTTGTTGGTACATATTGTAGCCTAATTTCGCAGCAGATCAGAACTTTGAAAGAAAGGAGTCTTCTTCACGCACTACAGGAACGAGTGTTGTGTCGAGGAGTGTCGCTCAAGAAATGGCGACCTCGGTCCATGGCACTGCAGAGAAAAGACCTGCTAACTCTGAAGGTGTGCTTCTCTGTTGATCACTCTACCAAGACCCCTCTTTGACACGGCTCAGGGCCCACCACAAGACTGAAGAGACTTCGGCCTATGACACAGCGCGATTCGCAGCCTCCATCGTCATCCACTTTGTGTGCTGCGTTCGGGCATCACAGAACTGATACTGAAGGCTTGTATCAAGCTTCTCCTCCACCGGCAGCGTTATCAACTACCACAGCGAGAGATCCTAACTCTGCCGTTGCTCGACCTGTAAGCTCCAGTTTGGCAGTACAGGGTCAAATGTCGCCTCCTGCTTCCTCTCCAGCCGCAAGTAGAGACAGTCCAGCTGGAAATCTCTCAAACTGCTTGCCCGATAATGATCTGAATGGGTTGGTTTCAAGAACCCTTCAAAAAATCAGCCACAACTTGAAGGCCGCGAGATCGACCTTATTCGATGTGAAAATAATAGCCGAACAAATTCAGCATGCAAAGAAAGATGTGCTTGCTGAGATGAATAATTTCTGGTCAGGTGTCAGGGATGAATTCGGAGAAATCATCGTGCGCGACAACGGGATCTCGAGGTATACTGGACCGTTGCCAGGCTGAAGCAAGTGATTTCAAGTTGGCGACGACTCTGTGTGAGTAGAGAGAAGATTGCACAGGACGTCCTGGATAGGTACGACCAATTGAGTAAAGCCACGTCGGACACAAAAGAAGCTGAATCGAGGCTGGCCAAATGGAACGCCAAGAAGAAGTCACTGCTAGAAGCTGTTACAGCTCTTGGGGAAGATTGAGCCTGAAATGCACAGCAGGGCAGGGTATTGAAGTAATCACGGCATCATGTAAAGCTAGTGTGAGCTACAATGGTAATGTTTCTTTGAAACCCTTGGCTTGTTCATATCGCCCGTGCACACTTGGTAGGCTCCTTACAATCACTATCTCATTGAGATAGATGTGCTCTGTCGTAATGTGTTCGCGGTTGAGGTTCTTAACAGTCTAGTGTCTCTTTGTACGCTTGTGAGTAGATTTCTTTTAGCTCAGGTGTACTGTCCACTCAACTCTGGACGTGGTAGGTACTGGGGATACAATAAAGGGACGAAGGAACAAAATGTCATATGACATGAGACATTGATGAGGCTGGAAGGCGTGCCATAGAATCTACACATTCACTTCACGACAGTCTCGCTTAACATCCGCGCTAGGTTGCTGTCAACACGCTAGTTCTTCACAAAATATCTCGAAATCATCTCTTGGGTCGCGTCACCAACCACCTCGAAAATATCTTTGCATACGTTGTGATCTATACTCTATGCCACCACCTCTATCCACGATGGCGAAGCCGAAGACAGAGAAAGCCTCATACAGCTCCATGGAGTTTGAAGCTGAATTGGCCAGACTCAAGCCTCTACTTGGTCAATTGACAACAAACAACAAAATCAGAGCAGCTTGTCGTGAGCGCGAGAAAGCAACCTTCGAGGGTGACGAAACAAAAGTCAGGGCAGATGCGTTCTGGGAGTATCTTCGCAGACTAAACTCCTCAGCAGACGGCAATCCACAATACCACAAGGTTTGGGACGAGATTACACTCTACGATCGCATGGGCGCGACCTCTCAGGATCTGGTCGATGGTGAACTCTTGGGTCAGAAAGCATTCGTTGAGCTGGGTCTGGTAGTCGATACTTGGAAGCGACTTGATGGAGACCGTGGATTGTGGCTAGTAGTGGATTGCGAAGAGTTGTCTGCGGCTAAGATTAAACTCGAGGATGCAAGCATCTCTGGCGCCGACTTCTTTCGGATCTTCCTCAAGTTGGAGAAGTTCAAGTCTGGTGTCGAGAAGTGGACTGTTCCTGCTTTGTACGAGGTACGCTGCAGACTACACAAATACGTCTTGCATATGGAGGGGGTCCGGGCTCAAAACAGAGATTCTGGTAAGTGACATTCAATCTTTAAACAGGCCTTTGCTGATTATCTCTTGAAGTAGATCCTGCATTTGGTAACCATGCAAGTGTCCCAGGGCGTTCTGCGCCAGAGGGACCTCCAGGTTCACCCAGTCGTTTCGAAATCCAAAATGAACCGAAGAAGACTGCAACCATGATCAGACTTATAACAAAGAGACGATCACTTGATGACTCCTTGAATTCAGCTGAAGGTAAGATTGGAAGTTACATGTCTAAAATTGTTACTTACTGATCCTATCCTCTCTAGACCTTCGCGGCCGTGCAACAAAGCGAGTGTCGGAGAACGAGAGACTGAAAGCCGCTTCAATGCCAAGTGTAAACACAGTTAGCTCGTCCACTGCCTTCCTCCCAACGCGAACCAAATCACCATACCTTCCAGGTCTTGATATCTCAGCATCTGATTCGGCAGGCAAGGAAAGATCCAAAGAGATCCAAAAGTCAAGCACGATCAAGTCCACAACTTCAATCGCTTCAAAGACTCAGGTAATTGTCACTCCCAGCACTTCCCCCGCATCTACTAGTACCCGCCGCTCTTCTTTCGACGATATCGACAAATTGACCAAGAACCGCGACGACCCATATTTCCTCGCCATGAGAAACATCCGCAGCAAATTGGAGGAGGCAGAAGAAAGACTCGATACCAGCAAGAAGACAGCAATGCGATCTCTCGGCGAGGTTGAAGAAGCAAAGAAATGTCATCGTGCCCTGCTTGAGAGCATCACCAGCCAGAACAAGAAGCTGTTCATGCTATGCGCTGCTATCAAGGCTGACTGGTCTATTTCGTCCATCGAGGCTGCAGCTATTGGATGCAAGGACTATGGAGAGACTGGAGTTGCCATCTTGAAGACCTTTGAGCCGATCATCGTCCACAAGAAGGCTTTGAAGGCTATTCATGAGGCAGAGGTTGAGTGTGAGAAGTTGAAGGAGGCTTACGATAACATGAAAGAGGTTGCTAAGTTCATTATGGAAGAAGATAATAATTGAGCTTTGGCATATGAAAGATTTCTATATAGGTACAAGCACGTACAGGATCAAGACGACTTTTCAGGTTCGTATGTTTGGGTTTCTAGGGTCAGAAGGGATCTGCAGGTGACTGCTGTTGTCATGCTCTTGTTCTTTCTGTGGTCGTGTCTTTTGAGGGTTTGGAATTTGAGTACCTACACTGGTTCTCCTGTTACATAGATAGTTTGTCAATATCAGGCGAAGCTGCAGCGTAAAGACACTTGCAAGAAATTACCATTTACATACATGACACAATTAAGGCTTGAAGCGTGACTTCTATTTTCAAAAGAAAGACTATTTGACGATATATGGATCTTGATCAAGAATTCTCAGAGGTGGAGTGTTTCCAATACCATGCTGCGTGAGAATTGCAGTGTGGCGCAGCACTTTCGTGGCTGCAGGTGCACCTTTGAACCAACTTCACGAGCACGGCAATCATCTGCAAGATCATTGGCTCACCTCCTCTCCGTGACGAGCTTGGAACAAATTCAAACATGGCCCCATCTCAGGTCAATAAAACCGCCGTTAGAAAAAGAACGATCATCGCTGAGACCAAAACTCTGGCCAGGACATTGGACTCGTTGACGACTCAGGAACAGATTACAAAGGCAAGCGACCTGCTAACTACGCTCCGGTTTCCTGGCAAGGAGAACCTCGCATTGGGCAGAATAGATATATATATTCAGAAGCAGGATCACCGAGAGTGGATTGAAGCTGAGATTAAAACACATCGAGTACCGGGCCACTTATCGTCATTCCTTTCAGATGTAGATCTCCTAGCATTGGAATAAGCTCAGAGTAAGGATGAAATCACAGTCGCTTTCGATTTCTGTATTATCGCCACACAGGTGTGAGCCAATGGTATTTTCTGGCTGCTGAAGGTGCAATGACGCATTTCTTGATGGAGGATGATGTCCATGCCGTTAGAAATCAGGAAGGGTCGGTTGCCAAAGCACTACGTGCTTACTTTCTTACCCAGAGGTCAAAGATTGTAACGAAAGGATCATATTTTATCTCTGGAACTGTATTCATAGAGCTGCTGAGAACTTTCGAAAATTGAAGAAGGAACGGGTGTCTCAAGGTAAGCCAGCTACACACACCACTATATGACGGCTTTGAGCTCACTTCAGCTATCAGATGGCAAGAATTCTGTGCAGATTCAGTGACATCGAACTGTGGTGAACCTGCTGCTTTTATAAGGACAGTATGCCCACAGAATGCACAATCCGCCAGAAATACAGGCAAGCGTGGCAGGTGTGAAGAGTCTCGTAAGCGAAATCCCAACTGAAAATTACTTTTTCAAACCCCTTATTTTTAACAATGTTGCAGATGCTACAGGTTCGAAAGGATCTTGGCAGCAAAGAGTAGGGTGCCCCATATCTCCAATGGAACCCAATGATGCTATGAAAGACAGCTCGCCTTGGTGCGTAATTTAAGACATCTACAATGGATCCCAGCACGCGGGCCGTGCTTTTCATCGCTTGGATCAAGTCCAGTCTCACAGCGCGCTTTCGACTGTCTTGAGGATGACCCCCAACTATAGTGCCCAAGTATCACCTGAAGCTTCTACAGATCATTCTCAAGACCTAGGAATATCGAACAGCCAAGGAGCTGGTATCAGCCACGGAGCAGAAACGTTCGAGGATTGGTTCCTTGCCAAGTTTAGCAAAGTCACAGGGAATGTGAAGGCTGCACGGAGCGAGCTCATTGCCAGAAGCCAGCAGCAGGAGAGCACGAAGAAATCGTGCTGGAGACGTTGGTCCAATGTGGAAAGTCAGGTCAACGAACTTGAGCTCTACTCTTCGACTGAACCGCTAGCAAGTCATTCAACCATATAAGAGCCGCAGCAAAGGCCTTTCGAGACTTTGGCGTAACAAAAGAAATTGCTGTGCTGACGCTGTTGAAGCTCACTGTTGATGTGTGGAAGAAGCAAATGATAAGTTGGAGGATGCAAGAATGAGCTTTAGTAAGTGTGAGAACAAGCTCAATCGGTTCTCGAGTGTCTTCGATTAGGACTGATGTTGGCTTAGAAGGGTATCACAGAATGTATTGAAGCTTTTATTCCGGTTGACACCAATGCACACGTAGCTGGCTTAGCTATTCCGAGATGTTACAGATCCGATCGTCTTGCTTTCCTCAGCCAATGTCACTATCGAGAATGAAACGGATCCTACATCTGCCAACGCTTCACTAAAGCATTTTTTGAAGTCTCAAAACTATGACGACTGATACTTCCAGATAGCCTCCATTCCAGATATTCTGCTCCGGTAATGTCAAAGGTGAAGTCTTCCTTGACCAAACATTGATAGGCATTATATCTTATTCACTCACCTGGAGCCAAAACGCTTTTCCAGGTCATCTCTCAATCTTGGAGGCTTCAAACCCAATTTCACACCCAGAATCAACAACTGAACACCACCAAAACTGATGCACATAGTTACTGTTTACAGCATAGCTCAAACCATCACCAATCTACGAACCGCTTGCTCACTACAGAGCCGAAATAGAGTTTGAAGTCTGGGACGAGGGACTGATGAACGCGATGCTTCTCAAAGGTCTTTGAGTTAGATCAGAATCTCCGGAAGACGAGCATTGAGTTTTCGTCACCTGGTATGGCCTCCACCTGTTCTGAAGGCCACGTAGGGCAGCTTTTGACTGTGTGAAAATAGAGGATCGTCACAGACGAATCTCCAAAGATTCTCAATTTCCACATAAACTCAATCTGGAGACGGCGACCATAGTGCAATGTAATTTCTTGACCACTCAGTCGCCAAGAGCTCGAGGTAAGCGTTCAATTGAGCTTACGATTTTCGTTTTGTGCTGACTATGATCCGCAGATCTTTGTGCTTCCAAACGCAGGAGGACTGATACCACTGATATGAACGATAAGAGCCAGATGCCCAAATTAGAACGACCTGCTGAGAATGAAATCTATGACGCCAAGGAGGATCTGTAAAGTCTAGCTACGCCGCTTGCGGATTCGAAACATCCAGCGCCCCACCCTTCAGAATCAGCATTTCCCATTCGATCTGCCAGCGCGACCCCTCATTCGAACAGAGGAGTTGAACTTCGTGGCACAGTCCATGATACGCCTCCCATGGAGCAGAATACTACGAATACACAAGAGGCATACCTAGAGCAAACAGTCAGTTCGAATCTACAGAGACTCCAAAGAAACCTTACCGAGTGCACAGAACGCCAGGAGTCAGCAATCGAGTTCGCAAATGTTGCATTAGGCAAGTTGATATCATTCATGGAGAAAAATAATGTGCTGGATAAAGATACAACCGCTCAATTGAAGGTCATGGTAGAAGACTTTGAGGAGGAGTTTGAAGACTGGAATTTGTCAGTCATGAAGGATCAGACTTCGGAATTTCGTATCTTCATGGACACGACTCATACTGCCATGCAAGAGCTTTTTGAGACTTGGAAAGCCGCAACAGAGTCATTTGAGAGTTATGCTGAAGTCTGGGTTGAGAAAGAGAAGTGGGAGAAGAAGATCGAAATTGCCAAGCTTGTTGCTGCGGCTTTCGGGGACAATGAAGCCTGCTATTGAGAAGATGTACCCGAAGTGATTACTCATATTGGAGGACCAAAGGAGTTTGAGTTTTGTGCAGATCGATTTTTGGTACTCTGCTATCTAAATTCACAGGAGACAGCGCAGATGGTGTTGTCAGCCGTAGTAGCGTAGCAATTTATGAGGTGCCTGGAGCAGCTCTTGTTCAGCCCATGAGGGTGGAATTCAACGTTACCAACACTTACCTCTGTATGGAGACTCTACGATGTTGAGCGTAGTTTTCTATTCCCGTTCCATCCCACCTCAATCACTTCGCATCGTTTTCGGTATGCTGAATGATTTGGCGGCATGAGCTCAAGAGTATTCAGTGCAACTTCCGACAAAGTCACCGAATGCTTATACCGTGGGAAAAGTTTACACAAAGCCTGCTGAAAGCACATAGTAAAGTGACATAGAGTCTCTACAATCAGAGCTCATGTTCTTTTGTTATTTCCCTCTTCTAGAAAGTTGGTTTGTTTCGATAAAGTCAACAAGCAAGCGAGAAATGCGGAGTACGCGGCCGCAGCAGGACCCCGCTTGAATTTTCAAGCTCCATCTCACCCCGCCAACATTTCCATCCCTCTTCGTCCCTCTTCATCCCACCTCTTCACAGCCCCTTAACAACACAACTCCCAAAATCCAAACACCAGAACCACACTGAGATCCCGACTCGTGCTTTATACGGCCCCCGAACGAAGAACACAATGTCCTCTCCCGCCCCAACATCCACAACAGCACATTCATCTTCCCCCGCCGTAACAGCAACCTACACATCCCCCACCAACCCCCCCTTCACCCACTCAACTCCTCTCCCCTCCTTACAAACCAACACCTCTTCCAACTCTTCCTCGTCAGCAACCGCGCAAAAGACGCAATACCTCTCCGCGCTCCGCCAAGCAACATCACAGCTTCAAGAAGTCATCAATAAAGAGCTTACGGCACGGATGGAAGAGGATAATGCGCGGGCTGCGGAAGGATTGTATGGGAAGGGCAAAGTGAAGGGAGTAGATGAAAATAAGGAGGAGGAGAACTATGGGGAGGAGGTTGTTGATGAGGAGGATTGATTCAGATATGGACATTGCTTTCGTTCTGAGGTGGAGAAGCATCACTTGGAGTTGGCGACATTGAACGTTTCATGGTCGTGAAACACTGGGTCTGGGTTTGATAAGATGGAGGAAATTTCGTGAAGGTACTGACTACGAATCGGCCGGTTCGGGGAATACCTGGGCACATCATGCTTGCAAGGATTGGCATCCAGGTGGGGGGAGACGGTGACCTAGATTTGGCTGCATGCATTTGTTACTTCACGAACTCTCATGCAGGTGGATATATACAGGATATGCGACCTCCCAACTCCCGCCAACGGCCATTTGTCTGCCTTCCATAACGACAAGAAGAACGCCGCGCTATGTACACCGAACAGAGCACTCACTCCCCACCTTAGCTTACGATCTCCCCCAACTTCCAGCCTTCAACCCCGCCATCCCACCACCTCCAGACCCAGGCCGATTCCCAACCCGAGCCAGACACCCATAATGCACGACCTCGTTATCAGGCAAAACAGCAATGACACTCCTGCCAATCCTCTTATGGCAGACGCCGCAAACGCGATCATCGCTTACCACGACTCGACGATTCCTGCCTCCTCTACAGTTCGGTGCTCCGTCTCCTAGCAGGAGTTCTGCTTGTGCGGAGACGACTTCGCTCTTACGGAGGCCGGACACGACGCGTGTTTCATTAACGATGGAATTTGCGGCGCGGATGCGGCCGCGGAAATAGGATTCTAGTTCTCCGACCGGGAGGGTTGTTGGTATTAGGTTGAGAGTTGAGGAGGCGGGGAGGCGGGAGCCGTGTTTTGAGAGGAGATCAAGGGCTGGTGGCCAATTAGGCTTGTGTGGTGGCGGTGGAGTGAGGTATAGAGATAGAAGGGTGTGGTAGATGGAGGGGGTGGATGTATCGTCATCTTGGGAGGAGACTGAGCCGCGACGGGTTTGGAGAGGAGAGGTGGTTGCTGAATCCGTGGTAAGATGGATGTGGTTGCAGTACCTGCGATTGTTAGACATCAAGAAATGACATTCAGGACAGAGGAAACGTACTCTTCCGCCTTCTCGAAATCCTGGATCTTGAAGACGTAGATCTCTAATGCCTGTTTATGCTGTCCCATATTACTCAAAACCACAGCTTGCGCCTCATAGAAAGTGGAATCTGTCTCAAAGTCAGCTAAACCCTGCTATGCAAAGAATGGAGTACTTACCATCCCGGGGTATCAATCCAAAAGCCTTAGAAAGAGAATACTGTTTACTGCCTCTCAAAAATTCAATCAGCCGTCCCATCAAGCCCTTCCAATCCTCCGAATCCTTATCCTTCCTTCCCCTCAATTCTTGGATATATGCATCCACCAGCCTATTATGGAACTCCGGAGTCAAATCGTTGAGTTCGTTGATCACATGTTCCAGGTACTTGACTGCGAGGTTCACATCGATTCCTTGGAGGAAGCTGATAACCTTGTCTCGTGGCAAGGTTTCAGCATTCTCGGTATCTGCTAGGAAGATCTCCATGCCTAGGTTTGGGTCAACGCGTAATGGCCAGTCGGCATACTCGAGTATCAGGTCTATCATCTCAGGAGGCAGATTTTGCAGATACCCAACTGTTCGCTGAGGACCCTTCAGTGTAGCCGGGCCCTCTTCGCTATCCTCGCCCTCGCCGAAACGTTTGAGTAGCTCTAGTGCTGGACGATGTAATTTCTTGCCATGGAAGAAATCAACCAGGTCGTTGAAGCGACCGTTCTCAAGCAATTTCTCATTCACAACATCTGGGTCGCAGAAGTTGGGCAGTCGGAAAAGTGAGCCGGCTAATTGTGGGCGAGCTAGCATGTATGCCCTGAAAAGGGTCGTGTCGATCAATTTGGCTGTATCGCGAAGCTTTTGTTCGCGATCTTTCTCGGCATCTGATGCTGGTGCGGTAAGCAGTGATTCGAATGCATGCTGCGATGTGCCGTTCTGTCCGTTTTGTTCAAGAGGCTTCAGCTTTCCAGTCTCTGCATCCAAGAAAGCCTTCATTCTGTTACGTGCTTGAACAAGGAATCCAGAAAGTGCAAGCACAGCTGTTGTCAGGTCTTTGCCTTCCAATGGTAGATCCTCAGCAGGTTTTGATTTGGTGCTTGATGGGTCACTCGGTTCCCCGCCATCTAATCTCATGAACGATCGAATGGATGAGGTGTCAGAGTTCGTCTTGGCCTGAGCCTTTAACAACTTGTTGATAGCGGCTGGTTTTGGAGAGCCAATCGTTTCAGACTTGGATTCTTCGGGATGGTCCCCGTTCACGGTCGCTTCCGTGGCTTCGTGCTCAGATTCTGAGCCGTCATCCTTTTCGTCCAGAATCGTCAAATCTCCTGCAATGACGCGGGGAAACAACTTGATCACCCGCTCTGGCGGTGCCTGAACATCTTTCGCCATGAAAATATCGACTGCATCTTGGTACTTTCGTTGATCGAATAGCAACTGTGCTTTCAGAATCTTGATCTCTCGCAACCTTTCTTCCTTATTCCTCAGCAATGCATCCTCCAGCATGTTGAGCACACTGATAGCTTCATCGTATCGTGCCTTCTCCACGAGTTCGTCAATTTGAGAATCATAATCCGTGGATCCCATCCGCCAAATACACCTCTCACTGACAACATGAAATCCTTTCCCAGCATGTGCAAGACTGACCGTTGGTGGAGGAAAATGTAGTTGTTTCGCACTCGGAAGAGATATTGACTGTAGAAGTGACAGAGTGTCAGGATTCCGGACCTCTAATGTCCCTTGCGATGGCGATTGTAACGCTAGGATATATGGATAGGAATATCCAATGGCATCTGGCGACTGTGACCATGGAAGCTGACGTTTTTCCAGTGGTTTCCCTTCCGCTGTGATGAACAGCGAATTGATATCCTTGGCAAGCAGCATCTCCCCATCCGCAAGCTTCGTCGCCAATGGCTTTGGTATGTAGCCTCCAAGACCCATATATCCCATACTGGCTGATCCAACACCGCCAAATCGCCCGGCTTGCGCACCTGCCGCCCCTCCAATAGCTCCAGGTCCAACAATATCCTCAATCTGCTGGCTGATAACATCCACAATAACATATCCAGAATTCATGCCGCATATGATCTTCGTAGCAGATGCCCAAGTCAAAGTCTTGATCGTGTCCGACAGAGTGATTTCCAGTACATCATGTTCCAATTCTGATTCGTGCCATGACCATAGTAGAAGCCTCCGCTTAACTGCAACTGCCAGCCTCGATATAATCTCTGGTATTCCAGTCGCTGTGTCTTTCACAATATTCGAAGTGACCGCAAATGTAGAAGCACTCTTTGTCTTGACCAGTTGTTCCTGCAGGGTGTACGATCCAAGGTCGTGAATCGATACGTAGGAATTTGACAAGGATATCAAGATATTTGCTTCCTTTATAATTGCCAGCTGGTCAATTGCGCGAGTCGAGAACTTCTCTACTTCTCTCAAGAGGTCAACTGGCTTCGGCGCAGACGAAGATGTTGGTCGTGAAGGAGGTTTGTCGTCGGGCTTCGCATCTGGTTTCGTAGAGCCATTCTGTTTCCCGCTGTCTTCTGGTATCTCGTTGACCCGGTACACTCGTAGGCTTCCAGTACTCAGTCCAACCAACAGTCGATCGCCTAGAACATATTAGCTTCCACTAGGCAGGAGAGGAGTCGCCATGCGGACCATATGCCAGGATAGATTCAATCTTGAACTTGTCCCGCTGCCTGAGCTCTACGATGGGGCGAGCTGTGAAGGCGGACAGCATGATGGCGACGTGCCAGCTCTAACAGAAGTGCCAAAGCTGGAGAAGGGTATCATCGAAGTTCTTTTGCCACCAAGACATACGATATTGGGCGACTTAGGGGTTGTATGGCTGTCGGCGCATGTTGAGGTTGTTGTCTTGGTCGTGATAGAGCTCCGCTCCGCTTTTGGCGTTCCGCGGCATGACGATGGTCTTGGCGCGTGGATCGCATCTTTCAACCTCACGCGCATCAAAGGTTGGTTGATGCGCTCACTGTAAGTCTCCCAAACCACACTTATTCAGAAACTTCCGGGGAACGCTCATCGATCAAGCTAGATTCAATTGATCGAGAGCTAATCTTCGAACATGCCTTATACTTGCCAACCTTGTGCTGAAATGTCCGTAGAGAGACTCGTTTCCTTAGCATGGAACGTGGAAGCGTACTGCGGTACTATTCCCGCAGAAGGTATGTACAGGCATCACGAATCTTTAGATGGACTGGAGGCTTCTGCTACAAATGGTTGTAGCTTCTGTCTGCTCGTCTTCAAAAGCATGAAAGGCACAGTCCTAGCATCTTCGCGTGGAGAAGGATTTGAGTTTGGAAGACCAATTATATCGCACTGGGATGAGAGGGAAGCTCATCCAAACCTGCCGACAATGTACTCATGGGCCAAAACCCGCAAGCCTTGTGAGATGAAGGTAGGGATTTGGTCAAGGCAATGGCGAAAAGGCGTAACAAGGTCTTGGCTTCGTAATGCACTCGTTTTCGATAGGATCATCGTGCGAATAGGCGATGATAAAGATGAGGACTCTGTGCCAGACCTTGAACTGAAGCTGAGTATGACAAGAGGTTGTCCTTCTGACAGATGATGTATCCACAGGCAGGTTTACTAACTAGTATAGCGTCATCTTTGCGCAGAGGGCTGATTCGTCTTGGATATTTTGAATTGGATCCGGATCTCGGATCGGAAGTCAACTTCAACATAATAAGATCTTGGCTTGGTGAATGCAGACATAGTCACGCCCATTTCTGTACTCCATTTGAGCCGCATCTGCCAACACGAGTCATCGATGTCGGAACCAGCCACAGGGACGATATTAAACTTCGATTGTGCTCACCAGGTGAGACAGGGGATTATGTCGCCCTCAGCCATTGCTGGGGAGGTGTAATCAGCCCTTTGCTCACTGCAGCTACGTTGCGGTCATTCCAAATTGGCTTAACTTTCGGTGAGCTTCCACAAAACTTCCAGGATGCAATTAGGATCACCCGGGAGTTGGTAATTCGCTATCTTTGGATAGATTCATTGTGCATCATTCAAGACTCCAAATCCGATTGGGAGCAAGAGTCGAAGAAAATGGGCATTGTCTACAAGAATTCTTGCGTTGCTCTTTACGCTTTAGTCGCCTCGGATAGTAGAGTTGGAATCTTGAACCATGACCGTAGTCCCCCTCCAAATCCGCCGCCCGCAATCTTGAGGATTAGTGATGATCCAGCACAAACCGGCGTGGTTACATTGATTACAGAACATTCCAACAAATATGAATCACTTTCGGGCCTCCTGGACAATTCCTCCTTTCCTGAGAGCACCGGCGTGCTAGCTACAAGGGGCTGGACTCTTCAAGAGATGGCTCTATCGCCCCGGCAACTATATTACGGTAGGAAACAGATATATTGGAGCTGTTTCAATGGATGCCAATCTGGTGATGGATATGTACTTGGGGATGAAGAACTTGCGAATGGATTCAAAAGTTATTCTGAGATCTCGAGGATTTTGAATTGGGAGGTTCTCCGATCAAGGGATGTACGGCTCCCTCATGTCTCGTTTTTGCTCTCCTATTTCTACAGACTGGTTCACGACTACTCAGCAAGACAATTAAGCTACAGTAGTGATAAACTTCCCGCCATTTCCGGTATTGTACAAGAGCTGCAACCTTTGATGGGAGGTGACTATCTCGCTGGGATATGGTCTAAAGACTTTAGACGGGGCCTTTTGTGGTCCAGTGACAGTGGAGTACACTATCGAGATGTACCCTACCGATCGCCGTCTTGGTCATGGGCTGTCACGGACGACACTATCAGTTGGCCCGGTAATGTATCTCGGCCATTTCCAGAAACTGATATCGAAATACAACTACTTGAACACAGTATAGTGCCTCGAAGCAAAGGGAACGTATATGGGGAGCTTCAGACAGCCAGCATTACTCTGAGAGGCCATACGATGCGAATGCTGAGGAGTACACAAGTGGTGGGAGCTTTCGACAATCACGCTTTGGTAGATAGAGTTGGCGGCTGCTCCTTTGACGAACGGCCGCAGAACGAGTTGATGATGGATGCGATCAATCCTCTGTTTTGTGCCATCACGAACGACGGAGAGAAGTATTTGAGATCTGTCGTACGAGATGATCGAATAGTTGAGGGAGTACTATCTTGTGATGAGGAGTGGCTACAGGCCCATGAGAAGTCCCAGTATATCAGCCAGTCTTTTGATCAATCTTGTGAAGCAGAGGAGTATCTGGCCTTACTTGTCCATGCAAACGAGGATGACAAGAGTGTGTATTGTTTGATAGTTCGCCCCGTACACGACACTCAACATCTTTCTTTTCGCCGGGTCGGAACTCTCTGGATGACGGGGAATTCCGTCGACATTGCCTGGTGTAGAAGCTGGAGAACAGAAACTATAGTGTTAATTTAGAGATGCTTTTAGGGCGAATGTACAGGCTATCCCGACGGACGTTCAAGAAGGTATGCGATCATGTTGCTTGTCCTCTTTTCGTGCTATGTGATAAACCAAAACATGTTCTATTTGGTAACTGTAGGTGTCGTTCGTATCCCTATAGATGATGCAGTGATCTCTGCAGCAAGCGTTGCATGGTAACTGTTTGATGACCCTAGAGGTTACCGTGTATGGTTGTGATCTTTCTAATACTAGTGAGGTCTGACAAATTGGATCGAAATGAAAACAATCAAAAACAGTGTACACGTCTCTATTGCCATCCTATCATCCTTAGATTCTTCTCGTTAGGAATGGTGATTGTTTGTTTATTTGCATGTGGAAACCCCCTGGTTCCTTCCCCACATTCAGCTGCAAGCGAACATCGCCAAGCTTCCTGGGGCAGCGATCCGATGTCGCCTGCAACCTGTAAAATTCCCTCAAAGCCCCAAGTCAAAGCCCGACGCCAGCGCCGCCTCGACCTCCACACCGCAGCCTTGTCCTGCTCTGCTCGAGCTACACCTGTGCATCACAAAACATCCACCTCCTACACAGAAAGCCGGTACACTCCCACCCTGACCATGCAAAAATGTCTCACGACACATCTGCCGTCCCCGTGGGCGAAGCAGAATCAACATCTGGAGTCGTAGCATATCACAACTCCGCGGGGGCACACGACCAGATCCAGCTACATCGAGAGGGGGATGCAGATGCTGGGCAGCGGCAAGCTATGCCAGCTACGACTAGTATGGATCCAGATCCAGAGCCAACACAAATGCAACCATCATGCCCAGCCCCCTCCTCAGCTCCCGGCATCTCTCCTTCAATTCAACAACATTCTCATGGTGCTGCTGGAAGATCTGGGAATGCTGGGCAGACCGGTGTAACTATATCTTCACCCGACACGCCTTCCTCGTTCTTCAGCGCCGTGTCCAACCTCGCCGCGGATGCAGAAAAGTCAAACAATCACAGCATAGGTACGGTGGTCCAATTATACCTTTGAGAAGATATGGTGGTGCTGCTTTCAGGGTCTACATGGTGACTGACCATCCCACAGTTACGCCACCAACAGAGATCACCCCACAAAGTCCTCGTGACGTTCTCGATTCTACAGCCTCGCCCTCAAATAAAGCGACAACTGCCAATGCCGAGCTAGCCTCGCTATCTACAGATGAACATCCAATCTCGACCGACCCAACATCTGCGGAGTCTTCCCAAGCTGTAAATACAACAACGGAGGGAGCTGCAGATGCTGACAGCAAGCCAAAGCAAGACAAGATGATATTCGGACATACGACTTCCAATAGCATACAGCGTCGGCGTAATTATGCTACGACAAATGCTCTTACAGACTACGAAGCAGACCTCACAAGTAGGGATCGCGCGAAGCAAAAAGAAGCTGTAAAGAAATACCTTTCCGAGAAAGTTAAGAACGATTGGAGCTGGGAATGGCCGCGACCTGAAGGTCAGACAACCCTCGAGCCGTCGAAGACAATTGAGGAGGATACAGATTTAGCATGGAAGGAGAGGGACGAATGGCTGAGTAACGGCAGTGACGATGAGGGCATGAAGATGCCAAAACCAGCAACTACCACCTCGAGTCACGACACACCTACTCCTACGAGCAAGAACAGCGTACCCTTAGATGGCGCAGATGGTGCTGGCGATGTAGTCAAGAAGGCTTTATTCGACCGCAAACGCAGGCGGAAAAAACGCTTAGCAGAGGAGATGGCATGGAACGAAGGATTGAGATGTTTTACTGCACGACGAGATGCCTGGACCTGTGCTCGAAAGATTCCCCGACCAGGAAACGCCGTTGTCAAGACCACAACACGAGCGTCCTTGTCCAGTGGAGATGGTGGTAGCTCCACAGCCATTGAGCAAGACGACGACGAATGGGAGGACGACACAGAAATTCCAATCGCTCCCCCGATCCTGCCCCCAGAAAACGCTATGCGAGCTTCCATCTTACCAGGCGCATATAATACCATCTATGACAAAGTAGTGGTCCAATCGCTAACCCCCAGCTGTCCCATGAACCTCAAAGACGTAACCCGCAGTTGCGTCCAGGGCTGGAAGCGAGACGGCGAATGGCCCCCGAAATCCTCGCCCGAAACCCTCAAGAAGAAAGGTCGCAAGATGAGCGTAGCGAGTCTTCTCGGTTTCAAAGAACAGGAGAAACATGCACCGACCGAAAATGATAATGGGAATGTCGTAGCGAATCAAGCGGGTGGTCACGACAGGGACAAGAAGGGCGGGAGTGGGATCAGGAGGAGTATTCAGAAGATCTTGAAGTTGGGTCACGGTGGTGATTGATCTGCTCGGTGTTCTTACTAATGTGTTTGGTAGTTGGTGTAAGCCAGCCCTGACATATGAGAGAGAACCGCCGAAGAGAGATTGACCCACGCATTTGACAGGTTATGTTGAGGGATGGTTGAGTGAGGGGAGTAATGGTGATTGAACTGCTGTTGATGGTGGGCATTGTGCATATCAGAGTTAGAGCGAGACGCATTGGTTAGGGTATCATTGGATTGGAAGTGGGAGAGCAGAGTGGGGCATTCATTGGATTGAGACTTGAATATGGACATGGACATGAGCATGACAGGCTTGTACAGACATTGATCTGGGCGCTTCGACTGGAGGGTAGGCAGGAGTTGAGAATGGTCATGGTCATTACGATTCAGTTGCTGCATTCTTGGGTAGCGGGCACGAGCAGGGCGTTCCTTTCATGGTATGCATTCATAGGTATGGATGGACTCGGTGTGGTAGGTGTTTTGGTTTTGTTTTCGGTTGGCCTTTGAGGGCGCGGCTGACTGGGTTCGGCTTGGTTGGATTGTTGGTTCGGGGTTTGGTACCTTAGGTGGGTATACCTTAATAAATGCATTACTCTTAACACTTTACCCTGCTCTAGTTCCTCATTTACTTTGCAGCTCGCCTGAATATATCTAAGAGCAAATGTTGCCAGGGTCTGTGCCTAATTGTAACACCTCGACGGCAGTATTGCGTTGACCAGAGCGGGCAACGAACTGAAGGATCACATGATTTCGGAAAGCTTGACTGCTTATACCTCCCTAGATTTCGGGGGCGAGATAGAAGAATAGGTTCTTTTTCCATGAAGAGGATTCTGTGATTTGCGAGGATAATGAAATGACAAAGGAGGGTTCGGTCCTTTGGCATGGTTTGGGGTGAGGGACGGTTGAGCGCCAGGGCTGATGAGGTTTGGATGAGAAACGGCCGATTGGGGCAGGATGATTGGCAGTGAAATGTGGTCGTCTTTGGAGGCCGTTTCATGGACAAATAGATAGAGAAGGTTCGAGGTTGTACTGTGAAGATTTGAGGGCACGATTGTTGAGTAGCGGTCATAGAGGTGGTGGTGGAAGAGAGGTAAGGCAATCATGGGGATCTTGATATTGATGGTTAGGTAAATGAGGAATTGGGGGTGCGGGATTGGGACGTGGAGATTGATGTGAGACTGATGGACATATCTGGTGAGAGATCGGGGGAGAAATTAGGAGTGAGTGAAGAGTAAGAGTGAGTAGGTCAGGCTAGAAGCGGAAGAGAAGAGCATGAAAAGAAGCGGAAGATGAAGTTGAGGAGAAAAAGAGCGAAGTGGAAATTGAAAGAAGAGTACACTAAGAATCACAAATGCAGGTACAAGAACCATTATACATAATTCGTACCCAAAATGGCAATTTTCTCATCTAAGTTCGTGTGGGGAAACTGGAAAATGGAAATGTCGGGTTGGGAAGCACTTCATAGAAAGTCTAGAAATAGATAAATGTTCTGTATTGATTTCAGAGTTCTAATCGCCAAGGCTCGTCTCACGAATCCTAGATCAAAAACATGCGAAAATTTCGAGTGTTGAGGGGTGCTCGGGTGGCAAGGATGGGTTCGCTTAATCCAGAATAAACAAGCAAGTCCCGAGGAGACTTGCTACTTTTTATTTCAGCATAATCTACTGTTATCGTGTCAATTGGCGTAACATCCGTCCAATCAAGGTCAAAAACAGGTTCTGAAGTTTCACAAATCTTCGTTGCTGTAGAACTCTTAGGGCGAGGTCGCAACTGCGTTAGGCATCGTGGCGGAGGCCTTCCATGTTGGAGGCCACCCTTGTCTTGGAGGCCACCAACATCCAGCAACTCAACAGCACAGCCACCCTTGGACCTGTTGTCTGTATATATCAACCGGCCCCCTAACACTTGACACTCATACAACATCAACGCATTCATATCTGAATCACAAGAACAATTCGACTGATCTCCAAGTTCACCCCACTACCCCGCAGGTTCACACTGTGTGCCAGCGGGGATAAGTTGCACAAGGCCTTATCCCCTTCTTTCACTCAATCCCATAGCCTCGTCAATCCACCCTTAACGGGCTTCTCCTTCCCAATCTTCTGGGGACTCTCGTGCGGAGACATCTCGTCTTCGCACACCAGCAATCTCGGGAGAATTTGTAAACCATAATTTAGAAAACTTTCTACAACAAAATCTCACTTCTTATGTCTATCCATTAGACTTAGGAGCTACATCGAACAACGACTCTCACGTTTCATTTCCAGCATTCAACAATCAGGAACTCGGGGATATAGACAATTTTCCCCTTCCATTCGACTACGCCTACGATAACAGTATCCTCTTTGGAAGTTCCATCAACCTGGGTGTACTTCCAACATCTCCTTCCTTGGCAACCCCTCCCCCCCTCTTCCCAAATCCTGACAAAGTATCAAACGAGATATCTGGTGTCTGGAAGCCTAGCAATTCTCCGTATCAGCGTCCACCGCCGATCCAAGTCCCAGGACCATCAAATCCAGCTCATGCCCATTCGCCGTCGATCATCGACAACTTTGCTTTGACTGTGCCAAACATTCCGAACGACGCTATTACTTCGAGCAAACCCTTTCTATCTCCTAGGTCTGGGCTAGCACAGAATCTTGGTGCTGAAATTAGGTTCTTGATAACAAAGGGCACATAAGATCTTGGGGTGTGGCACATACATGGAAGGGATGATCCTCGCGGTAGTCTGTAGTCTTTCTGAACCATGCTGTGAGCCTGTGGCCTTCGGGTAATTGAATACGATAAAGATGCAATGTGTTGATGATGATGAGCTGCATTCCGCGAGTCGGATTATTTCAGAGCAGTCTCAGCATGGCGGCAAGACAAGGCAAGAACGATTGTGACCCTGCCTGCCACTTTAACAATTGACCATCACTCTTTTTTCCCGAGCACACATAGCTGAATATTGCTACAGTAAGTTGACCTGAAGACTTTCTGATGCCCCATCCATCCTTTGAAGCCCGTCTCGCGAGACGTGCACGGACAAAATCACACACCGTGATAATAGCTGTAAGAACTTCTCTCAAAAGGGAAATCGAAACGACTCTTCCCTAGCTAGAAGCGTCCTCGGGAAGTAATACACAGAAACAAAGATTAAGAACTTTTAACTCATGGAAGAAAATGATGACCACAGCACTAGCAATTGACTGAGTATGCCCGGAAGTAACATGGTCAACGGAGTACCCAAAGCAGTCAAATGTCCGGCGCAGCATCTTATGATTCTCAAGTAGACCACCGATAGCCTTGATTGTGTGGGGCAATTGAGATTCGTTTAAAAAGAAGCCTTTCATAACAACAGATTTGGCAGATATCTGGTGTAGGGTTTAGAATAATGAGGAGGCTGGAAAAAGAAGTGACATAAGCAATGATTAGAAAAGATTCAGGATTCGACATTCCAGATGTCAGATGAAGGCAATTGAGTACAGTCGGGAGACAAAAAAATTTGATCGGCTGTATTCAAGATCGTGGAAAGCGGTTATCAGTCTATAGAATTTTGCGATGCGAATTTTGGTGATGGGCGAGGTGAGGCGTTGTCAACTGTCACTGAAGTGAAGTCTAAATAAAGGTCACGCTAGTGCAAGTGGCCGAGGCCAGGGCCAAATCTCAGGGAACTTCCAGGCAATGAACTCATGGACAGCATCTCGTACTTCCACTACTCACCACCAACATTCTTCACTCACTGTGAATAGCTTCATTCTCTCCATTCCTGGAGACCTGACCCACGGCCGTCATTCTTCACAGCCAACGCACACGCTCTGACGCCAAAACCACATCGCAACTTGCAGGCATCTACCCTCGTACCCCTCCATACAGCCTGGTCGATCAATTATGTGAAACCCCATATTTATGCATTTCACAACGCTGCACACGCCATCGTGCCATACAGACAACCATGTCACAATCACAGCCTATTCGGACAGGGACTCCTCAACATCGAGCACCTGGGAGTTTCTCACCTATGATCCAACCTGCTGCGAACTCTCGGCCCGCTCTACGACGCGTCGACACATCTGACGATGAAGACGAACCTCTCAGTATCAATAAATCTCGACCAGTAGGGATTCCGCAGAATGTGCCTCCACCCCCTCGACCTCTCTACTCCTCTTCTACCGCAAATTCGAGCAGCAGCAGTCTGCAGAACTTCTCTCGCCCTACACTCAATACTGCTCTAGGTCCACAACCTGCTAGGAATGCGTCACCGTTGAGCGTTGCGCCAAAGTCTGCGACGTCCGATTTCCACCGTGGGCACGGTAGGAAGCACTCCCAAACACAGGGATCATTCGAACCATACCTCCCCACAGCGGCGAACTCGAATCTTGGAAGCATGGCAAATGTCAATACCGGGCTGAGTGCGTCTCAAATTGCTGCGCAAGCAGCAATGCAGCATCAGACACACAACAGACAGAGATCGCAGACGGTACCTACGCCAATGAATGATGGATCGAATGGATCACAGAGCCGCAGACCATCGAGAGGAGGACCGATCAGCCCACCAATGTTAAGCTTAACAGAAGCTTCAGGACCAAGGGAACCCAGCTTTGGCGGACAGATATATCAGAACGGCTTGTTGGGAGGATCACACGGAAATGCTGCGCAGACTGCTGCCAACATAGTATTTCCAAAGTCTCCCAATAGCTCACCTGGACTACCAGCAACGGACCACGAATCCGTATACCGTATGCAACAGGAAAAGCCACTGAAGACCGAGAAATCCAAGGTAAAGCTCTTTTCCAGGCCTACAAAGATTGGCATAAGCAAAGATAAAGACGCGAAATCCGGCGCACTCCCCAGTCCTAGTAAGATGGCCTCCTATACCCTGGCTTCCCTCCAGAGAGGAAACTTCAGTACCAACAGTTTGACAGATTCCATGTCGAGCGCTGCCAGTATGTACAGTATGGCCAATTCCTCCTCCGCGACCATACGGGCAATCGACTCCCAGCAGCCCGAAAAGGACAAGGAAAAGCATAAACACCACTTTTTGTCAAGGCAGAAACACAAATTGAGCAGCAAGGATGATCATCACTTGCCATTATCGTCGGCAGCCAGCAACTCGAGACCCGTCGATCCTAGTGCCCCAAGCAGCCTATACAACTTCAACCTTCCACCGAGTCCAGGGCCCACGAGTACAAGTTTTGCGAAGAGTATGAGTGGACTAGATTTACGACATGGTGGCAGAGCTCTGAGGGAAAAGAAGAAAGAAGAGAAGTCAGATGCGCTTAGAGAGAGCGAGTTGTCATATCAGAATAGCAACGAGTGGCCAGGACCTTCGAGTCTAGGGTCCGCGGGTGGACTATCGTATCAACCGTCTGCCGGTGGGAGTTATGGATATACACCCAGTCTCTATGGGGGCGATCCAGAACTGGGCAAGTACGGACTCACAAACCTAGGTCCTGATGATGCCTGGCCGTATTTGAAGGCCAAGCTTCTGATCATATTCGAGGGAGAAGATTTGCGGTTACCAGTGGAGGATTTCAACCGGCTAGTAACGTATGGCTTCTCACAGTCCTTTTTTAACTCTTGCTTACAAATATAGCGTGAATATCCAACGTTGTATCCAAAAGCGAACCCCCAACCTGATTGTCGAGGACCTTCGAGATTTGTTAGCTACAGGGTTCAGCTCCCTAGACCAAACATTGAGGCGGACTCCAGATGAACGCCTCATCCCACATTTAGTCGAGATGTGGCTATTCACATTCACATCTGTTCTACCCTACATGCAAGCAGTATTTCTACCTTTAGACCTGGAATTCTCTGGCCATGGACCCCTCATGACACCCGAGCAAGCTCGAGAATTCTGGGGAGCACTCCCCATCTCGACCAAGGATCCCAGCGGTAACGTCCCCGCCTCACAAGCCCTGGAAGTCCGACGTATAGTCCTAACCGCATACCGCGACACCGTCATCCTCCCACGATTCGACACCCTCAAAACAATATTCTCCCGCCTCTCTCTCGAATCAATATCCCTCTCCATCCCCGCAACAGACATCCTCTCCACCTCACCGGACTCATTTTCCGGTGGCCGACCTTCCACAGCAATGTCTCTCGACCCATCACATGCCTCGTACGGCTCTCAAACCACCACCCTCCTCGGTGGTGGTAGTTCCGGAGACGGGAGTGGAAATCGCAGTAGAGCAATAAGCAACGTGTCCTACGGCTCGGAACCCTCCTCCGGCCTCGGAATTGCCAATCTCCCTCCGCCTCCACAGCGACCGTTTACTCCATCGTCAACACATCCTCTCCATCCTCTTAACCGCGGACAGAGGGATAAGACTGTCGAGGATAGCAGTAAACAGCTTACCGAAATGGTTGGGAGGATGTTACAGTGTATGAGTGTGCTTGCTTCGGTGGGGGTGGGAGGAGGAGGTGATGAGGATAGCCAGAGGAAGATGGAGGAGTTGACGAGGGGCTTGAAGTTGAATTGGCTGGGGAGAGGGAGGATGGGACGTGATAGGAGGGGGCTTGTTGGTGCGAGGGTTCCCGGTGGGAATGCTAACCCGATGGTAGGGAGGGGAGAGGGCGTTAGTGTCATTTGATCTGGTGTTCAACATCTAAGCATGGTTTACGGGAATGGCGGGCTATCTTGCGCTACAATGCACATTTTGGGACGAATTGAGACCTCGACGAACTATTTGGAGTTGGTCTAAGATATGAGGTTCGTTATATCTCGGCGCAAAACGGACATGAGGGACGAGATATGTATGATATGAACCTGGCGATTGACTTCGACCATACGAATATGTACTTATACGCATGTCATATAAAGATTCATTCGATGTAAAACAGCAAAACTCCCATAGCCTTTCGTGCTATGTTTCCCTCGCACTGATTTTCAGCCTTGGACTGTTCACGGACCATGATATCACATATCACCCTTCCGTGCAGAGTGAGATTGCCAGATGCAGAAATTGGAAGCTAGCGGTAAGACATCACCATACACATTCAAGCACAATCTCAATTCACAGCGATGGAGATAGCACCGCTCAAGCCCACAGTGCGTACGTGATGACGGTCGAATGATCGTCAACCACTCAGTCTCAGCCGCAGCCGCAGCGACATCAACATCAACATCAACTTTCGGGGATGGTGTAGGACAGGAAGACCCTTGCTGCCTGGCCTGGGAACAATGCCGTAGAAATCCCTCAAAAGAGCCGCAAGCCGGACTCCGTCCCCGTAGTGAGGTGGATGTAAATGCGGCTCGGGGATTATCTCCTTCATCATGCATACAGTAGCCGTGATCGTCTCTGCATGCAAGCACGACGATCATTTTTCTGGGTCTTAACTCTGATTTTCCTCAAAGTTCAATTGAACGAATTGGGGGAAACTTTGAACGGTGCATGACAATCATACTTGGGTTTGGATTTAAATGGATGATTGGGGCGGCTTAGCTGCAAGATGACAGCATGTCATGTCAGTGCAGAGTGTTGATCGACAGCTGAATTGACGTCTCTATTTAGTTCCTCGCTTAATCGAAGCGGCTCGATCTGCTGAAAGGAGGAAAACCACAACGACCAAGCACTGCTGGCTAGAACTTTATCTAGACAAGAAAGGTGGAGAATAGGCGGAGTTTTTGTGATTTCCGTTTTGGGATTGAGTTTTTGAAGTGTGGATGGATTGGGAATGGTGGTTGTTATGGTCGATGGAGAGACGGCTGGGCTGAAGTGTGATGATTTAGGGTTTCCCAACAAGGCTGATCACTTGTCGGTTGGAGTTTCCCGTTGGTATCGGAGGCTGAATAAAGGTTAATGATATGCGAGTTGAGCAGATCTGAGGTTCGACGACTATTGTGAGACTCTCGTTACATATGTAGAATGATACAATACAGTCGCTCCCAATACCACGTATTCCAAGATTGGAAGCTTCAATCTACTCCGAATAGCTAGAAAGCAAATTGAGAATTCTATCCAGCTTCTCATTCAGAAAAAGAGCTTGAAAGATATCCCTCTCCAATCGCCCATTTCGAACCGTAATTCCCTGCTGTCTCTACACAGCAATGTTCTTCCACACATCAGCCCAAAGTCAAAGTCAAAATCAAAATCAAAACACCGCATCTCACCCCCATATCCCCAAAAATCAACCAAAGCCTAAACCTACAACTGACATCAGACCCCCCACAGTGCGCAGAGCCTCTCCCGTCTCTCCCGCCTCTCCAACCACTCGGAAACCCCTCCTCGCTCCAGCGCTCAGAGGTCTCGCTCGCGGGGTCTACTACTGAATCGACTAGATCTCATGCATCGCCGTCCTAGCTGGTGATCATGGAGATCAGCGAGATCCTAGCCGTTGATCGTGGAGATCTTTTGGTCTGGTCATCACCTTCAAACCCTCATTGGGATGACACTCTGTACCAGAGCATTCGCAACCACTAGTAGGCTTGCAGAAAAGGAGGGCTCATCTGAGCCGTGAACGGAGGATATTGAAGAGTCTATTGGTGCTGGGATACTTGGACTCTGCAAAGTTTGGAGATGGAGAAACGTCCGTTGTGGGGAGAGTGATGATCTGATTTGTTGATTGCTGGTTGCTGGTTACTATTTCCTGTATTGGCTCAGGCCTGAGTTGATCTGCGATGCGGCTCAAGAGACAGTTCCCCAACGAGTTGACTAGAGTTTGGCAGGGACGTCATAACGGGAACGAGCTGTGTTGATAGCAAGTGACTCTCCCTGCAGTTGAGATGTAGGGGCAGTAAGAGGGGAAGGAAAACATATATAACACCCGCAGACATCTCCTTCTCCACCCTCCCCTTCACACCATCATCAAATTTCTCCTTCCACCTATACCAAGGTTCTCAAGATGCAACTCACACAACTCCTCGGCGCCTTCCTCACTCTTGCTTCTACAGCAGCAGCTGTACCTGCTCCACAAGCCATCGAATGCTGGTCCACATGCAGCACGAACTGTGTGCGAGATGGGAATTTGAGGGGTGGTATTTGTGATGCTGCCGGGTATGTTTTCATATCTTTCCGTTCCCTCTCTCTCATCTCGTCCAAGGAAGGTAAAAAAGACTGACACTATTAAACATACAGAACATGCACTTGTCTCACCGGCACAGGAGCGAAACGCTCTGTTGAACCGGAACCACAAACCCCAGAGATAGAATGCTGGAAGACATGCGGGACATCATGTCTCCAAGCTGGGAATTTGAGGGGTGGTCTTTGTGATGATGCTGGGTTCGTCTCTTCTCTTTTCCATCACCTGCCCTTTCTCTCTGCTCTGCTTCCCTGCTCTCCTGCCCCCTCCTATCATCCAGTCTCTATTCCTTCAATCCACTCCTACTGACCTCAACACAGAACATGTACCTGCCTAACCGGCACTGGTGCGCCTTCCAAACGGGACCCTGTCCCAGCCCCTCAATCACCACAAATAAACTGCTGGTCAACCTGCTCCACAGGCTGTGTCCAAGCCGGTAACCTTCGTGGTGGGCTGTGCGATGCGGCGGGCACTTGTACGTGTTTGACGAAGAGGGAGGCAGAGGCGGAACCAGAGCCTCAGTCGCCGGTTATTGATTGCTACACGAATTGCTCGGTGGGGTGTGTCAGAGATGGATTTGTTAGGGGTGGGATTTGTGATGGTGCTGGGTGAGTTGATTTTTATTTTTGTTTTTGTTTGATTGGGGCGGTGAGAGGATGAGTGTGTGCTGACTTGAGGGTGGTAGGACTTGTACTTGTTATGAGTAGAAATGAGCGATGCTTACTGAGTATGCAAGAGACGAGACGAGATGGATCGGGATGTTTGAAGGTTCAGGCATGTAGAGATGATGTGAGGAAAACTTCCAATTGGAAAATGTGATAGCTGTTGTTGTAGCGATCAAGACTCGGATAGCATGACGTAGAGTTTGGGGAAAATGCATAGAATATGGAAGAATGATTCGAGAACCGGCAATGTGATTGTGAGAGGGGGGATTTGCTATTTGGATTGACAGGTTTCGGGTGAAAAGCGCTTGTGCCAGCGATGACGAAGACGTTGAAAATTGACAAGGAAATTATAGCTGAACTTGTATGAGCGTGACAAAACTCTGGTCTCATAGATGTAATCAGATTGGGCAATACAAGGAGCGCACGTTACGACAACATCACGAAAGACAAGTGAGGGAGCGAGGCAAGTGATAAGAAAAATATTATTCATTGAAATATGTAGATCGCAGACTCAAGATCGAACATCGACAGGCTGGGCTGTGCAAGAGAGATTGGAAATGGATCGGTTAAATCTGAGATACAGCGAATTAGCAAGGTCCTCGCAGTAGACGTGTTGCAGTGCGTTGTAATATGAATAGCTTTAGTCAGACATCCAAGGAAGAATGGACCCTCATCTGTCTCGAAAAAGGTTCTAATTGAGACTCGAGTGAAAACTGCGAATGTGGTTGTGTTTCATCATGAAAGCTTTGGGGATGGTGAACGGTATGAGATTATGCGACTGACCTTTTGTGGCACGAGGATTGGAGCTCCTGTGTGTAAGTTATAGTATGGAGGTATAGGTAAAGCAAGATCGAGACATGTTCCGCAGACGTGACGACATTTTCAGTCACTGGCAGAAGCCTGAACTCCGTGCGCTGCTACATGAAGGTAGGCAGGCATGCGGGTTTTCGTTGGGCATGGGATTAAACCTAGAAAAACTTTGCAAGTCAGCGAATGCTCAAGAAGTAGTTCTCAAGAATAGATAGCGACAGTGATCATAGCTCAGACAAGGTGTACTGGCAAGTAACAAGCTCCCCACGTATGAAAGAGCCCGAACAGCGTAAGCTTCATCATTGGCGATTAAGTTGGGAAAAGAAGGTATTGTATCAATTGTCATCATTGGAGATCGAGCGCGTACGAAGAGAAAGGCAGAGATCGAACATACCATTGTTAGTACCGAAGAACACGGTGCGCAGGCGCGCTGGTGCAAGTCGTGGTAGAAGATGTGGTTGTGGTGAGAAAGAAATGAGGTTCAGGAAAAGAATCTCAATTATCTTCAAATTTCTAGCGTGGAATCCTTAGCGTCGGACGCTAGCGGAAAAGCGAGCCGCAAAGCTCTGGCTACATCACGTGTTAACACTGAGCAAACAGGGCAAACTTCTTTCCGAGCCTCAACTTCAAGCTTTCGGCTGAGTTATCAGAGTCAAACAGCTCAATTCAAGTGCCGGAATCCTTTCGTACTGTATGCCGGCGATCTTATCAAATCCACAAATCTAATTGAGCGAACTCTTGCTGCAGATGCAGGGGAAGCTTTCTCCTGCTAGTCGAAGAAGGGAGAAAGGCATTTGAGATCCAGTAGCTTAGTAAAAGTAAGAAGATAGCTCTCCAGATAGATGTCAGTAGGTTGTGGAGTACTTGGATTACAGACAGGTCTGCAAAGGTATATCGCCATCTCAAGCTGCCTTCTCCCGGACCTCCGATCTCTAATAGCAACTTCAATATATGGAGGTTCATATCACGTGGGAGAGTATAGATACATTCTCTAGTATTTGTATGCAGGTATTCAATCTGTATACAGGCTATTCACAGATACTTGGGAGTTAAGGGTCATTCCGTCCAAATGATCCTGCTCGTTACAAGTTTCTACGACATTCTCACAACAATTGATGATCAACACGTGAGGTCGGATCTCCTTGTCTGTTCTGCCCCACATCCCTTCCGCTCTCGCCCCTTCTTTTTGCCTTTCGCCTTTCCCGTCCGGCCTTTGCATTTTTGTTCCGACGCTTGGGTAGGAAAGCCGCTCCCCCATCCCGACGATTTGCCAGTACAGTACTGCCCTGCGAAAAGGCATCGCACCAGCCCCAGCCAGACCAGCCCAGTGCACTAACCACTGTACTCGCGCCAGCACGAGCACCACCTCACTCTCACTCTCACTCCAAAGTCCCAAAGCCCCAAAGTCTATTCGAACCACAACCTAACGCTTCACTTCACTTCACTCCACTGCACATCTCACACCGTCACCATAATACTTGCATTGCGCAACTGTGAATGCCTTCATTATCGTACTTCTCCTTCTTCGCATAGCACTCAATTGCTTTCTGCACGTTAAATCATCCTCTCGCTACTGCACTGTCTGCCGATTTCCCAGGGGACTGTTTCCCCTACATGTTGCATCAGCGCCCACTACCACTCCCACTCCCACTCCCACTCCCACTCCCACGCCCAACTTCAACATCCTGACCAGGGCTCCCGCTCCTACTACCGTACCGACCTTACCTCGACCAAGGGTTCGCAAGTATCCCCCGGGATAGCCACCGCGACTCTATTCCCACGACACACGCCTGCCACAGTCAACTCGAAGCGTCTGCTGCGCGCGTGGCATTAATCGCACACCGACCTGTCGCCTTCGTGGGTGCCGATTACATATTGGCCGCTGTTCGGGCTTTGCGACACGACACGGCTCTCGACATTGGCACATTCAGACGACCGCCGCTGTTGCACGCATCTCTGTGCTACGAAGCGACCACAATCTTTCCTTCTTTTACATCCTGAACACATCTGCCAGGTCGTACGATTCTGCGAGGCCGGATAAGACGACAAACATTTCGACGCTCGAGAAAAGAAGCTTCTGCTTCTGCGCCATTTAGCCTGTATCCGATCGCGACAAAACTGCACCTGCCAGCCCCCTACAAACCTCCGTCGACGACGAAATCGCAATTGGCGCCGTCTTCGTGGAGTATAACCTCACAACCGGCTTCGAGAGCGCGGACGGACATATCACGCCTAGCAGCGGGTGGAGGTGGAATCAGCGTGTCGCGGCGCATGTCAGGTGTAGAATTGGTATACTGCGAGTTCCACTTCGTGGATAGTCGCCTCTAGCAACATGATGACCAGTATGCAAACATACTCACCACATCCAGGTGGAATGCAGCAACAACATCCGGGTATGGCCCCTGGCCATCCCATGGCTATGCCTCATAATCAGGGACAACAAGGACAACCAGGTCCTGGCATGCAGATGCAGATGGGGGTTTCTGGCCCAGGACCACAAGTCACTCAAGGAGGAGCCATGATGGGTGGTATGCCACCAGGAGCTGGAGGACCAAGTCAGCATGCTCTGCATCATCTTAATCCAGGTCAAGCCCAACAGGCGCAATTTTTACAGCAGCAACAAGCTATGTGTAAGTATTTCCAGTTTGCGACATTTCCCGTAGATCCCAGCAGCCTTGGGGTTTTTGACGGGCCGACGCTGACCACACCTCTCTCCAGTCGCGACCAATCCTCAATTGCAGATGCAACAACAGCAGATGATAGCACAACAACGTCAACAACAAGCCCAGCGACAAGCTATGCTGGCCCAACAATACAGCGGTGTCCCGATGGGACTTCCAAATGGGATGAATCAAATGACACAAGCCCAGTTCCATGCGATGCGGGGGAACCCCATGGCTCGTCCTGTTAATCTGCCACAGCATCTTCAAGCTCAACAGCAACAGGTAGCTGAGAATAGTTTGCAGCAGCAACAACAGCAACAAGCAGCTCAACAGCAGCACCATGTGAGACTTATCCCATTACTTCGCTCCCTGCCGTTGATCAGGCTAACATGTCCAGCATCAACAGCAACTTATCATGGCTCAGCAGATGGCAATGCAACAGCAGGCAGCTCAAGCTCAGGCAGGGAACAACAATCAAGGTCAACCGGGACAAATGAATCCTCAACAGGCACAGAATGCACAAGCTCAAAATGCTATGATGCAGCAACAGGCTCATCAACAGCAAGCACAAGCAGCCGCTGCTGCCGCCCAGCAGAATCAGGGACAAGCTCAGGGCCAAGGCCAAGGACAACCTCAGCAACCACAGCCAAATCCGCAAGCCCAGGCACAACCTCCCCAACAGGTACCACAACCACAACAGCCCGGATTACAGCAGCAACAAGCAGCAGCCGCAGCTATGTTACAGCAGCAGCAACAAAGACAAGGGGAGAAGATCAAGGGCCAGTGTCTGATGAAGTTGATGCAATTCGGCGACCATCTGAGTAATTTTGGGGTAAGCTCGAAACCACTATCATTATATATGGCCAATGGTACTCAACGACTGGCTGCGCAGGGAACAAAACAACGGGATGACCTGAACTATTGGTTAACATTTGTCGACCGGTTCTTTTCCCCAAAGGGAGTACTTCGACACTCCGTCTGGCTTGTTGATGAGACTTCCAACAAGCAATACGAAATCACGTTTCCGGCACTGGCGCGATATTTCCATACTCACTTTGAAAGTGGCATCAAGAACATGCAGATGATCATGGAACGAGGCTCGGAGAAGGAACTACCAAACAACGGACATTACATCGAAAGCCAGAAGTCCAGCTTCGTGTATTGGTTCGATAATGGTTCACAGGTAATTTTGCCGGAGGACAAGTACCAGCATTCGCTAATGTATAGTAGTTGGTTGCGAATGGCACGCTGAAGGCTCATTTCGATGCAGACCAGAAGATCGAGCTTCTCGAGTTTGTTACAAGTAGCCACGAGGAGTACCTACCCCGGACCCAGATAATAACCGCAGCTCGACCATTACATGAGTGGCAGAAGGAGTGGCACAAGGTCAATGCTCCACCGGATGGCAAACAATCCCCAGAGATGAACAAAAAGAAGGCAAAAGCAATGAAATCGCCGCCACATCCACCTCCTGAAATTGACCTCCCCCAATCCAAGGTGAAGCCTAGCATGGGTATTACCCCTGCAGTATTTCGATACCTTGAGGTAAGTCTCGGCTCGACCTTCCCAAACTCTGTCTGACCTTTCAAGCTTGCCGAAGTCCTGGGTATGATGAATCCTCTGTTCAACTACTCCCATCAGAATTCAAGTCTGAATCCCTACGGCGCTCTGGACCAATATGTCACTAATATCGCTGCCAACGGAGCCAACAATCCCGGCACACAACAAAACCCGAACGGTCCACGAACGCCGAGCATGGGTAACTTTGGCGCATCCCCCGCATCGTCTCATCTCGTCCTTCCTGATGGTTCACCACGACCACATGGTAGTCCGGCTCAAGCTCCTGGTATGCAACTCCAACAAAGCCAACACGGAACCAGTTCCAGCGGCCCAAGTGCAAATACCAGTCCTAATGCAAGTAATAAACGTAGGAGGCCAAGCACCGTAAAAGCCGAAGAAGAGAATCAGCAGCAGCAGGTGAACGGTACGCAAGCGAAAACCGCAGTCAAGCCGAGTCCAAGGATAGGAGGGAAGAGACAGAAAGGCAACCCAGCATGATCGCTGATCGCCTTACCCATGCTGTCCCTCCACCTCGCAACACCCCGGGCTTCCGGAGCTGACCTAATTCTACCTATAATTGCGGCTCGCCAATATCGAATCCTCGAAGGCCCGCAACCCACTCACATGTCGATTATTCGACCACCTACGAAAACATCAAATTATATACACCCAGCGCGGCGCTCGCGGATCATTCTGCTTTTTTCGGCGCGTCGTTTTGCAAATGCTTCTATTGTCTATTGTTATTTCCTCGTCATCGTCATTGTCATTCTCAGCATCTTAGTCGGCGGCGGTCTGGAGGGAAAGAGAGGCGGAGTAATCTTGTATCATATTATGTTGCTTTTGTTGCTTGGTTTCGCTTGGAAGTTGTCTATTGGGATTGGCGTTGGAGAAAACGTTGTTTGGTTATTGCGATGCTTTTCCTGTTGGCTCGGCTCGGCTCACCCGTCTCATCGTTGGGCGTTTTACATTTTATTGTGGAAATCCATTGCGGGCCTTCCTTGGACCTTTCTACGCTTTGTTTGGGCTTTGCCTTCTGCGTTTCCGGCTGTTATACCCTTGCGATGGGGCCGTTCAGACAGTATGCTTTGGTATTCTAAGTATGATTGAGCGGAAGGGAGCGAGATAGAGTAGGGCGTGGTGGTAGTTGGCGATATAATCACGAGAAATTGGATGATCAAATCTTAGGGGTGTCAATCGGTGAATGAAGTGCGAGTCGGCGGATATCTGGTGTCGTCTGGTGATGTCAGATGCTTCTGATCAGGGAGAGTCGAAGTCTTAGTTTCAATTCTGAGATGGGACGAGACCATATGAGAAAAGCTGAGATAGAGAAGAGGAAAGAAGAGAAGAGATACAGAGTTGTGAATGGATTGAAATAAAAGCGGCTAGCTATGAACCCAACCGAGGCCATTCTTCTCTTGATTTGACTTAGCATGACTTAACTCCCTATCGAAGTATTTCGTGTTCGTCGTGTTCGTCGTGGTCGTGATCGTCGTGCTCGAAGATGTATCGCCTATCTTTGGTGAGAGATAGGAAGAATACTACCGTCCTACTCAACAGTTGAACAGAACGAAGAAGTAGGAACTTCATAGAAATTCTTACGAGGGAGGGAAAGAAAAGGGAGGGAGGGAAGGGACGGCGTAGGATGAGATGGTGTATCTTGCTGGTGGAAGTTACAGGTTACAAGACCGGTAGATTGTACGCAGATGAAGCGTCACGGGTTAAGTGGACGAAGTGGGATGAAAGTGTTGGTTTTGAAGAAGAAGAAGAGTGGTCTTGACAATATATCTCATGTCGACCTCTAGACTCCAGTCATCCGCATTCAAATCCGACAAGCAAGACATTTTAGCCCAATCGTTACAACAGAGGCTTGTCTTCTGAACACCAGTAAGCTTCCTGCGCCTCCGTCATCTCTATATAAGGAACGAGTGTCTTCCTCAGTCGGTCCATCGCTTCGGCAGACATCCTCCGCTTGTACACTGGGCAATTCTGGGCTTGTGCTAGTTCTTCGGTCCTAGCCAGCAGACGAGCAGTATCTTGAGGATAGCGGGCACCAAAGACATGCGCGATGAGTTCGCTCACGGTATGGGGGTCCTTCAGTTGAATTTTGTGGAGTGACCAAATCTCAACGCTTACATCAGGTGCTTTGTCCAGTAAAAGCTTGAACACCTCGAGCCAAGATTGTTGTTCATCAGTGTTCACTGGGCCCAAATAACGATATTCATCGTCAAGTTCTTCTGAGAGAATGGAGTTAAGTGCGCTCCTCCAAGGTGTCCAGGTATAGTAGCTTGACTCGCTCGTTGGACTGTTAAGTTGGGTCTTGTACGCTGCGTACAAAGTAGGGCAATGCTCATTCATGTCAGCGCCCGCTTGTAGTAGGATCTGGACCATCTTCGGATTAACTGTGCAACTTGGCCAGCTGTTTTCCAGAACGGACTCATGTTTTGTTAAAGCGTAGTCCAGATAGGGCCTTCCCAGCTTTTTAATTCGCAAGGGTTGCTCAGCCATTTTGAGTTCCACGTAGTCCGTCAGACCATAAATGACGGTCAAAGACAAGAAGTCATCCCGGAGAATGATCCCCATTTCCGTCAAATCTGCTTTCTCTTTGTAAGACTGTCGATATCGCCACTGGTGACACAGTTGATTTTCATAGATTGTCTTCGTCATCAAAGGTAACTCCTGTTGAGATTGCTTGAGTTGCATGGTATTGTCGAGAATATCCAGAAGCCTACTCGTGCTCGGCTTTCCTTTACGCAGAAGAGATACAGCATAAAAAAGTGCTTGATTTACCAGATAAAGGATATCGTCCTCATGATAGTCAACGATGCTGATTGTTTGTATTGCTGACCAGATAAGTGACACTTCTGGACCGTAATTGCTGGCCGTTGCACTTTTGAAGAAGCTTCTTGTCTCTTCCAGATCGAAAAACTCTTTCACGGAACGATGAATATAACACAGGTTTGAAGAAGGCTCCACCATTGTGTGTTTCCTCTCTTCGATTTCATCGCCGGCCTCGTCCATTTTGTTGTGCTCATCTTGGTCTTTCTCTTCGTCCTCATCTTCGTCAAAGTGTTCAATTTCAATGAGTCCCAGGCATCTTGTTCTCAATTTCAGACTCATCAGCTCGGCAGTCTTATCAAAGTCGTCCAAATGTGGAGGTTTCCCGAAAGAAGATTTTACGCCAGGGTAATCAAGAGCGTAGTGCAAGTCAAGAATATTTAGACTTGCCCAGTTTTCCCCCGAATACCCACGATCAAACTCCTCGGCCTGGGAAAATGCAACATCAGCAATGGCAAAGATCCTCGAGGCTTCCTCAAGATATTGTGGTTCAATTTGTTCCAGCATATGACGGTACAGGCCCATCAAACTGGATGGAACTAGCTCTAGTCGGCTTTGGAGGATCGCGAAGTCATCCAAATTATCGATGCCAGCAAGCAGTGATTTGACGACGAGGCGAACCCAGAGGAATATGCCTTCAGCTTGGCGCACGATCTGTGAAACAAGACTCGAAATCTCTCGGTCAGACAGAGATGATGAAAACAATCCAGTCGTACCATTCTGCAGCTTATCTTTGGTGTATTTTTGAATGTCATAGAATGTAAGATCCTGAAGACTGAACTTTGGTTTTCGATCGAAGTATCTGTGGAAGACCTGATATGGCCTGCTGGAGAAACAAATTTTGATATCGCCGCGATCCAGCGAAGTAAGAGAATGAATCTGTTCTATGATCTTCCTGTACTCCTTTTCATGTTTTTCAGGACTCGAGAGATCGTTGTATTCTCCGTTGTATTCATCGAGTCCGTCGATGAAAAGAGCTACCTTCCCAATATTCTGGCCAAGTAGGTTATTCAAAGCCTCAGATGCATAAGAAACGGTCCAGGCCCGTAACTCAACCGACATATGAGGATTACCAAGGTCTGCCCATAAATCGGGGAAGATTTCCTTGATCAAGTTGCGGTGTTTCTTAAGCAAATCATGAAGTAAGGCTCTCAACAAGCCTGTATGAGAACATTGATCTGGCTTCCCACTGATCCAGAAGAAGTATGAGGCTATGTTAAGGCCCCGGTCCCCAGCCCATTTCTGGAGCTTTTCCTTGGTTCGAGCATCATCCACGATATACTTCATTAAAGTGGATTTCCCCGAGCCGGGTTTCCCATTGATCCAATAAAGCTTCTCTTCGCTTCCTTCCAGCCATTCCGAGAAATTGTACCGAGTAGATCCCCTCGAACCCCCAAAAATCCAATTGAAAGTTCTAGCATGAGCCGGGTCGATATTCTCGTATCTGACTTTCATGGTTGGGAAACTCAGGTGTTGTAGAATGGCGTTTTCTCTCCCCTTACTGTCTTGGCTCTGCTCTTGCCGTTGTTTCTTGGAGACAACTTCAATAATTTCTTCTCGGCCTTGGTCGAAGTGTCTTTTCAAGTTTGTTTCCGTTGCCTGGTGAAAGGTATGGATGATCGCCGTGTGCCGTTCGAGCTTCTGTCCGAAAACCTCTTGTCCTTCAATAATCAATTCAATAAAGCGTTTCCCTTGATCTTCTAGGCGATGAAATTTCTCCGAGTTTCGGAAAGAAGCAAGATCGAAGTCCTTTCTGAATGGGTACAAGTAAGCCACTGACAATTATCTCTCCAAGCAGCATACTCACTTTAGTGAGGTCAGAATATCAAGTTGAAACTCAGAACGAAAATCGCCTAGCCTTGCCATCTTCTCCTCGAGTTCTTTCTTTCCCCACGCACTTTTCACAGCCATCTTCATACTGCAGAGCCGTTTAGACTTCGCATTCTCATCCACAGTGAGCTTCTTGAGCTTCGTGGAAATTCCTCCTGCAAGAACAGTACATCGTGAGACAAGACTTTGGAGCTGCTGTTCGCTTCCAGTCGGCTGACTGGATGTATCTGTCGTCTCAGATACCGTGAGCCTTTCCATGTTGAGAGATAGGCTTTCGAGGAGACTCTGCATGTCGGAATTGTCCTCTGTTGCCCCAGATGCGGAATGGCTTATTTCCTGAATCTGGGAGAGCAGCTTGCCTAAGAAGTCAATGAAGCCAACAATATTGCCAGCGAGGCTGACTGCCGCGAGAGCTTCCATGATTGGAGGTCTGCAAGTCGCTCCAGACCGAATCCTGTGTCAAACCGTATAAAACTAACACGTACGGAATCGTCCGCTGCGATGTGTCGCTTTGGCAGCTCGGTGGGGACTGATGTATCATGAACAAAAGTTTCCTTGAAGTCAAGAAAAGTCGTTCACCGAAGCTGAGGCTGAGCCGAAATCCAACGATCAGGCTGGCGCCTAAGGTGATCCTGTGATAGGTGCATGCTTTGATCAGGTGATAGCCTCTCGATTATAGGACGGAAGATGGAGCCAGAAGGCAATGCAGTGTCACAACCAGAGCCTGAACGGGCACTGGCAGAATTTCCATGTCGAGCTGCCTACCATACGCTCGGTGCCAAGCGCCCGAGGAGTGTAGAAGTAGATCTGTTGTGGGTGTTGGACTGGGAATAATAAGCTTTGGTGAGGAAGTGAATTAACGAGAAAGAAGGTGACACTTCATAAGCAAAGGCTTTCACCTCATGGGGAGAAGAAATAGCTCCTTTTTCAATGGGATGTGCTCAGCTGCTAAGTCTGTTGTCATTGGGAAGAAAGCAGGGTTCTGTACGAGGTAGGAAGCGACGGCTAGCCTCGCTTAGAGCAAACCACTTACGTTTCGATGCCCGAGGACCAGGACTGGAGAAGACCGAGCCTACTGGAATTTGTCTCGGTCGAGACTGATAGAATGCTTTGCTTTTGCTTCGTGAATACATCATCTAAACACCTCACCACATCCCTGACCCTATATCCCCTTCATCTGTCCCATAAACCTGATTCTCAAACCAACGCACCCCGTCCACCAACCCTCAACAAGGCGTTCTTCTGCTCCTCCCCGATCTTCACATCAGGTAGCACCTTCTTTCCCTTCCCATCGGGCGCACCTATGAATCCAATTCCAACCAAGTAAGCCAGATACCTTCCCATGATCTCCTCGTCGACAAATCCACCGGCTGAGACATCTTGGTTTGTGAATTTGGTGTCGGCTTTTAGGGAGGCGGTGGCATTGGGGTCGGCCATTTCGGGAGCGATGGTGTCGTCTGGGAGGGAGGTGGTGGCGAAATGGTAGAGTGGCATTCTATTTGACATCAATTAGTAAATAGCTTCGTTAGGGGAAGATCCGTCTTGAGCTTAAGCTCTAGAGGGAAACAAACTTACAAAGCATGTTGCTCTCTCCCATCGCCCTCCCCCTGCCCCGCAGCATACTCCTCCAACTTCTGCTTCCAAACCGCATACTCTACCTCCGGAACACTCCACCCATAAGCTTCCAGCATAGCTAGATACTGGCTGAAAGTCAATCTCGGATGACTCGTCACCTGCGCGACAGCCAATTCCTTCTTGGGTGGACTCAACGCTGAAGCGACCACTACACGCGCTACGTGGCTGACGGGAACCTGGTTAACTGTGTTCGAGATGCGAGGACGGCTGGAAAGCTGGATACAGCCTTTTGCCATGCGAATCAGGAAATCATCGGTGTTTGTGACGCCAGTGGTAGGATCACCAGTCACGTAACCAGGACGGATAATAGTCCCGCGCAGACCGCGCGAGCCAGCTGCGCGAACCAGATACTCGGAGACCCATTTGCTTTGGCCGTAACCCGTACCGAGACCGGTCGCACTGCCAGAAAGATCGTCGTCTTCCGAGACGGGGACGCCCGACGCGGATTGCTTGACGAAGTAGTCTGTGTCGAGGACGGAGGTGGAGGACACGAAGGCGAGGTGCTTTGGAGTGCCCGTCGAGCAGAGAGATAGGATATCGAGTGTGCCTTGGACGTTCGCGGGACGGAGGTTGGAATATGGGTAGACCCAGTGGACAAGTGCACCGTTGTGGATGATCACATTGGCGTCTTTGGCTACCTGTGCGAATGTTGCTTCGGAGAGGCCTAAGCGAGGGGCGCCGAGGTCGCCTACTACGCAGGTTATTCGAGACTCCCAGGATGGGTCCCAGACACCGTAGGCTTGGCAGGTTTGTCTTACGCGGTTCAAGGCGGCGGTTGCATCGAGAGCGCGGACGTGGGCGATTACTTTGATAGTGGGTGAGGGGCGAGTGAGGAGGTCTCGGAGGAGGTAGGAGCCTAGGAAACCAGTTGCGCCGGTGAGGAAAACGGTAAGTGGCGTGGTGGGCGTGATGGGTGTGTCTGCTGATGGAAACGAAGATGGGAGAGTCTTGAGTAGAGCTTTAGCGTCGGCTGCGTAGTCGACTACTGCTTCGACTTGTGCGTCTTCACTGCCGGTCGAGGATGTCTGGCGCTCGATTTGGGCGGCGAAGGTTTTGAGTGTTGGGTTCTGGAATATCACGCTCATATTGATCTTGATACCGGGCCATTTGCGGTTGACCTTAAAGAGCATTTGCTGGGCCAGAATACTGTGACCACCAATGTCGAAGAAAGAGTCTTCGGGACTGATGGTTCGTTCGTCGACCGTGGGGATGAGAGAGCCCCATATGCTGGCCACTTCTTTCTCGGTTTCTGAAAGATCGACGAGTTTGCCTTGTGGTCTTGCTGCAGCGAGTTGTGCTGCATCTGGGAATGGAAGAGCAGGCTTGTCTTTCTTGCCGTTGGGATTCAGGGGGAATTTCTCCAGCGGAATGATGACTTCTGGAATTGCGTATGATGGTAGCTTTTCCTTAAGGAATTGCTTGACGTCGTCACCCAATGGCCAGAATCTTCGAAGTCGTCCTTGGATGCCCTCTCCAGATGTGTCATCTTCCAATCCCTTTTGTTCAAGCCATCTTGCCCACTTTTGCATATCTGGTACGATGTAGCTGACAAGTGTCTGCTCTTCATCCTTGTTTCTTCGGACAAGAGTGACGTTGTCGAGCACCATCACATGATCCGAGAGGTATTTATCGATTTCTCCCAATTCGATTCTGAATCCTCGGATCTTGACTTGATCATCGGCACGACCGACACATTCCACATCTCCAGTCGGCATGTAACGACCGAGATCACCAGATCTGTACATTCGATCTCTTGGTCCCTGGTAGAACTCTCTCCATGGCTCTTCAGCGAGTGACTTGGCCAACTTCTTGTCCTCCTCGATCCACTTGGCGTTGTCGACGAACCAGCTGTCAACAAACTTGGTTTTGGTGAGCTCGTCACTGCCGAGATATCCTTCAGCCAGACCAGCAGCACGAACGTAAATTTCTCCGATCTCACCGACATCACAAACGCGATTGCGGTTCTCACGGTCAACAATGAGAAGCTGAACATCCTTCATACCCTTTCCGGCTGGAATTACGTTACCCATATTTTCCAGGTATTCAGGATCCGAAGCTCGGCTGGGAATCTCGTAGTAACTGACTGCTCGCTGCGTCTCGGTAGTGCCGTACATGTTCACAATGAACACATTTGGTGCCAGTTTCTGCAAAGACTTGCAATCTCGCTTGATCAAAATGTCTCCAACGAAGAACGAGTGATGTAAGGCTGGAAATTCAGCACTTGCTCCACCGACCAAAATCTGACCCATTGCAGGTGTCAGGTGGGTGACTGTGGCGCCATGTTCTCGCATCCATTCGGCCAGTCTCTCATGCTGAATATCATCCTTGGATGGCACCAGAAGTTGAGCTCCCAAGAAGAGAGGTGTGAAAATGTCTCGCTGGATGGGATCGTGGGCGATACCTGACAACATTGTGAATTTGTCATTCTTAGTAAGGTTGAACTTCTCAGCCATCCAATCGAAGTAGTAGGCCAGCGAGTAGTGTCTGCCTCGGACACCCTTGGGTCGGCCTTCGGATCCAGATGTGAAGGAGAGAGTAGGTGTGGAATCTGGTCCAACTACCACGCCGGGACTCTTGGCCTTCAAAGATACCTGGTCTGCAAGAACATCTTTCCCATTGATGTTGCCACCAACGAGAGTTCCATCGTCCTTGAGCTCCAATCCAGGGACCTCGGTTCTAAGTTGCAAATTCTCTTTGATGAAGTCTCGAACCTTGTCCGTCAATTCTCCGGCCTCTCTCGTGGCTTTGTCAATCACGACCAGAGCTCTCGGTCTCGCAACATCGAGATATATGTTTTGACGATCCGGAGGATACGAAGGGTCAATAACCGAGAAAGTTGCACCGGCCTTCAGAATTCCCATAACCGTAACCACCAAGTCAACACCTCGATGACTGTAGGACATAACCACTTCTCCTCTCTGAACACCTGACTGCACCAGATGGTGAGCCAAGATATTTGAAGCTTCATTGATCTGACGGTATGTGAATTCCCTCCTTGGTGATGATCCAGATGCAGTTTCTACGACACATAACCGGTCTGGATGTGCTTCGGCGTTTGCAGAGAATATATCTTGGATTGCTCCTCGGTATGCGGACCAGTGAAGGTCGGCAGTGGGGTCTGGAAGATCTGGTTTGGTGGCCATTTTGATCTGGGGTTGAGAAACAAGATGTAGGAGAGGAGAGAAGACCAATTGACTCCTCGACGTAGATATGAGGAGATCTAGTGAGGTGCAAGTGGGGTGAATAAATGACTAACACCCAAAAATCGGGATGCGCTATATCCAATTGTTTTGGTCTCGTCGGCCAATAAAGTAATTTGAATTGAGAGTATTCACAAATGTCCAATCCGCAGACTTTTATGAGTTTTGGAGGAAATTGGAGAGGAGAGAAAGAAGATATGGGAGTAAACAAACGAGGCGGAGTCACACGTTGATATGAAATTTACATTAAATTTCTCAGCCTTGCGAAAATTGTGTGCCGTCATCGGAGTCACGTGTACTTACCCCTAATTCGTTATCGCGGCTGGCGCCAGGGCAGAGGTGCGTTGGAATGGGATTGTCCAAATTTAGAATCAACATTGATGCCTTTCTGAAGTTTGTCCAGAACTTGTGTTTTCTTCCCTTTCCTTTGATTCTTATATCTGCAGCATTCATTCCCGAATTTGTTTCAGTCTGCTCTCTAGTATTTAGCAAGGTTAGGGATACCACACGACACCCTCGGACCGCGTCACCAGAAGCCAGTCAAGGATCCACGAATATCAGACATCTCGACGGCTATAGACCTCGATCCCACCTCTCTCGATGCGCTCTTGATCGATTCCCAATCTGCGGCTCCATTTTCTTCAATAGCGATTCGGAATTTTCACAATGCCAGTCCAACGGACATTTATGGGCAGACCAGTACGGCCTCTGCCTCCTCGGCGGATGGCAGTTCTTCTGGGTACAATTGCTGTATTCGCCGTGATTACTCTTGTATTCACACTTCCAAATTCGATACCGGCAGGTCCATCACTCGGCAGATTTACAGACCATAAGATATCGATGCCAAAAATCCCCAAAAAGCTGTCGCCCAGCATTCTCAACCCCTTCAGACCAGCAGCACATGCTCCACCGGTCCAAAAGAACAGTACAAGCGGGGAAGCATCGTGGTATACCAATTGGAATTGGTTGAGTCCTTTCTCCTCGTCGGTGACTCTGGATGAGAATCGATCGTTGCTTCCGCCTTTGCAGGATCGGCCGCCGATTTATACATACTATGATCATACATCAAAGAAGGATGAAGAGCTCAAGAAGGCTGAGAATGCTATCCTGGTGACTTGGAGGAGGGCGTGGTGGGCACAAGGCTTCAAGCCAATTATCTTGAGCCCTGCAGAAGCCATGAACAACCCAATGTACGCGGAATTGCAAATGAAGGACTTGGAAGAGGGACTGAAGACCGAGATATCGAGGTGGTTGGCCTGGGAGAATATGGGAACTGGTTTACTCTGCAACTATTTGCTGCTTCCCATGGGTTCTCACGAGGATCCTCTGCTGGCATACCTACGAAGAGGGGACTACCCAAAATTGACTCGATTCGACAATTTGGGAAGTGGAATGTTTGCTGGATCCAAGGCCGACATTACAGCAGCTCTCAAGGAAGCATTGGCGAATAAGGACTTGAAGACTGCAAAGAGCTTCATCGATTCGGTGAAGCCAGACGCCTTCGAAATCGAACCGAAGCACGAATCGCTGGCATACTACGATGCAAGGACTGTTCAGGATAAATACCCAAAAATCGCGGACGACATCGTTGGGAAGGGCGCCGACGGTCTGATGATCTTGAATAAGCTCACGATATCACATCTCCACGGAACATGGCAGAACATCTTTTCGAAAGGAATTGCAGTTCTAAAACCACACCCAGACCATATGACATACGCCGTTGAGCCCGCCTTGAAGCTTGCCAAATTCTTGTCACAATGCCCAGAATCGCCCATGCCAGCATCGTGTCCCCCCAATCTACCACGCTGCAAGCCATGCGTAGCATCTACACCCATGAAAATCACCACCCCCGAATACTACCTCAACACAACCGACCTCTACACAATCGGCACCGTCCCCCACCCCTTTACAACCGCCATTCTAACCGCCTTCCGCTCCGACATTGACGTCCCCTGGATCAGACGGACCTCTAGCCGCGACCCGTGGCTCACCACCCTCACTCAACGCCTCCTCGGGTCCGGCGTTTCAGGCGCTCCTCGCGTCATTAAATTCAAGGAAGCCGTCGCCTCACGCTTCGGCACCGCACACTCCCTCTGGATCACCGCCGAGAAAGACATGCCCACAGACCTAGACTGGTATTTCGGATTCACGATCCCGCGCAACGCAACCGACAACGGCAAATCCGAGACTCCAGTCCCCGGGCCAGAACGTCGACCCAAACCGGTCGTTGATCCGAAAGATGGGCCTGTGCCTACCGAAGAGGATGTCGCGAAGGAGAAAGAGCTGTTGAAGCGTGCGAAAGAGTTTGGCGCTCAGAGGAGCGCGGATGAAGAGAAGTTGAGGGGGGCGATTGAGGCGTGGAATTTGGCGGATACGGAGGCTTGGAGGTTTGCGAGGGCGTTCTTGGCGAGGAGTAGGGTGGAGAGGTTGAAGTGGGAGGAGGAGGAGAAGAGGTATGCTGGGGGTGCGGGGGCGGATAAGGGTGAGGGTGGGGGCAGATGGTTTGATGATAGGTAGATGAGAGATGAGATGTGAGATTAAGATGTGGTTTGTCGTTCTATGTTTGTGCTATGCTATACCTGGATTGAAAAGAGAGGAGAGGAGGATACCTAAGTACGATGCGCTACATTACTGGAGTTCGGGGTTGTTCGATCGAGAAAATGGCCGCATGTGCTTGGCTTGCTGTATTATAAGTTAATGATATGTAAAAGTACTATTCATGAACTGTCACTTGAACTTTTCTTGGGAATATTATCGCCAACGTGTCCGCCATGTCACGCACTTACCTTTTATACACGCACGATATGGAAATACATTACAATTCATTGCTGTTTGTTTGTGTACTAACATGAACTCTACTACCACTGCCAGCATGTTGAAATGCCTGACTATCTACATATTGCTATTCTGGCCCGAACAGCCCACCAACTAAGGCATACGACATGATATGATACTCCCCAGGACTCAGATGTTGAAGTTCTAGTCCACACTCAACCCAACAAGACCCCACCAGATCTTTAAGCGTAGCAGCTGTAAGAGAGAGATCGAGAGTATAGGAAAGTAAGGAAACAAAGAAAAAAGACGCGTGACATGGATGTTGAGATCCTCCCCTATTTTACCTTCTCTGATGATACCTTTGCATCTAGGATGTTGAGATCCTCCTCGGTTTTGTTCTTTCATTTTCAAAATCCACTAATTCAAGTCAGTGTTCACCCTTCCCTCAAACATCCAACGGACTCGGAGAGGAATCAGCTCACTAGTCTCATAACTTGCCGTCACCATCCCCAGCATCATTTCCACTCGTCAAGCACACCACAACCGAATACAGCACCAACAAAGGAGAAAGGAAGCAAACGAACGACAACGAAAACAGCAACAAAATAAAACAGAAAATAGAAAAAGAAACACAAAAGAAACCAGCCCAAAAACCCCTCGCCATCATCACCATCAATCTAAACACTCGTATCCCCACCCATCTCACCACTCAGTTCCCTACTCGTAACACCTCTCCTAACCTCCCCATTCTTCTCACTCTCGTCAGCTTTATTCAATCCCACAGCTGAGCTGTTAGAACTCGGAGCTGTGGAGTTAGTCGGAGATGGAGAACCGCTTGTGTTGGTCTTGGATGTGGCGGGGTCGTTTGAGAGGTAGATTGTGGATGTAGATGTGGAGGATTTGTTGGAAGAGGCTGATGTGGAAGGGGAGGAAGAGTCCCGCTCGGAGAGGAGAGCGCGGATATGGGGGTTTAGCCTGGTGGTGAGGTGTCAGTCAAAGGTCTTTTCTAATCTTCGAAATCCCTCATCTTCTTGAAAGGCTTAAGAAAGGACCCGAACTTGAAGCCACTAGATGCGCTACTGGAACAACAGGGTGCCAGTTCACGGGAATAGAGAAGGAAAGAGGAGCAGGCGAAGAAAGAAAAAAAAGAAAAAAAGAACAGGAAACGTACCATAACCCGTCCAACTGTTCTTTCTTCATATTCTTCGCCCCAGAGATGAAACCACGACACGTCTCAGCGCCGCAGAAACAATCGAAGCCTTGAGCCATATCCCATTCTGTGGATGGGTAGAAGAAGGTTAGTTCGTCGCCGGGCTTGAGGCCTTTTGGGCCGGCGAAGATGCCGAGGGAGGTGGGTGAGAGGTCGAATGTCTGTTCGGGGCGTCAGTTGACAATTCAGTTTCACGATACAATCTGTCGGATCATCATTCATATAATTGGGAATTTGAGAGGAGAGGAGAGCGAAGCCGACAGGTCGGAGGAAAACATAGAAGCCGGCTGCTCAGAATTGATACCAGCACCACAACTCAATATCAAGAAGAAAATCGATCACATACCAGACTCGGCTCACAGCTATGATTGATATAAACCAAATCACTATTCAGATTCAAATGCTCTTCCTTCCCCATTTGCACCGTCGCATACGTTGGTTTATCCGCTTTAGTACAAGGCGGAAAATCCAGTTTGGCGAAGAGTCCGAAAGGTGGTAGGCTAATTTTTGAGAGGGACTTGGTGGTGAAGTCGGAGGGATTGCTGGGGAGGATGACCTCTTGGATTGAGGGGTGGGAAGGTTGAGTCCAGTGAGGGGTGAGGGGTGCCATTTTTTGAGGTGGTGAGGATTTGGAGTTGCTGCGTTGAAGAGTTTGTTGCGAAGTGCTGAGAGTTGTATAGATAGATGTGTCTCTGGAAATTCTGCCTGAAGGCTGTAGATGTAATGAGAATGTTGCTGTGGGAGGATGGGATGTTGCTCTTGGCCGAATGTGGAAGTTGCGAGTCGGCAGTTGGAGGACGAAGCTTGAGGTCTTTAAATAGAAGTTTTGGAGAGAGTTTGCAAACTCAATAGAATTGTTTTCTGTGATTCAAAACTATCTTCTCTGGATGTTTGAGTGAGAATGTACAAGTTTGTGAGTGTTCCAAGGACTGAAATGAGGGGTCTTTGGCGGGGTATCTCCGAGGTTTTCGTGCCCTGGTAAATATTCACAGAGATCCACAGTTGCGAAAACTACTTTTGGGGACCACAGGGTCGATGAAATAGATTTTTTCTCTGCTGTTGCGATTAAACGAACGCTCTCAATTTGATCACACTAATGCTCGTCGTGTGGTTGGATCTGGTCATGGAATTTTGACTTTTAGAAATCATCAGGTGTTCTTCTGTGAGATCTGATCGGATAGATGGAGCAATTGACGAGATCAGATTCGTCATGTGCGGCTTTATTTTTATGCAGGAACGACGTTGGTGGACAAGGGGTGCTTGGTTAGGCTTGTGATTTCGCGGGGCAGATGCATCCCAAGTCCGACCAAGCCCAGCCGTTTCTCGGCTGTGTGATGACCGAGAGCCCAATTGCCGAGGTGGCTAGATGGAAAGTGGTTTGGCTGATGGTCATGTGTACAGAGAAGAGAAATGCAGAAGATGGCTGAAAACTCATATTGTGGCTGCTTGATGAGGAAGTTATTGCAATCAGCGTTCTAGAGTGTGTATGAACGGCTGTTCAAATAGTACTCAGGAGGCCAGGGGTACAAGAGGTCCTGAAATGGAATCAGAAACGTCTATGTGTCTCTTTTCTCAGAAGCTCTGCTTTTCTTGAGCTAAGATCAGCACATGCATCAGTGCGTATCTTCGGCACCTACTCGCTTGTGCGCAGTGAAGTACAGGATTTTTTGTTTACAAGGAAAAGGGGCTTCATGTTGTGTTCCGCAACCTTAAGCGAGCGGCCGAGCGAGGGGTCGAAATGTTGACGTACGTCACTGGTATTTAGTGACGATACCAACCTCGACACGCAACCTGACAGCATTGCAGAGCATTTCGTTCGAAAAACAATTGGCAACAATTCATTGTAAAGTAGTGCATTGCTTTTGTCTCTTGAAACTTCTACGTGACCGCGTTTTGGACGATTGCTGGTTAGGTTGTATCCAGGATCCAAGCGACCATGGATGTTAAGAAGGTGTGTTTTGGGAAACTGCTCTTTTCCACGAATGCCGGCCCATCTCCAACTTGATAGGTACATCACTGATATAAATTAGGTGGCAATGATTGGTGCCGGCAGCATGGGAGGTGGACTCGCCCTTCTCATGGCTGAGAAAGGCTTGTCAGTGTCGATTCAAGATCCTTCAGAAGGCACAGTCGATGCGCTTCTAAAATCTGCCGAGGACCAAGGCCTCACAAACAAATTGACGAAACACGAAAGCTATGAAGACCTCTGCTCCTCTTTGTCGTCCCCCAAGATCATCTTCTTCTCCCTCCCGCACGGCACAACAGGCGATACCGTGGTCTCAGGTCTACATCCTTACCTTGCGAAGGGCGACATAATCGTCGATTGCTCGAACGAAGAATGGGAAAATACACAGCGGAGACAAGGGAAATTGATCGCACAAGGGGTATATTACATCGGATGTGGAGTAAGCGGCGGGTATCAAGCTGCTAGGAGGGGCCCGAGTATGTGTCCTGGAGGCGAGGAGAAGGCATTTGATATGTGCATGCCATTATTTGAGAAGATTGCTGCCAAAGCAAAAGATGGAAGTCCTTGCGTCGCAAAGATTGGAGAGGGAGGAGCAGGACATTATGTGAAAATGATCCATAATGGGATAGAGCAGTAAGTTGGAGCAGGGCGCCGCTGTGGAGAAAAGAACTAAAAGAAAAGTAGTGCAATGATGAGCGCGATAAGTGGGGCATGGACGATCATGAACAAGCAAATGGAGCTGTTGTACGACGAGATAGGCGCTATTTTCCAGAAGTGGTCATCAGAAGGAGAGCTTGTTCGTCATTCTCCAAAGATCTTAATTTGTCGCTAATAACCCAGGCAGAGAAATACATTCCTCGTCAATATAGGAGCAGATATCTGCAGACAGAAAGATGAGAACGGCAGTCATGTACTCGGAGACGTTCAGGACAAAGTGGTCCAAGATATCGACGGCTCGGAAGGGACTGGAATATGGTCCAATACTCAAGCGACTTCTCTCCATGTACCTGCGCCAACCCTTTCGACAGCTCATTACCTCCGTATAGCTTCCGCCTATCGTGGAGATAGACGACACATCAAAGAGACGTTCCACGGATCATTCCTCCCCGGCAAGATTCAATTCAATGACACCCAAAGCAGAGAAAAGTTCATCGAAGATCTGAGACGAGCCGTCTACGCAACTTGTCTGGTAGCTTATGTCCAAGGCATGAACATCATCGACGTAGCAGACAAAGAAAACAAGTGGTCCATCAATTACCCCAATATCGTCCAAATCTGGCGCGCAGGATGTATCATTCAATCCGACTATATCTCATCTCTTCTGTCCCCGATATACTCATCACCGTCACTACGGCCGCACAACCTTTTGTATGCACCGAGTATCGCTTCGGAATTGAGATCCAACTTCGTGTCTCTGAAAAAGATCGTCGCGATGGGTGTTGAGAGCAACAGTATTACGCCGAGTATGAGCGCCAGTCTGGAGTATTTGAAGTATACGGGAAATCTGGAATTGCCGACGCAATTTTATGAGGCGGAGTTGGATTACTTCGGGAAGCATATGTACGATAGTAAGCGGAAGGATGAGGATCCAGGGAAGCCCGAGACAGGACCGAGGCATTTTGAGTGGAAGGCTGCTTAACTTCAATGACATTTGTGTCTTTTGCCAGGACACTGTCCCCGGGAAATTAATATTTCAAAGCCAGGCTTTCGATGCTTTGCGAGGGCGCTGTGTTCCTTTCTTGTATTTCTTGCATCGCCTTCCCAATTCTCATGTCCTCCTCGCAGTATCCTTCCAGGTCTGGAACGGGGAATAGGTGAAGAGATCTAGCCCTGTAGCTTTTGAGCAGAATTTCGAAGGACCTTGTCTGTTCTCTATAATCTGGTCCATGAGAACCCCTACCGTGAACTTTTTGTTGAACTATCGTGGGTTTGAAGTCAACCGGAGGTGAAACATCGCCTAGAAGCTGAACAGTAGTTTCGTACAATCCAAAATCATCATTCAAACGCCCTTGTTCAAAGCGAGATGCTCAGCCTCATCTTGGCGTATGCAATGCAACGGCCCATGAATCGAATTTCGCCCCGCCTTCTGCAGCCTGATCATACTGCCATGTCAACTGAAATCTCAACATGCTTAACAATCATTGACGAACTTTCAAGAAAAATATTACGTGCTGTGTGAATCACTGTTGAATTGCTCCAGGAACCACTACTCAGAATCTATGTGCTTCGCCAATGACACCCATCCCAACCTCCAGTCCGTCGCAGAATCGAAGAGTGGCGTTGCCAGCCAAAGTAAATGGACTCTAGAGACAAGATGCATCACAAATATGCACCAATTTTTTGCTGTCCACCTGCGAGTCGTGGTGAGTGCTTTATTCAAGTAACTGTTGACATGTTATTAGCCAAGTCCATGGAATCAAGGGAATCAATGGACCGTACACTACCGAAATGCAAAAGCATGGAGAGCCATTACCAACCAATCCTGAGATCGGACAAAGTAGACTACTTTGTATTTTTCGAGGTAGCGCATTTTCCAAACTTGATGCAGCTGCCAGATACAGTCTGAGCATAACCCTTGTAGACTGGACAGTCCTCTATTTCCTTAAACTTGATTTTGGAGTTCTTGTAGAGGTCGCATTAGGTTCTCGTAGTGTCTGAATGGCGGCAGGAGTATGTGGTTTCGAGATCGGAGCACATGGTGGCGGTTTGCTTTTTTTTTTTTTTTTCTTTGTCTAGGGATTTCTGGTGAAGCTTGAGATGTTCTGTGGACCTAGTCAGGACCAGGTAGGGTAGTCCAGGTATAATACAAGACCAGAAGACGTCAAGTCATACATAGGTGGTAGACCTTTAGGTACGCGCTTCGTAGTGTAGAGGTATTGGGCACAAGATCTACCAGTGTGTTGCGAACTTGGGTTTTGTATGGTTTTGATGCAACTTCAGTAAGTAGGTCAGTTATATAGGGAACTGTCCAAGCTTATCGAGAAAGATGGCACAATCACTGAATGACTCTTTATACAGTGAGTTCAGATGACAGATTCACTGATTCGACTCGAGATAATCTCATATATTCACGGTCAACCCATGCACTTGGAAACTACGAGCCTTGGACGGAGTCAAACCTTTGACTTCAGTCGAGAGGTAAATATGCTGTATATATTGGCCTTTGAGATATGTATCAACCGCCAATTTCATTTCCAAACACGTAAAGTTTTCATTATTCAACAGACTGTCCATGTTATTCCCCAAACATAGATCTCCAGATCTCGAGACTTTCAACCTCAGGAGAATCATTATCCCAAGCTGCGACAGACCGTCGCCCCACATTCACCTCAAGTCAACTACACCTCTGCCTGATTCCTTCTCTTCATCAATCAAGGGATAACACAAAATCACCCAAGTTCACGCTTACGATAAAGCATCCTTGCCTTCGCAATCAGCCAAGAACTTTAAATCGCATCTTTTGGCTTTTACTTGAAGCACACACCTACACGCGAAAATGACAGCTCAAGGATGGAGACGCGAAGAGTAAAGATTGGTCAATATTCATTTTCGAGCCGATCAGATCTGCCATGGTACTAACAGTAGTCAACTTACTATCTCCTTTGTCCCTAGGCATTGTCAGCGATCCATCAAGCAGTATGATGAGCTCACCTTCCGTTTCTCTGTCAAAAGCTCTTGGCTCACCATTATTAGGGTTCCCAATGATCCCATCATCACGTTCAGACTTGAGGCATTGTCAGGAGCATTGAAAGGCCAGATTATGGTTCCGCAAAGCATCTTCCTCGCCGAGACTTGCACCAGAATTCCGCAAGTCCTTGACTTCGACGAAGGCGACAAGATCGAGTACAATTTGCTAGCATTGCTTGACGTTGCTCGTGGAGTAAAGGTCGATGCTGAGCGGGAGGCGTTTGGATTTCATACAATGGCTTCACACTGGCGTTTACGAAAACTTCCAGATCGAGGGCACTCACATCGATGCTGATATTCTTTCCAAAACCATCGGAGCTCCACGATTTGGAAACGCTGTCATGGAAGTTCATCTTGGCTACTATGCCATCTCGCAAATTCGGCCAAGACTTGACAGAGAGATTTCGGCAGATCTTTCTGAGCTGTGAAGTCAGCTTCCCTCTCCGGACTGTGTACTTCGAATCCGCTGTATACTGGAGGATGTCGTACGGTCGAAATGATGGGATCTATGAGGACTTTGCAACTCGTGGTGACGGTGTCCTGAAACTGGATGAAGTGGAGGACGAGGTTCTGATTAAGGTTTTGAAGAGACATCGAGATGAATTCTGCCTTTGCGCTGATCATGAGTTGGAAGGTCGTGCTGCGGAGGCCGAGAAGAGGTCGAAATCGCACGAGATCAAGAAGAGGAAGACGGAGGGGCTGGAGAACAGAACGGTGGGTGATGTTTGCATTTGCAGGATTGCACCATGGTGGAGGGATCGCGAGTGATTCTTCACTGTAACTTGACACCGGAGATATTGCTGGAGGTGGAAAATGAGCACACCGTGCTGGCACGAAGGTGAGATTATAAGCGCCACTCTGGAGCAGTGCGCTTTCATATGGCAACTTCTTATGGTGATCAGCTTCATACTAAACAATAGGAGATTTGTATACAGATATTACCATTTGGGTTGTTTGGAAGTGCACTGGTAGTATTTAATACCTAGAACAACAAATGGGCACGGGTTCTCATGTCAAGGTTGCAATCGTTGACATTTGACGACAAGAGGCTTTTGTATCATTGGCCGACATGAAATAGTTGTGATTCGCCGGCTCACCGGTCAAGATCATTCTGCCATGACCCATGAGATGCGAAATCTATCTCAAACGAAAATCCTTTTGGGCCGCAAGTGCGATAAATTCGAACAATAAATCCTTTCAGATAATGCAATAGATTGATTTGTTTGCGGCTGTAGAGCTTCTTGGATTTATAAACACCCCGATCGGGCAAAACAGAATGCCATTCTGCTACAGTGACATCGAGTAACGCCCAATCCTGCGCAGTACGTATTCGAGGATGAGCGACGAGAGGTGGAACTTATGCCACCACCGACCCGATGGATTTCCGGAGTCTCGGAGTGCAGGCAAAATAGTTCCTCAACTTGCATCAACTTCACAGTCAATATTACGAAGTTAAGCGAGAGCCCAGAAGGAAAAGGGGGGAAGCTCGGTAAGCAGTTTTGGGCTTGGCCGAAGATCATCTAGAATGCACCGGGCACTGGACCTCGGTTAGTGCTAATACAAGCTTTCTGACCAAGGAGGCAGCTAAGAACGATCTGTTCTTCCGTTCATCGAGACAATTCAACACGTTATTGTTTACGACTTCATTAAAGCACGAGTCCTGGTTAGCTTTCCAAAAACGCCAAGTCGGGACTGGTGCAACCACAATTCCTGTTGCTTACCAATCTTCTTATTAGTGATCGGTCGGCTGCAATGCGCCGACGCGGCCTGCGGCCCAGGACAGTAGCGGGGTACTACCTCGAGCTCGATATCAAGCCAACATGATGCAAGAATCTCTGCTGAAGGGCAAGTGAATGCCTTGTGTGGCATATAAGTGGGAGTCTCTCATGCAAAAAGGGTATGCATTCCGCTCGTCGAGTATGCGTCCCGGCCGAGACAGATTCAGGCCTCGTATATCGTCCCGGCGAGACGGTTAGGATTAGTGTTCGAGCAAGCTTTCCAGCGCGCATGCCTGTCGTGACATCAGCCCCAGTCGGGGCCGACGAAGTCAGTGAATGTGGGGATTTCAAATCAACAAGGGTAGGTACGATCGCGGGGTGTTTGTTGTCGGGAAACCTCCCTCCAGTATAAATATCATGCCTTCCCCCACTTCAATTTAACCACAATTCACATACAGCTCTCCTATTCTCTGCACGAAACACAAAAGCTCACAATCACTCGATCGATTCAACATGGCACAAGCTCCAAAGATAGTGTTCGGTGCTGCTGGCGTTTCGGCCTTTAGCACTGAGCAGTTGGACGAGATCTACAATATTCTTGACAAGCACAATGTCAAGGAACTTGATACTGCTAGACTTTATGTGAGTCTTCCAGAATATCTGCAGGTAGGACCATCCACTTACACTCTGTAGGGACCCAGTGAAGGCATTCTCCAGAAATCTGGTGCTCCAAAGCGATTTACCATTTCCACCAAGGCACTTGGATTCACACCCGGAGCAATGGACAAGAAAGGCGTTCTGGAGTCGATAGAGACGAGTTTCAAGGAACTGCAAGTCGAGCAGGTGAGTCTACAAACGTGTTGAGACCTGGAAGCATACTGACGTTTGAAGGTCGACATTTTCTACCTCCATTCCCCCGATCCAAACACTCCAATCGAGGAGACACTTGCTGGAATACAAGAAATATACGCTGCTGGAAAGTTCAAGAGGGTATACAAAATCTGCGAATTTGATTGAAAGACTTCCCGCTAACTTGTGCGTTCAACAGTTCGGACTGTCCAATTTCAGACCTGCCGATGTACAAAAGATCTACGACATTCAAGCCGCTGCCAAATCTGTCCTCCCATCCGTGTTCCAAGGCAATTACAGCGCCGTAGCCCGCCACATCGAAAGCGACCTCTTTCCCCTCCTACGGAAGCTCAAGATCAGCTTTTATGCATACTCTCCAATCGCTGGCGGTTTCTTGGTCAAGGACGCAAAGTCGCTCCGCGAACAATCAGTTGGAGGACGCTGGGGAAAGGACTCGCCTATTGGGGACATGTATGTCAAGTTGTATACGAAGGATAGCATGCTCGACGCCCTAGATGAGTGGGAGGCTATTGCCAAGGACGCCGGTATTCCCAAAGCTTCGTTGGCATACAGATGGATTGCATATCACAGCGCTTTGAAGGGAGCTGAGGGCGATGCGATTATTATTGGTGCAAGCAGACCGTCCCAGGTGGAAGACACTTGCTCGTATGTCGAGCAAGGCCCGCTTGACACGAAGATTGCTGAGAGAGCATCCGCGTTGTGGAAGAGCATCGAGAAGGATGCACCAATTGACAACTGGAACTCCTACGCTTCACTGAAGTGATGAATCAAACAAGGACGATTGAAGCGATGGGCCAGACGGAAATGTTTGGGCAGCTGTGTGAACTGGAGATAGAACGATGGGCGTTCAGGGTCGAAACGAACCTTCGCTAAGTCGGTATTTTCCTGATATCAATCGATTCGCAAGCGAAATAGATACATACCTTACTTGGGTTCCTGAATGCATGCTTCAGAATACATTCAATATTCCTTGCCTTGTATAAGCCAAAGATCGGTATACATCCGAGGCCATTCCTCACGTCAGCCCTTTCATGACACAATATCCCGATCACGTGCCCTCCCGCCAAAGCCCTGAAACCTTCTCCCCCATCTCGCCTGAGATCGAAAAGCTTATTTTTCAGTTCTCCATTGCACATTGCATTCATTTCCACCATCGAATCCATGGCCATCCGTCGTAGGATCCTCGTCACAGGGGCAACAGGCAAGCAAGGCCAAGCTCTCATCAGAGCTCTCCTTCATCCCTCTTCAGATGCAGGCTCAGGACCACCGCAATACGCGTACCATATCTACGCACTAACCCGCAACACCTCCTCCCCAACAGCCAAACTCCTGTCAGAAAATAACCAGCCTCATCTCACGCTCGTAGAAGGCGATCTAGATACTCTCGACTCTATACGAGCCGTCTTTGAGAAAGAGAAGCAAATTGACGATGAAGGTCAAGGTATCTGGGGTGTCTTCGCCGTCCTAGCTTTTCCCGGCTTGGGTGCTCAGGCAGATGGTGAAGAACGGCAAGGGAAAATGCTGGCTGATCTGGCGCTGGAGTTTGATGTGAAGTGTTTTGTGTATTCGAGTGCGATGAGGAGTGGGCCGAAGTATGAGGATGAGATGACGTTGTCGGGGAAGGCGAAGGGGAATGTGGAGAGGTATTGTGGAGTACTTGGAGAGAGAGGATTGGGTTGGACGTGAGTTGCTAGTCTCAATCCCGTAGTGGAGGGATGACTGTTGATGTTCTGCTCTGGGAGAGAGGGGTGTGGCTAATCGGCCGTAACAGGATCTTGAGGCCGGGTTTCTTCATGGAGAATTTCAATGGCTTCATAGGGAGTATTACTACTGCCGTGTTGAAAGCTGGACTTGATGCTGATACGACCAATGGATTGATTGTGAATTGCATTTTTTTATGTCGTTCTTCGATCGTTCGGCTAACTCCTCTCAGTCGACGGACGATATAGGAAATGTCGCTGCAGCTGTGTTCAGAGTAAGTTGTCATACTGGGAATTGTGGGAACCAGTTTCTTGCTCAACCCAAAGACCTCATTAATCAATATGCCAGGATCCTGAGAAATATAGATTCAAGACTCTTGCCGTGATCGCGGAGTATGCGACGATGGCTAAAATGGAAGAAGCACATCGACGAGCAAAGGGCAGGTCGATGCCGGCTGTTCCTTGGGCTTTGGGATGGCTCTTGTTGAAATTTAACAAGGCCACACAAGGATTGTATGACTTTTCCAAATTCCCTTCGTCATATCACCTGTTCATACTGTCCTCCGCCAAACTCCGACCCTCATCCGAATCGTGCTGACATTGACGTTGCAACCAGAATCAAAGACATCGAGCGCAGCTATCATGCTCGAACATCTGGCGAGTATCCTGAGTGCGAAGGAGAGTTGCAGTTGGCAATATCTGCGTACAAAATGAAAAGCTATGAGGAGTGGCTAAGCCAAGGGAGGGATGCTGATGAGAGGGGTGAGAACTGGAATCAGGTGTCCGTTAGGAAGCTCTTGACTGGCAAACTATGAGATTCACCTCCATATCGAAGCTTTTGATTGGATCTTACCCTCTTCCCCTTGTATGCTGACAGCTGAGATGATACCAACTGATGTCAATCTTCCAAGTCACTTGGCGAGAGATATTGTCCAACTGACTCGATATCGGTAGCTGACAGGAACCCGAATGAGCTCAAATATACAGAAGGTACTTCAATCGAAGCTTGTATTCTATTCCAGAGATCTTCTCATTTGTACGCGTATGTGAATCGGACAATTCGCTGTCTCCGACTCCGACCTCAAACCTCTTTGCAGCGTCAATCTAAGCGACATGGATACAAGGAGATGGACCAAATCTTCAAAATCGATTGGTTGAATATCATGGTACGCATTCGCCTTCGAGTCAAGGATTTGGTTCGTTTCCGTCTGTCCAGTCTTGCCCCCTGACTTTGTGGGGTCGCGAGTCTCGAGCGCTGTCAGCTTATGCCTCTGACTTGGCAGTGCTCGATTTGGGCAGTAGATCGCGCTGGGTTCCACGGAGTGATAGTCGCAATTCGTCACTCGCTTATGGAGATCAATGTAGTGTTGTGGCACTGCAAGGAGCGAGAACGACATTGACATTAATAGACATGAGCACCATGAACACTTGAATGTGTTCTTTGTCACCTCGTCTACATTCTATGAAATTTGTTTTATCATACAATCAAGCCAAAGACCTATTCTCTCATATTCCCAGACAAGTAGATTCGAAACTCACCTTACGACAATGGTCCATGTCGGAAGTCTACCAGCATCGATCCCTAAACATTGGGGGGCTGATTTCACACCGACCCAACATCGAAGCCTGACACCCTCGATCGACCCCGCCAAAGTCAAGCTCCCACCGTCCTTCACAGTCCTGATCACAGGTGCAGGCAAAGGATTCGGTGCATCCACTGCGCTCTCTTACGCCCAAGCCGGAGCATCAGCTATCATCATTGTTGCCCGCACCCTTTCTGACCTCGAGCGCGTTTCCAAGCAAATAAACGAGATCTCACCATCCACCAAAGTTCTCTGCGTCCCTTGTGACGTGACCAAAGAAGATCAAGTCATTGATCTGGCCAAGAAGGTTAAGGAAACATTCAACCGTCTCGATGTACTCATCAACAATGCCGGCAAAGGTGTAAGCTTCCTTGCGGACGATTCGGTTGCAGGCGGGAAGCGTTTCCCGTGCGATTTCCTCGAAGGATCCAGTGATGAGTTCCGCGACTGTTTTGACCTCAATTTCTTCGGCACGTACTTATGCATTCGTCATCTATTGCCTCTGATTATTGCCACTGAAGGAGGAGCGAAGGCTATCATTAACATTGTGAGTGGTGGTGCCCATCTTGCAAGCGCATTCTTGTCGCCGATTCCGTACAATATCAGTAAGATGGCGGTCGCGAGGATGAGTCAGTATGTGGATGATTCGCATCGAGAACGACATGGAGTCGTGTGTTATGCTTTGCATCCTGGTACGTATCTGCTCTGTGAGTGTGATAAAAACGGCGCTTATTGATGCGTCTCGCTGTAGGCTCGGCTAAAACTCCACTTACTCATGGCTTTCCTCCGATATGGGATCCCAGTACGTACAATATTCTGCGTCCAACTCCTGATGACACCAAGGGAATTCTGGCTAAAGTAACATAGTTCTTGTCGATGATGTGGAGCTCTGCGGTGGGTACTGCGTTTGGTTGACCAAGGAGAAGAGGGAATGGCTTTCGGGACGGTATGTCTGCTCGGAATGGGATACCGACGAGTTGGAGAATATGAAGGATGAGATTGTCAAGGGCGATAAGTTGAGATTTACGATGGATGTTTGATTGTTCTGAGCAAAGTATTTAGAGTCTTTGGAGCACATGTCTAGGCAAAAGTCGAAGTAATCTGACCCTTTCCATTTTTGATAAACGAACCTGTGAATAAGGAAGCTTTGATCAGGCGAGAACAGCGAAAATATAAGAGTAATCCTCTAACTCGCGTTCAAATTAGCCTACTGTTCATCTTCCATTCCCACCATCTTCAATGAATCTTTCCAGAGACGAGCCTCGTTCACTTGATCATATGCATGACCTGCAACTCCCACCCCACCAATCTCGTCTTTATCGTTTCCACTCATTGTTCTATCGCACTCAGAAAGATATTGTCCGCCCTTGTTCTCCCAATCTTTGCCGATCGCAGCCCACACTGTTGTTGCAGCGCCTTGCTCCGGTGACTTCATCAACTTGTAGGCTGATCTATCACTCGTGAGTGCTTTCAACACTTCAGGGTCCATATAATGCATGAACCCAGTTGCGATCATGCCAGAATGCACACTATTCGCGTGGAATTCTTGGGAACCGTAACGTCTCTCAATGTCATTAGTCATGTAAGTATTGGCAGTCTTTGATTGCCCATCTATTCGCCATGGAGAGCTAGCAATTGCCTGTCGGGGATATTTCATATGTGCCTGAGGAACAGCCCGACTCTGAGACAAGAGAAAGAAGAATAGATGGGCTTCCCCACTACGTACAAGCAACCCAATCGTTGTAGTCAATCTTTCAAAGTTGTGGTTGTTTGACGCGTTGATGGAGGCCACGTGATGAGCAGAAGAAGACAGGCTCACAACTCGAGATGAGAAGTCGGGGGTGGCGCTTGCGAGGAGAGCTGGTTTCAAGAGCTGAAATAGCAGAAAATGGGAAAGATTATTCACTCCGAATTGCTTCTCGAAGCCGTCTTTTGTATGTTCCAGCTGAGGCAAAACCATAATACTGGCGTGGTTGATCAGGATATTGACCTGGCTTGACTTCCGAAGAATAGCCTTCGCAGCTTCACGCACAATATCCAATGAGTTGTTGTCCATCTCGATGAGCTCGACTCGTCCCGGTTCCAGAATGTTGCTTAAAGCGGTTCTAGCTTTATCCAAGCTTTGTGCCGTCAACAACAGTCTGGCTCCAGTCAAGGATAGAACACGAGCTGTTTCGATCCCGATTCCAGACGAACAGCCTGTGATAACAATGGCTTTTCCGCCTAGCTTGCCCACTACCCCTTCGTCTTGAAGAACCTGAAGCGCTGTCGGACGAGCATCTCCTGGGCCAGCCGGATTCGGATGGGCATCTGCGTATCGGGACATTGTGATTGAAAATGGATGTTGAGTTTGAAAAGTCTTGCACTGAGTTATAGCTTGGATGAAAGGGTTTTTGATTGATGTTTGGTTGCAAGTTTCGGGGGCACAGGTAACTATTTACCTTAGTACCTGTTGCTTGAACCTCGAAAGACCTCGAAGGCGTCGAGGTCTATTTACGCCTTCGAGGTCTATTTATCGTGCCACACATATTCGGATCATGAAATGTCCCGTGTGAATCACCATGCTTGACACATAATGAAGTATCAAACGTGACTATCTGCCGGTGAGATTGATGTTTTAGACTTATCTTTATACCGGAGCAAGCTTCGAGGCATTAACCGAGAAGAAGAAAGTTTTCTCCTTTAGCATCATATCCTAATTCCGTGACTAGAACGGCGCAGGGCACTTTTAGGTTGCGCTACCGTGCGCAGATCAAGAAAGCCCGATAACTCTGGAATATGGAATGTGATTTGTAGCGACGGCACTAGACACTCGGCTCGCTAGGAGTTGAAGGCATTTCCAGCGCGGCCCACTACCGGGTTAAGGTTCATGTGCCAAGTCTATAATCTTTGCTAGCTTACATTTCTCAATACATGTCGCTCGTTATAAGGATATGAGACTGCACATCTCTCCGTCTCCGACTTCAGCAACCTGCTCGAGCACTTTACTGTGACAGAACTTGCCACAACCAAATCCACGTCCATTCAATCGAGAAGTAGAGGCTCAACCCTTGTTTCGCATGCAACGATACCCTATCCTAGCATAATCTGTTGTTCCTCTTTCACTCTCACACGCATTCTTCGGACAGACAAAGTTACCCCCTCATTCGGGACCTGACCACTGCAAGCTGGTTACTGACGAGTCGGTGCCTTTCTGTTCATTGCTGCGGAATTCGTCACATTACCAAATAACGCTGTCACTACCTTACGGCTCTGCGGCGGCCTAACCGTCGTCCGCCCACTTTCTTCCGACCATAATATGCCTAATGCACTATACCTCACCATACCTCACAATACTACAGATGAACTACGCTCACACAGGCTGGATCGACATGTTCCCCTTCCCAAAATCTCGGTACAATCTCATTAAGCAAGGTGCGAAATTTGTGCCTGAGGAGATGCGTCAGGACCCTTGTGGAGATATTTTTCCGGACTGCGTTGGAGGCATCCCACGCAGTAACGTTAGCGAGAGCGTGCTATTATCGACGCGGCCATCAGCTTCTGAAAGTGGCGCCGATAGCAATGGCGTCGACGGGGGGTTTGGAGATCCGGATGATTAGACGGCTGGGCGCACAGGCCTGATCAATTGGGGCGACCCGTGGAATATCGAGAGCTGGGAAATTGCGCATGGGTTTCTGAAGAAATGGGGCTGGGCATTGGAGGAATATGATGATTTGCTTCTAGCAAGTGATCGATTGCGAGCATTAAGAAGCGAGGAGCCCATACCTTGTGGGTGAAACATCTACTACCCAGCTGGACAGATTCATGCTCGATTTTCGAAGTACTCGTCAGCGAGAACCCCAAATATCACAAGCCATTCTCGACACTTTAATAAGTAAATAAATGCTTCGGATCAACTTTATGGAACTAAGAACAAATTCATTTTCTGATATTGCGTAGTTTGACAATCATTTTATCTTTCCTCTAGTTGGCAATCAAGCTTTGATCGCTTTCCGTCGTTCTTTGGTGGAGCGACAATTAAGCGAAGCAAAACACCAAGAGGCTATCCATGTGAACATTCCGACAGAAGCAGCCAAATACGATGAGAGCGTCCAGTTTAATCTCCCACTTTTATCGCACATCGAAGTATTTGAAGACAGCCAGACAAGGGATGCTGGGCTCCTGCGTCCTCAAATTGAGACCGCCCACGTGATCAGTCAAGCTTCGAACTACTAAACACTTGAACGCTGTAGGACGGCAGCGGGGATTTAATGCTGGGTTTAGGCAGCAGCGAGGTAAATACTATCTATAGTATTCTCTGAGAGCCTAGAACTCCACCAGAAGTCTGCCCGGAGAGCCTGGCAAGGCTGGCCAAACCTTCGGCCAGCGCTAATTCTCGTGTGTCAGTTGGTTCAACAACCCATGCAGCTTTTCACATGAGACCGACCTTCACCTTCTCGCTGCTCTCTTCGTGGGTTCCAGACTGTAACCTGGTGCCGCCTACCTAATCTCCACTCTTCATGAGTCCTACACAGTCCGACTGTGCCCCGGATATTTTCAACAGACTGACGGTTTTAATTTGCTCAACAAAGCTCCCGATTATCTTGACGTCGATACACCTAGGATATTGGGTCACTTGTCGCGAATGGATAGACAGCCCGATCAAGGTCCTTCGGGACTTTCAAACGCTGAAAGATGGGCAATTGTTCCAGCGGACAAAAAAGGCATTCAGGGAGGCAGCGGCATCTCATCAGATGGGGCACTTTTTCCTAGTCCTAACATGGTAAAAGCTGTCAACATGAAGGTAAATCGTGGCTTTGAACAATGGATCGGGCCAGAACAGGACAAATACTATGCCAAAACGCAGTAAGTGGCTAAGAACCAAATTCAGGCTACAGATACACGAGTTTTTAATTCTTGCTACAAGTCATGTCAAGCCTGGAACTCACTATCCGCCAAAGATCATTAACGAGTTCGGCAAAGATATATCACAGAGTGCCCAAGGAATCTACTACTACGACTCTTTCCAAGAAAGCAGAGTTCCTAACAATCGAAGATTATTTGTGCCATCCATCGAAGGTGTTGACTGGGAGAGCAGTGAAGAGAGCGGTCGAAGAGAGCGGGCTCAGGCGATGGAGAGACACATGATCAATAACGAAACATTTCACAAAAGCGAATACGCCTGGGAGGCGGATGCGTGGGCGGATGTATTTGGTCGCCTCAGAGATGACAACCAAGTGGTCATGTAAGTTGCGCATCATTTTCCAGTAGTTCTATTGATGTGTTCTCGTCCAGTTGCAATTTGTCGCTTTTTCAGCGTTAACAGCTACTGCAGAGACAAGAGGGACTGTAATACCATCCTGGCTAAGACAGATGCCACCACTTGCTTACTGACAGGCGAGTCGACTTCTACGAAGCGAATACCTGATGCAACCTTTGGCCTCTCTACCTACGTTGCTAGTCAATGCCAAGATCACTCAACCCCTTGTGACTATAGACATTGCCCGTACCGATTTTCAAACTGGAATGCTACTCTACAACGCGATAAGCTCGAAAGACTGACGTTGCATTCGAGTTGCGGTCTACTTTCCGATCCGAAATGGGGCGAAAATGATATGGCGTTTCCATTCATGGTTTATGAGGCCAAAGGCTGGAGCGGAGATTATAGGGAGGCACGCCGACAAGCTTGCTTAGCTGCTAAGACATATCTTGATATGTTGGATGAATTATCCCGAGTCCCAGGCCCGGTGGGATCTCCAAGAGGATTTCAAACAGACACCAGTCACAACAATCAAGCATTTGCGTTGACAAATTATGGCGCTCATTGGCATCTTCTACTAGCGTTCAAGAAACCAAGAGAGGAAGACCAACACGCCAATGCAGAAGGCTTAAGCGAAAATGCCTATGTAAGTGCTCTTCCCTTAACTGAGCTCCTTGTCTGGAACACAAATGGATTAATCATTACAACAGATTTTTCAGAAGATATGGAGCGGAAGAGTCATCCACGAGAGACCAGCCTGGGAACTTCTTTGCCTTATCGACCAGATTCACCAATATGCGACGACTCGGTTCCGAGACTACGTGATTCAACATCTTCAACCGTGGCACATGTACTGCGACCGCAATTTTGTCCCAGATTGGCAATCGCATTATTCCGTGTCGTGGCATCTGAGGCGGAAGAGGAAGAGAGTCATCACTGTAGCGGACTTACCTCTACCCAGTTGGTGCCAGTATATGAGCAACGAGGCAAAAGAAAAGCTTCAAAACAAAGCTAAAGCAGCTCTGATGGAGGTGATAGAGAAAGATGAGCTTTTGAATGGTGATGAAGAGAGCCGTAAGCGGTTGAAATCGGGAAAAGTTCATGAACAGGTGGTCTACGTCCAACCGATACCCGCGACGATTTCCCCACCAGTAGGAAATGGCAAAGGGAAAGATAGAGCAAACTGGACTTGGCCACAAAAACCTTTCATTACTATTCTAGATTGAAGTAAGTCTACATGCACTTCAGCAAATTAGGATGAAATTCCATAAAGGTCGATGCTCAAAAACTGCTTAGGAGCCATGTGTTAACCACTTGTTCAAGATAAGTAAAAAGAAATGAACAAAGTCCAGATGAAACCGAGTCAACTCGAAACAAGTCGTGTATACTCGGCTCAATCCAGCCGAAATGCGAGTCAGTCGAGACGAGTTTTGATTGATCGTTGATCTTGCTTACGCCGGCTGCCCTCAAGTTGCTTAGTTGTAGAACGTAGTTGTATTGACAGCTAAATCGCGGAAAATAAAAATGTATTTAAGGCTTAAAGCTGTAATGCATCCATCAAATAGACAGAAAGAACGTCAAACTAAAGGACTTACGGAAGTTCCACACCGAAATTACTGTTCACGCGTTGTCTAACCGAACACTAATTTGCCATGCCCGGCAAAGCTTTCAACCCTAAGACAAATTAGCATCTCCTCATCCAAATCATGAAATAGCAGAGGAGAGACTTACAGCCTTCAGTATCCTCATTCACCGTCGTCGGAATCTTACACTTATTCGCCGTCGCCATCGGCTGTTTCGTGATTGAACCACACCCATCATAAAAGCACTCCGATTTGTCCATTGCCTTTTGCAACGAGTCTCCCTTCCACCCAAACATATAATCAGCATGCGTCCCACCAGCCGTTCCCTCGAAGCTCCACACAAATGGGTTCGGATTGCCGGATTTCCAGAGACTGTTGAACTTTGTGGTGTCCCAAGTCGTCTCGTAAGCGACTTGGGGCATGCGAACAGGATGCGAGGCAGGACACTTAGGTGCGCTGATGAAACCGTCAGATCTGATGGTGTTAAACATGTGAGATTGGTGGTCGGGACTGTCGAGGTTGACTCCGTCCCAGCAGCTAGTTTTAATTAGCCTGAGATCAAGATTGACCCTCGGAGGCTACTCTCGGCGGAGGGATACGTACGAGGGGAAGTGATGAGTGGTGAAGATACCGCCGTCGCACGGCTTGGAGGGAAAGTCGGCGAGCTCTGCTCCTCGACCCCCGTTCTTGGAAAGACACTGGTAGCGGAGACCTACTTGGGGCTTTCCAGTCGTAGTTGGATTGCCTACAGTCATGCGGAAACCCTGAACTCTGTAAGTTTCTTTTCCTCACACCGGGCAATTGAAGTGGGCAGTAGGGCCACAACTCACAGGCTTGAAAGCAGTAATCTTCTGTTGGTTGAGATTATCCCTTGATAGGTCAAATTGAGTGTAGTAAACAGTCAAGCCACCTTGGGCACCGTCAGAGCCACCGAGAAGAGGTTGCACGGGCAAGACCGGCACACGGTGATAGGAGCCATTAGTGGGGCTCTTGAAGAACAGATGAGCAGTCCAGTAGTTGGAGAAGTCCTCGGACATTTGACATGTGGTGCAAGTTGCATGTGGACTGGAACCGATGTCTCCTTCCATGGTGGCGTTAAAGGCATTTCCACCAACGACTTTGCAGAGGATTAGTCAGTGTTGCATTTCCATAACCTAGGAATGCCAAGAACGGAGATGGTAGGCTCAAGGAAGCGCGGTACATGATAATCGGACGAGATTATGAAACGGGTGACGAGAGATTGAAGTGCACTTACTGTGGTGAAGATGAGTTGAAGGTAATTCGCCTGGTTGGACGACTGGGTCGAGACGTTGTATCGTCAATGTCGAGCACGGGAATCGAAGGCCGGCATAGGCTGGAGCGACCAGCGCGAGAGAAATGGTGAGGAACTTCATCGTTAAAGTCATGTTCTTGTTTTCAAGACTCAGAAAACTTTCGCTGTAGAGAAATGAAGTCCGCAAAAGCATGGACGCCAAGGAGAGAGGCACGGGGGAAACCCGGTGTGCCGTCTGTACTTATAAGTTTCTGGAAGCCATGAACGACCGATACATTCTTTGTGACCCTCCTCATCTGGCAAGGATGAACTTGGGCGTCGTTATCTTAGCAATAAATTAAACATGCCCGGTAATGCAGAAGCCGACTGTGAAAGGAAGAGACGAATCTTGAAATCTGGCCAACAAGCGAATCCGTATGATCATGAAATGACCCGGTTATAGCATGTCTTTACAATGCGATTGGACGAAACAACTGCCGTGAGCATTCGACCAATCTTTGCTGGATAAACGGGGTATTTCCATATTACTGGACCTGTCAAACTTAAGCGAATTGTTTTTGTTCAATTGCCGAAGCGTCTCAGGCCAGCCAGACAAGCAATGAGGGAGGAGCTAAGCATCTCCCCCGCAATATCTGGATCATGAGAGGTAATTCTATTGAAATGGTTAATTTACCACTGTAACATTAGAAGGGTCTACGGGCCGCTGGACACACGTTTTGGGAGGGTTAAGCGATGTAGAAGAATGACTCGAAGGACGATGTGACAGAGAACGGCGAAGTGAGATGGGAGCGATCCATTAACACGCGTCATCAATCGAATGTGTGAATGGCTCTGTCACAGCTCAGATTTAAAATCATTTGCCGACTGTTGAGGGGCTTCCACTCGTTGGCATATCGTCTTCGATAAATGGTTTTTTTTTAACTCTACACGGATACAACAGCTGTGAACGACGCAAGGTGGCGGCAAAGAAACATAACGAGAGATGTATGGCAATACTCATCAGATATCTAAAAGATTAAACAATCAGAAACTAGCAGACGAAAAGTTTGGACGCAGTATCAAACAGACACCCATCGCGTCTCGGCCCCTGCCAGACAGGATGCTCTGCGAATACACGTGAATTTTAGTCGGACAGCCAGGTACCAAAGGGATGGTAATCGGCACCTCTGACGCCGAGTCTAAAAGATGATCCTTAAGGAAGTGATGTAGGTGGTGCTAAGATCTGGCTGGCTCTCTGCTTGTGACCGAGATCTCAATTGATCACTCGATCACGTGCCATTCGCAACCAAAGGCAGCCTCTCCATCAAAATCTCTACCGCCCACTTCAACGTCGTCTCCATGTCCCTATCCACGTCACCCTCCTGGCTCAGAATATCCGTCTCCCTCACAACCTCGTCCTTCAACTTCCCTTCCACGTCCCCACCCTCAAACATCCACTTATGATCCTCCACATAATTCGGCCAAACAATCTTATCCACATATCCTGGCGGATCTTCCCAGAAGCCCTCAAGCGTAACATACCCGCTCCTAGCTTCCCTCCTTGCCTTGGCTTTGGCATAGCTCACTCGCAAGAACAGCTTGATGTCCATCTGTGATTGGATTGGTGCTAGAGCTTTGGAGTACAGCAAGAAGCCATCGAAGACGCAGAGTCGGACTGATGTCTCGGAGCCACTTAAGATGCTATGGCCAGGATGACCAGGCTCGGTCCAGGTTTTGACACGGGCTTTGAGAGCGGCAATCGTGTCGTCTGAGACGGGACAGGCGCCGACGGAGTTTTGGTCTTCTTTGGAATCGAGGGTGGGCTGCGAGGTGGTGAGTACGGTCTCTGAAAATTTGGAGCTGGGATGTCTTTTTGGATTGGAGTTTGAAGGGGAGACGCAGCCGTGCTCGCTGCGATGGCTGAGCCTGCTTGAACTGACTGGGAATGTGCCTTCGGCGTGGATGTGCTCGAGGGATTTGACCATGTCCGGGATGGAAAGTGCTTCTACGCAGTCCCAATCTAGAAGTCCATGTTTCATAGTTAACCTACATCTCGTGAGCCAACTATTCGTAGTGTTGCTTGCTCAAGGATAAAAGAAATTGTAACAGTCCATGATCACGTGTTTAGTCGAAGACCTCCGTTTGTCCTTCTTAGGACGATTCAAGAACGTGGTAGTATTACGAACTGCCTCAGATTTATTTCTCGTGATAGACAGAAACGAAGTATCAAATCAAGGATCACCTACTCAGTTTCAGCCTTATAAAAATCGTCTTCGTGCAGCACAAAACTATTCGGAAAGATATCTCGGAGAAGCCGTGCAAGAGTCGTCTTGCCGCTGGAAGAACATCCACTTATGCCGACAACAACAGCTTTGCGAGGAGCCGTCATCATTAATGAGTGATGTGCTCTGAAAGCAGCGGTGGTAGAGACTGGATGTTGATAAAGAAGAATAGGTGAAGAGTGGAGATGTCTTGAACCGGAAGGAGTCAGATCTAGGCAGCTCGCTTATCTGTAGCGTGCCCCGCTTGGTGATTGTTCCCCCCTCAAAAAACTCTTTGGGATGCCTTTCTGGAAGCCAGGGTGATTGGCAATGTATTAAGAGTCTTGGTCCAAGTCGTGAGGGAAGCTACATTCTGTGTAAATTACATATATGTCTTACATTCATTGATGATGCCATTCCTATCTGCTAATCAGGTTCGAATATATCCCCGTCTTCTCAATGAAACGAGTAAATTCCTAACGAAACGTATCATTGCACCTCTGCTATGCTATTGCCCACCGCTGAGCTTGTCCGCCAGCCCATCAAGATTCCCATAGCTCCCACAACATGATGAAGTCAGGATGGAATCTTGCCTTCTTACACCACGCTTCCGTTTTCTTCAGAAATCTATCGATTTGCTGATAAAATCTCTTGCCAGCAATCAGCTCATGGCAGAACTGGTTCACGAAGTAGACCTCCAGCCTCCCGCCTTTCTTTGATGCTTCCAAGCGATCCTCAGCCTCTGACATTATGTCATTCAGTATGTTCTCCAAATCTGCCCATAGAGCCCCACTCTCATCATACAAATCTTTCGGCAGGTTTGCTTTCACCGATGGCTTGGCGTGCTCGATATCGCTCAGCGCGGATCCAAGCTTCACCACCGTCGTACCGAATCTCTGGACGGCGTTCATGTGGTACGAGCTGTCTCTGAAAGTGTATGTTGTCCAGTTGTAGATCCAGTTGGTCAGCGAAATGCCATCAAATACGTTCCCGTGCAAGTAGATTGGGACTCGCTGAGGATGCCAGAACGTGTGGAAGTAGCTTGCTGGGACTCTATAGTACTGCAGATCATATATGGTCGCAGGAGGGGTGTAGGGACTGTGAGTAATGAACGTCGTGGTGTTTTCTGGCCTGTTGGAATCGACCCTGTTATATCCACCCCCAGCTTCGTCAAACAAAGCTTGGTAACTCTCCTGTAATTCGCGATATGAGTTGAAGTCCCGGGTTTCTCTGTAGAAGATGAATCGCAGGTCTTCTGGTGCCCAACTCGTCTCTGAGAGATCAGAGGTCTGACCAGCGGATTGCGCATTCGCAAATCGTACCCTCTTCGAGGAAGTCTCCTCTCGAGTTGGGCTTCCTGCTAAAGGCTCCGCAGAGTCCCGCCATGCCAATGTGGCTCCTGTATCCGAGTGATAATCAAAAGTAGCATTGGTCGTCGACACGTTTGGGTGCGCATCGACGGAGAAGTCTTCGTCAAGGACTTCTTCGACAGAGACTGGAGGCGGATGTTCTGACCGGACAGCACCAGCAGCTTCATCAGCAGGGACTTCTTCCCATGTATTGATGCTTTTGTCTTCGCTCGTGTCCTCTGAAACGGCCGCATCGTGGGGCACTACTGAGGATTGCGAATCTTCCCGGCTAGGTATCTTAGTATGCCACTCCTCGAGTTCTCCTGAGCCTGTATGTCGTTTGAACTCTTCGTCGAGAACTTCTTCAATTTGCACTGCATATGGCGACCTAATTTTTCCACTGGGATCGAGTGGAACGACAAGTGGCGCATGAAAGGAGTGATTGTCTGAAGCATCAGCTGGAATATGCTCCTCCACGAGGATTTCAGTTTCCACAACGGACAACTTTTTCGTTAGCGTCGGTGGTGAACTGACAGACCGTATGGGACTTTTTCCATCACGACCAGTCTGGTTTACTTGTGCGTCGATGTCGCTCCCAGACGCTGAAGTCATTTGATTATAGCTTTCTGTCTCTAGCAATATGTCTCGCGGACTGATATCTTTTAGTGAATCAAAATCTTCCAAGGTCGCTGGCGGTACTATGCTCGAGATTGTTTCCACAGGAGCTGTTTCGCTGACTCTCGGAGCATCGGCTGGAACAATCTCCGTACGAGATTCATCTCCAGCGAAGTCATCCAGAGTCGAGACACATAGGCATTCTTCGTCAAGTACCATTACTGGATCCGTGTTCTCGATAGTTTCAAAGTCGAGACTTACCTTTTCGGACACCGCAACCGCTTCACCATCACTTGTTGTCATTGGAGGGATATCGGAGTTGTGATTTTCGTCTTGGCCAGCAATGTCGCCATCAGTGTGTGACGTACATGATGCATGCATTCGCTGATAAGATCCATCGTGATCACCGGAAGGATCTTTGGAAGACTCATTCTCGTCAAAAGGTTGTTCTGACACGACTGCCTGAGGCTCAATGTCTACTGCATTACTTCCTGAGCCAGACTGGCCAATGGTATGTTCCATATAGGGTGCATTGTGACTATCCGGAGATGATTTAACATCTGATGCCTCGGAGACAGGAGGCGATTCGACTAAGCTGTTGTCGTCCGGATTTATGTTTCCCTCATTTGAGTCTTCTTCAAGGTCAAGTATATCGTCAAACACGCCTCGATTTCCTAGTTCTTCGACGTAATTTGTAATCAGCCTCTTATGGCGCTGCAGCGTGGAGCTTCGATATCCTTCTTTTGCCAGCTCCCGACGAAGTTCCCTCCAGAACATCTGATCATCATTAGTATACGAGGTCCACACTGAACCTTCCCTAGACACAGCGATCATGTTGGCTGTGACCCAATGCAGTGCCTTTCGAATTCCATGTAGTTGTTCACCGTGCATGGCTGATCGAGCCTCGACTCTGCCCAATGCTGTCTCCACTCTACCCATTGAGTCCAATGAGCAGAGTTTTAGACTCATCATAATGGCTGATGTATGCGTTGACAATTTAATCCGTATCTCTGCCAGATCCTTCGTCTGTCCGTTCCCAAATTTGATCTTCTGCCACAGCCTCCTGCCCCGTTTTTGTTCCCCAGTCAAAGCATTGTATTTGGTCAAGACATTATGCATAGTTTTCAAAATTCCCTCGCACCCCGCCACATGTTCTTCGAGTTCTTGTCGCTTATCATTGCTTGCTTTGTTGAGTTGAGATTCGGGATTCGACACTTCCTTCCGCAGACGATTCAGGACTTTGTAGAGGCTCGAAACTTCGCGGGTGAGTTCGTCGTGCTCTCCACATGCCTTTCTAGCGCCCTGGTAGGTGTTCCACGCCAATTGTGCCAGCAGGATGCAATCGCCTATAGATGATCCGAAGCTCATCCTCAGGAAGCGTCCGCAAGGCTGCGGGGCTCAACGGCCAATTTGTCACTGTGCAAATCCTCGAAGTCGGGTTTGCTACAGCAGTCTCGCGAAAGAATGGCTGGACCACTGTTGGGCCATGATTGCTGTGCTGCTACCTGAGCAAGAGAAAGAACAACACAGAGAATGCTGGTAGGAACATTCTTCTCGAATTTGAGACGTCTGCTGGGAGAAGGGCACCTCGCCGAGTTGCCCGCCTGGCTGCATTGTGGCGGGGTATATCTGATAGAGACTGGACGACATCGGTGCAAGCATGAGCTGGAGGGTGTGCAGCTGTACGGAATGATTGGAAGACGATAGAAGACAGGCACCTGACTTACCGTATCCCCATGGCAGGCCATGTATATGGCATCATGCATGGGGTGCTGTGATGTGGGTGTGGCATGGAGAGGGAGAGGGAAGATAGAGGAATGTTTGGGGGTCAAAAGGCAAGGGACGGGCGCTAGGGTACTTCGGGCCTAGCTCGATATTCTACGAAGGTATTTCTTCCTGGCCCTTAGAACACAACCGCATCCCTCAAAAGACCTCGAGATGCCAATGAGCTTATGTTGCTTTATTGATGATCTGTCTTCGGATGCTTCCTCTACTCGACCACCAAGCTGGGTCCCTTTGAAAACACATTGTTCGGATCAAATCTCTTCTTCAGCTCCGCCAGTCTACGGTAGTTGACACCAAAGACAGTTTGGCCAGTCGCTCCGAGACTATCATAGTTACCATATTCTCCAACACTAGTCTTAGTAGTGGAGTCCGTTCCTTCGGCAATTTTCTTTTCCAACTCCTTTCTTGTCTTTGTCGACATTGTCCTTGTCCATTCTCTGCAGGCGGAGTCGTTCTCAGGCTTGGTCCATCCAGGCCCAAAGGCGAGATTCCCATACGCCCCTCGGTTTGCAAAGGATGTAGCAGTCTGAGAGACTTCCAGGATCTTCTTGAATGGAACAAATTCCCACAAAACCATCGTCGCTCCAGCATCGGGATTCTTGGTAATAAATTCGAGCCAGTCGTCGAAGATGCCGTCCGCAAACTTCGTGTCCAACGGTGCAAGGAACGCTGAGCCTTTCATTGTCCTACGCAGTCCGTGGAACATAGCTTCGTTTAGCATTTGGTTGACTCCAGTGTAGGGCATTGTGCTCGTCTGATCAACAAGTGGATTCAAGGCGAAGACTTCTTTGAAGTATGATTTTCCTTGCTCTTCCGTTCCATTATAGAAAACAATGACCATGATGACCTAGTAGGAACCTTGTCAGTCCTTGATCCAAGTTTTCACAGAGGATACGTACCGGCTGGAAAGCGGGTGGCGGCGCTCCAAAACCAAGGAGTATGGCAGACTTTCCACTCTGATCAAGAATAACTTCATTGGCGATCTTAATCAACGGATCGAGCTGCTCCCTTGGAAACACCAACATGCCAGCCCAGACTGGATCTTTCTGATCATGTCCTTGATAGACAAACTTGGTGAAGACGCCAAACCCAATACCTGCTCCTCTCGCAGCCCAGAACAAATCCGGATTTTTGGTCTCAGAAGCAGTGACAATACTTCCATCAGCAAGCACGGCTTCGACTTCCAACAAATTATCAACGACCATCCCATGCTCTGGAGTCAAATATCCATAGCCTCCGCCAAGCGTCAATCCTCCCACTCCAGTATGGTTTACGGTCCCGCCTACGGCTGCTAGTCCAAACTTGGCCGCTTCCGTGTCAACATCAGCCCACAGCGCACCACCTTCCACGGCCACTGTCTTCTTTTTCTGATCTACAGTTACACCCCGCATCTTTGACAGATCGATACAAAGACCACCGTCTGTGGACGAAGCGCCACTTGTCCCGTGCCCGCCACCGACGACAGCTAGCTCGAGTCCTTGAGATACGCTGAAGAGGACTGTCTTTGAGACCTCTTCTGGAGTGGTGGGGAAGACGATGATGCCCTGAGAATGAATGTCAACAGACAAACCTACTGGGCCTGAGGATGATCTCACTTACAGCAGGTTTCTCCGCAGCAGCAGACCACCTCTTGAGACTGTGCTCATAGTTTTCTGACTCCTTCGTCACAACATCTGCCTTCTCAGACAGTGTCCCCTTGAATTTCTGCACCGCCGCAATATCGATTGCCATTTTCACAGATTCCGAAATTATCGTCTGTCTTTTCTTTCGATCCTTCAAACTCAAAGTTCACACAATCAAAATCGGAAAATGGAGTCGCGAAGTCTATACATATGTAAATAATACCAACTTACCAAGCTTCCCAGCGGCGCAATCCTCCCCTTTGTACCTCAATCTCGTTCTCCCCTCCCCCTCATTTGACGGCGTAGGCTTACACACGTGATCCTGACATGCTCACGCCGTCCACTAGCTAATCATATATCCGCTAACCTGCATGCATACGCGTAAATAAGGTAAGACCTAAATCCATTTAGACAAATAGAGCCTGCTTTGAAACCTGAAGGCATCCGCTACAACGGCGAACATGTCAGATGAAGTCAAGCGCCATAAGCTGATTGTCCGCCCTGCTTACATTTCAATACCACTATGTTTCTTCCATAACCGAAGCCTCAGTTAGAACCTTCATTGGATGCAATTGAACGAAGGCTCAGCTCACGTCAACTTCACCTTCTGAAGTCCAAAGTCGAGATCTCCACCTCGTTCGAGGCAGGCAGCCGCTCATCCAGCCGCTTCCACATCAGATGTGGGGTTCCAAGCACTGGCATTCGTTCCCGCTCGATAGTGACATATCCGGCGCCTTAACCCGTTCAGACGTTTTGGTACGAAGTAACGTCCTGTATGGAATCAAAATACGGGCTTTTCAAAGCCCGTAGATGCCAAACATCTGGTAAGAGGCTCAGAACGGCGATTTGCGTAAGCGAGGCAGGCCACTGAATTTCAGCAAAGATCAGGGGCAGTTCCGCCTTTCTATGTCAAGCTGAAAACAATGATCGATCACTGATCGCTCGGACGAGGTTGTATTCCTTACAGGCCATGATTTTCGAAGACTGTTGACTTTTAGCTAAATGCATGATATTGAATTCTCGCTTTCATCTGACGCTCGAATTTGCATACAAGAGACTCCACAGGAAAACATAGTCTCAAATGGAGGTAAGACTTATCATAGCTGCCCGATTCCATATTCAAGAATGATCTGTAACGAACGTCAGTGAGGATATATTATTGATGCCAGGAAAGGATGAAACAATTTTGGGGGCCGAAACTGCGGGGTCCAACCTCCTGAAACTCTCGCTTCCCGACCTCCCGAATTCTCTGCATCTATCAATCACTTCCACTGCTTCATATCAGAAGCCTCACAAACGTCCAAGGTCTTGAAATTCTTGGCATACTATCTTCTTTATAGTAGTCTGTAAGCGTCCGCGCCAAGAGCACTTCGACCATCAACTGGACTGCAATGCCTGTCGCCAAGGCGAGGAAGTGGGATGCTGCCTCCGGCTTTACCTTCATCACTTTCTCGCATCCCGATGAAGTCCTTGAAAGAGGCACACAAACTATCATAAGAAGTAAGGCTTTGTCATCGGTCAGCCGCCCCAAGAAGAGGAAGCATCCAAGACCGATTGTCTTAGACCTTGACATGTTGCAAGGCCAGCCAGCGACGTATGGCACAGACCTCAGAGAGGATTCACATGTACCTGGAGCGGTTCATTTGTGTCGGGCTCTGGGACTCCAGGTGATTCCACCAGCTCTGCCTCACCTAGGCATCTTCGCTGTTGAACCCGACGACCGGGCGCGAGAACTTCTATGTTTCAGTACGTACTAGTCTTGGGTAGTTCTCGGGACATCTGACATGCTGACACTGTCAACAGTGTCCAACGAAGCAGAGCACGTTTATCGACCATTTAGAACAGAGTGGTTCAACATGGCTATCTTGTCTTCGACATCCTATTACCTCTGTCTTGCTAACGCAGCTCTTTTCTTGAATCAGCATGCTACAGGGATTACTACCTTGGAATACACGGATTCAATTGAGTCTACACGGTACTACAGCAAATGTCTCACACAGGTCAACAAACAGCTCGCTTCCTCAGCTGAGGATATCGATGGAGGAACAATCACGACAATTCTAGGATTCATCTGCCACAGTCTCGCCACCCGCAATTACGAGAAATGCGAGATGCATATGCACGGCTTGGAACGCATCATCAGCCTTCGTGGGGGGTTTCATGGGCTTGGAGATCTTCTCACTCTTTTTGCCTCCTGGTAAGTTCTTCAATGATTCAATCCCAACCCCCCATCCCTCTCTTCCATTGCTGACATACGTCCTAGGTTCGACATCACAAACGCTGCCTTCCACGATACAGAGCCGCGATTACCATGTCCAACAATGCTTGACGAAGATTCATCACGATCAGAGCCTTTGTCCCTTGCCTTGGCTCCGCTTTTCTGGGAGTCGCGAGAAGCACATCTGGATCCTTCTCTCTGGGCAATAAGCATGATAAAACTGCGGCAGCTCGCAGCGCGTATCAACAACAACTCCACGCAGCCGCAATTCTGGGAGTCAGGCATAAAGTCAACAACAATGCTGGGACCAGTAGCTCATTGCATATTATCCATTCCGCGCTTGGATATTACCATTTCATCTAGCAGGGACATCGTCAATCCGACAATCGCACTCCGAGAAGCCACACGGCTTGCTCTGTTGGTCCTAATGGCTTTACTGAAACGAGCCTTCTCACTCATTGCAGATGAACTCCACTCGCTCCTTGAAAAGTTGTCGACCGTCACTCCGCTACTGGCCACTATCTCATGCTTTCCAGGCTTGAGGCTTTGGATATCCTTCGTCCATGCTTGCGCCATAGAGGAGCCGATCTCAGAGTTGCAGCTAGCTAACATCCACCGTGCCATGAGGGAATTGGACATCTCAAGGGGGAGTCAGGCTTTCTGCGAGGCAGAGAAAGTTGTATGGATTCATTGCCTATTGGATGATCGAGCAAGGCCAGTTCAAGAACAGATCGATCGATATCTTGCAGACAATCAATACATCCTCTAAGGGCATAGAAAGCTTTATCCATGGTACAAATTTCAAAGTGGGTAAATATTCGCAGTACATTACAGCTTCAATTCCCCGTAATTCCACCGCTCACCGAGATTGTCTGCCCAGTTATCCACCGGCTCATCTCCGAAGTCAACAACAGAACGGCATCAGCGATATCCTCACCACGACCTTCTCGCTCCTCTGCTCGAGTCAAGGGCACAAGACGTGCATGTGTCTGTTTCTGGACCTCGCCTGTGTTGGTGTCGGTTGAAACGGGTCCTGGCATGATCGTATTGATGGTGATTCCGTAACCTCGCCCAAGCTGTCGGAAGAAGTCAATCCGAAGGAACGAGAAGTGGGAGGAGAACAGGTGGTGGAATGAATGGATGGACTTGCCTGCATCGAAGCCGCGAACGATAACGTGTCCATCGCCGCCTTAAATATGTCAACGGAGGTTTGAGCACCGGCGAAAACAAGCGAAGGCCAAGCAGCCGGGGAGCTGGACTTCGCACAGCGAGAGAGAATTTGTGGGTAAGGTACGTACCTTGGCAGCCGAGTAAAGTGGGCTCATAGGCACGCCCATCTTTGACGCAATGGATCCGATATCTGTTTGGGACACAAGTCAGCGAGTCTCTAGTTCCAGGTGTCGGGTAGGGAATCAATCGGGACTTACTGATGATACGACCACCCGGCGGCATCTTTGGTACCACTTTCTGTATGAGGAAGATAGGTCCATACAGAGCAGTTCCCATCATGGCATCGATGCCCTCCTTTGTCTCCTCCATCAACGGCTTCGGAGAACCACTGATAGCATTGTTGACTATTCAAAGTCACACAAGTCAGCCAGAACTTCGTCAAGTCGCTCATCTCGTCGTCAGGGTACGAATTGGGTCGTACCAAGAATATCAATCCTATCCACACCAAACGCCTTACATGTCTCATCAACAAGCCTCGCCGCACCCTCAGGCGTCGACATGTCAACTTGTACCACTGTGGCTTTCCCACCGAGCTCTTCGACCCTCTGTGCAACGGCAGCAGCACGAGGTGCGACGGAGTCAGAGACGTGGTTGATGGTTATGCTGGCGCCGTTGCGGGCAAGTGCGAAAGCTATTGCGGCACCGATACCGTTTTCGCGGCCGGAGCCGGTGACGATGGCGATCTTGCCGGAGAGGGAGAGTGTGTCTGGGGACATGTTGATCGATATTGGATTATAATGGTAGGAAATAGGAGGAGAATGTCTTTCTGGGCTGCGAGATGGAAACTTGAAATTTGCATGAGGAAACTGGAGATGTGTCTGTGACGGGAAGGACAGCTCTTATATATCTTCTCATGTTGCCCTCGGCGTCATTCCAGCACCGATGGGTCCGAGAAGATTCATCAACTTCACGACAAATCCATGTCCAGTGTCTATGATCTTTCGTAGATCGGACTTCATTCGACTCTTTGGAGGGCGTTGATGTGAAGCTTGTGCCATGTAGTGACCCTTGACCAAACATAGCGCATCCCCACACATCCTAAAATGGAAAAAAAGTGATCCCTGCTTGCAGATGCGGACGCTAAGCGAGGTCCATCAACATCCGCTCTCCACTCCAGCAACCTACGTGCTCTACTTCGTCGCATACACACACCAAATCTTCTCACCTTTCACTGTGAACCGTCGTTACTCTCGATCAGGCCCCACTGGAAACTGGGATGCTGATTGTGCTTCAGGCTGAGGATCTCTACCGAATATTTGTGTTCTTCTACATGATGAGTCTAAGTTTTTCGTGATGCTTGATAGATCCGCTTCGCGCAGTTCACATAAGATCTTCGAAGCAATCCAAGCTGCTTCCGTGCCAGAAATGCTATTCAAATCGATACGCCCAGCCACGCAGAACGACACAATACTTATACAGTCTCAGCACAATACAACTTCGTCACATCGCACAGACATCCTGCAAACAAGTCAGTATTCCCGCTCGAACTAAAAAGCACCATCACACACCTTTCTCCGTCTTTTGAAGTCCTCATAAAATCCAACCCAAGCCTCCCTCTCCCTACAATCCTCCTCCCACCCCACACCGCCCGTACACTCCGGCCGAAACTTTTGGATCTGTTCTTCACTTGCCAGCCACGGCTTCGGCAACGGACTATCCGAAAAATGCACCACTCTCGCCTCACTCAATACCTTCTCGACATCCCACCCCTTCCCCAATCCACTCTTCCTCTTCCCCTCCCCAGCACCCAACCACCCCCCATGGCTCTTCGCCCTCAACTCCCCCGTCAGCAACGCAAACTTTTCATGCGGAAGCACCCTACAGTTCCTCCCATAGAGCTTATTCATAATCTCCATATCATAGTAGCCCACCCTCGCCCCTTCCATCGCTTTACTGACACGCCAGAATTCGCGGTCAGAAGGCTCGATGAGCATGAAGTGCGAGGAGAGGAAGGGGTAGGGCAGCCACCAGGCGCGGGGCATGATGGCTGGGGCGGAGGGGAGAAGGAAGAGGGAGTCGAGGGATTGGAGGATGGTGGCGTCGGAGTCGAGGACGAGGAGTCGGGAGTACTGGGTTTGTTGGAAGGCGAGGAGTTTGGTGTAGCTGTCTGCCCAGTTGGGGCCGGAATCTATTGTAAATGGTGCGTCAACATAACAATTCTAAGACTGAACTTTAAAACAAATGAAGATGAAAAATGAAGAGAGAGACGAGGCGTAGGGACGGCGGAAAGAACTCACAAGCCGCCATGTTCTCATGCTGAACCCTAATCGCCTTCAATGTCACATTAAGCTCATCCCTCGCCTTGACCAACAATCTACTCTCTACTGTCCCCAGCGACACATCAAGCGAGTACTTATTCGGATACAACAGCAACCTATCGGCTTTACTCCCCATCCTATGCAACGTCTCGAAAATCATCACCGCGTTGCAGAGATACTCGACATTAGTAGCGTACTGCGTATACGCGAATTTCGACCAGTCGATGTCGACGCCTGAGTGTTCGGACGGGATGGTCACGGGATCCGTGTAGTAGCATGATGGGCCTGTGAGACGTGCCCAGATGTGGTGGGTACGGAAGGAGTTACGGAGGTAGAGGAGGGCAATGAGGGAGAGCAGGATTGCGTAGATGGTGCGGGCTGGTTTGGAGGTGAGGATTTGCCGGGTTGTGGGGCGCGGTTGGTGGTGTTTTTTGTAGTCGTCGTCGGCGCGGGGGTCGAAGTTTGGTAGGAATGGAGAATCTTGAAGGAAGTCTGGGAGATCCAGGAGTGGCGGTTGTGAGATTCTTCGTTTCATTTTGGATGTATTGGTGGGTGGTGAGGTTGGGTTCTTGGCCACTTGATGTTGATATTGGTTTCGATTGGCTTGAGCGAGTGGACCCGACCTCACAGTATGAAGGAAACTCAAATATCTCCTAATGAATAGTGACCTATCTTCAGATTAGGCTTTTATTACAATCGCGATATTATGTTGTACTTACCTTCTTTTCAGCGTCCAAAAATATCTCAGATTTCTACCCCTGAAAGCTCCTTGCACAGCAGATCACGCAAGGTGTTCTCCGGCAGACTTCAATGAACTGCACAAGGTTACGTCAAAGCTTGCTTTCTCGAAAGTCGAGTATCCATATTTGCATTCAAATCAAGCTCTCTTCAATCGGCTGTAAGAGTCGTGATGGACGAAGGCATGTTGTCCCTCAAATGCTTGTCATCAACGGCCGGGTCAACCGGATCACCATAAGCTTAAAATTACGGGGCAGATTTTAGCCGTTCGTGCGTCCTTGCCCCTGAAATTGTGATCGCGTTCTATATTTGATGGTTGCGGAGCAGAACAAAGAACAGTCCTTTGTAAAGATGAGAGTCGAATGAGCGGTGGAATTGGACTGACTGGCAAAATGAAGAGGGGAGCAGGAAGAAATTGATAGAAATGAAATCACGTGACATATAAATTTGTTCGAATTGTTGTATTTTGTGGAAGTCTATCTATGTGCCAGATGTTGCCTGTGTGGTGCCAATAGAACTACTATACATGACAATATTCTTACCCTGTCCCACGTTCGCATGGCCACGCCGTTAGAGCGCTCTTCTTCTGTCCACCTACCTCCTACCTCGTACGAGGTCCTTCTCTGCCCCGGCATTCCTGTTCTCCCCCATCATCCACTTGTATCCTCTCCATCCTCGCCGTTAGGACTTCCCGCACACCTATAACACCTGACTCGCACATACTCATAGTCATCCAGCGTACGATGACCTAGTCGACCTTTCAGCCGGCAAAACGAGTAGTTGATAGCAAATGCACACCCACAGGTGTAAGTCGTGTAGTAGTTCATGCACATCAGGACACCAAATTATGGATGGAGCTTTTCATAAGATGCGAGGCTGGCAATTTGAATGTGCTTGAAATTTGAGGCTAGGCGATATTACTTGACACTGAATATGAGGGAAGCGAGCAAATAAAGAGAAATTCGAGAAGAATGAGGATTGCTTGTGAACACAAACAAGTGGTCGTGATTGGGAAGTACTAGGCTGTGACTTGGCAGTGACTATTGCCAGCCAGGTCTGAATGGAAGGATAGCAGGGCCCGGACTTCCTTAGCGGCTGTGAAAAGTGTGTTGTGGTTAATGATGCCCAGGAAAGCATGTACCTACCTTGAGAATGAAACTCAACTTACCGGAATATTGAGGCGTGAAAGGAGAATGTTAGCATCTCACCTGCAATTGGCACATGCACACCGTCGAGGCGGCTCGGTCTTGTGAGATGTTGTCAGCATTGAGTAATTCTAGATACAAATGTAGGTAGGAGGTTGCACCTTTTCGTCGCATCGCAGTCCCAACCCAAATCATCGTCTGAGATCATGCCAGTCTTACACCAGCTTGACCTCTCTTCTTGCGCTGTTGCGCCGTAGCGCCGCTCATACCACCACTGCCACCATCGAGGGAGCTCTGTGCTTCTCTCCTCTTCTCGTCCTCGATCTTCTTGAGCAACTTCTCGGTCTTCTGCTTTCCGCTTCCCTTGCCGTGGAATTGATGTGACATGTGCTTGAATGCTTCTTTCGCATTCATGCTTCGTCCGTGATCGTCGATGTATTTCAACTCGACATTCGGCTTGTACTCCTTGTTGAAATGCTCGGCGAGTTGGCGGGATTCGACTTGGTCTCGGAAAGTATTTTGCGATCTGGCATATTCTTCCTTCTCCCGAGCTGACATCTTATCCAAGCGGCCATTGGCACGATCGCGTTCTCTTTGCATCCTGGCTTTCTTCTCGGCATCTGCTTCCCGACGTTGCTTTTCAGCCAAGAACAGTTGCTTCTGTCTGAAGATCGCGTTCAGATCCCCCGACTCTGCTGTCTTGATTATGCCTCGTTCCTTCAGAAGCTTCAGAGTAGACCCTAGACCGCGGTCTAGGGTAGCTTCTTGTTCCAGACCAGTATTAGTCATATCCTCGCCATTCGATTCTTCCCTCTTCAGGCGCGCCAGTCGGTCCTCTTCGTCCTCGATGTCGGCATATGACCGGTCCATGTTCACATCACCTTCATCATCTGAATCGTTGCCCATAGATGTGACAACTTCGGCTTGTCGGGACGTAGATCTTCGTTTGGGCTCCGGTGCTGTGGGTTTCTGCAGGTTGGCGACGAATTCAGATGTCTCATCAATGACTAGACCAGCTTCCTCTTCGATTTCGTTCTCTGTAGGTGTCGTTGAGGCCTCTTCTTTAAATTGCTGCGCGATCTCTTCGGGCCTGAGCTTTTGTCGCTTCTTCAAGGCGTTTCGTCTTTGTCTTGCAAGAGAAGCTTGTAGATCCTCATCATCAACGAAAGACATATCCTCAAATGTTCGCTTCTTCGGTTGTGCTGGCTGGTCCACCTCCATAGATTCTCCATTTTCGGCAGGTGTATCTGCGGACTCCACTACTGGGAAGATATCGTCCTCGTCAGCTGCTTTCTGGCGGGTCGACTTGGCTTTCTTCTTCTTTGGCTTCTTGATCTTGACTTCCGAGATATCTAGATAGTCAGACTTCGGCTCGTCCTCTACAAAGCAGTTAGCATGGCAATTTGCGATGGTGGCGCATAAAGACTTACTGAATAGATCGAGAGAAATAGCTTTCGGCTTCAACTTCTTCGCCGACGCGCCTTCAAATGTAGCTTCTGTTGTACTTCCCATACCGTCAAGTGTGAAGCGATTCCGCTTCTTCCCGTCAATCTCCTCATCATAATGTGCCAAAATACCAGTCTCACCATTCTCATCAACATCGTGTGGATTGTACACTGGCTTCTTCTTCTTGAGGTCCAGCTTGTCCTTCAGCTTTTCCCGCTCCCGGAGATCCAGATTCTCCAACTCGTCACCCTCTTCTTCGTTCTCGTCGATGGTTGTATCTTTCAGCGTCAGGACCTGGTCCTCTCCTTCCTGGAAAGTATCAAGTTCGTGTCCAACTTTGACTCCAGCCAGGTCCTTGGCTGTATACTCTGCGGCTGCCTCAGCATCCGCCAACTCCTGTTCCCTCTTCCTCGCCTTCTCAATCTCCTTTTGTCTCTTCTTCTGCTTCATCAGCCATGCCTTCGCGCCCATATCTTCGTCCTCGTCTGCATCGCCTAGACCTTTGCCTTCCAGTTTCGAAAACCGCTTCGCCGCATCTCGCGCTCTTTTGATAGCCTCATTCTTCTCGTCGCGTTTCTTCTTGGCTTCTTCGGCTTCTTTCATTTTGCGGTAGTTATCGTAGCCTTCTGCTTGTCGCGATTCGAGGGTGCTGCCTACTTCTTCAACAGGACCAGATGCTTCTTTGAAGACTGGGCCGGCGCCGGGCACGGGTAGGGGCTTCATGCCCAGAGACACCCGGAGGCGATTAGTCTCCTCGATAGAGATTGCGTCGGCCATGTTTGTGAGTTTGGTGAGGTTGTTGTTGGGGGGCTGAGAATAGTTGGTCGAGGCTGTTGTCGGTCGATAGAGTTGAGGCTGCAAGTCAAAATCCACTAGCGACCAGCATCGCCTAGTGATTTCCTTAGCGTCAACGCGGCCGCATCGCGATATATTTTCTCGCAGAGCTCTTCGCCTTTTCCTCTTTTTCCTTCTACAAACACAGATTTGTGCCCAGCGATCCCTTCAACCTTCGGGTTGTAAGGTTGATTGCTGCGGCAGTTCGTTCGTTCTATGGAGCCACCAGCCTTTCATAGGTAAATCTTATGGTGTCAATTTCCGATCGACAGATCTCAGAGCAATTGGGCACCACGAAGCTTGAATTCGCTGTAACAGGCTTGAGCTCAGTGGACGGTGTTCCGAAGACGTCACATTCCAAATCCTTTCGCCGAGACCGTCGGTCGGTGAGGTTAAGGGCTAACCGTTTCGACTACATAACGATGACTTGGGGGCTTCATGCTGGGAACGATCTTGCGTCTGCGGACGTTGGGACTGGGAGTAGCACAATCGGAGCTTGGGCATACAAGGAGGGGGATTATCAGACACATGAAAGGAACATGGAGGCAGTAGTACCTGCCTCGGGCCTTTACTTGGTTGTCTTGATATGGCAGATACCCGTGTCAATAACCTGCTGCCTTTGCAGCTGGGCTGACAAATTTTGCAATGCAGACTTTTCCTTGCTCCTTCGAAGTATCCCACAATACCAAATCTTATACGTACACCTGGGACCTGTGTAATTTGCACGTATCCTCACTGGGCTGCTCAGCTGTGGTGTTACATTCCCGACTTTGTTCGATACCGTTGGCTATTCCGCGCCGTGAGATTTTTCAACAGATGCTCCACTGGGGAAAGTACGCCCCTTCTCTTCAATACCCTTGGTCTGCAAGCCACCCTCTGATCACTGTTGCTCGCGATCGCGTCTCCGTGAAGGTGGCTCACTAGCAGAGTCTTCTAGGCTAGACTGAACGAAGTGCAATGATGAAGCCATGCAGCAGTGTCAAAGGTTCAAGATCGACATGGAGATGGCTACGGACGCTCTTCGGTGCAACTCCATACTACTCTATTTTATGGATATCGAAGTCGAAGAGCGTGCAAGCAAGACCGAGCCGTCTCTTGTCCGACGAGATCTGTGTTGCATGACATGCTGCTATTTACTGCTGGACTTCATTTAAGCCCCAAGCGTCTAATGTTCTTTTCCCTGTCTTTCATTACTAATAACTCCATATCCTTTCCCTAGTCTTCAGAGGTCATGTTACTGATCCAACCACAAGAGGATGGTGAACTTGACTGACTAAACAACCCCTAGATTGGCTGTGGTCAAGCCATTCTGCTCTATGCCATTGATGAGCTAATCTTCCCGTGTAAATATCTAACATTTTCCTGCTTTTTGAACAGCTACTCGAGTACCTCCCTATGTAGGGAAGGCTGGTCTCTTGTCTGACGATTGGTGGAATTCCTGCCTCGGTAAACATGCCTTCACCAAGCCACATATGAATGGACTCCGACAAGCACGAGAAGGATAAAGTGCCGGATCATGGAACGGACCGATAGAAAATTGACAGTTTATGGGGACCCCACGAGCTTGTTCCTGCGTGGCTTTGATGGTGTCTGCGGGGTTGTGTGACCCCTCAGCCCATTCCATTGGCCAAGCTCACATGTCAACTCCTGTCACTCATGCAAGCTGCAAGCGAGATGCCCTGAACGACATCTCCCGTCTCCGTCCTCCACCCCGCAGAACCACCAATCACCACTTCAACACCAAACAAGTCGTCCGCGCCGGCATGTATATTCGAAAGCCTATAACCCCACACTCTTCGGTCCAGCTACCGAATGCGACATAGACTTGTACTGGTTCTACTCTCGAGCCTCTGTCTTGCCGAACAAGTTCTTCATTCTCGCCGAAGAACCCTGTCGTACCTGCCGCTTCACCAATATCGTCCTCATAAACTATGATAGAGTTTGGCTGTCAAGTTGCGCCTTCTGGAAGAAGCCGTCGTCACCTGCTAAGCCCAACCTTCATTTCGCCGAGAAATCCCTCTTGGGCCTTGCTTCAAGCCGACACTTGTTGACTTGCATGAGGATATCGGGCCTATGGTCAATAGCACCACGAGTGCAGACCACACTACTCGTTCTAGAAAGGAGATCTATGATATAAAGTCATCATGGATACCGTACCTTCGACTTTTCTTTCCTCACTCATCCCCTCCTACAATATCACCTCCTTGAGTTCTACTTTCGCTCAGCCCATCATGTATTCACTATCCTCTTTGGTGGTTCTTGGCAGCCTGGCTGTCCAAGCCGTCTTTTCACTCCCAGATCCAAGTCGAGTCCAGGAGCGAGAAGCCGAGATTCTGAAGCGATCAGTGGACTCTTTCATTGCTACTGAGAGTCCGATTGCACTGCGCAATATGTTATGCAACATTGGATCCGATGGCGCTTGTGTGCCTGGAGCGAGATCTGGTGTTGTGATTGCGGGACCGGGAAAGGCAAATCCTGATTGCAAGTACCCACCATCGTTCGGTAGACGCCTCAGCTAACATGCTCAGACTTTTACACCTGGACGCGTGACTCAGCGTTGACTTTCAAGTGTATCGTGGATACCTTTGTCAGCAGCTACTCGGCATCTCTTCAAACCGAGATTGAAAATTATATCAGTGCTCAAGCATATCTCCAGACTGTATCCAATCCATCTGGGGGTCTATCCACCGGTGGTCTTGGTGAGCCGAAGTACAATGCCGATCTTTCTGCTTTCACTGGGTCTTGGGGTCGACCACAAAGAGACGGACCTGCACTCCGTGCAACTGCATTAGTCACATACGCGAAGTGGCTCATCAATAACGGCTATACTTCTACGGCAAACTCTTTGGTCTGGCCCGTCATTCAGAATGATCTCTCTTATGTGACTCAGTATTGGTAAGTAGAGCATCCACATTTCACTGTAGCCCCGCTCACTCTCACACAGGAATCAAACAGGTTTCGACCTTTGGGAAGAAGTCAGCGGATCCAGCTTTTTCACTGTCGCCGCACAGCATCGTGCTCTTGTCGAGGGCAGTGCTTTGGCAAAGCTACTCGGCAAGACTTGCACGTATTGTGATTCTCAGGCACCTCAAGTCTTGTGCTTCTTGCAAAGATTCTGGGGCCCATCCCAGGGATTTGTGATTGCCAACATCAACCAGAATAGTGGCAGATCTGGCAAAGATGCCAACACCATTCTTGGCTCGATCCATCTTTTCGACCCCACTGCTGCTTGTGATGCTACCACATTCCAACCGTAAGTCTACCACTTTCTATGCAAAGGTTGATTCTGACACATCCGCAGCTGCTCTGACCGTGCTCTGGCGAACCACAAAGTGGTAACGGACTCTTTCCGATCCATTTACACTATCAATTCGGGAATTCCTCAAGGAACTGCCGTATCTGTTGGGCGATATCCCGAGGATAGCTATTATGGTGGCAATCCTTGGTATCTGAACACTCTCGCCGCGGCTGAGCAACTCTACGACGCGTTGTACACTTGGAACCGACAAGGATCAATCACCATTACTTCGACCTCCCTTGCATTCTTCAAAGACCTCGTCTCATCGGCCGCTGTCGGAACATATGCTTCTTCGACCTCGACCTACACCACTCTGTACAATGCAGTAAAGACATACGCTGACGGTTATGTCAACGTTGTTGCAACCTACGCGCAGTCCAACGGCTCCCTTTCCGAGCAATTTTCAAGGTCTAATGGAGTTCCCCTCTCAGCCTATGACCTAACCTGGTCTTATGCCGCATTCCTAACAGCCGCCGAGCGCCGCGCAGCAATCGTCCCCTACCCCTGGGGTGAAACGACAGCATCCAGCGTCCCTGCAGTTTGCTCCTACACTTCCGCCTACGGAACGTACTCCACTGCGTCAACAGGAACTTGGCCAGCAAATCAAACTCCCATTTCCGGCTCACCCACGACAACTACCGCAACTGGCAGCAACCCCACCACCACCAACACGTCACCTGCCACCAGCACATCAGCAGCATGCTCACCCGCCTCTAGCGTCGCTGTAACATTCCGAGAGACCGTCACGACTGTGTTTGGCCAAACCATCAAAATAGCCGGCAGTGTTGCTGAACTCGGCAGCTGGAATACCGCGAATGCGATAGCCCTCTCCGCAAGCGAGTACACGGCTGCTTCACCGGTTTGGAAAGGTACGGTCACCGTTGCAGCGGGCACGGTGATTGAGTACAAGTATATTAATGTGGCTTCGAATGGAGCCGTTACGTGGGAGAAGGATCCCAACCATACATATACGGTTCCTGCGAGTTGTGCGACAGCTGTCACGGTTAGTAACTCATGGCAGGCATAGATAGACAGGGATGATTCGTAGGTTCGCGCATCTTGGTTTGGACTCGAAGATGATCGAAGTCTGACGGACTGAAGTGGATTGAACAGGGATAGCAGTCAGGGATAAATGCCCGACAAAGCTTTCCGAGTGTTGATACTACTTGTTTTCTTCATTAGTACATAAATTGAACACTGTTGTTTGTTTTTAGTGGGATCTATTTTCATCAAGTAGGGCCTGCAATATGAGAAGTTGAGAACCCACCTACTTTTTTGCAATTTTGATCTGTTTTCGCTTTCGGGGTATGGCTACCTACATCTAGAAAGCAGGCGGACGTGGGAAGGACGAGGTAGAGAAGTGTCTGTTATGGCTGCTGGGGTTTATTGGCTGCCTCTCTTTCCTGGGCTTCTTCCACCTTGCGAAAGCATAGTCGGAAGCAGGTTCTCGAGACTTCTTACGGTTCTTGTTGCTACTCAAGATGATAGGCCGAGATGAAAGCCAATGAAAGAAGGAAACATGATGCAGAGCGCCAACCAATCCTTCTCACTAGGTGTGCGCCACAACAACGCCGTACACACCAACTTCACCTTCCACAACTGTGCCAGCCTCAGCCTCGTCTTGACTACAGAGTCTCTCGTTCCACCGCCGCTTACACTCGCATTTGATTGATTGTTAACCTTAGGCACGAATCTCGGGCGTCATGACGGGACGGAACCTGGAGGCAACTCTAGCTAGCTACCTACTGATCGGAGCAAATCCAAAGTTGACGCAACCTGACTCGAGGCCGCCAGAGATCAAGGATTCGACTCGCTCATACAAATAAACCGGACCGACGAAGTACAAATGGGCAGTCTCGATCTGGCAGGCGTGATTGGCACGTGGGTTGCAGCCGGCCTCGCGCTCATAGCCTTGCTAGGTGTCGTGGCTCCGATACTCATATGGCGTGCATCCAGAACAGAACGACACCAAGCAATTGTCCGAATTGGATTGCGCAACTACGGCTATGTATCCAGAGGTATTCCGGTCTGGCCTGGCGTCCGTCTGTGGCAGAGTGTGCGCGCACCACGAATCAACATGGCCAAGAAGTTTAAAGACGAGGAGTGGAACCATTTCGACATGAAACGAATGAGAATCACCAACGGGGAGATTGCAGACTCGCCCGCATCATGGGTTTCATTTGGGGCCTTTCTTGGGGGATATTCGGTCGGGTTTGAGACCGATGGCGATGTTGCGATCAAGGATGGTGTCGCGATGCTCCCTGTCAACAAGGCGTTCTTGATGACTTTCGCTCTTGTCGGGCGGTTCTCTGATGAGCCAAATAGGAGGCGGAAGGTTAGAGGAGATGGGATCCGGACTTGGGATAGGCGCGGCTCCAAAAGATATAATGCTGCAGAGATCGAGCTCGTCCAACAGTCACTGTCGCGTGCCGGCGCTGACATTCCTGACGAACAGCTTCATGGATTGACCGGATCTTTATACTTCGTGGCATCAGGTCAGGAAGTCCTATCTGGTAATTTTGGAAGGGACTCGTGGTCTGTTGTCTTTGTTGGGCAACCAACGACTGAAATGTTTGAGATCCGTCGGGACGCAATAAGTCTTGAAGCTATGGGTATGCTATGCTTGGGATTCTTGCCCTTTAAAAAGGACTCTTTCGTGAACATACTTGATCCTTTGAGAGAAGACGACACCAAGGGCGAAGATAGTGATGATCCTGATGATGACATTCAGGTTGGAAAGGGCTACTCGAGGAGGCAATCACGCCCCGATTACGTTGTCGACTCGAGATCACCGAGACCTGTTCGATTCAAAACCCCGACTGGAGTGAACGAGGCAATGATCAAGGTCATTGCATACGAGTTACTACCGATCACAGTAACGAAAGCCGAGATTCTGGAAGCTTTCACCACACGTGAGGACGTCAAATTTCTGGCGCTTTACGAGATGAAACTGGACGGAAAGACGAGATCAGATCTTCGCGAATTGTCCGAGCAAACCTTTGTACCAGCCACCGCGAGCTGGGTCAGATTTCAAGCCACACCTTCAAGATATGGAGAGTCTTCTATCGAATACTTTATCAGGCGGCAGGATGCTCAGCAGGCGGCCTTCAGTTTACTGGATCTGAAGTGGCATCCTGAAGGATATCTTATACCTGGTGTCTCAAGAAATAGAAAGAGAGCAAAGGTGATGGAGATGCTGTGTTCCATCTCTGAGCGCGCTCGCCCGTTTCTGATTCGCCTCAGAGATGGAGTTTCATCGTTGGACTTGACGTCCGCTGATCAGCAATCTTTTCTCGATCGCGCGGAGCAAGTTATCAAAAAAGCTACTTCGGCAGCTACGAGAAGTTCTCTATCACAGGCGCTTTTTTCTTTTGACGAATTTGTTAGCACGTTGCAGCACGAACGCGTCGAAGTACAGCAGATGGTTGGTGTCCTCATGCTGACCAACGAAGAATTCACAGGACTGGTGTACCAGTCCGCACGGCATATGAGTGCATCGTCGGATGTTCGCATTGAAATTGACCTCAGGACTGGAATATTGTCAATCCCAAGCACCTTTGGAACTTTGCAAACATTTGAGATAGATATGGATATTCTTTACAAGGATCAGCTTCCGCTGGGTGCACCAGCAAGGATCTCTGTCAAACATTCGGACATTCTCAAAGGGGCCTTGCGGGCTTATCTGAGGAGTTTGATGCTAGAAAGCTGTTATGATGCAGAACCTCTGACTGATTGCTTCGAGAGAATAACGAACGATGTTTTATATATGACCTAGTGCTCTCACTGTGGGATATGCAGAGAACAGCTGGATAACGAGTTCATGGCGGATGGGTTAGTGTGGTACACGAGGTTTTCGATATTTATGCTGCTCATGAATTTACGACCTCAAACTAGTTTGTCACCATAACTCGACCTTTCTTGTGTGGTACCAGAACCATCATCTTACCCATTGTGACATGTTCCGAATGGTTCACAGAGCTTTGGCAGTGCTCGACTGCTTATGCCACTCAAACTTTAGGTATTAATTCAAGGCTGGTGAAGCAAGTCGCTTCCACTTCGAATGCGCTAAAGAGAGGCCACTTTTCTGCAACGGATAACTTCCAATCCTTAACAACAGTATTCAAAAGATGGACAAAGGGTCCACACTGTCAACAAACACGAAATGGTGAGGACTCCCGAGCTGCGGGAGGATCAATGATACTTGGAAACGATGAAAACCGGAAATTCATCAAAGCTCCAAGCCATTCCGCTGTCCAAAAAACCGACTGTAAACAGACTTTCTTTTGATTTGCCCTGGATTACTCTACGAGTGCTGTCAACTGACCCGATCATTTACAATCATTGCATGGGTGGGAACATCTGGAAGCATAGTTTGGGCCAAGGAACTCAATTGACCAAGCGAGATTTCACTATCCGTCTGCATGATTTGAGAATAAACGGAGTCGCCGGAGACCCCGAGCTTCTATTTAAAGCATCAAAACTACTCAAAGTTACTTCTTCCTCTGAGTGAGAATTTTGGCTCGGTGCTTCGCGCTTGGTATAAAGGGGCCTTGGAAGTCCAGCATATCTTCAACTCCACCAATTTTTGTCCCTTGTTCTCAATCGGCCCGCAGACATCTACTATGCCTGAGTTAATGCCTTTCAAGGTGCATCTCAAGTCGCTCATTTCAGTTCTCATATTCGTTGCGGTATCGCACGCAGCGAACTTCATCGATTATGATCCCCAGCCCGGCGTCCAGGAGGAGTTCAAACCATTTTTCCAAGCGTAAGACTTGCACCAGCCGCGAACCTCTTTTCGCTCATGCTAAGAACCAGAATCAGGCTCATTAATGCCGCCGAGGACCCCAACGTTACGACTGGATTTACGGATTACTTTCCTGTAGATGGCATGCAAACCACTCTGACGCTTCATTGCGTCGGTGCCGCAAGGATACAAGGGTGCAAGGATTATTTTCTGGCGGATGGAAGGCAACTTGTCGTGAGTTATCTCTAGGCATGATGAATGCTCTTTCTCAGGACTGATAGAAGATTCTCGTCATGTAGCATTTCCCAAACACGACATTCGTCGCCAGCAATAATGCCACGGCGACAACGTATGAGTCGCATGGCAGAATCGAGAATACGTATAAAGGTGGCAACTGTTCTCAAATCTAGTAAGTAGCGTTCCCATCTTCTTTATTTGGGAACAGGCACTGAGATACTCGAAGCTATAAGACACAATATACGATTTTGAAAACAGATCAGAGAGAAGAGGCTACCCCGAATTTGTCGTTGATAGCTGAAGGCCAGGTCTATTGGTATCACGATTACTTTGTCAATCCAACCACGGTACCTTCGGATATACCGTGCGATAGTTTGAAGTACTGAAAATTATTGAGACCAAGCCTGAGAAGTATTTTCATCTGTTGAGATATATAGGTACAGAACCATAACATCAAAATAATTTGAAGCCTGGATGTAAGAACCACCAGGAGGCACTGATTCTGCTGGATACGGGACTATGTAAAGAGATCTTGATGAACCAGATAGCTTCTTGCTTCTGGAAGATGATCACGTGACGTGTATCGACCTTCCATCCTACCACTCGCAATTTCATGAAGCACCAGGATTACGATGACTGCATTAACATTTTAGGGGATTGTAATAATATGAGAGACTACTTAAATTACTGGAAAATGTATTTAGTAGCTTCAAAGGCACAATGTTCCCACGCAGGCTTCAGAAGTGACTGTACTCTTTTGGTGCCAAGGGACTTCGCAATGAATTATCAGTGGGAACTTTTGCTGCGGGAATTACACAACTCTATGATCTAAGTGATAGTAACGAGGATACTCCACATACCGCCAGTTACTGTTACTTGATTCTCATAGAAAGAGCGCCGTCTTTCTGGATAAGTCCACAGAGGGGCAATTTGGGCGATTACAGGAAGCCATGCATAATGCATCCGACTCGCGTCCGGTCCTATTTTGGCGGCCTCAATTTGCAACAACAAATCTCGCATTAGTACAATGTCCATCACATCAGATTCGTGGAATTACAGTCAATCATCATCAAATTTCCATAGCCTCTCTTCAGCCGGGCGTTCACCGACCCTTCCGTATCACGGGAAAGTAGCTCGCTTAATTCAATTGGATCGCTTGGCCTGCATGCAGCTGCATGTTGTGTGAAGTGAGGCGAACGGAAAAACATCATTCGTCGGGGGAGAGAAGTGGAAGCCTCGAATTTTGATCAGCCCTAACGTTACCCTTTCTCGACTTGCGGGTTGACTTGAGTCTCGCCACTGAATTTAGATGACTTCCTAGATGGATACACACGCTGTCTTTATTTTCCTGCTCATGAATGCCTCAATTCACATTTCTGCTAAGCATACACTCCGGTATTGAACGGCATCTGCTAGCCTCACAACAGTATAAACATTCAATATGGGGTTGGGAGTCAACACTTTCGATGTCGCCATGCTGGTCAACCTAGCTTTGTCGACAAATGAAGCCACGAAAAGGACATGCGAAGAGCACGATGCATTGGCGAAAGCAATTTCCGACTTACATTTGACCTTGAAATATCTACAGTCAGAGATCGCAGATCCACACTCAGTGATAAATACACACACAGGAGGACGTCGGAAGGACCTTGAAACTCACATCAGCGGCTGTGGAATGCACTTGAAGCGCATCAGCTCGGTACTTACAAGACATGGCAAACACGAAAGTAAGAATAGAAGTATGCGGAATGATATCCATTTCGGGATCGCAGGCGTCAAGGTGGTCTCGGAAAGTCAATTGATGATAACATACGCCACAGTCATCACTCTGACACTCAATCTTCTCTCCTTGGGCACCAAAGGGAAAGTGGAGAAAGAGTTGAGTAAATTACGAGGAGGAGCGAAGGAGCTAAGAGTATCGATCAACATGTTGCTGGCGAAGCAGACTGCAATTGCTCGAGGGGGGACGGGACACGAGTATCTGCTATCAGCTGCTCACGGCCAACGAGATATGTGGCGCAGCATCAAACGAGGCCTGGTTAAAGAAGGAGTTAACAGCAATGTTGTTCATGCCCATAAAAACCTCATACAAGCCTACTTCCAGGAACTTGTCAACAGGGGCCTGCTAGATGAAGCTTATAGTGTCCGATCTACAACCAATTCGTCTGAAATGGTGGATCTGGTTGAGCCAGACACAATTGAAGCCAACAGCAATTATCGCCAACCAGCAGTCGAGGATTCTGACAGTATTTCGATTGACGATAGTTCGACCAAGAGTTCGACCAAAGAATCGACCAACGAGTCGCCCCAATCAGAATCTCAACAGCCAGTATCCGCACTGCCGGATCGTGATCGCGATACTGACCTGGCTAGCCTTGACGACCATGGCAAGACTGCTTTTCTCACGGAAGATCCAGCACGTGGATCTGATCTGGGGGCCACTCCGGCGCCACTACAAGTATATGAGCAGCCTGCCACTGGTCATAGAAATGCGCTTCAGATGACGGACCTACCTGACACGATCCCACGTTCGAAAGAATTCAACCGTCAACGCCGTGTACCACTGCAGACGATAGACTCAAATATCAAGATCCCAGTCTTTCAGACAAGAGGTCCTCCAGAGTTTGTCAACTTTCAGTTAAGTCAAACACAGAATTCCGGCATTTGGGATGAGTCCGCAACCGAAACCCCACTTCCAGAGCGATGCGAATGCTACGAGTGCATGGCTGCTCCGACGGCGACCATCAATCCTTTGACCTCTTATGGCTGGCAGCAGGAGCACTCAGAAAGGCTCCAGGACGCATCCCGTCCGAAAAGGAGAGCCCCTTCAACCAGATACCACGAATCGCAGAATGGTAGCTCGAAAGGAAATTATTCACCACCTGCTCCAAAAGAACAAAAGAAAGCTCCTCTTCTATCACTTCTCCTATTTCCACGGATGCGCAAAGCAACGAACACTGCTACAGCTTTTGTCGAATTGCCACAAAAGGTACCCCAGCCTCGAAAGAGACAGAAGCGAGCACCACGGCCAACACCCCCACCACGTCCTGTCTCTCCAACTCCTCCTCCACCAGAATGGTGGTTGGAAGAACGCTTGAGACGACGACCACCCGGATTCGAGCGAGGTCGCTCTCCGACACCTCGAGATGCGGAAGATCCAGTGTATAGCAGGGGTATTAACGTGTATTCTGATGTTTTGTATAATGGATGGAATACTTTCAGTTACAATTCCTGAGAGAAGATGCTTGGCGGTAGCAGTTAGCGATGCTCAAGAATTATGTCTATGTTCAAAAGCAGCGGTTGTTAGCGATATCTACTTCGTCTTTTCCATATGGGATGTTTGATTATATATTGTTTAATTGCTTGATTTCCATGTCCATCTGTGGAATACATATGCAGAACATGCTGCTACGGACTATTGCCGTTTCGATTCCGCAACGTGAACCTTCTACATGCCTACACGGCCATATACGTTACGTCCATATCCACCTCCCTCGAAGCAAAAAGCAATATATGAGAAAGCTGAATGGATGGTAGGGAGTTTCGCTCGGCAGCGAGACTTAAGGCCTAGGAGTAATTATCCACCGAGAATTCGATCGGCGGCGAGCCAGCGCCTGCGTCATCACGCCCACCTCAAAGAATTCCCGAGGGCTTGAGGTTCATCGCTCGAACCCTCTCAACCAGCTTCTCACTCTCACTCTCACCGCCTGTCGATTTCCCCAGAGAATAATAGTCGTCAAAGGTGTCGCTCTCACCAGCTCGCACCATCATATACGCCAACTTCCAGTAAAATTTGGCCTTCTCGGCTAAATCGGGGGAAGTGACTCGCCAAACCGTCCACAGTATCTCCCAACACTCTGTAATCTGCTCGGCTGCATAGCCCCATTGTTTTACAACTAGTCCAGTTTTTGTTCTCTGTGACATTGATGTCTTCATATCGACACCATAAATAACAAAACCGAGAGCTTCGAGTGCTTTCAGGGCATAAATGCTGGCGTTGAGTGCATTGCCGTTGCCTTTGTCTTTGATAAAATGCTGCGCCATAGCCAAATAAAGTTGAAACAACTCGAATCTCGGAACGTCCTTCGCCGGAGTGGCATAAGTGCTCTCGAGCTTTACTGCAGCATCACGAGGATCACTTCTTGAGAGTGATGCTAGGATCTCCTTTCTCCTCGCCTTCGATTTTAGCGGTGTCTTGGCATCGTCTTGACACATAGCGCAATCGCAAGTAAATCCCCAGCTATTCGATAAAGACTTCTGCATCTTCTCTCTGTTCATGGGATCGGCGTAGCACCAACCGAGCTCCGTATTCGCTGGCATGTCTTTGGTTGCGCGAACGATCATCGTGTCGCCGATGAAAGTGCGAGCGCAATTTTTCATACAGGTATGGTTGATATATGCTGCTTTAATCCAAAGTCCAGAAGCACCGAATACATTGTCTTGCGAGGATATTTGTGGTGCATCTTTGGAAGTCACTGTGCTTCCAAAGACGTTCAAAGATACAATTCTCTCAATGAGAAAACTACGCTTGTCAGTAATCGTTTCCCACGAGAGGTAACGGAGAAACAATATACCTATCAACAACCGGAGCTCCATCGACTTTATGCTCGGTAGCGCGCTTATATGAGCCGCTGTATAGATCTAGGAATTCTGCGGCCGCGGATGGGTTGTTCGTGAGCTTTTGGTAAATCTCGGTGAGTTGAGACACATGAGTGCCAATCGTCAATCGATTTGCTCCCAGATTAACCAGAATTCCGATATCTGCTTGGTGCATTTCCGATTTGGTCGGACCTTCTGCGTGGGCATAGCAGAACGCTTTCTCGCACATCAGTAGATCGCCAGCTTTTACATTTCGAGTCGTGACCAAGCCGCGACCTTTGCCTGGTATCTCGCGAACCTCAACAGGACCAATGTACGTTGCGCCATCAACGATAGGTGGTCGTAACTTGGCAGCTTTATACATCTTCTTAAAATTATAAACTCCGGTCTTTTGTTCTTTGAGTCGAGCCTTGATACGAGTAAGCTCAAAAGCGCCAGACTGGGTTGTGGGGTATTTGTTCAGCAAGATTTGGAGAAGTTCGAGGGCTTCTTGGAAGCGAGAAAGACTATAAAGTGCGAGAGCACCACGGTAAAGCGCCTTTTCGGAACGGGCACTGGGATCGACGATGTGTTCCGTGTCTTGTAGAGCTGCGTCGTATTTCTTGAGTCTCAAGTATGCGAATGCTCTGTTGTTGTAAATGATTTCGGCCTCGGTAGATGCTGGTGAGGTACCAAGTGCTGATGTATAACTACCAAAGTGTCAGCCACAGCCCGGTATTTGAGGACATGGTCTGACATGCCTTTTTATGGCTTCTTCAAATTTCCCTTCTTTCACTTCGTCGTTGCCCTTTTGCTTCCACTCAGCTCCACTCTTGGCATTGTCGAGTTTGGGTGCTCTCCAAGCCGACGGAAGGAGTGCATCATCGGATGACAGCCAAACAATATCTGTGGGGTGATCAACTCGAAGGCCATATCCACCGTCACCCACACACTTGAAATATGGCTCTCTCAACAACAGGACACTGTCTTTCTTCAAAATGTCTGCAGCAGGTCGCACATCTTCACTTTCTTGCTGGTACAACGAAAAAGTGAGTGCGTCGCCAGTCTCGTCTTCAGCCAGGGATATGATTCCTGTCAGCCTGACAGGCGGAACGAATAACCTTAGAAGCAGGTAGGAGCCGCGGTGGTGAGTTTCTAGAGTCAGTTCGTCGATCATGATCTTCTTGAGATCCTGGAGTGGCGTGGTGGAAGGTAGATATGGATCCCCTACGATCGAAGCCCGCATTTGAACATCGTTCGAATCGGACTTTTTCAAAGCCATGAACTGTTGATACTGTATCATATGATCCCGTGCAAGCGCATTTCGCGAATGGCGGTCAGTGGGTCTCTCTCCTTTCCTAGCTCGTGCGGCTTCGAGTCTTGCTTTCTGCGCGAGGAGGATGTGCGCGTATTGCGCATCGTTGGAGACATCTTGAATGTCCATGACTGCACTGCAGGTAAGTCGAAGTTTACTGTTTGATGATGACGGCAGCCTTTGGAGACAAGTGGAGGCCGTCGCGGTTGCTGTTCCAATTTTTCTTTGCTTGACCCACCCCCACAATACGCTAAGCGAGAAGCTATTTACTTGGTGAGCAGTTCACTTTCGACTTCTCCTAGTATCGCTGCACTCGGATAAGAGATTTGATCTTCTTTGTAGAAACATATCCCGAATCACCATTACTAGCGAAGAGAAATTTTGTGTCCTCCTCTGTACTCCCATTTTTGCAATGTTGACGCTGAAGGGATCGAGCTACGAGTCATTTGCCTCCTTTGATTAGGTAATCACGGTGTTGAGGCAGGAAGTGCCAATCAGCACGACACGTGCCATAAGACACCGAATGTCCTGACACTCTTGTACGACATCGCGAGACTGGTTACCGTATATTCCGTAGCTTATCTGGTATTGAGCAGCATCCTGTCACGTGCTGTACATTACGGATGAGCTCGATTTGGGAGACTTGGCACAGTCCAGGGGCTTCAAAGGCGGACCACTCTGCTCTGGGAGAAACAGCTTCAATTCAAATGCAGCACACATGTGCTCTATCATTTCCAATGCGATCTGTCTGTCAACACCAAGATATTTAAGCGAGCGCGAGCCCCTGAGCCTTTCTCAGATCTCGCTTGGCGTGACTTCACTAATTACCCCGCTCTTGGTATCGTTCCAACTTTATCCTCGTAGTGCGATCTACGCAATTTCGAGTTCATGTTCATCTTTGACGCGTTGATGCTGATGAATCGTTTCGTTGACAGAGCTTCAGATTGATACCGCAGCCCCTTTTTCGGACATAGACGCGATCACATACCAAACTTTTTGGGCACAACGCGGCCACGCAGGACAATGTCTAGAATTTCTCCAGCACATGAAACCGATAATGATAAGACCTACTCGAAGGAGGTCCTTGAACTGTGGCTGGATAATTTTTTGAAAGCTGGAAAGGCAAATGGATATTATTGGAAGACCATACAAAAGCAGTTGAACGAGAACGAAGCACATAGAGAGCGGGTATTGGGAAGTTTATGATCAGCACTTTCCTGGCCGAGGCAGAAGCTCGAGGTGCAAGCTATGCATATGCTGCTCCTAAGCAGAGTCTTGAATGGTCTTTGGTGAATCGATCAAAAGTCTGGAATGCCGCTGAATATGCTGAAAATGTTGCAAGCAAGGCATCATTCAAACCTTTTTACCGATTGGTAGGGGCCAGACGAATGGGGAGAACCGAGTGGTTCGCGAATGCGATGTATAAAGAACATTCATCTCGTGGACTAACGGCCAAGGATGATTGGAATCCGGCATCCGCCGCAGAGCCCATAGACAAAGAGCACATGACAGGGTTGTGACCGCTCTTTGAGGCCTGCATTGAATGCGGCCATGTACTACCTCGAGAAATATGTCATGATCTCAACTTGGAACATTTGTTGTGTTCCGAATATGAGTGTATCCGTTCCATGAGGTGCAGTGGAAGCCCTCACGTAGTCTCATTTCCGCAACGTTTTGTACTGGTCGCCCAATAATAATTTCATCATTTCACCTTGACTGCTGGGATAAACAGATGTCCTAACCCAGTCTGAATCACCACTACAGTCAACAGACTAGGATTGAACCTCGAGATTTATAGCAGTCTTCGCGCTGTCTGAAGTTCTGGTTTTCAGTCCTCTCCCATTCCACCAAATGAGCAAGCATCAAAGACATAGAAAAGTACGAGACTACAACCTGCACGCCGGCCTCGCCGAAGTCTTCACACCAGGTCGGCACTACCCAACCTACCTCGCCGAGAAAGTAATTTTCCACTCGAAACTGCGAGAAGCAGAGCTCGGCCGACTCCAGAAACTAGCATTCCATCGCTTCTACAGTGAAAAGATATTTGACCTTCGGCCAGAAATTACAGACGTCCCAGACCAAGCAGTACTGACCGCCTATTTTCAGTTCTTCGATGAGCTTTTCTTCTTTGGAAGCTTAGGAGGCAGTAAACGATGTATCCTGAAATGTGACTCCAAACTCACAGATATAGGAGGACCTCGCGGCAAGTTCTCAAGACGCGAGGTTCTGAATGTTCAGCAGGGGAAGCAAGGTCAGATCTACGAGATCAAGATCTATAGACAGAGAGGTGAGAACCGATATTATAGCCTGCGAACTGCGCTGGGTTTTATGTTACAGGCTATGTGTCATGCGTTTTTGAGACTTTGGCAATGCTGGTCAGGCCATTGTAGTGAGATGTGGGGTGAACATGGAGCGGGCTGGGCATGGCAGGATATGGCGCTGGCGATTGAGAAGGCGGTTGCGGATGGTCATTTTGTGAATTTGGATATCCCGCTTGGAACGTTGGAGATGTTGGCGGATAATTTGAGGGCATATCCAGCGTACCTGAAAGACGAACAATTGAGAAGGTGGCGGATAGATCCGAGGAAGCTTGCAAGGTTGGCTGGGCGTAATTAGAATGTAGAAGTCGTAGAAAGATCTTGTAAGTCTGCCGATAGCTTTGCGAATTTTCAAGTGTAAGAAGTGATTGCTCGTATTCATTATGCCTGATACGAACTATCGAGTGAGTGTGTCACTGCCGCTGATATATGACTAAGGTCCTACCGAAAGACGAACAAGTTATGTGGTATTGAAGTGACCTTGGCATACCCCGAAGCTGCAAGTGCAAAGAAAGCGATTGGAATACAACCACGACCAGACAGGTCTGATAAGGAGATCAAAGAAAACGCGAAATCAATACTCTGAATACCTCGAAAAAAGGGATCGAGAGATCCTAAGGAGGGAGTAGACCAGCCACTGTATGAATACTCAGAAATGATTCTAGGCCCTTTGTACAACGAGTCGTGAACGCGTGGTGGCCAGTTTATTCTCTAAATAATTTTCACCCCGCATCCATCAGGTGATGCGGGAGAATGCGATGCATGTATGACGAAGCAGAGTTAACTCGGGGAAATGGAGTGTTCGCTCTGTAGAATCTCAGGTAACATCGCTTCAAGGCGGCCGTGTGTATCATACTCAGGATCGTGTCGTGAATGCTCTCGGACTCCAGTCTCAGACGATCGTGACTGTTTTCATCTCCCAGCCAAACTCCTCGCTCCCATCTTCCGGCATCTCAACGATGCCGATCCGGCGGTATATTGCCTCATAATCAGAGGTCCGCTCCAGTACCAATCCAAAGCTTGATTCTTTGCTTGTTCTCGTCCACTTTGATTCGAGATAGAGGCTCTCATGCAATTTGAATCTTGCGATCTGAATGACCATCGGCTCTTTCCTCATCCAGAAGGCTTTGATACTCATGTCCTCGTCATCCATACATATTCTAATGGAGCTACTGGCTGGCTCATCCAAGCTCGGCTCGTATGCAGCATCTCGCCGGCCGAGGGGATCACCTGCAGTTCCAAAATAGAAAATGCTGCTTTCCAAGAGACTCTTGAAACTTTTGCAGAGACCCCGTAGACGTATCATCACCGGCAGAACTGCTTGACCAAAGACATCGACTCGTGTAGAGTCCTCGCCGCACTCAATAAGTTCCGCTTCTCGTCCCTCAAGGTAGTCCCACTCCTCTGTTCGGCAAGCATAAATGGGCTTATAGTTCGCATAGCATTTCGCAGCTGCCCAGCTCCAAGATGGAGCTATGGTAAGGTCAGTTGCTCCTCCGGTGCTTTCCCAAAGTAAACCTCGTCTAAAGTCTTCTTTCCATATGCCGCATTGGTACTCATATCCTGTGCGTGAAGAAAATTCTTTAGCCAGACCTGAAAGCGCCGGAAATCGATCCTTGGGAAACGTCAATAGGAGAGGTGCATATTCGTTGACCTGTCGATACCACCAGAAGATGGCCTGAAAGCCCAATCTCGGGATAGATCCGAAAGCCCATCTTGGTGGCAGTGGCTCGTAGGGAATGTCGTATACTGAAACCACATAGCCCTTGTCGAAGTCGACGTCATGGATCTTGTGCGGGTTCCTCTCGGTGCAAAGACTGTGGACTGTTCTACAATGCCAGACGAGGCCCTGAACAGTATACCGAAGTCGACGACGTGACAAGAGAGCCTCCTGAAATACCCAGGCTCTTTTTCCAAGTAGACTGAGAACATCTGGGTCATATTGCGAGTCCCTACGGCTGGCAAATAGCTTCGTAGGTCCCGGCAGCAAGGAGCCATGGACCGGAATTTCCTCGAATTCTTCATATCTACTATGAGCCACCAAATCAGGATTGTTCGGTAATTTGTTTGAACTCCGGAAGATACCCTCGTAGGCATCAGCCGCTGTATCAGCAGATATGTTCATATCAGCGCCAGCATATATTTCTGCCATTCTGGCAGACTCTGCATGCCAGTCTTCGAGAGAGTCCTGGATGATACAAAGACAATCTATCCATATGAACCGATACCCCAGCTTTCGAGCGATCGAGATAGCATCCTGAAAAGTCTGAGGAAGGCTGAATAGGTGGATGCTATTGCATCGAGCCTCGAAATTGGTGGTAGTCGTTCCAGACAGAGCTTTTTTCCCCCAGCAATGACTTAAAGTGAGCCACTGTCCAGTTTCGCCATTTGCCACATGTAGCGACACGGTGGGATGGCCAGCACATCCAACATCGATTAGTCGACTTGGCAATATCGCTTTCTTACTGGGACACTTGGGCCCATGAGTTTCCATGCAAGTCTTCATCCAATGCTTTACCATTTCGAAGCACTGCTCCGAGGCAGAGTCTCTTGCCAGCCTTCGCGTGGCAAAAACGTTTGGCATCAAACGAGTTACTGGGTCACCTGTTGAGGTAAGTATTGGCAAACGAGCCAAAGGAGAGCATTACCTTCTGATGCATAGAGTTGGATTCCGGCAAAAGTGGAGAATGGACTGTATCGGTTCTGCTCGCTCTCAGTCTTGAACCACAGCATATCCCCGTGCACGAGCGCAAAGTACAGCTCCTCATCGATGGCAGGTGCTTCACTCGAACAATGGTACTTCAAACTTCGAGTCGCGAGTTGGCATAATGTGCAGCCAGCGTCCGCAGACCCTGTCAGAGCAGCAAAGTTGTCGTGGTGAGGGATGGGCTTTTCCTCTCCGTCGTTAGATTCATGTATCGTTTGTGTACTGAAGAGAATATCGAGGTTGAGGATATTTTGACATTTTTCGCAGAACATGATATGAGATTCCTTCCAGGCGAGGGGACAAACTGTGTTCTGAGATCGGTTCGGGATCGAGATACGTTGCCTAAAATATGCAGGTCAAGTCATGCTGTCCAATAGGAATGCCATGTCTTGCCAAAAATCACCAAAATCACTGACCTTTCCGAGATGAGAGTAAACAGCAAATATGGAGAGTAGCCAAACAGCAATACAGATCGGATCTGCGTCGATCGACAAATTTGGCTTGGATTCCTTCGGTATACATATTCATACAATGCTCGTTGTACAAGTTTCATCCTCAAAGTACGACCTTCTCCTGCTTCGAAGGCTGCTCGTGCATGAAGCCCGGCTCAGCTTCGCCGACCTCCATGTCTTCTCCCATTTCAAGCTCCTTGCCCTTCTGTAAATCTGCATCGAAAGCCTCCATCTCCTGCGCGACCTGTTGTTGTGTAGCTGCTTGTCCGTCCGAAGTCACCAACTCGTCCTCTTTGGGTGGCAGTCCAAGCATCTCCCTCTGCCGTCGAAACCTCTCCTTGACCCTTTCCGTCTGCATAATCCTCCACCTCAGCTTCCACCCACCCATGCCCAATTCCTTCATTCTTCCCGCCTTTTCCCCAAGCAAATACTCGTCCAGACCTCCAACCTTATCCACCGTCCTCAAGACCCTCGTCGTGATCCTCAATCTAATATAGCTCTGTAGCGCATCACTCCACAGCCTCTTGAAATGCACATTGGGTCTCCAGTGTCGTCGTGTCTTGATCTCGTTCTTCTCTGATACGATATTCCCAAACCGGATCTTCTGCGTGCCGTACAGACCGAAATTGGACTGTTTGTAGAATTGAGAGGGTCCGTAGGGATATGGAGGAACGGCGCTATGTTCAAATTCGAGACGCTGCTTGGTGGACTTTGCGAGTGTTCGTGCTGTGCAAGTGAAGCTTCGGAGATGGGTGAGAGAGGGATGGGATGGTGTGAAGAGAGGCATGATTGTAGTGGTGACGCTGGGCGTCAATTGAATGGATAGTTGCTCTCAGTGAGCCAAGCAGATATGGCAGATCCGTCTATTGCGTTTGGATCACCGGCAGGACTGGGGAAGTTTGTGGGCGTTTGTTGGGTATCTCGATGATGCTTGGAGTGTTGAAGCTCCTGAAGCTTCATGATTTATTTCTTAGCGCGAAAGCTGCTTGAACCCTTGATTTTCAGGCATTAACTCAACGCGAACACCCCAAACTACGATTCCCAACTTGTTCAAGATAATTCTCATTGGAATGAAATGTTATCGATTACCCTGTGAAGATATGGAACTAGAGAAACATTTAGAGTTGATATATATTAGATGTTCCTATCATGTCGAATAAATATGTGCAAGTCTCGCTTGCAGCTTTCTGGTATTGGCACGTCCTTCCCACATACATTAGTCCAGTACTATGATTATTTATAAATCTCGTCGGAGTTTTGGCTGGATGTGGTGCCAGGAGACCCTTGTGGTCATTATTCTTCCGTAGAAAATTGGATCGGTCTCATACTTAGTCCCTAGTAGTCCGCCCCATTGAGCTACTGTCACTAACATGCACCATTTCTTCAAATTTGGCACAAAATATCTCATACAACTTCTACATACGCTTCTCCTTATAACAAATTGTTTCCAAATCGCACAAAACCCCTTCTTTGATCGCTGCCACAATGATTACCCCGAAACCAATACAATTCCTCGAACTCCCTCGCGAGTTACGAGACTTGATATACCTCGAGATCCTCGCACCAACCAGATACGTCACTCTGGCCTGTGCCGAGAGAACTGGAGACCAGTTTAAGGCCTACCCTTCACGCCCCAAGATGATTTTTCGTCAAGATCTGTCATCAAGTTCTGACGCTCTGTCGTTTGCAATACTGCGTACTTGCAAGCAGATATACAACGAAGCCAAATACATCTTCTACCAGGAGAACTGTCTAGACTTGATACTAGACACCAGCGCCTCTAAGATACTGATCTTTGGGGAGGGTAAACAAGAATTATTCTTGCCGAGTGCACAACGCAGATTTGGGTTCTTCGCTCGGTTTGCATTAATTGAGATAGAATTGAGATAGAATTTGAAACGATTCATTTCCAGCCTTATGAGCCTCTATGGGACATCTTGGCTTCGAGTACATATTTGAAGAAGCTCGCTTTGAGAAACGTCAAGGAATTAGAAGGGACTTATTTCTGCGAGATCGAAGGACGTTTGTATTATGCCAGCGAAGATCCTAATCGGCTAGATTGGATCTGTAAACCAATCAAGTATATGAACAATGTACTGGATAAGAAGGTCCAAAAAGTACTCGACTTTCCAAAAATGCGGCCGTGGGTTCCGAATGGAATGTTTGGGTATGAGTTCAAACTCTCAAGAAAAGGATCTGCCCTCCCAAACTTTGCCAAGAGCCTGCATGCCGCATTCGGTGGCGAGCTTTGGGTGAACGGTAAGAAGTGGATGGAGGATGGAGATGAGATGGATGGACTGGATAACGCGACCGAGCAGGCCGCGGCAGAAATTGAGGATTTGAAACGGAAACATCTTGAGGCAATCGTAGCTTGAGAAGAAGAGAAGGAGAGGAAAACCCCGGGCGGTGTACGTGGAGTGCGGGTAGGTACCATGTACGACGAAGCTGGTAGTGCAGCTAGCTAGACGCAACCACTTTTCATTCCGGTAGAGAAACTTCGTGTATGATTGCTGATACGGGTTGGATTTTCTACCATGTCAGATCCTTCTTCTTCCCCCACAAGAGCTTTAGGTCTTCAAATCCTTCACTCACAAACTCTGGGCCAACATCGGGATCCATACCGATACAACATTGCATTGTATAGCTTGTACGCATCGTCGCTTTTGGGGGGCCCTCTCCCCTTTTCCGCTTTTCCGTATCCTCGGGGGTTTCGGGGTCGTCTGCTGGCATTGAAAACGAAGGCTCCAGATCCTCAGACGGCGGAGCCATATTCCACTTCATCTCGAAGGCTGAGATAGGCGTCGCAACAGTCTTCTGAGCCCAATCATAAAGTGTGCCCATCCTCAACCCATCCTTAAAAGTAATTTGCCCAACTTCCAAATCACTTCCCATCTGATAATGCGAAGCTTGCCGAACCTCGAAAATAGTCGCCGGCGGTTGGACAGGAAGCATCCGGCGCCAACTGGCATCCTTCCGTGCATAAGCTGCGCATTTCTCCTTGCTAGAACCCCACTCAAGTTCTGTAAACTGCCACCCTCGGTTTCCACGACCGCTGCCCTTGCATTCTGTGGTCTTGAACCAGGGGGTGAACTTTTCCATTAGTAGTGGGTTGAATTCTGGCTTGAGACCACAACTTGGTGGTAAAGGCGCAAAGAAGAGAGCTTGTTGGAAGGGTAATGAGTCCACAGCCGCTTTCCAGTTACGATTGACTCGTTGAGCGTGAACGAGAATGTCGTTGATGGGTAGTTGAATGATGATGGCAGCGGTGAGCTCAGGAAGAGACAGAACTTGGACTTGTGCAGATATTGAAGACATTTTGGCCGTCGGACTTCCTATAATCACTCACAATTAAAGAGGGTGGTCGAAAGCAATGCCTTTGCGATACCTGACGGATTTATACCAGTCGAGAGTGTCAAGGCAGCAGTGAAAGATCAACATGGGTGAGGTCATCTGCAGCAGTGGCGCAGTCCATTCATGCTCCTCGAATTTGAGGCTGAGATTGTTAAGTTACCACCTCATGATATCGAAGCAATCTCTGGGATTCTGACGAGAAGCATGGAAAACTAGGGTGATGTTGAATGCTGGTTCATATGAGAATGACAAATACCTAAGGTCGCTCCACCGTAATTTAAATAGTGCTGATCATCAGGTGATTACGCTAGGTACTGACCGAAGCGCTTCTTCCTGTCCATGGCTGCTGATGTCTTTCGTTTGATATACCTCAGATCAATCAATACAACGACAAATTGGATACACTCTCTTTTCACTGCTGAGATGGCCCACAAAGAATATGGCAAGTCGGAAACTCGTGTCACGGACTATGGTTACACGTGACGAATCAGAGACAATGATTCAAGCCATGCGAGCTGAAGGAGCCAAGGCGAAGAGAAAACGACACCCGAAACGGAAGACGGGCTGTATTACTTGCAAGTGAGCAGTCCTTCGAGCTTAATTTTCAAAGCCTATGCCGACTTTACTGACAATCTTTCTAGGGCAAGACGTGTGAAGTGTGACGAAGAAAAGCCTGCTTGCCAAAGATGTAGAACAAGAGGGTTCGCATGTGAAGGTTATGTGATAGTGCCATCAAATTCACAACAGACAATTGTTTTGGCTCGTCCAAATCTGCTGCCAAAGCCAGTCGCCCGAGCCATCGAGCCCCCACCTAGGCAGTTCCGAGGGACGACGCAAGACCAGCGAGCATTTGGCTTTTTCTGCTCCGTAACAGCTCCAATACTTGCATGCCATTTCGATGAAGACTTCTGGGATTACTTCCTGTTACAGATGAGTCAAGCCGAATCGGCAGTCTGGCATTCTGTCCTTGCCCTGGGAAATCTTCATGAGCAAGGGTCGCTCGATGACGAAGACCAGCGGGCACTACAGCACAGAAGTGGATTGAATCATTACAACAAAGCCATTGCTCATTTGACCAAGAGCACTGATCCGGAGTCGCAGTCGGCTGAGGTAGTTCTGGTGAGCTGCATAGTCTTTGTCTGCGTCGAGATCGTGCTCGGGAATATCAAGAAAGCGATGAGCCATCTTCAAGCGGGAATGCAGATCATCCGATCTTCGGTTACGCCAGGTTCTTTACCGAACTTCTATCAGTCAAACGGTCAGTTGATCAAGACCAATGTCGTACCAATATTTGAGCACTTCAATGGCCAAAGTTTCATATACGGCAGAAGTCTGATGCCAGCCATCGAGAAATTCCTGAACAGGGCTGACGATGTTCCAACAACTTTTTCTAACTGTCGTGAAGCAGTGGCTTTGCACACAAGTCTTCTTTCGACAGCTCAGCAGTTTGCTGTCACAACATTGAACCCACCTAATCCGGCCTCTGATGAGTATGCTCGACTCCTTAACGAGAAGCACAATCTTCAGCAGAACATAAGAAGATGGTCCAGCGCAGCACAAACTCTTATCCAGAACTCTCAATTAACGAAAGATGAACGTGGCAAGATATTACAGATCCAAGGCTCGCACAAAATGGCATCTATCTGGGCATTCAATGCAATCAATACAGACGAGATGTCCTTCGATGCCTTGGTGCACGATTTCGATGCTGTGATCAGGCAGTGCAGGCTTAATCTCAATAAGTGCAGCAAATTCGTGGAGGAGCCAGAAGTCTCCAGGTCGACAAAGTCCTTGCTGCGGCTGCAAAGCATCTCTCCACTGTTTGTCGTCGCAACCAAGTGCCGGAACTCGACCATCAGACGCCAAGCTCTGACTCTGCTTCCACGGTCTCCTCTCAATCAAGGCTTTTGGGATTCGAAAAAGGTTGTCAGAGTTGTCGAGAGGATTATTGAGCTCGAAGAACAAGGATTGGAAGATCTGCGAGACCCTACGGGATTGCTTGTACCATCTGAGTGTGCTCGAATACAGGCTGTGAGTGTAAATTTGGAAAAGACAGACGATAAAATAATGACAGTCGTCTTCGAACGAAAGCTTGTGGTGATTGAGGAGTTGTGGCCAAGAGGCTAAGAACCGAAAGCGATGTACGAGAACCTTAAACTTTATTTTCTTTCCCACCCTGGAGCTTCCCGAAACCAGAGATGCCAACATCCTTGATGGACTCCGCGTTTATTGGCCATCATGGCACTAGAGACCAGTTAAAGCCCTACTTTCGTCCCCTGCAGGCTGCCGGGACATATACCTGCCCCGTTTCGATAGGCCTTTTCAACTTCAACCCTTGTTTGGGACGACCGGGGTACCCACGGCCTGGCTGCTATCAGGCCATTTCAGAAGCCTCTCTTAAGTTGACGGCATAGAGATTGCTCCAGATCATCTCCCTCGTGCCGACAGTATTTTCCTTCTTCGACTTTTCTTCTGTTCTCATGTCCTTTTTCTAGGAGCATCGTAGATGGCTGAGAAGTTCTCGCTCGGAATGGAACCTCTATCACCGTTTGTCTCGACCCCGGTTGACGCTTCGCCATTGAGCTCGGTAGCGGAGTTGTCCTCGCAATGGCAAGGACCAGTGAATACACAATCGTACGTCATCTACCAACAATCGAAAATGTACTTTACTAACGGTGTTCCTAAGTCCGGACGAGCTCGAGCTTCCGGAATACTCAATGTCTCAATCTCTCTATCCTACTCTAGGGGAATATCGATCCTTACACTTCAGAGCATTTTCTATAGCAACAGACACTAGCTCGCTGTCGTCGGGCTTCCCATACTCTCAACGATTAGTCGAACTGGGAATTTCACCCGATCAATGGCTTCAGTTCAGCAATCAAGTTGTCAGCGCAGCTAAGCTCACCAGAACCGAGGACATGGCCGCTTGGACGACAGGTGTAGCGACAGGAACAGGAGCGTTTGCTCTTCTGTTTATTTTGGGGCCCGTGATAGGTTACTACACTGGGAAGTCGATACACAAGAAGACCGTTGTGACGAAGGTCAAGGAGAAATTAGCAGAGGAGGGCAGTTTACGGTCCGTCTTCCGCCAATGGAATGACGGGGTATTCGGAGAGCGAGGGGTACAAGCAATGTTATGCCCACCCACAGAAAGCGGAGAAGTGGTATTCGATGGATGGCCTGGAGCTACTCCGAAGGATCTGGAGAGGGAATCTAGGAGACTGGCAAGGAAATTTAGGATCGTTTTGATGCCTTTCGATGCCCGGATACACTCACTTGGGACATCATCTTTGCAGGAAAGCGCTGTATCACCGCAAAGCGATGTTCTCGACAGCTGGAGTCCAGTATCACCTCTTGCCATGGAGATGGGAACGAGTTCACAGCAACTTCGAGAGTTACAATCCAATGCAGTTGCGCGATCAGAGCTTCCCGCAAGAACATCGTCCCTACAGATGGTCGAGCTTCCGAGCGAACAGTCACGACCTATAGCTTTTGAGCTCGATGGAAAATCAACAACGCAATAGATGATCCCTTATGCTATACCCGGTAGCCCAATAGATCACTGTCCTCACGGGAACAGTAATGCAAATCTTCTTTGACCTTGAAAGAGCAGCAGTGTGTAAGTGTCGACCACTCACAAATCATCATAATTATATGCGAAAGGCTGCAATCAAACGGTAGACTCTCCACCCTCGCTTCTGTCACTCCTGAGTGGTCGCGTGCGCTCGTGATCTGACACTTTCCAGTCTTGTGCGACATGTCAGCTTATTCCCCGCAAAAGCTGTGTCCAGTCTGTGTAGACAGCAAACATTCTCGTTCCAACCCCAACTCCTTTTCAATTCACAAAATCTCGTCTTGTAATACATACGCTACTATGGCCATCTACCTCCTAATAATCCCCCAGGAGATCCGCACAATGATCCTCCTCTACCTACTCCGGTCCCCAACTGGCCACATCGTGCTGTACGCATCTACGTCCAGGCAGTCCACACGGAACGGCACTTTGAAAATCCGGCCTTACGACCCCAACAAACCAAAGTCGTATAGGAACGCTCGCACTATCGGCTTTGCAGTTCTACGAACCTGCAGGCAGCTCTACGCCGAGTCTCGCGGCATGATCTGGAAAGAGAATATAGTCACGTTTCAGTTCAGTCGTCCCATTTTCGCTGACGATACGGAAAGGGCTCTTGCACGAGTCTTTAAATACGGGCATTAGGCGATCATCTCCGGAATGTAGAACTGTGTGCCTTTTGGCTTTGTAAAGACAATGCGAAGAAGTCCCTTCCGGCGCTTGAATTTCTGCAACATTGTGGAGGAAGAGGCGAGTTGAAGAGTGTCACGTTGAGGAACGTATCGGTTGGCAGGGAAGATGGATGGAATATGTGCGAGCGGCTCTATTTGCGACGATTACAATCCGAGGAAGATATGAGGATTCTCGAGGAGGCGCTGAGGGATGCCGGTGGATCTGAAGGGTATTTGAGAGATGTGCAAAGACGATTTGTGTTTGATATTGATTTTTTGTGCACGAAGATGGACGTGCATACTTTGACATGGTGGAAGAGTGTCGGAATTCTAGAAGTGCCGAAACTGATGAAGAGACTTCACGTCGCGTTTGGAGGTGATCTTGAGGTCAATGGAAGGTTATGGATGAGGAATGGTGCAGAGAGGGAGAGCATGTCACATCTTGGGAGGGTTTAATTGAGGCTTAAATGTGCTGTATTTTCGTTACCTGATACTTTATTATGTTCCTTTCGGCATATCTAATTCTCTGGGAACCGATGACCGAATGGACTGTCTTCTACGGTGCTGTCTTTTGTGCTTGGTCTTTGGCATAATGGCACAGTCTTTGCCTGTGGCTATGTTAAAGGATGTAGCAGGATTGCGGGATGGTAAGTGTTGTGAGTGATTACTCTGGAGCCGGCGGCATCCACATGGTGCCATTGACCCATAACTCCCCACCGATTATGCCAAGTACTCGGGTAAAGAAAGGTCCAAAGGTAATGTTGCGATGCTGCATATTGACACCATTGAAGACCCATTTTCTCTTGGTCACTCCCTTTGCCTGGAGAGTATCTCGTGTGTACACTAGAGCCAGGAGCAACCGAGGATTTGGAAATTGATCACCTGGACAATCCCATAGGGCGTGTACTGGTGGTGGTGGAAGGTCTGGAATTTGAGCCAGAGGTCCCTCGCTAACTGGAGTCACGCATGTGCAAGTAACGTTTTTCAGATGATTGCATCCCCTCAAAAAAAATACTCGAATCGTAAGAACGGACCCTTCTGAGGCAAGGAGCCCATGAAGTGCACATCTTTTAGATGATCCAACCAAAGTACCGGCTTGCTCAGGATACGGCTCTCGAAAGCTAAGTTGTCGACGAAGGAAATTGTGATCCGGTTGTTAGGCCAGAAGAAATCCTTGGTCTCCTTTGAAGTACGAAGCAGAGAGAGGCCGATGGTTGAGTTTTCTGGAGGCAAGACTTGGCCGTCTTCGTGACATGCTACGATGCGCAAGCCATTTTGCTCTCGAACTCCAACCTGAAGTGAGACATGACCTGTTGGGGCAAGAGCTTGAAGCCAAATCATGTCCCGTATCTCTCGTGGGAATGGCAGCGTGTCGGCCGTGTTCGGGCCTGAGTGGTGAGACTCCACTGTGTTTGCAGATCTTTGTGAGAGCACAAAGAAAGCCTCTTGTGGCTTTGAGGACATTGCCTGTGGAGAATAGTATAAAGGAATCTTGGGACAGAGATAATGAGCTTGGATTTATAGATGTACTGGGTTTCTTTGATCTCTAGCAAAACAAGAGTCAATCGCTTTGTGGCCTAGAATAAAGCGTTCTGACGAGGAATAATGGCTATGCATCAAAGTTCAAGCAGGGGAGTAGCTGAACAGAGGAATTGGAAACGCCCTGCCTATACACCAAAAACCAAAGCTTGAGAGGGCATGAATGTTGAACGGAGGCTTCTTAACATAACCTCTGTCGCGTGGCTATAAGCTCTCTGTCATAATTCTTCAGGCAGAAATTGCATTGAGCGAAGTTCCAGGACCTCTTCTGATTCGAGAATCATTTCTTGTAAAGCTATACATACAAGCAATTCTCAATCCTGATCTCTCATCCATTTCGGCGCTGGGATCGGTGGGTCGTCAGGAATTGAACCATCCTTGATGAACTGTGTCTTCCCCAACCACAATTCATTATTGGTAGTGCTTAAAGAGAGATGCAAATAGTTAAGGATGAAAGGCAACTCAGCCAATTTCCAATCCGGTCTGAGTTTATATCGTTCTTCGAAGTATTGTCTCCTCCTCTTAGGAACTTTGAGCATTCCAAAATCTCCATCGAAAATCAATTTCTTGTCTACCATCGGCAGCACCAAATTTTCTCTCTCAACGGCTCGTCTAAACTCTGATGCGACTTCTCGATACGGGGACAAGGAGAGATCCCAGTCATAAAGGAGATGCCGCAATTTGTCTCCTTCGATCCAAACACGCCCTCGTTTGCGGCACTCAAATCCATTCCTGAGTGTCAAGCTTTTTAGATTTTTACACTTCTCCATAATTCCCAACATCATTTTCAGCTGTGCCGAGTAGACACAAGAGAAGTAGATCTGAGCATGTACCAAATTCTCCATCCAGATATGTTGCCAAAGTTCTATCAGCCCCGCGTATGTGCAGTGTGGTGGTTCAAATGACCGCTCGGATCCGAAATAGTTGAAATTCCTGCATACGAATTTGAATTGATTGTGATCCCAAAATACTATCTTGGCTTCGTCGCGAATCTGCTTACAGGTTCCGAGCAGACCAAGTGTGATATTCGGCCATGTGGCTGTGAAGGGGGGGTGTCATCGGAGGATTTGAGGGCCGGATCCTTAAACGACAATTGGTATTCTGTCGGAGATAGAATTCGATGTTTTTGGTAGGAGCTAGGACTTGGGTATAGATGATGTCACGAAGCTCTCGTGGGAGGGCAATGAAGCCATGATCGGTGCTTGTAGTTGTCATCCTGTGCCGAGATACGTGGAATCCTCAGGGTCAGAAGTAAAGAAGTAAAGGTGTTCATCTCACGCGATGAGTAAAATCCGAGACAGATATACAAAGGGGAATTACCATGTGTTTCGACCTTCTGCGATAGAAGTAAGCCTTGTCCACTGTGTGATAATCAGATGATCGCGAGCTAAGTCGCTAGTTGGACAATGGGCAGATATCGGTCAAAACTAGAACTCGCGAAGATTGGATATCCGGAGTCAGCTCCTGTTCAAATTTGGCAAATCAAATTTATGAAAGACTTCTTTCTGCTATTGCTGAGAAAAACTTTGGATGTAAGCAGGAAGTATTCTGATCTTTCAATGAAGTCCTGCTTGGAAGCTCAAATCTCGATGAAAGATCAAGCTTACGCCGATTCGGTATCAAGAAGATCTAGATCTTAGCATTTAAAAATTAGCGAAAAGAGTCCGGACCACTTTCTTGGACCCTAAGCTAAGCATTACAGGCCTAGTAGAGACCATGACTCAAAGGTGACTTTATGATGTAAGGGTACTCAAAGTTTGATCCGAAGCATTTCTTCACTTTCCTAGCATCGTCAATTCGCATCCTCCACAATTCCGCAACCAGAATCTCATTCATCACACTTCCAAAGCCGCGAACATGGAGGGCCCGAAGCCCAGGAATCTGCTCACACTCCCTACCGAGATCCAGGTCATGATCTACAGACACGCCATCGAATCTAGTGGACATTTGATGCTTGTCAAGAGAGCACCCGGAGGCTCAATTCCCGATGGAACGCACGACTACCTCCCAGTATCCTTCGATACAAACTACTGCAGCGGCCGAGAGAATGTCCTATATGACGAGGAGAACATTATCCGTTTCGACTGGTTTCGGACCTGCCGAGAGATAAATCGCCTGGCAAAGAATATTCTCTTCAAAGAGACTTGTTTTCACATCGTACCAGTACAACATTCCTTGGACGATACCACCGCCTCCTGGGGTCTTCCCAAGTACTGGGGAGGCATCTCACCAGCAAATTTGGTCGATGTGCATCTGCATTGGACTTCCTTCTCTGACTCGGAGGACGATATGCGGTCACAGAGCTCTGGAGTTACAAAAACTTGCAACGATTTGCCTTCACAATGGACAAACTTGTCGATGTTATAGTGTTTATGTGCTTGTTATCTGTCTTGAAACTAGTGATGGATTTTCGCCAAGAGGTCAAGAAGAAATTGTATCTGCCGGCTATGAGATATGAGCCACTATCGGATGAGATGCCTTCTGGATTCTTTGAGAAGTGGCTTGGGAATCTCTCGGATCTTTTGGTCGTCACTAACTTCATCTTCGGTGGTGAGTTATGGGTGCGAGGGAAGCTCTGGATGAAAGATTACATTTTACAATGTGAGAAGACGGATGTCCTGCGGATGTTTGTCAAGGATGTCGAGACAGATGAAGGCAAGATCCAGGAAATGTTGGAGGACGAGAGAATATTGGGTAGCATCTGTGCTGCCACAGAAGAGGAGAGGATTACTCTGAGGACCAGATTGACATTACATGACCTGCTCAAACTTAGTATGGACAGGAGCTTCGCTCATTGACGCCGTTATTGTTGGCCATAATTGAAAACAACAACACTACACCGGTGTAAGCGAGATTGCCAAGAAATATCATCATTGCCTCAACTCCCTTGATCCACATCGATTGTGATGGATATGAGAACTGTCTGCCCAATGTGTCTCATGCTTTTTATGACATACCATAAAAGAATTCTGACAGTGCCATTTGTAAGACTACTCCACCGCCGCTCCTGCCTAGCTCGACCCCGTTCCGCGCCAACAATAACTGACAACCGCTTCTGTACAATCCGCAATTATACTCATCAGACAAGCACAACCGATTTCACCTCACTCAACCAAGATGTCTCAAACCCACCATTTCGTTACCCTCCCACGCGAGACTCGCGACGAGATTTACTCCTGGATTCTAGTCTCGCCGACTGGCTTCGTCCGACCCATCATCCACGACCTCCTACCAAGCGACCCATTACCCTCGAGTCCACGATTCGCATACAATCTCCACACGCCTTTCCAACAAACATCCTCGCAAACCATATCCTTTAGCATCTTGCGCACCTGTCGGCAGATCTACGAGGAAGAGAAAGACGTCTTCTGGCATCACAACATCATCGTTACGAGTTGAACGATTGGACATATGAACATCGGCAACGAGTCCGATTGTGCCGTAGTCCATTCACAGATTGGACAATGGAGGTTGGTGATACAAAGGTTTTTGTTTGAGGTGCTGGGAAAGTTTGAAGGTGTGGGAAAGATGAAGGGGTTCAAAGTTTTGCAGGAGGAAGAGGCGAGTAAGGTGGAAGAGACCTACGGTTGTGTTTTGGAGGAGAAGATGGAGAGTATGAGTGGGCAGGTGGTGAAGTTGGTCATGGAAAATACTATATTCTCTCCTCACATATAAATACGAGCTAGAGGTTGCCTTGTTATATGTTGTCGATTTGATCACCGCCTTGCCATATTGAAAAAAGGTGTGAAATAGAGCCTACCACTACCAATCTTCTTCTCACTCCTCACTTGAGACTTCGATGATCATACTCTCATGTTATGTAAAAAGTTTGACAACATTTTATTAGAATCACTTCCTCGCTAATTCGTTCTAACCCAACCTGTTGATTTTTCATCGTGTTGTCATCCCGCTGCATACGTGATCACCGACGCCCAGCATTGGTATCCGTGCAATTTTCTAATATCTGTCGAGCAAAGCCTTAGTACTGAGAAGTCAATCATAAAACGGACATACGTGAGGTACAGAAAGGACAAGGAAATCCACTTAGCGTCATCTTTGTTCTTTCCAAGAGATAAGATAACAATCCTTGGTGTTTTCACGTATCTTGGCGTCTGAAGATTGCTTCGCTTTGACTGCTCTCCACTACAGCCCTAATGCTTTCCCCAGGTTTTCCCCTTCCAGACCAAGATCATCCGGATGAATTGAAACATCAAACCTTGTTCGAGTAAAACTCTGCGTTATCTCGGAAATCGGGATTGTGGTGTTGCTTGGCTAAATGACGCAGTCATGGTGATTTTATCCTATGCTCGATGAGATATGCGAATAGCTAAAGTCCATATAGTCGACTTTTTTACGAATATAATGAACCGTCAAACGACTTCAAATTGGAGTAAAGTAAATAAACAAGGAAAAGGGGGTGAAGCATAAGACAACGAAATGATGTCGGCATGCAGAAGTCCGAGGCATCCCCAGACGCTAAGAGAGGACACTAAAAATTTCCCCATACGCCGAAAAAGGGACGGAGCAAAACAGCTCACTTCACGAGTCATCGTCTCTTCCATCCCGGCCTGACTCCTTTCTCTACTTCTCCTCTTACCACATACTTAAGACTTCAATTGTCTCTTGATATCTTCTCTGAATATACATCATCATGTTGTCCTCCGTTAGAGTAGCAAGCCGACAGGCTGTCTCCCGGGGAATTGCCTCCAGAAGCTCTGTAGCTGTCGCATCCCGCCAAGCGTCAACGTGGGCTAATGTACCTCAAGGACCTCCTGTAAGTCATAGCCATCTGCGAACTGACGTGCGAACTGTTCACTAACTATGCAATAGGATGTAAGTGCCTGACTCGAGTTTCAACTGTCCAGAATACTAATAGAATGCGTTCGTGAAGGCTATCTTGGGTACGTTGAAAGTGGAGAGGAAGGAGGAATTGCTTTTTTTTGACAGCACATAGGTATCACGGAAGCCTTCAAGGCAGACAGCTTCAAGGAGAAGATCAATCTAGGTATGCCAGACGATAATCCTTTGAATTGGCAGCGCTAATGGTCATCTGCAGGTGTCGGCGCATACCGTGACGACCAAGGAAAGCCATACGTCCTCCCCTCCGTACGAACCGCCGAAGACAAAGTCGTGTCTGCACAACTTAACAAGGAGTACGCCGGAATTACTGGTGTTCCTGAGTTCACAAAGGCGGCTGCTCTCCTCGCATACGGTCCCGGATCCAGCGCTCTCGACCGTCTCGTCATCACACAATCCATCTCCGGAACAGGCGCCCTCAGAATCGGTGGAGCTTTCCTCGAACGTCATTACCCAGGCGCAAAGAAGATCTACATCCCGACCCCATCATGGGCAAACCACGCTGCTGTGTTCAAGGATTCAGGATTGGAGGTTGAGAAGTACAGATACTACAATAAGGATACCATTGGTTTGGACTTCGAGGGTATGGTCGCAGATATTAAGGGCGCCCCAGAGGGAAGCATCTTCTTGCTCCACGCATGTGCACACAACCCTACTGGTGTTGACCCAACACCCGAGCAATGGAAGGAAATCAGCAATGCTGTCAAGGCTGGTAACCACTATGCTTTCTTCGATATGGCATACCAGGGCTTTGCTTCAGGTGACACTGACAAGGATGCTTTCCCAATCCGACACTTTGTTTCTGAGGGTCACAACATCTGCCTTGCTCAGTCGTTCGCTAAGAACATGGTACGGACCACTCTGTCATGGTAACATGAGCGATTTTACTAACAGCAAATAGGGTCTCTACGGAGAGCGTGTAGGCGCCTTCTCCATCGTCGCCGCCGACGCCGCTGAAGCCAAGCGCATCGACTCCCAAGTCAAGATCCTCGTCCGCCCTCTCTACTCCAACCCACCCGTCCACGGTGCCCGCATCGCGTCCGAGATCCTCAACGACAAGGCTCTCAACAAGCAATGGCTCGGCGAAGTCAAGGGCATGGCCGACCGTATCATCACCATGCGCGCACTCCTGAAGAAGGAACTCGAGGCTTTGGGATCGAAGCACGACTGGAGCCATATCACCAGCCAAATTGGCATGTTCGCTTATACTGGACTTACGCCTGAGCAGATGGATAAGCTGGCTAAGGAGCACTCGGTTTATGCTACGAAGGATGGGAGAATTTCCGTTGCGGGTATTACGTCGGGGAATGTCAAGAGACTTGCTGCTGCTATTCATGCTGTTAAGCCTTAGATTTAGAGGGACGGATGGTGCCAACTTGATCTGATGACTTTCTTGGAGATTAGAATGCTGGATACGCTGGTGTGGTCGGCTATACCTATAGAATAGTCTCCCAATGTAAAAAAAATGTCGCTTAATACATACATCACATCCCAGCTCCGTTCATAACACTCTTTCCTCGTGATTTCCTACTATGAGATCTGTGAGCAGGCTTGAAAATCGAGGCCAGAGCTTCCCCGTCCTAACAGCGGTGCCGAGAGTCTATCTCTCCGCCCATCTCCACCACCTTCCGTCTCTCAGTAAAGGACTTCAGCTTAACTCAGCTCAGCTCACCTCCCCCTCAACCTCTCCACATCCCTCCCCACACTCTCAACCTCCCTCATCAACTCCCCATAAACCCTCGCACACTCCCTCAACACCTTCTCCTTCTCTCCCCCCTCCCCACCCTCCCCCTCCTTCCGTCCAACACCATACCCCCAAAGTGTCCTCTCCGCCTGCGCCCTCCTCTCCCTCCCCCTCTCCCTCCCCATCCGCAACTCCCTCACGTAATTCTCCAGCGCGTTGCGGACTTCGTCGGTATATAACATCTTCTCGCCTTTTTGTTTCTTGGTTTGGGTCTCGGAGAGGAGTTGCGAGGCTTTGAGAGAGAGGAATTCGCTGCGGGCTTTTATGTGCCGGGAGAGGGAGCCGTGTGTGCTTTGTTCCAGGGTGCGGATTAGGAGGGCGGTGGCGAGGTGGTGGAGGGTGAGGAGCGTGGTGGTGTGTGTTACTAGGTCTGCTCTTCTCTTCGCCAGTTGTGTCCGTTTGTCTTTGATGGATAATTGTAAATCTACAATTGAAGGGTGCAGTTTCGGGATGTGTCGATGCAGGAAGGAGGGGTTGGTACTTGGCGAGAGGAGACGGCAGAGGGAGAGGGTTTGTGTTTGGAGGTGGGTGGAGAGGAGGGAGGCGATTCTTGGGAGGTGGGTTGGTAGGGTAGACCAGAGGGGTGTGCCGTTGAGGGTTTTGGATTGGGAGGGTGTTAGGGCGGGGGAGGAGAGATGGGAGGAGAGGAGTATGATGAGTTCGAGGAGGTCAGGTGGGAGGGTGGCTTGTGTTTGGGATTGTCTGCTGAGCTTTGTGGTTGTGGTTGTAGAAGTGGATGTTGATGAGGGGGACGAGAGGTCGAGGTTTCGCAGCGCGGACTTGAGGAGTTGGGATTTGGCGCTGCGGAAGCGGGAAGCTTTCAATGCCTGTTCAATAGCTTTAGTGTCAGCCACAAGTCCAAGTCTGTAGTGTAGAACTTCAAGCGTGGAGGTGAAATGGAGATGGCAAACCTCAGACACGGCATCCCGCTCTTTTTGCGCGGGGTGTAATTTTGTCGAGCCATTGGGATTGAGGATTTGCTTCGCGAGCGTGGTGTGTAAAGCTGCGAATCGTGTATTCGACTGTAGAATGGCGTCATCAATCGGCGGGAGCATGGTTGCGTGAGAGGTACTCTCGTGTTCGCTGCAGATGTGTTGAGGAAGGGGAGACGAGACGAGGCTGCAGGTGTTGTTTACAAGATTGTGGAGCAACGGCTGAGACCGAAGCTAGGGAACCTTATTTGTCCCCTGTCGTCTCATTGCCCGGTCAGTCAACATATCTCTCTTGCATCAACCAATCCCGATCATTTCGTCTGGACCAGATCTTTGTCCTCTGATACCCCTGATAAGAATCAAGTTGTATCTTTGTATTTATCAATATCTTAAACAAGCCCTAAGCACCAGTCGCGATGAACCTCCACTACGACCGAGCCCTAAGAATGGCAGTGAATCGACAGAACTTACAAAACATGTCAAGATAAAGAAACGGCGCATCCAAAAGAGATCAGAATCGCAGCAGTTTCTCATAGCGCGTGAACGTCGGCTCAGACGTCCTCGAGCTAGCCGAACTTCCACCCATGCTCTCGCTTACCGCGTGAGCTGAGGGATACCTACCATATGGGTTGAAGCTACACCTGTACATACGCCCAGACTCATCACGCCAAAATGGAAAACCTCCCATCGCAAGTTGAATGGAGAATGTCGCTTCTGCGACCAAGAATCCTGCGTGTACTAGTCTCGTTGAATTCGTCTTGAGCTTGTATCAATACAGGCCACGCTTTTCAGCAAATCATGACAGGGTCGCACTCCGTCACATGAGCCTCACCAACTCCTTGTCGAGCACAATGGCTCGGAAATGGAAAGCTCGCCCAGGTGATGCTGGCAAATTCGGTATCACTGTCCTCCCTGCGGTAGGTACCATTTGCTTTCCAGAGCGTGAAGACCTTGTCAGATTATTCAATCGATCTTTTGAAGGCTCTGGTGGCTGCGGCTTTCTTGGAAGCGAGATGTTTTGGAGATCAGAACTTGCCACTTTTATCCGAGATTCCGAGATCTACCAGTCGCAGAGTCGGATCGCCCACTAATCCTGGTTTCGATGAATGGAAAGGCAGAAAGCTCAGTGACGGCATTTTGTGTTCGCTTCCCAGGGGTGGTGATTAGGGTACTACCGTATTTGCGATCATGGCTTTCTATTCGCCTGGCCATCTTCGCTTGCTCGTCACCATGACTTGGCAAGAGCAACGCGAAGTCATGCCACCATGCCGGTTAACGCTACATAAGAGTCCATTGCAGTGTCCTCAGCATATGCATGAAAATTACCAGGACATTGTATCAAGTCAATCATCAACGGACCCCAAAATGTTGCTCCGTCCCCTCACGTTTTTGTTGCTCACGATCTCGTCAGCGATACCCCTCACACCGCATGAACTCGAAGCTCGCGAAAATGATCAGAACGGAACGGTATGATCTTGATATTATAAATTGAGAACGTACCACTCATAGGTGCTCAGGTGGTTATGTGTTCAGAATACAATTGGAAAGGCGAGTGCGTCGCGATGACCGTGCCCTTGGAATACAACAGTTGCACGAGCTTGAAAGATCCATGGTACCAAATCCTCCTTTGCTCTTCCTCTCAAGTCCTACACTACCACACTCATTTCAGACTCCTCTCTCAATCACTTAGTCGAATCTGTCCACGACCGATATATGCTAATTCCACACAGGGCATACAACGTCTCCTCTCTCGCGCCCGTACCAGGCACAGTGTGCTGGTTGCATAACAGCAACAATTGCTCCGATATCTGTAGGAGTCCTTCGGGCTGCAGTAAGATCGTGCAGTTCCCAGGGTATGCAAATCTTAGCACGTATGGGTATCCGCCGTGGACGGATAGGATTGGAAGTTTTACGTGTAGTCCGGATGGGAAGACGTTCTTTGAGTAAGCGATGCTTCAATGTGGAAAAAAATATTGAGACGGAATTTTGCGAGAAGTGAGAGATGGACGTTGAATTGTATGTGATTCAAGAGCATGCAGAGAGTTGCCCCTCTGAAAGCTGCAGGTTACACGACTGAAGGTAGATAAGGCACCTTGCGAGTGGTGCCTTCCTTTCCTTGTGGAAAGTCGAATAATACTTCCCTCCCAACATGGTACCTGCTTTCCTGTCAAGTACGCAGCCAATTATGTCATAATATGCTCCCCAAATCATCTTCAGACGTGGGGACCTTTATTACTTGTCTTGTTCCAAATTTATTTCAAGTTACCGCTACACAAGCACACATCGGCTTGCAACGAAGCGCCGAACGACATCATCTGATATGATCTTCAATACTCCCCGCAATTCGGACTATCTTTCATTAGAACTACAAACATGAACATCTCAAACAGCATATCGGATACCATACAATCTGGGCTTCCCATCTCCAAAAAGCTCTTTGCCCTGGCCGAGAGAATAGTCCCTGATATCACAGAGGTCAACAGACTTGCGACCGAAACCTCTCTTCTCACCTCAACCTTCAACAGTTTTCGGTCAACGTTCGAAAACTCCGATGGATATCGATACTCAACTGGTGCCGCTGCTGTCGCGCAGAAAATCCTGGATCGGTGTCGGGACATTTTCGAGGAATTGGACAAGGTTTTCTTGGGATCTCCATTGGAGGGCTTGAGGAAAGATGACGTGGCTGTCAGGGTGGAGGAGGAGTTAAAGAAGACAGGAATGAAGATTTCGAGAGGGTTGCTTGAGGCATGCAGTATCACGGTGCACCTGATCCTCCATAACCTATCTACGGCTAAGCAACCCTATGCAAGGAGGTACCTGAGAACATCAGACTGCCGGGCGAACTACCATGCTAACCAAATCCAGAGCCTCGATGTACACGCTGGATATCGAAACAGAACAACGCGATCTTATCATCCAAAACCTACACTCTTCACGACAAGCCGCCATCACCTACCTCGAACAACTTGAGTCTGGAGACTCCATTCAACATAACCTGAAGTCATCAAAGTCCAACAGGCTTCGCAAGCCAAAGACAGCTAGCAAGCGAGACCAGACCAAAGACCCCAATATCCAGAAAGAGAGAGCTTCAGATTGGGTGAAGAGCCTAATTCGAGACGAGAGGAACAATGCACTTATTGCACATGAATTCTCACCCTGTGCGACGGAGGATACTGGAGGCTTGCAAGGCATTAAAGATAGAAAACTGAATGTTGGGGAAAGAGAAGTGAGGGCAGGCGTCGGTGAGCTGCAGGGCGATGGACCGGATGATTTGCCAAGTAGAAGTGAGAGGATGGAATATGCATGGGGATGGCCTAAGTCGTAGAAAGGGCAATTTCGTGGCAAGGATCTCGGTCGACCTACTGCAATAAATGGATTTCGCTCTCGCCTACACCAATGATACTTCCATTCTCTTATGGTTTTTACACTCTCTTCACCCCTCCATACTCCTATCATCCGTGTCTTCGGCTACGCCCGACCTCCACTCAATGCATAACAACCGCGACATGATCATCCATATAAGCAGAAATATCCCCCAAAAAGCAAGCCGCAATAATACTCACAGCCCCAAACGCAATACTCGTATAATAAACATACTTGTAACTATCCGCAAACGCCACCTGACCTGCCAGCACGACCATCTCATACGCCGTATCGTTCGTGCCGATACCAGGAATGGTGCGCAGAGCGGGAAGGAGAGACGCGCCCGTGTATTCGATGGCGTGGGCTACGTAGGTGAGGTTCGTGATGCCCAGTTTGTAGATCATGGTTCCGCCGATGAGGGTCTTGGCGTTAGGGACGAACTTGTTGATGAAGACGTTGTAGTAGACTGTGTAGCCTGAAGGGGTGTTAGCTAATTTTGAGTCATATGAGGATATGAACGGGGGAAAGGTACCGATTGAGCCGCCGATCACGCGGATTGCTAGGGTCAGTGCTGTGACTGTCGCGATGAGATCGTCGGGGCAGATGATCGTGGTGATGATGGATGCTGGGACAACGATTCCTCCTATCCCTAGCCCAGCGAGGACGAGAATGCCCCATAGTTGGTGGAGGTTGAAGCGGTCGGCACACGCTAGGGCACCACATCCTGGAGGCAGGTCAGAGCTGCAATGATACTTTGAAGGAGGAAAGAAACGTACCAGCTGTCATGAGAATCGAAGAAACAATCATCAGCTCCTTGTTCCGCCCTCTGAACACTGACAAGCACCAGAGCACGATGACCGCGCCGCCAAGAATCGAGAAACCAACAGGAATACCACGAATTCCAACGCCGACGGGATCATGTCCATACACATTGAATGCTTGAGTAGGCCAAAACATGATAATAGAGAAGAAGTTGGCACCCGATATAAAGGTGATGACGAGTGTCAATGCCAGAATTCGTGGTGCTTGTAGAAGTCGAGATGGGAACATAGGATATTTGGTCCCGTAGATCTCCCAGAAGACAAAAGCTACGATGAGAAAGAATCCGAGAATGAGAGGTGCGAGAACATGGGCAGAATCCCAGTCATACTTCATCGGTCAGCTTCGCTTATCAATTCAGAGCGGATGCGAAAATATACCTGATATCCGCCCCATTGCATGCCAGCCATGAACAGGATCATGCCCGAAATACTCAGGAGCCCTCCAACGAAGTCAATCTGGGAGATGATTTCGCGCTTGGTCAAGCCTTTGGAGTTGACTCTTGGCGGCGGGAAGTAGAAGAACAATGTCATGAAGAAGCCAATTGCTACCCAGACTCCGCAAAGAAGCCCACAGTAGCGCCATCCGCCATTATGAGCAATGAGCTGAGCCCAGAGTACTGATGGGCAAAAGGGGAGGATAGTGAAGATCAATACGGCGACGTACTTGCCTCTCTTGGCAGTTGGCGCGAGCTCAGATGTCGCTGCGAGAGCAGTGAGCTCTGAGATGCCTGCGCCCACGCCTGCGATTGCCATACCAGCTTGAGAATATCAGTCGCGGTTCCAAGACTCGTCGCGTGATGTGACATACCGATAAATATGTTCATGATTTTGGCTGTTGATGCAACAATCATACCCAGGATAACAAGCAACGAGCCAGCTAATGCGACATATCGACGGCCGAGAAGATCAGATAGAGACCCAACAAAAGGACATATCCCAGCAAGTGCTAACAAATTTGCCAGAACAAACCAAATCCATCTATGTGGTGTCAGCATGATCGATCAACAGGTTTCGCGATTGGCCACATACCGGTCCGCACCACCAATGTCCGAGTAGATGTAGGGAGGAATGGCACCTGTGTCGATGTGAGTAATTACATGTCACACTATTGCAAAAGAGAACTCACCGAAGATGTAGACAGGTATTTGAGATCCGGTCCATATGAATGCCATTGCGATGAGAGACATCATCCGCTTGAAGGACATCTGTGAAGTGTTAGACATGGTTTGCCCGAAAAGTTCGGAAGACCGACTGGAGGTTCATGGTCGTGATCCTCCCCATCGCCGTATGTCCTGAGCCCATTCTTCTCATAGTAATTGGTATGTCCGGGGACTTGGTCATGGGTGGCGATTTGTTCGACATGGTGAGGTCGGACCTCCTTCTCATCCCCAGCATGAGCGCTGGATGATGGCGGGGTCGAAGCGGTACTCATTTTCAACAGCACTTTTGCAAGGACGTGGAGTTCAGAGTAAAGATAAAATCAAGAGAACAGTAGCGCAGGACAAGCATTGAAGTTCGGCTTGGTATGAAAAGTCAAGGAACTAACAAGACTTGACCACCGAGCTATATGCAAAAACAGAGGAACCATATTGCCGGGAAACCCCTCACTTTGTACAAAGAGACCGCGGTAGGCGTCTGTCAAAATACCGAGATGTGCGCCCTTGATAGAGGTGGATCTCCTGATAACAAGCTTCTCTTGGTCTTCATACGCTGCAGCAAAACTTGCACTATCGTCGATTGGGAGCCATCCCCGACCTTCTGCTCCGGTTCAAGGGTCTGTTGTGGGGAGCGGAGGTATGTGGATTATCTGTAGCGAATTAACAGACTCCATGGAACGAGGGGTAATGGGGCAGCTCCAGTGTTACTCAAAAAGCCACGCACTGAATCCTGGGGGCGTGATCATGGCAATCCAATGGAGAGAAGCTGGCTGTCAAAATGCACGCCGACAGAAGCCATGTTGGTAGCTGTTCTGGTTGAGTTTTGATATATGTATCATTGAGGCTTGACACTTGTCCAATACCAACATGAAATTAACGCCTTTGTTGGTGATGAGAGGAGATGAGAATTATTGCTAGCCGTGCGCGAATGAGCGCTAAATTGCTTGTTCGCTTCCCCGCGTTCTCCCCGCCCCCGCCACTTTCACTTGAACATCACTTGCAACAGAATACTATTCCTTCGAGCTTGAAGAGCATCATGACCAACCCTCTCTCGAGCCTTCGATACCTCTCTTCCTATATGTAAACAGGGATCATGGTGATCTAGAATGTGCCAGCTTAGGTGACGCATATCCTGTTGAGTTTATCACACTGCACATGCACAGTGTACTGACTGCTAATTCCTAGATGGAATCCACGATGTCCAACCACCTCTTGCTGACATTAGAATACGATGAGAAAGTGACAGTAGCTAATATCTCCCAACATTCCCCCAAAAGCCACTTTCTCTGTTATCCACACCAATGTGCTGTCCTTGAGATACCGCGTATGTGACAGACACTGGATTGTGAGTGACCACATGCATTATTGTTTCACAAGGTCTCGAAGATATTGTTCTCTGCTCGATTCTCATAATCTCGCGATCTTGTGCTCCATCTTCTCTTGCTCTCCTCATAAAGGTGTCGAGCCTCAATATAATATCACGTGTTGGATACGTCACATGATACCACTTGGCCTCTAGAATCGGCATCTACCGGCGGCGAAGTATTGCAACGCTGATGGGTAAATGTGCTCTCCTTCCTCGTTTTATGAATTTACTGTTACTTGTTTAAGCTCGTAAGCTTAGCAAAACGTCAGCCAAGGCAACATAGAGTTTCTCTCATGCTTGTCGTTCTATTGGACTCATCTCGGATAGCTTCAATTGGTGAGATGGAGTCCAGGCAATCCAGAATTGTTGGTCTACAACATTGAGAACTCACAAGCAGTAACCGCCCATCACATTCGATCACTACGATACCAACATGAGTGTTGGTCTTTACCTTTTGCCGAAAGGCACAACTCAGGATGATTTCCCTTTTGTATCTTCAGAGAAACCCCGACAAAATTTTCTCATGGCATACTACAAACATTAACGAGACCCCGAACATCCACCTCTCTAGGCAATACTCTCCGACAGCCATGCCTTCTACGAAGAAGCTGCGACACATTGCGATCCTTTCAGTTGTCTGGGCTCAATGTGAGGCTACAAGGAACACGACCTGCAGCGCAAGTAAAATTCATTCTGATCTCTGATCTCTGATTATGTGAATAATTGTCCTTCCAGTTGATCAAGGAAAGCTTCTCAAATGGCTACAATGCGTCCGGATCGATCACCATTCCTGGCTTCAGAGTCAATGACAGCTATCCGGAATCGACTTGGACTTTCTCCAGGTACATCGCAACAGATTACAGCGAGCCGCGCAACGAAACTGATGTATGGCAGACTATCGGAATGAAGACATCGTGAGAACTCCTCCCCTTCAATATGTTCACTTCTTCTGACGTGCAAGTACTAGACAAATGGTCAACCTTACCGATCCTAAAGAGCTTCCGTATACAGGCTGTTATATGGTCCTGATAACACCGGACGAAAAGAACCACAATGGCGGCCGAAGTGACGATGGATCGTGCAACACTGTCCTATCGGCAGACTGCATCAAAGACATCATCACCCACGTTAACAACATAGCAGCTTCATATTCTGGAACCTTTGGTGGTACCAATTCAACCGATTTCAGCTGCTTCGACCTCATGAACGGCATCATCGGCGACGAGAAATCGAAGTGCTGGCAGCAGTATGGATATTTTCATGACCTGTTCCTCCCCGAATATCCTGGCATCATTTCCAGCTGGAAAGCGACATATAATCCGACCGTCACTTGTCCCTCTGTTGGCCCTGGGGACATGCTCAACTTCCACATGGACTTTAGTCAAGCGGACGACCAAGTAACTTCTCTGGCTACGATAGAGCTCTGACAAAACCTCTCCCAGTGCTGTTGACTGCCTGGCTGAAAGATGACCATTCGCCGTATATGGGGGAACGAAAGTGGGCTGATACAAGATTGATGTGCATACCGGGAAATAATACTATGCCTGGAAGTCGCAATTTCACCGAGGCTTTGAAGTTACCGGTCCTGCCTTGGTCCCTGGACTGTCTGGAAGGATGATCAGTATTGTTTCTTTGAGCTCCGTGCTTAGCATTTTCTTGTGATCGTGGGATTTCTGTATTTTGTTTTCTTAGCTTCATTGTTAGAGTGGATCGATTTAAGATTTCATGCTTTTTGAGATATGGATAATATTGCGCCAAAACGTTCTTGGACGTCCTTTCTGATGTGATGATGTCCTATACCATCGCGTGATAATTGTTGGCGGTTTCAGAGTCGCAGTCTTGCTCATCGGCCTTCACTGGTCTCGCTTCGCCTGAGTCTGCATTAAGTCCTTCTTCGCGCACTGCCACTTGTCCAGGATCCTTCATTGCTTGGAAGTTTGAACACCAACATCGAGTGTTGGTTACCACCTGTGCCGTAAGGCGCAGCTCTTCACATTCTTGATAACACAGTGCTCCCGCTGATCTTTATAATTCATAGAGTCTTTGCGAAGGGGAAACCGAAGGAAAAGGGATTCTTGCCCAAAGTCTCGGCTCCTGCATTATAAGATGCTGATGATGGTTAGTCTGCCAAGCAGCTCACTCGCGCTCATCATCTTAGTCGTCGCCAGAGTTGGTGCAGACTACAACTCGTCCTGCTCGGTATGTTTATCAAATGCCTCCTTGACTGTCACTGAATTCAAGATGATAGTTTGACGACGCATTCGCCAACGGATACAATGCATCAGGCACGATATCTCATCCAGGGTGGAGACCAAACGATAGTTTTCCCAGCACAACGTGGACCTGGACCAGATATCTCGCTGTTGGTAGCAACGTGACAGACAACGTGACATGGTTAGGGGAAGCTGTCGATCTGAAAACAACGTATGACCAAACCTTGCCAAAGAAGAACAGACGCTGATCGGTTATCCAGGCCATCTTTGAATTTGACAGACACGAACGCTCTTCCTTACACCGGCTGCTACATGACACTTGTCGGCTTCGACGACAAAAAGAAACACGCCAAAGACGACGGAACCTGCAAGACGATTTTCACCAAGGAGTGCCTCGCAGAGATCATTGCCATCGCAAACTCAAGCGCACAGAGTGTCTCGGGCTCGTATAAGGGCAACAATACATACTTCAGTTGCAGCGACCTTACCAAAGACGTCATCGTCAACGAGACTTCAAAGTGCTGGGGCCAATGGACTTTCTCAGCATCTACACAGTTTCTTCCCGATAGCAGCCTCACTGCCAACGCCACGAATCAGGATGATCGGAGTTGTCCCAGCATCGATAAGTCGGATCCTTTGGCCCGATCACAGTTTCACCGTTTTTGGTTTCCCGATAAAGGTGTGGATAACTTTCAATCGTATGATGAGGCGTTGAGAAATCCACTGCCGCTGCTTGTTTCGACTTGGTTGAAGGAGGATTTAAGTGAAGATAGCTATATGCGCAAGTACGGGGGAGGGCCGGCAGACACGAGGGTGATTTGCCTTCCGGCTAATGTTCCTACACCAGGCAGTCGGAATCTGACCGAAGCGCTGAACACTGGCGGCACTGCTAGAGTCGCTTCCTTGAGCGGGAGTATGTTCATGATTCTGCTCGTCGGTGTTGTTCTAATATTCCTCTTGTAAACACTTAATTGGGATCAGTCTCATATTTTCGGGTAATTGAGATATCGTCTTTCACCGTTTGCACAGATCGTCCAAACCTCAACAAGTATGCATTGATCTATCCTTCCTCTGACCTGGGTCGCAATGACTACTTCGCTCATTCGCAGTGTATAGACTGTCTCTCGTGTGAAGTGGGGCCTGGAATCTTGAGAAGTTCTTCACCTTGACGAGCTCACCCATATCGGAAAATGAATGAACTTGGCTTGATTGAGAGTTCCTAATTTGAAGCTCGCCACAAAAAAATTGTTACTCCAAAGACACGGTTAAGACAGAGAGTATGAACCCGCTATCGCTTCCCATTTCACGAACCATCCGAAGCGAGCTCACTCCTCCAGCTCAACAACAAGCAAAACCGGATTATCCTTCACAACACCCTTCTTGTACTTCCGATCCAACCCCTTATACATCTCATCCTCCAACATCCTCCCAAAATTAGCCGCCCCATCATAATGCACAAACGCCATCTTCTCCCACTTCTCCTCAACCTCATTACACTTCCCTTCCCCGCTCTTCTCTCCAGTCTTCACAATTTCACCCACAAACCTCGGCGCAGCACCATATCTCGGACCCAAATCCGCGATAAATGCATTCATGTACTTTTGATATTGCGGAAACATGCCATCCTCAAAGGCGAGGAAATTAAACATGGTTACGGGACCGGAGTACTTGGCTGAGAAGTCGGCGAAGAAAGTGCGGAGTTCTTGCGTGAGTGGGAGCTCGACTTCTTCTTCGTTTGGGTCGGGGGGTGAGGTGGGGTGGAGTGGGAATGAGGGGACTGGTGTTTTGTTGCTGTGGAGGAGGGTGGTGTTGCGCTCTTTGTAGTTGGCGATCCAATGGTCTTCGATGTCGATGTTGAAGGTAAGGGTCTTGGTTGAGATAGAGGTAATGGCCTCTGGTACTGGAACAGAGGATCCTGGGAGGATGGTTACGAGATTAAAGAGTGACTTGTTGGTTGCGGGGTCATTTTGGAGCGTAGATGAGAGATGGGACGTTGAGATGAAATAATGTGCTTTGGCGACTGTGAGAGGCTTAGGAGTATGTTTCCAGAGCGATTGGATAGTTGATGTATCATTGGCATCTGGAACAGCGAAAAGATGGACTGTGTGTGATGCCATGGTGAATTTGATGGATGGCTATTGACTGCTAAAATATACTGATTGAGAGACTGTGGTGTGTGGATGTGTTGTTGAGGACGTGTCTATAATGATCAGCTTGACAGTTGCATATTATATAGTGAGATGTACGGCCGTAAATAATATAAATGCCGTAGATCATGTTGATGGTGTTCGGAGATAAACGCGCGTTTCAAGATTGACTGCTTAAGCGAGCGGAGTTCCACCTTTAGTTTACTTGACACCCCCGACAAAGAACCATAAGCCCATTTTACTACGACCCATTCAGTGAGTCACAATGGCCGATTGAGTCATACCGAACCTCACAGTCTCAGATGTTATGTTGTCAGACGGCAGAGCGAAGTCTTGTAATATTTTGGCACTGTGGTTCCGAAATGTCAACAAAGCAGCCGACCGTCGAAGTCAACGCAACCATTTCCGCATAATCATAAAACGCTGCCCCTCAAACTTCTTACAATTCCAACTTGGAATAATATGAAAGAATTGGCTAAAGCCTAGTGACTCTCCATCCTGCTCACAATTTGCGATAATATTTGCTCTTCTTCTAAACCTCTTCAGCAATACCCCTGTCCTTGAACACCTCGTCCGTCTGCTCAAGCGTCTTTCCGTTAGTTCCAGGGACAAACAGATATGTCCATCCCAGTGAGCCTAGATAGAAAATGGCGAAGAAGACGTATGCGCCAAATCCGGTATTCTGTACGAGGGGAGGTGTGACGAGACCCTGACATGTCAACAAAACGTCAAATGCGGTGCAAGCGGGGTCAGACTCACGATGATGAAATTGTTCAGCCAGTCTATTTCACCACTAGTCCATGAAATCTATCAGAAAAGAGGTTCTATAGCTTACTTGAACAAGTAGAAATGGCAACCCCCTTGGCTTTAGTGAAGAAGGGAAGATCTCGGCGGGCATTGCCCACTACGCAACGGAGAGTCAGTATATACTGGTCAAAATTGTTTGGATATGTTTATCTCTGAGACTTCCGAGCCTCGCGACAATGAAGAATGGCAGAATACCCCATACATACCGGCACTGGACCCAGGATGCACCGAATGAGATCTTGTAAAACAGCAAGAAGGCTACACTAGTCCATCCTTCAGGGCGATGCGATGGCCAATCTTTGGATAACAGGCCCACCAGGATAGAGATACTGAGATGCGAGATAAACATTCCTAGACTTCCCCAAAGGAGAATTGATCTTCGTCCGAAACGGTCCAATGTTCAGAGACTTGAGATGACGCCGATAAGCTGGGTGATGTTGAGGACACCGGACATAACGAGCTGCATGGAGCAGTCGAGACCCATTGTCCTAGCATATTGTCAGCACACAGAACGCTATGTGTGTGTTAGTGACTACTTGCTTGAAAAGAGTTGGCGAGTAGTAGATTGGAGCATTGACCCAACAAATTGCTGAAAGAACATGAGTCCTGCTCCGATATGTGTCCGTCGCCAGCATCCTAGCTTTAGACCATCGGTCCAGGAAACGATCTCGAGCTTCAACCTGTTCAGCTTTGTTTTTGCTACAAGCTCTGGATGTCGTTCTTCGAGGACTTGCTTCTAGAATGCCGATTCTGCAATGATTTCTATCCACTCCCGTCGGACTCTTGAGTCGGTACTTGGCAGCTTTCTTAGCTTCGATAGCACTAACAGGGCCTCGTATTCTCTTCCCTTGGCCGCAAGCCATCTAGGTGAAGATGGCAGAAAGAAGAAAGCTCCAAGCACCAGAAGCAGGCCAGGAATGATTTGAATTGCAAAAGGAAGTTGCCAGGATAGGTGACCGGGTATCTCCTTTGCACCACAGGTGATCCAAAATGAGATTACAATACCGAATACGATACTAAAGTCTTCGAAGACAAGAAGGGAGCCGCGAATCTCGGGAGGTGAGATCTCGGAGATATAAAGCGGAACAACCATGCTGAGCCTGATGATACCAGTCAGTTCTGTACAGTGCTTCAACCATGCTGCGACCTACATTCCAATTCCGACACCACGAATGAATCGTGCTGCTACGAGCATTGGGTAGTCTACTGATGCTGTTTGAAGACTTGATCCCAGGGTGAAAATGATGACCGCAACGACGATCGAGTATCGTCGCGAGATCTTATCCGCAATCCAGCCTTGATTCAGTGCACAGAGTTGAATGAACATATGTGTACCTGATGGGCCATAAGAATCCAGAATTGTTGGAGTTGTCGTTGCTGTCTGGACCTGCTGGATGTCTGCGCTCATCGCATCCGAATGCTTGATGTCCATCTTGGAAGCCATCTCAGAATTCATCTACAACGAGTCGCTCGATTAAGCCTTTGCTGCAAGTTGGAGGAGGATGTCGAAAACTTGTTCAGACTTTGAAGTTAGTGAGATAGTTCTGTCGCGTTCAACACTCTTTCTTCCGACGACTGATAGACTTCATTGTTAGATCTGCGCAGCGACGCTATTGGGCAGGAACAACAAACCTGTTTAGTTTATTGGAGTTATCGTCGATCTGAGATTGAAGCGGGGTAAATCAAATGACTCGAGTGTATCACTTAAGGAAAGTGTCAGGTTTGACGATGTCACCTTGCGATAGATTCTGGTTCTACCCGAACGTTGAGGAGATTCAACGTGGCGGCTGTATAGCGTATGAGTTGGAAAGAATCACTGACTGCAAAAGAGGATGAGGTCTTGTAGAGAGGAAGGAATGCAAGACTTGTTGAAATGTGGAAGTAGCACGTCTTGACAGATCTCAGATGGTAGTCCAAGCAAGGCAGGCACGACTCGAAATCAGTACACCTTCTGGAAATATGAGTGCCAGCGGAATTACCAAGACTTCACTTCTTTTTTTGCTTCTCTTCTCTTCTCATACTCTCTCTCAAGCTGCCACTCTCTGTTCTGCGAACTTCCCTGAAACAACCCCGCAAGACCACAAGTCACCTAGACATGAAAACTTGGAGGACGTAATCTGCGTCCATCTGCTTCCAATCACTCGACATCCAACTCAAAATCCTCAAAGCTCACCATCAAGGTCTTATCCGCCCGCTCTGCATTGACACCCGGCCTCGCAGCAAAGACTCCAACCCAACATTCCTGCTCATCACCTCCGCCGAAAGCCCACGTGACTTCTCGAATCGGCACACTCTTCTCCCCGTCGACGACATAGATCCATAGCGCGTTGTGCTCTTTCCGACACTCAAGTGTAACTTCATTCCTGTCTTCTCCCTTCAAGCCCGTTTGTAGCAGACTCATATCCGCGCCTCTGTCTGCTGATACAGTGCTGATGAATGGCTCGCCCTGGAAGAACTCGATTTGACTCTTGATCCACTTCTTTGTTCCGTCTTGCTGTGGGATAACCATGATAAGTCCGCCTTGGTCATACAGTGTGGTCCAGTCTGCCGACACGGTGACGCGCATGCGTTTGAATAACGAGAGTGACACTTTCTTGTAAATCATTGGTGCATTGAAGCGGGAGATTTCTGGTGGGCCGACTTTGCGCCAAATGTCGGTTTTGGGGTTGGCTTTGATTTGAAATGAAGTAGTCGTGGGTTCAGGAGGATTTTCGCTGCTGTTGATGGAGTGGAAGGAGAGTTGAGACATCATCAACGAGCCACCGGTGTGGAGGGTATCGTCCTAAGGATGTGAGGAGAGTTTCTATGGCAAAGTCGAAATCGAGGTCGGAGGCGTCAACGATGTTTGAAAGATCGATCAGCTTGACAGTGAATTTCAGGAAGAAGAATGTCGCGACTGCTTGGTGGTCGTCACTTCTCTTTATGAGTACTTGTCTCGCTAGCAAGCGCTCCGAGCCAATCACTTGGTTCGTTCACTTTGCTCGGTTCGAACCCGAGCTTGGTCCCGTGGCCGACAGGGCAGATAGTCATAGAGAGCACCGAGAATCGATAACCGAATGTTGACATCAATTTAAGTACCATGGAACCGTCTGTAAAGATTCTTCCGCACACGTGTGGCCGTGTTTGAAGCTGAAGCTTTTGGAAAACCTAATACAGTCAGGGCCGCCAGTCCAGAGCCTCGAAGATGCCCATTATGCGCGATCATCGACCATGACATAAGCTAGTTTTCGGGCGATAAACTTTCGGCCCTGTGGAGATAGGCTGCTTTAGCCCTGCAATGCTTCGCCTAGCTTGCCAGCCTGCAGTGGAAATACAAATCTAGAAGATCGGATACATCTGGTGCTCGGGCGTGTCGTGAGGAGGCCAGCAAGACGGTTCAGTGTCACGTCAAAGAAGGGTATGCACTCTGCTTATCCGCCAAGAGCGGCGAAGAGTTCTACGGACGTCATTAATTCACACTACTAGCTACTGACGAAAGAAATGGTCGTCGATAGAGACGAGCACAAATCCTATTAAAACCCAGAAATGGTATTGTTTGAAGTTTGTTCCTGGTTGGCATGAATCTCAATTGCTACACTCTTTAACTCATTCACTTCTTGCTCCGCCTGAGACCACGCCTGACGTAGACACGATTTTGACCTTTCCATCGCCATGTCACCATTCGATTCACCTCCCAAGCCCACGAAACCTCTCGCATATCACAGAATTCTCTCACCAACATGCAGCGTCAAAGTCTCTCCTCTATGTTTGGGTGGCATCTCAATCGGTTCATCATGGTCCAGTATGTTCGGTGAGAACGAAGAACCATTTGCCCTCTTGGATGCATACTACTCGTCAGGTGGAAACTTCATCGACACAGCAAGCATTTACAACTCCGAAGCTTCGGAGAGCCTGATCGGCGAGTCAATGGAGAAGAGAGGAAATCGGGATGAGATGGTCATTGCCACGAAATACACCGCTGGTTATAAGAGTTACATGAAGGAGGAGAAGCCCGACATGTTTCAAAGTAATTTTACTGGGAACTCAGCGAAGAACTTGCATATCAGTTTGAGGGACAGCTTAAAGAAACTGAGAACTGATTATATTGATATTCTCTTTGTGCACTGGTAAGCTGTTTCCGGTATGCTGCCATCACTATAGACGATAACTGACTTGGCATGTAAGGTGGGACTTTGGAACATCCGTGGAAGAAATTATGACACACCTGCACGCTGCTGTAATGTCAAAACAGGTCTTGTATCTGGGCGTTTCCAATGCACCAGCATGGGTGGTTGTGAAAGCGAATGAATGTAAGTATAAATATCTCCATCTTCTCCCATCGTGCAAGCATGCAAGTCCAACTTCATTGGTGATATTGAAAGTTTTCAGACGCAAGGCACAACGGGATGACCCCTTTCTCCGTTTACGAAGCAAAGTGGAATGCAACACAACGAGACGCGGAAGCAGAAATCGTACCCATGTGCGAGGACCAGGGAATGGGAGTTATGACATTCGCGACCCTAGGTGGAGGTTCAATTCTGACAACGAAAGAGCGGGCTGAGAAGGCAGAAGCAAGCAGGAAACCCAAGAACGGCGAAAGAGTATCACAACCTCTGACCGAGGACGAAACAAAAATATGTGAAGTTCTTGAGGCCATTGCGGAAGAGAAGAAGACTAGTATCCAAGCTATTGTAAGTTCTTGGTGTATCTCGATCCATCAATTCCTCAACGTGTATGAAATATGCTGACCTGCTTTAGGCTTGTGCGTACTTGTTCTCACAGACCACCTATGTCATCCCCATTATTGGTATGCAATCTGTCAAGCATGTCGAAGACATGTCATCTTTCCTAGAGTTTCAACTCTCGCCTCTTGAGTCTAAGCGCATCCAAACGGCAGCCAAATTTGATCCGCGCGATCCTTTGAACTTTGCGTACCAATTCAAAGGTAATCAAGAATATCACCTTGGCTTGACAACCAGGCACAATCAGCAGTATCAGATGGCGGCGTATGTGAATGCACCGCCAAAGCAAGGCGTAAGTACATGTACCTTTTGCGTCAGTAGCCGGCATATTGATTCTCTTCAGCCCTATGGGAACTTAGAGGCGCTGCCAGAAGACCCCTAAATCAACTCTCCTTCATCGCCAATGGCAGCCTCATCATTTAGATCAGTTCCACCAACAACAATAAGAGACAATTTAGTCAGAACTGTATTGTTTCCATTTTCTCTACTTCGCCTCAGGTAAAGCATACAATTCCTTCCTCCTCCTCATTCCATCACAGCTCGCAAACTTCCACCACCCCGGATGCAGCAACTTCGCAACATTCATCACCATCCACCTGATAGGCCCAGGAATCGGCGGCCAGTCCTTCCATAACCCACCTTCATACTCGCTGTCAAAATTAAACAGAAAGAAAGGCAAAACGTCCGTCATCCCTGCTTCTCGGATCTTGTCCCCTTCTCGCTTGTCGAATTCGGCTTGGGTGGCTTTCTCCTTTTGGCTTCCTACTTCCGGGGCTTTGGGGTGACTTGCTAGATTGGCGATGGTCTGGACTTCTGATCGCATGTGCGCTTCGAATGGCTTTTGGAATGAGTCCATGATTTCTAAGAGCATGGTTCCTGAGAACTCGCTAGGTGATGGGAGGTTGGTGAGGTATTCATGGAATTTGGCTAGACCGGGCATGAAGCCATCTGAGCTTTCCATTAGCCTTATTCAAGAATCACCAAGAATTTCAAGTACCGTGCTCTGTATGTGACTCTAGGAATATCGTCTTGTCATCCAGAAGTTCTTCAGTCCTCGGGAATAGGCTAACATCCTCGTTGTCCGCATGAGACTTCAAGAATTTGTGCCAAGTTAGGCAGTAGCCAATGAAGTCAGCTTTGTCGGCTTCCACGACATACGGTGCTTGATGATAGATTGAGTTGTATCCTCTGAAGATGGAGTTGTGGACCATGCACATGTGACTTGCGCCGGCAGTAAAGAGGTCGTGCTATTTTTGTTTGTAAGTATCGCAAGAACGGGCTAGTTTGAGAAAAATTCGTACCTTCTTGGTCAGGAAGATAGGCGTTGGGATTAATGCAAGAGGGGCATCTGCCCAAGGTTTTGTCGAAGGCGTCGCTTCCATCGTGGAGGCGAGGAAAGATTCTGGACAGAGAAGCCTTGCGGTCAAAATGTCTTTTGGATCAATGTTTGTGAACAGTGAGCTTTAATACAGATCTGCTGATTGAAGAGCCATCGCCTAAACTGATCCAGGGGCCTGTCAGCTTGAACTGTGTCGGGTCTTAGTGCTTACCAGCTGCTAGCCCTCCGTCTCCTATTTGCGGAGAATGCGCTGAACGAGGCCAAGATAATTCCAGACATCGGGGCTCGGGGAAGAAAGACGTCCGACCCAATGTTCATCCAGAACAGCATTTCCTAAACGATATCATGATTGAATTTGACTTCATGCATTGGAAATGGTACAGTTGCGGTTGGGTCGACGTTGGGCTACGGCTGTTAGCGATGTCTTCAGCGCCCCTTACCAGAGCTCGGCTATCATTAGGCTGTTGTACGCTGTAACTTCAGGGCTGAAATAGCTGAACACCCATGTACCGCTGAGGGTTCTCAATTGAAGTCTGAACTTGGCGAACAATTATTTCGGATTGGTGTTTCATGGTATATAATTAAGATTTACAGATTACAAGAATCCAAATACTAAGCAAGCGACCCAAAGTAATAATCTCACTACTTCGGAACAGGCTCTCCCTCCTCAATCACGCTACTCAATTTGTTGTTCTCGCCCTTCAGCCACTTTTGATACGCCGCATTATCATCAAGTGTCTTCGATGTCTTGATGACTGGGGGAAGAACATGCGTGCATTCGGTAAGGGAGTTGATGTTGTTTACTCCGAGCAGTGAGAGGCGAACATATTCTCTCGCGTAATCCTACTCAAACGTTAGAAATCATTCGAACAGATCGTACCCAGGAAGGCAGAGGAGAGGAGAGGATTGGTGCTCCAGCATTTACAGAAAACATAAATCACATACCTCATTCCAATGGTCCTGATCATTTGTGAAATCACGCCATTCATCGGCAGCTTTTGGATGCGCAGCAATCTTCACATCACTTGGAAACCGGAACACTCTCTTCGGTGCCGAGCCAGTCGTTTGTCCGTAGAATGCCACATCCCAGATACCTGGCGTTGAGTCCTGTGGATCTTTCGCTCTCTTCGGATCCACGAAGTTCTGCTGACTTGTGGTATGCGCACCAAGTAAAGCGACCAATCCGTGAGCTCTGATCGTCTTGTTCTCAAACAAAGTGATCAACTGGTCCGCCTCTCCAAACACATCAGGCAATAACCCATCTACCGAGGGCTTGTTGCTGTCTTTCCTGCCAACAAAGGACCGGATTCGAGGTCCGAGTGGGCACACCACGGTTGCGACGTTGGCACCCATTTGGATCAGGTCTGCCATCCCCACTCCGTACTTCGAGTACTCGTCATACCATTTCTGCATCTTGACCGAAATATCCTGCAATCCATTATTCTCGCCTCGACTCAATTCTGTACCTGATAGAATGATGCTGCCGTCCGCACCGCCATAGTCTGCCGTATATTTACTCCACGTCCCCGCATCATGGAATCCAAGACGTACTGCAAAACGTGCCCATTTGTTGCAGCGTCCACTCCTCCCCTTAAATCGCTTCTCCATATCCAAAGCGATGTGTCTCCAGATACAGCACGTGTCTGCTTTGCACTTCGCTGTGTTCTTTCCGGGCAGTGCACCCTTCCATGGAGTAAAGGCTTCCCCGCTTATACTCCCAGTGAGAATTCCCCAGACGGCCCAGCCGACAGGTGTTTGTGGTCCGCCCTTTTCGGGAACCAGGTCGCCGATTAATTCAAGGGAATCTTCTGTTGAGTCCTGTCTGCTGTGTAGGCGATTATTGAGTTGTGACATGGTAGACCCCATGCCTGGCCAGGCGATGACATTGGAAACAATTAGAGGTGTGAGGACGGAAAGGAGTGAGAGCTTCATAGTGACTATCAGGCAATGGTATTGATGATTATTGGTATGTTGGACTTCAGGATATAGTCCAAGTTGTATACGGTATGTTCACATGCAGCGCCTTCAAGACCGTATGTAGAAATGTGATGAGAACTGAAACGGTAATGCTGTCAAAGCTTCTCGACGGAAAGGGTTCAATATTGAGAGGATACTCATCTTCATAAGGACGATCTCCAACAAAGGGATGCTTCCAATGCCAGCTAGCTCATCGATGACCGCGACCATTCCCCGAGCCCTCAAATCTGCATGATGAGCTTGATACTTGTGGGGCTGTTGGGACCTTGCGGGTGAATGCCCAGCATCAATAAAGATGTCTTCCACCCATTCAAAGACTATGAAAGACATCCCTTTTCCTCATCTAGAAGTCATCCGGCCAGCAGCTGAACATAAATGGAGTCTTCGAACCTCAAAAGAACTTATTTGGCGCGTGCCAAGTACGGGTTTTGGGACCTGACATCGAGCAGGGATAAAGAAACTGCAAAAATCATGCGGATTCTAGATCATGAATTTAGACCTGATATCATGACCTGGACGTCTTCGGACGGGAATCGCAGAGCCGAACGATTCAGAGCCGATGGTGTGCATTTATTGACCGCCTCCTCGTGACGTGCTGCTCGAAGGAGGAGTGCGGCTGAGGCTGGAATCGTGTCATCGTATGACTTGACCTGCGCTAAGCAGCAGTTGACACCACGAGTACACATCCCTAGAAGCGGCATGAACCAGACATTCGGTACTGGTCGATAAAGAATTCTAGGCTGTGCCGAGTCGGTCTGTACTCCTTCGGAAGTGTCGAGAGTTGCGGGTTTCCAACTTTTCACTTCTGGTCGGTGACCATTGGGATATCACTCATTGGCCAGGTTCCTGTTCAGGTCGTCTGGACGCTGGAGCTGGAGCCTGTGGCGGTGCGGCCTAACCACTTTCACGCTGAAGACGGGACATGACTTTTGCTTGGCCTGAATCAACAGATATGCCAGCTGTAGATCGAGAGTTGGAAAGCCCGTGACAGTCAAGTGTATTGAAGAGATTCATAGATTAATACTCATTACAGAAGTAGTAAACATTATCATTCTAGAGTTCGCCTGGCACCTGGTATCCCAAAAAAAAAAAAAAAAAAACCCCCTCCCTAGTGCAGCATGCGAACCAAAATAGACTTCCCAACTAGGCCGGATTCGAAGCGCCACGCTTACCCCTCCTCAACATTGTCGATGCCACTTCTGGCTCTGGAGCTGCATCTCTGACTTTGACAGGTGTGCGATGCCAGTAATCCTCCAGCGCAAGATCAACTTTGTCCACTATGGAATATGCGTCGAGATTCGAAAACCAATCACCCTTTGCCTTGACGCTCGCCTCTGAGAACTCGCCCGTGCCCCACGTTGAGACGCTGGTGAACTGCCCATTCTGGATGGGCTTTGCCCGGTACTGAGCTTCCATAGGATCGATGAAATGCGTGGTCTCGGTGTAGTTAAAATCGTTCAGCGCCGTCACGTTGAATGCAGCCATCATCTCGTGGTCTTCGTGAATCAGGTTGTGACAGTGGAACATGTAGACTCCATCCCAGGGTGCGTATCTCGCCAGCACGGTGACTTTCTCGTTCGGACCGAGCCAGACTACATCCTTCAAGCCAACAGCCTCGTAAGGTAGAACGCCACGTTTCTTGCCGCCGCTTCGCGACATGATCTGGAAATCGATGAGATGGATGTGAATGGGATGGCTCCAGCCACCACTCTTGTTCTCAAGCTGCCAGACTTCGATTGCTCCTCGTTGAGGTTTGGCCATGATGCGGTTGTTGACTTGAGCCCAGGTCACACCGTTGATGTTCCATTGACCGTTACTTCGTTCGAAAGTGAAGCTACGATCAATTCCCGATTTTTTGGGAGGGTAGGGAACAGTGCGGAGTCGTGAAGGGATAACGCCATTTCCAACAACAGGCCCAGAAGGCATCGTTTTGGCAACGACAAATTCTGTTGCGGTCAGTACCTTTGGTCTTTGGAGGAGGGAACGACTTACGCATCACACGATCAGTAGCCGTGAAGTCTGAATCTGCCGAGAAGCCCTTGTCATTTCGAACCGTCACTTTCTTCCCTGCGTAAGGAGCAAAGTCGATGACGATCTCCCACCTCTCAGCCATGGACATATACAGATCTTTCGCAACGATTGGTCTCTCGAGAAGTCCAGCATCCGAGGCAATGACCGTGAACGGGAGCTTCTTTCCAGCAGCAGTGGAGAGCTCCAGGTACAGTAAGTAGCTGCGACTGATACCTGTGTTGCACCATCTGAAGCGATACTTTCTTGGCTCAACATTTAGAAATGGCCACGGCTGTCCATTGACATGGATCACGTCCCCATATACGCTGGTGGTCTCTCCGTTCTTCTCTGGATCCCACAAGGAGTAGTCTTTGTTGTATCGTTTGGCTGCGAGGGCGAGCGGGATATCATATTTCCCCTCCGGAAGTCCAAGAGCTCTCTCTTCTGGGTCATTTAGGATGTAAAAGCCAGCTTGGCCATAATATGCATTTTCGGCAGTATGGTCGATAGCATGATCGTGGTACCACAGAGTTCTGGCATTCTGAGTATTGGGATAGTAGTAGTCCTTGTACTGCCCGACACCAGTGGTGTCTTCAGCCCATCCATCGAAAGGAGCTCGTGAGTAGGAGCCGTGGAGATGTACTGAGTTTGCTCGATCGCCATGGTTGATGAATCGGACTATCGCCTCCACGCCTTGCTCCATCATAAAGGTTGGCCCGGGGGATAATCCATCGTAACCAACGAGACGAGTTTGTTTTCCGGGATATACTTGCTGCTGTAGGGGCTTGATGTCGATCTCGTAATACTGAATGGGCTTCCCTGTGTGGTTATTTGTCAAAATGCTGCCAAGTTTGTCAGTCAGTATTGAAATGTAATTCTGTTAAGGACATGGGGATTCTTACGCTTTCGGCTGTTTTATTGGGGCGATAGGAAGAGGCACGCTGTAAAAGTTCTTGTATTCAGGACTGTCCCACCCAGCAAGTACCGACTCCAAGCTGGCAGCCAGCAGGGCAAGAAGCGAAAGCTTCCCCATTTTGAGCAGATATGAGGCCGAATGAGAAAGTATCAATCCCAGTTCCGTGGAAACGAAAGCCAAGGTTTTGTGGAAGATGAATTTCAGGACGAGTGACTTGGCAGCAAGGACATCTTTAACATAAAATCATCCAAAAGCGCCCTCAAGTCGCCACCGGACCATGGTCCGGTATCTGGGATCTAGAGCACCAATCATGTTTCCGTCGGAGACAGCTCGTAGGGCTGTTAGTGCAAAGTCGCCTGTGAGAGAACAAAGAAGCCGAAAAGTCGTTCGTTTTTGAGGTTTCAATAAAATCAGGAACAATCAGGACTTAGCTGCCAAGTCACGGAGATATCCAGAGTGAGACAGTCACGTTTTAGTGGTGCGGCTGACCCGACCGTTACTGGATCTTCAGCTCCCCGTCAGTAGGGCATTCTCGCCAGCCATATTGTCGGTTGGACGCTACTGCGTTGTCAACACGGGAGGAAGCGAGGAAAGATGGATAGCTTCGAAATGGGCTGATGGGGAAGAGCCGGTGGGGGAAATCTTGAGGTGCTGAACGCAGGACGTCTAAATTTGGTAGCTGGGCCATCTACACGTCTGGACGCACTATTTTTTCTGCATATCTTAAGCTTAAATCATGTCAAACTTTATTTAAATCTCTTTATGAACTCCAGGTTTTTGGATTAGGATAATGAATATATATCGTAAATCACTTTATTCCCACGAGAAGAACATGGACATGCCCATGACTTGCAAAAGTGAACTCTGGAATTCTCTTGTTCACGTGACCCGCCAGTTCTGCTAAAGAGTGTCTTTTTTTTCATGTATCTGCAGACACATACGGCGTGCGTACAGGAAATTAGGGAGTATTGCGGCCTTAGAACGGTGTGTTTGTACAGGCTGCATCAAGATTTGCTGAGCAAGTCGAGATATTGCCCTGCACCGCGGTTTCGAAAGCCATTGCCATCGCCAAAAGTTTTCACAACGCGAAAGGCGGTCACACTAAAAACTTCTTAAAGATGCAAGTCATCCAGAGGATACACAATCGATGTTCTGGTTCCTTCAGTGAGGTCATCTTATTAAGTGTTGTAGATTCTCAGATTGCGGCTGGTCTAGCGTACCTAGCTGCGAAGCTCGTTGCGGAAGACGAAGTACGGGAATTAAGGAACACTATCATAACGTTTGTAATGAAATTACAGGGACTAGTCTAACAATAAATTATGCTTTGATATTTCGGCGACACATTTCACTCTTTAAACGATGTTGAAAAGCAACTACTCTTCATCGGACCTGGTCTTGCCTGACCCCTCACGTGAGTGTCATGTACAGCATTCAGCTTCGGGTGATGGATCGCCCTACCATAGACAAAGATACTCTCTGCAAAGAGCCGTGGTAGTCGTTGCACAAGGAAACAAGCTCAAAGGGCAGGCAGAACCTGGAATAGATCTGGAGAGCCCGAGAATCCACTTATAAGAGCGGGCCAAGCGAGCGGCCCCACTTGGTACCTCGCTTACATTGATCGTTCGTAAACAAACCCACTTCACTCGCGAGGCGAGCAGTAGTCTCGAGAAGGGGAAGTTGGCAGATGCAAACAAGCAGATAGCAGATGGAAGCTTATGATGGGTTCGTTGAGCCGAACACGGTTTAAGAGATCACAACGTCGGTTAAAGATGCTGTCTACCCGTCCTACTTCCGTTACGTACAAGTCGAGCTGCTTATCTTTCTTGCCTCATCACAGACCAAACTCAATTATTCTCTGAAAATGACGTAACACTGTCTTCTACAGTTGATGTATCCTGTATCGCCTTCTCTTCCTTCCGCAATGGCATCAGATCCAAACATCCCCCCGCCACCCCGTCGTCACTAGTAGTAGCGACATTCAGCATCCGATCATGCGGCCTACCCGCAGCATGGAGAAGAGGACGCAGATATGGATCGCGGAGGTAGTGGATATATCCAGTAGTGTACGGATGGTATGGTCGTTGTGGTAGATGGAGAGGAAGGATCGAAGTGGCATTGATGGTCTCTGAGGGAGTGAGGTTAGCCGAGATATTCTTAGTGAGGGACGGAGCTTTGTAGCTGGACATACTTGAAGATAGAGCTTTCCAGCTGTGATATGCGATGATGACTCCAACGACTGCCAAGCAGAAGCTTGCGAAGTCGAGGACGGTGGATATTATGTCTGTGGCCTGGGAAGCTGGTGGAAGGTATCAGCCGGGTATACTTCGGAATGGCTGAAGACTTACCCATCTTGCACTCTGGGGTTGCGGTTCAGTGTGCAGATTCAATCAGCACAGAAAATAGTTTCGTGTTGGACTCTCTTGCACTCCATCTTCGCCCGTGGGGACCTGTCAAAGCATATATAATGATTGCAGTCAGCACAGAAAGAGGAGGCAAGGCTCATGGATTTACATCGTACTTTCGTAGATCAGAATGCCGAGCAAGAATTTTGATGGTCGGATTGCGTACCTGACAATTGTGATTGTCCATTCAGCCAATCATTCTACTTTGAGGTCACGGGCAGCACGTAACGTACTGCGTGTATTATGACCACGAAAGTACGTGTGGGGGCTGTCAACGAATGCCAGATACTGTTTGGCTATGCCCGATATTGTGAAACCATGTCTTGGGCCCCGGTGTCTTGCCATTTTCCAAGGTTCTTGTAAGTTGCCTGGGAGCCTCACAGAGCGGTGGGACAGTACTTTCGTAGTGCGCTTTTCTACTGGTCGGACGGGCTGTGGCGTCAACCGCAGCAGCCTCGCTTAGTCGCTCCTTCTTCTGATTGACCGCCATCAACCTCCTTGCAGATTTGTCCTTTCGTAGCGTGTATCTGTGCCACGGATGGGCCCAATAGAATAAGCTTATCTTTGAGGTCATGCATGCCTCATGAATTTGTGCTGTTCTGTGGCTAGCCTGGGCGTCGCCCGACCCATGTGTGCAGCTGAACAGCCAGTGAAATCGCAGAAGTGCTTTCGTAGCGTCCTCGGCAGTGTGCTGAAACCTATGGTTTCATCGTACTTCCTGCAGCCTCACAGCTGCCAACGATGATCCGTCCCGCTGTCTTTGCTGCGGCTAGAAAAGGCGAAGCTAACTGGAGGGTCGGTTGTAACTGCTCATTCTTTACAATTATTAAACTCATCCCATTTTCCAACCTCAACCCCTTCTCCATTCATTGCTGAACCGATTCAGAAATTTCTAGCGGCGCATTTCCATTTTCGACCGCTATCGAAACATGGATGATGACCCGATGTGGGCAGGTCGGAACTTCCAAAACCGTCAACCCGGAGCCTCAGCCTCGTCACAATTTTCTCAATCAATGGCCTCAAACACTTCTTCAGATCCGACTACAGTACCGCAACCATCCTTCCCACCCAAAGGCTTCACCAAAGGCGACTGGGAGACGCACAGATCGGAAATCTCCGCTCTCTATCAGAAGAAAACTGTGCCACAGATAAGAAACTTGTTCTTAAACAACTATGGACTCGATGCATCGTAAGAATCACTGTCGTAATGCGGTCATTGACTGACCAAGATCCAGCCCAAAACAGTACAAAGATCGCTTCAAGAAATGGGGTCTGAAGAAAAACCTGAACCGGGATGAATGGACCACACTCTATAGGAAGCAGCTGGATCGCCAGAGGATTGGAAAGACTTCTACTGCATTCAAAGTCCGAGGCCAAGAAGTCCCGCAAGCTAAACTCATGCGATACATCCAAGACAATGGAGAACTGCTCGACAGTGCAGCTACTTTTGAGAAAGGGAAAGCAACAACTGGTTTGTTGACTTTCTCATTCTGACATATGCGAATCTAAACTGACTGATAATTGTGGAAAGCGACTCCGAAAGACGTGTTAGTCTACACGCCAGCGAACGAACGACTTATCACAACTCCTCCGCACACTAGTAGTCTACCAGCCATCAATGGGCCCGATCACAAGTTAGATACCCAGTCCATGGATTCAATGGATATCGACATTCAGGAAGATCTGTATTCTGCCAGTCCACCAAAGATTCGTGCGTCCAGAACGCCACTCTTGGAAACATTCAATGACAATGTGCGAGTCCTGTCGTCAAATCCGCCCGTGCATGTGGACCATGCAAGAAATCCGAGCTCCATCTCTGCGCCACATCGCGAAGAAGCTGAGACAGCTGTCGGTATTTATCAATCGCTTCCTCATACTGGTGAACATTCTCCTGCGGCCTCGCTCGGCACTTTCCACGCCGAAGGCCCAATAACGGCCCTGATCCTTGTAGAACCAATTGTGGAGTCTGCCATAGCAATCATGCAACCAGAAGAGAACGACGTTGTGATGAGCGAGTATACTGCCTTTACACAAAGCTCTCCTCAATCATTCAAAGCATGGAGCATTCTAAATATCTCTGCATTGGAAGATACGTCAACTACAATCTCAGCAGCATCGTACAAGATAGCGAGTCTAGCGACACCAGTTCCGGGAATCTATGCCGGAATGAGTCCCGACATATTTGCAGGCGAGGGACGCGTGGAATATTCGCAAGGGGAAGCGGCTGCTACCCGCCGACGATACAGGCAAGATGATGAATACGACCTTGAGGGGGAGTTGGACACGGCAGTGATGCTTCATGGCGACAAACACCATGAAGCCATGAACGCCGCTTTCAGACTCGCAGACGTGCGCGTTGCACAAGGAAGATTCAAATCCGCAGAAGAACTCATTCGAGGCGTGCTAAGTACCTTCTCCGTAGAAGATGACCACAACATCCTTATAGAATCTGCTGAAAGTCGCCTGGCTCGAATACTCAACTGTCAAGGATTCCATGAGAGAGCCATAAAGATCCTCGAACGACTCGTCCGTTCCCAAGAAAAACTTCTAGGATCGGAACATCCAAAGACGTTGTTCAGCAAGCACGACCTGGCATGTACACTTTACAGACTAGGCAAATACAAGCAGGCCGAGAAGCTGGGGAAGGAAGTGATAGATATCAAGACAAGAGTCCTTGGCAAAGACCACATTCAAACGCTAGCGTCGATCAATATTCTAGCTTTGGCATACAAGGAACAAGGCCTTTGGGACAAAGCTGAGGAATTGGAAGTGCGATTGCTTGAATCTTGTCGGAAGGTGCAGGGCATGGAGCATCCCCACACGCAAACGAGCATGTTGAATGTGGCAGGGACGTACGCACGCCAAGGCCGCTGGAAAGACGCTGAAGAGCTGCAAGAGAAAACGCTAGAGATAAGAAGAAGAGTGCTCGGCGAGGAACATCCGGATACGCTTACCAGCATGCACGCGCTAGCAGCGACATATAGCAATCAAGGTCGCTGGAACGAAGCTGAGGAGCTGCAGGTGGAAGTTTTGCGACTGAGCAGGAAGGTACGGGGCACGGACCATCCCGAGACGCTACGTTGTATGGTCAATTTGGGAATCACGTACCGATGCCAAGACCGTCTAGAAGAGGCCGAGAACATTCTAGCGCAAGCACTGGAGATAGGAAGAAGAGTGCAAGGAGAAGAACACCCACATACGCTAATTACCATGAATGAATTGGCTCTGGTTTACAGTGCTCAAGGTCGCTGGGACGATGCTGAGAAGCTTGGAAAGGAAGATTTACAAGTGGCCGACACTTTGCTTGGGAAGGACCATCCACACACATTAATCAGCAAGGGCAATTTAGCTTTGACATACAACAGCCAGGGTCGATTTAGCGATGCAGCTGAGCTGGAAGAGGAAGTGTTAGGAACTAAGGAGAGATTACTAGGGAAGGAACATCCAGAGACCATCACCAGTATGAACAATTTTGCATACACGTGGAAGGATCTCGGCCGAGATGACGAAGCTATACAGATGATGGAAGATTGTGTGCAGCTGCGTCAGAAAGTCCTCGGTCGTGAGCATCCACACACGCTTGGTAGCATGGAGCGACTTGCGATTTGGTGGAAAGACCAAGGTCGAAACGATGAAGCTGTTAAGATGATGACGGAGTGTGTGAATTTGCGAACGAAAGTCCTTGGTGCTGAGCATAAGAGAACGATGCTTACCATGCACGAGCTTGCGATTATGTTGAAGCATCAGGGTCGGAGCGATGAAGCTGTTGAGATGATGACGGAGTGTGTGAAGTTACACACGAAAGTACTTGGTGCTGAGCATGATAATACGATTACCAGCATGCAGTGGCTCGCGACTATGTGGAGGGAGCAGGGTAGGGATGATGAGGCTGTTGAGCTGACTACGAAATGTGTGGAAGTACGAACAGGAACACATGGTGCTGAGCATGAGCATACGATCAACAGCATGGCTTGGCTTGCGATTATGTTGAACGGTCAGGGTCGGGATGATGAAGCCATTGAGATGATGATGAGGTGCGTCGAGCTGTACACAAAGACTCTTGGTGCCGAGCATGAGTACACGAAACATAGCCTCAGCTGGATTAAAAGCTGGAGAAGAGAAGCGCTCTACGATGAGCAGAATGGGCAGGGAGAAGATGATCAGATGGATGATGATGAAGATGAAGATGACGAGGAGGACAGCATGGACGAACGCGGTGATGAAGAGATGGAGCTGGAGTAAAGGAAAATTGATGGAGACCGTCGGAATAGACTGGCATATTGAGGCTCGAGCTTCTCTGCGTTATTGATTTATATCATTGGCCTGCCGGCTTCGTGTATTTGTTTACATCTCGCTTCTAGCCGGTGATGAATGTTCAAATAAGATTTATCATGTGACTGAGTCTCCACAATGTTTTGCCTGCTTGGGCAAGTCCTTCCTTCCTCCATGGAGGGGAGGAACAACATTCCACTGTGAAAGCAGCAGGATCAAGGATAGGCGACAGAGTTCTAGGCATGATGCGACTCGAGAAGGGGCTGCCTGGCGATACAGCACCAGGAATTAATTGAGCATGCTACATTTTCAACCAGAAAGTGCAAGAATAGGGAACGGCAAATGCAAGGAACAAGAGAAATTACGAAGAGAAAATTTGTTGTAAAGCAAGAAATGTAAATTTCAGGAGCAGAGAACAGTTGTCTCATTGGAGTGGAATAGCAAAGCTACTGCTTTTGTTGACGAATATTACCCGTCCACTTGTATTTTATGGTTCTTAACGCCTCTACGTGATGCATTTGAACCTCTGTGCTCGAGGTCAACCACTAACGCCGATGATACAATGCAAAACTATGTTCTCGGGTTTCATACATTCGACGATGCCACGTCGAGACTCACAGCAACTTCAACGTCCCCGTAACTTGGTTGATCACACTCGCCGGTCCAGGACCAATCCCCAGAACAGTATGGCTCCCACTTGCAATCTGCGTCCTCCCCGCATCCGCAATAACTTCTGCCACAAGACCCAGACTGATAGCCGTTGCCTGCAACGTATCCAGATCTTCTTCGCTCTTAGCCTGCAGAGCAATCTTCATCTGTCCGCCTCTCTCCCACCTGCGCAGTATCTTCGACTTCGGGTCGTGCTTGAGGAAGTGCTTATAGCATGCTAGAGTCGCATGTCCACATTGTGCTGCAATTTTACCTGCCATACATCAGCACCTGAGCATCAACATAGGCAGAAGTACCGGGCAATACCTTTCGTCATCCCCAAATCCGTCCGCACCACCAACACCATCTTACACTCCTCATTCGTATCCTCCATCTCCATCTTCGCCTCCTCCTTCTTAACCTCCGGTATACTATCCATCCCCTCCTTCTTAATCCCCGGTTCCTGCTTAACCTTCGCCGCACTCGTCGCCCTCAACCCATCCCTCTTATCCGCCTCGAACCCATTCGACCAATTCGGCGCATGATCGAGCACCGACGCATCGATATCTTCTTCTTCACTCTCTTCTTCATCATCGTAGTTCGATATGCCCCGTTTCCTGGCTTCTTTCGCGACGAATGGGTTAGGGAAGAGACCAAGCCCAGATCCGATTCCGAAGAGGTAGCCGCTGATTCCTGCGATGAGGGCGGTGCCAATTATCATCGCGACCGGTGCTGGTGGGGCGCGGTCTGCCATATCTGCTCGTTCGAAAGGTATTGCTGCGAAATTGATGCTGTCGTCGCGGATTGTCATCGGCGTACGCGGTCAAGTCGCGACGGGATGATATATTTTCGCTTACAGAGACGTCATTTTCAGGGCACCGGCGAGTGCCTGCCTCAGTACATCCAGGCTTCAAAATAATTCCCCACAACACCAAAATAACATTTGGGTTTTGACACGGAGATCTGCAGGCCAGCGCGGGAATTCCGCGATTGTGCCTGGTCTTCAGGGCTCATAATTCTGCGAAATGCAACAAAAGATAAGATGCATTTGAAGTGTCAAGGGAGGTGCGGCTGACGCTAATTATTGGGGTGCAGAATGAAAGGGGTCGGAAAGGATAACAGCACTTCCAACCCCTCGAAAGGAAACAATTGAGGGGCATAAGGTATATTTATGCTCCAATGTAGCTCTGCACAAGTGTCAAAAGAAACTAAGGAAATGACTAGAAAGCGAGATCCCTCGTAGTTCGTACGACAGTTCGGACAAGCAATCACATTGACAACTTGACAACACCCTCCAGAAACACGCCATGAAATCCATCCGAACGAATGCGCGCGCCAGGCTGAAATCCAAGCACTCATTAAATCTCAGCCCAAGTCTCCCAAGAATAAACGACCCAGCAACCTTAATATTCGGACCAGTTTCACATCCCACCAGATCCCCCTCGCTTAGCACGGAAAACGGGGAGAGCGAGGAGGCTATCCGAGCATGTACGATGGCGAGGTGGAGACGAAGGCCAGTTTGCGAGCCGCAATGCTGCACTTAGGCCAAATGGGGGTTTGTGAGGCTGGAAATAGAGTGTGCGAGTTTGCTCGTACAAGTTCGGGTAAGTGATTTGCTTGTTGACAACCCAGCACTGGTGCGTCAGCTTGAGGATTCCCAAACTCGGTCACCTAGCAACTATGCGATGTCTATTTCATAGCCTTTCTTGGCGGTATTTAATTCGAGATGGGCTTTGTTAAATACATGTTGAAGTCCCCAACGGTGATGAAATAACAACAAGAATACATCGAGTCTTATTGCAGTTTACTTCAACCTTTTCATTCCTTCGCTTCAGTATACACTCCTTACTCGATACTTTTGGGCTTTATTGTTTTCTCTACTCTTCGACTTTCATCAATTTCAACCCTGCAAAATGCCTTCCCTCATGGCCTCAATCCACATAGTCCAAATCCTCTTGGTACTAGGCGTCCTCGGAGTCGCTGTCGTCAACAGATTCGTGATCGCCAATCCTCCTCCAGGACGAGCAGGCATGATGGTGTTCGGTGTTGTATGTCTTCCCCACCCCAATCGTACCCTCCCTAGAATTATTCTCTACAGCAACAGCTAACATTCATTCAGGCAGCAAAATCTCTCATCATCATCGCCTACCAAATCCTCTCGAAGAAATACAACAAATGGTTCAGTCTGAAAGCCAACATGATCCTCAACTGTCTCGAGATCGTCTTTTGGGCTGCGGTCGTCTTCATGAGCATTCAGGCGAACATGCAGTCGTGCAATGGGATTCATTGCACACTGAGCTGGATTGTTTGTGTGCTTGGAGGGATTACTTCGTATGTTCTACCTCGCAATTATCTTTGAGATATGTATGTGGATAGGTGCTGACTTGTGATGATAGTGCTGTTACTGGATTCGCTGCTATTGTCTCGATCAGAATGTGGCGTGCTGCAAAGGCTGCGCAGAGAGAGCAGATGAATCATAAGGAGGGGTATGAGATGTCCGTTTAGATGTGCGAGTCGAGGGAAGACATACATTTGGATAAATTTGCATAGCGTCAACGAGGGTTAGACTTCTTACGCATGGGCTTGGAGTCACGGCGTTCTGGATAATGAGTTGGGATACAGAACTGTGGCGAAGCATGGCCAGATTTCTTGAACCCTTTTGGGGAACGGCATCTTGAGCAGGCTGTCAAGCTGGACATACCATTGTACTCTACAGAACCATTTCATTTGTTCAGAGAAAAGCTGAGCAGCCAATTTAAACACAAAAACAACATTGGGTCAAGTCCAGTCGAGTGGCAAGAAAAGCTTCTATCTATATTTTTCTGAGTATCTGGCTGAGGCTATCTTCCTCAGTCAAGCATTGCATCTGTAATGCCCTCCCTTTCTTCAATCCTTCCATGATGTTATTCTAAGGTATTTCGTGAGTATTGGGGTATCGCCATTTCCATAATCTGTTCACGCCATCAGTCCTCTCCTCAATACGGTCGACCGCATGCTTGCCCAGCACTGGCAGAAACTTGAAACCATGTCCACTTGAAACCATGTCCACTTGAAACCATGTCCACTTGCCCCAGTGGCAACCATCAGACCTTCCATTGCCGAACGGCGTCTATCACCAAGTGATTGTCAAAAGAGCCAGTGTGCCAGCATAAAAGGGTTGTGACCTCGCAGGAAGCCAGTTCGGGAATATGGTCTTGCACGAACCTGCGAGTTACGTTCGCCGCAGTCTGAGGTAGCCGTCGAATCAATTTCTCTGTCCATCCTGTGATCGCCACAGCCTTTCGCGGGATAGTGCGGGAAGGGAAAGGGCTCGAGATGACTAGAACATTTTACTTCAGACGAACTGATTACCACATATGGCATCATCAAGAACAAGTTATGGAGGACTTTTCAAGATCGAGCAAGATTCTGATTTGCTACTATATTTCGGACCCGAGAAGTACCGCATCGGGCCGTCCGGGAGCAGGACGGGATAGGAAAGCCTGGATTTAAAAGATTCTCATAGAGTCCACAGTAAGCACTATGATGAAGTCTTGCAATCTATAATAAGAGTAAGAGAATATCCCAGAGAAATCTATCATTGGAATGCACAAGATTCCAAATTTTCCACCATTGAACTTCCAAAATCGATTTACCGAAACTCAGAATAAACCCTTGATTGACTTCCACTCATCATCACTATGGCAACACGCATATCAATCCTCACCGTAAGCGCTAGTCTCCACCTAGTCGGCCACCCCATCTCCTCCGTCCTCACCAAACAATGGTCTCTTGCTTCTCCAGCCGTAGCATCTCGCTTCGAAAATGTCGGGCATCAAGTCGACCCAATCGACATCCCGAAAGCCATTTCAGGCTTTAGAGAAGCACTCAAAGACATAGAATGGGATGGTATCATTATTGGGTGGTGTCTGAGAGGTCATGCGGAGTTCACGGAGTTGTTTGAGAAGCTGGTGCAGATTACCGTGGAGGAGAAGTGCGAGAGACAGAAGCGGCTTGGGAAGGACGTTAAGATCATGTTTTGTGAAGGTCCAGAGGGACTGGTTAGTGCTTCTGTGAGGAATTTCCCTGCTGAGGAATAGATAATATAGAGTTACGGTGGGTATAGAAGCGGAAATGTTTGAAATTGAGTTGGGTGGCTTGGCTTCGCATGTTGACTTCGCTTGCCGAACTTTATCTGGAGAGCGGCGATAGAACTCGACTTAAAGGATCATCACTAGCTTGTGACGAGTCCTGAGAACAAAGATCGTTTTCCGAGAAATAGCAAGGAGAACATGAATTGCTGCATGACAGGAAGATCGAAAGCTAGGCACGTGATATATAGGCACCCGTACATTTCGGACCTTGGAAGTAAGAGCTGATCGATACACTGTAGCAGAATTGATGGATTGATGCTTTTTCAAGCAGTTATTCTATGTACTAGTGAACTTTTGTCATTCAGGGAAATCACGTTGTGGGGGCACGGGCGACCAAAGCGGCGAGGTTCTCCTTTGCTTGGAACATACTCTTTTACTACGATCGAATGCACCCCGATATCAACAATACTATATCAATGAGTGATCCACGTGTCTTGCGCTCCCACGCCCAAGTCAAGGCCCCTAAAAGTACCACTCAACCTCAACACAGCAAGGATGAGGGCCATGGTTATCGCGTTCGAGGCGGGGCTCGAACGCGATTTCTCTCTCTCCCTGCTGAGATCAGAAATGAAATCTACAAACTCGTCACAGAGACCGATTTGATTCTGGTCTACGATAAATTCTGGTACCCAAGAGCTCCGGCCCGGCCGTCGTCGAGAATAGCCAACACCACCTGGCCAGCATGCTTCGATTCTGCCTCCATTCCCCAAACGCATGGACTTCATGAATGCACATCTCAGTATCAATATGAACGGAACCGCAAGAAATCTGCAGGCGCTTTGAGCTGGCTTCGCACCAATCGACAGATTCATGATGAAGCTCGATCCATTGTCTACCAGAATCTGAACATCCATGTCATCGAGCAAGTGGCCCTTGCGGCTCTACTCTTTCCAAGTGACACAACAACATTCAAATTCGCATCAATTCGGTCACTCTCGGTCTGCTTGCTCATGCCGATCGTAGACGATGGTCAAGATGGGTTTCGATTTGCTCGAGAAGGCCAATATCGTGGGTGGCGGATTGAACACCATGGGGACCGGTGTCCTTGCGTCTCGTGCAACACTTTTGGCAAAGGCGACATCATAGACATCTTACCTGGGCTACGAACCTTGGAATTATCGATTTCGTTTGTATGCGTAGGAGGTAACACGAGACCTGTGGTTGGATATTTTGCCAACGGAAACCCACGATATGGAATGCTGAATCGGCCAAAGAATCCAAGTCCGCTGGTCTACAAAGGCAACATTGATAATGTCGAAGAAATTGTGAGATGTTTTCGAAGACAGCAGCCGATGGCTTGTTTTCATGGAAGGATGGGCAAGGATATCAGTCTTGACATCCGTATTCAACTGGAAAAGGTACACCATGATCCGGGGAATGTGTTTCCTAATCCAAATGACAGGAAGTGTTGGTGCAAGGGAAGGAACATTGATGAGGAGAGCCTGGGGAATAGTGGACTGCAGAGCAGACTGATGGAGAAGTTGGAGGAAGGAGGTGTTGATGCTTGGAACAGTTTCAAGCGACTGAGATCAGTATGGGCACCATGATAAACTCGAGTGATGGAAATTCCAAAGTGCTGGAAGGGAAACCTGAAGTCAATAAATTTGGCTGCTACCACGTGACATACTTCATCTTCAGAACGATTGTGAAGGAGCCAGCTGAAAGGCCCACAGAGATTTACTAGTTTTTAGAAAGATCATAGGCACCAATAAATCCTATCAACTAAATCTGCCAAGACACTGGAATCGTGATGATATCCACCCATTGGAAGATCGCTGTAATCTCGCCTTTGTTCCGCCAAGGTTTGACTACCTTAACGTCAACCTGTCTACAGTGGCGTTTCTGCGACCAGCAACAACAACAACAACAACAAGAGCCATCTGAAATAAGGCTCTCTCGTCGAAGCACCCAGGTAGAAGTTACTTCCAACACTTCTGTTGTATAAATCTCAGCGTACCACCACATACTCATAAGCCAAACGACAGCTTTACGCTGATATTTGCCACAATGGTCAAACGCAAGGCACCCGTCAAAGCAGTGCCCAGTAACTACATCTCAAATTTAAATGCTCTTTATCTCAGAAGTTCTAATCATATGTAGAATCCACCAGCAAGAAGTCGAAGGCTACCAAGCCTACGAAGAGAACCAAACCAGCCCAGGCCACCGAAGGCATCGAGGCATCCCGCCTGCTCACCCTGCCCCCAGAAATCCGCAACAGAATTTGGAAAACCGTCGTAACCACCAACCTAGTCCTCCTCTACACCAAAACTTACACCGAAGGTGCTCCGGTCTCGGTGCGGACCTTCGGTTCCATATCGCTGAATCCAGACGATATTCGTGGCACATGCTCAAGCAACCACCAAGAGCAGGGTCCAGAAAAGGATGGCAAACTGGGAAAACTAGTTCTGCGCCCGAAAGGTACTGGAGCAGTCAGCTGGTTGCGGACGAATCGCCAGATTTACACTGAGGCGAAGGCTATCGTGTATGCGAATTTGAAATTCCATATTTGCTGCCCATTGGTATTTTCCGGGTTGATTACCCCACCAAGGAAATCGCTAGCTCGATATCCGAATAATCGTTCTCTATCGTTCTGTTTGAGAGCTACGGTTGAGTATGATGAAAGGGGATTTAGACTAGGGAGAGGAGAGCGACAGCATGGGTTGGAGACGAGACATGGCTCTTTTGGATGCTGTTGCTGTCCGTTCTGTTTTGCTGTGGAGTCAATGGAGAGGGAATTGGGAAAGCAGCTGATGAATATCGCGGAGTTGAGTTTGAGGGTGTACTTCAAATGTAAGCGAGCGCAACAAGGGGTTGGAACGGCGGAGGATTGGGCGAGGATGCCAGATTCGCTTCCTTGTGTGGATGGTGAGCAGAATGTTGATGGGTTTGTTAAAGCCTTCTGTGAGCAGCGGCCGCTGAGTTTGTTTATGAAGAGGAAGATCGAAAGGGTGAACGTGGTGATGGTTTGTGAGAGGATTGAACATGCTGTGCGTGATGAGAAAGAGTCTTGTTGGTGCAGGGGCAAGAGCGTTGATGATGAGAAGCTGAAGACTCTCGATGTTGCCAACAAGATCAGAACGAGATTGATGAGGGGTGACGACCAGGGCGGCAGCAGCACATGATCAAAGAGGACGAGATCTGCTTTTTTTTTAAGCAAACACCGCATTTACTTCATGTACACTCAAGGAACGAGCGCAAGTTATTAATGCAAATGCTTTTACAAATTTCAATTGCTATATATCCTGCACCGTTTTCTTTCTTGCTCAGATGCAAAAGCTTTTACTCGATCCTCCCACCCAGCTTAATACTCCACAATATTCCTTGATCAATACTCCTCCCATTGCACTTGTAATTGTCATTGACTGCAGCATGAGTACAATACCTCATTTCACGAGCCTGAAGAGGAGTACGTCCTCCAATTTCGCCATCCTCAGGACCCTCAACGGCCGCGCATCACGAAAATTGTTGACAAAGTCATCCACTTTTCTCTTGTTGTCAACGCAGATCAACCCTGGGAGGTTCTTAAATCGATACGCTTGGTCAATTCGAGGGCCTTGAGCTGTCTGCAGATGAACGATAAGTGCAGCTCAAGTTTCCGCTCTGGCCTCGTCTCTACCTGTGGCGACGCACCACTTTCCCGAGTGACCGCTGTACATACCCCAACCATTTGGCTGTTTAAAGGGTCAGCAAATGCTCGATGCGGGCTTTTACGATTCAATGGTTGTGTAAGATGTTCACTGGTAAGAACATTCTGTGAGATCTTGCACGAAGGTTCGCCGTGTACTGAGCGTATTTTGAACAGAGCCAGGAGTGGAGAAAGATCCGAATAATGACTGCTTCGGAAACCAAGCTCCATAGGATGTCTTGAGTTCTGCTGGGAGAGAGAGCAGTCGGGATGATGTAGACAATGGCTTAATCTCCGTACTTTGGTTTGAACTCCAAGTGATGGTAGCAGTTTGAGTCCTGAAATCTACTGTCTGTGCGGGCTTTGACTGTCTCCGATGTTAATATTGTCGAGCATTGTATTCGAGTATTGTATTTAAGGAAAAGCAAAATGAAAATTGCTCGCCCTAAAGGTGACAGAGTATAGCAGCCTGATATTAGCAACCGTCGGCTGGCATATTGACACCGAGAGGCGACTACAACAGTCATTCTGTGTTGTTAAGGGAGAAACTGAATCAATTGTCATGCATAAGGCCTGAAGTGCAAAGGGCTTGGACTAAGATTCTCATGTTCCTCGAAGATGTGATCAATCAAACAAGAACGACAGTATCAAATTCAGGGTATCACGTTCAAGTTTGGGTATCAAGTACATTACTTAAATATCCCACAATGTGCACGTCATCAAGCTCCTCCCTTTTTCGCGAAGCGACCCAGAGCAGGACCGAGTTCTTGCTCGGCTTCCTGCAGTTTCTTCTGCTGCTTCTCGCCCTGGTTCTTCCTCATCTCCTCAATTTTCAACCTCCTCTCATCGATGATATTCCTTGACCCTTGCTTTCTCAAGTACTTCCTCAACGAACTATTCTTCCCTCTTCCACGATTCTTCACATCCGCAACAGGATCCACAGGTTTCTTGTCCAGATCTTTCTCGGCTTTTCGTTGCTCTGCAGTCAGCAGGTCCAGATTACCGATGTACTCTGGGTTAAGAGATATCATCTCTGGCTGCAGCTTGTTGAGTAATGATCTAACTTCGGCTTCTTGACGTTGCTTGGTGTTTTCGTATGGGTTGATTTCTTGAGCATCGAAGTTAGGCTCTCCTGCGCCTGGAACGATGATCGAAGAGAAACCGGCATCGTGAGATACACCTAATATATCCTCGAATGGACACCACTTCACCCTCTCTATCCTCTTGCCTTCACCACCCCATGCCATGTATGGGCTTTGGATTTTCTCTTGCTCTAATGAATGCTTGGTGAATAAGCCTCGCCATATTGATGTCTGCGTTCCCCATCCTACAGCTGTCAGGCCTCGATCTGAAATGGCGACTGATGATGCAGGTTGCCGTGTGAAGTAGCTGTTGACCTCCTTGAACATCCGGATATCCCAGACTGACATCTTCAGATCCTGGCCTGTTGACACCATATATCTGCCTTCTCGGTCTATTGACATGGCACGTACTGGACCTCGATGTGCAAGAAGTTTGACGAGTGGTGTGGGAGAGTTGGGCGACCAGAGTGTTACTGTTCCGTTTTGATGACCCATATGGAGGATGGCATTTTGAGGGTTCTGGGTGAGGGCTGTAGGTGATCCGAGTTTGGTGGGTGTTTCGATGACCATTTGACCGGTCGAAACATCTTGATACTTCAAATACCCAGCGTTTCCCTATTTTCGTGTTAGATCGACTCTTGCAAACTAAGAAAGACACTTACCACTGTGGCTAGCAGGTAATGGTATGGCAAGAACTCCATATTTGTGACTTCAATATGCTTTTTCAAACAATGTATCTCCACACCTGCCTGGTCGTATATGTAGACGTATTTCTTCTGCGCCACTGCAAACATCTGGTTGTTATGTAGCCATTTCGCGTCCCTTACTGTTTCGCCCAGTTGCAATTCGCAGCCCAGCTTTCCATCTCTCCAATCCATGGTAGCAACATGGCCTTTCCTTCCCGCCAGTAGTAGGTCTCTTCCATTCCGCGTGTAGTCGCACACATAAGGACCCAGTGCGTCCAGCTTCAGCTCAAATCCCTTCTTCGCTGTCTCGATCGGAACTTCTTTTACAATGTCTCGTTGCTTCACTTTGTATGTTCTTTCTAACTCATTTTCTGGCTCTAGGAATCCCTCAGTATTTTCGTGTAAAATTTCCGCATCTTTCGCTCGTAATATGGCAGTCTGATATTTCGATTCTTGCGCCTTTAAATTTGCTCGCAGCTTCTTGTCCTTAATGCCCCGTACTGTTTGCTATTAGTCTCGTTGCAGACCAACCGTCTGGGTATATCTTACGTGGTATTTTTTTGCCTCTGCCATACTGTTTATTGGCCTCTCTCTGTCTCCTCATCAGTGCTGCATCTGGTCCTGTCGTTGTCAAATCCATCCGGGCGCGTTTGATTGGAACTGCTCCATTGAAGTGTTGTCTCTCGGCGCTTTCGCCTTCTGGGCGATCAATCTCCATTTTCGACGAATTCTCTGATAGATCAAATATCATTCGAAGGCTTCAGCGTGTGTCGAGGGTCACCGAGTCCTGGTGCATGTCATGAATGTTCAAGCTCGAGATCCCGCCTTCAAAATCCAGAAGGCCGAACTTTTTTAGTGCCAAGGCTTAGCTATCGCTTATCGCGAAATCTTGGCGGGAAAAAAAGATCGATAGAGGAATTCCCCCACATTTCGAAACTCACGATAAACACAATCTCGACAATATTCCAATCTGGCGTCCAATATTCCCTTCAGATTCAAAGCCGGAGGCAACGGCACTATGGCTCCATCTGCGCAGTCTCACTCTCATAGGAGTACGACCAAAGGCACCCAGAAAGGATTTAAATCCAGGAAGGCGACCAAGGGCGCATTGAAGGAAATTGCCAAAGGTTTACCTCTCCACGACTTATTGAAGATCCTATACTGACAGAAAATAGGAAAGCTTGCAGACCTCAGTCACCGAAAGACGCCCCATCAGCAAATGATGTCGAAGTTCGACCGCCGAAATCAGAACAAGCAGAAGCAGCTGAACAAACATAAGGAGCACTTGAGGGAGACCAATGTGTTCGCAGGACGTGATGGAGCACCACGAATAGTTGCCGTGATCCCATTGTGCGAGGATGGAGATGCTGCCGCAGCAGTACGACTATTGAGCGGAAGCTTAGATATTGAGACCGAGGTACCAGAGGAGGGGCTCTTGAGAACGGATATCGACCGATTCAAGCAGAAGGTGCAATACGTTGTGCTGAAGCGAGACTTAGTAGCCTGTCTGGATGCTGGTAGAGTGGCAGATTTTGTCATCTTCATTCTGTCTCCGGACCAAGAGGTGGATGCGATGGGCGAGCTTATAATTCGAAGTGTCGAAAGCCAGGGTCTGTCGACGCTCATGACCGTCGTTCAAGGACTCGACAAGGTGGAACCGGCGAAGAGAAGACCCCAGTTGTTGGCATCTCTGAAGTCATATGTTACACATTTCCATCCAGACCAGGAGAAAGTACACAACCTCGACTCGAGGCAAGAATGCGCCAATCTTATGCGATCACTTTGCACGACAACACCTAAAGGCGTTCGATGGAGAGAGGATAGAAGCTGGATGCTTGTGGATGATGTGCAATGGCCGGAGAATGAACAAAATAACGTTGTACTGACCGGAGTTGTTCGAGGCAAGGGATTGAAGGCGGACAGGCTTGTTCAGGTTGGAGACTGGGGTGATTTCCAGATTGAGAAAATTACTGCGGCGCCATTGGCTTCGAAAAAGAGGAGACAGGACGAGATGACAGTGGACGAAAGCGATGCGGAGAATGTTCTTGATACCCCGACTGTAGACCAGGATGATATGGCAGATTTGGCTCCAGAGGAGATTATGATGGACGATGATATTGATGCCACAATGTCAGTAGCAACGAGTGATAAGCGAGGAGTACTCTTGGACGACCATCATTATTTCTCGGACGATCAAACACACATGCCCGCGAAGCCTAAGAGATTGCCGAAGGGAACATCAGCCTATCAGGCAGCATGGTATCTGGGCGACAATTTCTCCGATTCCGGATCTGATTATGAAGATGTTGACGAGCAAGGTGACTTCTCTATGGGTGCTCCAGCTTTACCACAGGACGGAGTCGAAGGATTTGCACCACGAGAGCCAACAGAATTTGCTCCTACGGAATACGCAAAGTCTGAGATGTTTTTGGATCCTACACCAGATGATGAGGCAGAAGCCGAGCAGCTTGCTGCATTCAGAAATCGCAATGTCGATGAGGCAGAGGATGATCGTGAATTCCCAGACGAGATCGAGTTACATCCTCATGTTCTGGCAAGAGAGCGGCTACTGAAGTATCGTGGACTGAAAAGTCTACGAGAATCTCATTGGGAGGAAGCGGAAGATAGAGCCTACGAACCAGAAGACTGGAGGCGACTGCTTCAGGTACCCGATTACAAGTCTACGAGAAGTCAGGTCACTCGTGAGGCCTTGATCGGCGGTGTACCAGCAGGCACTCGAGTTCATATACATCTTCGAAACGTCCCTACTTCCCTCCGATCATCATACAATCCATCCCGCCCACTTAACCTCTTCTCCCTCCTCCGTCACGAGCACAAGCGCGCAGTTTTAAACTTCAACTTTACGTTAAGCTCCGACTACACTACGGCTGTCAAAGCCAAGCAAGAAATGATCATGCAGTGCGGTCCACGCCGCTTCGTCATCAAACCTCTCTTCTCACAAGGAGGCAACACATCCAACGATGTCCACAAATTCGACCGCTTCCTACACCCAGGTCAATCAACAATAGCCACCTTTGTTGCACCCATGACATGGGGATCCGTGCCAGCACTCTTCTTCAAGCGTAATATTTCCAGCGAAGAAGACCCCTCACCACTCCCTCTCACCCTCCTTGGAACCGGTACATCAATGGCCCCATCCTCGTCCCGCGTGATTGCCAAGCGCATCATCCTCACCGGTCACCCTTACAAGATCCACAAAAAGCTCGTGACGATCCGCTACATGTTTTTCAACCGCGAAGATGTAGAGTGGTTTAAGGCACTGCAGTTATGGACGAAGCGAGGACGAAGTGGATTCATTAAGGAGAGTTTGGGAACGCATGGGTATTTCAAGGCTACGTTTGATGGCAAGATTAATCCTCAGGATTCGGTGGGCGTTAGTCTGTATAAGCGGATGTGGCCGAGGAATGCGAGGGTTTGGAAGCCTGAGGAGCTGGTCGCTGGGGAGGGAGATGTGGCTATGGAAGTTGATACTGTTGTTTAGATGGATTTGCGGGTTGGAGTTAGGTAGAGCTAGGATGTTCTGTAGACAAAAATGGCATCTAACGAATCGGAGTGGCGTGCAGCACCTGAAATGAGCAAATTAAAGAAATGCCTCCTCCGATTCGTGACATCTAAAAGCAACCTTAATCATAGCTACGCACCAGCCATCCAAGAATCAAGTTCAAAGCCACAATCCTAGGGCACCAGGGAAATACATCTCGCCAAGAATGTTGTTACACCCTTTATCTAAGCGAGGCAATCACCGCACAAGCAGAGCTGTACCACCAAAAATATCGTCAAATTTGCCATACTGAAAAGCCTCACCAACTTTTCCACTCAAAACGATAGAACAGACCTCAGAATTCACCACTGCTCTCGGTCCATTAAAAAATTGTTCCCGTTGGGAAGGGAAAAGTCAAAAAGTGAGGTGTCCGAGATATTCTCGGGGACATGAACTCGAAGAACTGAATATGCTCTCTGACGGGGAGTCGAACCCCGATCTCCCGCGCATTGTCTGTTATGACAAGCGGAAATCATGACCGTTAGACCATCAAAGATGTTTGCTTTGAAGCTGTTCATGTCGGGGAAGTGCTTATGTCCGTATATACGGGCAGTAACTAACGACGCGGGAAAAATCTTCCGGAGTGTCCACTCGATGGCTGGGATTAGCGTGTAGTGGTCGAGACCGGGATTGTCTCCATGTGGATCGGCTTTGGCGGGATGGAGTGGGCTATGGGTTCTAATTGGTTTAGTGGGAAAATCGAAGCTGTTGTGGAGTCGTTTGTTCGAACCCCCAAGATGGAGATGTACAGTGGAATGCTTTTGAGATACAATGATTTCAGCGACTTACAATTATCCCATTGGCTATCCATTCAATTGAGGTGAATCATGACATGCACGCTGCTTAATGTTCAGGCTCCAGAAGTTGTTTTGGATCATTATTCAGCGATTGACATCATGATATCCCGTGCCCGTGATTTGGAACCTCCAAGTCACTTAGTGATTTTGGGGCTCAGCCTGTTGTATGGGTCTTGTTAATCAGTTGCCAAACAGTGCAAGTAACCAACAACCACGATTCATGCAAGAGAATTGAAGATATTTCCGTTTTGAAGCTTGTTTTAGTCACGTGAAAAGTAGGTAGAAGCTAAAAATTGCACTTGAGTTCCACGATCGACGGCTGCACGAGATTATACACATGCCAGTGTTTATTCTTTCTCGGGCTATCTGCCGGACACACTTATATGCAATGCAGCCAATGCTGTTCCTATCCAAGACCCGAGTATATGCAGAAATGCTTGTTATGCCCATTTTGTGCCGGTGGCAAATGCTCCTGAATCTCCTTTAATTGCTCCCTTTCCGCATTTACATCCTTCGCCACTGCGTGCAGGAGTATCGCCCTACTTTCCTAGCAATTCCAATCCTGATGCTCTTCTATTTATGCAGTTTTCTGTTCATATTTCTTGTACTTTCATTCCTTGGTGATGACAATCGATCTCGTCTCAATTGACTGCCGAGGAGCAGCATCCTCAGGCGCATTTGGATTCACAAACGAGACGTGCGGACAGACTGAGTCAGAAAGTTAGTTTCGTTCTGAAATCCGGATTCGCAGAACTCACAACGAGCATGATCCCCACCCTTCGTATCATACATTACAAAAGCATACGGTTCAGCAGGCGTCTGCTTTTCCAGCCAGAACCACTTATGGTTCGGGTTGTGTGTAAGGTAGTACACCTCTCCGACCCTGTCTGGGATGATCCGATCCGCTGCCACGAGATCCTCTGGGTTGACAGACCGGCTGTCACAAAGTGCAAGTGGACGATCTTCGAGCTCATGGTTCAGTGTTCTCCAGGTACTGTGGTATTGTGATTAGTATTTTGTTCGAGCATATATCGTGTCTTGCTTACTTGATAATACGAAATCGGTAGCCAGGCCTCAAATATTTCGCCTTGATCTCATTTGAGAGATAACGATTGATGACTTGCGGGCCAGATACATAAGTGATGTCTGGTGAGAAGTCAGATATCAGGTTGCCAGGTTGGGATCTCAAGAACATACCATTATGCACTCCACGAGCGGGACCCTCAGTCAGGGTCAGATCGTTCAGATCGAGCTGTCTCCGTTGGAACAGAATGTTCTCCCTCAATCTCGAATCATAACACTGTACGAACTCCGCGCCAAGTTTCTCCTTCAATAACGCCTCCGTCTCTTCACGGTACTGCATGACATCTTCCGCCTTCGGGAAAGCTGAAAATTTACTTTGGTGATCGAAAACTTCAAAGCCACATTCTCCTATTCTCGGTTCTGTCTTCGAATTCCTGATGTTATGAATGATAATGTCGGTATGGTCTTCAAATTCGAGATTGTCGACTCGTTGCTGATCAGGATCGTACCCCTCTTTTGGGGGCAAAAAACACCAGTATGGCTTTTCATGTTCGTACAGTGGGAGTTTCTGTAAGTACTCGAGAGTCGCTCGTACAGGAGACATTCTCAACAGATACAAGGAGATTTTCGATAGTTCAGAGCAGCGTTTCCGCTGCTGAAGAATATCACCAGTATCCTGAGGCCATTCAAGGTGCACTTGACGTTGTGATAGCAGTCACGAGGAAGGTTGCAAGGCTAGAGTTACAGGCCAATGAGATAGGTTCGTTTGTAGCATATGTCCCTGGCCTGATCTTCCAGCGAATTGTACACCGACGCTGACCGAGTAGCAGCTGCAGCTCCGCTCATGGCTCGCTTCCTTTGCGGCACTTTGTTCTTGCTTTCAAGTTACGATTGTACTTACGTGTTGCAATTGTGAACTTGCTTTGATTTTGTTAATTCGCGTTTCCCTTTTTGTAGAGCCTTAGAGTACGATTCCAGGCCTGCTTTTCAGGAAACACGATGAGGGGCAATTCGCAGTCACCCCTCTATATCACGTGACGTGTGCCAAATCTTCATTTCGTAATCGCTGGGCTTCTTCACTCTAACTTGAGGTGGAAGTAAGTCAGAAGTGCATCTGCGTACTACATTCCTCCGGAATAAACAATACGGTCGAGCAGTAGATGAATACTCGTTAAGTAATCGATATTCATCTTCCCTCAATAATTCGCTTGTTCACCGAGCCGAGACATCTCAGCCAAAGTATGCTGACCTTTGCTGGCAAGGCAGATTCGTAATGCTGGCAAGGCTGTATAGGGTGCTGGATATGATCGATCGCACGCATATGCTTTTGCACTTGTTGAGGTATTTAGCTTCATGCAGACACCCAGCCTTACTTTAATCCAGCCTCTTGCAATTGAAGTTCTTATCGGTGGCTTGCTGCAACCCGTCGAACTTGGAGGGGTTCAGTGCGAGCCTGCAAGTCAGCCCCATGCTTCCAAGCCAGTACCCCTCCTTCAGGAATTTACCCACCGAAACCTTCACACTGGAGTCGGGCGTAGCTGCAAGGCAGTGCTGGGCCGTGAAGTTGCGCATCTGCCGTATATTCGCTGCCCAATATGCAGGCGAGGCACGAGCTGTAAGCCACGGAATCGGTGTGCTATCATAGGTCCTGTCGCGAGCCTCATTTCGAGTCACTTCATCAGACTGGTCACCTAGAGTTCATGGGTGCTGCTGTGATGCCGCGTAAAGTTTCCATGTTTATCTTGGTTGAAGTCGACGAGCCTCCACAGCCTCCTCGTTACATTCTCACGGGCGCATACCTGTCTCATCATAACTCCTGGAGCCCTGGGTCAACACTGTGAGATTTAGAGCTTCCGAATCCACTTTGCGATATGCCAGTATACTGAAGTTAAATTGTATCGAGCGTCGGATTGGTTCTTTCTTGTGGTAGCGAAGTATCGCAGTCATGACGGCGGTTGAGATCTCGAATGAAGTGCATAATCTGGGTCTGAATGGTAACCATGCCATTCAGGAGCCACTCGTTCGTAGAGGGACTAATGGGGACCTGATTGCGGAAAATGGAAGTTCAAACGGCGTTCAAAATGGTCACAAAGGATCCATCGCAAACATCCCCAGAGGAGATGAATATGATGTAGATTTTTCGTGAGTCTAAGGACGTCGGACTCAAGGTCTCGAAGCTGATATCATTAGTGATACGAGGAATTTTGTGGTTAAGCGATGGGAGGATATCGTGACCTCAGCAACGTCAAGGCTTTCTCCGCAAGGTGAGAGACGATACAGACAAGCTCGGAGACCTTAGCTCACTCTGCATAGATCTCAAAGCTGCTTCCGATTATTTGTACTGGCATGATATCAAAGACGAGATCCAGGCCAAGCTCAGTGACTCGTCTTCGACCCAGATCATGAAGCGACAAATGAGCAGAATACAAGCGCTCCCAAGCATTTTAGTCAAGCTTACCATGACATTTGACGGACTCATCATGCCGTTCGATGTCAAATTTGAGATTCTTTGGGGTTTGATCTATCTCAATTTAAAGGTATTGTTTCATCCCCAAGCTTACAAGAACATATCTGACATAACATAGTTGTCATATACATCTCTCGACCGACTGAAGCGAACTTGCGATCTCCTAGACAGACTCAGGAAAGTTACTGTGCTGTTTAACAGATGTCTAGAAACATGTGACGAAAAGAATGAAGCACGAATCGCGGTGATTGATTTCTTAGATCCAATCATCATGGTTCTCGTTGACTGTGTTGATTATTTCCATGAGCATTTGTCCGGTATGCTAGCCCAGTTTTCTTTAAGCTCTAAATGGCTGACGGTGTGAATAGAAAAGGAGGCAGCAGACACATGGCCAGACATGAGAGCAATTATCGATCAACAGTTGGCATCACTGGACTACACAGTCAAGCACGTCAGGTCAGCATAACTTTCGAGAAACTGAGAAGGAGCTACTCTATTTCTAACGCAACCACAGTGAAATCAGTAATTTTTCCAAAGTGAACCGGGATCGCCAAGTGAAAAGTTTGTCCTCTCGACACGCCGCGTTGCCAGATTCAGAAGAGCCAGGAGTCTTCCCCAATCGCATTCTTCCTTTCCAGCGAAACAGGACTTTCTATGGTAGAAAGGAGGAATTGGACAAGATCCTCAGATATCTGAGGCCAAAAGATCAAGATGATGGTGTTGCAACCTTCAGAACTTATACGATCTACGGGCGTCGTGGGGTTGGCAAAACTGAAATCGCACTGCAATTCGCACACGTGAACCCCGGTGGCTATGATGCTATTTTCTGGATCCAGTGTGAAACTTCGGTGTCGATCAGACAGAGCTTTACGGATGTTGCCTTATCTCTCAATCTTCCTGGAGCTGCTCGGGAAGGCAAGCACGAAGAGAATTTGCTCCAAGTTCTGAAATGGCTGAAGTTGACGAGTAAGTCGGTGTAAGTGTTGTTTTGGCTCGCTAGCTGACAATAAGACAGAGAAGAAGTGGTTGTTGATTTTTGACAACGCTGGTAATTGATATATGACCCCTCATCTAATTCTTTGCTAATCCGCCGTAGAACGAGATCAGATCCTGCAAAAGTATTGGCCAGTCGGGGCCATGGGTGCCATCCTCATCACCTCCAGGGAGTATTATAACTTCGCCAAAGACGAAAGCCGCAAAGGAGACACCGTCAAGCCTTTTACAGAAAACCAAAGTTGGGAACTTTTACTGAAACTCCTTGGAGAGGATTGGGAGAAAGCGGATCGAGAAGGCACCATCGCTCAATCTGAAGTCATAGCCGCCAAGAAATTCTTAAGCCAACTTGAGGGTCTGGCACTGGCTGTACGACAGGCAGCTGTCATGATCAAAGATCCCAATATTGGTGGTCCTACTATCGCAAAGACATATGAGAAGTTCAAGGAACGTATGCGGACTCTCCCACCTCGTCACTCCTCCCGCCGTTCGGCATCAGAAATCGCTCTCGACTCGCTTTGGGACATGACCTTCAGCGCTCTTGGGTCCCATGCAAGAACACTTCTCAGTGTGTTTTCGTGGCTGTCACCAGGTAGGTTTTAAATCTATTTGGCTTGATTCTGTGGCTTATAAGTGTTCTAGATTCTATACCCGTTGATCTCTTCTTACCCCGCAACCAAAGCGTCCTAGATGGATCCCTTTCTTTCTGCAAACAAGTCCAAAATATTAATCCCCAAAAGAGAACTTCTATCATCAGTGCACTCGCACCATCCCCCGCATTTGCCGCAGCTACCGATGAATTGTTGAAGAGGGAACTTATCAAGCGGGATAACCGTATTTACTCCATCCATCGAGTGGTCCAGGAAGCCGTGAACTATCACGATGAGGAGGACCTCCAGAATAGTTTCAACATTGCCACTGCTTTAGTCCACGAAGCATTTCCTAAGGTCGTCATGAATCAACCCCTCATCAAATACTGGACTACCTGTCAAATCTATATCCCGCATGGAGTGTTCCTCAGCCGAAAATTCGCGGGACACGTGAAATCAGGATCGACTGGAAAGTATGTATAAATTCCAGAGAGCGCACTCTCTGATTGATTCCTCGAGAACATCTCCAGACTTGAACCTGTTAATTGAGGTATCAATCATATTACAGTAGCTAACTATCACCACAGACTAAAATCGACTTCGGAATTCGTTCAATTACTCCATCACTGTGGCTGGTAAAGATCCCAAACCTCTCAGCATCCTAGGAAATTAACGAATCTACAGGTACTTGTACGAGATCGGTGACTACGACGTGTGCAACCGGGTCGTCGAAACCGCCACTGGAGCATGTGAGAACAAGAAGTCACTCTTGTATGCTGACAGTAAGTGGCCTCTGCAGAATTTCTCAATTTCCCCGAGCTGGTGAGCTGATTAAGACTTCTTCCACAGTCCGAAATACTGCCGGTGGTCGTTTCTATGATCTGAACGAATTGGCTCGCTGTCGTAGGGCATGGGAAGATACGCTCAAGATCAGAAAGGAGCTGTTAGATCATGATCATCCACAAAGTAAGCGCAGATCCACATCTTTCGGAATGAAGCTAACGTTTTTGATAGTGGCGGCCATTTACAATAACTTCGGTAATGTATGTATACTCTTAGCTATAAAGTGGTAATACATATGCTATGAAAGTCCTATGCTAACTGAATGATCAGCTGGAACTATCTACGGGTAACCCCAAGTGGGCGAAGGAGAATTTCGACCGGGCGATGCAGATCTGGAATGCTGGTGGCGACAATACCGCTGTCCAACTGGCCCTTACTCATCTTTGCGTCGGAAGACTGCATACGCTGAAATTGAATGTGGATGAAGCATGGCGAGAGACGAATTTAGCAGAGACTTTGTTCCTGAGAACAATGGGTGCAGACAAGGGATTCATGGCCAAGTATGATAACTAAATTCATAGGGAGTAACACAACTGACTTGTTTACAGCGTTCACTACGTGTATGGAAACATCCACATGTTGCAGAAAGATTGGGATCTGGCTTGGAGATCTTTCGATGAGTGTCTGAAGATTGGTTTGGCGACCATGCCTTTGCATCCCATCACAGCAGCAGCATATTATTCACTCGGCTGTGTGAAGTTTGAGCAAGGAGAACTGGAACCCGCAAGGTAATGTTCATATAGACTTCCCGAAATCCTGATCAGAACTGACTATTGGCAGAGCATGGCTGGAGAAAGCACGCTCGATCTCTCAATTGAACAGTCCAGTGGCAGACGATGGTCCTACTGCTCGTATCCTGTGGAAGCTTGCACAAATACTGGAAGCCGATCCAGAACAAAGATTCAACGAGGAAGCTCAAGTTCTGAGAAACAGAGCAGCTATCGCAAGAGCTAAGCTACTGGCTTCGGGTAAAGGTGGTGCTATGGCGTTCTTGCGCGAGGAAGATGCGGAAGAAGTAGACGACGAAGAAGAGGACTATGATGTGTTGGTTCCTTTGTTTTATCGCTAGTGTTGGAATGGATTGTATGGTAATCACAACAAATGGCTCTTTCAGAGGCCCACGCTTTAGGCATTGATGTGGACATGTTGTTCTCCACGAGCCTATTGGATCCTGAAAATGCATCAGCGTCACTTCAACGATTATTTGGCAGCTATCATCTAAAATGTCTAAGAACAAGCCGGTGCTTCCATCATATCTAGAGCTCTGGATTCTCTAGACAGTTTTCGGCAAGTGCTTCTCGAGCTTCTGAGATTCAGGTCTTCGAACAACCTTGGTGGCAAACCACACAGGCTCGACAAGCTCAACCCCCTGAAATTTTGGAGCTGTGCCTGAAAGTTACAGCGTGCAGATCGCCTAATTCTAACCAAATGATCACCCACCCTAAGCACTCATAATTCAAACAACTACTTAGAAGATGTTATTTTAACTGGTTGTGGGGTTGGGTAATTAAATTATCTGCACGAATTTAGGCATTCGGGCCTCAATTGCAAGATTAAATCCCCAGATCCCCGCACTTGGCTCGCGGAGGCAGTGCCTCCGGTCCACGGTTGAACAATTCTCCGGTCTAACAGGCCATATAGTCTTCAAGGCCAGACATAAAATTCTGGCATGTGAGAAGGAAGTCTAGAACTGTTCGTTTGGAAAGCAAGGTGGCAGATCTCCGCTTCGAAACCTCGAAAAGCGTTGTGGCGACAAAAAGATTCTCAAAAAGCAAGAGCTCGCTTGCGGTATTTACTCCGCAAATTGTTCTACCTGGGACTTTACCGGACCGCCTATGGACGTCCAAGAATGGCCCAGTCTCCTGCTAAATCTCGTCCTTCTTGGTCTATTCTAACTCATTGCTACCGAGCGGCCCTTTCGGTCATCTCGACCGTTCAAATTGGCCAAGTTGAGGAGCAGAGGCTCCCGAACCTCACCCTCCGTCCCTGGCCTCTTGGCGCGCTTCCCCGCGACCCCATTCTCCAAGCCCTAATCTTCTAGACTTCATCCGAAGTCCCCAGACTGGCCCCTTTATATATTAAAGTTGTTTATTCCTCCAATGATGTCTAGTACCAAGCATGCATGGCGGGACGATGTGATGGTTCCTGGCCTGAGTTGAGATACCCGATTGGACTGGCGGGTAGCAAACGTTGAAGCCGCAACCATGTGACGAGAATACACCAAGAAAATGTACTTTTTGCTGAAGTAAATCCGGCCCGGGGAGCAGCTCCCTTGTATGAAGTTTGTTTAAAAGTCGATGTCAGTCTCTGCGAGAATGAGAATCGCACCATCTCCAGCATCTCTTGCTAAATTTCGATCAAGATGACTCGCACTTTGCCCCTTCTTGCTTCGCTGCTCCTCTGTCTTGACCAAGTGACTGCTCAGTCACTAGGTAAGGGCAAGGAGGTTCACCCAAAGCTCGATACATACACCTGTACCAAGCGTGGTGGGTGCAAGAAGCAGACTTCATATATCGTGTTGGATTCTGCTATGCATCCCATCTACCAGAAGAACAACCCGAGTCTTGGATGTGGTGACTGGGGATCAGCGCCTAACAAAACGGTCTGCCCAGATGCAAAGACTTGCAACCAGAACTGTGTCATTGACGCCATCTCGGACTACTCGCAATACGGCGTAAAGACCAAGGGCAGCAGTCTCTACTTGGACATGCTGAGGGATGACCTTTCCACCATCAGTCCCAGAGCATACCTCATGGACAGCGATCAACACAAATACGACATGATCAAGCTGACTGGCAACGAATTTACATTCGACGTCGATGTGTCCAAGCTTCCTTGCGGCATGAACGGTGCTCTGTACATGTCAGAGATGAACAAGTACGGTGGCAAGAGCTCGCTTAACAAGGGAGGCGCTGAGCTCGGTAATGGATACTGCGATGCTCAATGTTACACCTTCCCATTCGTTGATGGAGTCGTAAGTACCTCGGATCCCAAAACATCTCAGCCTGCTAAACGATCACAGGGAAACATCGAAGGAAAGGGAGCATGCTGTAATGAGCTTGATATCTGGGAAGCCAACAGACGATCCACCGCTCTGGTCCCCCATCCTTGCAACATTACATCCATCTACCAATGCACTGGCGATGAGTGCGGATTCGAAGGTGTTTGCGACAAGTGGGGATGCGGCTTCAATCCCAACGCCGTTGGGCAGCCAGACTTCTACGGCGAACAACCTGAAGCAGAGGTCGATACTAAGCGCCCATTCACCGTTGTCACTTCCTTCCCAGCTGAGAAGGGTGTCTTGAAGGAGATTCACCGAAAGTATATTCAGGACGGAAAGATCATCTCGAACACTGTAGTCAACTTGCCTAACCGAGTGGCGAAGAACTACATTGATGATGCTTTCTGCGAGGAGAATCCTGGTGGAACAAGACGATTCACGGAACTCGGTGGCATGACTGAGATGGGTGAAGCTATGTCGAGAGGCATGGTTCTTGCTTTTGCTGTCTGGTGGGATGTTGGTGGATTCATGGATTGGTTGGATGGTACTGCCAGTGGTGCTGGACCTTGCAACAGCACCGAGGGCAACCCGGAGTTCATCAAGACGATCCAACCTGATGTTGCGGTTGAGTTCAGTGAGATCAAGTGGGGTGAGATCGGAAGCACTTACAAGTCGAAGTAGAAGTCCTCAAAGACTTTCTCTGATGAGCTACTACACTATAATTATCTGCACCTTCTTATCTTCTATGGTCTCTCCTCATGTATCAACGTACTCACCAGCGAGATGTGCTACAGATGAAAGCAAACGGGCTTAACGTGACATTTACTATCCTCCCAACAATCAACTCATGCTATTTTGTAGTTGTGTACAGACACTAATGTTTTCGTTGCACGTTTCGTAGCCTTAACTTCATACTCGAGATATCCCTGAAGAATCGTAACATAGGCAGACCAAAGATCAGAGTGGAAAATTCCTGCCTCCATCTTACAGGTTCCGCGAGCTCTGGTCACAGGGACAATGCACTGAACGTTCGCTAGCCGAGCGCTGTAGCGAAGCGACCCCTCCCCTGAAAGTGGACCGACCACATGGGTCGCTAAAGATGAACCACAACAGCCTAAGAATTCCCTTGGTCCAACTGCTGTTTCGCAAGCATGACTTGCCATATTTGAAAGATCAGAGAGAGTAGCATCAGGAAAATGGTGAAAGTGGCGAAGAAGACAAGGATCTATATTTGAGATTAGTTATGTCTTTGCATCACTCTGACATGGTGGGGTAAATATACCTGGTTGCTCCACAGTGTGTACCACGCAGCAACATCCCGCTTATCGTTGAGAAGAGACCTGACATTCTGTGGCTGATGTTGCTTGACAAAGTCCTGCAGAGCAAGGATTCTTTTGCCAAAGAATGGGAATTCGGCGTATGGGTATGTCTTCGCCGGCTCACTGGCCTCGATGTCATCGTAGATGCGTTGCGCTTCTTCAGAGGATGCACTCTTGCCGCAGAGAGTATGAAGTAGGGGATCCCAGACGAATGGGAGATCTCCAGAGACTTCTTGATCTTCCATCGTTGTCATGATTCGAGAGAATGATCTCCAAGATCTGTCGTCTAGACCAAAGATCAGGCGGTACGAGAGCAAGATTTCCTCGAAGTATTCTGATGCTGGAATTTCGGGTGTCTGAACATCCTCGCAATTGGCAGCCGCATGGTCATTGAAGATTCTAAGGACTTATTAGATCTGGCTTACTGATAAATTGAACGTGGCTTACTTTGATAACAATCCATTCTTCTTCGCTTCAGTCATCAATCGTGCGAATGAGGGGTATTGAAACAGCTTCAAAGTCTTCTTCCCGCTGTCAAACTCCAAATGAAGTGCGTGGGAAGTCACCCATTCAATCTTGACTTCAACTACACTATTAAGTGTGTGGAAGCACAGAGTTTGAACATTGATTGCCTCTGATGCTGGTTCGGCTGTTTCGCTCAGCTCCGCTGGACTGGGTACTTTGGGGCCGGGAATGAGATCCCCAAATTTGGAAAGCAGATAATCCAATGACCGGTCGACATGATCAAAACCTTGTGAATGACTCCAGATTTTTCTCGTGGTAAATGTGCTCGTTCGCCCAGAGGAAGCTGTGCTGGTTCTCGTTATCTCCAGCTTATCGGCTTCAGGCCTGTTTACAGATTCATAAATCATAGCTAGGCACATGTCAGCTGTGCCACTTTGTTCTGTTAGACGTTTCTTACTGAGCCATCCTGCGACAGCAAATACTGCTTGATTGTGCAGCGCTCTCTCTGAGTCTAATTGTTGCTTCAGTTGTTGCTCATTTTCGCACCCATCAACAATTTCCGCAAGCGCTAAATTCGATTGTGTTTTCAGCAGCCGCGCAATTGTGATCGCGAAATTATACACCACCACGAGGTCCCCTTGTTTCGGTCCGGTCGAGTCATCATCCAGGCCGATAAGTGTTGGTGCCAGTAGATGCCAATGACTTATGAATTTATGCCGCAGAAATCGAGAGTACCATATACATGCATCTGCTAAAGAACCCTTAATGAGATTGTCCCCCACGATCAAAGCTAGCAGGCAGTCTTGTCGTTGTCTTTCGTCGTCCGTGAGAGCTGAGAGGGATGCTGCAGTTGTCAGCTAGAAGTCGCTATAAGGCTCTGCAGGGAATGTACTGATGATCTGACCTTCTCCCATGCGATCTCTTACATTGGCGATTGTTGCGAACGTGTTAGTCCGCGGAGATGTTCTTGCACCTCTCGCTGTAGTCTACATGAGTTTTTAGTGAAATTCAGCAACATATAGTCTCTCGTAACTCACCATTCGGTCTATAAACGATACTCTCCTGTCGATCCTCCTCTCTCCGAGTTCAATATCGGTCGGCATTTTGAACAATTCACAATCTTGCGGATGATTTGCAAGAGATCAACTTCTGACTAAATTCCCAATCATGAAGACTTATACTCCTCTCCGGCTCATAGAGAGTACGCCTCGTAGCAGAAATTGTTGAGCTCGGAACGTGGGATCTGGTTACTTTTCGGAACGACAACGAGAAATCGCCGGCACTTCAAACTGGCTGTGCTGTGCATGCAGTAGCCCGAGCATTGATCAGGTTGTCAGAGCGGTGAATTCGTAAAGATAAGAGACATGGTCTCAGCCCGGTTAGAATTGCCCTGTGGAAGTCAGCCTATCTTTCAGCCTTGGTCGAATGAGAAGGCTGTGCGGGGTCATGCAGGTATGGGTAATGCTGTCGAACGAGAGTCTGCCGCCCCCCACCAAATTGTCCAGGTGATATCGACAGCTACATGCTTTGGGCACCATGCATTTGATCCTTGATCGTAATCCCATCAAGTAAGACCGAGTGACAGCTCAGCCTTGACACCTAACCATCACAGCACCACTCAGCCTCATTGTCACAGTGTCTCGACTCTCCCCAGGAGTCACGACAAGGCTCCCATACACACGTGTGCTGTACAAAGCTTCTGGAGGGACTGTAAGACCAAGAAATGTATTGATACCGAATTAGCAGAGACCAACTTGCCTGAAGGCATCAAAGTGAATGTACAAAAATCGTGCCTCATGCTAATAAAACGTTGCGCAAATGCAATTGTGCCCGTCTCCCAATTCTCGGTCGAGATTGCTAGCGCCATCTATCTTTCTCGTCAATATCCCCCAAGGTTGTTGCTTCCTGTACAGTATGCGTTAGCATATCTCACAGGACTGATTTTGGACCGCGTGCTGCTCTTCTTAGGAAAGGTCCTGATATCGGATTTTCCATTCTGAGTTGTGAGTCTTGCGTGGAGGTCGCAAACTTGCAGAGGAATTGTTCTGGAAACCTCAAAAAGAACGACTAGTCACCCATGATAACTTACCATAAACTGACTTCTCGGGACATGCAACTAAGAGCTTCCCATCAGGAGATGGCTCTACTGGCCCTTGCCATAACTCTCTCCATGGTTGCACCTTTCTTTCAGTCGATGGCGGGAAGGTTCCGAGCGTGACAGTTGAGAAAAACTCTGCAACTGGCTCAGGTAGCTCGCCTAAAAGCGACGCAGGCTTCGGTTCTGGGGACGATGCTCTCGATGTTGCAGACGACGAGGAGCTTTTTACTGAAGATTGATCGGAGGTATCCGATGAGTTTTGCTAGCATCTATGTAAGCAGGCAGCTCACAAAGAGAGGAAGAAGATGAACTTACACTATCAAGCTCTACCCTCCTGGCGACAGACTTCTCTTGTGCTGGATGCGGCATCTCAGCAGGTGACGAGCTCTTCAGTGGCGACTCAGAAGACATCGTGGTAGTTCAGGTTCTGATATTGAGAAGAGGTGGTGTACAGGAGCTAGAATATGCACTGTCAGTCCAGGGCAAGCACGAGCCGGGGCTTGGTTTGCACGGGAAACTGACTACAGGAGAGCCTTGTTTACGGTATTGAGTAGAGACGGCGAGGAGTTGTGAAGTAGGAAGACGCCAGATGAGGTGCCCGTGAGATAAACCACCAAACAGCACTTAACTCGATCGCTTATATCGGCTTAAGGTGGGACAGCTAGACAGTGGGGGGAGTCACACCTCAAGCAGACATACATACATGCGAGGCTGAGAATTTCGTCATAACATCCGCGGGAAATGTCTTGACGTGCTTATCATTCCTTGCAGCATTGAAAGGATGCTTCGTAGATCACTCAGAATTTGAGATAACCTCGGTGGAGAAGGTCAAATATGAGGAGGCTCGATGCATGCCCCTTTTTATCCGATGAAAGCCGCTTCCTTGTCAGGATCGATATACCCAGAAATAAATAGGAAATAGTACCGGACCTGAAAGCAGAAAATCAGAGAATGAAAAGTACCAAATACTTGTGCAACAGGCAGAACTATATTTGGTTCATTGGAAGTATTTGTCCGGGGCATCATATCGGAGATCTGCGATGCCTAGAACGGCCATCTCCAGCCTTCACTACTCTCCTCGTGAAGCATTCCATTGGACCGGCCACTTGTTGAAGACCGGCGTAACATTGCGCGAGACTACTCCCCTCTATCACTTTTGCACATTGGATCGGGAAAGCCACAAATACCAAACATGAGTATCGCCATTCGACATGTGTTTTGCAGCCTCGTGCGGGAAAGGTCCTTCCTCTTCCGGCCAAGGCCATCCTATCACCTCGAATACTATCGGAGATGATTGATGCAAGACTTGATGCAAGACTTCTTGTGATCAACAATATATACAGGGTGCTCTTTTGGCTGAATTATCCAGACGCTGTAAAACATACGAGCCGCCATTTTGATCGTTTTGATGTCCTCCACGCTGACGGGCACTGACCATCTCAAATATGTACCGCACCCAACACGGAAAACATGGATCATAAACACCACCAATGGGTAAATTCCGCCAGGCATGCTCTGCTCGGAGAAGAGCGCCACTAAACGCAGAGACCTTGACTAAAAGCCAATTCGAGATCATATTACGCAGAAAAACAAGGCGCCCAAAACACGCAGAACTAAGAAGATGGAGGTGGCCGATGAGGCAGACCTTTCAGGCAGCAGAAGGCTGAAAGAAGGTGGGGGTACAGGCGAGGTTGAGGGATAAAGAGGAGACACTGCTTCTCGCTCTCGCACTACATCAATGATGGAAAGTGAGGCCTTCTGGAAGTGGAGTCTATGTTGGACCCATGTCGTGATGGATGAGTTTGCGGCAGAGTCATTCAGTCCCTGTAAAGAGTGGATGCCGAGGAATGGTTTTGCTCCAGTTTTTGATGAACCAGCTAGCCAGGCACGTGACCTGGCGATATTTTCGGTGGAGATTTTCCACTCTTCTGGGGATTGCTTTCTGGCTTTTATCAGTTGTGCATCGTGTATGATTCTCACAGTTTGTCCTTTTTGTTCTTGAGTCCCCATATTTCTGTCGTTGTCATGATTCGTTGGTATCAGAATTTGAAGTACGTGGCACATCGTGGCTTCCGAAATTTCGTAATTGTATACCCGTATCAAAGCGCCTGATTATACTTTCTCTGCACACAAGTGGGTGCAGAATTCGCGATTCACGATGCGCAGCAAAGCTCGCAAGGCGGGCTAGCTGTTGTTATATCTTCATTTGCCTCAAGACTCGGAATGCCGGGGACAGGGTTGATAATTCGCCGAAGAGTCTGTCCACAACTTCGACAACACGTTAGGTATGACATGACAACACCCCCTACCCATCAAAATAAGGTATCAGACGGATACTCAGGTCGTGGCAGTTCTTTGGGTCTTTGGCTCCGCAAGAGTCAGTCAGCTCGGGATGTGTTGTTCCTGACGTGGAAAGAGGTACCAGCAATTCACACCTGCCTTTCCTGTTCAGTGCGAAGCCATCACTCCAGGTTGACTCCATCATGCCTTTCATTATCTCGATCTCATTTCGAAGCTGAGAATTCTATTTCGAATATTTCCACTCCTGGTAAGACACGACCTACACCAGAAGATTCAAGGAGTCGAACGAAGGTCGGATTCACTGTATACTGCCGTAAAGATCCTCTTTCGCCGCCCCAAAGAAAGAACCTATACGATTAAAGCCTCAAAGACGTCAACGCCATTTGGACCGACATTCGTTGTGTGTGTTCTTACATTCCTTGTCCGTGGTACATAAAATTGCAGTACAAAAATTGTCCGTGCGCTTCGTCTATCGATACTTTGAGACACGCATATCACCTTTCAACAATTTCCTCAACTTCCGACATCGGCAGCTTTACGAACAGGACAACGAGAGATGGATAGGGATTTGGAATTGCGGTCTGATGATGAGGGGAATGAGTTCGAGCAGAGGGCCCTCTTGGCTGGGGAGATCGAGATCAAGGACGATGAGGATCTAGACAGATTTGAGGCGGTGAAGGGTGACACGAGAGTATTCTCGCTGTCGGAGTACTTTGCGTTCTTCGTGATGGGCTTGCCGATGATGTGGATTTGGTCAGTTGGCATACAACATCCGGACACTTTTTTTGAAAGTCGGAATTTAATGAATGCAAAGGTCCATGATTATCCAGGCAGCCCCCTATTTTCAACGACGATTCGCAGCAAACGCCGCAATACTTCGGTACTTCCAAGCTTCATATCTGGTGTTCTTTGCCACAACGATGTTTCTCACAACGATCTACTTGAACAGACAGCGAGAACAACCCATGTATACACATCGACTCTGGAGAGCTCTATGTGGATATGTAGCGGTTGCGACACTACTCATGGTATCCGCAATTGACATGTTCTACGTCAGAGCAGAGTTCTACTACCCTTTCACACTGATCATGGTTGTGATGACTGGTATGGCAAATGGACTCAGTCAGAATGCAGCTTTTGCATTTGCCGCAGGATTCGGCCGTACTGAATATGCTCCTGCTGTCATGACTGGGGAAGCACTGGCTGGCTTCATTCCTTCAAGCATTGGTATGTATTTGCACCACTAAATCGAAGATTTCGACTGATATCAAGCAGAAATCGTCTCGGCTTTAGCATTCCCTACAGCATATTTCGATGCCGACGTCTCAGGAAACTCTCAAGCGTCCTCCTTGACCATAGGATACTTCTTCTCGGCTCTTCTAGTCGGAGGCGCATCCTTAGGAGCACTGGCTTTCCTAATTCCTCGTAGCGGGGCTCGGCCACCATTCAGAGCATATGAGATGACTTCCGTGTGGGCAAGATGGTCATCAACGCTCAAATGGCCAGCACTAGCCAACTTCTCCTGCCTCTGCATCTCCTCTGTGTCCTCGGTCTTCGTCACAAAAATCACTTCCGTCGTGCCCATAGACGGTGCGCCGACTCTGCTTCGACCAGAAGCTTTCATTCCATTGTCAATTGTCCTCTGGAATATCGGCGATTTTCTCGGATCGCTGATAGCCGTCTCATCTCGCTTCTTGATCAGACGTCCGTTTTTAATTTTCGTCCTTTCCCTCGCTCGGATAGTGTTCATCCCGATGTACTTGATGTGTAATATTGATGACCGTGGCTCATTTGCGGGGGATTGGTTCTATCTAATCTGTGTCCAGCTTTTCTTTGGTGTCACTCATGGATGGCTGTCAGGCGCTAGCATGATGGGAGTGCCCGTGTGGGTACCAGAGGAGGATCGGGAGGAAGCAGGTGCTTTTATGGGCATGACCTTGGTGACTGGTCTTGTCGCTGGTAGTATCCTTGGACTCGTTGTGTCTCGAGTGTGAGGATGCGACTATCTAGTGGAGGTTTACTTGCACATATGGTGTTTCAGCGTTGCAAAAGTTTTAGATGGTCGGGCCACAAAAGCGGGACAAAAGAATGACCGAGTGCGGTTATTGCTTCCTGCATTAGACTAGAATAGACTCGTGGCTCATGTAGACGGCGTTTGGCGTCGATATAATAGAAGAAATTGTCTCGATCTGTCAGCCATTGGCTTGTCACCTCCCGCGATGACCCTCACGAGGACCGGAGTGGCCATGCTCGCAACATAGGTAAGTGATACTTGTATATGACTAACTACCTTCAATTGGCACACTCATAGATAGGTGCTACGAACCGTGCACCACAAATAGAACACGATTCTTAAAGTTTACATTTACCCAGCGAGTACATCTGGGAGGTTGTCGGACGTCAACTCAAGGTGGATGGGTCCTCTAAGCGAGCCCCTTAGCTGACCCACTTCGAGGAGCCCCTCTGTCCAGATTCAAGGCAACGATATCTGTGTGTTGAGTGTACGGGGCTTGAGAAGTACTCCAGGCCATCCTATTGCCTCAGATGGCCTCCCCACCCTCCTCGATTCCGCTGCCCTGTCGAAGCCTCTGCGGTGGTCTGAACCATGAGAGCAAGGTGCGTGAGCAGGAGCGCACTGCCCACGCGACACCATAGACCGGTATCTGACTCTCAGCAATCGTCCTCAATTAACTCTATGCACCCGTGAGAAGAGCTGCTGACTCCGCGTTAGATCCATCAGTGAAAGCCTAAAAGAGAACTACGATGTGGAAACTTTGATGTTGAATTGAGCTTCGTTAAATTCAGAAGTCTAATCCCAGCTGTCTCGCAATACTCAGATGTGCTGAAGGAAGAGTCGTCATGTGTCTACCAATGGGCTCAGGTTCTTCCAAAATAAATATCGGCTGAAGATCCGGTGCGACAGTTGATGGTAATGCTCTATTTCGATGGGATATGCAATGCTGTTTCATCATGACAGTTTTGACCTTGGTATCCATTCCGCCCTTGGACTGAAGTCTGAAAGTATCAGCATCATAGCGGCGACGCACCTGACGAAGAACGAATTTCCGCCTCTCAGAGTTGACAGCGTCGATTTTGGCGCCATTCTCGATCAGTAACCCGATAATTTCCTCATGCTCTTCACTACTTCGCTCCGATGCAATCTGGAGGGCTGTTCTACCGTATGTATCCCTAGCCTCGATATCTGATGTCATGTCAGCGAAATTAGCCATTGTAATGCTGCCTGTGTAGTTGCTGAGGTCGAAATACTATGACAGGAGCGTGCCTTACGTACCAGCTACACCAGCCTCCAAGAAGAACTCAACATCCTGCGGGAGACCCCTCTCCACTGCCTGAAGAAAGGCTTTCGCGTTGAGTTCCGTGTTTCTGATCTTAACATCATTTTCAAGCAATAATTTGAAAACAGGATGCACTGAGCCTCGTGTTTGGTCTAGAAATCGGTGAAGAGAATTCATCTCGCTAGTATTCAACACCCTTGGATTCCGATGCTGCAACAGTGCCTCGATCACGGACTGGTGTCGACTTCCAAGTAATGCGTCAGAAAGTGGACTGTTCCCAGCGTCATCTTGGGTATCGGTTGCTGCTCCGATGGAAATAAGTGATTGTACTCCTGGCCAATCGTGTCTTACAGCCATATGCAGAGCAGTCCTTCCCATCTCAACCCTTGCTTCAATGTCTCCATTATATGCGACAAAATGCTCCATCAATTTCAGATGATCAGACTGTGCCGCATGGAACAGAATAGTGCTCCCCTCGTCGTCGCGAGAGTTTACATCCGCCCCATTATCAAGCAGCGACTTGACTCCTTCTAAGTATCCTAATTTGGCAGACATATGAAGGGGTGTGGTAAGATTCGGGCAATTGGTGGCATGCCCAGTCAACAAGAGCTTGATGATTCGCCACTGACCTCCTTTAAGAGCTATATGCAGTGGCGATGTGCCGTCCGCTGCTTTGAGTGCAATATTCGCATGGTTGTCACGCAACAGTCGTGTGAGCGCCTCGTCTCCGTACATGACAGCATTCCAAAGTGGACTTCGCCCAATACCATTCTGAATATCGACGCAAGCACCCCTCTTCAACAGAAGCTCCACGATTCCCAGACCTCCGCTCTCAACAGCCAGAAAGAGCGGCGTTTCCTTTCGGATATTTTGGGCATGTATCCAGGCCCCATGATCAAGAAGCAATGAGATCGTTGATTCGGACCCCTGCTGTACTGCCTTATGTAACGCTGTTTCATGATCGAAGTCTCTTGCGTGAATCTCTTGGGATTTTGACTGTTCCTTGCAAAATATACGTTCAGCATCTAAAAGCTGCTGAACAACACGCTCGTGACCACCACCGATGGCCGTGAAAAATGGCGTACTACCGTTGTGATCTTGTGCATCCATCTTTGCGCCTTTCTCCAATAAATGCCGTACCATGTGCTCATGTCCATTCGAGCTGGCTTCATGGAGGGCGGTCTGCTGACGTCTTCCTCGTGTGTCAATGTCCACTCCAGAAGTCAACAATGCATCGACTGTGGCAACAAGGCCATATCGAGCAGCAGTTATTAGCCCTAGACCAGCAACGTCATCTTTGAAGTTGTAAATGGTGTGACTCAGCGTTGACAAAAGAGCGCCATCTTTCAATAGAGCTAGAATGTCGTCTTTGATTTCAACCTCCACACAACCAGCGGCATGGTTTCCCCAATTGATCGATGCATACTTCAACAATTTGTATCTTTCCCTTTGGCGCTTCATGTCTTCATACCGCCTACAGGCACTTTGGGCGAAGACATCCATCGAAAGATAGCGAACACATGATCGCGCGATCTCGACTCGAGCATCCGGAAACAGATCTTCCCGATATTTATCGAAGTACTCCTCTGCTGTATAGTGGACCAAGCGCACAATTCGACTTCTTGGATCAACCACGGCTAGTCCTCCACAGATGGTAATCATCATGGATTCAGCAGGAAGATCTTCATCACTGATAGACTTGTCATCGTGCTCAAAGTCCATGACTGCCATGGCGTGTTGGAGCTCCTCAACTTTTAGAGGTCTGTAAGAATGGGTGATCCAAGACAATAATCTCATCGCAAGCTGTGCCTCTTCCTCATGCTGTCCTTTTATCCTCTGAACGGCGTCGTGATATACTGTGTTCAATTCGTCAGGAAGTTTCTGGAGAGCTTTTTTGACCTGCCTCGAGCTCGTTTTCGTTTTGAGTGACTGGATGTGAAGTCTCGCTAGCAAGAACCTAGGGCTCATCAGTGATGGTCCTGAATCGTGGAGTATCTGTGGGAAATAGCTATTGTGCACACAATACTTACATCCCTTTTGCATTAACAATGACTTTGTCAAGGATCGTGCGCTCCAGACTTGGAGATGTTTCACAAAAAGAACGCAACCTCTTGCTCCGTAAAATCTGACCTGTCAAGAACAATTCTACGTCGCTATTGCTTCCAGCAATCTCTAAGCATGCTGCCGAGCAGAACAAATCCGAGATGTCGCCAAGTTTTCGCGAAGTACATAGTAGGTACACGTTGGCGGGTAAGTCCAATAGCAGTCTGGTAAACTTGCTCCTGGTTTCGTCACTTTCCTGGCACTCGTCCAGTGCGTCAATAACTAAGTAGGTGCGCGGAAACATGATGACTAAATCGCGAAGAAGGTTGAGATATTCGGACACCGTTGGTCTTGTGTTTCTGGATTGATGTTGGTTGTAGAGTTCATGAACAGGTTCCGGTAGAGAAGCACAACACCGGGTAATTTGCTGCACCAGGCTAGAAACCAGAGCGGCCAGCGTCTGACTGACTCGGTCTTTGTAGCTACAATATACGAACGCTAAAGCATCAGTTGAGGATAGATAACGGGATTCCAGTCGGTCAATAATCGACGAGCTATGAAATTTTAGCAGAATTCTCATGACCTTAGATCAGAACATACGCAAGGACTGTCTTGCCAGCACCCGCTTCAATCATGTCAGCTCCACATCATTGCCACGAGGTAGGGAAAATGGATCTTACGTTGGCCCCAACACCACAAAGTCTTCCTCGTTCCAGACACCCAATCCTGAAACTCACGAGAGGCAAAGATCCATTCTCCGGTGCCATCCTCTCGCTGGCTAAGCGTGTCAACTTGACATTCAGAGAATGTCAAAGGCGACAGCCAGTTGATTATTTCTCGACTTTCAAGATCTTCAGGTAAACACGTTAGCAATTATCTCTACAGGGAGCTACGACACTTACCTCGGCCGCGATCTGCAATAAAAGCTGCCAGGTCCCGAACCTGGTCAGAAATGTTCAGGGACGCTTGACTGCATAACTGTTAGGGGTATCGACCAAATTAGTGCTTCACTTACAGATGAGTAGTGTCAACAGCCAGGGCCAAGTTCGAGCGAATATCTGCTACGATCTCCTTCAGCTTGATCAGAGTACTCTCTCTGAATGGATACAGCAGTCGTCGTCCTTGGTCATGGATTTTGGCCGTAACCTTTCCTGGGTTCGCGACTGATTCAACTTTCAACAGCTTCTTCTCCAACTGCTCGATGCTTGATCTGCATGCTTCGATGCAATCGCTGATCGTTGATTTGGTTTCATGGGTGCCAGTCAATGTTTGCTCCAACTGATCCAGAATTGATGATAGACTCTCCACGGAAGAACACAAGGCAGCGATGTCTTTGCGACTATCCTTCCAAGAGCCATAGTATTTGAGAAGACCTTGACACACTTGGATCCCCAGAGATACGATGCCGATGGCTTCCACCATCCTGGGTTGTGCAGACACCGTCGTAGCTCCCAGTAATTGAAACAGGCTGTATTCTGTGCAAGATATGAATTAGAGAGCGTGCAAGACGACTGTGAGGTATTTAAAAATGGTGGCTGCAGCTGAGCTTTGGGTGGTCAAGGAACCCAACCAACAGCATCTCATTATCGACGAGGCTGCACGATGCCCCGCTGATGGTTGATATTGCACATTCTTTGCCACCCTAGTCAGCCTAGCTGTGCAAAGGTAAGGATGCAGACACGATGCTCAGCAGAAGTGTTTCCGGTGTTTTCCTTGAAGAGTTGAAAAAGCAGGTGGACTTGAATTCGATTTGAAAGCACACGCCAACACAATCGCTACCAGAACCGGGTCAAATCTTTGTTAAGAGAAGCAAGAAAAAGTCCGACGATCTCTAGCTGTACTGGAAAGTATCTATTGTCAAGATTTCGCACTTGCAAAGATCTCAGCAAAAATTTGGCTCTTGATCAATTTTACCACTCCGCACTATCCCCCTGTCCAAGGAAGGGCTTTAAAAAAAGCTGGGTATAATTCATCGAACCTGGCCATATACGCCTCCCTAATAGATCCAAATCAATATAGCCCACACCATTGTTAATAGTTACAGGTCCGCACAGCAGACAAGCTAAATATCTCCGGACGGCTTCTTTTGACTGATCGTCCAACTAAACTTCCATCCTTCCTCTCACTTCACCTAACGATCCTCGCCCCTCCTTCTCCTCCCCTCTTCCCACTCCTCCTCATAACTCTTCCTGTGACCCCTGGTCCCCTTCCCCTTCGCACTCTCCTTCCCCATCACACCCCCCAAAATCGCACCGCCTACCGTGCCCAAACCAGGGAAGATAGCATCGCCTAGCAAACCACCTCCAAACGCACCGAAGAATGTGTTCCTGCCCTTATGCCGTGTATCGGTCTGGCTACTTCGTGGTCTAGTGCGTGAGGTGGATCGTCTTCGCGAGCGTCGTCGTGATCTCGACCGGGAGCGTGAGTGGCGTCTATGATGGTGGTGGGAGTGTGCATCGTGGGGATGGAGGTGTGCAGTGGGTGGTTCGGAGTATGAGCGTTCGGGGCGGAGGTGTGGGGGTCTGTCTGTTGGATAGGGAGGACGGGGATGTTGGGCGTCGGTTTGTGGTTGTTGGATGTAAGGTTGGATGTGTTGAGGTCGCGGAGAGTATGGCTGTTGGTACTGCTGTTGAGTGGGGTGATATTGTTGTGGTCGAGGCTGTGGTGCGCCTTGATGGGCTACCTCTGATGGATGGGGATATCCTGGATACCCCGCCTTGTAATCGGGAAACGGCTGTTGCTGTTGCGGCACTGTTTGGACGGCATTCTGCTGTGTCTGCTGCTCGACAGGGAGAGTCTGATACTGAGGAGGAGGGTAGTTCGGCTGTTGTGCCGTTGGGTTGAAGCTGTTGTAGTATTCTTGTGCGGTCATTTTAGCAGCGTTTCAGGATACTACTACTCTACTGACAAAACAAGCTCAACTTGTAATGAAGATATATGTGGCAAGAACCAGAACGACACTCGTCGCCGCCTAGCATAGGCATGTTCTGACTGCACGTCACCCTGCATAGGACCGTTCTTGGACGGCAAAGAACTGCCGCCGAATCCTCCGCGACGTCGACGTCATACTAGTGTTGCCGATGCTAGGCATCAGCGTGACTGTAACGTAAAACATGCAAGAGCCATGTGAGAGCAAAGCTGGTGGTGCAGCGAGTGCAGGTGCAGAGTTGAAGTAGGTATGTCTCAGTAGTCAGAAGACTGAATAAAGGAAGGTTGGGCTCGGGCAAGTTTCGGAAATCGAGGTCGTCGTCCAGAATAACCTTAATTAGGCGAGAGTACTCTACAGTAGCGTACTCGCCCCCTTTTTCATTTGTGGCAAGATGCCGTCGCTCCTCTCTCAAGGAAAGTTAATGCCCATCCATATATACCGACGAACTGTAAGTGAATACAACTGTACTGGTGCAAAAAGACAGAATATATTACAATGTATGAGTAAGATATTACTACTGTAACCCAAACCAACGCCGCAAAATCCAAATGCTCGCTGAATTGCAGCAAAGCATCCTCATAATATTACACAATATAGAGAGCAAGTCCTCCCGTCATCGAAGGATGATGACAGCATTAAGCATCCTACATCTCATGTCTCCGTCATTACTTTGGCATATTCGTCACCGAATTTGCAGAAACACCTCGCTCAAGCATGATGGTGGGGTCGGCGACAGCTCCATCGTGCTCAAGGTAAGAGATCACGTTGTCGAATAGGTGGATCTTGAGTTCGTTTCTGTCGCATACGGCTTTTGTTTTGGCGTGCAATGTTGCTTGTAGAACACTGATGGACTGGCCATCGATTGCTTGAATCTATTAGCTTCATCTACGGAAGGATTTCGATTTTCAACTCACCAATCCTGGCATTGACGTTGGCGCCAGCCTCAATCAGACTTCGAACAGAATCGGGGCGGGCCCGAACCGCCGCGTAGTAAAGCGCAGTTGCACCTTCTCGGTTCTTCATATTCACATTTATCTTGTTAGGAACTCGGCGTCGTGCATCTTTCCAGAGTAAAGCGTCCAGATACTTTGACATGGTTGCTCCCGTCTCGTCGCTCTCGACCCCAAGAAATGGCCGTTCACGGATGAATGCTGCCAGAGGAGAGTCTCTGTCCTTGTTGTGCACATTCAGGTCAATATCCTTTGATATGAAGTCGCTGATCTTCTCAAGCAGTGAGCCGCTCTCTGGGAGGCGAAGGCGCGAAAGTGCGTGGAGGATATTGTCGCCTGTGTCCGGGTCCACATAAGATGGCTCGATGGAAGCCTTTCCTAGAATCTTGTACGCTTGATCTTGACGAGTCTGGTGTATGGCAAAGCCATTTTCCGTAGCGATATCCTGATCACGCCCTGACTTTGTTTGCTGCCAGTGTGGTCTGTGGCTCTGAAGCTGGGCTCCAAACTGTGGAGGCCTCTCCAAAGGGAAAAATGCGTCTTTCACACGCCTTGATTTCACAAGTCAGCAAACGAATGAGAGACCATTGTATGTCGCGGAACTCACTGAAAGATCTGCGTTGTTCCTTCACGACCTTCTATTCGGGTTGCAATAGCATCCAGAACTGTCCTACCTTCGTTATCGCGCCATCGAAGGGCAGTGACAGCCCCCCTTGAACCCAGCGAAGTCAAAAAGTTCACCAATTCAAGGCTGAAGAGCGAGATGTGCAGGTCTTGACCGGCAACAATGTAATGAAGAAAGAGCTGCCCGAGTGTGTTGATCCGATAAGGATCGACGCCAAAATCAATCAGGGCCGACAAATGCTCGTAACTCGCGCCTCCAGCTGCAGCATAATGCAAAGCTGTGTTACCAGCTGCATCTACTGCGCCAGAATCGATGTTGTCGCTCTTGAGCTCCCGCAGGAAGTCACTCGCAGTCATTTTATTAGAAGACCAACTGAGATTGTGAATACTAGAGTACAAACAATGACCGCACGTAGCAAGGTTTTTGAATCCGGCGTTCGACAGCAGTTGAGGCTCGTGAAGATCGTGACATGGCACTCGATACATGCCATTGAACTCCTTCAAAGAGTCGGGATGTGGTGGTGTGTCTTCAGCAATGGGAACCAGAAGCGAACTCCTGCCACTGGCATAGCCTGAATCTCTTGGAGAGCCTGAAAATCGGTTGTCAGGAGATACGGAACGATTGAAGCCTCGCTTACTCCAAGACACGGGTCGGGAGGTGGAGGTTTCAATCGCAGGGCTTGAGTTTCTCTTAGCGGATCGATCGGGGAGGGATGTGTCGAGTGTGTTGTGCTGGCGCTTTTGATTTATCGTCGTTGTTTGGTTCCGATACTCACTGTGTCTGGAAGCCGGAAGCTCGCTTCCCAAATCCACATCGCTCTCCATCGACCATCTGCTTACATTCGCTTCCGGCACTGACGTTGATCCAGAGCTTGGACGAGGAATGTTCAACGTTGAGTGCGGTACTTGCGCCACCCAAGGATCAGGGTTCACTTCTTGGGCCCCGAAGACATCCTCCAGTGTCATATCCGACCAAGGCATGTCGAAGTAACTCGTCGGGGCGGGTCCTGAGTCTCGAATATTGTTATCCCAGGGTTCCATACCAACCTCATTCCCTCCATGATCTATGGTCGTGCCATTAATCGTAAATTGATTTTGCACTTCGCCTTGGCCTGAGTTGTGTTGAGCTATGCGGTCGTGAGAGTAATTGTTGTGAAAGTCCATGGAGAGTTGGACATCGGTCGTCGAAGGGAGTGTAGAGATTTGGAGAGCTCTGCCAGTCACGTTGCCTGCAACGGTGACAGCTCCCAGAGAGGGTTTTCCAGGTTGATTGCGGGAAGCTCGCGTATATTTGGTAGGGAAACCTTCGTCTCTGAACTTCGAGTACAAGCTGCTCAGCCTATAAAATGATTAATTTCATTTCGAGAGAAGCCAAATAGGCCTGATGCTCACGATGGCTTGAACCCATTATCTGGGTCCAGAATCTGCGCGCGAATATTTGGTATGGACATTCCTGTCTCATACAATTCCACCATCCTGGGCATATAGGTATTCCAGTCATATTGGGCATTGGGTTTGGACATTATGTTCTGGTAATGATAGGATAGCGATGGCACCAGGCCTTCGCTCGTGACAGGTAAAGACTGGTTCCTCGATTTTTATGAACTGAAGAATTAATTCCGAATTGTGAAAATTAAGGTGCTGTATCGCGGGATAATTGTACAGAATCGCGACGAATTAATTCGAGGTCGCACGCCAGTGGAAGGCGCTTCGAAGCCCAGCTGGGGATAAGGCTGAGAGTGTTGTAGGTCGTGATGTTCGTTGAGATCGTGGTATCAGGGAAAGAACGGCATGCTGATATGAGCCCAGCAAGTGACTGTGTTGATGGTAGTTTGAAACCAGTTCCTTTACAGGATCCGATTTTTTCGAGAAGTGAGAATTGTTTGAAAGACGGAGGATCTGGGAGAGAGAAATTCAGGCAGGTTGTCATCAGAGACTCAGAAAAAGCCACACCGATGGTGGGGGCGAGGTAGACACGGCTTGAGGCAGTGTTGCTGCAGGCAATGCATGAGTGGGCTGCTGCATACAATTGATGATTTTGGGCTAGAGGGAAACTAGAATTGACTCCTCGAGTGCCCTGGAAGGGAAAATAGCGAATGAAGACGAGCTGTCAACTTCACCTGTTGGTTGAGAGCCAGAGATCTGTTTGATCTGCGATAAACAAACTTCTATCACCTCCCTGCAAACTGCAAGAAAGTCCCCCTCAATGGGGAAGGGCCATTCGCCAATGAGTCCCTAAGCGGACAAGTGTGCAGTCGTAATCTCAGAGAACAAGGATACTATCCGCCTTGCCTGCCTCGTTGTCGAGTCCGAATATGGGGTTTGCGCGTTTGACGCCAGATATACTCACCGAGTAGAGGACTTCTATGACGCCTACTGGAAGCTCAAAGAATAGATGAGCAGAGGTGGGTACTACGTAAATGCTCGCTCAAACAGACTGCTGAAGAGAACGAACTAAGTTCCCCGCAGGTTCTTGCCCCATCACGGAACGATCCCTCCAAACTGGAGAGCCTCATTGCGGATCTCTTTGCGGCCCATAGATGATGGTTCGCGCGTGTTGTCGCCATTGTCCATGCCCCTGCAGCTTTTGGCAGGCTTGGCTGATGTTACAGCGTGTCGATTGGATGACACCTGTTTTCGGGGCGTTTCAAGCCAGGAAAGCGGCCCAGGGGGGGCTTACAGTGCACCAGGACGCGTCGCACTTCTCGCCACTGGGAAACGCGACTCTGACAGGTGCGTAAAGCAGGACTTGAGGGGAATCAGAAACGCTTCTGAAATAATCCCGCTTGATCTTGCACTACAAAGATGGCGATCATATCGGATCTGGTAAGGTCGTCCCTCGCCCCTTTCCTTCCCTGCTAATTGATCGACTCGGCAGCACGCCGCGATTGCGAATGGCGGGAGCCAATTTCCACGAGACCAGACTGCTGGGTTTCTTCAGAACTTCTGGAAAGTCAAAGCGCACTCGAGTTTCCTGCCTCAATAAGCGAACTTTGCAGTTTGGATTATGATTGCAAAATTCTTGCAATGTACTTATTACACACAGGAGATTAGAGGCTCGAAGTAGAACATAAAATCTTGGGCTGCCCCTATCTTGCTCAAGATGGATCCTGTCACCCAATACCAGCATCACACTCTGCAACACAGCCACGTGAAATCACGGCTACACGTGACGATCTTGCACTCAACTCGCAACCATGTCTACTAAAGCAGCAAATGGATCAGGGTCAAGGCAAGCAAGGATCGGACGAGATATCATTGAAAGATGCACTGACAAAGAATCAGCCGATCCAAAAAGTCCTCGGAAACAAACCATACATCGAAATCCAGATCGACCCCATCGAAAGCTCCATCAAAAGCAAAATCTACATCAAGTTCGCACGACACGAAGGTCTCTGCCAAGTCATCAAAATCCTCCCAGATATACACGCCTTCAGAAAGACTCCTCTACTACTTGGATGATACGGAGCACTCCAACATGGGCTATAGCTCCGCCTACACCACCGCGCTCACTTACACTTATGGGTTTCCAGAAGAGCAGGAGGCACGAAGAGACATGGAGGGAGCCATACTGACAGATGCACAAGCGCGGGCGCTTGCACGAATCGACGAACATGACAGGCGGATGGTGTATGAGGAGAGACGGGAATGAGAAGCGGTATCTTCAGAAAAGAGTGCTGGAAATCTTTTCCATAGGCTGGCACCTAAACTTCTTGTAATTATTTATACCTGTAACTTTACTGGATGTTTGGAAATCAATGGAAGTTGGAGTCAAGGCGAGATTTATGATATCTACATGTAATAATGATTGGATGGGAAGAAATCATAACTTGAGGGTTCTGAAAGGAAGAAGTTGATCTGAATAAAGCGAAGTCTTTGAAGATTCAGGCTTGTTTAGGGAGCACTAGCCCGATCTCGCTAAATTTAGACTTGCTTTTAGTGCCCGCAGCTTTAAAAACAGCGCATCCTCTTCCTTGTGACATAATACCTCGTTTTCTTCAACAATCCATATTTCTCTCCGCTCGAATTGAAGATGGACTGCCACCTTGAAGTTATCAAAGACTTCTTCCTCACAGCGTCGGAGGGTTTACTTAACCTTAACCGATTGGCGGCTTGGCATGCACTACCCCCTTCTTGACGCGAACATCAGACAACGATGAAACATCCCAAGAAAGGATGGCGGTCCAACATCAGTGCTCACGGGAGTCCGTGACAGCATCAGATGAAAGTATTTCTACCCATCGAATCCATCCGAGTTATCAATTGTCTCCTCAAACAAATCATCATGCGTTCATCAATTCTCGCCGCGTATCTATCTCTCCTGTCCACCTCACACGCTGGACAACCACTGAACTACCTATTCCAAGGGGACTTCTGCAGCATCTCAGAAAAATGTATTTATCCTAATTTCACCAACACAGAACAATTGCCAGAAGCGAATCAACAGCACATCATCCAAGAGCCTCCAAAACAGGAAGAGATAAAACCAGAACTGAAATATGCTCCTTGGACAGAAGAGCCACAGTGTATCACAGACAAGGAGACTAAAGAGGAATTTTGTGTCTACACAAACGCCAATTTTGCATCTGGCCGCGGAATCTCATTCTTCACATCCCCCAAGATCGCTGCCAAAGTGGTGTCTCTTCCAGCGTTCACGCAGCCGGAGGTTCACAAGCATGTAAACAATTTCACTGATCCACCATGGGAGGTCCGAAATGTGGCGGATCGTGGGAATGGATTATTCGCCATACGTACACTTCATCGCGGCGACGAGATCGTGTCAGATACGCCAGTTGGAGTTTATCAAAGTGATGCTTTCTTCCCTGATTGGCCTCAGGGGTACAAGTATTTGCACAAGGCGTTCCAGCAGCTGCCGAAGGCGACGAGGGAGATCTTCGTGAAGATGGCAGCACATAACCCTGGAGACCCGATCATGGAGAGGGTTAACACGAATGCTTTTGCTGGGGAATTCGAGGGAGCGCCTCATTTCCTGCTGTATCCTGAGACAGCGGTACGTCTTACCCAGCTCGAGTCACGTGATTGGCACTGACGGAATTCCTGTAGCTCATGAACCATGATTGCCGTCCGAAGTAAGTTCTGCAGGCCAGCTTTTCGAGCCAAGCTGATTGTTTATAGTGCTATGTACTACCATGATCCTTCGACTTTAGTACATGCTACTTACGCCTCGAGGACGATCCATCCTGGCGAAGAAATCACCATCACCTGTATGATTTCCTTGTCTATTGATAAAGCTATCTTCCTAATGCTAGTTTAGATGCAAACATTCTTGAGCCCCGTGCCCAGCGTCAAGAAGCACTTACACAAACCTGGGGCTTCGAATGCAAGTGTTCACTCTGCACCGCGGAGCCAGCCGAAGTTCGGAAATCCGACAACCGCATCCGACGGATCCAAGAGCTGCAAGGCTTCCTCGCAGACTGGTCTCCCGACTCTATTGGTACTCCAAACATGGCTCGGGAGTTACTGAAGCTTTATGAAGAGGAGGGAGTTCATGCCGCGCTTGGCACAGGCCACATGTTTGCTGCCTTGGCGTATAATGCTGATGGAGATATGAAGGGGGCGAAAAAGCATGCGAAGTTGGCGATTGAGGCGGGCATGGTGAACAGTGGGGTCAAAGATGGAGATAGGGAGGAGATGGAGAGTTTATTGCGAGATCCGAGGCATCATTGGAGTTATAATGTTAGGTGAAGCGCCAGGATGCGTTAATGAAGTACTTGATTTCTCAACTCTGATCGTGAGGTTGCTAATTGCATAGATCAAACCAACTTGAGCGATTGCATGACGTTCCTTGGTCTTTGGTATCTTCCATTACTGGTGATTGTTGATATTGTGCTCGCTAACCGATAGCTTGCTCTTTTCTGGTCGATTCGAAAACAGCGACTTGAGCTTTTGTCGCAATGATGGTTTGAGTACGAGAAAAGTCATGAGAACGCAGGCTACAGAGCGCCGAGGCCCATATCATAATCATTATTCATTTCACAGTTCGTCAATGCGTGTAATTATAGGCTCAACACCCACCACTAATCATTCCAAGATGATGCGCCTCCACTCCCTGTCTGCAGCAATCCAATCCTGTTCGACGATAATGGCGCTTCCGATCCGTTGCGCAACATCCGGCTCGGTCTTACTGAACTTCAAAATGAGAAAGTTGAGCGACTCTGGTTTGTCGTACTTCGCCACTCCAACTGGCCAGTATCTCGAGATCACAGCAAAATCCATCATGACTGGCACCACATCAGATGTCACAACGCTGTCGCAATCAGAAGAGTCGACAGCGTCAATCCCATCACCCTCATTCCCCAGGTCAAGAGAAAGAATGCTGTCGCTGTTGGATGATCCTTTAGACTCTTCCTCGGCACCCGCCGTCCCCTCCTCGTCAGGGAGCGCTATGTCGTCAACCTTTTCCTCTTCAGTCTCAAGGTGAAGAGAGGCAAGACTCTCAGCACCTTCCTTGTCCTGTTTGACAACCATCGTCTTCCCGATCTGAGCTCGCACTCTTCTATTGAACTCCTTTTCCACAGTCCCTTCGGTTATCTTGATCTTGATCTGTCGTCCAGCAATCTCGATGGTCATTTCGTCGTGTTCAACAGCATAAATCAGGAGCTGAGCATAGCTTGTCCAGAATACAAGCCTACCTGTGTCGACGGATGCAAGATTGACATGAGTTGGGAGCTTGGACATTGCTTCGGGAATCTGGATGTCGGATGCTAACTCGGCTGGTACTGATCTCTTCCACTGGTGGCTCTGACTTGAATCTGCACCCTGGCGGAGAATTTTGGGCTTCGGGGGATCCTCAGTATCAGTTCTTTCGCGGGGAGCTCGCAGCGATGTCTGCGAATGATCAACTATCAATTCCACATGGCCATCGGCGTACAGTCTGTAGAAGTCAATCTCGCTTTTACATCTGCCCGCGATTCTCTCGTTGTCCAAATCGTAATTGAAAATGACCCCACCGAGAAACCCAGTCCACCCTAACCAGGACCAGCTTGGAAACCCAACCTTGTAGGACTCATCATCGACCATCAATCGACAGAGTTCTTTACGACGTCCCGATCCATATCGCCAGGTAAGTGTCTGATCAAACAGATCGTATGGTAAGGCCCAGTGAAATTTCTGATTATTCCGATACTCCATACGTCGGAGGATTCCTGAGAAGGCAGCGAGTGCATCATTCTGGTAAGTGAACTGTCGTGTGGAGTAGCGTGTAACGTAACCCGAAAGAGCGTCTCTGGAGAACTTTGTTGGTCGATCATCCCATTCGTCATTGCAGTCCATCGCCTGTGGTAGAACCCATAAAGAAGTACCATTTTCAAGATGGACTTCCTCATTCAACACTTTATGCTCGCATTCCCACTAAAAAGCCGATATCAGGATGAGGGTTCTGTCTCTCGAGAGCTGTACTCACATAGAACTGCTCGGGAGTAACTATCAATGCTCTGCGAGAGAGAAGTCTCTCTTGGAAAGTCCATCCTCGCGAGTTCCAGGAGGAATGCTGAAGGTGATTGGCGTTTCCTTGAGCAACTGTTTCCATCAGATGGTACCCATTGCCAATGTCTATTTTCCTTTGTGATATCGAGCGTAGATCTTTGACTCCTGGTAAGCCTGCTTCGGCACTTGCGCCTGTAGCAACAATGATGGTTGCTAGAGCACAAGCGTAGACGAGGTCCCTACTATGATCAGTGACAATTTGCATAAATTTCGGGCTTGTTGCCAGTGTGGGACACTGCGACCCTCATGATTTCGGGAAGGTCGCTAGGACTAAAAGCCGTAGCTACAGGGCACTTCTCGCTGGAGAAGCCTGAAATCCACAAATCTCGGTTAACTCAGTGATCTCCCTCAGCGTCCCTCAGCGTCCCTCAGGAGGCCACGGGGGAAAGCGAACAGCAATCAAACTAAAAGTCTACACTCACATTTGGGATGTTTGTTCTGCAAGCTCTTTGAAGTCATCTTGCACAATACAGAGAGCGTCAACCCAAAGATAACGCTCTCCGATCTTTGAGACCAATGCCATTGCGTCTGTGATCGTTTTGGGTAGTAAATCGAGATCCAATCCATTATGCAATTGGCTCTCGTTGACATGCGCCGTTTTCATGAGCCAGCGACGAGATCCCATCTCCTTCGGATCACCCCACACATAACTCAGAGCCATGTATCGGCAATTTGGTGGTGCTGCTATCACGCAGCTTTTCTCCACGTCAATGACTTTGAGAAATGTAGGTTGTGAAGGCTCACCGAGCCACTAAAGTATGTCCATCAGCAGTGAATCAGGTAAAAGCCAGCGGCAAGGCTTTCTTTCTTTGGTGGCTGAAAGGAGTTATAAGTCGATGAAAAATGGTCGACGATACCTGCGGAGCATGACAGTCGGCACCATGGTGTTCCTCACAAGTTCTAAGCCACCTTTTCAACTTTTCTGAATCGACATTCGAGCTCATTGTTCTCCCAAAACCAGGGATTTCCGTATCTTCTTTGTAAATTTGAAATCGGATCTTGGAGAAGAAGCCGAATATTGCAGGCTCAAAATTGATGATGAGACGAGAAACATCGAGTTTCTTCACAAGCTGCCCATCCAGATCCACTTGATCAGCAGTACACAAGAATTGCTCATCCAGTTCCACCTCTACTCGATCACCTTCTTTGGAGGTCGGCGGGTCTTCGCCATCATTCAGACGTCTCGCGCAAGAAACCAAGAGGTCGCAGAACTCGCATGTTGAGGATCGCTCGATAATCTCGTCAAGATATCCCAACTTAGCGTTCTCCTTTGGGCCATCTTCGGGCTCTTGTGGTGAATCTGGCGAATTTTCGATCTTGATGAAGTACGATCTGAAGTCGATCCCTCGACAGGTATCGCACAAATGAGCCAGCAGATTTCCGTCCCCAGTCTCCTTGACATCAGCTGACATGTTTGAATTAAAGGAAGAAACACACCGAAGCGCTGGAGCCTAGAAGCTCCGTTGCAAGTGTCGAGCGACGAGATTTCGCTTGGGACCGCAATTCTGCCAACAAGAGGGTATGCAAGAGGGTATGTAGCGAAGATTGTCGATGCTTGTATTCGAAAGCTGGCATCTATCTGTATGATCGAGACGGAAGGAGATCTGTAACAGTAGAAGGGGGCTGAACGTGCTGTACAGTAAGCGACATTAGTTCGAGGCTAAACCTTTTCTGAACAGCAACCATTTCCTTTGCAGTTAAATTTCTGACGGAGCTTTCGATGTTTTGCTGCTGATCATTGAACTGTGGGAGAATTGTTTTCGAATTTGACGTCCTGATGATGTGTAGGCAAGATATGCGAAGGCGCATGTTTTCAATTGTGTATTGCCAGGCAATTACGGCATCACGTGCTAATCAGGTGATGATATCTGGGACCTCTCGCTGTTTGTGGAGGCAAGCCGATCTTCTTCGTACGGGTGCATTACATCATAAAGATCACGAAGAGCACTTTACAATCAAGTTTTTCCATTTTGAGCTGGAAAGTGTTGCATATAACTTTCAATAATGGTACACTAGTCTTAGTGTCCTTGCTTGCCATATTCTGTCGCGCGAAAATACCAGACTCTGGTCAATTCTGTGAAATATTCAAATATATCGCACTAGTCCCATGCTCTTGACCTTGTTCGTGACAGTTTCTCATTAGCTCCAAAATGTACTATAAAAGTGAAAGATTCCTTCCTTCGACTATTTCTTTCATCTCCAAAACGGTAGACACTCACTTCATCAGATCAAAACACTTGTGCTTGAACATTTCGTTACACCACATCCTCTACACCAACTTCTTTACTTCTCAACCGAAATTCCTTTCGAAGCAGCCATGCCTTGTCACTGCTGCAATCGGCCTCCTCATGGACGCCACACCCCGGAGGGCCATTATGGACAGTCAGTGCACTGGGATGATATTGGCTACAGCCAAGAGATTGCGCCTGGATTCTGGTCCAGATATAGTTACTCATCCATGGAAGATTGGGAGTTGGACATAGCGAGGCGACAATGGCCCAATCACCCTTTCTTGTACATCGAGTACGCTAGACGAACCCCAGGTCACCTCGAAGGATCGTCGCGAGACGGTGAGCTTCTTGATCACGAACCATTTCTTCGCAAGTTCTTGTGTTCTGATGAGGGTCCCGGAGAAGATGCTTCAATTGCGGGAAAGAGTAAAGAGTCTATGGCAATGACATGTGAGTATTCCGAACGACAGCATGCGTCGGAAGGAAACGAGTTTCGCTCGGAGAAAGTACAATCACCATCGCCAATACAGCAGAGAGGGTCGTCAAAGAGGTCCTTTTCAAGATTTTCGAGCCCAGAGCAAGATCCACCAGAATCACAAACAGATCCTGAGATTAAACATGTCGACCATGCTGTGAGCGGTTTCGAACAATGTAAGTCTTTCCCAAATGAATCTCGCTTAATTAGAGCTCGATTGCTGATATGATAGATAGCTCAAGCTCCCACAGAACAGCTCATTCCAAGCCTTCAGGCGACCAACACTGATACTTTGTCCAAGGGTAGCTCTACTTTGTTGAACAGGATCATGCCCGAGCCTCAAATTGATGTCGAGGCTCTGGCACAGGAGCACCTGCAAATCTTCCGCGCCACCATTCCTAATACACCTCGGCATTTCGACTTCGATACTGTTCGTGCCGAAGCTTCTGGTTTTGCACCTCCCACGGGATTATTGGACCCAGTGCTTAGAAGTCCAGGGGCTCTCGATCTAAGTTTGCTCATTCAAAACATGGGATTTCGTATCGTTGATGCAGACGATGTCGAAGGATTTCGTGTAGACTTCAGAGATGGGCCGCCGCTTCACTTTAGGGACTTAGGGGAATTTTTTGAATACCTAGAAGTTGTCGCCGAGAGTCAACGTACTTTCCAGCAGCACAGAAGACAACCGCCGCCGGTCGATGAACCTTCCATTCCCGGTAGAGAGGTGCTAGACTCAGACGCTACCATTGACTCCACTCATCCTGACTGTGTTCCTATCTTGAGGCAGAGAAGTATGTCTATGTCTACTTCAGAAAATTTGATGCCACCCCTTTCGCCACAGGGTGGGACAGCTTCAGCTGGTTCACGCGAGGAGGATACAGCAACACCAGAGCCTATAACTTCGGGTATGGACCAACCAAGGATCGCGGGTGAGAACGAAAGCGAAGGTACTCACGACCCAGAGTCTAGTGAGGATCTAGGTGAACAACAAGGAGTAGAGACAGTTCAGTCTAGACAAGATCAAGAGGTGGTAGGATAGCTTTCTTGAAGGAGAAGGAAGTGCAGGGCTCGTTAGACATTATCCCTACCGCACCGACAACTATCTTGCCGGTAAACCATACGATAGAGATGTTTGGACGAACGTTGGAATGAAAGTGAAGATAGATGGCGAACTCTCCGAGGTACAACCAATTGTTGCTTCACGTCTTCTAGTCGACTCAGGCTCCACCATCTTCGGTTCCCCAGGCGGTTTCTTCTCCGTATGGAAGGGATATCAAGGAGACGGGATGCCGGGAAGGACATGACACGTGGTTGGCGAGCAAGGGTTGGATTTAGGGTGAAACCGGGACAAATAAATGAGAATGAGAGACTCGAGACGTCGCGATTCAGTTGTGCCGATATCGACTTCGCGTTATTTAGTCCCACTCTTTAGTATAAATATTACCTTAACCCAAGAACTTGTATATCTTCATCTGTGATCACTTCCGATTGAAGTACTTATCCAAGATCATATCGGCCTGCTCCAGAAGCTTCAGTCGATCTGTCACGATCGTCGCTTTTCGCTCATCGACCAGCCCCTCTAAGCCCTCTCTGGACAGATTGTCTGAGACAACATGAAGAAATCCATATCCAACTCCAACTTCTAAAGAAACTTTCGCCATATGACCGATCTCGGGATCTACCCACTCGACTTTACTTTTCCACTCCCGAGTCCATTCCTTCGTTTCGCTCAAAGACGTTGCTCCAGTAAAGTGAACACCATGAACAACACCACTGGCACCCTTGACCGCGTCCTCAAGAACACTCTTCCATTCAACGACGCTGCCATCTGGAAATATACTGCTACATCCAGTGGCAAGAATCGAATTTGGAATATGCCTCTCGTTCAAAGTTCCCAACTTTCCAATGTAAATCGCTTCCTGGATTTCATTGTGCACTTTTAGAGCTCGGATCAATTGTCCACCAATGTCGCCCCAATAGCAAGCAGTGCATCCAATAAATGCAACAAGTCTTCCATCGGGAAGAATCTGCTTCTTCCAAGCAAAAAGCTCACCACCGTCAGTCACACGGTCCACACCAGTTTCCCACTTGTCCAGACCAGCACAGCGGGGTAATTTGTCTACATATCCTAGAATCGCGATGTCGACTTTTCCAAGGTATGGCAGATTTGAATGGGCGAAAATAGAGGCGCAAGCATCAACTGCTGGTGGAATGTAGCGAACTGACGGTACGCGGTGGCCCGCGAAGTCCTCGCTTGTGAAGTACGTAGACAGGAGAGCTGCGTAGTGCTCGACGTATGCCTGGCCTGGGAGAACGTTGAGTTGAAGTACATCACCATCAGGAGTGCGGATGATTGTCGCCGTGGGACGTTGCCAGTTGAACGGTTTGTTGGCCTTTTCATTCTCGGTAATGAGAGCAGATGGGGAACGGTTGTGGGAGCCCACAACGAGGATTGATTTGTGACTTCGGGATTGAATGACGGTGTGCACCTTAGGTAGGACATAATATGGAAGGATAGATCCCATGGTATGGGTAACAGGGCTAGCAGTAGTAGGAATGCAATGCTGCTAGTGTCAGTGTCACATCAGTAGGAGAAAAGAAAGCTCCGCCGTCTCAGGACACCTCCTGGTCTCGCATCATCAGAGTGCAAGACAATCGAGAAGAGTTATTGAAACCCGACAGTCACTCACGCTTTTGATATCATTGTGTGCTTCTGTGGGTTCAAAACTCTCAAGATGAAGGTGATCGATATCTTTCCGTGGTAGACAAGGAGGAAGTACGACCAAGGTCGTGGTACTCGTTGCCATGATGGTGGTATTCGGGCTTGTGCTGCAATGATGGAGGACTTATATGGTAAGCTTGTGCTTCTAAGATGGCGAATAGTATACGAATGGGATCCACCGTCTGAGAGATGAGCAGGTGGACGAATGTATACCTATTTATCAGAATGGATTCACTATATACCAGCTCGACACATTCTAAGCTGGCACATGTGCACCAAACGAGCTGACAAGTCACAAGTGACAGGAACTCGAAGCCGCACATTGACTTTGTTGCCCAGCTGAGGCACACATAGACTTTGCCGACAAGCATAAGAACGTCTGATATCCCTGCTCACCGATTCCTTGAGGTTGCACACTCGGACATCTACCGTCTCTATCTTTATAGATTTTTATGGATCGCTTCTTCGAAGGTAACCCTGAGCGCGTTGAATATGTAATCTGGTCAACGGGTACTTGACCTGGTTCGTATGCAAACGCTACCACGGAACGCACGTCGCGAAGTAGTTTTTGAGATAACACCGGCTGTTACCACGAGAACGTTACATGAATACTTAAACTGGCATGGATCGACGCCATATTCGACTCGACATTCTCCGAGCCTGGAAATCAAAGGACTTAGCCATGGCAAAGTAGCTCCCAACCAAGATGTGGAGATATGGCGAAGTAGTGGGGATTGGCCTCGAGTGTGACACGTCTCCCGCATTTTTGAGCAAGGAACGAGCCGTACCGTACGGAATGATACTTGATTTAGTATGCTTCGCCTCTTCTATGCATATGTGCAGCTTATCTGATGAATTGATCCCCACAAAAGAGTTTTCGCTTAGGGCCGTCTGCCTAAATAGCGTCGTCAGCTTGCCATTCAGCGCGCATCTCGGGATCTATCGCTTTCCTTCCTCACTCACAGCATTCCTGGCTGCAGACACTTTAAACTGGATAATTGAGTATTTGTAAGCATCTTGTTCAACATTTCGTCTACGCTGACCACCGAAGCGCCAAGATTCAGTGAAGCCAGATCTGACCATCGTCTACGACACACCGTACAGTGTCCAAACATGAAGACATTCTTGAACATCGTGAATGAGCGAGATAAGTACGTACAGATTCTTCATGACCGGACTTTCTTCTAACAAGACATCAATCTTAGCTTTCCATACTCAGGGGTCGAAGGATGTGGAGAACCTGTTCTTGACATCGATGGCCTCTGGCGCTTTTATCTTCCCGATGATCCCCGACCACACGGTTACATCAAATCCTCAGTGGTAGAAGCTATGCCATGGACACCAGACTTCCATCTCAATCATCAGAGCACGCCAAAGCGTGTTCGACTTGTGGCCGCCAACGCCACCGCCGCCAACGAAGCAATTTCATGCGTGCTCCAAACTGCTCGGGAAAGGAATCTTTTCAAGTGTCTCGATGGTTGGCGCGATGAAGAGTATCGAATTCTGGGGGCCCGGTCTGAAATCAAGGTAGAGCGGGCTGGAGCAGGAATACTTGGTATCATTACGAACGGCGTTCACATGACGCTGTACACGCGTTTGAAAGAATCGGGAGATATGAGGATTTGGGTTCCTACTCGTTCGATGACTACGAAGGCATATCCGGGAATGCTTGATAGCTCTGTCGCTGGAGGAGTACCGATTGGGGTCGAGCCATTTGCATGTCTTGTCAAAGAAGCGGCTGAAGAAGCTAGCCTATCTGAGGATCTGACAAGACGATCAGCCAAATCTGTCGGTGTTGTCTCTGAATTTTGTGCGAAAGGTGATGGTCAGTTAGAACCATCTATCAAATATGTTTATGATATGGAGCTAGAGGAGGGGCTGGAGCCACGACCTGGAGATACTGAGGTTCAAGAGTTTCGCTTGATGACTGTCGATGAGGTGAAGCAGAGTGTACTGGATGGGCTGTATAAGCCAATGTCTGCGATGGTCATTGTTGATTTCTTGATTCGGCATGGGGTTTTGAATGCGGGTAACGAGAAGGATTATGTGGAGATAGTTGCGAGGACGCATCGATTGTTGCCATTCCCCACATCTCAGAATTAGGTGCAGAGAGAACAAAAGCACTGCAGGGCATGAAACACACCATGCTTCTCGCAAAGCTTTCGCTACTGTGCTGTTACTTGCCCTTTCCAGCGTCTGCGTCCCGGGCTACATCTCGCTTAGCAATTACCATTTTTCCAATCCAATCAACAGCACCAGCTCGTATGCATGCAAAAGCTGTCAAAGTTTTGACGTAAGAAGCGCTGCTGTCACTCTAGCCTAATCTGCACTCACCAGCATGATATTGTACAGCATTCAGCATGTAGATACAATAGTCAATTCACATAGGAGGTTCGGCCCCGCTGTCATCGATGATCAATTTGCTTGCGTCTTGGCTGCAAAGATCAAGTAATTGATTCCGCTGATTATCGAAGGAGCCGCCTTCTGCTTAGCTTCTCTCACTGTCACCTGCTCTGCCTTCTATCCACTGCTTCAGATCGATATTGAATTTATCAATCTCCTCTTTCCCCTTCTTCATTCCCTCCTGACTGCCCAACTTACTCGCCACCCACCCGGTCCCAGCCATCCAGCCAAGCAAGCCAGAAAAGCTTTCTCCATGAACGAATGTTGTTTCGCCTTTCTTCACTTGACTTTCTTCGAAACGAAAGAAGTGCTCTCCACTGAACAGACCCGGAACCGAGCCTAGCCAGCTGAATTGTTGCGGGGAGTTTTCCTGGACAGGGCTTTAGCAGGTGAAATCCGAGAGGATCAGTTGAAGAGCTCACAGTGACGACGGGATGGAACGTCCCTCCTTTCAATACATTCTTCATTACAGTTCCCTTTTCAAGTGCTTGGCCAGGTATCCTGGGACCCAGAGAGACAAAGGCGCCATTCTTGTGATATTCTGGTAGGCTTTCGAAGTCAACAAACTAGCGCAAGAGGTCAGTGTAAGTCTGGGAAAAGGTGGGCAGATTCCCCACTTTGGCTCTCACGGTTGCAGGAGGAGCTGAAATTTCTATGCTTGCCGAGATGGTGTTTTCGAACATTTTCCAAGTCCTCCTCGCTCGACTCATAGATAGTCCTCAGGTAAAGATGTATTGGTAAAGATGTATTCCGAGGCGTTGGCCAACTGCTTGCACGTGACACTCGGCAAGGAGGTGGGATTGCGGTCGCTAAGAGTTTCAGTCTAAGTCTGAATTATTTGGGATCTCGAACAGAAAGATATCGCCGTCTTGAGGCATTACATTGAGTCGCGACAACAAGGAGGGACGACAGTTGATATAGAACCTGAATCGGAATGAGGTTGATCCGAAGGCGTCCTCGCTTAACAAGCCACACCCCCACTTCTGTTTACATGGGTGCGCGGTGTAGTGAGCCCCTATTCTCTGGCCTCTGAGGTGTTTCGCGAGTAGATGTCCTTTCACCGCATCTATATTCTCGGAATCAGCCTTCGATCTCAGTCTCCACAATCTATCGCATGCAGTCGCTTCTTCCACTCTTTGGTACGTGTGCGTTGTAAGCTTGGTCTTCAAGGACGTTTAGAGAACTACCATGCTAGTATGACTCGTGTTTGTTGCTGAGAATGTGGATTTGTCTTGTGTCTTGATGTATACATTTGATGATGCCATAATTCATCCTCGATGACGGGCTTCAATTCGAGGATCAAACTCTCTTCCTCAACATAGCCCTCGCATGCTGCTTTCCCAAGACTTCATACTCCGCATCCCCATAAAAGATCGTGTTGACATCGCCCAGGATCTCCCCTGGCACACTTTGGTCATGGCTGCCAAACTGCCAGATTTGATCCGCCGCGATTCCACTCTTCAATACCGCATCCTGCCACGGCTTCTCCACACCCGTATGGTTTCCAGGGAATGGCGCGCCATATTCCTCCAGAACGACTGGCTTTCCGCTCTTCTTGCCAATTGCATCGTGTTGCTTGATCCACTCCGCTCCCCATGTGTAGTTGTATCCCCAGGAGTCAGGATACAAGTGGAAGGTGCCGTAGTCTAAGGTCTTAATCTTGAGGTTGGCAGCGAAATCGATGCCTTCCACGCCCGAGTATGCGTATGAGCCGTCACCAATGCCGTCACCTGGGACTAGCCAGCCTTCATCGCCGAGTGTGACCATGTGCTTGGAGTCGAGAGATTTGATGTACTTGCTGACATCTGTTGCCCAGTTTGTGATGACCGAGCTTGGGCATCCTTTGCAGCGAGGCTCATTGCCTAGTTCCCAGGAGAAGATCGCGGGACTCTTCTTGTACCGTGTTACGATTGTGCGGACGTAGTTCCGGTATGCTTTCTGTGCCTTGGCGTCGGTGTAAAAGGTTGTAGCATTGCTACCAAAGGCGGTCGAGTAGGCTGGTAGAAAGCTTAGTCAGTATTGACGTGACACTTCCGAGTGAACTAACCTTGGATTCCACCATAATCGCCCCAGTTGTTGACAAAGTTCAGGACCAATCCGACGCCAAACTTCTCAGCTGCACTGACAACATAATCAAGTCTCTCTAAGCCATCGGCGCCATAGTTGATATAGCTGCCTGTCGAGTTCAGGATCTGGAAGTAGACCTTGTTCGGGTCTGTGTTCGTTGCCGGTGGTGGGGTGTTGACTTCAGTAAAGGTCAGCAAGAATTCCTCTCATAGTCCCGACCACACAAATAACATACCATCACCAAAGCCCCAAACCCGCAGAATCTTATATCCCGTTGCAGCAACTTGCTTTAAAGCGGTGTCAACATCCGAGTTCTTCGACAGGTGGCCGAGCCACCAAGCATTGCTCCCAGCGAGATATTGCACCTTCCCATCAATGTTGAAGAGACGTCCAGCTGGTTTGGCGAAGTTTCCGGATTTACCAATGGGATATTTGCATGGTGGTTGTTGCGAGGATGAGGAGATAACTGCTGCGGATGCAGCGAGTGTGAGGGAGAGTAAAGACGTGATTGAGTACTTCATCTTGATTTTCTCTGTTGGTATATACCAATGGCACGAGAACGAGAAGGAAAGCAAAGTTCGAGAAAGCCTTTCCATTTAAATTATGTACCCTCAGCACGTAGCTTCAGGTCCTTGTCTAGAGCTCTGTAGCTCCAACATATGACATAAAGGTCCCCCGGGCCGAAAACATCGTACCACGATTCAAGGATCTTGGAAAGTCTCTTGAGAGTTTTTAACCCGGCATGGAGATCACCAAATTGCAAGAATGAACTCGGATAGAAGTGCGATGGAGAGGTCGCCGCACTGGAAGCTTGTGTGGATAGTTGCGGAGTGTGCTCTTCCGGATCCCGATTGGGGAAAGTGGGAAGGTATTTCCTGGGGTCTCCGGAGCTTGGGACCGACATCCTGGAATCTTCAATGTACCTGTGTTGATGAGGCGAGGACTAGGTCAATAAGTTTTTCCGTCCATAAAATGTAAGTGGAAACTCCATTTGGAGTTGCCGTCGACGTAGGTTCTTGACGCTAGCCTTGACCGTGCCGTAAAGTCGGGAATCATGCAACGAGCATAATTGACGAGTTGAGGGGTAGTTGGAGCATGTGTGAATTTCTGTAGTTGAGTTTTGGCAAAATTGAGGTGCATGAAGCTATGGAGAAGAGATCGGACGAGGCTGATGAGGCGACTGACCTGGGGAGGAGGAGAGACTAGCTCTGAATGCATAAACACAAGCGACAACCAACGACGCCTCCTCAAAGTTTACTTCGTTATCCTGATCTATGTACAGCCACTCCTACATGCTTTTACATGTACAGCTCGTCTATATAGACGTTACTCATCTTCCCCACAAGCACATCCTGCTTGTTTGGATACGCACACTCGTACAGCTCGAGATCTACCTCTAGCACCTCCTTCAATGAATCTCGAAATGCTGTCACAGTACTGCACTCGTTTGACCTCGTTTTGACCGCTACCCCAAAGCAGTTCTCATCTGAGAACTGCCAATTGTCTTTGATGTCCGCCACAATTTGCTTCACGAAACCATCCGTATATTTGCCCTTGTGTACATCGAACTGCCCTTCTGGAACCTGAATGAAAGGATCGGCTGTCTGGAAGGCATGCACGGTATGGTAGATGAAGCTGCTGAGAGGATCGGTGACTTCTTCTAATGCTGCTTCTTGAGAATGCTGTGCAGCATATTGACGCATCGGTAGCGCGATTGCAAACCAGAATCTGAATGTAACCGCGAGAATCCCGCGGTGATTGGGGTGAACGCCGAGTAAGTTCCTCTCGTGCAAGTGAGCTCGCATGATTGTTCCATTCACAATCATCTTCAAGACGTTGAGTAGACTCTCGAACACCCAACCGGCCTTGTCATCTGTACATTCCAAGATTCCAATGAGGCTATCGCTGATGGCGGGGAGGAATATCGAGCAGAGAAGCCATGCTGAGGAGTTAAAACCTGCTGCAAGAATTGCAGGGACAAAATCGGAGAGCATGAACTTTGCAAAATCCCACCATTTCATTCCTGTCCGAATACAACTTCGGAAGTTGCCCATACGATTTTGGATGAGTGCTTTCGTCCATCCACTGTGGAGATAGTAATACAGCTCGAAAGCAGTCTTGTCTGGCTGCTGCTTCTGCTCGAGTCGGAGGCAGTATGCGATCAGGCCTGGGCGGTACAAGGATGGGTCGGCATCATGAGGCCAATAATACTTCGACGGATGAATGAAGAAGTCGATGAGAGGTCTGATCTCGCTGGCGTAGCTTTTCATATCTGAGATTAAGACTCGAGCAATCTGCAGATGGTAATTGTGAGGATCAGACCCGGGCTCCAAAGTTTCGAGGAGATGTTGCATAATTTTCATGAGTTCGCCAAGCATATCGGAGAAGAGCCGCTGTGTTTGCTTAAGTGAGAGGCCGACAACTGTCTCGGTGGTCTTTTCATTCAGAATCGACGACATTCTCCGGATCGCAACTGAAAAGACTTAGTCGCGAGCTCGTATGTTCAGATGTATTGTATTTACCTCGAATCATCTGGATCTGATCGAAAGATCCAAGATCAAGTGTAGTGAGGAGAAAATGACCTTTCTGGTGCAACTCACAGGTGAAAGCCTTTACCGGTGCAGAAACTGCCTGGCAAGTCGTCAGGCTTAATAGCCACTCTGACGCAAGATTGAAGCCAGGAACCTGAAATGAAATGTTAAGAATGAATCTAGATTGGATTAGAGACCATACCTGGAAGTCTTGAAGCGTCTTGCCATTTCTGAGCAGGCTGGCAAGAAACAATGGCCAATATGAGTCCGCGAGCTTGTAGTTTCTTCGATTTTCGAAGACTGCTGATTGACCTCGAGTGAGGAAAGACTCGAGGGACTATATTTGATCAGTACTGCTACCTGCAGATGGTGTTATTGGTCTTACTAGTGCACCCTCTTCAGTAACGATCGAGACAAGGCGGGCCCAGCACACAATCATGTTGTCCATGAACGTTGACACTTGTTCCTTTCCCGCTTCGAGGTAATTTCTGAGTAAGGGACAGAGATTGCCCACAATACTTTGGCGGAGCGGCTGCAGAATGTTAGTATCATTCGAGAGCACATCCGAAGAGGACTCACGATGATCAACTCCATGCGATCCCAGTCTATGCCCATGTCCATGCTATCCTGACTTTCTTCTTCGTTTCCTGAGACAGCTGCCACTGGCAAGATAGGTGGATGAAGAAGCATGATTTTATCCATATAATTGCAAAGCGCGATGACACAGTCTCCAACCAATGGCTTCGAGAGTGCAATATTGGTATGGATGGCAGGATCCAAGGCTTTAGAAAGAAGATCTGAATGTTTATTAGCCGTGTGTCGCATCATCGGACTTAAAGGCATACCACTGTTCAGAGCCTCCCTAACCATTTCTGAAGACCTAGCAGACTTGATAGTATTACTCATCGCAGTAACAGACCTGCACATAGGAATGACCATATTACTCCTGTTCGCCAAGATTGTATCGGCCACTGTTGCTTCCGGCATCACCTGCCCACTCATTTTCTCCACTGCTTCCGCTTGTTGTCGCGCCTCTTGGTCGATATCAAGGTATTGCTGGCAAAGACTGGAGAAGAATGTAGTCTGCCATTGACGGAAGGGCTTATAAAGCTCGACATTCGCACCTTCCGTCACCAGGAAACGAGCCAAGTTCTCCCATGCCGTGATATTGATCAAGCAAGCCTGGTTGTGGGAGCGATCAGCGATGACCAGTTCTTGTATTAGAGCCACAGAAGGCCGTTGTGATGGTGGGGATGCCCAGAAAAGAGTGCAAAGAAGGTCGTGATGGTTCCGTAGAGCTGCAAGATCTCGTGTATGAATGATCTCGTCCTTGGGATATTGTCGGTCGTGATTTGGCAGTAAGCGAGCGATGAGATTTCGGACGCTCTTGATATCATCTGCTGCTGCAAGGTGCTTGATTCCCAGTGCCACAACCTTGAGGAAAATATGGAAGCATCGGTCCTCGGGCTCAATTGCGAGGCTGGGTTCTGTGTCAAGTTGCCCCAAGAATGACGGCGATGTGTGAGCTTCTTCATTGCGCAAATGAGCGAGATTATGCGAAGCAAAGAAATCGAAGAGAGCACCTATGAGAGGGGGGCACTTCCACCATCCCCATTGTACCATAAGATAGTGACAACGATGAAGGAGGGATCGGCAGTAATCATTAAATCCTGGGGGCTGCCTCGAATTGGATCTGTACAGCGCAAAGACCTGCTTCAGAATTTGTTGGATCAATGACCAGTTATCGAAGCTGACACTCTGTCGTCGTCCAGCATCAACAGCGCCGAAGAGGTCGAACTCGCAGAGTGGAAGGAGGGTATACATTGAGTACCACAATTTCTCCATCTCGGGTGCGTAGATGACTTCATTCAGCGGCGTGGTCATCAAGCGTGTATTCACGACGTCCCAGAACGAACCTCTTGGAATCTGAGCACTACCTAAGACTTTGATCAGAGTCACCCATCCATTAGCTGCGTATTGGTCGCTCGAGATGCCTCTTTGTCTGACAGAGAGATACTGAAGATCGTCATACAGTGTCCGAAGCTTATCTAAACCATCAGAGACGAGCACTGCTGCGCAATGGCCGGCGACAGACTTTAGCAAGTCCTCTGCATCGTAGCTGGAAGAATGTTGTGCAGGCTGAGCTCGAAGTGATCTGAGGAGGTGGAGGATGACCACGGTGGATTGAGACAGTATTTCGATAACTAGCTTGCTGTGAGCTTGATTGATGATCCTAGCGATGTTGAGGCGAGATGAGAAGTCCTGAAGCACCTCGACCATCCTTGACATGTAATCAGCACGGTCAAGGGAACCGTCAAACCTAACATTATATTTGACATAGTCCAGAACGAATGTGATGACTTCGTTTGCGTCTGCTGTCGGCGGAGATGACGTCTGTTGACATTGAAGTTGGTCAAGGAGCCAGTCAAAGCAGACGCCAATTTCTGAAGAGACAGTCTCATCCCATGTTGTCCACGTCAAGGTTTTCTCAGCGAATCTGAGACCCGTGAGGGTTGATGACGGAAGTCTTTGAGATTTGGAACCGTCAAGAAGGTCGGCAAGTCTACCACTTCCAATGATGGTGCTTTCATGGAAGAAGATTCCCGGTTGCAATGGGAAGATGTCGAAATGAACCGGATAGTTCGTACCAAATTTGCCCAGTCCTAATAATTTGCTGTTCTTATCGTTGTTTGCTTCTATTGGAGCGAAGTAATCCAGTATCAATGGATCGCTTGGTTGGCGATAATTCGCAGCGCCAGCGTCGACTCGCCGAGGCGCTCTTTGCTTACGCCGTGTGGGCTTCGCCGCGACTTCGACGAGCTCAACTTCATCTTCCTCGGCGTGTACTGGATCGTTGCTTGTTTCTATTGACGGCCGTACAATGTCGTCATCTGCAAGGAATCGACTGAGTTGAAGATTCGTTTGTGAGACAGGTCGTCGTCGAGTGTTCCTGTACAGAGTATCGAGAATCCTTTTCGTGCTTCTGAACGCAGACGTAGGATACCGTTCTGAGTAGGGGATCTCGCTTGCCTCAAGCTGTGCAGGTCGTGCTGGATGCTGAAGACCACGGGATTTCTTTGCTCGGTTTGTGGGCCCAAGTTCGAACTTGTTGTCTCTGACTGGAGGCAGGGGATCCTCAGCAGAGAACGTCTCTCTCGTGACGAAGTTGTTCATCGACTGTTGGCGTCTGGACATTGCCAATTTACGTCCAGGCTTGGCCGGGGCTCGGTCCAATTGCGGCTTGCTCTTCGTGATCGGGGCTGGAAGTCTGGTTTGTTGATTGTCCGTTATTTCGTGTAATGCAGAGTCTGGCGCTGCAGAAGACCTTTTTGGTCGAGGATTGCGGGCCTTCGATTTGATCTTTCCTGCCCTCCAATCCTGCAAGACTGACTGAACGTCTTGGGTATCCTCGCGGTTGGCCAACTTAATGAATTTCCTAGAAGGACTTTGTCTGCCCTGTCCCACGCGGGACCTAGCAGTACGTGCAGCAACTCTGATGAATTGTGGTAGATCTCGGTTATCACGATCCGACGGACTCATCACATCAAGAATGCCTAGACGAGGAGCAGGGTGTAATCTATGGCGAGATGAGCTACCTCCATGTCTATGGGAACCTCCTTTCGCTCGACTTATGGACTTGCCAAGAGAAGAACGACTCTTAGGCTTGTGCAAGTCATCGGTGATTTTAGGTTGTCGAACATATGAGCCACTTCCGGTACGAATACCCAAGCCAGAACCACTCTTCCTCTTCTTTTGTGGACGTGATGGACCGGCTGATGCTCGCTTCTTGGACGGCAACATAGCATCAATCCTATCATCCTCATCGGCAAATCCTAGGCGAGACTGGTCAAAGACGCTTTCAAGCTCAAAATGATCATCTGCCATAACAAATCCAGGCTCATCATCATCGTCCTCTCCAGAATCAGAGAGGAATGCTAACCTAGCATTCGTTGTTGTGGGCGGATCTTCTGAATGTTGGCGCATTCGAGGAAGAGCTACACCACGCCGTGATGATTCTTTGACAGGAGATAGGCTTTCCGTGTCCCGCAGTGTATGAGCGACTGGTTTTGGCAACTTTATTTGATCCAATCGAAGATGTGAAGCTGGAAGCACACCTCGGAATTTCTTGCTGATTTTACGAATCTGGATAGACTCATCCGGAGATGAAGATTCAGAAGCCGATTTCTCTACCTCTGAGGCAAAAGGGTCATCAAGCTCTATATCAGAATCATAGAGAAGAGGAGTTGGTTTGACAGCACTGGTTGCTGGAGTTGGAAGATCCCCAGGTAGCAAAGCAGACTCGGCAGGAGAAGTGCTTGGGGTTTGTTCCTTTGACGTTGATCCAGCACGGGAGAGAGATGCTCGAGCACGCCGAGAAGTAGCAGTGAATGGTGAACTGGTATCGGGCGGCGATGCAGGAGCATCGAAGATGCTGTGAGTAATATCTCTCTGTTTGGTTTGGCCCCGTGGCTGCGTCTGAATTCTGGACAAACCGGGACGCTTGGACTTCAACGAGTATGTATTGAGCCGATGCTTGACTTTTGGCTGGTTAGACTTTGGTTTTCGTTCGGGCTTCCTGGGTAAGAGTGGTGGATGGCGTATCAACTGATCAATATCAGGAAATTCTTCATCTTCATCAACATCTTTTGGCGTTGCATCATCGTTCACGGCAATTTCTTCCTCTGTCTCTGCTGGTCGAGGCGGAGAAGAGGGCGGATCCCAATTCATATCCTGTTGACTTTCGCCCACATCATAATCTATATCTTGAGATTCTGAGACTGGCGATGAGCTTCGAGATCGTCGACGTGATGCTTCCTGGGGCGAAGATAACATTCGCATTGGTGCAATACCCCTGGCTTTCAAAGTTCTTCGGTATTTCTCCTGCTCCATGGCGTATGGGTGCAACTGAATGGGATTTCTATCCCGTAATTGACGCCTTGCAGTGCTTGTTGGTGGTTCCATCTCAAACTCCAGTCTGGCATTGATCATAGGCTTCTGTATAGCTATATCTGGACTGGGAAACGGAGATATCTTCGTCTGGCCATTCTTATTCGCATATGGCGGTAGTGTTGGTTCACTACTCGGTGGCGAAGATAGTCGAGTTGAAGTCGGAGACGTGATTTGGACGTAGCTCTTGGATATCTCATCTTCCACGGGTACCCCACTTCTTGGCCGTGAAGATGAAGCATTTTGTTCAAGTGGCCGGCTATCCTCGTCGTCCGATGCCCAATATAATCGTGGATCTTTGAATCTTTTGGGAGACTGTGGTATCGGAGCTGGCAAGTTGGGTTTCTCGGTCTGGAGCTCAACAGATTCCTGCCTATCGAGGCGCGTGTGATTGTGTCGAGTAGTAGGTTCGAGGCCAAGCAGGACGTCCTCGGAAGAATCAGAATCCTCATCTTCCGGAACTTGCTCATCATGATCGCCGTCTGCCGTCTGCTCGTTGTCTCCTATGCTTGTATCTTCCTCTTGGGGCTGATCATCTACGACGCCTTCGATGCCCGACGTACTTTGGCTATCTAATCCATCTTCGTCGTCTGAGTCCGGAACCACCCCTTTCTCCTTCCAAGATGCCATAGAAGTTGTTTTGCATAATCAGGACATGCCGAGAAGCGTTGAAATAGCCGTTCTGAAGTCGGGAGACTTTGTGAACTTTTTTCGTTACTCCAAGACGCGTTCGTTTGTTAATGGAGACGTGACTGATTTGTCAGCAACCGCCACTTGTAGTGGAGCTCGATATTCTGGACTCAAACAACGACATCACCATCAATTGAAACGCATACTTCGGCGCAGAGATATGAGCAAGATCCGTGGGATTGTGCCAGTTGTCCTGGCTACTGCAATTGGTGTTGGTAATGGTACGCTTAAGCACAAATCCGTCAGGAAATTCTGAGGGCTTATGCGATCAGGAATATGGATATTTGGTCCAGCTTTCAAGGAACAGCAGCAGGAGAAAGAGGAACAGGCAAAGTATACTTCTGGTCCAAAAGACCATTGAATACGCTGCTGACCATATCTACAGGAAAGCTGTAGAGGTTGCGAAATTGTCCGAGGATGGCACTCACAAGAATCCTGAAGCACTACGGCAAGCGGAAGCTGCAGCGAGTCGAACCATTGCAACGGAATCTGCGCTAAAGCCCGTCGAGAAGGGAGGCTCTTGGTGGTCTAGCACGAGTCTTTGGACGAAGGAAGTGAACAAACCGCCGACGAGCGAAACTATGAAGAAGAGCCAAGAAACACCGAAGGAGAGGCCGTGATGAGTAAGAGCAGACATGGAACCCATATGCTCTTAGCAAGTAGACGGTACTGCAGTGCCGTGGGAACATGCCAGCTGAAAGTAGCGAACAGCCTGTAATCAGCAGGCAAGGCATTGGAGACGATCTTCCAGCAGCTGCCACGATACCACACATTAGAGCCACAGGATCAGAAGGACTCAAAAGGACGGGGAAAGCCACGATCCTCTTTGATATATTTCAGAACCAAGGAAAGCCTTTGGCATGGCCTAAACATCCTTTCGGTCATCTTTTCCGCCTTGGTGCCAATACGATCATCGAAACCATTGCAAGTTTATGGCATATCTGTTTGTATCTAGCGATTTTATCTTGGTTCAGGCAATTTCTATTCATCTTGTGCTTGTCTAATTTGTCTTCTGTTCTCCTAGTCTTGTTTTGAGTGGGCATGAAGTTCAAGCACTCCAACTCTCTTCACCAAGTGTCAAATATTTACTTTACAAGATAGACAAGCAGCGCCATAGTCAGGGCTGTAGAGGGCTCGACAACCGGGTTTCAGCTTGGCATCGCACGTTTTCTTCCGAACCTTTATACTATTGATATGCCTCGCGTTGCGGGCACTGTATTGCGATGCCTTCGGTTGAGCGTATGGTAGTGAGCTATTGAACTATGCACAATGCTTCAACTTATGTGCTTTCAAGCGGAAGTATCTACTACATAAGCTCATATCGGGTACCTGCGATTTTCCAGCGTGAGCATCCTCCATAAGGCCAGCTCCATAGGACTCCAGGAATCGCGAACACGTGCTCACGTGATTGACGGAATCACTTTAGGGCACGGACCGGATGGTGATCAGGGAAGCCAGGGTTTCACACCTTTCGTCATAGCTTTTGTTGCCCCTCCATACAATTTGAACGGCAGCTCAAGTTGAACTTCTTGCACAGAATAACATTCAACAACCTGTTAAAATGGCTCATCCAGAAGAAAAGGCAGAGTCTTCTCAAAAGCAAGGAGAAGATCTCAGTTCGATTCTCTCTACAGAAGAAAGAGTCGAATTGACCTTACTACTGGCCAATATCACCGAGCTCATGAGGAAGCAAATCACGGATACATTCGACGCGTCAATTACAAGTGCAAAGCCACCACAGCAAGCTTTAAACTTGACTGACAAGAATCCCAATGTTGAAGACACGAAGGTTGAGAAAGAATCCGAGGAAGAGATCAATGCTAGGAAGTTGCGAGAGCAGAGGGAGAAGGAGCTTTCTGCTCCAAAGATGCTGGAATTGAAAGAGGATTCCTTGAAATTCTTTGATAATTGGAGGGAATCTGTTATCTCAAGGGTTGGAACGGCCGTCAACAACTCGAAAGAGGTTGTGGAGGAACAGAAAGATAAAGCTTCTGTCGAGGCAACGGAAAAAGAACCTCCTTCGGATACTAGAGTTATCAGTAAGTCTATGATGTCCTCCTGCTGTGATCTTGAAGCCGACGGTATAGGCTCAAACACAAATATCGAAGAAGCAGATGCTGCTTTAGTGGAACTATACCCACCCACCTCAACATCGCTCTACTCTCTCCCGAGAGAGAAGCGAGTCCTCCTCCTCAACGCCATGCTCCTGCTCGTCCTCTCCCTCGAGCACTACGTAGCACCATCCCGGATCCTGCTCCTCCACATCTCATCCTCCCTCCACCTCCCCCTACACGTCCTAGCGGAGCACGAAGTGAAAGTGGCTCAAGGTCTCCTCGAAGCAGCCAAACACATGTCCGGCAGCGAAGAGACTCAAAAAAGAAGCGACGAAAACAAAACCGCCCGAAGATGGAAAGTCGGTCTTGCAGGCGTCGCAGGAGCAGCAGTGATAGGCATCACGGGCGGCCTCGCCGCACCCCTCGTCGCCGGCGCCCTAGGCACGATATTCGGCGGCTTAGGACTAGGAGCCACCACAGCAGCTGGTCTCCTAGGAGCTCTAGCCGAGAGCGGAGTCATCGTAGGCAGTCTATTCGGAGCCTATGGTGGACGTATGACTGGTAAAATGATGGACGCATACGCAAAGGAAGTCGAAGATTTTGCATTCCTTCCACTAAAAGGAAGTAAACACCACGAACCCAAACCCGAGGACCGCCGTCTGCGTGTCACAATCGGCGTCAGCGGGTGGATCACCCAGCGCGAAGACACCATCATCCCATGGCGCGCTCTCGGCCGACAAAGCGAAGTCTTCGCTCTCCGTTGGGAACTCGATGCCCTGTCAAAGCTCGGCAGTTCTCTCGAATCAGTCGTTAAGAGCGCGGCGTGGTCAGTTGCTAAGAAAGAGATCATCTCACGGACTATTTTCGCGAGTCTTATGACAGCGCTATGGCCTATCGGTCTTCTCAAGATCTCGAAGATAGTCGATAATCCCTTCTCTGTTGCGAAGAACCGCGCCGATAAGGCTGGGCTTGTACTTGCTGATGCGTTAATTAATAAGGCGCAGGGTGAACGTCCGGTTACTCTTATTGGGTATAGTCTTGGTGCGAGATTGATATATTCTTGCTTGATGAGCCTCGCTGAGAGGCGAGCTTTTGGCCTCGTGGAGTCGGCTGTCTTGATCGGAGCACCTGCGCCTTCAGATGCTGCGGTCTGGCGATCTATGCGTAGTGTTGTGTCTGGACGACTCGTCAACGTATATTCTGAGAATGATTACATCCTTGCGTTCTTGTACCGTACTAGCAGTATCCAATACGGTGTTGCTGGACTCCAAGAGGCGCAAGATGTTAAGGGGGTTGAGAATGTTAATGTCTCGGAGATGGTGAGTGGGCACTTGAGATATCAGTATCTTGTGGGGTCGATATTGGAGAAGATTGGATTTGAGGATGTGGATACGGAGGAGGTTGCTAGAGAGGAGGAAACTTTGGCGTTGTTGGAAGAGGAGGAGAAGAAAGAAGAGGAGAGGAAAGGCGGCGAGGATGTTGATCCTGATGAGGAGGCGCAGAGATTGGAGGATGAGATTAAGAAGAAGGGGGAGGTGATTAAGGAGGATAAGGAAGGGGGGAAGGGAGGGAAGAAAGAGGAGCAGACTTTTATGCAGAAGGCTGGGGGAATGTTGAAGTTTTGAGTTGACTGTGGTTATGAACATGGTTGAGGATGTAATGATATACACGCATAGCGACATAGAACGATGATTTTTATGCCGCGGCTGGCTTTCAACGAATTTCATGTGGGTATTCTGGAATCGACATCCATACTCCAACAATGTTTGTGATAGAACTCTTGCTATTCTGTCATGCACTGCATTCCAAACGACTGAAATAATCCCATCTGTAGCCCAAAAGCAAAGAACGCCTACTACCCTCTAAAGCACCACCCACTCACGAGAAATCCTCGCCCTTCTCCTCAATCGCATTCTTGATCCTCAACAAGATAACCGTCTTCCACTTGTCCAGCTTACTCATCTGATCATACTGGAATAACTTATCCGCAAATGCCTCCTGGTCACCCGCTTCCACCGCCTCATATAGATCCACCAACAACTGGCTTTCGCGCTGACTGGGGAATGTAGGGTCCATATCGGCGTACTTGTCGAGTGCTCTCTTGGTGGCTACTTGATCGCCGGACGCGAGGTGGCAGAGGCCGGCTTTGAGGAAGTAGTCTTTCACGGACCATTTCATGAGGTTGTTGGAGACTGATGAGGCGGCTACTTTTTCGTATTGCTCGATCGCTTTGTAGTAGTCGCTTTCTAGAGCTGCGAGGTCGGCGACTTTGAGGTAGAGCTTGTTTGCCAGACTAGATTCTTCAGTCAGTATTGATGTATGTGTATATGAATGGGCGGACGTACGCCTCCGCATTGTCGTTCTCAAACCAACTAGCAGCCAACTCGTAGCTCTCAATAGCCTTCTTCTGGTCGCCGATTTCTGTCTCGTATACCTCGGCCAGATTCTGCTTGTGTGTTGCTGCCCGGCGGAAGTTACCCTTCATTGTGTAGTGGTTGATCGCAACATCTAGACATCTTGCGGCGTCTAATGGGTCGGACTTTCGGTATACCTTGAAGGCTTCTGTGAGGGTGTTTGCTGCATCGTCTGGCTCCTTAAGATTGTTCGTTTGGATATTGGCTGCCTTTTCGAAGGCTTGACCGGCTTCTTTATCTGTAGGCGCATGTTAGATATGGCACGCAGATGTGGTTTACTTTGAATGAAGGTGTTTGAGCTGAGGCCAGCGCAGTGTGAAATGCGACGGCCCTCTTGGATGGTCCAATACCACGATCCCTGGTCACTTTCAAGGACTGGTTGCCATTTGACTCCTCTCGAAGAGCTTCGTCCAGATCTCATGCGCTCGAACTGGTGAACGTACTGAGCTTCTGCATGCGAAACGCATTTGCAGCTTGTGTATACAGATCCGCGGCGTTCTCCCATTTCTCCTGTCTTCCTCCAAACAGACTAAACCCTCCTCCAGCACCAGAAGCTGCTTTGTCTGCCTGTGAGGATGTTAGAGCTTATCGAGATAGGAATGGCGGGGTAGCATTGTGGAGGCGTACCTTTTGCAGTAGTGCTCTAGGATCTTGTGCCATGATTGTAGGTTCGTATGATTATCTGGAATAGTTGGTGAGAGGTTTGTAGAAGAGTTATGCGAATTATGGTTGGTGTTTCGTGATTGACATGTGGCAGGAGTTGGTCTTGGGGGAGCTCTGACAAGTCCGTCGCCTTCACAATCGGCTAGCGTGCGTCAGCGTCAACTGTTTGAAGCTGCCAAGGCTTCAGCCTCGTTATATTTTTATTTATCTTCACTCAACAATGAAGCTTCTGGCAATGGTCCATTTAGTACACTGACCGTCAACAACCCATTGAATGATTGCGATATCTCAAAGAGAATTCATCATTGCAATACGAACAGCAGTTTGCCGGATTCAAGCTAACAATTTGAACACATCACAAAGAACTAGTCAGTCATTGCATCCATAACTCGAGCCAGTAGTAACTCAAGTAGGTCGATTGACAATCGACATGTCTAATTTCATATGCCAAAGCTGTAGAGCCTCCCTCGGGCAAGGTCTACGAAGAAATCGCACATATTCTACACGTACACACAGCTCAAGAACGACTTCCAAAGCACCACTTGATATCGCCGCCCTCCTCTCGAAGCCAACCTGGTCGGTCCGCTCCCTCATTCCCACTGGCTCGAAACCTCCCTCCTCCGAGATTACTCCCCAGAAATTGCATCATCTGCTGCGACTCTCCGCGCTGCCGCTTCCGAAGTCTCCAGAAGTAGAAGCATCTATGCTCGCAACACTACATTCCCAACTGCATTTCGTACAGGATATACAGAATGTGGATACCGAGGGAGTAGAACCGTTGCAGAGTATTAGGGATGAGACCGAGGAGGGGATCAAAGATATCACGATTGGCTTGGAAACATTGAGGGAAGCGCTGGGGAAGGAGGATATTAAAGGGCGAAATAAGAGGCCGAGGAGACGGCGGGGTGAAGTGGTTAATACGAAGGGCGTGGAGGATTGGGATGTCACGAAAACAGCAAGTGAGAAAATCGAGACGCCTGGAGGGAAATTCTTTATTGTGAGGAGTGGGAAGGAGAAAGAGTCCTGAGTTGGAATGCATACATATATGCCAGATATGATTGACCTCCTATCCCGGAAGGCGAAGGGGCCTGATGGCTACGGTCAGGTGCGACGATTAACACGCTTACTTAGGACTCGTAGTCCTCCATCATGTCTGGCATGGCAAGTACTTCTTCTAATACTGAGGAGCACAATCAGCCCTGGTTTAAGGTCCTACCAACCTCTAAGGGCACGAGAGCGAGCTTTCAGCCATATTTTTGCTGCTATTGATATGGCTACCTGGACAGATTCGTGGAAGCCAGTCACACTCGTCAGCTCAGTCTTCATGATGCGTATACCCAAAGCTGAATGTAAGCACGATAGTTGGGTATGGTCTCAAAGTCACTTTTGCAATCATATTGTTCCATATTTCAGTCTCTGCTGCTTTATTTTCCGCATTTTCCCGCTGCCTTTTTCCACTTTCTGCCTTCAGTACAAGCAATCTCAACCTGTTCCAACAAATACCACCAACACTGCTGCATAAGCAGCTGTGGCGGCGAACACTTCCCCTCGATTAGCATTTGTTAGCTTCCCTATCCATGCCGCGAATATAATGACCCATGTTGTCAGTACACCCAAGGTCACAGTGGCATAGTCACTATTTTTGAGCCCCACAAAGACCAAGTCGCTCCTACCAAAAAGATAATGGCAATGGTCAGATTTATCCAAGCCACTGCGTCATGAATCCATTTCTCGGGAGTCCACCGGAAACCTTGGACCATGTCTTGCTGTCAACTAGTCAATCTCAGCACGACAGTCGGAATAGTGCATGTACGTACTCCTGCCAGGTTCGTATACCACTTCCATTGACTAAGTGTCTTCGACACAGGATCGTCGTCGGCTCCAACATGCAGAGCAATAGTCTCTTTCCGGTCCACTTTGAACAGAGAATTCAGTGCAGATTGCGGTAGAAATGGACCACCCTCCCGAGCGACGTTCAGCAAGTCATGCGCATCTGCCCTCTCGAACCACTTCTTGATCGTCTCTAGTGAGCGGGAAGCCGGAGGCTCGAGGCTTGACATTTCACGGTAGCGAAGAACAGCTTCTTCTGTTTTGGGTGTGTTTTTCGACCCTTACGATATTCCTTGAGGGCATCTTTCAGCGCGAGTGCAACGTCCCATTTATCCTGTATAGTCCGAAGCGACGTTTCAGCAAGATCGAAAGACTTTGCTCGTCGAGCAAGGTCGGTGTCAATAGCATACAAGTTGTCTTGTACGTTCTGGAGCAAGTTTTTGACAGCTCGCAGATCGTTTGCTTGCGGAGAATAGTTGGGCGAGTCTCGGAAGCGCTCTTGTATACGTTCCAGCAAATCTTTGGCGACACTTAATAACTTTGCTTGATGTGAGAAGTCGGCATCATCCGTTGGTTCGCTGGCGTGAATGGTAGACAGCGATTCAATAGCAATGCTCAACAACCCTGCATGTAGCTCAAAAATCTCAGGCAACTGGGAAAAAATCTTGTCTTGTGCAGTCTCCAGGATGTTCTTGACAAAACTCAATGATGTTGCTTGCCCAGAGACCTCGGACCCCTTCATCGTCAGACTATCTTGTATGGCTAGCAGCAAGCTCTGGACAATATCCGATATTATCGCAAAGTCACCATTTTTGGACACCTCTCGCTGCATCCAGGTCAGGCGGGGCTTTGAATTCTCCAGGCAACTCATTGTGACGTCCAGCACCTTTGCTTGTGGTGAAAATTCGGCCTCAGGTTTCAGAACTAAATTGTCTCGTAAAGTTTGAAGCTCCAGTTGAAATGCGTGCAATATCGTGTCTCGGTCCTCGACCCCGGGCTCTTCAATACTCTGAAGCAAGTTTCTGACAAATCTAATTGCTTTTGCTTTCTGCCAAGGCTCAATTTTCTCGCCAGCTAGATTGCCTGTTTTGCGCGTTTTCCGGGAAATGGACCATTCCGCAAGAGCGATTGAGGGAATATCGATATCGCCTCGGGCCCCACGTCCAGTTCCAAGAAGAGCAAATTCTTCCCATGACTTATCAGCGTCGATGACATCTCTGTTCTCTTTCTGCGTCTGGTCGAGATTCCGTTGCAGCTTCTGAAGAGCTGCTACACGGCCTTCGAGAAAAAGTAAGTTGCGTGTGGAAAGTTGATGGAATCGACGGACAATCAGGGTAGACAAATCAGGATCGAGCGACAGAAATGTTGCGGTCTTTGGCATTCCATCTGGCAAATCATCCAAGAGTTCTTTTGGGGTCTTAGGAGGCCCTCTACTTTGTGGTGCCGCACCACCACCTGCCTCAGTTCGTTCTTCGTCTACTAGAGAGGTCCTTCTTGGTAGCCTCCACACATCGATGAATCTCCGAGTAGATCTTGGTCTTCGGTACCGAGAAGTAGGTAGTGTAATGTCCAGTTCTTCCCTGTTAATTGTTTGACATAGTTCTTCGTCTTCTGCGACTGTAAACGACTCCACGCGAGAGAGGAAAAAAAGAATCAGCAGAAATGGCGTTTACAATGAGCGTGTGTTCAAAGGAAGGAAAGTTGGGCACGCCCTCGGTTTTGTATTCAAGAAGCAAATGATGGGGCGTCCCAGGCACAGCTATGGGCTATCCAGCAGGCTGTGTTACGCCATATGCAGGCAGACATGTCGAGTGCGCCGAGCTGAACATCAACTGCTCGACTTAGACCAACCATTTGGCGAGCAGAAAGCCACGCTCAAAGCACACACATTTTCGAACATCGTACTTAACACCAGTAATCTGCCTTTTCTGTCGGAAATGATACGACTACTCAGCCTTCTCGTCCGCTCCAGTCTTCAGAACTTCAGCATGATCTCTACTCCGAACATCGAAAATGACAGCTCTACCAGCATTCGCTACTCAGTATGTTTGAGTGAATCGATAAGGCTAGATGAAAATCCCAGCTAATAAGATATAGATGCTTCGCAACGCTCCGAGGAACTTGGAGCCACTCATAAGCAGCTTGCCATTTTGGCTGAACAGTCTGGATCTCTGCCGCATTTCTATTCAGGGCATCGAGCATATTGCCTGCATAGATAACCAGGCCAGTTGTAATGTCTTGAGCTTACGATTCGCTTTGGAGAATCAAGTTGCCATGGAGCCAGTCAGTTTACCTTTCACGTTAGGAGATGGTTCACGTGCGTATGCAACTGGACGCGTGTTAGTAAATTGCATCGCCAGAGTGCACTTTCCAACCTGCGAATTCTACATTGTTCCAAAATGTATTCAACCTATAATACTTGGTCGCTCATTCCTCTATGAATCCGGCTTATTGAAATGTCCCCGACATATTGCGGACAAGCCTTTGTTCCCGTTCCGTCAAAAGGGCACGGCAAGCCATCCAGTCAAGCATCATTTCGCATCGCGTGATCATCATTTTCAATCCCAAATACGAATTCAAATTGGATTGAAAGAGGCCCGGGCGGTGCCTGACAAAGCCTCGAACCAAAATTTCATGTCACTGGCGTATGCTCAGGCGTTGGGATATTCGATCGAAGAAGCCCGACACGGCCAAATCACAGTTACACTAGCCAACGGAGCCAAATTTGGGTGTCATGGACAGATTGAAACACGATTGGAAGTCCGAAGAATGAAGGGACAGGCCATTTCGTTGCGTTGTCGGTCCACAATTATCGATGGGCATCCCTTCGACTTATCAGTTGGGAATACCTTCGTCAAGCGATACAAAGTGTTTGACGAGAACGTCAGTGATATAGAATGGACACATGTGGACGAAGATACTTTGTTCCTCTGTCCAACGTTTAGTTATAGTAAGGGTGGCAAAGGTATTCTATCCGATCAGCATTCAATGGTGTATACGGCAATCTGCTGACGCTGTAACACAAGGCATTTTTGCGAGCAAACTAGAGTTCACGAACGATTTCCAGGAAGATGAAATGATGGGGATCGCGAGCAGATCGAATAGTTCAATAGTAATCCGCAAACAAGCTGTAGTAGCTCCCCAAGTGCCGGTTTCCCCAGCCGTGAGACCTAATGGTCTGGGGGATGTGGCCCAGCATGGTACTGTAAGCCATGAATCAACGACAGCACCACAGTCCAACGGTATGAATCACGCGATGAGCAAATATTCAACAAAGAAGACGCACGGATTCTGGTTTAAAATGACAGGGCATTAGAATATGGACCTTGGCTATAGAGATCGGTCCGCAAGCTCAACGTGGACGAGCAGTAGGCAGCATTAAGCCTAGACAGTGCTACAGAATTGTTAGAACCAATCAAGCAAGTCACTCAACCAGATCATTTCATGCTCAGCCTTCCATTTCCGTCAATGTATGAGAGCATGCCGCCGCCCACGGTCAGGGGTCCATGGGTAGCAAAGAGCGGTTGGGAGGGTTCAGATCTGTGGGATGATCTGTTGAATTGCAAGATTGAACGAGTCGGAGTTCTCAGCATTCTATGGGACCAGAAGCACAGTTTCCCAAGATTGGTTCGTTGTACACAAAGCCTGGAAGTATATTAATAACGAATATGACGACGCCGGCTGCACTGCCAGAGGAAGTGAGAGTTGAAATCTTCTTGGCTCCCCAGACTGATGTACCTGTCACTGGAGTGGCTTGGGAATTTATGCTCAAGTACAATTGTACTGAATTTTATCAACGATTAGAGTTTACCATACCCAATCGGAGGATCAACTCCTCGAACCCTGGATATATCTCCAACTACAGGGAAAAAATTCATTTCCAGAAACAACAGCAGATATTGGAAACATCAACTTCTTCTATGTTCTGGGAGATGGAGCGACGATCAACGTGTTGAGACAATTCTTACCAAATTTTGCATCAACAGTCAGCACGAATGGTTATGGGTCGGCAGAGATCGGACTCAGCAGTGGATTTGAACGGCTGTTTGACGGCGATCTTCCGGGCTACTCAATAGATAATAGATCTGTTCCCGCAAAACCAAGATACAAAGGACTTGAAGAAGCCGAGGTCATGCAAATGCTTCTATGGCAGAGCACGTCGATGAAGTCTGTGTCTTCTCCACTTCCCGATCTCGAAGCAGAACATCTCGACCTCGGCAACAAGATCATGCCGGCCATTGGAATCCGATGTACATCTGCATCTGTCGCGGGCAACGCGAAAATCAACGAGCTTGCAGGTAATTTCACCGACTTCGTTCGACTCGACCCAGTGTCCTCATACATTGAGGATGTGCCTCGTTTCAGTCATGGAGTTCATGCCATGCTGCTCCCCGGCAACATGAGTACCTTACCATTCGATCTCTACCAGTGGCCTGATTCAGAGGCGATTCTCCTTGATCTGTCCGCTTCCGTTAATCATACCATCGACTAAACCTCTTGACGCGTGGAGTCATCAAAATCTGACCGGGGCTGTGGAACGATTCGTGCTTGTTGATGGAGAGGATGTACCTCCTCTGCTTGTGCTGATATGTTTTGTGATCTGGGCGTGTGGCTGTGTGGGTTTGGGATTGGTGTATGGGACGAGGAGACGAGATGAAGCTGTGTTCAATGCTTGCAAGTATCGTGAGCATGCCAATTGAGGGGTATATGTTGAAGTCTACATTTCAAAGAGAGTCGGGCATCTACATGACTTATGGTTCGCATCGGCATTCTCATCCCTGTAGAAGAATTTTCCGGCACGTTGGTACAGGGGAAATGATGCGATGGAATGGCTGGATACGTGGCTGTTGGTGTTTCTCATGATTCTAAACTCGAGCAGTGTGCAAAGGTTTGAATCAAATTAGGTCTCGAGAGAAAGGTGCTCTGACCATTTACATGTGTATGCCCAAGATAGTAAAGTGATGTCCTCCTCCACTTCGTCGCAAAGGTTCCTGTCATGGAAAGGCCAATTTTAGAGACATCGATCTGAGAAGTTTGTAAAAGCAGCAACCCGTCATTAGGCGAGATTCAGGCAGAGTAAACAAATACATATGGCTCTATCTTCAAGCAAGTATGCGTGTTCTCAGCATTTATCCATCTCTGTGTCTATCTACTATTACAATTGATATACAAGAATACAGCCTACCAAAACATGCCAGCTAAATGCCATTCCATGCGCCATCAATGCTTTCAATTCCGTCTCACGCCTCCATTTTCCTCACTCTCGCTGCCTCAGAATCCTTCTCAACTAATGTGGTTCCGCCAAAGCCCATACCAGGACCCTTCTTCTTTCTCCCCTTACGATCACCATACTTCTCGTCGAACTTCCTGATAGCTGTCAATGTGCTCATATCTTCACTGATTGAGGCGCTGATCTCCTCCATGGCCTTATCAAAGTGGGCCTTGGTAAGAATACGCTTCTCAGGATAGATGTATGGCTCATGGCCGGAATGCTGTGCTGCGACGGCATTCTCTTCTCGGATACAGGCTAAGGCTGCTGCGACGGACAGATTCTTTAGATCTGAACCAGAGTAAAAGGGAGTGTCCTTGGCGAGTGTGGAGAGTGAGACTGAGTCGTCCAGAACCTCGTCCTTGAGGTGGATCTTGAGGATGGCTTCTCGATCCTTCTCTACTGGTAAATCAACAAGTAAGCGACGAGGGAGACGACGGAGTACAGCTTCATCTAGATCGAATGGTCTGTTTGTTGCGACCATTATGAAGGCAGAGAAGTCGTTCATGCCGTCCCATTCTCGGAGGAACTGGTTGATCATTTCGCGGTGGGCGTTCCGATTATGTTCACCACGAGCAGAGAAGATGGCATCTGCTTCATCGATGAAGACGACACAGGGAGACAGCTTCTTGGCTAGAGTAAAGACTGCACGAACATTCTTCTCGCCTTGGCCAACGAACATGTCGTTGAGATCAGCGGCTGTGACTTCGAGAACAGTTGCTCCACTTTCTTTGGCAACAGCTTTTGCGAGAAGTGTCTTTCCAGTACCAGGAGGTCCATAAAGGAGCAGGCCGGGGATCTTATCTGTGGCTAGGACTCCATACGAGAATGCTTCAGGGCGGATCAAGGATAGACTGGTCAGAGTCTTTAATGCCTCAACAGTCTCCTTTGGAGCCCGGATATCCCCAAATGTGGTACGAATATCAGAAGCGAGAACAACGCCATTTAAGAGTTTCGCCTCTTGCTGGTTGCACTTCTTCCTGATCTCCTTCAGCTTTTCCTTGGACTTCTTCTTTTCGGCAGTCGCTACGTCAGTCTCACTAAGCATTAATTCAATCTCATCGTCTTCTGACTTCAGCTCGGCAGCTCCCCAGGCAAATTTGGCTTGATCGCTTCCAGAGAGAACTTTCAGTGCTTTGCTGAAAACAGCTCCGTCAATCCTTGTAACGTTCTTCTCCATCCCTAGGATCATCATCGCCGTGCGATGAACACGTGCATATGTCCAGACAGCGTCTTCCAGACCAGCAGAGAAGACAGTGGCACTGTCGATATCTTTCTCGATGTTGAGCTCTGGTGTGATGTGATCAGTGCCGTCAGCTAGTTTCTGTATCATTTCTTCGATATTCCGAACGTTGATACTCCGAATTCGAGCTTTCTCATCCGTTTCAAAAGCAATATCTTGATGTTCCCTACGATCTGGAGGGACAAAGATTGTCCGTTTCTCGCCGTCGACAATATCGGATTGGAGATGCTGGATATCGGGCCGGGACAAAGCTGGTTCTCCCTCTTCAGATGATGTTGTTCCGACCAAGATAATATCTCTTCCTTCTTGCCATTTCTTGTTAATTGCTGTCCTTAGCTTGTACAGCAAGTCCGCTCCTTCGGTGACGCCAAGCAGTTCCTTGTAATCTCTGACCTGTACAATAAGTGGTCTCGGTGTGCTGGGTGCATCTGCGCCCGAAGGTGCGGGTCTAGCATTGGGTGCACCGATCAGCGTGTCCAGTAAGTTGGTCATTTTGAGGTCATTCCATTGATCTGTTGGTTGAGGGCTTGGTGGCGGTCCAGATCCTGGCACTCCTATTGCTGTGACAAAATCGAACTTATTACCGCCAATGATACTGCTGCCGCTACCGAAATTTGAGTTCTTTGGGAATCCTCTGGGGGGTTGTGGCATAGGGCGAGCGAACAGATTTCCCTTCAGTAAATCCGCGAGACTCGTCCTTCCGTTTCCTTTCGGTGCTGGTAGAGCATCCTCATCTTCTTCGGCTCCGTCGACATCATCGTTCTCGTCCTCCAATTCTTTGTCGTACTCTTCCAGCTTTCCTGCTACTCTGTGTGCTTGATATGCCAGTATTGCCGTCTTTGACCAATGCCACGCAAGATTTCCTTCCACGTACGGCCCAGCTATCTGGGCAAGGTCCTGGGCGTCCAGACGAATGAGGTCTGCTTCCAGTTTCGAGGCTATAGTTTCAACAACTGAGTCCAGGTAATAGCTTCCGCCGTCTTTTGGACATTGTAATAGTGTCACCGGTCGGGGTACTGGTAAGTTTGCGGCATTCTTTGGTGGGCGCAAAGACAAGCCTGCTCGTAACGTCGCAAGAATCTCCCTATAGACATCCACATGTATTGAGTACTTCGCAGACTCTGTAGTTTCTAGACCACATTCGGATATGTCGACAAATTGACGGGCTATCTCAGCGTTCATTTTCGCTCCATCATCTCCCTCCTTCTCTTCTCCTGCAAGAGCTCCATAAACCGCAAGAGATCCACTCAATTTCTTGGAGTCTCCCACCAACTTGACATTATTCGTCCAAAACCATTCTGGCAGGACAACGGGTGGCAGACCCTCTGGTTGTTTCTGGCGAAGTAAGCCTCTTTGCCGTCCAGAGGTCCTTCCATTTTTCACCTTCGATGCCACAAGATTAACGATTTCTGGCTTTGACTCTACTCCATCCTGCTCCTTTATTTCCTCGGCCTCCGGTTCTACGTTTTCCGGCGAGTTTTCTGCTTTCCCTCCCGTGCCAGGAGCTGCTGGGTCCTCGGGTATCTGGCAGAGGATTCGTGATCGATGAAAGCTTCGATGTGAAAGGGGATGTCTGCAACCGGCGACAATTCGACAGGCGCGTCTCGATATTGGTCTTTGAGCCGTCCGAATAGCGGTTAGAGCTACAGCATGCATTCGGGAGAGTTTGGCGCTCAAGAGAGCGGCTGTGAGTGAAGTGTTGGGCAGACGCGTAGAGAGTGAAGTTGCAACAAAATTAAGTTGAAGGCATCGTCACGTGATACTAAATATAATTCCGGACCTCTTCTCGTCAGCCTCATGCCAAACTATCTAGAAAGCTACCTAATTTGTTGGAAGGTATGTGATTTATACACCTGGTATTCCACCTCTGCGCTGATTGGTGTTAGCTATCAGCGTTTCAAGTCTCGGTCCTTGTTAGTGGCCATGAGAGTTCAGTTGTTCACTAATCATCGTTATCCGTTATATATATCCAATTACCCCCAGCCTATTTTCTCCATTTCTCCTCTTGTTCCAGTATGTCTACAATCGAGCCATCGGTGGCATTTTCTCTTTCATAATATCCTTACTCAATTCCCGACTGATCCAGTCACTAATCGCCATGTTCGTAATCATTGGGTTTACACCACTTGCGGAGGGAAACACCGAAGCATCTGATACATATAGCCCCTCAGTGTCCCAGACCTTACCTCTCATGTCTACGACCCCCATGTTGGCCCGTCTGCTCATTCGGCAAGTACCCATTTGATGGGCAGAGGCAAAGATGCCAGCTGGTGGCTTGTTGCCTGTCTTCTTGACATCCTCAAGCCATGTTTCGAATCGAGCTGTCGTCTCTTCTGATATCTCGTTCTTTCCCGGATTGGCACGGATAAAAGCTGGCGTCCCAGATATACAGACGTGAATTTCGCTCGCTCCCATGATGAACTGGATCTTGGCCAAAGCCTGGACGCCTTCCATTGCGTGGGCTCGATCAAAAGCACTTGGAGAATATTCGATTCTTGCAGCCCCAGAGTCAGGGTCTTTATACACGCGCCCTGTGTCACGGTCCCGTACGATGGAGATGAAGGAGTTCATGTGCCGGTACTTTAGTGCCTGAAGCTTCCAGTCAAGGCCGTTGTTCCAGTTGAGGAAGGTCAGACACCACGATGGCATCATGACAGTGGTTTCGAGCTTGGCACCGTGGCCATGATTATCGAGATTCTCAAGCGATCCTACAACTGATGTTAAGATGCCACCCTCCCAAGGACGTGTCTCTTCGGGGTATACAGCAGCTACGATATTTACTGGGTGCAGGTACAAATTTCGACCGATGTGTTTGTTCTGTACCTTTGTTAGTCGCTGAAGTCACAAGAATTGAGTATGCTTACGGTCAAGCCACTGTTCTGGAGGATAATTGGAGAAGCCAATGTGCCGGCCGAGATGATCACTCGTTTTGCCCGCACAATGACCGAAGCAGTCACTCGGTCGGTGTCAGGGCCATCTACCCCTCCATTCTTGTTCCGAGACGTCCATCTCCCCTTGACACCCACAGCAGTCTTCTTGCCGCCCACTGTTTCGAACAGAACTTTCTCGACATTGAACCCTTCCGCAAACTTGGCTCCAGCTCGCTGTGCATCTGGAAGCCAGGAAACAACCGGTCCCTGTTTCTCTGCTGCTCCGCATCCAAGTGTACAATGGCCGCAGAAATGCTCATTACCTCCAGTGTTTTGTGGCACAGCTTTGTATGTCATACCAAGACGTCGAGCTCCCTCCATCAATACTTCATTGCCATGGTTGTGGCGAATGTGTTTATCACTGACGCCCATTCGGTCACAGACTCGGTCCAACGATTCTTGGAATTCAGTCGAAGTGAAGAGAGGAAGACCACGATCTTTGGACCATTCCTTTCGCACGAATGACTGAGGCTGGAGAGACGCAGACCAATTAATAGTTCCACCACCTCCCCAGTTGCTTCCTGCAATGACAGTTCTACGTCTTGTGAGCGCTAGGATTGCAGATGGGAGGGTGTACTAACATTGAAGCATCATCAGATGAGACAACTCCACCATCAACATACAGATGGACACCTCCGTCCTTCTCAGACATTGGAAGTTGGCTGGGAGCAAAGTAGTATGACCTGTCGACCACGAGGACTTGATGGCCAGCCTCAGCGAGGTTCTTGGCGCAAACAGCTCCTCCACATCCGGATCCAACGATCAGAACATCAGTTTCAAATACCTCGGATCCATCTTCCTTGCCACCTCGTCCAGATTCGAATCCACTCTGGCCAAACTGCTCGAACTTGTACTCGAAATGCTGGCCAGGCTGATAATGATCCGGGACTTTTGGGAAGCCAGTAACGGGATAGAAACTTGGAGAGGTCTTGATCCAGAGGTTCTTTGCTACAAACGTGACTTGCTTATATGCAGCTTGCAAAGCGGGAATGCGAGATGTCCTCCAGGAATTGAGGATCTGAGTCCGAGTTGTGATGGGTTGCTCGTGGAAGGGAGTGATGGAAGAAGTGAATAAGAGAGATCCTACCCTCGAGCTGGACTGGTCAATACTAGCACATGATAATTGAAGACGACTCACTTCAACCCGCTCAACAGAAACGAGAAACCTTTCCTGGCATCTTCTCGACTATATTGCATCAAAGTCCTTTTCACCAATTCATGGAACTCTGGATTGTCACTAGGCTTTTCGGCTAGGAATTCATCGATTTCGACCTCAGACGCGGAATTTGGCACCAGTCGTTGGATTTGATGAATCGCCGTGGAGTATAGTGTATCCGGAATTAGCTCTTCATCAAGAGTGGATGTCGATCCAGCTGATTCCCGCTTGATAGACGGAATGACCGTGTCCATCAAAGCCATCAAAGTTTTCCATTGCGTCTCGTTATAGTAATTTCCAACTGGACCATCCGGAAGAGGAGCAGTGAGAGGAGCTACAACTTTCAAAGCAGTGCTGGTCATCTTGTCCGTGGTTCCAAGCGCGGTCCACAATACTTCCGACCTAGTCGTCGATGTGTAGTGACGTCAAGAAACGGATTTTGAAACAGAAAATATCGAAAAAGGCGTTATGAGTTTCTGACAAGATAGAGAACTTGAGAATGTTTCCAGCTTCCAGGAGAAACACGTATACATGTGATATAGCGCGAGTCCGGTGTTGTCTCGAGGGACCTCGGCCGGCCGGTGGGTTTTACCCCGCTGAATAGATCGTGGGGAAGACAGGGAAAACGCCACGCCGAGGAACCTTTGAGGCCTTGACAGATCATCTCAATCAGTTGTTCATTTATCATTAACATTATTTGCTTGTTGTTTGATTTACTTTCTTTTCTCCATTCGTTCTTCCTTGAGATATCTTCGTTGTGGCTTTTGCAGCCGAACTAGTGCAGTTTTGTCGATCCCCCGGTTCCTAATTGGGAGCTGTCACGAAGATGTGAATAGAAAGTACTCACGGTTTCCACCTCGTTAGCCTAATTGGCAGGTTTACTTTGCCAGAACAATATCCTCTATGAGCATATTGTCTTAACATGAAGCTCTGTCGGTGGTGTCTGTAACTCGGATCCTGAAACCTCGTTTTGCCGAATGTTTCGCATCTCGGCTCTAAACCTGACAACCCCAAGACGTTTCTTCAAGTGGGAAGTTCTGGAAGCTGCACAGGACTATCAATGAATACCAGTGCGTGTTCGAAGAAGTTGAGACGAAATGATAGATTGGCGAATCACATTAACTACCCTGTCATCGATAAGAATTAACTGGCTCTTGTACGTAGTGATCGATCCTACTGAGAAATCTCAGCTCTCGACGAATCTTCTTGAGCTTATGAAAATAATTTGACATTGCGCAAATTCCGGATTATGCCTCGATGGATCCGGGGAAGTATGCCAGTTGATGAGTATCAGCAATATCGTATGCATGTCCCGGGAGCCAGGCTCTGCACTCCACGAGTGTGAAGTTCTGGCTGGGTAGTGTTTATCCAACGAGCTCGCTTCCGAAGAGCCGTTGAAGCGCTCCTATCATCTTGTTTGCTGTCAGATCTGTCATGTAGATAGATCGCTTTGATGATCTAGCTTGGGGTGCTGGGCTGTATGCACCAGGGGCGGTCCGCAGCAACGTCTTTGGGGGAAGGGGGAGGGGGGTTGAAGCCCGTCACTGCGCTTGAAGGGTTGGTAGAACACTCCAATCTTTCGAGTGGGGTTTATTTTCTTTCTTTTCAAGTATCAATTTCGATCCGCGGGCCGGTAACAGGGGTGTTAGAAATCATGAGTCGTGAAACGAGTTAAGGTTTGTCCGTGCCGGCCGTCTCATTCGCCTAATCTCACCTCCTATGCAGACAGATAGATGCTGGTCCCATCGATAGCGAACTGGCAAGCTTTGTAGCTTCAGGGCCCTTTCTTTGATCTCGATTACTGAGCACCGAATACCGACATGGACAGCACCACCGAGTCCCGAGAAGATACGGTTATGAGTATGGATTTAAAAGCAGACAATCAAGGATCTGAAAGTGGTTCAACTCCACCTCCAAGTAATGATATTTCGGTCGGTTTCGTCTCCAAGTGGTTGGATCGAAGCTAACAATCGCCAGTGCCAAAGATGCAAGTTGAAAAAGGTGAAGCTCGCCTATCGATTTTGGAATCTACCAGGACTAATATTGCTGAGATTCGATGCAACAGAAGAAAACCAATATGTGGCAAGTGCGAGTCACTTGGCGTCGAGTGCAATTATCTTGCACGACGGACTGGACCAAGACGCAACAGGTAAATTCAACGATAATCTCTGCCTGAACATGGCTGAAATTGATCCAGGAGGCTTGAAGGAATGCTTCAAGAAATATTTCAACGTCTCGATCGACTTGAGGGTCTTATCGTTACGAACCAGGCGGCACCGCTTCCTTCATTCAGAGCACAATTAGACACGCCCATGGCGACACCATCTCTGCAAATAAACCATCGCGTAACATTCAGTAAGTTCGTCCTCGTTACTGGGGTGTCTTTCTAACCTGTTAGATCCCGTACTGGACCTGGTCAACAAGACATGTCAAATTGCTCGCGAGCAATCAAAAATTAATCCGTATCAGAGTGCTCATGATGATTTACGAACGCTTTTTGCGACTTTGCCGCAAACCGTGTGTGAGCTTCAGGAACAACTATCTATCAAGAGGCATTCCTGGGAGCGAAGCAGTTGGAGTGTGCCTGGTGATAAGGCACGGAGATGGGTGAACTGTGGGTTGACTGCCAGATCTGAAGGACGTTTTCTAACACATCTCTAGATTGGTTTGACAATGTTGGTATCCAGTCTCGGGTTCTGCATCCGCAAAGAGAATTTATCGTCTCGGTTCCAGATTTACTGAAGAATCCACACGTTCGTATCGACTTCGCAACACAGATCGTCTACTACAACCTCCTCTTTTCTGGAATGATGTACCATAAAGATCAAGATCCCGAACAAGGTTCTTATGCCCGACAAATTTATTGTCAATTGCTCTCGCTTATCCCTGAGTGGGAAGCAGAAGCAAAAGGAAGCGAGATGGATTTCCTGGCCCCGTTCTTCACTGTGCGTACAGTCGCGATTTAATGTTCAGCTCTAATGAGACTACAGATATGGGTTGCATTATCATTCTCGGAGCCAGATCTTGCCTATAAAATGCTATCTTATGCTTGCAGAACAGGAACGGCACTTGGTCTATTTCAAGTGGATCACCCAGATAATGTACAGAATCAGGTGGAAGAAGAAACTCCAGAAGCTGCTCTGGACAGAGACCGGACTAGGATGGCCTTCTGGTTCCTGCTGCATTACGATTGTATATTTCGCCTTCGGTACGGGACACCGCCATTAATACAGCCGGGAACTTGGGCAGTCAAAATTCCCAGTGTAGTGGACGACATGGGGAACAAAATGGGATTCGACCCCTTACATTTCATCATTACGACGAAAATCACCCTGGTCATCATGAAGTTCTTTGAAATGTTCGAGAACGATGATATACCGCCTGATGTTGCGCCCAGGGTCTGCACTCTGGTAGACGAGATCAGCTCGATTGCAGTCACTTGGAGACTGGTATGTTTCTCAGCCCTTGAATAAGCTGTATTCTGACCTTTATCAGGAGCGGAATGCTGTCACTGCGACGGACGCAGTGGGAAGGTATCTTTACGTGGATCAACTTCTGAGCTCCTACATCAATATTGTTCTCCTTTGCACATATCGTTCTGAACTACTGCAGATTCCAGAGCTCAGAAATCATGTTATGAAATCAGCAAGAGGAAGTATTGGTCTCCTCATTCAAATGACCAAGGTCGAACTGGATTCGACTTTTCAGACGTGGTATGCCTAGTTCTCCCAAATTTGTACATGACTAAGTCATCTAGCATGCGATCACAATGGCTTCTATATTCGTTCCTCGCCATCTACCGAACTATACTGCAATCACAAGACCATCCAAAGAGGATATCAGATCTCGAATCGATGGTGTGGTTGGAATCAATGTTGGACAAATGGAGCGATCAACATGAAGAGATCATTCCTTTTCGAGCGGCGATCAATGGCTTGAACACAATCACGCAGGCCAGTATCGAATCGAAGAAGGCGTCTGCGAGTGTGAGCCCTGCTGAGATGAGCCCTCATCCGATGCAACGTGGTCCTCTGACACCCGGACAGATTCTCCCGCCCATTCATTCTTTGGAGCAGAGTGGGTTTCGTTTATATTCACAGCCTCAGCCCTAAAGCTCAATTTGATGTTTACAAAGGACAAATTGTGCATTCTGGGCACCTTTGATACTAGAGCCTTCGTAACACATTTTTTCGACAGAGTGGACATGCAGAAGAGCTCCCCGCCGTCTCTTACAGATCTCATATGCACAGCACGAATTCGAACTCGCCAAGTTGAGATGTTCAAGAGCCGTCGCATCCTTTATTTACATCTAAACTACATCGAGGTAATTCGCTACAATAAGCGAATGTGACGGTGACAGTACATCAGCCACGATTGGAGGCGACAGCCACTCCTCTGCTTACACCCTCTTATATTCACGCCCAGTCCACTGGCACCGCATCCCACTCAAGAGAACTCCTGCATCTGTCCTAGCCCCTCCCTAGCACCCAACCACTTCACCCTCTCCTTGACCCACAACTCCGCCTTGACATCAACATCATCCAACCCCATTCCTCCCTCACCATCCAGTGTGCCAGCCTGCACGATGAACAAGCCCTTGAAGTCATCCGCTGTACCTTCTTTGTAGATCTTCGTACCGCATTTCTCGCAAAAATTGATTGTGAGAGTCATGCCGCTGGCATGGGGGACCGAGAAGGATCGCATGTTTGAGGAGCCGGAGAGGATTGTGAAAGATATGCTGGGGATGAGGAGGTTTGTGGTGAAGGCGCTGCCGCTGACTTTGTGGCAAGTTACGCAATGGCAGATTGCCTGGGTGGTGTTAGTTTTAAGAGTCAAGGAGATGGTAGAAGGTGCATTACCTGCATTACGGGTGCGCCGGTGAAGGTGTACTTGACATCACCACAGAGACAGGAACCATTCGCCATGATGTTGGTATTGCTATGCTGGGTTTGACTGAGTAAGATATGGATGGAAAAGTTGAGTCTGGGATCGAGGTAGGGCCCCACAGCTAGATGATATACCGCGTGGTGAGCTACAATCCTCCCATGTAGTCTCAAGCAACCCATCGGAATATTATTAATCGATTTCTAGTTACTAAAGCTTTTCTCGATCCATCCTCTGGTCCAATCTGCAATACTTCGGCGTCTTGATCATTTGACCCTCAGCCCGCGCCTGGGATGGAAAAGGGAAGAAAGGACCAATGAGCCAATGGCAATGACTCCAAAAGAAAGTGTTGAACCCACTGCCTTCTTTCAAAACTCGAACTTTAGTTCATCGTACTTCTGAACCTGTAGGAAATGGTCTCTCGGTGTGGGCTTACTATATTGTTTAGGTGGTGAGCATGTCAGCATTTACGAATGAGATGCTAAGGCTTACTTTCTGGTGAAGCTTGCCGAAAAGGGTCACTAGGTTGTTGCTGACTGTTTTGAGGGCTCTGAAATCAGAATGTCGTGACTGACATGTCACAAGAATCGGGAAGGGCATTTGGGAGATGCATTGTTCTTAGGCTTTGTAGACATGTGGGTAAATGTGTCTCATCTCGAGCTTATTTGGAGGCTAGCTTTGTTTGGCCCTGTAACAAGAAGGACGCTCTAGATAAAGCTCCAAGAAGGGATTCTATACTGATTCAATTGTCTAGGTCTAGGTCATAAAATTATTCATTTGCAATAGGTCTACCAAATCTATTGCTCGGTAAAGTACAAAATGCCATGCCATAATACAAACACAGAAAGCAATACACCAAGTGCAAAGCACTCTTCGGCTCTTCCACCCTCCTCATACCCATCATCCCTCTACAATCTCTCAATCATGCTCGGGCGAAACCCGCCTCAACATTCCTCACAAATTCCACAACTTCAAAGCCTAACCTCCTTGCAGTCTTCTCATCCATCTTACTACTTCCCTCGGGTATGCGCACAACGATGCAAGGACAATCCTGCCGGATTTCGACCCCTCCGTACTTACTCAGCTCCTCTCTACCTGCCCGGCTGACATAGACGGTGAGGTCTGGACCGATGATACCACGCCACAGTGTAGCCATCCATTGCCAGTGATCGACTGGTGCGTAGGAGTCGTTGATGGGAATCCGAAGCGCGAAGGTATCGGATGTGCTTAGGGAGAAACCTGCAGGTAGAAGAGCGACGGGGAGGATTCTGGTCTTGGGTTCGGGTGGAGCTTTGGGCTCGTCTGGTGGGGTGGGAGGTGTGGTGGTGATGTATTTAGTTATCTCTTGAGACTTCTTGTGCCATTCGGATATGATGGATAGGTAGTCGATGAACGGGTCTCGCTCTTCGCTATCGGTTGATTTGGGAGCGCTAGCCATTTCCCTGTCTGTTTCTTTTGGCTTTGCATCTGTGCTCCAAGATGTGATGGCGAAGGGTATGTCTTTACTGAGGTATTCAAGAATGAATGATCCAATCTCCGATAGCAAGGCTTTGTCTAGGCCCTCAACTGCGACGACTGCACCACGAATTTCTTGGGCTGGACTTGCAGGACCTGGAGGGGCGAGAGGTGGAGATATCTTGGTGAGTACTTTGATCTTGCTGACGTATGGTATGGTCATAACCATAGCTTCAATACTCTTAGCATGGATCTCACGAGCTTCCGTCCTTGAGTCTGATCTCTGAGAGGCAGTAGTAGAACCCATTTGAGTCTGGAGTGGAGGTAAACGCAGCGATTCGTCAAAGTTGTTTGCGCGAGTCGGGTAAGGATGGCATGGCTGTTGATGTATAGGAGAGTGTGAAGGAGGCGGTCCCATGGACCCAGGTATCGATCCATGACGAGGAAATACACTAGGGCTGGGAAGAGGTTGTCGGTATACTGCTGATCCTGGTGGAGCACCAGCACGAGAGAAGTGTTGAGGAGCTGAATATGCCATTGGGGAGTTTGCAATGTATCCTCGCTGATTTTCTTCGTTGAATCTTCGACGTTTTTGGCCTGGAGATGGACTCAATAGATCCATATCTTCATCGCGTTCGTGATGGGTTTGGAGAGGTTGTGGTGGTATGTATGGTTGTCTGCGGACAAAATGTTGGTGAGATATAATGCGCGGCGTGTCCATCCTGCTCTGCATTGGGCCTGAGTATTGAGGTATTTCGAACTCGTTCTGAGAAGGAGTGAAGGGAGGTAATGTGCGTTCGGTCCTTGAAGCTGCGGAATATGCTGGCGTGAAGGGTGTTAAAGGAGTACTTGGCGTCGATATGTACCTGCCGTTGCACTTTGGACAGCGTATTGGGTCGTCACCCGATATCGAAGAAGACGAACGCAAGCCGGTTAATTTGCCTGCTCGTCGAGGTTGGTACCGATAGCCTGGATACTGCCTCTGATGACGTTGCTTCTCTTCCTGGCGGAGGTTAGCATTACCTTACACATATCCGGGATGTATTTACTTCAGCAAGTCTCTTCCAGTCGCTCTTTACTTCTGCTGCTTGTTCTCTCCACTGTTCGCCAATGATTTTTGAGATCTCGGGATTTGCAAGTCCAGGATGCTGGGAGACGACCTGGGCCTGGTAATGTTGACGGTAAAGAATGAAAGCTACAAAGAACTTAGCTTTCTAGTCTTCATCAAAGGTTCTTTGCGGAAAATCATAAAGAGATGGATCATGTAAGTTCGGAAAACATCTGTCACAACATCGAAATGTCAAAGGATATATTGGTCACGCACCGTTTCGAGGTCGAGGTATCTTGGGATCTGGTTGACAAAGACACACTTGCTCTCTTGTTAGATCTGAAGTTGGAGGTCCGCTGGTGCTGGCACTGTTGAGAGCCAGATCCCCTATTCTTGGTTCGCTCGCACTGTCAGTATTCAATGAGGCAGCTCGCTTTCGTGTCAAACGGGTTCGCGGAGATGTTGAAGTCGGTAGATCGGAGTGCATCTCTGGAAGAACCTGCTTCAGAGAACCACGGCGACTTGAATCGGTCGAGATGCTCACTGGTGACCTTGGAGCGTCCATATTTGAATGGCGCACCTCTGTGGAAACAGGCATCATGACCCTTGGAGTATCTGACGATCCTCGTTGAGATATATCGTCGAGATACAGGATCTGGAGAAAAGGAAATAGAGGAATGATGCCCTAAAAAGTATGAATGGCCTTCTTGTCGACTTGTTTCTTTGTATGCAATGCCCATTGATGAATAGAAAACAATGATCTTCCCCAGTCAACTTCCCAACATCCAAAAGTCAGCAGTGCCATTATTGGAGGCAGTAGTGTCTTTGTTGTCTCGGGAGAGCCGTCTGGAGACGCATATTCGTAGGCAAGTTTTCTTTGTCCATATAGCATCCGTTCGCAGGAGCAGCGACACTTTTAATCCCACACACCGAAATAAAAGCCCTGGAGACGAGAACAAGCCCCCAGGAAATGCAAATGAAATAGAAATTGATCCTGTGATTGATTAATTTACCCCAACTTTTAATATTCGTACATTTCTAGAGGGAGTTCGCTTGTGGTGGGCTGGTTTTGTTCCGCCCCTACCAGCTCCAAGACAAACGCTCCGAGACATTCCTCAACGCCAAAACCCAGCCAGATTCGAGGACAGCCATACAAAAGCTGGCCCTCATCATGTCGTTCATCTACGAGATAAAACCAGTACCCGTCTCACTGTTCACGATTGCTGCACTGCGCCGAGCATCGATGAACAGATCCTCGCACTCTCCCACATCCATGACATCAATCTGATTGCGACCGCTTACTCGCGCAAGTATGCTGGAAGGCGTGAGGAGTTGCAGTGCATATCTCAAGCTGATTCGCGAGCCATGTTCTGCGATCTTGTCCAGCGCTGCTTCTGTGATTGCAAGGCCTTCAACGGTAACCCGGATTCGTACGATTCTCTTGATTTCCTCAGGCTCATATGCGTTGGTAGGGATGATCAGGAGACGTGCCAAAAGATCCGGTGGAATTCCATGAGCGGAGACGAGGTCTTCGGTACCACGGATCGTGCACATACCTCTGTTTGAGGCAAGAATAACAATCGGCGAGATGCTCGACTCCAGTGCCTTGTTCAGGTATGTGAAGCATTCGATATCAAGCATGTGGCACTATTTTGTTAGTCAGGTCTGGCCAGAATTCGGAACATACATACCTCATCGATGAATAGGACACCAGGGACGAGTTCAGCAACACCTTGATCGATATATTTGTTGACAACCTTGTTGATCTCGGCACGAAGCTTCTCCGTGATCTCAGTCATCTTTGGCTTCATCAATTGTCCCATCATGCTCATGATATCTTGTCCTCCTTGTGGTCTGGCGTTGGCGATATCCAAATCGTGCAGTGTGACATCCTGGACGATTTCCTTCTTCTTGTGTACTTCTCCTTTTGGTATTGGGACATATTCCTCTGCCTCCAAATCGAACTCCGTTGCATATGCATCAGATCTGCCGACACGTTTGCAAGCTCCAGTATTTGCCTCGATATAGATGACATCTCCAACTGTGACTCTCTCCTTTTGTATGGCTTCGTAGATACTTGGGTCGAGTCGTAGCTTCTTCTGGCCCTTTGCGCTCTTCAGACCGATTAAAAGAGTGCTGATTGTCTTGCCGTAGCTACCAAGGGGATTCTCAGCTTCCTCGGGTGTCAATTCGGTGACCTCTCCTTCGTAGACCTCCTTTGTTTCCCGAACCTTCAAACCAATAGCCCTTCTGAAGTTCTCCATCAAAGCTTCGGTTTTCTTGACCTCGGACGAGTAGATTTCGCTACCGGTGATGGGACAGAATGGGACCTTTGTGCCGAGTTCTTGACTGATTGCGAGGGCGAGTGCTGTCTTTCCAGTACCTGGTCCTCCCGCGAGTAATATTGCTCTGCCAGCCATTTTCTGTGCTCGAATGAGGTCGACGACAACACCACAGGCCTTTGAAGTTAGCTAGGTTTGGCAATGGCATCAGAGATCTTACCTCTCGCGCAGCGACCTGACCAACGAATCCATTTGCCTGTCTTTCAGCAGTACCATCAGGCCGTAGACCTAAGCCCTTGATATGTGTATGCGCTGCGGTCCGACTGTCGCGGGCGTTGCCCTTGACTTCGCTGATCTGGACCATGTCGAAAGGGAGATTTGGGATCGATAGGGTGGAATGGGTCGCGAAAGAAGCTGTAAATGATGATTTTTCAGAAGATTGCGATTGAAAAACACGTCAAACAGTCATTAATCATAACAGGATGAGCTTCGTCGCAGAGTCTCAACGCGTAAAGCCTTAAGAATCGAAGCGATGGAAAAAATAAGGCTGCACGTGACGAGGCTGAACTCGAGAATGAAGCTTCAGCAGTTTCCAGAAGAAAAGACGAAAACTGAAGGCTCAGCTTAACTCCTTGTGATGTTGAAATCAAGCATACTTTAATGATACTACTTGTACTTCAGTCTAACTTTTATCTTCTTATAATTTTGGGCCTCGAAGAGCTTGGCATCGGGAATACCGAGTTTTTCTATCAATGTCAACATGCTCATAAGCTTGCAGTCTGTGTTCAGCCTCTGCTCAACATCAAAGACAATTCTCAAGGCTACTTTTCATTGACTAACTAGTCACTATCTTACAGATTTTCCGTCCATAATCCAAAAACTCCACGTCAAATGCTATCAATTGGCCTCCTGTCCAGTAAGTGCAACGTCAAAGACAAGGCAAGTCAAAGGTCAATAGCACGCTTAGGATCCGTACGAATCAACCGATTATCGTAGCAACAAAGTAAAGAAGCGGGAAGGTTGAGAACTCTGAAGTGTCTGTGTCAACTCATCTGGTCTCATCCAAGCAAGCATCTGGAAAAGTCGAAATAACCTTTGCGAGTCATGGTGTCAAATCGCCGGTATTGATATCATGTCAAGCAAGAGTTCAATGCACGAGGTCGGGTCAGTCTCGATATCATCGCCAAGTCAGACGGCCATCGAAAAATGAAAATAGTACCAGTGTCAGGTTCAAGTGCATGCAGGCATGTCAGATGGATCCGTAGTAACATCATGGTCTCAGTGCAATCTTAGGCAGGGATATATGCAAAATCATGCGCGTCATGGAGTCAAGAAGGTGTCGTGTCCGGCATTCGAGTCATTCATGTCGTCAGTTACGAGGTTCCAGGAGGCTTCGAAGGATCACCACCTCCTTGAGCTTGTTGTGCTGCAATTGCTTGATACCACAGAGCAACATAGTTCTGATAGCCGCCATCTACGATTATTAGTTGCTGTTCGCTGAGAGTAGGTGTGAATGTCTTACATGCAGCATATGGATCTTCTCCTCCGGCAGCGGGTGCTGCTTGAGGTGCCTGTTGTGCAGATTGACCTTGGGGTTGTGAATAGGATTGTTGTGAGTAAGAGCGATCGCCATAATCATTACGATTTCCACCTCCACCTCCACGACCAGTCTTTGCAGCCTGTTTAAGGTTAGTTGCAGCGCTACAATGCGATTCTAGTAAACTTACAACTGCTTCGACCTTGTCTTCAATGGCACGCTTGGCAGCTGCAATAGCATCTCGAGATCCAACCAAACCAATCTCGCGATCGGTCTCTCCGGCTTGCTTTGGTGAGACGTTGATCTTGCAGCCTGTAGTTGCTTGAATGTCCTTGATCGTCTCTCCTCCTTTGCCAATGATCATACCGACTGCTTCCGATGGAACGTAGATTGAATCATTGCTAGTATCGCCTCCACCAGGAGCTGCATTTCCATATCCACTACCATGACCAGCATCCCGACCTGGAACCCTGGCGGGTGGGCCTTGCTTTTCATTGTTGGTCTTGCTATCACTCTCGACAATCTCCATAATCAGGTCCTTGGCGCGGGCTGCGGCTTCTCGTGAACCGATCAAGTTGACTGGTCGAAGGCCATTGACACTCTTCTGCTCGCCGACGATATTGACATGGCATCCACTTCGTTCTTGAAGATCTCGAATAGTTTCACCACCTCGCCCGATAATGAGTCCGACTGTTCGGTCAGGCACCATGATCTGCATGCTATCCTCTCCATCTCTCAAGGCGGGTTGATGGGATGCACCACGAACAGGAGGAGCTTCTCGAGCTCTCTCTGCAGCAGCACGAGCATTTGCAGCCATGCCACTGTCGTCGATGATGCGATTGATCTCTGCCTTGGCCTTTGCACGATTTGCTCGGGATCCTGTAATCTTGCACTCTCGATATGGTCCCGTCTCATCTTGCCCAGTGATAAATTGAACTCTACATCCAGTATCCGACTCCACACGTCGCAGATTCTCTCCCTGTCTGCCAATGATCAACCCGACCAGATTTGACTCGATTTGAATTGACTCTACTGCGCTATCATCACCACCCCTCTGTGGGGAGCGATAGCCAGCAGCTTGTGGCGAGAAACCACCAGGACCTCTGCCTCTTGGACCGGGGGAGAACGAACGCTCACGGTACTCGCGGGCAGCTGGAGCTCTCTCGCCGCGTCTTTCATCTCTGTATGGGTTGAAGTTGTCGCGGAAGACTTCACGGCGCGCAGGTGGGGATCGGGATCGAGATCTTGATGTTTGATATGGTCTTCCAGGAGCTTGTTGAGGCATTGGAGCGTACGAAGGAGGTCGATCGTAGGATCCGGGCTGGGCGCCTTTTTGCGCAGCAATTACCTTTGCCTTCGCAATGGCTTCAGCAATGCTGACGGTTCCAGAGTTGACAGGCTTGATGTTGCTGAGGTCTACACTGCCAGAGTTGGAGGGTTGGGGCAAAGGGTAGCTGCTTTGCGGCGCATATGGATTCTGCTGCTGGGGAGGGGGTTGCTGATAAGCAGGCTGTTGAGCTTGAGGTGCATTATTGTTCTGAGCAGCTTGAAGGTGTTAGCAGGCATTTCCATTGTTTGAAGGCATAGCGCAGACCGAGAGCGGCCAGAATAGCAGCGATGTTGGGTTGCTGGTCCCCCATGGTGAGAATCTCGAAGGATTAGTCGAAAGATTCTCTAAGTGCAAACAGGTAGAATCGTCTTCGAAGATGCGAAAGTAAGTTCGAGTAAAGTCAAAGTTGCAGACTGTAAACTGGAATTGAGGTTCGTGGTTGTATGCAGAGTCGAGGCGCATCGATTTTCAGTTTTCAAGCTTAAAGGATTGACAAGGCCAAGAAGAAACGAGCTAGCCTAATCCGGCATCCTAGCTGACAACAGACGACGTCTCATCCAAAGCTTCACAGCCTTCAACGAACAATGAAAGAAGACAAAGTCCACGACTTTCTGAAACTTTTGGCAATGGTTTATTACCTTCTGGTGTACTCATGGCTAGGAATACCTACACCAAAAGGGCATGATAATGGCGCCCTGGACATCATAACTCGTTTAAGGAGCCATCCGTTTAGATATGTTGATAGTATAGTCATGCAGTGATTCGGGCGTACAAGTCAAGTCACAGAAAGCTCTGCGAATCGTACATGCTTGAGTATCATCATCGACACTGCCTTGCTGTTCTTACATGCTTTCATCCTTCATACGCGTGCTGCTCTTTGCTGCTTGTCTGCTCTTTTGAAATGATTTCTACTTCGTCGCTCCTTTGCTTCTGGATGCCATTCGAATTCTTGCAAATTAAGCTATGCATTACGGAAGAGCTTCTATCTTGCGAAACGAGTCGGCTCAGGAGTCTACCCAGGAAGATCATGACCATGCCTGAGAAGTCTGCCCTTAAACTTTGTTCGTCTTAGAAGTCTGTCCGTGTCTGATGTTGCTATCGCGCTCATAAAATAGAAGTATGCGAATCATAAAATCTACATTTGGCTTCGTGATCATATTCTGCTCATAAGTGATGCTTTAGGAGTTAATACCTGACCGTGTGTTCCCAAAGTCTCTGTTTCATACTGGTCCAAATCTGCTTTGTGACGCTAATTTGTCTACACGTCAACATCCTAAAAGGCAGCAGACTACCTTCAAGCAGTCAGAGACTGTTCAGAATGCAGACTACTCATCAAGCATTCTAGGAAGCTCTTATGATTGTATCTGCACTCCACTGGAGGTCACTTTCTCTCAAAGGTGGAGGTATGTTGGACTTGTTGAACACACACCGATCACTCCTTTGTTTTAAAATCATACACTTGAGCAATGCTGCAACGGATCGGCTCTTGTAGATAGTGCAAAGTACCAACAGCATCTTCTCCTTGTGCCAGTGGGAGTATGCTACTCGCCACGACCAAAGTGATCCCAGCTCCATAGCAAAGTATGGTTCTCCCAGAACAATCTGCAACATTCTACTCCATGCTGCAGGGGAATAGAGACTGTCCTGGATTATGCCCTCGAGCAGACAGACTCAGACGGCCAGTCAAGAAGCTTTCATGTCTACTGAGTCCCAGCTCAACGCAGCCCTTTCTGTCACGAAACCAATGAGATCATAAACGCTCCTTAAATGAAGCAGCCTGCTGCCTATCGGTAATGTCATGCCTTGTGGTTGAAAATCAACAGAGCTATGTTAGCGTGCCTCGAAGCGAGGGGCTATAGACCAAACCGTCCTCCAAAGTTCAGCCTCCTCCTCCCCATCTCCCGCAACCTCAAGAACACTACCACACGACTGTACAACATCAACTTCATTCAAAAAGATTAGTTTGAGTCAAGTCAAGATGGTAAGTCTCGAGGAACAGTCTCCAGTGGCCCAAGCTTGTCAGTCGCGCAAGAACGGCGACCCATATTTTTCTCCCGCTCAACTTCGCTATCGCACCACCTTTCTCCAAACACCACAAAATTTTCTCCCAATTATCTGCGATCTCTCATTGACCACATTCAGGAGCTCTTCAACGGCCAGTTGCATCAGCAACAGCCTGGAGGTCATCCTAACGCGTTGGTAACCCCGCTGTGCGATTCTCCTCGTGTTGATTTACCTTCGATTCCCCAAACTTCGGTCAATCCCTCACCTCCGACCACCACAAACCACATCTACCCCCACCCATACTCCAAATATCGTGTGTATTCCTCATCGGAAGACGACGACGATCTACCTCCTCGTCCTAAAGTTCCCCGAACTCACGCCTCCTCACATCCACACGCCAACTCGCGCGCGTACTCTTCCTCAGAAGACGACGATCTACCTCCTCGCCCTAGAGGTTCGCGAAACAAGGCAAACTCAAAGCCTCCTCAGGTTGGCCTCGATCGTTCTCCTTCGCCACCTAGAGAGAATAGTCATCTCGTACTGCGAGACTGGGAGTAAGTACCACGCATCCTAGACCATCCTCTGCCAATGCTAACACAATGTAGCTTTGCCGACTTTCACAAGTTTCTATGGGAGAACGAACTTGACGGTACGACATCATCTTTCAACAACACATCCACCCACTACGGAATGGCCCAGCAACTTTTACATCTTTTGACTAACCTTCGATCAGCCAATCGCAATATCCAGTGGTTCGTCGTCCCAAACGACATGTACTGGCCTTGGTTAGACGAAACACAAGCACATCGGCAACTCTTTAACGCCGAAACAAACGATATTTGGAAGCAGGATAAGTCTCCCTTGGCCATGCCCAGAGAACCACAGATGGATGTAGAGGATCTCGAAGAGGGATCGAGTGACAAGCTTGCTAATGGCAAGCCTCAAGATCTTGAGGAGGTGACCGGTGACGAGCTTGCTGATGACATGTCTCAAGGTCTTGACCCCAGAGGATTGTTCTCGGTCTACAGTTACAGACTCATCACCCGGCAGCTTTCGCAAGCCCAGATCGCTCTTGAGAAGAGCACGGAAGCTTCACTGGTCAACAAAATCTATGAAAAGTTCCGCGATGATAGCAAGATGTGGCCAATGGCAAGTTAACCTCTAACACTGTCTTGAATGTCCTGACAATTTTTAGGGAATCGACTTCAAGATCTTCTGTCGCTCTGAACGTCTCGGTCTTCAAAACACACCCGTTGTCCCCTTCAATTTGCTTGGAACAATCACCGCAGCTAGAAGCTTCGTTGCGAGCGAGAAGATGATGCGCAAGCTCGGTCTTTTGGAATTGTGCTGTGAGTATTCTCTTCCTTGCGTGCCGACATCTCTAATTCTGCCAGCTGTCTTTGAACTCCCTCCCGTCTCGACCAGTGCCGACCTTGCAAAGATTGCATACGCTTTCTACAAGGGCGAGGAAGTTCCCGAGAACGTCGATTCATTGCCCAACTCTCCCGATGCCATTCCCAAGGAGTTCGTTATCCACGAAGATGGTCGCAGTGATAGAGCCAAGGTCATTGCCGAAAAGCCTCTTGCTGATGAGAGATTGCAAATCTTCCTTCAAGATGTCTTGATCTCTAATCACCTTGAGCAAGTCCTCACTGAGAAGAGAACTACGATGACTGGCAATATGCGTGTACACCATAACTCAAGTTATGCCGATGTGAAGGAGAAGTTGAAGGCTCATGAGCGAACTGTTGGCAAGACAGACATTCAGCAAACTCCGGAAGACTGCGAGAAGCGCCAGAGATTGAGACGCAAGGCTTGGTGGGGGAACTACTATGCAGTTATTGCCAGACTTGAACAAGAATTCGCCAAGGCAGACAAGGCTATCGACGAAGCAGAGTTTACAATTCATGAAGTAACAGGCTTGAGATTGGATGGTACGGCTGGAATGTCTCAGGATGCTGCAGATAACGAGAGCACCACGGAGGTCGGAGAAGACATCAATGAGCCCGCTGAGAGTGTCAGTGCTGCTGTAGATGTTGGTGAAGGCTCCAGTTCACAAGTCATGGAGTCTCAGACAACTGAAGACCAAACCAGCAATGTCGCCACGTCGAAGAAGTCTAAGGGCAAGGGAAAGAGCAAGAAGCGCAAGACTGTAGCTACTTCTGCGGATGACAACACTCCTGCTGGAGAATCGTCAACGATCTTACAACCATCAGCTCCTGATGCCACGACCAACATTTCTGCTGAGGTTGAGATCGTTCCTCAAGTAGCTACGACCGCTGCTGCACCACAACTATCACCCGAAGTTGCTATTGAAGGATCTTCAAGCGCGGCTCCATCGACTGCCCAGCCTTCTGCTCCATCCATCACACAAGTTGAGGGAAAGAGCAAGAAGAACAAGAAGAAGAAGAAGAAGGGTCCAGATGCTCAAGCTGCTGACACTACTTCTGCTTCAGGCAAATCAAACAATGTCAAGGCTTCCGAAACCACTCCTAAGCCAATGCCTTCACCTCAACCTACTCAGAAGGCTGCTTCTGCTTCAGGACAACCTGTCAAGAAGCCAATTGAGACATCTACCCAAGAGACTAATACCTCGGGCGTCACTGTCGGTCTCGAAGCTCTGGGTATCACTTTACCTGTGGATGCTGAGGACGGTGCTTGGGAGACAGTTAAGCCTCGCGCTGCTCAAAAGGGAAGGTGAACGTATCGACAGCCAAGGTCGGCCGAGGTGGTTTGAAGACTTCGGTTTCTCGTGCTCAAGACAATCAACCACATTCACAGCAAGCATCAAGAGTTGTCAGCCCTCTTACGAAGACTGACCCACCTGCAAAGACTACTTCTGCTCCAAAGACAGTCGCTCCGCCCAAGGATGTCCGAATCTTCGATCCAAATGAATATCCTGCGATGCCAACACCGTCGAATAAGGGTAAGGCTCAAGGCAAGGATGCTCATGATTCGAAGCCCGTCTCTACACCCGAGTCAACAACATCTGCAATGGTTGCTCCTGTCATCCCCACCATTCCCAGGGTGACTTCTGGCACTATCACACCTGCACCAGAAATTGATTCAGACCCTGAGGATTTGTACGGAGCTTCTCCACCAAGAAAGACCCGTACTACTGCCGCATCCGATGCAGTCAGCCTTGAGGTCGCCAAGTCCACGAAGGACACCGACGATTCTTCTGCAGAATCCCAAGGTAAAAACAAGCCAGCTATTCCAAAATCCAGCGTACAAGTTACGGAGGACGAAAAGACATCGGTCACTGCCGTCAAGGATAGTACCAACGCTCAGAAGCCAAGTACTGCGCCAACCAAGGACAAGAATGTTTCTATCTCCATGGATGTTGCTCAGGTCGGCAACAAGCAAGCAGATCCAAAGTCCGCTGCACCAGCTGGCAACAAGAAGACTGCTCCTGGTCCCAAGGGCAAGGGCAAGGCAACTTCTACAGTGACTACGTCCAATGTAGCCACTGGTTCCAATGTGTCTAAGGATAAGACTGCTGTCCCTTCTGCTTCGAAGTTCGATGTAACTCCAGCAAATACAGCATCGTCCAATCAACCCAAGGCAAAGGGTAAGACTGGCGGTACGAATGCCAAGTCTTCTGACACTCCATCCTCCGCATCGGCCTCAGCTGTTGATACTTCGAAGTTGTCTGCAGACACTGGTACTGCGGTCTCGGACACATCACACAAGAAGACGATCCACAAGTTGAGACGCCCGAAGACCAAGGGCCCGGGTTCAGGTCGAGGCCAGGAGAAGTCTGAAGTGTTCACAGCCGACTTCAAGGAGCCTGCAATTAGTGACAAGGCTGTTGCTTCCTCCACAGATGCATCAAAGCAAGGCTCGATTCAGCAGAGCAGTCCGGTCGATCAGACACCTGTCAAGAACGTCTCGCCCGCTGCGGAGGTCAAGCCAGCCACCGAACATATCTCCATCGTTCCAGAACTGCCAATTAAGCAGCCTGCCGAGAAGACAAAGGAGGCTCCTGTCCCTTGGGACCTCGCCTGGGCCGATTTGGTGTCTCCTACCAAGCCTGGATCTCTCAGAAAGCGTCGCTGCTCCGTTGACCTTAGCCGGGATGATGCTAATCAGTCACCTCTTCGTCGCAGTAGCATCTCCACCGGTCATGCAAGCGAACAGAGAGTTCTACAGTTTGGACAGCTTCCAAACCTTACTATGAGCTCATCTACTGATAGTGATGATCCCTTTGTCACTGTAGACACCGAGAAGGGTGCCGATTCTCAACAGAAGGATCTCGACGTTTCTTTCACATCCTCTGGTACTGATGAGAAATCTCGTGCATCTACTGAAGCTGATGTTACTCCTCGGACCGAATTGATGCTCACTCCGGCTTCCCCAGACAGCTATAATGGTGAACCTTACGTCAACAAGGAGGGAAATGTGGTAACCTTGTTCAGACGTGATGCTGAGATATCCAACTTCCCTGGACAAAAGCATCACCAAAGTACTACCTCTGGACCTGCTTATGGCAACCAATCTGCTGCTACGGCATCCAATCCCATCCCAGGTCGATCTGGCTATTCTTCTGGTCGATCTGGTCATACTGGCTTCAATACTGGTCAAGGCTCTCACAGCCATCCACCACCAGCTGTCTACGCTCCTTCACAGGCTACTGGACACGTCGTTCACCAAGGAGGTCAACAAGGATCGTCCACTTCATCTCTTGGAAGTGATCTGAAGGGTAAGAGTCCAGAGGTTGATACGCAAGGTGGCATCGCTACTCAAGGTCTTTCACCCATCCCTGAGGCTTCTATCAGCTCTGAAGTTGATTCTCAAGAGGAAGGTGATCATAATCCACCAACCACCTGCACCTTCTGCCAGCAAGTCAAGGTCCCCACTGCGGCACACCCATTCATATTCTGTCCGTTGTGTGGTGTCTATCCTGGCTCACCTTTCTATTGCTCCAAGGCTTGCCTTTTGGCCAATGCTTGGGAACATAGTCAGGTTTGCCGTCATGTTCCACCATACATTGCCAATACGAACACCGACTTTGGTCCTACGTACCGCATGGAGACCTTCCCTATGAACAACCTATACTACCTGCCTGATTCTGCAGAGAAATATCGACAGAAGATGTTCGCTATGTTTTACAAGTTCGGTGCGGTTCCTGATATTTGTGCTGCTCATTTACAGAAGTGGCCAAGTGTTGACTGGACCCGAATTTTGCCATCAACACAACAGGCGGGAGTTGGTGATTACCACATCTTCAAGTCTCAATCTACTCATACTGGACCGAACATGTCTCGGAGCCATGTGATCTGCGTAAGTCTACTCCAATGGATTTTTTGTGCATGGCTAACTTATTAAGACCATCAAATTCCCTCTCCGTGAAGGAATTGGATACAAGCTTATGATCACCCGTGCTCTGAACGTCGCTCTGGTCACCAATGACTCCAATGTGGTCCACTTCCTGTATAGAGTCTTACGTTCGGTACTTACGGATTCTCATCATTTCAATAGCTTTGGAGCTCTCGAGCCCCAAAGAGTTGTTTTGATGGAATTCAAGTCTCAGTTTTACAAGGAGTTCGGTGTCCTGTTTAATGACGGCGAGCCCCAGATGGACATCCGCTTCGCCTGGAAGCAGGTTGATCCTACTATCCTCGGAATCGAAGGTCAATTAGGTGTTCTTCAATACTGGTTAAACATGGTCCTCACCGATGGATAACTGGTTCCAGGACTGCAATCTCAATCTTGATTCACGGCATAGCTTTGCTACCTTCTGGATCTTGGTTGGGTAAAGTCTCCTACAAATCTCCTTTACGACGAAATGCCTTTCTTTAACTCGACGTTGTTGGCTTCCACGGAGTTCACACAGCGAAAGATACCCAAATCTCCCTTTGATGTTTGTTTTTCCTTTTGCTTCAGGCGTACAGACGTTGGATGGCGTTCAACTGGTCATTTGGGGTGCATTGTGGTGGATCAGATTCTCAGGTTTAGACTCGTAGATGATGTTTTGCTTTCGTTCGTTGGTGGATTTTCTTATTGATGGATGAAGGGGCGAAGCTTGTTTGGCTGGCTGCTCTTTCAGCGATATTATGATGATTCATGAGATTTGATGGTGGGGCGTGTATAATAGTCCTAGAGAAAGTCCCCATATCTCATACTTCATGGTACTAAAAGTCTAGATAATAAAGGCTTTTCAAGCAAATAATCTGCAGGTGCTGTGACGTTCGAATGTGATGAGTACTTGGGGAACTAGGCAAGTGACTGAGGACTCGGTCAACTAATCGTGAAATTATATCTGCTTTCTTGGGGGCAATACGTGCTCCGAATCGCAGGTATTGAAGAGGACAGAACTAATACTTGAGCATCGGGGATGCGGCGCTGAGCTACTGCAGACATTGAGTCGTGGCTCCTGAGCCGATCGATTCAACTGGGTCGGAAAGAACACACTTTGAGAATGTCACAATGCTCAAAGTCAAAGTCAAATGTCTCTTCGATTCATGGACGCCATGGTTATCCCCAAAATCAGACCAAGCCATTCCCTCCCATTCCATTCATAATCCCAAACGCCAATTCTCAATACCTCGTATACCACCCTTCCCTCCAGCCCAGTTCCAGAATCCCTCAGTTGCCAGGCCATCAACCCACCTCACTCCTTCTTCTCCCCCTCAACAACCTGATCGAACTTCGGCTCATTCAACGCCTCCAAATTCGGTCTACCAAGCAGACTGGCACGCGACATAGTCCGACGACGAATGAAATCAATCGACTTCTTCCGCTCATCCTTGATCGACTCACGACGTTGACGTGCTTGCTCGAGAGACAGGGGTGGTGCGTCAGATTGGAGTTGGGTGGCAATTGCGGCGACTTGGTTGTCGTTGAGGACTTCGGATTTGATTTCGGCTTCAGTGAGGCTTTTGGACTTGAGAGCCGGCTTTGGGGCGGGTAGGAAGCAGGGGAACTAGGACGGAAGGTGAGTGAATGGTTAGATAGATTTGAGAAACGAGGTGAGGTAGAAAGGAGAGGGGGATGGGAGGAGGTAAGGTGAATATAGATAGATACCTTCTCGGCTTCGGACTGGATGTGAAGGGGAGCTGGTCGATGCTTGCGAGGAGTGCCTGTTGAGTCGCTGGAGACCTTGATGCTTGGAGGACCGGCGGGCGCCTCATCTATAATGGGAGGTATTAGCATATATCTATGAGTAACTTGCGAGCCATTCGACCAGAGCAACACCTACTCTCATCATTGACCGAAACCGACATCGAGGCTAGCTGGGAGGTAGGTGGAAGGGTTGGAGAATCGGGAGGAGTTTCTGGATCGGTGGGAATCATTGTTGCTAGCTTTCAAATGATGTGTTTGGTCTGTGTAGAGTTCGAAAAGAGGTGGTTGTGGTTGTGGTTGACTTCGGAGACGTTGTGTGTTGTGTTTGTTCTGAGTGAGATCGCGTAGGTTCATGTTTGGGCGGAAGATATGTTGACGCGGCGGCGCGAGTGTGCCAAGACTCTGGTAATTCGAGTTCATCAGATCATGTGAATCAATATCCGTCAATTCGAGTCTTCCCAGGCAGGTTTGCTCGAATCGAATTCGGTAAATTCGGAGTGTCCGTAAGCGGAGATTGGGACAGCGACAGTACTTGAAGCGAGGATTCTGGATGAACTTGGATTATACATCGAATTTAAGTCTGAAGGATTGTGATCAAGCATAGCTGGATCTAATAAAGGCAAGAGTGTGCAAACGTCTGTTCTGATTGGAAGTCACAAGTAGCAGATGTGTATGAAATTCCGTCCGCTTAGTGAAGGGGCTCTCTTGTAGGTCTGGTCTCGTAGATCCTATATCCGTACTTTCGGATTCTATATAGCCACATCACAGGGAGCGACAATTAACGAACAGAAGACTTGCTCGGAGTCTTTGTCAGCGGTAAGTGCTGTTCCTCCTAGATATGACCAGATTAAAGAAGGAGCACTTGCTTCTGCTCGATGATTCGACATTGCTAGAATATAGCCAACCCCATATAGACGACAAGATAAAACAGCAGCATATGTGGTACCAAAGAAGTTCAAGAGGAAGTCTTTAAGATGTCGCAAGTGGTTTCTAATTCTCATACCAATTTAGCTTAGCAAGCATAAGTAAGAAGCTGCAAAGAAAGCAAGCTGCCGGCCAAGGCGACCACAATTTGAAGTCCCAGATGAACTGAATTGAAACACTACTAATGTAGTCGAGAGCTCATTGTATGGTAGCAAGAGAGCCCTGGAGTATTGGAAGACTTAGAAGCAGCTATGCTCTTCTGGATGTTTTACCCAGCCAGTCGAAGCTAGAGGAGCAGAAGGATACTTTGTCCAGCTCATCAACAGGAGTGATAGACGCCACCAAGGAATTTTAAAAGCAAACAAGTGTATAAATTATCCATTCCATCCCTAGGATGCAGATAGTAGATCCTCAAAGGGTGATGGAGAGAGAGTCCTCGAAAGAATGCTGTCGTCGCATCCCGGCCCGGAAGTAGCCGCCCCCTGCACGCTAATCCCTTCTCAAAAAATTATTTCCCAAAACCTTCCCTACCACATCATCACCAGCATCACCATCACACGACTCTTCAAATCACCACCCACACAATCCAACTATGATTCAAAGAACCCTCCTCCGTCAATCCCGAGTCCTGAGCTCCAGCGTCCGCTCAGCAGCACCAAGAACATCCCTCGCTCGCCCCCAATTCAGACCTGCGCCCACAGCACTGGGAGTATCGCGGCAGGCGGCAATAAGATGGTATAGCTCTGAGCCTGAAGCGAAGAAGGATGAGGAGGTGAAGAAGGATGAGAAGAGCGAGGGTGAGGATCCGGCAAAGAAGGAGTTGGAGGCGAAGAATAAGGAGATTTTGGAATTGAAGGTTAGTTGCGCCACTGAAACCCTTCTCAGTGCTGGTATTGCCATGCATTTTGTCTGGCCCACTGCTCACACGCTGCATTACAGGACAGATATCTCCGCTCCGTCGCGGAATTCCGTAACCTCCAAGAACGAACAAAACGAGACATGCAATCCGCCAAAGACTTCGCCATCCAGAAATTCGCCAAGGACCTCGTCGAAAGCGTCGATAACCTCGACCGGGCACTTGCCATGGTTCCGGAGGAGAAGCTCAACGCAGAGCAGAAGAATGAGCATCTGAAAGATCTGCTGGCGCTCTATGATGGCTTGAAGATGACTGAGAGCATCTTGATGAATACGTTGAAGAAACATGGCCTGGAGAGATTCGATCCGAGTGTTGAGGCCGAGAAGTTCAACCCGAATGAGCATGAGGCGACGTTCATGACGCCGATGCAGGGGAAGGAGGATAATACGGTGTTCTTGACGCAGCAGAAGGGGTTTAAGCTTAATGGAAGGATATTGCGAGCTGCTAAGGTCGGCGTGGTGAAGAACTCATAGAGTTCCACCACTTGTATGATGGAGAGGGACTGTACGAAACGAACTTGTCTGGCATCTTAGGCGTCATTCATACCGGGTGGGAATATTGTGTATTATGTACGAATAGGCGGGAAAGATTGGAGGCGTTGGATTTCGATTGTTCGATATTTGGTGTATGACACACAAACTCACTGCTCCTCTCAATGGCGGTAGAAAAAGCTCGCTTGCATTTGTATAGGGGTTTGCAAGGCTTTGAATGGCATGTAGGCGGGAATTGTAGACCCAGGGATGGGTTTATAAGGATCTTTATTATCTAATGTACAAAATCTGCATGTGCGGTCTTTCGCCATGCTTCAAGTCAAGCTTTTGCGTTTGGTGATGCAATTTTGGTCCTAAAGAAAAGGTCTCTGTCTGCTGAGAGCAGGATCTTCTCCTAGACCTCGAATCGGGATCTGCTGGAAACAAATCAGAGCAGTGTACCTTCTCTTCTATCTTTCGAGGAAAGGACCAAGACGGAACACGGGAGAGTGAGACGGGCATTGCCTCTGTTGCGTTGTGCAAGTAAACAAACGTTAATGAGGGGGGAAATAGAAGAAACAGCAAGCAGAGAATTCAAATAGTATCAGCATACAATATCCATCCAGAATCGAGCAATCCTCCACCACCAACCTCCCGGATATCGATTCAGCAAGCAGAACTCAACCTCCGTCTGCAATCGAGCTCACGACAGACCAAACTGCGCTCTCAAATCCCGGCCAGAAGTCTCCCGCTTGGGAACCAGACCCGGCAAATCACTAACAGAACTCACCCCCAACGCACCAAGCAACTGTTCCTTCTTAATCTGCAACTCCCGCATCTCCTCCAGAATCTCCTGATGTTCCTCATCGATTCTCTTCTGGAACTGCTTCGTCTTATTAAGCGCCGTCTCCTCTCTCTCGATCTCCTCGCGTAGGTACCGATGATACTGTGTGCGTCTTCTGAGTCTCGGCTTAGGTGGAGAGCGGGGTGAGTATGAGCCGTCGAATTGGTTGTCTGGGAAGGTGTCGGTGGGTGGAGTGGGCGTGGAGGGTGGTGGTGTGGAGATGTCTTCGGGAGGAGGGAGGGAGGAGAGGCGGTCTTGGAGGAAGAAGACTTCGCGGCCGAGGTGGATACGTTGTTCTGCTGTGGCTTTGGCGGCGTCGGCTTTGCGGAAGAGCTGGGCGGTGTCGTTTTCGAGTTCGGTGCGGAGGATTGAGATTTTGTGGCGGGTGCCTTCGTAGATTTGCTCGCCGGTTTGGAAATCGCCGAGTTGGGGTGCGATGTTGAGGATGCCGTTTTCCTGGGAGGTGTTAGTACTAGTGAGTGGGTTTGAGGAGGACTTACGGAGTTGAAGATTTCGGGCGTTGACGTGATACTGGATTGGGGGTTGTATGTTCGGCCGTTGTTGAAGGCTTGTAGATCGAGCTCAATGGCTGTTTGTGGGTAACTGTAGGAGAATACAGCGGGTGGTCTGACTACATTGACACCTGGAGATATTAGAGATGGCTTTGGAAAATGGAAGAACCCCACCTTGAGGAGTATGTAAGACTTGAGGGTGTGGATCGTTCTCATAAAGTCCAGAGAGTACACTTCCAGTCTCCATATCATATTGTAATTGAGGACGAGCTTGGAATGGAATGCCAGCCTGATATCGAGGATCTGGAGAAGGAAGCTTGGGCTAGAATTTGTCAATTTTGTGTGCTTGAAAAACGGAGGAGATTTACGCCTGGGATAAATGGCATCTCTTCATATCGTTCTCCAGTTCCACTACCAACAGCCCAACGAGAAAATGTAGCAGGAGTAATGCGGTACAGACGAGGATCACCCTCACCATCCTGCTCATCAGACACTGTCTCGGTATATTGACTATAGAACTCATCCTGTTCCTCAAGATTCATGATTCGCGGACCTCTATCTGGACTCTTGTGTATATCAGGAAGATGAGGAGCTTCGTCGTCGCCACTCTCAGAGGCATTGTATGCATCAGCTACATCACCTTCACTGTCAGGATCGACCCATCGTCCACGAATCTTGATATAGCCGAAATTAGACCAGACCATATCGCCCTTATAGTGATTAGTTCCGATGATGGGAGGGAATTGACGAAGATGTTCCTTGAAAGTGACGTTTGAAGGAGTGGGCTTGAAGGGGTCGTAGGGAACGAATGGAATGTTGACTCTTGGCTGCTCATCAACGGGATCCCAGAAGAATGTGGTACATCTCGGTAGACTTGTCAAGTTAGCGATATCAAGATAAGGTGAGGAGACTTGCGATTGGATAGAGTGGCGTCTTGAGACGAGCTCTAGTTGAAGTCGGCGTTGATCGTCAAAACTCCGACTCGGGTAAGCATAGAGTGCAGAGTGTAGAGGGTCATTTTGTACAGTATCCTTGGCTTGTATGAGAGAGTATGCATACAGCATGTTGAGGCTGATTGCGATTCGAGGAAATCGTCGGTCTAGGTCTTCAATGAAAGGGTTTGGGGTGTAACTTTTGGGGACATTGAAGTCTGAGAGGTTAGCATGTAACATGGGGGAGATTGAGGGGTCTTACACATTGCGGGCTGCTCGAGGTTGGGACGAGGCTGCAATGCGAGTTCATCCTGAGGCGATGGGTCAAGGTATCCATTCGAGATATGGTCAGTGAATGGATCTGACATTTGGTCGACTGATACTCTTGTCATTTCCATCTTGTCGTCAAGCGAAGGCAGCGTATAGCAAAGAGCGGCGAAGGAGTCTGTCGTGAGCATGTGCGCGGCGTGACGCGACGTTGTCTTGAGGGATTTTGTCGACTTGAATATCTTTCTCAGTTCAAGCCAGAATGATGGCGCTAGTGTCAAACTAGCTGACCTTCGAAGAGAGATGAGGAATTATACAAATAGCGAGAATAATTTGGAACTATACATTCCATTTCGAGACACTAGGCTTTGTATTTGGGAATCAGGCAGAGATGGCTTTGTTGACTTTCAGTCTCAATTCAGGCCAACAGCCGAGGATTGGGTGTATTAGTCATCCATGATCAAGGTTCAAATGAGTGCCAAGTTCAATCAGCTCGCATCTGCAGTTGTGAGCAGAGGGGGAAGTTAGAAGGTAAATCAAGCTGAGCTCTTGAGAAGTATGGGATGTTCAAGCAGCAAGCTAGGTAAGCCCAGTAGCCTCCACCGATGAATGCTTCTTTGCGCGATCGAAAGAGCGTGGACATGCTCAAGGATGAATACTAGCTCTATTCAAGACTAGATAGACTATCTGCTACTGAAAGATTTCAACGAAAAGATGTCAGGCCAGGCCTGCATTAGTTCAAGAGAGGGGACCGGCGCATCTTGCTGTGCAACCAGCCTTCGTTGCGGGTCCAGTGACTCCATAGCGCCAGAAAGACTCAACTATTGCAGCCTCTCCCAGCAATAATTACCAGAGAAAGACGTTCTATACGCATCGACAAATATGAAGTATAGATAGCAACGGACAAAGACCTCTCATGAGTTGCTTACCGTTTTCAGTCCAGGGTTCCGTGGCGCCATGTTAGCATTCTATGGGCGGATCAAATTCATGAGAAGCTTTAGCACCATTCCCAAGAGTATGGAACGAAATAGGATACTCAGACCGGGATATCTCGCCATCGGTGAGCAGTGAGTGTCGAGGTTGAAAGGACGTTGCTTCCAGTCTCATTCCCCTTTCTTCCCTCATCGTAACAAAGCATCTAACTGGCCAACCAAGCGAGAACGCCAAGACCTGACATGACTGTCTCCACGTGATATCAAGCCTTCCACCTCCTCCTTCCTCATCACCACCACCATCTACGCCTTACGACCCAAGAAACCCATCTCAAGCACTATGGCCTCCTCCAACAGCACCCCAAACTACTCCTCAACGTCCTCTCCCTCACCCTACCAGCACCCACAGCACCCTCAGCACCCGGCCAACCAACAAGGCATGAACCCATCAGGCGCGTCATCTTCTTCCTCGCGTCCTCGGACTGGCACGCCGAGGAGTATGAGAGCGGGTAGAGGGAGACATGAACCGCCGCCTTTTACGGCGAGTATGCAGGATGCGCAGGCGAGGAATAAGGATCCGTATGAGAGTAGTGAGGAGAGTAGTGATGATGGGGGATGGGGTGGGGGACGGTGGGATGCGTGAGTGTTTCTCTTCTCTCTTTGGGAGTGGATTTTGGCAGTGGAGGATGAGGGGAAGGATGGCAGGATGAATGAGGGAGTGTTGGGTGTCACGTGTGTAACTATGTGATTGCAGTTTACAGCGAAAGAGGAAGGGTTGGAGTTGCTGGGAAAGACAATGGCTGACGAGAACGTATAGATACGGCAATGACTCTTACGAAAATGTCCAGAAACGGAGGATGGCGGCTGTGATCTTGGATTCGCCTGAGCTGTTGATGATGCACTCACAAGCCCGCGCTGATGTGCGTATCACCTTCATTGCTTTCTGCGCCTATCTGGGAAAAGGTTGAGACTGATGTAGATATGCAGAGCATTGCAGCAACTCGATACTACTTCACCAAACTCCTCTGCGGCTACCACGACGAGAAAGACACTTACCCCGTTGACGGTCAGGTTGCAGAGAAAGAAAAAGAGAAGACGAGAGATAGAGAACGGGAGAGAGAGAAGGCGAGGAGACATGTCTCTGGACAGAGTTCTAGGAGATGACGGGCTTTGCTAAAGTTATGGACTGGAGAAGTTTTATGGCTCGGCACCTTTGAGTCTATGAATTACGACGGGGTTTGGGAGTCGAGGAGCTTTTCGTTGATTGATGGAAGGAGGGCAATGAATCAGTTAGCCAGAGCATCGGTTTTTCACAAGTGTGAGAATCAGCCAGAGTTTTCGAAGCATCGAATTCGGTCAAGTAGTCAAGTTTCCAGTCGGACAGTTGATCGACGAATAGGGATAATCAAGCAACTTCCAAGTCGCACTACAGTTGCTTTCTCCTGTCAATCCCTTCTTGATTTCTTCTAGCCAGGTACAGTTATAAATTCCACAATAAAGCATCTAGCTACTCGTGTATGTCGAAGTCTAAAAACACGAGGCTCTAAGCATCGCCGTGCCGCGCGTAGCCAAGAAGCGACCGCTCTACCGCTATTCCTTACCAAGATGTTAGATTTGGGAGTCCCGAGACTAAGGGAAAGCCAAGTGATCCTTTCAAATATACTCCGCAGACATACCAGAAGAAAGGCATGTATGAAGCCAGAGTACTTAAACAGTTGTGGTGATTGCATTGCTCGCTTCTCTCTTCATTACACGATTCATCGAGGTCGGGATAGGATCTCACCAACACCTGGAAGGATCTCCGATTTGAACATCAAGAGAGTCGCTAGAGTTCTACTGAGATAATCCTCGTGATACAACAGTCCAGTGGCGACTCAGCCCAGGCGTACGCAATCAACAACCTTAGTGTGCATGTGGCTGCAGCCGTTCACGATGCGCCGATGTTCATCCTCTCAAATCAAGATACGGATTCCAGACTGCATCTCGGTCTCTCAAGTCATTTTTGACAGAAGGGGAGGAAAGCAAGCGATTGGATATCTGCGAGGCGGATCGATGATTCCATCTCTCTGTAGTGGTGTGCTGGGAGTGGATGGCGTGGACTAGACCCCGCTTACTTTTCCCTCCTCGCAGATGTTGGAGTTGGAAGACGGGATGGAATGCGTTTCTGCGAGGCTCACGATGCAGTGCACTTCTGAAGAGATGGAATCATTGAAGTATTTCAGCTTTCTTGCACACTCCGAAAAGGCAGCGTTTCGTTTGTGCCTTGGCTAGGGGGTATATTTAGTTCGGTAAGGCTGTGCATGTGTCTGAATTCTGATGGTAAGCAAGCGCCCAAGCGCCGCGGACATCTGAAACCAGGATCGCCAGATGCGGTGGGAAGAGCGATTTTGAGAGGGTCACGGAGCGGAGGATTTCGGACTGTGCGTGAGGGACTTCAGACGAGGAGGGGCTTGGCTTGGTGGTTGGTTGGTTTGTGTCGTGTGTGGGTGTTGGTTTGATGGATGGAAGGCCAGACTTCGCCACGCCTGTGATCCGAACGGCTTCTGTGCTGAAAGAGAGTTGTGGGATAACTTTAAAGGTCAACAGGCTAGATTCTTTATACTAGCAGGATTGTAGAATTCTAGCTCGATGATGGACTCACTAGAATCCCTTTTAAGCTTAATCTCTGGCTTGAAATGAAAATACTACCTGAACTGTGGATACACAAGATCATGCTTGTTCCCCGGACTTACGTTGCCTCGTATAGGTCTGACAAAAGTAGCCGCAAAGAAAATAGAAACTTAAGCATCCCTCGCATTGAATCCGCCGAATTGATAAACAAATATCTCGGTACTGTACATTTCAACACTTCTTTCTCATCTAAATCAATTCGATTGCAAAACTCCGAACTCATCAAACACTATTCTTTGCATTGTTCATGGCTTTTGTTCTGTAAACGCTCTCGCATGCTTCTGAAACCATCTGGTTCTGCCCAGTCCAGCCCCAGTCAGCTCAGGAGTGAAGACAACAGCGCTTAACCCAAATCAGCTTACCCTTTCCTCCCCAGCCGGGCGCCGGTGCTGAGTCCAGTACCTCTCGAACTGCACTCAACCATCGCAAGAAACAATCAACCTTCAGTCGCTCCACCACCTCCTCCTTTCAAAGTGCTCATATGCACAATAATATCTTACGACAGTCGCTCGTTTCGCTGGTCGATTGATTCCACCAACATCGTACAACATCCGCCGGGATTAATTATTTGCACGCCTTACCTCACATAATCAGGATTCAAAGCAGGCTTAGGAGTGGCTGAATGGTGATCGTCTGGACGACGGATTTGTGAATCGCAGCCCTCCCTCGTGAGCAAGGCGCATATCTTTCGAGCCTCTGCCCGCTTCCCCTCCTCGTAGTACATACCAGACAATGTACATTCTGCGGAGCATAACGGCGGCCTTGGTCAGCTCGTGTCTCTACTCTATCTCTCACGGTATGACTTGACGATTATATCCACTTCTCCCGCTGACCGTCGATAGCACACTCAAACGAGAGAAATCCCTTAACGTACTTATCGCAGGTAGAGAATGCGCAGTTTAATACTCCCTCACATCGAATACATGCTCTCTCGAAATTCGACCTTACTTTCGATTTACACAATGCCGAACAAAGGATCAAGTTGACGTTGGCTCCGAACCACGATGTTATACAAGACGGAGCGACGATAGTACATCTAGCGCCGGATGGATCGATAAAGACGGAGGAGTTGATTGATCGTTCGGAATATAGAGTGTTCAAGGGTCAGGCTTGGTTACAGCATCATGTAGGGGCAGAATGGACGAATGTTGGTTGGGCGAGGATAATGGTACAGCAAGATGGAAAGGAGCCGTTGTTCGAAGGTGCATTCAGAGTTGATGGGGACCACCATCATATCCAAACGAGGACGCACTACATGCAGACGAGGCATGCCATGGATCCGAAGCCGGAAGATAAAGGGAAGGAGTATATGGTTCTCTGGAGGGATTCCGACGTTGCAGCCGATTCGTTCATGGACTTCGAGGGACATGCTCATGGAGAGTTGAAGAGAGCACTTGGAGGAGATAGTTCGTGTTCTGCGGATGTATTGTCCTTCAATACTCAACTGGATCACCCCGTTTACACTGGAATGGCCAAACGAGACGAATTTGGATCTTCGTACACCAAGAGGATATTTGGTCGACAAATCGATGGACAGACTACCGGAAACTCGGCTGGTGTCAATTTGGTCAGCACGATTGGAAATTCTGCTGGATGCCCTTCAACTCGAAAGGTTGCTCTGGTTGGAGTTGCTACGGATTGTACCTACACTGCGGACTTCAACTCGACTTCTTCTGCTCGATCGAATATTATCAGCGTCATGAATATGGCTTCTGTTCAGTACGAGGATAGTTTCAACATCACTCTCGGTCTTCAGAATTTAACAATCAGCGATGCTGTTTGTCCTGGAACACCGGCATCGACCGCTCCTTGGAATGTTGGATGTAGTGATTCGGTGACGATTCAGGATCGTTTGAACTTGTTCTCGGCTTGGAGAGGTGATCGTGCAGACAACAATGCGTACTGGACACTTCTTAGCAAATGTGCTACTGGATCTGCCGTTGGACTTGCATGGTTGGGACAAGCTTGCGTTGCTACATCTCAGGTTGCCTCTTCGTCATCAGGGAACGAAACAGTCAGTGGAGCCAATGTTGTGGTCAGGACAAGTACTGAGTGGCAAGTTATTGCTCATGAGACTGGCCATACTTTTGGTGCGGTTCATGACTGTAATTCTGCGACTTGCAATGATGGTACTACTGTTGCTTCTCAGCAATGTTGTCCATTGAGTTCTTCGACTTGTGATGCAGGTGGACAATTCATTATGAACCCTTCGACTGGACCCAATATTCAGAAATTCTCGCCGTGTACTATTGGCAATATCTGCAATGCTATCGGAAGGAACAGTGTCAAGACGAGCTGTTTGACTGCCAATAAGGATATCACGACTATCTCTGGGAGTCAGTGTGGAAACGGAATCGTCGAGGCTGGAGAGGATTGTGATTGTGGTGGAACTGCTGGGTGTGGAGACAACAACTGTTGTGATGCAGCCACGTGCAAGTTCAAAGACACTGCAGTCTGTGATCCGAGTAACGAGGATTGTTGTACTGGAAGCTGTCAATTTGCTTCGAACGGGACGGTCTGCAGAGCAAGTACTGGAACTTGTGATCCTCAAGAGACATGTAGTGGTTCAGCAGCTACTTGTCCTGAGGATGCTACGGCACCTGATGGTAAGTAGTTCGTTCCGAGATGGGAGTAATGCTAATATGTTTAGGCACATCATGTGGTACAAGTGGTGGTGGATTGTCTTGCGCTTCAGGGCAATGTACATCTCGAGATCTTCAATGCAAGACTCTGATGGGTTCATACACCCAGGGAAACGACACCTACGCATGTTCCTCATCCGGCTGTCAAATCTCTTGCGCCTCTCCCGAATTCGGTTCCAATGTCTGCTATAAAATGCAACAGAACTTCCTCGAAGGAACACCTTGTGGCGGGGGCGGAAAATGTGAACTCGGATCATGCAAGGGATCTAGTGTAGGCAAGGAAATCACAAGCTGGATCTCACGGAACAAGACTCTAGTCATAGGACTTGCGTCCGCGATTGGAGGTCTCCTGGTTCTCATCATCCTTTCTTGTTGTGTCTCGAGGTATAGAAGGAGACAGCGCATCCGTGCCATGAAGAACGCACCTCCGCCACCGGGATGGGCAGGAGCTCCAGGATGGAATATGGCACCTGCGCCGCCTCATGGCCCGCCGATCACGAATAGAGGACAGCATGGTGCGCAGGGTAGTTGGGAGAACGGCAGGTGGAAGCCGCCGACTCAGCCGCCGATGGCGTGGCAGCCTAGTGTGAGATATGCTTGATTGCATTACGACAGTTGGATATTGGGCAGGCGTTTTTCTTTGTTGGCTTTTTCGTTCTTGTTTTGGGTATAGGTGTTAAGGTTAACTTTGCATTGCATGCGTGGTTGGGTATTGGCATGGTGAAAGAAAGACAGAATATTTGATATATTATGCTTGCATTTGTGTGGTTGGTTGGATGGTTGCTTGAAGCTTGAATAGATATCCAGCGTTGGATTATGATTGCGTGGGGGTGGGAAGGGCTTTGGATGAGGGGAGGGAGAAGTGGAGCAGAGAGGGAGGCAGAGTTGCCCGGTGTATAGCACAGCATGGCATAGCAGAGCAGCGTAGCACTTCCAAGATGAAGTCTGGCTGGCTTGTAGATAGCTAGATAAATTACATGGCTTAGCAGTCAATTCCGTTCCCTTTGGTCGCATTGTTTTGATGCTGCTTAATTCTTGTTATGTTGATGCACTGCTGCTTGTGCCCTCTTCTGTTTGGTCCTCAGGTCTACGTGGATACTCTGCTGTCCATCCTGAAAATGATAAAATCAAGAAACGCAGCCCACTTCCCTTCCCTTCTCCAGCTAAGTCAACCCTCAGCCGAACAGCGATGTTAAAGAGCCAAGGCTCTCTGCTCTTCACGTTAAAGAGTTGGGAACTCTGGAAAAAAATCACGCAAATCCTAGCAGCATTCAGTCACAACTGAGGAGCCAAGCGGTGGACAGAGGGACTGTCTTTCTTGTTTATATCTCGACTGGTCCTTCTTTTTGAACATTATATTGGGCGGTTGCTTGTTGATCTGGATTCCGAATGTCCCCAATTTTGCTTTGGTGACCTTGTTGTCGGTGAAGAGTTTGTCGGAATCAAAGACGCCGTAGATCAACTGGCATGTCTTTGCAACAGCAATGGCTTATCGAATTCTGTCATTTTGGTCCTTGGCCTCCTCATCTTACCTCGAAAGCTCCAGGAAGTTATTCATATACGTCAGAAGTGGATGAGTGTGGGAGCTAGAAGAGACCCAGGCAGACTGTTCAATTGCAAAGTCACAGCAGAAGGGTGAGAAGCCTGGTGCTGGCGCTGAGGTGAGATTTTATGCTCCGGCAGTCACACTACTCGCAGGAGAAGAAATGTAGGTGACGAATATGCCAAAGTCTATTTTGTTGGCAGATTCTATCTATTTTGTTGAGATTATCTTATGTGCCCAATAGAAGTGGTTCCATCTCTTTCAAAAATGCCTGCGTCGCCCGCAGGCCGCCGCGATTTTGAACGCGTACTCTGCTGAAGAAGCGTCTGTGGAGCAGACTTCCCCACGGTATTTCAGTCCCGAGTGCCATGGAGAACCGTCTTCGTTCGTCTTGAGCTGGGCCTAGAGGTAGTTATCGATGCTTTTGAAGGTATCTATGAGTATTCCCGTACCGGCTTGCTGACTCCGACCCACAGGGCGGATCTGGCGGCTGCTAGGTCAGGACGGGAGCGCTGGTATTCCAGTTCCAATTCCCGCTCCTTCTGTTCATTGGGGCTCATGCTACTGGAGGTTGGGTTGTGGAAGATAAAGTTATGTGATTGTGGAATCGAGGAGCTTGGAGGGTTCGAGATTTGTAGGTGCGAGTTTGCGGCGTTGGTGAGAAGAGAAAAGGAGTGTCTGGGAAATCGTGAAGCGCTTAGGTTTCGAGGTCGATGGTCTTGTCGAGTTTCCGAGATGCTCTACAACGAGCACTACATATTCTGATTGCAGGGATCTCGCTCGATAAGGCTAGTGCTACCAGGCAAGCTCCAGAGAGGACAATGTCGATGCTTTCATCATTCACCAGCACTTCATGGATTCAAGCGCATAGTATTAACTTACGAAAGAAGACAGACAGCTAAGATTTTGTTAGATCGGAAGTCAATCTAGACAGTAAGTGTTTCGAAATGAGGAGATAGATGTTGGAGGGAGTATTTGTTTACTTCCGCTTCGTCTACTGTGCACGTGACACAAATGTGCCTGCCGCGTTGTCGCCACGACTAGTTTTGAGATATTACCCAGACCGTCCCGTAGAAGACTAACGACCTATCCAAGTCTCCTCTGTTTAAACGGCAGGCCAAATTATAATCGTGCTCAAAAAAAACCATCACGTTTTCTTCCTCCCAGCACTCCGGACAATTGCGAAGAACCTTGGCGGCTAGAACGCACCCAGCAGTCCCAACAGCCACGCGAGCCTGTTCACAACCTGACAGGATAATTAATTACATGCTGCAGCCGACCGGCTTGGCTAATCAGAAGGCTTGGTACGAATTGACTTGCTCGTGTCTTCCTTCAAGCCGATGCAGATTTGAAGTCTCGGCATGATCTCATCCGGCCGTTGAATGGTGTACCGAGCTTATGGATCCATCCCCCAGAACACAAGATGAACATCGGCGATTATGGTGAGGGCAAGTATCACAAAAGGATCTCAGGATGGGTGTGATGTTTTATCAGTCTTTGCTATCCTCATGATCATCCCAGCCATCCCATTATTACGGTAGCCGAGAAACCGGCATCATATCCATCTCACTGCATCGACGACATCGACGAGGAGGGCACAACAGGACCAAGCGATGATGCAGGGGGCTGCAGCAATTGCAAAAGCCAAGCATCAGCCTCGTCAACCCCGCTAGAAAGCCACAGGAAGAACTGGATGGGATAGGATAAGTATCATGCCACTATCCTATGCCTCGCCCATGTGGTACGCAAATGAAATCTCCTGATTTCCCCGGCTGTGCGCACATCAATACCAGATCTGACGATGGAGAATGTCGGGGTACAGCAGTGGTCACAAGCTGGGTGTTCTGACATCAGCCCAGTTTTTCTGGGGATTTGGGGATGAGGGGTTAGTGAAGGTCCCCTGGGAATTTGAAAATGGTTGAGAAGGAACTCCACTGTCGTGCTTGAACGGTGTCCATCTATTTCAAATTCTTCAGATACTGTCTCTTCGGCTCCGATGTCCGGAATAAAGTAGTTATATCTGTTGGAAAGTAGCTTGTTGAAATACAAATACCCGGATACTCGGTTAGTGTGTTTTTGCAGAAGCTCAACACCAAACTGACGATGCCAATATTATGATGCACAAACATGAGCTGATCAAATCGAACAATTGACCTTCAATCCAATCCAATCCAATTCAACTCAACACCAGCCCAGCCTCGATGACAGCTTCCTCATTCTCATAGGTTTTTCATCATCTTGGCCGCATCTTCCCAGCGAACCGGCAGCCCCGCCTATGCCGAAGTCGAGGCTGATACTCGTCCGGCTGGAAGGAGGGGTTGAGTTCTGACCTATCACAGAGCTCCGTCGCAATAACCGGGGTACATTTTGGCTGGGAATGAAGCTCCGTTGCTCGAAAGACGAAAGAAGAAACGTCCCTTGCCCCGAGGAGGAAGATGAGAGGAGCTGCTGACGAGGTAGGTAGGTAGCAAGGTGGAGTGGAATTAATAAAAGAGAGCTGTCTCCCTCGCTCTCCCCTCTTCTCTTCCTATTCTTCCATTCCCCTTTCTCCCTCACAAACACCAATTGTTAGCACTCCTCTCAATTCACAACACATTGCCTCACATTGTATTCCCCGCTGGATTAGCGATCGGAACCCTGTGATTTGTGCTTGTTGCCCCATATTTCGGCGCCCATACAAATAACCCCGCAGTTCTCCAAATCCGCAGCCTGATCGAAAAACAACAACACCACCGCAATCATGTCTGAAGGCGACGTGAAGCCCAGCAGCGGCCCTGTAGTGGCTGAGGCCCACCAGGTTGATACCTTTCGTGAGTAAAGCTCAGAAACTCATTGCGACAGTTCTAACGCGCTCCAGATCCTCCAAAGAAGATGTTGGACAGTAAGCTTCCAATTGCGCCTTGAATTGCAGAGAACTGACAGAACAGAACACCCAAGTAAACCTCATTTGAGTGGTAAGCTCGATCTCCCTCCTCTCATTCTCTGCTAACAATTCAGGCCTTGAGGAATACCAAACCATGTACAAGGAATCGATCACCGAACCCGACAAATTCTGGGGAAAGCTAGCCCGCGAACTACTCACTTGGCAGAGGGATTTCCAAACCGTTCACAGTGGCACTTTCACCAATGGAGATAATGCGTGGTTCCTGGAAGGTCAACTCAACGCCTCATTCAATTGCGTCGACCGACATGCGATCAAGAACCCAGACAAGCCAGCAATTATCTACGAAGCCGACGATGAAGGCGATGGACGAACCCTCACATATGGCGAGCTCCTCCGAGAAGTCTGCAGAACATCCTACGTCCTCAAGCAGATGGGTGTCAAGAAGGGCGACACTGTAGCAATCTACCTCCCCATGATTCCCGAAGCTCTCATTGCATTCCTCGCATGCTCTCGTATTGGCGCAGTTCACTCTGTCGTCTTCGCAGGTTTCTCATCCGACTCCCTCCGCGACCGTGTCATCGATGCACAATCCAAGGTGGTCATTACAACCGATGAGGGCAAGAGAGGAGGAAAGCTGATTGGCACAAAGAAAATCGTGGATGATGCTCTCAAGCAATGTCCAGATGTCACACACTGCTTGGTCTACAAGCGCACAGGCGCAGACGTTCCCTTCACTAAGGGTCGTGATTGGTGGTGGCATGAGGAGGTTGAGAAGTGGCCTTCATACATTGCTCCCGAGCCAATGAACTCTGAAGATCCTCTTTTCCTCCTCTATACCTCTGGATCGACCGGCAAGCCAAAGGGTGTTATGCACTCGACTGCTGGATATCTCTTGGGAGCTGCTGCGACTGGAAAATACGTCTTTGATATCCATGATTCCGACAAGTTCTTCTGTGGTGGTGATGTAGGATGGATTACTGGCCATACATACGTCGTTTACGCTCCTCTTCTCCTCGGTGTTGCAACGGTTGTTTTCGAGGGAACTCCTGCTTATCCTAACTTCTCGAGATACTGGGATGTTATTGAGAAGCACGAGGTCACTCAATTCTACGTTGCTCCTACTGCGTTAAGACTGCTCAAGAGAGCTGGTGATCAGCATGTCAAGGCTCAGATGAAGCATCTTCGTGTCTTGGGATCTGTTGGAGAACCAATTGCTGCCGAGGTCTGGAAATGGTATTTTGAAATTGTTGGAAAGGAGGAAGCTCACGTTGTAGACGTAAGTCAGTCGACTTCCTTTCTGGAATTTGCTAACAGAAACAGACATACTGGCAAACCGAGACAGGATCCAATGTTATCACTCCTCTTGCTGGTGTCACACCTACCAAGCCAGGTAGTGCATCTCTCCCATTCTTCGGTATCGAGCCTGCGATCATCGACCCTGTTTCCGGCGAGGAGATTCACGGAAATGATGTTGAGGGTGTTTTGGCTTTCAAGCAACCATGGCCTAGCATGGCTCGTACAGTCTGGGGTGCTCACAAGAGATATATGGATACATATCTGAACGTCTACAAGGGATACTACGTAAGCCTGCCATCTCTGTTGAATGCGGCATTCTAACGATATAGTTCACCGGCGATGGAGCAGGTCGTGATCACGAAGGATACTACTGGATCAGAGGTCGCGTTGACGACGTAGTCAATGTCTCCGGCCACCGTCTTTCAACCGCAGAAATTGAAGCCGCACTCATCGAACATCACGCCGTAGCTGAAGCCGCTGTCGTAGGAATCAACGATGAGCTCACAGGTCAAGCAGTCAATGCGTTCGTAGCCATCAAAGACGGAAATGAAGTCAACGACCAACTCCGCAAGGATCTCGTCCTGCAGGTACGCAAGAGTATCGGTCCATTCGCTGCACCAAAAGCCATCTTTGTCGTTCCTGATCTGCCAAAGACGAGAAGTGGTAAGATTATGAGGAGAATTCTGAGGAAGATTCTGGCGGGTGAGGAGGATCAGTTGGGTGATACCTCGACAGTAAGTCTGCCACTTTTTGATGTCTTGAATATGAAACTGATCAAATTTAGCTCTCGGATCCAAGTGTGGTTGATAAGATCATCGAGACGGTACACGAGTCGAAGAAGAAATGAATGTGAGGCTGAGGAGATACTGAATGGATTTGTTTGGGAGGATGGATGAGAATGGCTGGGAGTTTAGCTGCTGCTGGTCTTTTTATTTACTGTATCTCAAGTACCTGCAAGCAAAAATTGCATTATGAGTTTGATCATCAATACATAATCCATGATTTGAAGCCCTAGTAAACCTTTGAAGGTGAAGACAGGCTCGGCGGACAAATGCCCAGGTGGAGGGTTGAAGTCATACTGCATCCACGTGCGCGATCCTCTCGTTGGTGACTTGGCGATGCATATCGCAGCTTGCCCTACATCACGTCTCTTTTCTTCTTTACGTATCCCTCTCGGTGTCCAAACCATAGAGCCTAAAGCCTCAAGACTTTTATCAGTAATTGTTGCGTTGACATAGAATGCGCTCCGCAATCGCACACGGAGTTCGGTATCCCAAGAACGGGGCTCCTCACTAGTTGTGAAGCCCTTCAAGTCTTTCTCCCATCTCCCACTCTTGCAGATTTCATTACATTTTGCAACTGTTTCTTGTGTGCTTTTTCTCGCTGTCGTAACTTGGCATCACATAACGTTATTTCACACGTATCCGGTGTGGTAATTAAAAGTCTTTGATTGAGCGAAAACGGCCTCGAAGTGGGGTCTAGCATAGGTAAGATTGTGAGGTGTTGATATTTCTGTTGGGTTTGTTTCTGCACTAGCCTGGTTTAAACCCTCTTTCTGTATCGTTTCTTCGATTGCGTGGTACTTGATTAGTTCTGTACCTCAGCGAGAAAAGAGCAGTGTAGGCTGGGTGAGGGGAGAGTAGAGAAGATCGGTATTGAATGCCGAGTGCTTCCTGCTGGACAAGGTTGAAGATATATATGAGCTGCATGTACAGGAAAACCTGAAAGGACTTGGGAATAGCTTCTACTGGATAAGCTCTCTTGCCTCAATTCAAGAAGCTGCTGCCTGAAACTTTCTCGATCGGAATTTCGAAAGCGTCTTTGTCTGCTTCGTTGCTGTCAGGCCAGAAAGCTGAGCAGGTGATAGGACCGAGATCTCAGTACCTTCTCTTCTGATTACGCTTGGGGCAATCTGATTGACACTCGATTGAGACTCAGAAGACCCCCAATCCCTCGAAATGTCAACCCTCAACATCGTCGACGCCTCGATCGCCACTCTCCAAGCTGCTCTCTCATCCCACTCCATCACATCCGTCTCGCTCGTCTCCCTCTACCTACTTCGAATCGCTGCGTACGATACCCGTGGTCCAACACTCAATTCGATCATTCTTCTCAATCCAGACGTCTTCGCCGAAGCAGCCGCCTCAGATGCTCGTCGTCTAGCCGGAAAGAGCCTTGGACCACTTGATGGGATCCCGTATACAGTCAAAGATAGCTACAAAGTCAAGAATCTAACTGTAGCGAGTGGAAGCGAGACATTCCGAGATCTAGTTGCGACCGAAGATGCGTTCACCGTGAGGAAATTGAGGGAAGCCGGGGCCGTATTGATTGGAAAGACGAATATGCCGCCGAGTAAGGGTTTCTTGACGCCGTTATTCCTCCAAACTAAACTAATGCCATTCAGTGGCAGCTGGAGGCATGCAACGCGGCGTCTACGGTCGTGCCGAGTCTCCCTACAATGGCAACTACCTCCCAGCAGCCTACGCATCTGGCTCCTCAAACGGCTCTGCAGTTTCAACAGCTGCCTCTTTCTGTGCCTTCGGTATGGCTGAAGAAACCGTCTCCTCCGGTCGCTCACCTGCTTCGAACAACAGTCTCGTAGCCTATACACCATCCCGTGGTATCATCTCCATCCGAGGGAACTGGCCGCTATACCCTACGTGCGATGTCATTGTACCGCATGCGCGGACTGTGGAAGATCTCCTTACCCTTCTTGATGTTCTAGCTGTCGACGATGAGATTGTGGATGGCGATTTCTGGCGATCACAACCATGTGTGCAGATCCCAGGACCGGATAAAATCCGTCCCTATTCAGGATCCTTCTTGAGTCTGCAGGACTCAGAATCATTGAAAGGGAAAACAATCGGCGTCCCAAAGATGTACATCGGTCTACAAGACTCCTCTCCTACAGCACGGCCAGTACACACCCACCCTGACGTCCTCAAACTCTGGGAAACCGCAAGATTCACACTCGAATCCCTAGGCGCCACAGTCATCCCTGTAGACTTCCCCCTTGTCACGAATTATGAGAACCACGGCCTCGAAACAGCAATGAATGTCTCCGGTCTTCCTCCAGACTGGGCACAACACGAGCGCAGCACGCTTCTCGCTTATGCATGGGCCGATTTCCTCGCTGCAAATGGAGATACCAAAATCCCTTCAGCAAAGGAAGTTGATACCAGTAAGATCTTCCCGCGCAATATCGAGGAAATACAATGGAAGTACAGCGAAATAGCCAACCTCGTCGGCTACGACTCCATCTTCGAGTGTCTTGATAAGAGGAAAGCGAGAGAAGCTGTCCACGACATCGCCGGCTGCCAACAAGCCCTCCTCGCTCTCGAAGCAGCACGAAAATGCGATCTTGAAGACTGGATGGTCGATCAGGGATTGGATTTATTAGTCTTCCCCGCCAACGGTGATGTCTGTAAAGCAGACTCCGACACCAATGATGAATCAGCTAAGCACTCATGGCTGAACGGCGTGAAGTATTCGAACGGGAATCGGGCGCTTAGACATCTTGGTGTACCGAGTGTGACTGTACCGATGGGGAAGATGGAGGAGAGTGGGATGCCAGTGGGGTTGACGTTTGTAGGTGGGCCGTACAGTGATGCGGAGCTCTTGAATGCGGCTGGAGCTTTTGAGAGGGAGATATCCAGCAGGGGACAGGGGAGAGTGGTGCCGGGGAGGACGCCGAGGTTGAAGAGTGATGAGGTTGTTTTGAAGAATGGATCTAGGGTTGCAGTGGGAGAGGGACGAGAGCCTCCAGTATTGGAGGTCACACACGCTTCTACCTCTCCAGTACCGTCCGATGCATCAAGTCCCATACTCCTCGTAAAGCTCGTCGGTACAGCACTTCCGTCTTCCGGAGACAGGAGTTCAGATATTTCTGTGGATATTCATGTTGATGGAACGATTTACCCCTCCATCCCAATCGACTCTGATGGAGCCTGGTCTTTTGAGAAAGAGGTCGAGGCGCCTCCGGAGATTGAAGAGAGGTTTAGGACTGTAGCTAAGGTGCCGAGGGATGGTGTGATGGTTGTTGTGGTTGCGAGGTGTGGAGATGGAGGATGTGGGAAGGAGGCTGGCGTGGTCAGAGTTCTATGAGGCAAGGGGGGACAAGAGTCTAAGGATGACTATGGAGACAGAGGTGAAAATGATGATCGTCTTGAGAGGGAGATGGCGAGTTACGAAAGGAAGTATCTTGAGCAGGTCACTGCTGACGAACCCCACAACGATTTCTTCAGAGGGTGTTTACCGTCTTGCTGTGCGGTGCTGTGGGAAGTCTTGTCTAGATGGATTATCATTGAATTTCTTGGTCGGCTGTTGGCTAACGATTTACTTGCGAGTGTCCTTGACTCTATGTCCTGATTAGATTATGGACAATCTAAGCGTGTTATTGTGAAATTTGGGAAAGCTATCCTAACGTCAAGGATATCTGTTTCATGGACGCCTCTGGGCAAAGGGGCACGACATATCCTGGTTCTAAAGAAGGTTGCTGAAGATCTACTTATGTCGTATGTTACTTGCAGGACTTTATAGAGTCCCAGATATGGTGAGGTGAAGACTTGGTTAGATACCGGAACTAGCCACCAGTAATCAGTTGGGCTGGGACTACTACAAAACGTCACGCCTTCTTCAATCTCGAACTATTCACCTCTCTGTCAAGTATGTGATTCTCATAAATTTCACTTCCTTCATTCCGGTATCACTCAAGCCAGCCTTAGTCCGAATTCCAGTCATTAAATGTTCTGTCGTGAAAACCGGCCGGGCAATACTACCTTCGTTCCCGCAGCCGATGTCATGTTAGCGTCATGTGACATCTAGCAGCTACACTACGACCACGATAGCGAACATTCCAATATATGCTATTTTATTCGAAGACCAAAAGCCCTGCACAAGCAACGTTCTTCTGTCAAAAGCCGCAAAATTGACATCTTTCGTCACCGTGCTCCATGAACTCCTCACGTCTGTTCGACAAAGTGTCCATTGGTCTAGTCTGCTTCTTTCATGCTCAGTGTTTCGCGCTTCTCTTCCAAAGGTAAGCACCATATCTCCATCGTATCTCAATTGGACATACAGGTTCCCAAAAGTACGAGCTGGAACGTGCAAATGCACGTTTCTAATACAAAAGTTGGACAAAACTAACAACACGCAGCTATCTGCAAATGCCATTTCTCAGAGACGAGCTGAAGCGAAGACAATCATTTCTGCATGAGCTCCAGAATGAAGCCAAACGCCAAAAGATTCGGAAGGGTACCCACCTCGGTCAGGATGGACTTGTTATGTACCAAAGAAGTAACCGGTTCTTCAACATGATCGGGCCAAAAGTGGCTGTTGGCTCGAGCTTAGCAGCTATCACAGCCATGGTCTGGCTTAGTAATATGTAATTTTTGATCTCAATCTGTTCTCAGCTTATTCCTCCACACCCAATGCTGATGAGGTGTGTCAGTACGGCCGAGCATCAAAGGTTGCTTACCGAGATGGAGAATACAAGGGCAGAAATACATCGATTGCAGGAAGAATTGGATGTTTGGGAGACTGGGGAAAAATTCGAAATACGAAGAACTACCAGAATGCGTCTCATTGATATTGCGAGGTGGGTTATTGGATGAGTCAAGCACGGGGCTCGGCTCAAAACACGCCTCCCAGTATCGACGTATCTTTTCCACTCTGCCTGAGCTTTCTACTTATCAAAGACTAGGAACTTTGATAAAATTACAGAGCTTATTCAATCATTTACTACGCAAGTTCTTCTTATTTATGGCAGACGAGGGAAGAGGACCTCGCTTGCCTTGTCCACTTGACTCTAAGCCACTTAAATATGTTCACTCAGACACAGCTCTGAATGTCCTTTTGTACATTTGCAAGGGCTCAAGAGATACTCAATCCCCGTTCGAGAATTTACCAAGGCATTTCAAGACTTCTGATGTTCTCATATCGTCAAGTGAAACTAGGGCATCGGCTAACAAGCCTCTGGACTCCCGTGGCGGACGAGACTCGATACCCAATGCTGCCGACTTCCGACCGAGGATTGATACACCTAAAAGCATCACACTCTATTGCTATAGTCTACCGGATTGACTGGGTAATCTTCTGATCTCTGGTCCAACGTTGGTAGGCAAAGCCGGATACTTCCTGCACTGATCACATGATTTCACTTCCATCTGACGTTTGAAGCCCACGAAGCAATATATTCCAATAAGTTGTGCACGTTGCAATATCTCCTGATGTATTTATATTCTCAAGGCATCTCCGGAGGCGCATTCGTATAGTGGTGTGGCAGCTTCTGACAACGCGAGTTGCCAAGCCACATCCGAGTCAACGTGCTTGATTGTTTGGTTATGATTGCATGAGCCGTAGAAGCCTCTTAGCTCTGGATATCTTCATTCGGAATCAATCCATCAATCGAAATATCGTTTTTACCTCTTGATCGGTCGACAACGGGTAAGATAGTAGCATGTTTATTCCGTTGAAAAAGCTTTCCACTGGGTGGTGCCGATGCTTGTGTCATCCAGCTACTGTGAGAGACAGACAATCAAAGAATTACACTGTCGCATCTTAAGTACTCAGAACCTGCAATCAGATACTTCCAAGGCAGCCTTCTGAAGTTCCCTACCGCATATTCAAGCATGACAAGACCCTCTCCGCCCTGCTGTGGCGGCTGTCATAAGCATCAGCTTCATCAGCTTGGCTCCAGTGAAATTCATTCATGACACGCCATTTCAAAGATGCCAAGGTGTCTTATTGCAACCTTCCTAACCTTGACGATGCGAATGGCGTCGGCGTGCCATTTTTTGATAAAGATTTGTCCAACAAGAACCCTGCCTTCCTCCAACAGCATCAACATCACACGATGATTTGGGTTGCGAATCTGCAAGCTGCTGTTTTTGTATTTTGCTCCGACGCAGTGGGTTCACTTATAAGTATGGCCCAGGATTCCGTACGAGTTCCTCAAGATTTCTGCTGTTCATCACCGGCTAGCACAATCTGAATCATGGCTCTTCATCAATATGACTACCTTTTCGCGATTGGTACTTTGTTTGCCTTTCTAGATGCCTGGAATATCGGTGCGAACGATGTCGCTAATTCATTTGCTACATCTGTCTCATCTCGATCCTTGACTTATCTCCAAGCCATGGGTATTGCTTCGGTCATGGAGTTCAGCGGAAGGTAAGGTACTGCAAGTTGATGATACCATCGCTAACTCTAAACAGCATCGGCGTGGGTGCTCGCGTAGCAGACACCATCCGGACCAAGATCGTCAATGTCTCTCTGTTCGAGGACGATCCAGCTCTCCTCATGCTGGGCATGGTTTGTGCTGTCGTCGCGTCTTCACTGTATCTCACCATGGCTACCAAGCTCGGAATGCCTGTATCAACGACCCATTCCATCTTAGGTGGTGTTCTTGGCATGGGTATTGCAGCCGTTGGCTCAGACGGAATTAACTGGTGGGGTGGAAACATTAACTCAGGTGTTGTTCAGGTATTCCTTGCCTGGATTCTCGCACCAGTTATATCGGGAGGATTCGCTTCCGTCATCTTCCTAATCACAAAATACGGTGTCATGATGCAGAAGGACCCTGTCAGGAACGCGTTCTTTTCCATCCCAATATATTTTGGCATCACTTCGAGCCTGATTACCAGTATGACCCTTGCCATTTTAGCAGACTTCAACTAACCCTGTGACAGTGCTTATCGTTTGGAAAGGGGGAGCATCTCGTATCACCCTCACGAATGCAGAGACCATTGGTGTAATCATTGGTGTTGGCGCTGCTGTTATGTTACTCATCATCATCTTCTTCCTTCCTTGGCTCTACCGCAAATTAATCAAGAATGATGTACACTTGCGATGGTTCCACGTCTTCATGGGTCCATTGTTGTTACGACGCCCAGAAGTACAAGTTCCAGCGGATGCAAAGGTTGTCCAGGACTACTACCGAGGACATAAAACCATGGAACAACTCCAAGCAGCTCGAGGTGAAGCCCATTCTCCCGTGAAGAGGGAAGATGTAGAAGATACAGCTGGAATGTCAGGCAGCCAAGAGAACACATCTGGTGATCATCGCCCTAAGCTAGAAGATAATCGAAAGGTCGATGGAGCTGTCAGTCCGGTGGAGGAAACACCTGTTAATGCTTTGGAACATGTCTCTATCATTGGCCCTCGTCCTGCTGGCGCTATTTACACTCCTGGAGTACTGTTCTGGCAGTTTAAAAGATTCTTTTTCCGTGGAATAGACAAGGATATCGTCAACTTGCAGGGGAAAAGAAACCTTCTGACCGGAGATCTGGAATTGATGCACGCTCATGCTGCACACTACAACAACAAAGCTGAGTACATGTACTCGTTTTTGCAAGTTATGACTGCATCTGCTGCGTCTTTTACTCACGGTGCCAATGATGTCTCGAAGTGAGTTGACCCTTGGCCCTACAAAGAGAGTACTAACATGGATAGTGCTGTTGGTCCATACGCCACGATATACCATATCTGGTCCACTGCTCAGCTCAAATCAAAGAGTCCTGTCCCTTACTGGATTCTGTAAGTAATTTCATGACGATCATGGTGACTTGCTGACATTTTCAAGCGCCGCCGGAGGAGCAGCGATTATTATCGGTTTATGGACTTATGGTTACAACATCATGCGTAATCTTGGAAACAGAATCACTCTGCACTCACCATCCAGGGGTTTCTCAATGGAGCTGGGTTCGGCTATCACTGTTATTCTGGCGACTCGGCTAAGTCGGTTCCACTTTTTCTTCCTCCTGAAATCATCTAACGTAAGCAGAGCTACCTATCTCGACAACTCAGTGTATCTCCGGCGCGACCGTAGGTGTTGGACTTTGTTCTGGTACATGGAGAACGATCAATTGGCGTATGGTTGCATGGATCTACTTTGGTTGGTTCATCACCTTGCCGGTTGCAGGTATCATTTCTGGGTGTCTGATGGGGATCATCATCAACGCTCCGAGATGGGGATTCCAGAACTAAGATGGGTTGGGCGTCTATCTGGCTCTCTCTCGACCACGAATCTGTCACATGTGGAAGGACTTAGTTCCCGTCCTGATGCACTTCGTTATGGGGATATTCCGACCCGTGTCGTCCCACAACCGGTTGTCCGCATCAACTTGTTGCCTCCTCCTAAGAATTCAGTAGTTCATAATGAAATTTGGGTAGCAATATGCCTCTAAATCCCTTAGTAACACTTCCTGATGTCTTGGTAATGGCTGATAGGCATTTCGAAGCCATCTCGGCCACATCTCGTCACCACTATCATTTGAAGAACAGAACACGTTCACGTTTGGATACGTTTTGCAACCTACAAAGCGGTAATATCAAGCCATCAGTATTGATGTGTAAAGTATCTCGTATTGTCTTGCGATTCTCACCGTCCATATACTGTGAAGTCTTCGTATCGTCCAGAGCTTCCTCAATTCACGTGACCCACTTGACTGCCATAATTAGCAGGAAGCCGTGGAGGTTATCCCTTTTACAAAGAGGTTCACATCCGGTCTCCTTGTGAACTTCTTATCGTCCTAAGAATCTCGAACTGGAACACGGTGTAGTCCGTCTTGGACGGGAGTGTATCGTGGAGGAGAAAAGCCAAGAATAAACGGACCGGTTCCGTGCCCACTCATGCCTCTTAGGTTTGTTGTAAAGTGTGGCCTTCGAACTCATACGATTACAATGAAGCTTAGATTATGGGTAGAGGATAGCAGGTCAAATCTATGGTGAAGTGATAAAATGAATGTTCAAATGTATGATTACCAACTGCGGATCCAGCCTTCAATTGAGCATCACGCTTTTGAACAGCGGCAGATCGTTGTCGTCTTACTTACTGAAATCTCTTGGCTGTACCAGTGAACAACAATTGCTGGATCTGGAAACTTGTTTCGAATTAGCACCAACTCCCTTTATGCAGCGCGCCAATAATTTCATCTGCCGTGGGACCTAGCCGGAACCATCTACAGAAGAGCATTTCCAAATCTGGGAATTCCCCAGGTCCCTTGGCTGTTCGTACAATATTTACATGTAAACTTACAACTAATGCATAGCCGAGGCTAGCTTTTTCTCGGTCAGGAACAGCCGCTCTGGGCGTGGGGATCCTTCGCTCCGCATGCATTTCTTCTTTCTACAACCCTTTCATGCGCAGGTTCAGAGGAGCTATTCCGCTATCAAGAAGCAAAATGAGCTATTGCACTCTCTTTTCGAAAAACATGGCGAGTTGTAATTCCAAAACAGCTGATGCGGAATGAACCCCGGCGCTAGCTTCATCTACCAAGTTACCAAGACATCTTGGAAATGCAACGAAATACATCTGGCCCCTTCTGATACCGAACCGTTGGAGACCGGTCCGGCTGTCAAGACATGGCTTATTCTTGGCAGTGTCATTACATGCTGCGCCTAGTGTTTACGACTGTAAGATCCTAGAATACGATGAAAACATGCTCCCATGTTGTGAGAAATGGTAGAACATGGTGGGGAAAGCTGAGAGTTTCTTTCTCCGCAGATAAGCCACCCCAGATTCCAAGATTTACCCCGCTGACCCAAGAGATTGAGTATGGGGATTATATCTTAAAAGCAAGGTTCCCCAGGATCTACTTCATCTCTGTGCCTCTCTTGTCTTCATTCAAACCTCCTAGTAAATATGATCTCCACAATGCAACCAGGAGGAACTCCAGACAGTGACTCTCTCAAGCCAGAATACAATGAGGTTGAAAGCCCAAACACATCCTCTCAAGAATTGGGCCCCCCCATATTCGATGCAGCTGCCACAAAGAGACTGTTGAGAAAGCTGGATCTTCGCCTCTTACCTTTCCTTGCACTTCTCTACCTGTAAGCATCCCTTCCATTCTATCCTACTAAGCTAACCATTCAGACTGAGTTTCCTTGATCGAACAAATATCGGAAATGCCCGTCTCTTCGGGCTTGAAGATGATCTCGGCATGTCCGGAATAGACTACAATATTGCTCTTGCAATCTTCTTCCCAACATATGTCCTCGCCGAAGTTCCCTCCAACATGATGATTAAACGCCTCTCACCAAGTCTTTGGTTGACATTCATCATGGTCGCTTGGTCTGCTGTTGTCATTGGTATGGGCTTCGTTACCAACTTTGGAGGTCTTCTTGCTACACGAGCCATCCTTGGTCTTGCCGAGGGTGGGTTATTCCCCGGTGTCTCATACTACATCACTCTTTGGTACCCTCGACACGAATGTGGATTTCGTCTTGCTCTCTTCTTTTCGGCAGCAACAGCAGCAGGTGCTTTCGGAGGGCTGTTGGCAGCTGCCATTGGCAACATGGAAGACGTAGCTGGAAGATCTGGTTGGTCTTGGATCTTCATCATTGAGGGTCTTCTCACTATCGTCGTCGCTGCCTTCGCATACTGGATTATCGTTGATACACCAGACTCGTAAGTTTCCACAGCAATTCTTTGGACTTGGCTGACGAAACAGTGCAAAATTCTTGAACAAGGACGAGAAGCTCGAAATCAATAGAAGATTGGTTCACGACAGAAGCGACCTTGCAGATGAGTTTGACATGCAATACTTCTACGATGCTATGAAGGATTGGAAGATCTACGTCCACATGCTCATCACAATCGGCATCTACACTGCTGTGTATTCCTTCTCCCTATTCCTCCCCACGATCATCCGAAACATGGGATACACAAACGTCCAAGCACAACTTCTTTCGGTTCCGCCATATGTTCTCGGTTGTATTGTTACCATTGGCACAGGATACCTTGCGGATAAGATGAAGCAGCGTGCTATATTCATGCTCGCCTGCTCTGGTACAGCCATAGTCGGTTGGGTAATGCTCATCTCGACAACTATTCCAGGAGTTCAGTACACCGGGACGTTCTTGGCATGCCTTGGGATATTTCCATGTGTACCACTCGGTGTGGCTTGGAATGGTAACAATATTGGTGGCAGTCTGAAACGAGGTGTTGGAATCGCTATGCATGTTGGAGCAGGAAATCTTGGTGGTGTGCTCGCAGCATTCATCTACCTGCCAAAGGATAGACCTGAGTAAGTGGACCAAGAATCTGATTGGACGCAGCTAACATAGTCCAGATTCCACCAAGGGCATGGTATTCTGATTGGCGTCATTACGATGTCATTCTGCTTGAGTACTTTCATGAGATGGTGGCTGAAGAAGGAGAACGCTCGAAGAGATCGATGGGCTGTTGAGAATAATCTCTTCCCAGGTAGCTACACCACGGAGCAAAAGCGATTGGAAAGAGCCAAGGGAGATCATGCTACATTTTTTAGATATACTCTTTGAGGGGATCAAGAGCAGAGATATCTAGCGTTCAGGTGCATAGATTAGATAACATAGAGATCTTTATTTCATGTTATGACCATATTTGTAGCTGTTGTGAGAACTTTGTTTATATTTACTTCCCCTGTCCACTCGCTTATGATCGTCGTTCACATCAATACGCCACTGTGCTTAGTCTTCCAAGCTCCTCGACCGTCTGCGAACCTAAAACATCGGATCTCGATTTGGCATAAGCGAAGAGGTAAGCTCCAAACGTTTGAAACATCGTGGCTCAGGGCACACGATCATGAAACAATTCTGAGGGTGCACGTGCAACCGCGGTTGAGTGCGTGAAAATCGTCCAGATTGCAGGATTCTCATCTTCTCCAGTACACGCACTCGCATCATGGACGAAAAATTGAAGATGCAGCATGATGCTATTGATGAAGTCGAAATGGAACCCCTAGTCCATTTCCCAGATGTTGAAAGCGGCAGTATAACACCGCGGCTTAGAGCACCAAGTGCGGAGCCCCGCAGGTTCGTCGGGTTGATCTCCCGTCAGATCCTCCTCACTTTACGGGACATAGTTCGAGTCGCCAATCGATCGTTGAAGTCTGGAGAACCAAAAGCTCGCACTGGAGGAGTCATCGTGAATATCTTTGGATTTAAAGCCTCCAAAAATGATACCTTGCGAGAGACAGCTTGGCTTGATGGACTACGTGGGGTAGCTGCCTTTCTGGTCATGGTGTATCGTAAGTGACGAGCTCTGTCACATTTGCATGTGCTGATCCTTTAGATTACCATCTGGATATGTTTGCCTTCACTACCGAGGCACCATATGGATCTCCCAAAACCCACCCGTGGGAGATTTGGAGGTTGCCATATCTGAGGATTATCTGGTGTTCTGGCCATACACAAGTCGGCATATTTTTCGTCCTTTCAGGCTTTGTCTTATCTTGGTCAAGTCTTTCATCAATTCGGGAAGGACATCATGAGAAATTCTCACTCTCTCTAAGTTCCTCAGTCTTCCGACGCTGGATGCGATTATTCGTGCCCTGCTTTCTCATCGGTACACTCTCCCTGATGCAATTCTATTTTGGCCTAATAGAGCTACCTGTGACTAGGGAACACGCCTTCCTTGCACAGGTCATGGATTATGTACGGGAATGTGTACGGTTTTCGAATCCATTCCAATTAGAGCGGACCGGGTTCGATGTCTTTCACAAGTACAATCACACCATGTGGACAATGCCAGCTGAGTGGGCAGGATCGCTAGCAGTGTTTCTCAGCCTGCTCATGGTTAGTCGAATACGCAGCTACGCCAAAAGGGCTTTCATCTTCATAGCGATACCTGCTTACTGTTGTCTATCTGCTCAATGGAATTACTGGCTATTCACAACGGGAGTACTTCTCGCAGATTATGTCAAGCAAGCTGGAGGATTCGATCAATTGTCTTCTCAAATGACTAGGCGTTCACGCTTCTTCTGGGTTATTGTTCTTCTCATCGGTGGCTGGTTAGGGGGTGTCCCACAGAAAAGAGAATGGTACGAAAGGCCCGGCTATGAATGGACCGACAAATTAGTGCCCACGAACTGGCGAAATATTGACGACGGAGGCCGATTCCTCTGGTGTTGGTCAGGAATTATGACAATATGGGGATTTTCACATTTCGCGGCCGTGAGGCGCTTCTTTGAGAAGCCTTGCTGTCGTTACCTAGGAAAGATCAGTTTCATGCTCTACCTAACTCATCGTATGATTGGGACGATTGCGGGGTATTGGATCCGAAAGCAACTTCTGAATATCCTCGGCACGCCATACTCGACTGCAGAAAAGCCGGATATTGTCCTGCTCGAAATTAGGGGAGTCTTTTGGAATATCTTCGCTTACCTCTTTTCTTGGGCTTGCATGCTTCCAATGGCTTTATCCTTGGCGAACTGGAGTACAATCTTGGTGGATGAGCCAAGTGTGAAATTTGCGAAATGGGCAGATGATCTTTTCGTGGGTGGTGGTACTTCAGAGCTTTGAATTAAGAGCACCATGAGCGAAATCAGTAAGAATATCAAATGTCTGTTTGGTCAACCTCGTATCTCATGAAATCTGCCCAAATTTCGGTGTCAACATGCTAAGCGAACGTCCCCAAGATAACTTCGTGAGCGCGATATCTCCAACACAATTGGAGCCAAAGACGCTGAGGGAATTCCACGAATTTTGAGAAACCCCAATAGCCCAAGAACGTATCAATGGAGTCAAGCACCCATCATTCGTCTCCACGTGACCTCACCAAGTGTTCAGTTCCAGAGACCCCGCTGATATCAACATTACTCAAGACTTTGAAAGAGCTGGTAACTCGGGATCCGATGTTGCAGCATCGAGCAAACGATCCTGACAGATAATCTTATCATACTAATCCCTCAATAAGATAACGGAATCAATATATCTGGAAGATTTGGGCCATTCAGCTTGGTGGCGCCGTACAATGGATTCTCTCTAGTCTGCGACATGGGTACCTATCGGGGCCTCGGGTTGTAGGCCTCACGTGCACGTTTTCTTTCATGCGGAACAATCATGTACAGTGGTCGACATTCATCCGAGAATGGTTCCTGTCAAGTCCGCGATTGACTTCCGGTCGGCCCGATGCTATCATTCCGTCAACAAGTCTTAGAACAACTGACCTCAAGCCACCAATGGCCCGTCAATCAGACAGAATGAATCAGGCATTCAAGTACGCTCACATTCATTACCAAGCCAATTGTTATTTCGTATTTCGTTGCCAAACTTCGGCTTATGCAGACCACTTACAGATGGTGATAACCCCCACAGGGGGCTGGTGAATGTTGCTCGCATATTTTGAGCTGTGAGTTGACAGAATGTGACATTTTTCCATGTACTGTATCTCGATGAGGTTTCGGGACCTCCTTGAATCTAAATTGTCGGAGAATTTGCCTACGAATAAATTGACGTCGAGTGGCTGTCGGCAAGCTTTCCTGCAGATGACCTAAAGCTTGATCCGTCCAAGCTCTTTTTCTCCCCGAACCCGGTCATGGTACGTACACCCCCACTTTCAACTCGGATTATTCACATTCTGTTTATCCTGCCCAGTCTGTTCCTTCACGAGATCTGTACCGGCGAAATGATTGGAGTCCAGACAGGTTCCCGGGTGTTCACAATAATTTTGTCTGTTCCTCAAAGCGGGGTAGCGGGGAGGCTACAGTAGCTATATAAAACAGTTGATTCTCCCATGATAGAGGAGTACATTTCCTCTTTCAAGCTACAAAAGTGCGACCCACTACTAAAGCTTCTTTGGCTTTTCTAATTCAGGGCGCGGCTGCTCAGTTTAACATTACGGTTGCAGCGTCCAGTTATGTTGGAGGCACAACGGCTCATTCCTACCCACCATCTGGCAGTGAGTACTCATACACTCAAAAGAACTGTGCTCATCCGTCTTCAGCAACCGTGAATCCTTCACTATTTCCATCAGAGCCTGTTGTTGGTTTTCCCGGCACAACTCCGACAGGACTCGAACCTGCTGCTATTCAGACTGCTGCAATTTACCCTTATAACAATGTCCGGCGAATCAATTTCCCTTAGTTGCTCCTCATCCCTACGGTAAAAGCGAGTTCGAAGACAAATTCAACATTGCCAAATACTGGGGCAACCTCTCACCATGGTACTCTGTCTCCTCGGCAGATTACGGCTTGCCAGATACCAGTCCACTAGTTCCAGAAGGCTGCAATATTGTCCAGATGCATCTCCTCTATCGTCATGGAGCCAGAGATCCAACAACTGGTGCTGCACCATCTACCTTTGCCGAGAAGCTATACAACGCGACTCATGATGGGGGTTTCAATGTCACGGGAGAACTTGGTTTCCTGTCGGATTGGGCGTATAAACTTGGAGGCGAACTTCTCACTCCTTTTGGACGCAGCCAACTCTTCAATCTTGGAATTGCTTACCGCCAATTGTATGGTGAGCTTCTCAACAACTTTACAGAAGCTGGAACTCTTCCCGTTTTCCGTACCGAGTCCTAAGATCGCATGATCAAGACTGCCGAGAACTTCGCTGCAGGATTTTTCGACGTTCCTGAATATCAACAACAAGTCAACATTGAGTTTCTTGTAGAGAGTCCAGGAGTAAACAACTCTGGAGCGCCGTATGATGTCTGTCCAAATTCCAACCTCGCAAGTCGAGGGAGCATTGGAAATTCTGTCGCGACGGAGTTTGCAAAGAATGCCTTCAATTCAACAATTGCTCGTCTACAAACACAGGTAAGCCACTGAAGAAATTCGGAGGAGCTCATATTGATGTTGTTTCCAAATTTTTGGTGTCAATTTCACAGCAACTGATGCTATCGCAATGCTTCAACTGTGTTCTTACGAGACCAATGCCCTTGGATACTCGAAATTCTGTACTTTGTTCAACGAAGAGGACTTCTTAGCCTACGAATATTACTATGACCTGATATTCTATTATAACAACGGCCCAGGATCCCCCGTTTCAGCTTCTCAAGGAAAAGGCTACCTTCAAGAATGGGTTGCACGCCTGACGCACACCTTTCCAAGCCCGACCTCAGCCTTGAATGAAACTTTTGACAACACTACCACATTCTTTCCACTCAACAACTCCATCTATGCAGATGCTACTCATGAGGTTGTCGTGTTGGATACCTTGACTGCATTCAACCTTACGGCTCTTTTCAAAGGGCTTCCGCTGGACCTCACGGGCAATCAGCACAATAATGTTTTCGTGGCGTCCAAGCAAGTCCCATTTGCCATGCATTTCACCACTCAGGTACTGGAGTGTCCAGCTTATACGCCGACTAGGCAGATCCGCTTTATTGTGTAAGTGATCCCATGTAACCGGAAGACCAATCGCTGACAGCCGTAGAAACGACGCGGTAGTTCCCATTGCCGAATCCTACTCAGGCTGCTCAGAGGATCCGAACGGTCTCTGCTCGCTCGATACAGTGATCTCAGTACTACAAGACCGAATTGCGGAGATCGATTACGACTATGACTGCTTCGCCAACTACACTGCAAGTGCTGGTTTCGATTACAATGGGCGAGCACCGATATGAACATGTTCTGTAGCTCGTGCAAGGAAGTGGCTAAAGTCTATCTGTGGTTGGTGAAGGATAGCGGTCTCGAAGGGGGACATTGCTTAAAATCTTGACATGAAACTATTGTTGGAATCTCTCGTACTCAAAGACAAAATATTATTGTCACGTACGCTCATTCAACATCCAGGGCTTTCAACAATTTCCGATATACTTGTCAGGTGGCGCACGTGACGCAGTTGTTTACTTTGGCTCGCTTGCGAATTGCGGCAGGAAGAACCAAGAGGATCCACTCCTTCCCGAAGAAGGTAATACTGAAACTGAGAAGTGAATCTCTTTAGATTCATGTTGTCAAAGATTCTAGCCACTTCGAGCCAGCATTTACATCGCCCACATCGTTACCGGACATTATCTACCATCCATCCGAGCGAAAATCACACGACTGAACAATCCGAAAGCTGCTTTCTCCCTTCTTTTCCAAGCCAACCGGCTACATCGTCACCATCATGTCTGTTCCCGAAGGCCCCAAGCAAGTGTTTGATTTCAACGCTGATGGTCAACTTGCCTGCTTTGCCCACCATCAAAGCATCTGCGAGGACTGTCGGCTGAATTCCGTGGAAGCAGATTTCTTTGGAGGGGAGGATAAGGGCTTCAGGAAATACCCACCAATCAGTAACAAGAATGGCCGTGGTGCTCTTCTACGCGGGGAACTTGCGAGGTTTCATCCCGAGTCAGATCCACAAATCGTCGATCCAAACGATACTACGATATCCAAACCCGATCGTGAGAAACTCAACTCATCAACGAAGGCCCTAAGAACATACTACTGTACAATCTGCAAACTTACATGGCTGGTAGGAAAGGATGGCGAAGCAGCAGCCAGAGATCATCCTTCACATAACAGCTTCTACGACTCCAACCTCGCTCTATTGAGATCATTGTATATTTCGACAGACTATTATTGTACTGGGTCGGGGAGCAGCTGTAGCAGAGGCGGTATTGGTGTCTACTCTGGTCCTGGATCCAAGTTCAATATCAAGGACACTTGTTCAAAGCCGACATTTCATCACATCAATTCTAGCGTTTGTAGCTAAGCTGCATTCCTTCGTGCCTTGGAGAAGGTTCGGCTCGCTGTTTGGGAGGACAGATGCTCCATTGTCTCGAGCTTAGAAGGTGGTGACGATTCTTGGGCGAGTTCTGCGATGTTGACCTTGAGAGTCATCTTAGCTACAGATTGTTGTGAGACTACACAAATTGTCAGGTATGTCAGAGTTTCAATTGGCTAATATCTAAGCAGACTATGCAGTACATGGCATGTGTGGTGGCTTCGAGGAGAAAAATTGGAGCATAGAGCGCGGCAGCATCAAAGGTGTTAACAAACCACTCGGCATATCTGACGCGCTGTTACACCTCGAAAGCGAAGTCAAGAAGCTAAGTCTTCTCGGAGTTACGGTTGTATACCATGAAGTGTGTAATGAAGACAGTGAAGGAGCAAAGGGGCTTGTTCGAGAGCAGAGGCATAAGGCCATCCTGCGCAATGGTTACCTGGAGTCCAAACATCAAGTTTGAGGCAGTTAAGAGTCTAACCTCCAGACTATGCTGGTCCGAGAGAGCATCCTGATCATTATCTTCCCTTGATGTTTACTGTTATGCCAAGGCTCGCTTGGTAGTTAAGGGTGCGAATAAGTAATATTAAGTTTCCTCAATTCTCCTGATTTTGTATTGGGAACTTGAAAGAATACATATTCAAAAGACTCATCGATGGGTCCATACTCTTGTCCAACATATAGAATTGCGTTATCCTCCAAGCTTCGTTGTGGTCAGGGGCGATTGCCACCATTTCAAACACGAGGTCTACCACAACGCACCTTATATACTGTGCAGCGGTGAATTGGAACCAGTCCTCAGCCAGATTCTGATCTCTGATACAATCTTCAATTATTTCAAGTACGAAGTTGAGTTCTCCTTGATATCGCCAGCACCCTGAACCTCGAAATTTATCTGCCAATTCTGACCGCCTTGATAAGCTCCGATCAAGACTAGTCAATTTAATTTTGGCTGCACCACGAACTTTTCACGAACCCGCAATCCAAACTCCACATCCAGCAGCTTAATTTCCACCGACAAAATGGGCAAAGATAAATCAGAGAAGCGCGACAAGAAGGAGAAGAAGGAGAAGCGCAGCGAGACAGATGGTGTCAAAAAATCCAAGAAGGACAAGAAGTCGAAGCTCAATGGCGACAACATAGCTGCTGCGATCGAGGAAGTCACCACGGCCGATGCGAAATCGCTTGCACAGGAGGAGAGTGCGCTGATGGTTGTAGATACGGTCGGTGAGGTTGCGATCAAGCCTATTGGAGCTTTGGTGCCATTCGCGAATCCGTTGGCAGATGAGAAGGTTACGAAGAAGGTTCTGAAAGGTGTGAAGAAAGGTATTTTCACAATGATCGCAATCCTGGGTCAGAACTAACTCTCTGCAGCTGCGAAGAACAAGACGCTCAAGCGCGGAGTCAAAGAAGTTGTTAAGGCCCTGCGAAAATCTCCTCAAGGTGCAGGCAATGTCGTCGTCCCAGGAATCGTCATTCTTGCAGCAGATATCTCTCCCATGGATGTCATCTCTCACATCCCAGTTCTATGCGAAGATCACAACGTACCATACATCTTTGTATCGAGTCGAGCGGAGTTGGGTGCAGCTGGAAACACGAAACGACCAACAAGTGTGGTAATGGTGTCAGAATCGAGAGTTGGTGCGAAGAAGGCCGAGAAGATTGAGGGTGATGAGGAATTCGGAGAGGTCTACAAGGATTTGGTGAAGGTTGTTGAGAAGGAGTCAAGGAACGTAAGAGTATAAGCTGGATTCATGCTGGATTACCTCTGCATTGATGGTTGCAGGCTGGGGTTTGGTGTATCATACAATCTGCGTGTGCAGATTTTGCTTAAGGAATTGTCAATTGGCGTTATGGGCTGGATAGGAATTGAAAAAGTCAAATGTCACTTTGCTGAAGAGTCGCAGAAATAGGTTTTTCATTTGTCAAAGTCTCGCAAATCGCCTGAAGTCAGGCATGCTATCAACTATCTGGGGGTTTGCTTGTTCTTCTCCGGGGCCATGGCTGATTCATCATGAAACTTGTGAGCAGCGCAGTCGCATTATTCTTCTGAGTTTTGTTGGGATGAATCCTGTTTCTCTGGATAGGAGCCGCTTTGCATCAAATTTTGAGCCTCTTCTCCTTCATCTCGCTGGTCTCCGGCAGCTTCCGTTTCAGCAACTGGCTGATGGACTTGCTCCTGTATCTCTCCCTGGGGTGCTGGGCCAAATTCGGAGCACCATGTTCGAAAGTCTGCGTCCTTATTATTGTGGTCCTTAAGCTTCTGATACACTCCTTCTACCTTGTCAAGCAGACACGCTGGACAAAGAGCACCAGAAACCATACGGCAGCCCCTGAAGTTCGATGTCATCGGCGATCCTGAGCCTGCTTTAGGATCCAATGCTAAATTATCCTCCAACATAATCCTCACGAATCTCAGGCGTTGCTCTAGTCTCATGTTCTGCATGCGGGTCATCGAGCTGTTGTTCTCGACAATTTACTCCGCATCCTTCATCTCCTCGATTGTCGACTCTACGAACTTGTTCCATGTTTTCTTTGCGTCGCTGTACGAGAAGATGAGCCATATCAATAGTTGAGAATCTACTCTCGGAATGTCGTTCAAAGTCTCTGGGATATCCTTGCGACGTGCCACATGCGTGTAGAGATCTGTTAGAACATTGACAAATTTGGTGTCAAGTTCTTGCGTGTGGAGTGCGTGCTGGATGTATGAGATGGTTGCATCGTAGTCGAGATCGCTTTCGAGGAGCTCTCCTAGTACCTGGAGACGCTCTGCTGCGAACTTGTCACTTTCTCGGGCTACTGCTTGGTGAGAGATTGTCGACTTTGGAAGGATCGAGCGCCTTACTACGTCTCCTATTGGGTAATATGTCTCGAAGCACTTCCTCGGTATGAGACGAGTCTTTTGTACTTGCCATTTTCTTTGCAACTTTGCTTCACTGGTGGGCGATCTCTTGTGTGGACGTGTTTGGACTGCAGAAGCAGGCTCGAGACAGACTGGCTAGATGTCAGAGCCTCTACAAATACCCTTAAGCGAGTAGTAGACCTGATGGGAATCACTGTTGCTATTTCTGGCATCTTCGAATACTCTGTGAATCGCAAACAATGTCTTCGCTCAACTTGAAGTAGGGAGAATCCAAAATCATTGTCATTATGCGACTTGACATCCCGTTTCGGGAATCGTCGTTCCTGGACTACGAGTTTCCGTGACCACTTTCTGCTCCTCGTCTGTACTTCTATCGCCCTTCAGTTCCTTTGGATTCCAAGCCAATGAAGCCCTTGGAACAAAGGTCAAAACTAGAATTACCCCTGCCATAACGCTGTACTATACGCCTGCATCGCTCTCGTCAGTACCCTCTGCTATCTCATGCAGCGGACGGCAAACTTACCAGCAACATCTTTCTTAGCTTCCTGAACGTCTTTCTCTCTGTTGTACACTCCGTCGATATAGTTACCCAAGACCGGACTCATGATTGCATAAACCACGATATATGTCGAATACAAGCAGCTCATGACAGCACTCAGCGGGCTTATTTCATCATACTTTCCTCCCGATCTCTTTTCATTCTGTAGCTGACTTTGGACATACGCTACTAGACTTACATCACCGGCAGCCCATCCGAATGAGAGGGGAGCAAAGGCGCCAGCCACTATCCACGCTTGACTCATTTTCCGACGCGGTGGATGCCAAAAGACGAGGAACCAGATGATCGAGAGCGTGATGGAGTCGACTCTGATCCAAGGGAGTGGCGTGTGAATCAAGGTGGTAAATAGAAAGACAAACAAAGCGCCGAGAAGTTCGCCAAAGTTCGAGCCAGCAACAATAATCTGCGACTAAGCAGCGTTACCTGAACTCAATCAGCAGCCTTATTGAATAACATTTCGGGCTGGACTTGGTTTCCTTGATCTCACTTACCGAGATATTTCTGAGCCACCACAGTAGCAACATTGTTCTCCAGAAATCGATGTCCATACAGTGCAAAACTATACCCAGGGACGAGCCATACGTACCTACGGGAGCTGAACAGTACCTTGATCCTCAGGACAAGAGAGTTGAAGAATACCACGACACCTTCAAATAAACCGTCGAGGATGACGCTGACAATACCTCGGTTTCTGTCAACCTCTTCAAGACTGGCTAACTCGAGCGTCTTGATATCTTCAGGGACTGGCGGCACAGATATCAGTCTCCAGATGACTGACGCCAGAGCGAGGAGAATTGGAGTAATAATGAACGACATGTTGTTCCCCAAATACCGGATTAATGCCAGCGAGGTTGTCAGTGCTCCACCAGATACTTCATAAAAGATATGTACGATCGAATCCATACGAAGAAGTTTCTGAACATCGCCTCCCACGATATCTTTGGGTATCACTCTTCGAATGGTCTCGACCATCCCATACGCTAAGCCAGTGAAGCAATAGAATGGGATCATCACATCCGTATTGTAAGTTCCATAGTATCCAAAGTCCTCAACTCCGTGCCTTCTATCCCATCCCCTAGGTTTCAGCTTCCCTCCTGTCGCAGCATCCACAATCAACAGCACCGCAATCAGGACTCCGAATGCCAAGACAGCTCCTGATATCACTGTTTTCGTCGGATTCTTCCTAATCAATGGTGTGACGAGCATTGATCCAAAACATTGACAGGCCTGATTCAATCCAGTGAGTAAACCAACTCTCTCGAATTTCCTGGCTGATTTCCCTGCAAGTCTTGCTTCGCGATCGTAGCGGCTTGTAGCGAGGGCGATTATGCTTCCGTTGAAGGCTTCAATTCCGAATTTATAGAGCATGATCCCGGGAATATAGATCATTATGTTTCGCTTTTAGGCTGTGGTGAAGATGGACCAGCTGTTGCGGTTTGAGTAATTTGATGTCTTCTGGCCCTCAAATCGTGTCTTGTAAAGTGTCTCCGATGAGGAGCCGTCTGGCTTTTGACATTCGACATTGTTGAATCCGCGATCAGATCTGAAAGTAATCAGCATTCAACCCATTGAAAATACGGTGTTAATATAAAGCTGGAAAGGTTTCGAGCCATATGTTTGAAGTGAAAATCGATTATGAGCTCCGATACTTCCTGACCTCCACAGCTTTTTAAACGTCGCTGGGTCCTGGTCTAGAACTTGTTCGATACAGCTCAATATTACTTCATGGGAAGAATGTATAGAACGGACTAAGTGGAAGCGCGGCTCTCAGACCAGAGCCATTAGGATGAAAACCGTCGCAAAACGTGCCGTCATCGTCAAAGTGGTTTGCACTCGTCGAGAAGCTACAAATAGCAGCTCCGAGCCAAGCACGTCAAGATTCTTTCGGGGCCATGTAGTAGTGACCAGGAATGCTATGTGTATAGGGCTGAATGTGGAGATGGAATTCGTGCCGCCTTTCACGACCAACCCACAAGCAACCGCCTCGAGCTCTTGCCACATCCGACTTGGCAAGACACTTCCTTGATTTTATATTCAGTTATAACAACTTGTTTATTCTCTCAGTCACATGCATGTCATAATTTTGAAATGGATAAAGATCTATTGTAGACTTGGAGCAGTTTGCAAGGGGGCGTAGGGGACTACGAGAACCTACCTCACGATTTCTTCCCCTCATTTGCATGTCAATTGCCGTTGAAATCAAAATACTCGTCTCTGTCTGTGTTTAAGTGAGCAGGAAGCTGAGTTAGTACCAAGAGACCAACCAAAAGCTTGGTCTCAATCAAGCCACGGAAAGGTTTGAGTCGCTTGCGCTTTTATATCAGAGTATGCAGCACACCACTATTCAGGCTTCTTCTCTACACCAACACTCGTGTGTTCCGCAGAACTCGAACCACTTCGAGGAGTAGCAGCCTCCATCCTCTCCCGATCATCAGAATCGACGTCAATAGATCCTCCAATCACACCGGGCGCATATGGTATCTTTCCCTCCTCGCGACGCGAAACAGGTATAAAAATATCAAACCAACTAGGAACAATGAGACCGAGCGCGATAATCACTAATGCGAGATGTCCGACTGCAAATCCGAAGATGTGCATCGGATCGTTGCGTACGGCGTAGAATCCGGGGTAGGAGAAGCCGTAGACGATGGCGAGAATTGGGGCGCCGAGGTAGCGTAGAGTAGGAGCCCAAAGCATCGGGATCTTCCAGTTCTTGCCGGTTCCGACAATCAAGTTGAGATCATTTCTCAGCATATTGCCCTACTGAGATCAGTTTGTGTCCAGCAGATGTCTCAGAGGACTTACAGAGTAAAACGCTAGATAATAGAATCGAGATAATGGAGGATTTCTGCTCCAGAATTTCGGAACCACTGAGTCTGGGGTGTTGCCGATAAAGACCGACAAGATGCTTCCAGCGATGAAGAGACCAAATCCAAGGCCGGCACCTGCTCCTGGACTGGCTGCATGAGCAACTGCCACACCAAAGACCATAGCACCAAGAAAACCGATATTGTAGATGGCAAAAGCCGGTCTGCCGACTTGTCCAATGACATCCTTCATGCGGTAGATGGTGGTAGCCGATATGCATTCCGACAGGACAACGAAGACCAAAGCTACATCGTTAAGCCATCGATCAACTCCCTCAAGAAGATAGAAGCCAAATTTAGTACAATACATCAGTGTCAGAAGGAATGATACGATGACAAGTATTGTGACAATACCCCAGCGAGGTATCTTCTTTTGTGCATCCATGGTAAGAGTGACAGCTGCATCGAGCATCGCGAATGCCGAGCTGAAACCAAGTACCATGAGCGTGAAGAAGAGAAGAATAGCCCAGAAGTTTGCACCTGGCATCTCTGTAACCGCCAATGGGAGTGTGATGAAGCCGATTGTGAAGGAGCCAACTCTCTCGCCTGGTGTTGGAGTCATGCCGAGAAAGCCGATGACACCAAAGACAGCAAAGGCTGCAAGGGATTCAAACAGAGCATTACTGCATACGATCAAGATCGAGTCCATGACAGCATTGGAGAACTTCTGATTGTAGGAGGCGTAAGATGTAAAGTAACCAAACCCGACTCCAGTTGAAAAGAAGACTTGTCCACATGCAGTCTGCCAGATCTGACCTCTGGCGAGTTGGTCGGCGTTGAATTCGCCAACGTAGAGTTTGATGCCTCTGCCTGCATTTGGCAGTGACGCGGAACGGCCGATCAGGATAATTGTCATAATAATGGGCAGACCCATAGTGTAGTAGACAACGCGACCTGTCAAGCCGACACCACGGAAGATGCACAGCCAAACAAGAAACCAGGTAAAAGCTGACCAGCCAACAGTCTCCCCAATGAGAGCTGTACCGGGGTACTGAACGTAGCCTGAGCCTGGTGCAACTTCGACCCTATCGACATTGGCGACGACATCGTTCATGTAGAATTCCTGGCCTCTACCGGTCCAAGGCAAAGGACTCTTGAAGGAGTTTCGGAAATAGATCATAATCCAGGCAAGATTTGCAACGAAGTATGGTCCGACCACGAATGCTGTGTAGAGAAGACTGAGACCCACACCCTTCAAGCGACGATTTATATTGTTGTACGCAATGACCGAACCTCCACGATAGGCTTGACCTATAGCGATTTCAAGGACCAAAACTGGAATGGCGATGATGAAAATTGCCATAAGATATGGTATGAACCACTGTATCCCATTGTTGTTGTACACCTGAGAAGGGAATCGGAGTAGGTTTCCCATTCCCGCACAGCCGCCCATGGAAGCCAGAATGAAGGAGGTACGTGATGGCCATTGATCTCGTCCATCTTCGGAGGTTTCTGGAGATGGAGCAAGCCACTTTCCAACCTTCTTAAGGGCATTCATTGTATATGTTAAAGAGACTCGGAACAAGTAGTTGTCGACATGAAGATGGTGCCACAGTACTACTAGTGAAGACAAAAAATAGTAGGGCAAGAAGTGTTCTAGAAAGAACGTAAATAAGAATTTCCTTTTTATTTGATGGTGTGAGCTTGTATGTAGTGTTCCGTCATTGCTCCTTGGGTCTGACAGACGGCTCCAGTGTTCGGTATGGCACTAACCAATCTCCAAAAGGTCCAAGACAGCACCGCGGGTGATATGGGATGCCAATGTAGCTAGTATTCATAACGGAGAAAAGATCATCTATCGGTGCTTGGATTTTAGGAAATACTGGTCAGCCATTTGGTGTTGTTCATCATCTTTCCTGGGCAGTCTGGGCTCTGACCTAGGTCAAGCAAGCTTGGCGCCGGGTCAAGACCGTTTATCCGACTTATTTCGTCTCCAGACTCTCTTGATTCCACGACCAGACTATGTGACATAGGTGTAAATCTCCGAAGGAAAATATGATGACCCTGAAATGTAAAGCAATGGGAGGGGTAAGAATTAGCAAGGTAACGTTACGGCCAGGCTTTGAAATGGTAGAACTCTACAAGTCAGCTCGACTGAAGTGCGTTTCCCCGAGAGCATTCAGCATAAGTAAACACAGTAGAAGATGTAGGTAAACGATGGAGACAAAATCCGTCAAGAGCAACTGAAAACTCGCCAAGGGTTACACTTGTATAAAGAAAATCACGAACAGCCCTCCTCGCTTGAGACTGGCAACAGGAAAGAAGAAACTGAGGAAGATGTGTAGTCATTTTCCGATTACCTCATGGTCCCTATCAAACATCTACCAGGGATTCTTTGAGTTGATATCTTCAACTCGGGCTAGGGGAGAGATTACATTTTTGCTATGGTTGTTGTTACACTTTTCATACCCCTCGATCGTACCATTTATCTCAATCCCAACAAGAACTTTCCACCACCTTCCTTTCCTCCCTCTCCACCACCTGGCAGATATGTAACATTCGGGTTACCAGCCAAAGTCTGAGCAATCTCCCTACTAGCCTCAATTCTTCTGATCATAATTAAACCATCACCAGCCTTAGCAACCGCCTTGCTAATGGTATCCGCAGACTCAGCTTCACCCTCTGCCCGGATAACGTTTGCCTGTCTCTCCTGCTCTGCCTTCTCGACAATGAATCTAGCTCTCTCGGCATCTTGTTGTGCAATTTGCTTCTGCTCAACAGCCCTTGTGAACTCCTTGCCGAAAGTCATGTGTGTGATGGAAACATCTTCGAGAGCGATGTTGAACTCTTGAGCACGCTTGAGGAGATCGGTACGTATTCTGTTGCTGACTGCTTCACGCTGGGTAATGAGTTCTGCAGCATCGAATTGGGCGACGATAGATTTGAGGACTTCGTTTCCAATGGAGGGGAGGACTCTCTCATCGTAATCTTGACCGAGATTCTACTCTTGTTAGCACACTTCTAAGCCTGGAGAACGTAAAACATACCTGATAGATCTTGGGCAAGTTCTGAACCTCTGGCCTATGCAAGACTCTGAGAGTCAAGCTCACCATCTGCAAATCCTTACTTCCGGTAGTCGTGGAAATGTTTCTTGGCTTCGTCCGTACATCGTAGATAATGCTCTTCTGTAACCATGGAATCAAGAAATGTGTTCCCTCATTCACAACCTTTTCCTGCACACCAGACAATCGATCGAAGATTACGGCTCGAGTGCCACCCTTAACATCGTAGATGGATGCTTGGGCGAACGAAGCTCCGACGGCGAGAGGGATGGCATACTTGTACAGAGACTGGAGTGCTTGAGCCATCTTGACGGGTGTATTGTATATTGCGAACTTTCGTGATGTTATCCGGAATCGAGCTGGAGTTCGCCGCAGTCATGAAGCTCATCAGTTGGACCTCTCTTTACTTTTCGAAATGCGCTAGTAAGCCCGGGGTAGTCGGCCTTGGCGACAAGGAAACGGCCGACATGATCTTTCAGACGACGAACTTCCAATTTCTGCTCTGCACTTACAATTGAACGACCAGTCGCTTCTTTACACAACAGTCACGATGAGACCTTCTCAAATTATGCGATCCGGTGGTGATGGAGAGGTTGGAAAGTACGGAAAGTGAGTATACCCAGAGTTAGGAGCCAGCAAAAGCTCTTCCTGCTTGTTCCGATGGGTGGCCAGATGGCTATGGAGAGGCATTGAAGCTGTATATGATGGTATACATAGAAGGCAAATGCTAATTGGTATGTCTCTAGGTATTTGGGAGGATGGGGCAACCTTGGTGAGTGCTGCAAGCTCTTTGGTGTTGATTGTTGGCCTGGTCGAATTCGCTGCAAATCTTTCAACTGGACAACTGGATAAGCTAGGGCAGGCCATGAGCATGGTACACGATACTTAAGGGCCGGAGAAGGAGATGTGGATGGAATACAGGAGTTGAGAGAGGTCGGGGCATCGAAGAATCGCCGATGATGGGACGGTTTGGGATAGCCACGAGACAGAATGCGTATTTCGACCGGCAGCAGAGCTTCGAGCATACGGAGGAGTTGCTCAACCGTGGACCTACTGCCCAGAAGCGTCTGCGCCGCGATGCACCAGCCCTATTGCATACCTTGTTGAGATGCGGACTTCAGGAATCCAGGATCTAGGGAAATGCATGTTCACTGACAACAAAACACAGGCTCCCAGACACAGAAGGGTATCGCATCCTTCGCACTCAGTGCCAACCGACAAAGACCTCTCGCCGGTACTCTTAACGCAGCTATTTTCAACACCTGGAGACGATTCAGCCATCAAGTTCTCTACTTCGCCCCTCCTTTGATCATCGGCTACATGACCATGCAATGGGCTATCGAGAGGTTTGTCAATACCTGCTAGCACCTGAGAGCTTGCTGACACCCGCAGAAACGAATACTTGAACTCCAAGCCAGGTCGCGCGGAATTCGGTGAGGAGGAATAGAGGGTTCTTGGTATGGTTCAATACTAAGCAGTGCTGTGTTGCGCTTTAGCCGATGATGATTCAGCATAAAGATTGTCTGATGGCTAGCAACATGCGGTGGAAGGGAGACTTGGGGCTGTATAGTATTAGATTGCGTTGAATGGATGGTTTTCTAGAGATTCCGGCCTGGTACTTCGCTTCATCGTGAAGGAAATTTAGGTCCGAACGCTTCATTACTCAGCTAGGCTGATAGTCGATTTCAGTTCAAAGCACTCTGAATACGGCAGTACACTTCAATTTCAACTTTCATTGCTACGTCAAGCTCAAAGCAGAAGCCATGTCTCCATTCACATCCTGCTTATATCCATTAATTCATTCATATCAAAGTCCAAGGCATCATTACTCTCCCTTTCAAGATTCCCTCACCCACCAACTCCACTCCCCTCTCCATAACCCATATCCCTCCTCGCCCTCTCCAGTCTAACCCTCTCCTCCGAATCCATCCCCTCCCCAAAACTCCCCTGACTTCTCCTCGTCCTCCCTCCAGCACCAGCACTTACATCACCCTCACCATCCTTCCCTGCCAAATTCGACTTCGCACTTCCCGTGTTCCCAAGCGTCTCCCCTCCAAACCCATGCTCACTGATGGCTTCGCCAAATCGTATATTCTCAGCTGTCTTCTCGCCCCGAGCGGCTTTCTGGGAGGCGCGGTGGACGTCGGCTTCGTTGTCTTCGGTCGGTTCGGTTGCTGGGAAGATTTGTTAGTATATAATAAATTGGTTGTTGGAAGGGCAAAGGATGAATGGAGGGAGGGAAGGGATAGGAGATGAGTTAGAAGGATTGAGACGTACCACCGAATTGACCGGTTGATTTCTTGGGGGACTTGGTAAATGTATCTTGGGATTCGTATCTGAGACGGACGGGCTGGTTAGAAAGATGGTCTTTTCTATGTTGAGGAGCTATGGGGAGAGTACTTACTGAGTGTTCTCCCCACCTGGCTCGGTGTCCATGAGCTTTGTGTTAGTAGCTTTCGACATGTTGGATTGCTAATTTACTATTCTCGATAATGGACGTCTGTATTGAAAGGAAAAAGAAGATTTAATATAAGGCTTTTGGTCATAGTGGCATGTCCTGGTTGGAGCTACTACTATGCGGGGTTGAAGCTCCTGGTGCCTCATGACGTATGAGGGGTGAGCTCAACACTTTCTAATTGATCGCATTGAACCCTGTGGAGTGCAATCTTAGTTGTTGATTGTATTAACTCCAATGGGATTGTGGAGCTCTTGTGAGAGAAGAGTACAAGACTGGGGTTATTTTCCAATATCAACACAGAACAACTAGCTCGCTATATTTACATTGTTTACAGCAACCCATCATACGACGCCTCTACCTCAATTCCACTCCTAATTCCTTCACCAGCTCCTTTCTAACCTCCTCGTGCAACTTGTTGACCTCCGCATTCGTCAATGTCCTCTCCAGACTCCTATAATTAATCCTATAGCATAAACTCCTTCTCCCAGTCTTCGGATGCACGAATTCATCCGTCAACTGCACGTCCTCGACAACATCCCCTCCTATCCCTCTGACAATCTCCATGACATCGTTCTCGTGGAAGCTCTTCGTTGTATTACCTCCAGCTGCTGAAGATGATGACCGAAGCCAGAATGCAACATCCTTGTAACAAGCTGGGTACTTCGAGAACGGGACGAATCGCTTCAGCTTGTCAAGATCCTGAGAAAGACCTTTGAACTGTCCGAGAAATCGTTCGTCTTGTGACCAGAAAAGCCGAATATCGGGTATTTCGAAAAGAAGCATAGCGATTCTCTCAAGACCAATACCGAACGCCCATCCCAACTGATCAGGAACATCGGCATTCGTCATGATCTCCTGCTTCACAACTCCACACCCTAGAACCTCAAGCCAATCTCCCTGCCAGAATATCTCCAATTCCCAAGACGGGCTCGTAAATGGAAAATATGCTTCAATCCACCTAACCTTCAACGGCTCATCCACAAATCCTGGATCCGCAGCAACCGCAGCTTTCTTCGCCCTCGAAAAGATCTCCACAACCATCAGCTCCAACGATTTCTTCAAATGCGCAGCAATAGCCTCCGCCTCTTCCAGCGAGTGATCTTTCTGCAACGGATTCCGTTCCGGATGCGTAGGCGGATTCGGATCCTCGACTTTCATCTCATGGGTAGGCAATGCAGCGATGTCTTTCCACACTGCAGCAGCTATGTCCCCATTCGGGACTTTGCTGCGATCCCACATTCGCGCTCCTTCCATCTGATGGAAGATTGGGTAATGGCTCCTGTCGATTGCATCTCTTCTGTATACATCTGCGGAGATGAGATAGCCCTCGCTTTCGTTGGCGCGAAAGACATCGGCTTGGTGGGCTGACGTGTGCGTTCTCAAAACAGTTTTCTCGTTGATGTAGTATGTGTCTGTTTTGCTGCGGCCGGGGTGATCGGGTGGAAAGCCTAGGGAGTCAAAGTTCTGAAAGGTGGTTACAATGGGGGAGAAGGTGTTATGGTATTTGTAGGTTGGGGAGGGGAATTTGGATTCGATTATGGAGCGGGTTAGGGAGATGGGGTGGTCTGGTTGGACATGGAGACGCCGAGAGATGGATGAGGTAATATTTGGGGAGAGATTATGCCACGAGTCTTTGGGGTAGGATTTGCCTTCCAGTTGTATAGTAGGTTGGGGAGCTATATGTGTTAGTGATGTTTGCGGAGTGTTGATATGACATACTAGAAGAGTTATGCCGGCATTGTGTACATCTCCCAATTCGTCTCGAGGCTGTATTCCCAAGACCAATGAACAGAGATAATGCTTCACTCCCAGGCGATACTCGTTGTCTCCTCACGAAAGTCCGCATCTTTCAACTTTGAGGTAGCTAATTGCCTTTCCAGGAAAGATTCATTCAAGCTTCCCCAAGCTTCACAATCCCAAGACAATTTAGGCTCATAGGTTATTCCGCTCCGTAAGCCAGCTCCGATACAGGAAAGGAGCTGCTCGATGACGATGCAGCTGTTGAGTCAAGTTTCCGCGGTTCTCGGACGGGAAGTTGTTTGGCACCCCAAGTAAGCCCCTCATAGCATCTCAGTATCCTTGAGAAATTTTCTATGCCATTATTTCAGGTGTGAACCTGTGTTGTGATCTCAATTTCCAATTGTAGCACCCCGGTCAAGTTTCAGTGGGTCTGCAGCTCTCGGACATTTTTTTATTTTGATTTCGAGGCGAGCGAGCGAACGAGGAGCTATCGTGAATAATCCTCACCCCCATCTTTCAACCTCCTCCCCACGAGTCAGTCGCGTCTTCTCCTAGGAAAGCGACACGGAATGCTCAAACAAGAGCGATTACCATAATGTCGTCCGAGACAGCGTTGAAGCAGCCTAAACAGGTTCGCAAGAGGACTCCCGCGAAGAGAGATGCTGTGCGGTACCCGTTTTGGTTCGGGGGAAGCGCGAGTTGTTTTGCAGCTTGTGTGACGCATCCTTTGGATTTGGGTATGTCTCTTTACTGTTATAATATGATTGTATACTAACTGATTTGCAGTCAAGGTAAATAAATAAAACTTGAGAGCAAGTACCAAGCTTATACATCTAGGTTCGCCTTCAAACCCGCCGCGGCGATGCGCCCAAAACAATGGTAGGAACCTTCGGTCACGTCTTGAAAACAGACGGTTTACTAGGTCTCTACCGTGGACTCAGCGCCTCTCTCCTCCGCCAAATAACATACTCCACTACCCGTTTCGGTATATATGAAGAGTTGAAATCTGGCCAAAAATCCAAACCAACCTTCCCGACTCTGATCGCCATGGCATCCGCCTCTGGATTCATAGGTGGAGTAGCAGGAAATCCAGCAGATGTGTTGAATGTGCGAATGCAGCACGACGCGGCACTTCCTGTGGCAGAGAGGAGGAATTATAAGAATGCTGTGGATGGACTGATACGGATGACGAGGGAGGAGGGCTGGAAGAGCTTGTTCCGAGGCGTGTGGCCGAATTCCATGCGCGCTGTCCTCATGACGGCTAGTCAGCTGGCTTCGTATGATGGGTTCAAGAATGTGTTGATTGAGTTTACGCCCATGGAGGATAATCTTAAGACGCACTTCTCTGCTTCGTTCCTGGCGGGTTTCGTTGCTACGACGGTGTGCTCGCCTGTGGATGTTATCAAGACGAGAGTCATGTCTTCGCAGGAGAGTAAGGGATTGGCTACGCTCCTGGCTGATGTCTATAAAATGGAGGGCGTTGGATGGATGTTCAGGGGGTGGGTACCGTCTTTCATACGCCTGGGTCCTCACACGATTGCTACGTTCCTATTTTTGGAGCAACATAAGAAGATGTATAGGAAGTTGAAAGGGATTGAAGAACCAGAACAGCCGATCTGATTTGGGTAATGCTTGATGATGGGTTGGAATCTAGATCTGCTGGGAGCACCACTTGGTGACTTAATGGAGGCGCTGGGGTTTCTGAAAATATGCGGTGTCGGGAATACATAGACTAGAAGCATAACACCGGCGTTCTGTCTGTATTATAGGGTATCATCGTAATATCATTCTCTGGTCTAGTTTGGCCATGTTTTCAATCATTGCCCCGATAGCTTTTCCCCAAACGCCTGCATATGCAAATGGTGTTACAGCCTCTAGTTGCCCCAGAACTTATTATTCGAAACGTAGGAGAAGCCAACAGCCTCTAGTTCCATCCGTTTGCTCCATTCTGTCCGTACGGAGTCGCTCCGTAAGGTGTAGCAGCGCCGGCTCCACCCCATTGATTAGCAGCCGCCCCATTACCGTATGGTGTGGAATATCCAGCTGCATCATCCCCCCAGTTCTGCCCTCCATTCATGTTGACGTCTGGACTTCTTGGCCCGTCCTCGTATCCATTCATACCATTCGCCCCCTCCTCGCCCTCAGTCAACTCTTGGATCACTGAAGCCAGTTTTGTCTGCATGACCTTGATGCCTTGCTGGATAATTGCGTCCGGATCCAGGTTTCCTACGCTCTCAACCTCGAAGTAGAATTTGCTTGGCACGGCATCAAAGTTGAATGGTTCGCCCTCTTGCTCCGGTTCTTCCCAATCAGCGTACTTGCTCTTTGGCCTGGATATGTTAATATATGCTTCTCCAAAACTCATGCAAGCTTACCATTCCGACGCAGCATCCGCCTCGTACCACAGATCCGTATGTCTCAACTTATTGTTCGGGTCGTACTCGAACGCAACAGCGGATGTAGGTGCCCATTTCGCATGTTCCTTTGCAATACCCTTCTTGGCGATACACTTTATGCGAAGCTCTTGGTTCTGGCGCAACTTGCAGATGACAGTTCCCTGACCCTCTGGATCTGTGATAACTGGATTCCCAACATACTGATTTGCTCGTCTCGGGTCCACCACCAGATCTCGCGCATATACCTTCATGATGTCTGTACTCGTGCACTTTGCTTGGAGGTTCAGGGTAACGCTGCAGAGCTCGCAGTACTGTTCGCATTCGCAGTCGCGAGTGTATGCCACATCCTCGATATTCTTCGACACCAGAGGAATCAAACCCAGTCTGTGAGCAAGGAACTCGTCTGCCAGAACCGATGTATTCGCCTCGATCTCTACCAAGTCGATTGCCATTGTTGGGACCTCGGCCATAATGACTCGGCGCAACGAATTCGCAAAGGCGAGGTCGACATTCTCGAGTTCAAAGTCAACATGATCAGAACCAACCTGTGGCGCGTGAGCTTTGTCTTGATCGCCTGTTCAGTAGCTGTTACCTCAGTGATCTTCACAGATGGCCCAGAAGCCTCCGTGTCCATCACCATAGGGTCGAAATCCATCTTGGGCGAATACAAGGATGCGCGCAGCTGCAGGAACGTGAAAGGGGTAAGCTATGGCGAGCGCTTGACAAAGGAGACGTAGGCGGTCTGCAAGGCTGACGTATAGTTGACAGCTCAGCCTTTTGTGGGATCCAGTTTACTGCGGTGCGGTGCTGTGCTGGGAGATTGGATTTACGAGTCTTCGAGGCTGAACATGAAAGCCTTCAAGCGGCTCAAAGCCGCATTCGACGCGCTAGGAGTTGGTCACGTGTAGTGGTGGATTCGAAGGTTGTCACCTGTACAGCCTGCGTTTGGGTGAATACTCCTAAACTATGAGATACCATCTTAGAGGCAGTGAACATAGTTCTTGACTGAGAGTTTGTCTCAGCAACTTCGGCTTCTATACGATATTGATTCGCATCAATCGACTCCTGTCTCGCCAAAGCCCCCTTGAGTTCTCCACCCAAAGTCAAAACAAATGCAAAGAGCATATGACATCTTGATATCGCACAAGTGATCAGGATACCCATGCCAATGAATGACCAAAACATCATTGTAACATTGACAGCTCGCCTTGTTTCTAGCCGCAGCGAGCCACGTCGTTTCATGGCCACCTCTTGACCGCTTGAAGAAACGAAACAAACATCAAGCGGATTTGCCGCTGTAGAGCATATGGGATTGGGGAGGCGTGGAAGATCAACTATACCAGCCTCTTCACCGCAGCTATGTTGACTACTGAATCACGAGCCAGATGTCTATAGATCCCATGATAAACGAGACTGAACGGAATAAACCCTTACCCAGCCTCTCTCAACAATCTGATAGATCCACAAATGTCGCAACGTATGCCAGATGGACCGGATATCTCCTCCTCCGCATTCTCTTACCTTCATGGCCAAGCCTCTTTCGAACATGATAAAGCGCATACCAAGTATCGTGAAGGCGATCGAACCAATCCCCTGACGGGCAGTGTTGACGACAAGCGAGAGACTACGCTCGGCAGGGAAGGTTACTGATGATGAAGCAGCAACTCCATAGAGGCTTAGGATACGGTACGAGTAAGAGGTTGGCGTCAACGGAGTCGCTCCGTCAATCCGTGGGGTTCCAGAAGTCTCTGTTTGCAGTCTTGAATTGCGGATGGTTGGGGCTGAGTGGTCAGAAATTTCAGATCAAGAGCATAGCCTCGTTGAAGATACTAGGCGAAAGGCGAACATCGATGCCAAGCTGATCTCGGCTTCCAACGTATTCGCCGTATCCACCTGAACCCCTCAGACACTTGACGGGAACACTTGACCGACAAGATAGATAAACCACCGAATGCCACTTTGTTCTTGCTGGAAAAGACAACAGCTTCACACTCACAACAGTCACTTGCATTACATCACTTAAAGTCCCACAAGACTAAATCAACCCTCTATGCAATAGCACCAGCTCCGCAACATCAACCTTCAAAGATGTCGACCGATACATTATCCTCCCCCACCTCCCTCAACTCGCCACCAACATCTCAACCAACATCGCGCCGCGCATCAAGAGCAAAGATGTCTATTGATCTCTCTGCAATTCCTCCTTTGCAAATGCCCACTCCTCCATCAAATACTCTCCTCATCACCAATCTTCAAGATCCCTCCGTCTTTCGCGCAGACAATCTCCAAACCATCCGAGAGCTTATCAACACCTCAGCGCCAATCCACTCATGGGCACCTCTCAAATCCTTCCGACGCATCATCGTCTCCTTCTTCGACGAAGCATCCGCGATACGTATCCGCCAGATACTCGACGGTGAAGCCATCATGGGCGAGCGCGTAAAAGTCTACTTCGGCCAACCCACCTCCATCGAAGTCAAGGACGAGCATCTGAACCTGCCCGACGCAGGCAAGCTATTCTTCATCTCGCCACCGCCATCTCCTCCTCACGGCTGGGAGATGAAGCTCGAGGACGCCCCGAACAAGTTGGTACACGCAGATGATCTGGCGGAGGCCTTGGCCAAGCTGCATGCTAAGCCCAGGACTGATTTGCCGGCCAGTCCGATCAGTGATGGAGAGGAGGGTAGAGTCATCAGGACGAGAAGCGGTTCCAGCACCACAATCTACAACCCAAGCGAGCATGGCCACAGTCCGAACTTGCCGGCCATCTCGGTGGAGGATCTGACAGGCGAGAATGAGTTCAGCCCGATTGAACAAGAGAAGCCTATTTTGGCGCATACGTCACGACCACCTGTCGAGTTGATGGAACATAAAGCATGAATATTGGAAACGGCATGGAGTCATGGTTGTTGGAGATAGCATTTGGAGTTTATTGGTGGCGTACAAGGGGAGCTCTGCGTTTGCATCGAGCAGGTGATTCAGGCGTTTGCATCATGAGGAATATGGAAATTGTATGATAGGACCTCATTGAAGGGGAAAGATCTCATTACTGTAATAACAATCATTTCCATCTACTATCTCTCAAATCCGTGACATCCACAGTGATCTTAGTCCCCCGAATGCTCCCCAAGTAAGTCGAAGCCCAATAACTAACAATAGTCCCATAATCGTACTACCTATGACGAAAGCTTGTAGGTTTCGCCTTTCAACTTCCGATTCCTTGCCTGTAGATACATAATCTCCCATAGACGTCGTAGTATCTAGACTTGGAATATACTTAAACTCAAAATTCGTCTCTTCACCCAAACCATGTGCCTTGTTCTCAACAATGACATGGTAAAAGATGCGTCTCAAAGTCTACAATCGTCAGTACGCTCTCACAATTAAAAGCATCGTACATACCTTGATATGCTTCTTATCCCAAGAATCCACCGATCGATTCGTATAACACAGACAGATAAAGAACAAACACTGCCCAGCAACCAACGCTTTATAGTACAAATTCGGCTTCCCGAGACCCAACTCATCGGCCAATTCATCACCATTCAACCACCTCGCACTAGCATTTAGGAAATCCCGCGACACATAAGCTGGTGGCTGGCCCTGCAACGACAAAATAATATTGTTTGCTAGTACTCTCGACATGTCACTCGGCTGAATCTCGGAGATCAACAATGACTCCATGATGGCTTTTGCGCTTTCAGACGTAGCGAAATGCTCATCTGGTGTACCAACATAGTACGCTACTAATCTCCATAGTGCGAGATAGTCCAGGATTTCTTGCTTGCGAAGATAGATTCCTTGCCGGGGGAAGCCGACCCAGATCAGTGTTGAAGAGAAGGTAGAGATGGTCCCGATGCTGTCAAGATCATTGATGGGGACACCGAAGTCTGAGACAGAGTAATACGAAGGCTTCTCTTTCGCGAGGTTCATGATGCGTCGACGGACAGCGGCGTGGAGCAGTCGGACGCGGATGGTCGAGGCATGGCCTTCGCCGCCGGGTTGGATGGCTTCGAGAGAGCGGGTTACTTGGAGGATGTGCTGTGTTGTTTCGTACATTCGGGCTTTGGCGACTTTGGTTGAGAAACCGCCTGTTCGGGCGAGGACTTCGGATACTCGTGCTGCTCCCATGCCACCGAGCAGAGATTGGTATGCAAGCTTTTGAGGATGTTAATATAGCCTTGTGGTTGAAGTGCGAAGTGGCTTACAGCTGTGAAAGCAACTCCTCCGTATCTGTAGAATACATCTTGACCTCGAGCGATTTGGTCCCAGTCTACCCAGTCTGGGATGGTGTTTACTTCCTTCCATAGCTGACCTAGCTTCTCATCTGATGAAGCATTGTCTCGTAGGAGAGCGTATAGATCTCTTTTAGGAGCTGGCTCGCTTGTCTCTTTGGAAGGCAATCTGCTGCGATTTCGTGGGATTTCCCCAGTGGTAGGTGGTGAGATCTCGTCGAGGCCTATATAATGTTAAATATAGTTGAAGGACAGAAGAAAAGAGTCTGGTGTAGGTTAAAGTCACGGTTGCATCTGAGTATATAGAAGACGACCTCTACACTTCAGTGGCAAATACTGGTTCAGGTTCAAGAATGGTGATATACTTACGGTTCAGACATTCTTCTCCTAAAACATCGTAGGAGAACTTCATATGATGCATTTCTTCTGGAGACATATGCAGAGGTGTCCATTGAAACGTATATCCCCAAGCATGCCGAGTATTCTCGTCATTCCGCCTGAACGGATTTGGCCACGACATGAGTGTGAGGAATGCGAAAGTAGAAAATTTAGGAGCGGAAGAAATGATACAAAAGAACTAGCTTGACAATTATATTCAAAAGGAAACTAATCTGGGTCTAAGAAGGAAAAGAAGGTTGTAGCTTGAGAAGCTTCCCCGCCATTATAAAGGGATCACATGGAAGCATCATTGATTCTAGGTTCCCTGGATCACTGATCGCGGGAAGCGAAAGCCTCGGTGGCAATGATCTGTCTGAAGGATATGATAGCGAACCATTGCAAGAGAAGTTGGAATACAAACCGGAGGCTGGATGGATTTTGAGAAAGCAAGACAATATTCGTTTAACGAGACATTTATTTTGTCAGACTCTGTGGTTCTTGTCTGACAGCCCCTAAAAATTGCACAAGTCTCGCTTGCGTCGATAAGACAACGATAACCGGACGGAAAAACATGCTTCCCGGGAAAGTTGATGGAGCTGGGACTTTTCTGTTCTCCTTTCCATTTCAACAACAAACTTGACAATGTCTTGCCGCTGCTCTGTCAATACACTCAGTCTTTTCATTCGAAATGTAACCCATGTCGATGTCTCGATACCTCGACAGGCAACCCACCAGCTACGAAAACCCTCATCTCGAAATGTAACCTCTCGAGCTATTACTGGACCTTTCCTTTCCAGCAGAGCATACTCGTATGCGACATCTTCCGAAGATGGCACATCCGAGCCTCGACCGAAAGAACCTTCTCAAAGTCCTGTTGTTGACTTTTCACTGGACGCGATAGATTCTATTTTAGCAGAATCGCCATTAAAGTTGGCAGCAAAGGAGGCAGACCTGGAGAGAGAAGCAGAATACGAAACACCACTGAAATCTTTGCTCAAAGATATGCCGCAGAAGAAATCCAAAGATGGGGATTGGGCTGTGAAGAGGAACGAGAATTCTAGGACTTTTATAAGAAAGGATGCGGAGATGTCAGGAGAGAACGGTTCGAGGACTACAATTAGGAGGACTGGAGGAACCGGCAACACAGGCCTCACGATACATTTCGACAACCCTCGAGCTCCTCCGCGGCGGGACTTCCGATTGAGGGACGCAATTTCCCGTTCAAGAAGCCCGATTGGCAGAGAAATTGACAAGCAACGACCCAAGGACGAGTGGGTTCCTCCTCCACGAGAACCATGGATGATTGAGAAGGAGAGAATCAAAGCCAAATACCCAGACGGATACAAACCACTGAAGAAGCTATCTCCGGATGCAATAGCAGGAATCCGCGCTCTACATGCTCAAATGCCGGAGCATTACACAACCGCGGCACTATCTCAGGAGTTCGAGGTATCACCGGAGTCTATCCGACGGATTTTGAAATCCAAATGGACACCTGATTCAGAGGAAGAGACGGATCGACAGAGGCGGTGGTTCAAGAGAGGAGAATCTGTTTGGACCAGGTATTCTGAGTTGGGAGTCAAGCCACCTAGGAAGTGGAGAGAGGTGGGCATTGGGAATGGAAAGCCAGAATGGATGTTGAGAAGGCAGCTCGAGCAGGATAGACCAGCGCCTCCAGCTCTCGTTACCACGGCCAGACGGAATGACCAGAAGCATGAGTCTATTGATGAGGCTGGGAGCCTTGCTGATAAGATATTGTAAGATCCATGCTGGTTACACGACATTGGAGAAATGCCAGACAACACTGGCCTAGACGGGGAGATGGCCTTGCATCTGGAAAATTGTGCAAGAGCTTCTTTTCATGCTATCCAGTTATGATAGGCAACCTTACAGGATAAGCGCGTATAAACAGCCTGCTGGTATCGGCCATCTGTAGAGAAGCTGCTTGGATCTTGATTGAAGATGACAGCCCTACCGATAGCACCCTGTACATAATTTGGTGGGTTCATGCTGTGTCCCATAGCAGATGTATGATATTGAAGTTTCTCTCCACGGAAACGGTTCTATTTGTCAATCGTTGACCCTCGGTTATGGGAATCGACATCGCATTGACTGTTCTTCACTCTTTGAAGAAGACGTTTCATGGCATATTGCAAAAAGTTGGAACTGATAAGAAGAGATCTCGGATCAGGTTACAAAACTTGCACATCAGGAACATATCCCATGTCCATGTGATAGCCACCGAATTAAGGACTGAGATGTGCTGTGGTAGCCAATGGGAAGCTTCATACAATGGCATTGTGATGACATTCAGGGCCTGCCCGTTATTGTTTACAGGGAACATCTCCCCTGTTGCCCCCCCTGAACAAGCTGCAAACGGCGTCGGGCACAGGCCTTTCTCGGGCTGACGAGCGCGTCGGCTGCTTCTGGGCAGCTGGGGCACGGATGCAGCTTAGATAGAGACGAGCGTCCATCCTCGAAAACAGAATTTAATTCACTTCACTTTTCTCACTGTCGCCGTCGTTCAATTCAATTCACTTCTGTCGTCGTCGTGTTATACCGCTCTTGATCGTGACGATCTGCCACTGTGAGTACAAGTTAGCCCCTTTAAGAATTGTTTGTTGTGCAAGTCTGAGACAAAATAAACAATAGCATTTGTTTCCCATGTTCTCTTCCACCGACTTTCCCCAGCGACGACGACAATACCTTCGATTTCTCTTACCGAAACAGAGAGAAAGTACTCTAAATAAGGAATCGATTCCGAGCTCCGGTTTCTAATTCTAATTGATACCTCTTCATGGCTTGATCATGGCTTCAACTCCCTCGAATCCGCGAACGTTCGCAGCGAATACCGGACTCGGCCTCAAACTTACACCCTCGAACTCTCCCTTCCCACGAACACCACGCTCACCATTCAAACCTCGCGGGCTATACGAATCTGGACTGTCCCTCAAGAGGATAATCGGCACCACAGTCTCTTCCCCTACCGCGTTCGATAGCCTCTCTTCTTCGCGGATTTTTGCATACACAGCTGGAGCTGCAGCTGTTGTGGTCAATGTTGACGATACCTCGAAATACTCCCAACGGTTCTTCAGAGCCCGCCCCACGGCTGTAGCTTTGAATACAGCAATCGCGACATCCTTTTCTCCTTCTACGCCTACAAACACCGCCAACGATGGCCGTAATAGAGCGGTAATAGCTCTACGCGACAGTGCGGTTCCTTATTCCCCTTCAACACCACATACGAGCTTAGAATGGGGTGATTCTGCAGCTTCCAAGACATGGACGAGTAGAGAAAGGATAAAGGCAGCTACTTGTTTGTCCATAAGTCAGGATGGCAGGTTTCTAGCAGTTGGTGAGGTAGGAAGCAGGTATTGGCTTTATTTTTATCATTTGTTGACCTTACGCAGACTGGATATTCGCCTCGAGTTCTCATATTTTCCCTCCAAGATACTTCTTCCGACAGGCCTCTGGTTATTTTGAACGAGCACACATACGGCGTCCGAGCTGTCGCGTTCAGTCCGGACCAGAAATACCTTGCAAGCTTAGGGTCTCCGAACGATGGATTTCTTTATGTTTGGTCGATCAATCAGAGGACGGGTGCTGCAAAACTACATTCTAGTAATAAGTGCACCAGCTTTATCAAGCAGATGGTGTGGCTAGGAAGCAGTATAGTCACGTAAGTCTCTTCAGACATTCTACGGAAGCTACTAATAGTAATAGTATTGGAACTCGTCACATCAAAATATGGAGAGTAGAAGACAGTCGGCCAGTATCCCCATCGAAACAGCGTTTTGCTCTCGATGGGACACCGATACCCATACCGGCAGTACCTGCGCTCAAGACCTTGACAGGAAGAAATGTTCTCCTTGGTCCATTGGTAGAGGCAACATTCACGACTTTGGCAGCAATCTCGGAACACAAAGCAATTGTTTGCTCTGAAAAGGGAGATGTTTGCTTACTGGATGATACGGAAGGTTCAAAGTTGATGAAGCTCGCGTCAACCGGTTTCAATATTACCTGCATTGCAGTTGATACAGAAGCCAGGAGGGTACGGATTGGAGGACGAAATGGAAACGTCAGATCGATGAGTCTGGACGACTTATTAAGTCCTGCAACCCCTCCGGAATCACCAACTCCTTCAATCGTGGAGTCTAACCCATCAAATGAGGCCGGGCATCTTTGTGCTATGGGATATGCCGCCCGAAGCTTAATCACGGTCGACTCGAAACATTCGATAGAGATATCAATGCCTGGGTCTGATGATGCGGATCCTCAAATGCAAAATACACCGTTTCCAGCACATGGTGATTCAGTGCTTGGTGTCAGGCTTCTCTCTCCTGATAACGAGATGAAGGCGGCCTTCTTAACTTGGTCTGCTAATGGTACAGTCGTTTTCTGGGATCTCGATGGTTGCAGTAAATCTTCTTTAGCCGTGGAAGTCGAACAGCTCCCACCAAGCGAGGAGGAACTTCCAAACCAGTGTCAGATTGTCCGCGCTTCGAAAGGAGTTGCATTTTTGGTCACTGGAGATAGATATGGGGTGCTGAGGGTGATCAGCCCAATCACTCAGACTTGTGTGTTCGAAACGAGGGCTCACATGTCGAACATTCAAGACATCGCAATTTACGAATCCGAAGATCGCACATTGATCGCAACCTGTGGTAGGGATCGGACAGTGCAGCTATTCAGGTTGATGGCAGACCAATGGGTTCTACTGCAGACACTGGACGACCATTCCGCCAGCGTATGTGGTCTGTTTTTTGCAGAGAATGGCGAGAAGTTGATCTCTTGCTCTACGGATAGAACAATTCACATCAGACAGATAGTGAAGAAAGACGTGGGTGGGCAGGAAGTAATGGGAGCAGTACCGGTCCGGATCATCACACTGAAAGCGACCCCAGTATCAATGGCAGCTTGTTTTGCTGATCAGATGGGCAGTTTTGTCGTTTCTTTACTGGACAGGACCGTAGCTACCTACGAGATATCCAGCGGACGACTAATCAGCTCCTTCAAGGTTAGCGACAACGAGGGGCAAGATGCTGTGGTATTAGACTCTCTGGTTATGGGTGTACCAAGTGTTGCCCCAGGACGACCCACAATACTCGCAGGAGTTTCGAGTACAGATAAATCGGTCAGGATATACGACGGAAGCACGGGCTCTTTCTTGGACAGAGAATGGGGGCATACCGCTAGTGTCACTGATGTAGCCTTGTTGGAGGTTCCGGATTCCGATCAGAAAACTCTCATCAGTACAGGAGCTGATGGTACAATTATGATCTGGGATCTCTCTCCCAGAGCACCTGAATTCCAAGAACCTGTCGATAATGCAATCAATCGCGACCCGTCTCCTCCCAAAGACACCGCATCGAGCCGACCACCACTCAGGAGAGTTTTATCCAAGGCTGAGTTAGCTGAGTTCCAGCGAGCTTCACCTCTTTCGACGCCAACAGGCAATCGTTCGCCACCTAGAGCAGTTCGGAGGAAAACATCGAGGTATGGTCTGTCAACACAGTCTCCTACATTGGCACCCCCTGTACCCACGGTAAATTCAAAGCATTTCAATTCTGCTTCGGATGATTCGGGTATTCGCCGTACAGTTCGCAATCGATCACGGAGCCCACCAAGTCCAAAAGCCAAAGATATGAGACGTCCTTCACTGGCTTCGCTTGACTCCCGTGGAAGGACCAAGAGTACTGGAAACTTCAGCGAATTTGGCACATTGAATATGGCAACCGAGCAAGCCTGCCGAACACTACGAGCATATCGGAAGAAACTGCTATCATCCGAGACAGTACGGGAGGAAGCATTGAAAGAGCTAGACCAGGAACTACGCCTCACGGCAATGGCATTAGGGGAGAAGAATCTGAAGGCAAAAGCCATCAGCGAGACCGTCCTGACAGGATTGCTCGATTCGTACTCCGACAGACTGGTTTCTCTATTCGATGAGAAACTCAGATTGTCACGACAAGACTCGAACGAATTACCTATCCCAGAACTTGAAGAACGACCAAAGACGGCTGGCACTTTACCACTTGTATCGCCAGCCACGATCACTTGATTTTTAATTTCCATTTTACATTCTAGAAGCGCGTCGTTCATTCGAAAACTTGATTTACTAGGGGGGAAGCAATTGGCGTTTGGGTTGGCCATACCTTCATATGATATCTAGGGTTAGGGCAGGGCGTTGGTTGGTGGGTTGGTCTTCGATTTGCTTTGGGATTGAGGCTCAAGATTGGTGTATATACATTCTCGGCGTCTTTTCAAATAGCCAGTAGCTACAAGCTAGGCTAGGGGAGTTACTTGCTTTTATAACCCTTGGCGACGGTGGCTTGGGTGTTGAATTGCCTTTTGTTTGTTTTGGGGAGTCTGAGGATGGAAATGGAAGATCAGTAAGATGGAGTGAAGGACGGAAGGAATGGATGGATGGAAAGCAGGATTGCTATGGATGCCCGGCTGGATGCTACATGAATTCATAATGGGCTCCTTGAGAGAGCGGAATTAATTTCTCAATACCAACAACAATGATATAGATGCAAAAACTGTTCAGTCACTTATTGAGGCATTAATTATACAGCAACCGAGCCCCTTTCCGAAGCCAACCAGGGGGGTGGCAGCTCGCTTGCCAACCAAACACAGCAATTCGCTTCAACATCTTACCGAAACCTCAGCCCAAACTTTGGAAGACCCTCCCCAAATCAAGCGAGTGGAATATATCTTTTCCCTCATACATCAATACCCATCGCTCGCCCGACACCGTCTCAATATCATCAAGAACGCCCGGGTTTCTGTCTCTCATCCATCCAAACCTAGCGAGCCAGCCAAGCCAATACTTCTAAGCCTCATCATCCCGCCCTACCTCTCCTAAGCGATTGGTTCCCCATCACTGCTTCACCGTATCACTGCATCACAATGTTTCGTTTCGTGCCCCTCGCCCTGCATGAGAAACATGCACACCGTATGCAAGCTGCAGGTCTATCACCCCGCACCGTATCGTATGCAGCTGAATGGATGGATTGATGGATGGTTGGTGCAGCCTTGTCACGAAGTGTGCCCTGGGTTACACTTCTCTCGGGCGTGGACCGAGCGCCCCTTCTTGGAGTGCTGAGTACGCTCAGCCTGATGGGAATGAGGGTTATTACTTACTTGACTTCCCCGTGAGGATGGGAGGGTGCGATGGTTGTTTGCTTGAATGTTACGATCTTGTTAACTAAGGAATGTGAACCTACTTCTTTCCATGTTACCCTGGACAAATTTGATGGCTTCTTAGTTGGAATCTTGAAGTCATCGTCTCAGCCTCACGAGACCCAATCCCTTCCGAACAGAACGTACACACGAAACCCACAGAGCCTGACCTGACTTCCGGCCTCCTACCCAGCAGCAAAGCAACAATGGAGCCCACCAAACGCCAGCACTTTCGAAGACAAGTCCCCATTCAAGTCCAGAGACAACCTCAACACAGCTATTCATCCATCTCTCCGCCCTCAGATCACGGGAGCATCAGAAGCAGTAACAGCAGTAGATACTCATCCACCACTTCATCCTCATCTTCAACCAGGAGACAAGCAACCAATCCAGCCCTCTCCCTCTCCCACGCAATCAGCACCTCATCCCCCTCAACCCTCCACGCCCTCCTCTCCCAAACGCCCATCTCCTCCACCCAGAAAACGCACTCCCTCCACCAAGCCATCGCCCACGGCTCCAAAGAATGCATCCGTATCCTCCTCGACCACGGCGCTGACATTAACGGTCTCAATCCTCAAGGGATAAGTCCGCTGCAAGCAGCGATACGCGAGAAAAATAGCAGTCAAAGCATCGCAAAGCTGCTTATTTCACGTGGTGCGGACCTGAGTGTAGGGGAACCGCTACATTGGGCTGCGCGGAGGGATTGGGCGGGTGTGGTGGATATGTTGTGTGTCTGTGGGGCGGAGGTGGATAGGGTTTCGAGAAATGCTGGTGGGAGTGATATTGAGGGTTCGAAAAGGAGGGGTGGTAGGAATGGGCATGTTGGAAGAGAAGGGAGAGAGAAAGGGAAAGGTGTGACAGCCCTCCATATAGCATCCTACTACGACTCTCTCGCCGCAGCCAAAGTCCTCATCGACCACGGCGCGGCGGTGGAATTACATACCTCGTCTGGAGAACTCGCTCTCGCGGAAGCGATTGCAAATTCTAGTATTGGGATGGTTGATTTGCTGCTTAGTGAGGGAATTAGTATACATGCTGCGGTTGATACCAGTGGTGGGACGCCGTTGATGGCTGCTTGCTTTCTGGGTGATTTGGCACTGGTGAGGTGTTTGATGAGGCATGGAGCGGGGAGGACGGTGTTGTGTAGGGATCGAGAGGGGGAGACTGCGATTAGTGTTGCGGCTGCGTGTGCTGGGAGGAGGGTGCTTGAGGTTTTGGTGGAGGCCGGGGCGGATGTGAATTGTAGGAATGAGAAGGGTGAGACACCGTTGGAGATTGCGATTAGGAAGGGGAAGCCGGCGAAGGTGCTTGAGGTGGTTGATGTTCTACTAAGGGCGGGTGCGAGGAGGAATGGGGGCGTTGAGAGAGCTTTGGACGAGGCTGTCAGAGACGGGGGTGGAAGTTTTGATTTTGAGGTTGTGGATTTGCTGAATAGGTATGGTGGCCCTCCTGGAGGGGGACGTGGTCGCAAGAGTGATAGGTCGTTCGATGAGATGAGCCAGAGGAGCGATGAGACACTAAGAATAGGCGATTATGATGAATATGATGGGCGAGTAACTCGATATATGAGAAAGCCAAATCCCGACTTCGTCCGATCGAGCAGGATGGGAAGAGCACCGTCTCCATCAATATATTCTGAGGATGTGATGAGTACGGAGCTCGACTCTTCGGTATTTTCCGAATCCGCTTCAAGTCGGCTAAATCGAGACCGGAGGATAATGAAGTGGTCTGCTGAACAGGATGAATCTCCTGTAGTAAGGAGAAAAACAGGGAGCCTTTTTGGTGAGACCTGGGATGATGGATTTGATAGTGGGTTTGATGGGGCGTTTGGCTCTGAAAGGAGTGAGTATGACTTTGGTTCGGGGAGAGGAAGAGGAAGAAGAAGAGGGAGAGTTACCAATATTGTTAGTTTCACAGTATATTCGTGAATCTGGAAAGTTACCAATGTAAACACCATGTTTTACAAAACATCCATTTACGTGACCTACAAGACACTCAACGGGAAAACCGCTGCTAGTACTGAATTTAGTCGGAAGGTCTCCCGATCCAAGAGTGAAGGTATGAATAGTAGCATGGGGAGCGCCCACTTATACAGCCATACGCTCGGCTCGCGAGCTATTTCGAAATCAGACAAAGGACTCTCCATAATGCTCAACTGAAGCGGATCAATCGTGGCAAAGATTTCTAAGACCACAGATTTGCAAGGCATATAGTTTTTCGTTGCTAGTTTACACATTCACGCTCGCTATGACTGCAAATGAAAAGAAAAGCACAAAAGCCGCTTCTAGAGGAACGCCCTTCGCTGAAATCAGATATGATCATCTAAAGAAAACGCTCACTTATCGCTCAAGTGCCAGAAATACCCATCATCTTCGTGCAAGTCATATGCTTATCTCGTGGAGATCCTGGATTTCATTCCAACGGTAAGATGAACCCTGAATCATAGGATGAACTCCTCGTCAAGCCAGTGTCGAAGAACAACATGACCTTCATCGAAGCTGGCTTTTTCCATCCGGACGATGATGGCTGCGTGGCTGTGTCTCACTTTGTGTATGTACACGGGGTACTTACGCCAACCGACACTGTCCAGAGCTTGAATCATACGGAATTGGTAGGGCGCAAGGGCAAGAGTTGGAGGGTCATGTCGATCAGCCTTCTCCTTTCCACCAACAGAGACATCCGACTTGGATCGTGCATGAGATTGAGTCCGCTCGAGCACAGGAGAACTGGGTTCCTCTTGAGCAGCTTCCTCCTCGGTTCCTGCAACGAGATATTCATGGCTTTGGGCACTGTTGAGATTCTCGTATACATCTTCGACTGCTTCTCGCATGCCAGTGATCAGAAGTGGGACGCGGTAGTTGCCCGGCTGGATACCAGCAAGACCTCTCTCATGTAATCTGATTCTTCTGTTACTTCTGAAAGATTGGACACCAGAATTAATCAAAAATGCGACGACACCCAGTGGAATGAAGAAGATCATGGCAACAAGGAATGGCAATCGTCCAATGGTGGTTTGCGACCCTCTGATTAGGCTGCCATAGAAACTGGTATCCGTCTCTTCTGAATCAATAGGCGCGACTGGGTTCTCGGGATCAATAATGACATCTTCGTAACCTTTAACATAATTGATCTTGATCTTTTCGAGGTTTGTGAAGGGATCTGTCTTGGTGATGCCGGTAGTGTAGTGGACTGCACTTCTGTCGTTGACAATGTTTGAGTATAGGGTTCGACGCTCGAATTTGGCCAATCCTTTGATAAAGATCGACTCGGGGTCTGCCAGAACTTCCAATAACGGCATACCAGTCTCGCGGAACTTGTCAATTGTGAACAATTGTCTGCCAGATGCTGAAAGGGTTCGTGCGCCAAGTACGTTCCAAACATGATTGTGCCTATATCCCATCAGTACATATCCACCCGGGTTCTTCGGATCTTACTGACCATCCGCGAAGAGGAGTTCGAACGCCTAGATGAGGAGTAGCAAAGGTGGTAAAGTTCTGTCAAAGTCAGCGATGTTCAATACTCTATACTCTACGACCACATTGGATCTGGACACTGCCCTTGACTCCGACTTGGGTTTTTCTCTCCACGCATCAGGATTGACATACTACCGGCTTGATCTTTTCGAAGAATCCTTTGCTATCGAGTAAGCCAACACAGAAACGAGCCACAAGTCCTCCCAGGGAATACCCAACCAGAGATATCCTTGTGATTTCTTGTCCCGCGCGTGCCAACTTCTCTATCTCCTCCTCAATCTCAAAGCAGACACGTTCGCCACCACGTTCGATGCCATCGTATGTGAAGCTGCCGGCGTTGCGCTTAGCGACTAGAATGTGTAGGTTCTCCTCAGGATGCTTTGCTCGAAGACTCTGGGCCATCACCTTCAGATGGTTTGGGTTTCCCCATAGGCTATTGTCTTATCAGCATGCTGTACCACGGTAACAGTGGAGATGCATAAAGGCGTCATAACATACCCATGAACCAACACACAAAGGTGCTGGGCCTCACGACCTCCTCCGGTATAATCCATGACTGTTGTAGTCGACAGGAAAGCCCGGTCCCAACAGACAGTGAAGGGGAGCAATGCGACGGTAGTTGTAGGACGTGGACAGCGTCTGCCTCGAACGAAGTCGAGACAAGCAGCTGACCAGTGAGGGGCTTGGCTTCGACTCGTGCCGACGCGCTGGGCTGCAGTGGCCTGTAAGGTAGGGTGCTGTAGTGGGTGGGGAGGACGGATCAGATGCCTGCACAATGACGATAAGGCGCTGTAGAGGGGGTGTGCAGAGCCTGGGTTCGAGCTGCAATACACTCGAGTGATGCAGGTCTGATGCAGGTGTAGGAAACTGGTCTCGAGAGGATGGGAAAGAATATGAGAGGAGAGGAGATGTTGATGCGAGTGAAAGGAAGGTGATCGGGCCAGCTCAAGGCTTCCCTCCCCTCTCTTTGATAAGGCGGCAAAGATAAGGAGCGCTGAGCTCTCGGTGTTGTCACTCACCGCTCAAACTTCCGGGGATTCAGTTGATAGCAAGGGTCAGTTGGTGAACTCCTGTGTGGACAGGGAGGGACAATCCGACGATATATTATTTCATTATGTAATTCAGCAAAAATAAACATGATCGCTATCATCACCATCCCAATTCCGTAGCGTAAAGAATCCTTTGTCCAACAAGCGAATTGCTTGCCATCGTCATTATAAGACAAGCTGGCATGAGACACATTTCCTTTGGGAATGTATGTGTGACAAGATCCAAGATCCGGATATCGGGGATCTGAGGGTCGTCGTCTCCAGGTTCATTGGTGTTGCAGCACAGGGGAAGAGATGCCTGCAATCAGATTGAGACTCCTACTGTACTGTACTGTACTGTAATCTACAGTTAGAGTTGGAAATAAGGTGAAGCCACTGAGGCTGAAGCTCTCTCGCTAAATTTGTGGCGCCGTGCTATCTATCCTAGCGACACCTCGAAGCTCAGCTCTGCTTTCAGCAAACAAGACAATCAAAGCTTGCTCTTCTATGTCAACACCACGAAACGGTCTCTACTTTCGCGACTACACTTGTAGCCAGGAGGAACTATCGTGGCTTTACAGTCTAATCCTCGCACCGCCTGTCGGGAGCTGAACATTCCCCTTTTCGACACTCAGGTCTTCGCTTTCTTCTTTCCACCCGTGTCTTTCACTAGCCCAGACAGTCACCTCTGGATGCAAGCATCGATATCCTGGTTCCGAGTCTTTGCTACTCAGCTCTCATTTAAGTGCAAACTGTCTGAAGTACTTCTTGGTCGATGATCTTAGCTTCTCAGCTCTGCATGACAATCTAGCCCATGGCATAACCAGCACATCTCGACTTCTTGAACCTGACAACTCTGCGCAAGTGCTGTGCACTATCGGGTACCAAGGAAGGAGACTCAAGGTTTCCATTCTTGCTTTCATCGTCACCTTCAACCCAAGCAAGCATGTTCACTACAAAGGGCCTCTTTTCAGGGGTTCTTTGTCCACATCAGGAAACGTGCAACCTACCAAAATGCATATTCAAGCACATTGATCCCAAGCCAAAGGTATCAACGCCATCAAGCATAGCTCAAGATCAGTTGGACTTGAAAGATGATCATGGTAGGGAACGCAAACGACGAAAACTCTACGATGAGAACGAGCGACCTCTGTCCAAGGGCAGTGCTGAACTGGACAGAGAAGGGTCAAAGACGATCGGGAAACCAGCTAAGAAAAGCTTTGCAGCAACTCGAGAAATTTCGCCACCTCCTTTGAAACGAAAGGTTGAGAATGGAGCCTCGTCTACACCATCCCAACCCTCAAAGACCACACCAAAAGCTTCAGTCAAAGCACCGCTCAAGAAGGAAGGCTTGAATCCACGTGTCCTTAAGCACCCATCACCTGCGTCTCACGACCTGCGGTTCAAATTACTCAAGGCTGTTCATACAGAGTTTGTTCGTCTGAACTCAGAATTAGCTAAAGATGCAAGCGACGATGAGCAGAAATTGGTCCTATCAGAACAAGCACTTATCACACGCGCGTTGGATCTCGAAGAGACCGCTGCTGCTTCACAATCCGTCTATTCAAACCTTGTGAAGAACAGGATTATGACCTACAAACGCATGAGCGTCAAACAATGGGTCGACGAAAGGAAGAAAGAAGTCGCCCAAGAAGAAGCAAAAGAAGCGGCACTCAAAGCCACCACTCCAGCCATCAAACCCGCAGCACCTCCAGTAGTAATCGAAACCGGTCTCTCCACACACGAAGAACTCACTCTACTCCATCGCCTCTACACTCCCATCTCAGGCCTCGCCAAACACGGCTACGTCTCCAGCATCCCTACAGAAGCCGAGATTCAAATCGCCAGAGAAGGCATCGAAGCAGCCAAAGGCTGGGAAGTCTGCGATAGGTGTAAATCCCGCTTCGAGGTGTTTCCAGGCCGTAGAGAAGAGGATGGCGCTCTAACCTCAGGCGGGAAATGCACGTACCATTTCGGCAAGCCATACTGGCCAGAGAAGAATCCAGCTGAGCCGAAAGCTAAGCGCGAGAGGAAATACAGATGTTGTGGAGAATCAATGGGTGATTCATCAGGCTGTACACATTCCGAGAATCACGTTTTCAAGATCTCAGAGGTCAAGCGACTAGCTGCTATCTTGAACTTCGAGAAAACGCCTGAGAATCTGGAGAGGGTGTCTGATAGACCGGTTTGTATAGATGGCGAGATGGGGTATACAGTCTACGGACTCGAACTCATTCGTTTAACCGCTACATCATGGCCCACAGGCGCTCCTCTATTCGACGTTCTCGTTCGACCTATGGGTCCTATCCTTGATCTCAACTCTCGCTATTCGGGTGTCTGGCCGAAGGACATGGCTACAGCTCTTCCTTGGTCAGATTCCACGCCAGACGAGATCACAGTTGAGGGCGCGAAATCTAAACTCCGCATCGTTCCCTCTCCTGCTGCCGCCCGCTCCCTCCTCTTCTCACACCTCTCCCCCGCCACGCCTCTCATTGGCCACGGCCTCGAAAACGATCTCAACGCCATCCGCATGATCCACCCTGTAATAATCGACACCGCACTCCTCTACCCGCACAAAGCCGGGCTGCCCTACCGCAACGGCTTAAAAGCTCTTATGTCTACACACCTGAATAGACATATCCAGGTTGTGGTGGATGGAAAGATGGAGGGGCATGATAGTAAGGAGGATGCGAATGCGGCAGGGGACTTGGTCAGGTTGGCGTTGAGGAACGAGTGGGAGAGGATGAGGAGGGAGGGTTGGAGGGTTGTGGAGGGGGAGTTTAGACCGCCAACGCCGAGGGAGGGACCGGTTGGTGGAGGGTTAAGTGTCGAGATGTTGGAGCGGGAGGAGCCGATTAAGATCTTGAGTCTCGATAGAGCGGGGCGGAAGAGAGATAGGGGTGAGATGGAGGATGGTGAAGTGGATGACTAGGGGTTGGATATCAATTGAGCGGACACAGTAGATTTGGAATGGGCGAGAGGCTCTTCGTACAAGACGAGAGGCTCATTGAGAAGAGTAGCATCTTTAATGCAAGCCTTTCGGCAAGTCATGGGTGTTTAGTCTGTTATAGACAGGTAGACATCATAGGCTGACTACAACCATACTCCAGAAACAAAGTCAGCTCACAAGCATGGACCAGATATGAACGAGGGTTTACAGCAAGACGTTTTCATTTTCACAGGCAGACATGTGCGCCAGTAAGCTCATGACATTCATGCAAGTCCGTAACTCCCCTTTCATGATCCAGCAAGTCCTGTCTGCTCCGAACGCCAATTGATCACACAACTACTACATCTCTCATTCCACAGACTTTCTCAATTGAAGTCCATCTCCATAGTGTACTCCTCCAAAATCCTCATAAATTTCGCCACAAAAGCCTCCAAATGAAAGATAACCTTCGTACCCATCCTAATCCGATGTTCATAAAACGCACTCCACTTAATCACATCCGCCTTCAACCCATCATCCACCTGTGTCACCAGCTTGAACGTCAAGGTCTTCAATACTGTAGTCGGAGGGATGCAATGTGTGAGTAAATCGTAGAGCTTAGCGCGGACTTGCAGAATTCGGGCTGGGGAGTGCTCTTGCATAATTTCGGTGGCGACTTGTGAGATGAGTGCTTCCCAGTCGGGAGGTGGGATTGGTGTTGTGTCGGTAACTTTCTCGCTGTGGTTATTAGCTGTATTCTAGACATGTATGCGTTAATGAAAGTGGACAACTCACTTCTGCGCATGTACAGCCTCATACATCAACAGAGCCCTCCTCAAATTCCTCCCACTCTCCTTCGCAATCCTCTCATTCAACCCCTTACTTGCTGGCCACCCCTCCCGCTTTCCACTCCTCTCCAACACATCACAGATCTCCCCCTCCGTCGGCGCCGCGACCCGAACTAGCAATGTACGACTGCGAATTGGCGCTATGATGTTCGCAGTGCTATTCGCCAATAGTATCAACCTCAGATTCGGACTGTACTTCTCCATCGTCCGCCTCAATGCCGCCTGGGCGTCGCGAGTGAGATGATCCGCTTCATTGATAACGACGACTTTGAAGCGCTGTTTCGCAGATGTATCGACTTGTTGTGTTTGTGCTACTTCCTTCAGTAGGTCTTGAACGACGACGCGATCATAGTTGCCGACATCTGAGGGCGTGATTTCGAGGTGGTAGACTGAGGAGACGATATTGAATTCGAGTTTGCGGTTGGAGGTTGTTTGGAAGACTCGTGAGTCGATTTTGATCTTCTCCACGCCGGGTCCGTAGAGCTCTTTGAGGGTTGCAACGATTCGTGTCTTCTTTCCTGCGCCGGAGGGTCCGTAGACTAGGAGGTGAGGGAAATCGCCGCTTTGGGCCTGGAGATGGTTAGATTTGTTGAAGGGAGGGGAGGAGGGGACGGACGAGTGAACGCAGACGATCGGAGAGTTCTGGATGGTAGGTTAATTGATCAAGAGATCGAGGGCGGTGTTTATCTACGAGGAGAGCCATTCTGGTGTGCAGTGGCGTGGAATGGAGTTTTGGAAGTGGTGGTGATGCAAGGTTGGAAAGTTCTTGGGAAACTTGAAGAGCGACGCGCATTGACGCGTTGACCGCGTAAAGAGCTGCCAGGACCACGTGATATCAACCACAAATCATATATACCAACACCTGCTTTCTTGCCTAGTAGTCTCTTCCTATAGGACGAAAATAATTACTTGGCTTCCCTACGGCCTTTATCAGACGCTATGCACTTAGCTAGCATTCGATTCAAGGGCACTCATCATGTCGGATGCCGTACATACTCAGAACTAATATCCCGGCTTCGTTATCTTATTGGCAAATATATCGAAAATACAGCTAGCGAATAGTCCTTCACCTCCTGGCTTGATCAGACTGTCTGCCATGAAGCATGATATGATGCATTTGTCCCAGACTGACCAGAAAGGGGGCAATTTGCTGTAAGCGAGATACTGTTGACAAAATCGTCTTGACTCCATAACCTCTCCCACATACCCCAGTCTCCTAAAGCACGCGAATCAGGGACATACTATGAATGCATTACGACCAGATGCAGAAAGCTGACTTCGGGCATCCCTTTTGTCACGTATACGGTAGAGTGGCTGTATGTGACAGGATATTTTCCAAGAAACTTCTTGGCATATATTTGCTTCACGTAACCCTTAGCGAGGTGTCCCAACTTCGATGCAGACGACTATTGCGAGAAGTGAGCCTCCTAGGCTGCATTCAAACATTCTCATAGTCCCATGAAATAACACCAGGTATGTCCTTCTGTACAGAGGCCCAGTCAGGATTGATAAAGATCTCCCCTCTACCCACTTCTCTCTACCACATGCTTTGATCGTACCGGTCTCTCCTGGCATCCAAAACATCCCAGACATGAATCCAAGGTTAAGGTAGCATCTCAGTGCGAAGTGCCATAGTTCAAGCATGGCAGGTGGCCCTGGGTTCTCTCTATTGTCATTATACCGGTTCCTCTTAATTTTATCAAGTGTCCCTATGGTGTTTGACCACACATCAAACTGATACGGAATCGCTTCTCCCTGTGAGCCTTCTAGTACTGGGTCGTACTCTGTGTCAAGATACCCTGTCCTTATATCGTTGAAATCAGCAGGCATGGTGACTTTCTCAAGCTGGAAAATACCAAATCGCACAATAGAGACGCTTCTATTCCCTTGCTTCTTCACATAGTCAGACATACTACGCCCTGCCCACGTAAGATTTGAAAATTTCGAGTGGAAATGATCGTACGCCACGAGTAGGAGCATTAGTTCTCTGACTGCGCCAACATCTTCCGGCTTCTGGGCCCAGTCCGGCACGGTGCGGTTCGGATCCTCTTTCCGTTGTCTCTCTCTTCCATCATCGACAATCCAGGAAGCGAAAGTCCATAAACATTTTTCGTACCATTGGTTTCTCCACACTCCAATCTCACTCCAGTCCGTGATGTTCTAATTGTAAACGGGGAATCGTCGCATGTAGGCGATGTCCTCTGGTCGAGGAGGCCCATCTTCGGAAGGATCTAACTGTTCCGGTATGTCCCAGTATTTGTAGTGATAATCATCAATGCCCATACGCCCGAAGAATGCTTCATTCCCTTCTTCCTCCCTGGCTTGAAAGAGAGGTTCCAGGTAAGTTCTAGCGAGTACTGCGCCCGCAACCAAAAGTCGATACATGGCCCTGTAGAAGCAGTCTCGGAAAGAATCGATTGTTGCAATCTCAGTTCCGGGAATGTCTTCACTCAAACACTCCGGGAATCTTCGACGCTCAGCCGGGTAATGGCCATAACTTCAAGTGCAAGAATAAATTATCCTCTCATTCTCCTCGATGGGATTCTTTGGAGTTGGAATTCATCCATTCGATGCACTGGACCAGGTATTACATGTTGAAGACTTCTTTGACTTCGGCAAGATTTGGAAGGATGGACTTGCTGCGCAACGATTTCACTTCTACAAGCGGCGGAATTGTTCCTGCTTGGTAGGCTTCGGAAACGATAGCTGTTGCTGCCGTATCTCAGCCTTGACATTTGCATCGTTACGTGGACTGTATAATCACTGCCATCAAAGCATCTTCAAATGAGCTAACCTCGGCTTCACCCACGCTCCGGATGTTTGTCCCTGCGTTGGTCTCCCAGGCCGTATGGGTGCGCTTACACGCCGAGGCAAGCGTAACAATTTGAGAGAAGTCATCACAAGCTTCGAATATGTGAGTCAGCAGCTCGACTGGTATCGACATCATGGAGGCTTTCATACTTTCGAAAGATGTGTAGTTGGGCCAATTGATAAAATTTCGAGGTTTCAGAATATTTGGAAGAGGAAGAGGAGTGTTGTTGGGAAAGATCACAGTAACATGTGTCTACGAGGTACGCGCCACATTGACTCACATACCTCCTTGTGTCCTGGGTGTATTTTAAGGAGACAGAAACAGAAGAAGGGGCAGTGGTACGAAGAGAAACGAGCAGAATAATCGAACTCGAGGGGCTTTTCGAATTCTGAAAGCTCCTTTGCCCTTCCTTCATATGGAATCTACTTCTTCTCCTTGACTCCATCGATGAATACGTCCACCTTCTCATTGTAGAAGCACAACCTTCCAGCAACCAGTGACGACTCGGCAGTCGGATACTATACACGCACGTCAGTCGCTTCGTCACCCGCAAAAAGTCTCGACTTTCTCAGTAATATGTAGGAGGGGTAACTTGTGGCAAACCTCTCAGGCTTACCTTGTAATACCAGACTGCATCCTCAATGGTCTTTCCCCCAAAATCAACATGATAGTAACTACCTCAATCAGCATACCTCTCCCGAAATTTCAGCCATAACTTACTTCGCCATCCCCTTATACGGACAATAAGTAATCGTCTCACTCTCCCTCAACACACTCCAGTCAACCATCGTCGGATCCAGATAGAATCTCGTCCGCAACATCGTCTCAAACAGAAACACATTCTGAGTACTCTTCGCTATGACTACGCCTTCTAGCTCAATTCGGATCTCCCGGGATGATGGGATCGTCTCGATGCGTTTGTAGGGATCTTTGGGGTGAGGTCCAAGGAGCTTCTCGTCTTCGACGAACCAGGCGTCTGCGGGTGAGATCAGTGGATGGAGTTTTGGGCTAGGATGGGAAAGAGCACGTACCTAGTGCAGAGTGTTCGATGCGGACAAGATTACTCAGTTCTCCATGGGAGGTCTCAAAGACAATCACTCGATTAGTACTCTTGTGGCCTGAGGACAGCTTGGCGATGTGAAAGCTCTTCTTTGAAACGATTTTCTCGAACTGGACATCCTTCGAGAATGCATCAACGAGAATGTAGAAGTACGGATCTGAATGAAGGTCAGCTTTGTATTTCATAAGTAAAATGTAGAGCCATATAGGATATGCATCTAGGTCATAGCAGCGGACTAACAATAAGGATGCTCCCAAACGTATTTCGCTTGAAGAGTATCGAAGATGTACTTCCCACCCAACAGGCCGCGGACTCGACGAGGGGTATCTTCGGTCTTATGAGGGCCCTTTGATGCGAGCTTTTCACCGAGTGATATTAGACTGGGTAGATGAAGTCAGTTATGCAGTCTATGGTCAGGCATCCGAATGGCAATCATGACGTGTTTGACGTGAACCAGAACAATGGGAAGATAGAAGTTTAGGATTCATACTCTGACATCTTATGACTAGATACGACGGTCATGACTACTTGTTTCTGAGACAGATCGTCTTTAAGATCCGGGATAAGTGAAGAGTGCTTATAGTTGCAGATGAGCAATCCCCACTTGAGGTTCACTTTGCGGGGTAGCTTTATGTAACCACTATTAGCACCTGAAGGTATTACGCGATCTCCGACCTAGAAGCACTTCGTGCATAATATTTGTTCAAGCATATGCAGAACATAGCCCTGGTCAAGATCAAAGAGAATGATTGTGAGAAAGAGCTCAATGATTAGCTGAGCTAAGCTATTGTACATTCGTCAATCTACTACGCAGATCCGAGCCAGCCGTCTGTTCTGCGGTCCGTCTTAACCATGTGCCATAGATGCAATGCAAGTCGGAAAATCAGACCCGTGACGCTACTTGCGCTCATGTAGAGAAATGCAGCCATGTAATGTACAGTACTTCAACCTTCATGAAAAGGGCAAGATCCATGAAGTTGTAGTTGAGGAGCAAAACAATGTTCTGAGATGTGTCGAGATAGAGAAGTCCTGTTACCTCCTCGTCGCACATATCACGCCCATCTAGGTCGATCAAGCAATACACCTCATTCGCAATTGCTGTTTTCTGAGATGTAAGACATGATCGAATCATGATCAGCGTAGAATATTTTAAAATCCTCCTGGACGAGCTCCCCGAGCACCAGCTTGATCTGCCATGCGGCGACGATCCGCTCTGGAAGGTAGCGCGCCGCCTCCGCCACCTCGATTGGCATTTCCAAAGTTGTTTGGAACCCCACCTCGTGGTCCTGAAGGGGGATTCTGAGGAGGAATGTCGAATCGAAACTCTGAACTGAAGTCAGGTCGTGAAGCTCTTGGTGGATTCGGGTTTCGGTGGTATTTCGGTGGAGGCGCAGGTGCTGGTGCGGGGTGTTTATTTTTGTTCTTCTTCTGTCTCTTCTGTGGTGCCTTCTGGTTTTGCTGTACTGGTTGCACCTGGATTTTTCCACCTTTCGAACGTGAAGGCAAGACCTTAGGACGAATGAAAGGTTCAACATCACTCTCGTCATCAATAGTGATTGGATCGTTGGCATGTCCCCTGTTGGGAGCTTTATTGGCTATGGAAAAATCCTTCCCAGCAGATAGTGCGCGATTGCTGCTTGAAGGGTCGACGTACGTATTGAGATTTTCCATGGACCATGTGAAACCACCAGAAAGGACAATACCCCTATGTAGTCCACATTCAGGACCGAAGTGGCCAGAGTAGCCACAAGTGTAGCATTCAACAGGAATGTGCTGAACGGTAAAAATCTCATCTGGTCTCGGATCGAAACTGCGCCAGACATAGTGGCAAGCCATCTCCAAGTGGTCTGTTGAGTGGCAGATATCACAAGACATCTCAGACTTGGGCAACGACAGCTTCTCCTTGCAAGCTTCGGTTTTGTGGCCTCGTTCTCTGCACTTGTTGCAACGATTCTTCTGAGGGCACATGGCTTCCGAATGAACACCGCTAGTCTGACAAATATTGCATGTCAACAAGGGGCATTTTAACGTATGGTGGCCGGTCTTCGAGCATGCAAGACAACGCAAGATGTTGAAGTCCGAGGAAGGATAGTATCGCTGCTGTAGGTAGAGCTCTGCTTGACGGAGGTCAATATCGATTAGCTCTTCATCAACAGCTGGGCCGTTCGTGAAAGCCATATCATGACCAGCGTTCGAGGCAACAGTATCTGGTGCATCATCCATCACCATATCAGTGTCATTGTTGTCACCTCGCTCGGACTGGTGTAGACGTGATGCACTGACAGGGACCGATGGGAGCTGACTTTTCTGAGATTTCGGAACAGATTGCAATGTCTGTGCAGGACCCGGGTTGCGCAAAAGCTGATTCGCCAACCCTTTGGCATCTGTAAGGGTGATGGCATCGGAAGCTGAAGCTGTTGCACGACAGACATCGAGCGCCGGGCCAAAGCCAGACAAATGACCGTAGTATGATGAAACATATATTGAAAAGGCTCCAGTAATCATCTTTTGAGTCATGGCGTCCCAGTCATCCCTGTACCAGCTCAAGAAATATGGAGCAAATCTGTTGAACGAGATCTCGTGTATTTGCAAGGGATTGGCATCGGCACTAAACATTTCGTGGAGCTTCCAGCTACCAAGTTTATTCCCATACTCTGGTACTGGAGACATTTTGCGAGCATAGAATGTCTTTCCGAATTCTACCTTGTCCTTGAGATCTTTCGAAATGCTTTGATACTGAGAAGAGCTGTTCGCGATTGCTGTTGAAACCTCATCGCTAGCTAGCTGCAATTTCTCAAGCTTGGATGTTACTTTCTTGGCTCGATTCTCAAGCTTCAACTGGGCCAGTTGAGCATTGACAACACGATTGTACTCGTCAAGCTCTTCCGTGTTAAGCAGGTCGATTTGCTTTCTAGTCAGCTTCACGAAAGACCGCGGCTGATTCGATTCGGCTTGCGTGATTCCTACTTGGCTAGTATCCATTGCGTTTTTTTTTATGTCGCTCCGGAGTCCTTCATTGTCAGAAGTGGTATTACTTTGGTTGAGCGACTTGGCGTCATGACTACGAGAAAAGGCCGAGAGTGCAAGTTTTGCAGCTTTACGGGCTCGCTTTCGCTCCTGTTTCTCCTTCTTCAAAGCTGCGGCTGCGGCAAGATCATATAATGCGCGTTCGTCGGTGCTCAGTCCCTTTCTCGCGGCCTTGTTCAACGTCTGGAAAGGTACGTGTTTAATTTGGTCGGTGGCAGATGACTTCATGTTTGGCAGGTTATCATTGCCGCCCGTGTTTTGTATTGGATCTTCATCTGAAAAACGGGAGTTGTATAGTCAGTTCATGTTCGCAGCAAATCATTCAGCTTGAAGACTCTCGGACCATGCCCGTCACAGATATTACTGCGCCTTCTCATTCTCACAGCATGGAGAGGATAGCAGGATTATCTTACCTGTAGAGTCTATGACACGGTTGACAGCTGGCTTGGCCACCTTGCTTGATACCGGTTCTCTGAACTGAGCAAATATCGACTTCAAATGAAGACTCTTATTCTCACCATTAGGGCCATCCTGTTCTTCGTTGAGTTCACTGGGTGGAGGAACGCTAGGAGAGTCGATATTTGTAGGGAACGCCGACGAGGTAAGAGAGTTGCCATTACCAGAGTCTGCCGGCGCAGCAGTAACATCAAGGCTACTTGCTGGTTTGGCAGTGCTCTTGAGGCCGAAGGATAATCGAGGTTTGCTGCCAAAAGATGTCCGCAGGCCAGTCGAGATACCTCCATTCCATGAGGAAGAACGCAAAGCTACTGGGTGTGGTTTTTCCAAAGGCGCAGACGCAGAGTCTTGAATCTCTGAGCCCTTGCCCACGAGATTGAAGAGGGGTTGTGACTCTGCTCCAGGGATCTGGCTCCTCTCCGATTCCTCCTCGAGAAGTCTGAAGACTGACGGCTCACTGGCAGGTGCTTGGGTGCCGGTACCAGCTTCAGCCTGTACAAGCGATGCAACTTGCACAGGTGATGAAGTGGTACCGTCCTCCAATTCCCCGACGAGTGGAGGGTCCTGATGGTCCTTGACACGCTTTCGCTGTCTCTCATCGGGCTCTTCGTTGCTATCAGCCTTCTCGTCATGACCAGACTCCTGCAGATTCCTCTTCCGACCTGCCAAAGATGTCCTCGAGTCCATGTCTTCATTCACAGGTACCGTAGCTTGCTCTGTCTCTGCCATATGCGCATCGGTCGCATCCTCTTGCAGGCTGCCTTTGTCCTCTGAAACGTCACCTATTCCTGCAAGCTCTGCAGGTTCTTGTGGATCGGTCATATTATATTATGTGTCCATAGCTGAAGTCGCCGAGCGAAGGTGAAGTTTTAGGATATGCGGTCGAGATGTCCTAGAAGTTAGCCTTGAACAGCTTGTAGAACCTTCATTTGACAGCTTCAACCGATCACAATCAGATCTTTTTATTGCTGTGCGAGATGTCTAGTGCCTTGACTCAGTTCAGTATGGCACATACACACAGCTGATGTGTTGACGCCGTCTGCTGTAAAAAAGAAGCCGCGAAGATTCAAGGGTTGCGCGCGGTCAATTGTCTTTGTCTGTGTGCTTATATTTGAGGTGAAATAATATAATCGAGTTCTCGTCTCATCGGCGTTGAATTATTTTGGCCGACACCTCCCACCTCCCACCTCCTCGTCATCCGAGACGCTAACAGCCCCCTGTAAGCTGCATGCCCTGCCCTGCACTCGTCAAGGCCAGAACTCCAAGGAACTGCTGCTGCATCCCAGATTCAACCCAATTCTATTCCCCATTCGACTTCATCTCCTTGTCCTCTTCACTCCCCTCTCCTTGCATATCTTGCAGCTTCTCGTTGCAGTCCACTTGAACCTCTCCTGCAGATCACAGCACGGCAGGCCCATTCCTGTGCTCTCTATTCCTCCTCCTTGAAATCCCGCCCCAGCCAGCAAAGGTCAAAGAGGTGAGCTCCCTCTTCCAAGGACACGAGCCTCAACCCCCGGGCCGCAGATTTCGAGACACACGTGCTTGTCTTTCTTCCGGTGTTCTGCTTGGGACGGAAGGCTGACAATATTTCTACATTCAGGACACGAATATTCTCCCACCCTTCCATACTCTACGGTGCTGACTACCGAAACAACAAACATCTTCAACCGACAAGTCCCGCTCCTTCGAGCACCCCAACCTTCACCATTCCTCCCTCGACTACCGCCAAAGTGTCTTCCCCAATACTCCTCCCTCGTACCGTCTCCTACGACGCGACTTCGAAGCCCCCACGTCCGAGTGGTCCGTACAGAACCATGAGCGAACAAAAGCAGGGCAGGAGGCGGCGGTCGAGCAGTTTATTATACCAAGAACCCCCCGAGACTATAGAGCATATGAGTGATCAAGCTGCCTTGCCAAACTTGAATGCCAATTGGGTAAATGCGAAGGGTCAGTATTTCCTCAAATACCGGTGTGAAAATGCCAAGCATCTCGCAGCTATCTATTTAGCTGCCAGATTCGGCGAATCCTACTGGCCAGTTTGACTGACTGCAAGCAGGTGCCTGGACAATACACTTGGTCCTCATTGCATGCCTCAAGGTGCTTTTCGATATAATTCCTGGCGTGTCACAGGAAACATCTTGGACTTTGACGAACATTTCCTACATGTTTGGCTCTTTTCTCATGTTTCATTGGGTTCGGGGAGTTCCTTTTGAATTCAATGCAGGTGCATACGATAACCTGAACATGTGGGAGCAAATCGACAATGGGGCCCAGTACACACCGGCGAAAAAGTTCCTCCTTAGTGTGCCTATCGTGCTGTTTCTTTTGAGCACACATTATACCCATTACGACCTTACGTATTTTACCATCAACTTTCTGGCGGTGTTGGGGGTTGTGATACCAAAATTACCATACGTAAGTCTAACGCCTTGTCCTTTTGAGAAAATACTGATTCCACATCTAGAGTCACCGAACCAGAGTGGGCTTGTTCTCTGGCGCACCAGAAGATAGGTAGCATAGTGATGGATCATTGCATAGCGTTTGTACGATATCTTGAGGTTTCGTCTATTCTGAATGATTGCGAGAAACCCACTTGGGAGCAAAATGGGTAACCAGAGGTGTATGTAGAGAGACGGAAAAGGAATCGGTCTTGGCTACTTGAATGCAGTGGTTTTTGGAAGAGCTTGTACCGGTTCATGGCCAACTTTAACGGGCAAAGCACTTGGCCTTTCCAAGGTAACATGTGGACAAGCTTTTGGGGATCTGGTTCGGGCACTACTTTAGTTCTGGACAGCTTTGCAATATCCTCGCCGGACAAGGTCCAGGCTGAAAAATTCAGTGGCATTTCATCATCTACTTATTGCTGCGTACGATCGGAGCCAGACTCTGCTGCCATTTCCACTAGAGTAGTTGGCTCCTAAGTTCAGGGTATTAATTGAGACTTCCCCCTCTTCCTCTGAACTTTCTCTTCTTCCAACCTTTCTCGATTTCTCTGTTCCTACTCTTGCACCTTCAACTCGCCCAAGTCAATCGCTAACTCTCTCAAAATGCAATTCATCTCCGCTCTCCTCGTTGCCGTCGCTGCGGCTGCACCTGTCTTCGGACAGACTGCTGGTCCGACTGCTGGTCCGACTGCTGGTCCGACTGCTGGTCCTTACGCCAACACGACTTCCGTCGTCACTCGTACTGTTACGGCCTACGAGACCTACGTATGTGCCTCCTTTTTGGCTTGAAAATTTGAGAGATACAAGTCACGAGACTTGAATCTTACTGACCATGTTCCAGTGCCCTAAGCCAACCACCTTCACCCATGGTACCAAGACCTACACTGCCACCAAGGAGGAGTGGGTTACTGTCAAGCACTGCCCAAAGAAGTGCACCATCACCTACAACCCATCCAAGCCAACCGTTGTGCCCGTTGGTGAGAAGCCAAAGTACAACAACGGCACTGTCCCTGCCTGCCCTTGCCCCAAGGGTCAGGCTGCGTGCCCATGTCCTCACAAGCCAAACGGCCAGGTGTAAGTTCTCGAATCCTCATACTATGCTTCACCATACTGACGATTCTTCAGCACAGAGACAAACGACACGTAAGTTTTCTCGGCCATCGATTTCTGACTCGACAGTAGCTGACACTTTGTAGCACCCCAGGTGGTAACGGCACCCCAGGTAACCCAGGCAAGCCAGGAACCCCAGGTACTCCAGGCAGCCCAGGTACTCCAGGTACCCCAGGCACCCCTGGCAACAACAGCCCCTCTGGAAAGTACGTATAACTAGATCTCGACGTGAAAGCTCTAGTACTCATAATCTCATAGCACCCCAGGTTCCAATGGTAACCCAGGCTCGAATGGAGGTAACAACGCTGGTAACAACGGCGGTAACAACGCCGGCAGCAATGGTGGGAACACTGGCGCTGACAACCACGGCCCTGTCATCTCTACCAGCGCTGCCAGCACCATCTCCTCCGGAGCTCTCCTCGGTTTCGCTGCCATCGCTGTTTACATGTTGTAAACAGCTTTACAGCATTCGCGTCCCTGAATCGACAGTTCCGTACGGAGCATCGTTCATCTCGATGAGAGGTTCTCCTCGCCACGGAAACATCGATATTTGGGAACGCGTGGTAGACTGGCGGTTGTCTTTTTTGCTTTGATACACCTCAAAGCTTTTTTTTGGCAGCTGACTTTTACATCATGTTATTGTTCCTTCCAAATGAAAAGTCCATTCCTTCTTCGATTCTTAATATGGTGTTTGGTGTGTAGCGAATGCTATACAATAGAGGAGTTTTTATAGAGTGTATGTAGTATTTAATATTGATCAGGGACTTGTTCGTTAGATATTGGTAATGTCCTCTGTGTTTTCCAAGCACAAGGTCCACGTTTCTCGGCTCTTGTCTAGCCCAGCGTGTTACACCCATTTTAAAAGACTTGCAGCATTTCTTTGGCCCAATGTATTTGGTGACGTTGCGCCAATTCTCATTTGCTGTAGCTTGTTATTGGGTTTTCAGAGTCGCTAAACCACGTTATGTCATCGAGAATTGTCCAAGAAAATTTTACATCTTTAGCTCCGATAAGAGGCCACGTCTCAAGCTCTCTGGAGTGCTTCAAACAATAGTGGTGTACCAAGTTTGCCCGGCCAAAACCAATGGGAGTCCATCACGTGCGTTTTGCCATTTTCGTCCAAGCGAACGGTTTCTTCCAACAACATTACATCCTAGGTCCACAAAGTCACAGCATACTAGGCCAGACCGTTCTCTCTACAAACAGTCATCCGCAATTCAGCAAGACACACGATGCCTCCATCAACACAATACATCAACACAAACATTCGCGACCTGCCAGCACAGTTAACATCCACCTCAACAAACAAAGAAACGTACATAACAAAACTCCGAACAATGGCTCTCTGCCCTTTCTCTTCCATCCCGCCATCCAAATCACCCCTGCATCCTCTTTGTCAAGAAAAAAGAAATGCTTTGATAATGCCGTTGTCGTGCGATTCTGAGTACAATGACTTTCTTTGATAGGACGCAGTACTATGGCAACTTACACGCTACAACACAGGTGTTTTGTGTAAGCTGACTCTTTGGGCAAGGAATAGAAGAATGAGCTAGGCCATAATAAAGTAGATCATTTCTGCAGGTATTTGATGGCATTCTGATATTTCTCCACCTTCATCACTTTCGATTGGAGCGAATCTTACACAGCTCCACACCCACACCACAACCCATTGCTCTCAATGGCAAAATACCTAGCCGCTTTCATGTGCTGGTTAACTGAAAGCTACCACATCTGTTCACACTGGGGTCCTCGCCAAGTGCAAACCTTCTGCGCCCGCGGCCAAATCTCAAGATCTGCTACTGGCTGCTGGGATAATACCATTCTCGGCGTCACGAATCTTCCCATCGCTTGTCCGAGCTGTAGATATCGCGCTGAGATGGAGACACCGATTCAAGTCACACACTTACTCAATACTGGGAACTCATCAGACGATGAATGCGAGGTAAGAGAACTTTCCCGCGAGAGTATCAAGAAGAAGCCGCTGACGTTGGATAAGCTTGCCTCGGATGAAGAAAAAGAGAGTCGAGAGAGAAGATAGAGGGGGTGGCTGGAGGAAATAGAGGCTAGGTTGCAGGCTAGGTTGTAGGCTAGGTGGAATGGGAGAAACAGAAAGGAACAAGCGGGGAATGAGGGAGATGATTGCGAGATGATTGCGAGATGATTGCGAGATGATTGCGAGATGAAGTCGGGGCATGGGAAGTGGTTTGCTTGGAGGGGATATAAAAGTGAGGGGTTGCCGAAGAGTTGAGATGATAGTTCGTTCGAGAGGATGGTGATCAAGCGAGACTTTTTGGGAGCGGGAGTCATAGATACCCTTTTGCAGACATTTTTCAGGCTGTTGCGAATGCTGTGAATTTTGCATGATCATCTTGGATTTAATCCATTAATCATGATCCTAGCTTCTGAACTGGTGGCTTTTCGTTCTTTCTCCGCTTTCCGCTGTCCTCTTGGATGATACAGTTCAACCACTTTCCAACTTCCATTTTTTTTATCTACAAATCGCAACACAACAACATCCAAATACAACAGACGACTTTTCGAAACTAATCATAAACCTACCCCAGCAATGGAACCAACGTGATTCTAGGGACGGTGCTGGTATTCAGGCATTTTTAGACCAATCAATATTCTCGCTTAGAAGGACGTGGTGTTGGTTGGGAAAGCCTGACAAAGGGTGAACATGCAGACAGAGCAACAGTCAATTATTCAACTCCAGTGCTGTGGAAAGCTACACGGGCAACAGCTTCATATTCTTGACTTCGTTGCTGCGGACAAACAGCGCCATGAGTTTGTATTTGAGTTACGGACGACAATTGTGAGGAGAACGGGACGCGTCGATTTGAAGCCATCTACCATTGCTCACCCGCGGAAAGAACATTTCTTCGAAAATCAATTCCTAAAATACCGTGTTTTGGACTAGCCCAGTAACAAATTGGATTTCGAGCCTTGCAACCCGAATACCGAACTCCTCCAAATGATCATGCAACTTTCACCTCCCGAAAAGAGACCCGATCTCGCGAGCAATCTTCCCAACACTAAGCCCAGACGCCCTTATATAATGGAATATGCAGTTTTACTCTCGCTTGTACCGCCTTATCTGCCAGCCAACGACCCTATTGCCCAGCGCGTAAAGAGGTGAGGGCTCTCCCCGTGCGACCTAGGTAGCCAGCCAACGACCTTAGCCCAGCGCGTTACTGATGGCAGACCGGGAATTATTTTGGTGCTTTTGGTTTAGATCCCAATTTCGGGGGTTCTTTAGGGCGATGTTGGGCCCAGGATGGGGTGACATTTTTTTCTCTTTTGGCTGGTTTGTTTTGTTGAAATTTTAAGCGAGGGCATTTCAAAAAACGGGGAAAAAATGGCACGCGACCAGTATATTGAAAACGGTTGCCAACGGGGACACATAGGAACAAGATGTAAGGACTGTATTCCACCTACTTAAATATAGTGATTGTTTTTTGAACTTTTACTATGGTTGCTGGTTTAGTGTGAGGAAACAGCTAGTCTGCTAAACAGTTTCCCCAATTGTTCAGGTTTCTGGGTGATTTTTTTATTCAAATAACTGAACAGCTCCTGATGGGCTATCTTGAATTAAAGTCAAAGTTCTTTCCACACTTAATAATAAAGTCATGCGGATGTTATGATGAATACTTCCTTCAAATGCCGTGATTCAGGAGCAAAAGGATGGGAAACTTCTGTTGTACACTGGACCACGTCAAGCTCCTGACATTGTTTGACACTCTGAAAGACTTATTTATATACACTCGATGCTCAGCAACACATTTCAAGTTGAATAACTGGGATTGAAAGTTATATTCCTACTCAGGGAGGGAGTCATCAGATGTCAAGATAGAGCTTCGAAGTCGGACCTTCACTATGACCAAGGTTACTATATGGTGACGTCGCTCAGAATAGTCTCCTCCAAACATCATCATCCCCTGATCAGATGGGTGAACGATGCGGTCAGCCTTGCTGTGCGCCGAAGATTGGCGCTATGCCAGACGAGTTTGGAACCCCCACTCGCCAGCTCCCACGATGTTCTGAAGCTTCTCCGGCTCTTGTCTGCTTTACCAGAGCAGTCTCAAGAGAAGTAATGGCAAGATAGTGCATGGCCCAAGATCTTGATCTCGGAGCTGATTTCCTTGAGCTTTCTTGCATCGAGGCTCGATCTCAGCTCTGCTCATCAGGGAATGTGCAGGATCGAAGGAGCAGCCTCGCTTAGCATGGCATAGTGTTTTGTGACACGAGGCATCGTCTCACTCCTGTGTGATAACCATCTACAACTTAGTATTCACCACCAACCGGCCCGACAAGTCGGCACAAGATCCCATATCACAACATGTCTGCCTGAACCACAGCCAGCTAGCTCCTCGCTTATCGAACAGTGAGTCACCCCGTTTGTTTATCTACTCTAGATAACGTCTTTGTGCGTTGTTCTTCTATAAATTCAGATAAATTATGATTGATGTCGGGAACACGTTGATCCCTACCGCATACTCACAGAGCCAATTGAAATCGTCGCAATAACAACTGCTCTGATCGAGGAAGGCCAGCCATGGATCCCATGCCTCATCCCGAAGAGGAGATGGTGGTCGATGAAGATACTTTCTTGAACAACACCTCCAATATCGATCCCAGACTCCTCACCCAGTCACAATCGCAGTCTCCAGCCTCAGTAACCACTTCACAGCGCACTTCCAACCCCACAGTACCCGCCCAGAGCTTCCCCCTGACCGACTTCTACGAATACCGCCATGCCGGCTGCCTCTGCAAAGTCAAGCCCGAAACCTTCCCCAGCATCGAAATGCAATTCTGGGAGCCTCCACCAAGCAAACGATCCGTCAATCCGCCTGGCCACGCAACAAAACTCTGGATCATTTGGCCCCTCCACTGCAAGATGTGTTCCTGGGCTGTTTCCCAGCGTATCTTTTACACGACACAATCTCGCTGCCAAGCGATTTCCGAGAAACCTATTCAAGAAGAAATCAAGAACTGCTTGATAGCTTATGAGGAAGGCCATCGTGATGTAATGATCCAAACGTTGAATATGACGCTGGATTGGAGTGAGATTCATGGGAGTTAGAAGGAGGGGGAAGTGGCGAGGGAGATGGCGAGGTTGATGGAGGGGTTGGATTTGAAAGGGGATGAAGCGGTTGAAAAGGAGTTGGTCAATGGACTGGAAGGGTTGGGAATCGGGTATGACGTGTTGGAGAGTACTTGAGTTGGAGGAGATTAGGGAAAGGGGGACAGTGGATGGGGAAGGTGTGCAGGGGAGGGTGGAGCGGAAGAGGTTGAGCACAAGGACCTTTTAGGTGCTATTGAGAGGTGTCAATGCTGGCATTGACCTAAACGAGGATGATGCTATGATTTACGACAGTTGTGTAAGACAAGTAATGAATGAACATACCACACTTTCAATCCGTTGCATTAGTGATGAACAGTGGTGAGCAGTTCTGAGAACAGCCACTCTCGCTTAACGGACGTCGATCTAAACAATCGAGCCCAAGACCTACTGAGAACAAGTAATAATATGAGGACTCATTCATTGCACCTATAATTTAAGTGCCGACAAAGCAGCGATTCCATCTTCTCCTTGTCCATGCCGTGTTTTCTCACACTCCGGATCCGGGATGCGGAAACCCTCTTTGTCGAGGCCACCCGCACAACGCCTTGTCAGAACATCAAATCTACCAAGCCACCCTCACCACACAGCTCTCCATACAATCAGAAAATTGAATCGCAAATGTGTCACATAACCACCGAGAATACAGTCGTCTCCCAGTCTCCGTACACAATTTAGCTAATCTTTTCCATTCCGAACTACTTTATATATGTTCAAAATGGCAGACCAACGCAACCGTCCCGACCCAGAAGATATCCTGTACCTATATCAAAACTGCGAACACGAATGGATTGGAAAATTCCGAGAGCGACCTGCTCCGTGGCAGACTATGCCTGAAAATAGTGAGGATACAAGATATATCTTGGAGCGTGGGTACTTTCGCAATTCCAAAGATCACGACCATGTGTCGAGTAGGTCACTAACGTAATCATCAGCTCTTCTTTGCCCGGCTTGTACAATTGGCGCCGCTGCCGTTCAGGATAAGCCTGTAAGTATATACAATTACTCTGACAACATACTACAAGATATCAACTCAGCTGGCTTCCTTATCAGTGGATACACTGGGGTTGCATACACCCCTACATCCCCGGCATCTACCCAGGCCTCACCCCTCCTCCATCTCCCATAACCAAATTCACCAGCGAACCACCCGATACCGACCCTTCACCGTATCGTCCCTCTTTCCGCGTCCAAGATCTCTCCTCCGACCCAAACAACCCAAACGTCCAAGTCCTGCACCCCAGATTCTGCCTCAATTGCCTCACAAATCGCCAAAATCGGCTACGGTCGTTGACGAATGTGTGTCGGGCTGGAACTTATAGTCAGAGTGAGGAGCTGGCATATGCGAGGGGCTGTAGAGATGGGAGGGTATTGGCGGAGAGGATGGATTTTAGGTGGGGGAGGAATGGGATTTTGGAGACGCTGTTGAGGGATCCGGATCCGTATGAGGGGGTTGGCGGTTAGTGATTACTCTCATCTGCCGTTATTATTCATAATAATCTTCCTTGGTGAGGAGAGGAGAAGAGGATGAGGAAAGAGTGGTATTTCACCAGAAGGGAAGGCTAATATGTGTGGAATCAGACGCCGTCACAACCAATCTACAAGATCCCCTGATGAACGCACTCGCCAACTCACTCATGCAAGTCGATCTCAACGGGCACTTTAATGACGTGGATCAGCTCGCCAATACGCTTTCGAGGACTAATATCGATGATCCGCAGTTTCCTGTATTAAGACGGATTCATTGGAGGTATGTGGAGGGAAAGACGCAGGGCTTGTATTCGCAGTGGAGAATGGAGAATATCTATTTGCATTTGGGGAATGATGAGGATACGGCGAGGGGGATGGAATTGTCGTTGACGGCGGTGATTGAGAGGTAGGATTGAACGAGAGGTTATGCATTACGACTCGTAGGTAGAGAATGCGAGTTTGTTTCATGTACAGTAGAGTGAAGAAGAAGACAAACGCACTAGCATGACAGGTCAACGGAATAGGCCAGACTTGAAAACGGAATGAAAATAGAATATGCGAGCAAGCAAGGAGAACCAAAAGTAGTAACAAACGCGACTCGACGACTTGGGCGTGCCAGGAAATTGGATGCCTGTACTACGGCCTTCTGCAGGACTTTGCTCAGCCTCGGCCCTTCTTGTTAGATAGTCAGATATCAGGACTTGACAATACAATATTCGAATGAGTGCTTGTCCTGTTTGCAAGATGATTGGCAAACGAGAGGCATGTGTGCATCCATATCGGGACGAAAACGTTGCTCGAGCATCCTGCATCCATCCCGTGCAGGAAGCCGAGCGTTGGACGAGGTCTTGAAGAGAATGGCAATGATATGCGGGGTACCATGAGGAGAGAAGATGAGGTGGCTTTGCCGATTGTTGACACCCCACTGTCGGATAACTGCAGTACTGTAATCGAACTGGTAGGTGTTGAAGCGAGTGATCTTCAATGGAAGGACAGCAGCATGGACCTCTTAATCTGCAGATTTTGCAGACGGTCTGTAGAGTTTTGACATCGCATTGTTGTTTTGGCACTGTTGGATACAGAAGAGGAAATGTTGACGTCCAAACAGAGTGAGCCATATGATTATCCGGGCCGTCAGTGCACCCTTGTTGATCCATCCCGAGCAATCACCAGCAAGGTGGGCACAGACGTATTCTGCACGCACCGCACCCCTTGCTGGCTGTCAACCAACGTCAAAGTCCTCGGTTGTCTTGTCCGAGGAGCTGGGTGGACGACGAATGTGACAGTGATTGTGACTTTAAGACTGCTGTGGGAAGAGTCCAGCCAATACCCTGAGACACCCAAAGACTGGCCAAGGAAGCCTCCGCTTTGTGCATGCCGGTTGTTCTGTTGGTAACACGGCTTGCACGCAGTAGCGTGTGAAACGGCCGACAGTAAATTGAATTAGCCGCAGACTTTCGGGACCTGGGAGAGGTGTGGAGGAGACTGGTCGAAGCCAAACGGATGATCGGACATGTAACTTAAATTGTTGGGATGAAAGGCCAGCAAAGCATCGAGAGTATCGAGAAGTCCGGCTACAGGGCATGATGTAGGAGGCACTGACCGATCGTGAGGCATGATGGGGGAGGCTCCGAGGATGGCAGGTCCTAAATTCTATATTACGGGGTCGAGCCCGCTTGCATTTCCTTCTTCGAGTTTGGGATGACTTATGGACCATTGAAAGTAATGCAGGAGAGATGTATGGACCTGCGTTCTGGGAGGACAGAATGCCAGCGCGGTGTGGGTGTGCGGAGGGGAGAGGGGTGAGACGCATGCTGCAGCATGTGCAGTTAACTTGCAGCGGCTGATTGTGGATGTGCCTGACTGGAAAAGCCACCGAGGTCCTATTGCCGCCTCGAGTAATATTAGACAGAAATGTGCTGTGTAAATGTTTGCCCTACTGTACAAAAGCAACTCGGATGCACTTTTGATCAGGACTCGGATATTGCACCTGCATGAGAGACGAAGAAGGGCATCCTTGCATCCTCCGTTGGCGTCATGACATAGCTGAGATGTTGAAATCAAACATAGGACGAAACTACAGGTCTGTTGCTTTCTTCAGAGCTAGACGTCGCCGCCGTCAGACGCAAAGGTTACTCGCGGACGCCATCAAATTTCGGACGATCGATTACTGTCCGTCTCTATGACGATGGGCTGTCTTACGCCGGGAGGAGAAGTTTGTCAAGAGCCGAGACATGTTTAGCTTCGAAAGTTTGGGATATGACTTGTCGTGTATTAGCCACGAAGGTGCAAGTGTTTGATTGCTAGACCCAAGCACCGTAAGGAACTATGTCAGCATAGGTCTAGAATGAAGCTTAAAGGTCTGGGATTTGGGGGCTGAAGTTGATTGAGGCTGGAACTTATTAGATCGATCATCGGTGATCGATAAATCCCTACTGAAGAAACAAATACCGATCCCCATGAACGATAGATATGTGCATGAGGGGCTGAAAAAGAAATACGTGGAGATATAATTGGAATGGAGAAAGCAATAATGAGTATACCGATACCTATCAAAGACTTGTGATGTCTTGTTCGCTGGAAGCTGGTACTCGCGGTCGGCCGTACCCGTCCCCGAGTCGAGATTAAATCTGACTGCGATAGCAGCACTCCTTGGGGTGCTGTTGATGTTTGATGATGCTCGAATCTGTATGGGTAAGACTGATAGAGAGGCGCCAGAGGCTTTCTTCAACGCAGCCCGCAGTCACCCTATTGGTCTCGGTCACTTTGCCGGGACGGGATCATCTCCTCGACGCTCTCTCGGCAAGGCCGTCCAGCCATGAAGCGCAAAGGTCTGCCAAATAAAAGTTGCAGCAGTCGGCCAGGCCATGCCACGCCATACCGCGCCATGCCGCTCCCCTTTCCAAAGAAGCAAACGCGTCAGTTGAAGATCCGAAGATCCTCATAGTGAGCTTGCGTAGGGGTCATCGTTGCTGCGTTCGCAGCCACCAATAATCGAGGCTGGGCTGGTCAAGCGAGAACAACAAGCACGATGGGGCATGAGACGAGGAAATTCAAGTGGTGGATATCAACATGGGGTCGAGTGAGCTGATCCAGACTCCTTTCCCGTCTGGTCTGCCGTGGGCTTCCTCAAACATTCTAGTGCCGATAGTAGTTCGATGCTAGATAGAGTACACCATCGCACGGCCCTGAGCTGGGGAAGAGCCCGTGGCATCTGATGTGGTGGTGGTGGTTCAAGTGCTTCTCGAGTGGTTGGAAGAAAAGCGAACGAACGAAAAGAAGGCTGGAGTAGTTGGAACTAATCCTGAAGCTGTGAGAAGATGTCAAAGCAACAGGGTTCGAGGTTCGCACACACTCAGCTCCTTGCAGTAGTAGACGCCTAGCAGAAAAGAAAAGCCACGGGTGTAATGCCACCAATACTCAGTCCCTTCAAAGCTAGTTTCTAGTCGCATCTGCACCTCCATCTGCTGCATATCATTGCTCTACCTCTACCTCTACCTCTACCTCTACCTCTACCTCTCTACCTCCGGACCTAGTGGACTAGCTGACCCAACCCTCAATCCCAGCTTGTCATGTAGAAGATACTCTGTGGATACTAACCAGCTCGTGCGCCTAGAATCCAATCCTTTCTCTCTCTTCTCTTCCCTTCTCTTCCCTTCCTCTCCTCTCCTCTCCTCTCCTCTCTTCTCTTCACTCCCTCACCTCCCAACCCCTCGCTTGTTCAAGCAACAATCAAGACTTGTGGTCGCGGACCTCGCTCTCTTTCCAACCTCTCGTCCGACCCAGCAAGCAAGGACGGAGAGAGCTCTGTTTCGTTGATATTCTCCGGATCTAACGCCACATTGCGACTTATTGGCTTATTGGGACTGCCTGCCTGCCTGCCTGTCTGCCCCTGAAAGAGAAGAGCAAGGGAAGAGTTCCCACTGCAAACCCACCTATCCATCCCCTGAATCTGGATGGCAGCTCGCTTCAAGGACGCCTGACTCTGTTCTACTGTTTTCCCCCCTGTCGCTAGCCCACCTGGTCGCCCAACTCGTCTCGTCTGGTCTCTCCGTCGTTTCGTTCAACTCTCACCTCCTGTTAAACCACTACGTGCAAAATTTTGATCTCTCGTCTGGAGTCTGACACGAGCTGAGCTGGATACTTTCCAATCCTCTCACATCAGCTGCAACCTTTCTCCTTGCACCCTCTTTCGCCATCACCTTTGGCACTCGCTCGCCTTTTCTCCGGATCCTTCTAGCTGGGACATAGCTGCTTCTGAGTGGACCGGCATTCTGGGTATGTTTCATAATTTCTTACCACACCGAGCAATGCCCTCACGACAATGGTAAAAGGGAGACTGCAGGAGAGCACAGAGGCGGTCGAACTCGAGTCTGCCAGAACCACGAGTTCACCATGCGCAATCAGTCACACAGTCTGTCATGACCACAGCATTCAGTGCAACCCATCGCGACAGTCAAGACAAGACAAGACAAGCCGAGTTCTCTCAATTCGCCATTGTACACGCATTGACGACAGCGGCGATCCTGCAACACGAACCCCCTCTAGTCCTGGCCTTGTTTCGTGGCTCTGCCATTCCCGATCTCCATAGAGGCTAATCATATCCAATTGCACAGACTCGGCCGGGAGTTCGATCTGATCTCCAATTATTTCCACCTTAAACCAGCCTTCCACAGCCATCACATTAATTCGAGAGAAATTCTATCGCCAGGACAAATGATTTCGACCTGCCGCTAAACAATTCAAAGAAGATTGGGTGAAAGCAGAGGAACGACGAGTCTTTGTACTGTGAAACCGTCAATATGGCCCCTGCCGAACTTTCAATTCATACCGACCCTTCCACCAGGTCGAGACGGTCACAAAGTATCTCGAGTGACCGCCCTTCCCTTGGTGGCTTTGGCGGCTTGCTTTCGCCTCCCTCAGCAGTCTCGCCAGATCCAGCCTTCATTGCGGCATCCGCAGCTTCCCAAATAGTCACAAACGATCATGATAGCCATGCCGATACTTGGTTCGACCAGCATGGAATTGAACCTTCTGGAGAAACCGCCTTGGTTGCACCACCAGCCCTACGATTGGTGAACAGATTTTTGGATCAACTTCTGTTCAACTTCCTCTCTATTTCTCGATCAACCTCCCTTGCATCACTTCGACCAGCAGTTGCTGAGGTATTGAAGCCAAAGCTGGCTAAAGAGGCCATTGCAGGCGCTGATCAGGAGTTACACGAATACTTGGGCGGTGGCGAGGAAGAGGAATTGCTTGCATTTCACAATGGACTCGAGCCAAGCGGAGATTGGGATTTGGAATTAGTTTGGAAGCGCACTCGACTACGATGCATGGTATATTCTTCCCTTGGAGATATGGAGGAAGAGGATGAGGACTTTTATACCGAGCAAGACCAATTGGACGGTCCGCCGGGATCTAACAACCGATTTTCGAACAATCCAGGCGTTGTGTCTCCAGCAGTGGCCATCTTCCTCACTTCGATCCTGGAATTCATGGGAGAGCAAGTCTTGGTTGTCGCTGGACAGGCTGCTTACTATAGATTGAAAGTCAAGATCGAGAAAGAAGAGAGAGACGGCTCGCAGACACCAGCAGACATCGCTGAGCGAGTCGTGGTCGAAGAAAATGATATGGAGCGAGTTGCGCTGGACAGAACACTGGGCCGATTATGGCGAGGTTGGAAAAAGCGAATACGTTCCCCTACAACTTCAGTCTCAATGTCTCATTCGTTTTCACGAGAGTCCTTAAAGTCTCAGCCCCAAACTAGTAGAGCTGCAAGTATTGGACCCGAGGATTCTATTCCCGAGGACCAGCGACGACCGTCTCTAGCTGCAGTATTGGCTGAACATGAGCATGCTGCTTCCATCCCTCTTCCAATCAACGCCAATGATATCAGAGAAATCGAAATTCCAGGACTTGCTCGCCAGAGTGACGATGAGGATGAAGACTCAACCAGCGACGAGGAACAAATTCAACTTCCTCCACGTCCAAAAAGCATGATGATTTTCGTTGGGTCCTTACCTTCGCCAGTTTCGCCCACCTCTCCAAAGACTGAGCGCCTACAGCCCATCATGTTAGGATCGAGAAAGCGTTCAAATTCTTTGCCATCATCTACTCCGACGCCATTCAAGTATTCGAAACGCCAGAAGCATTCGGTCGAGGAGGCAGAGGTAGAGCAGCCTTCGGTTGAATCAGAAACTGCTGTGGTCGATGAATCTACCGAAGCAAGCGAACCTGCTGTTGAGAAGGAAGGAACAGAAGAGCCTGCCAATGCCGAATCGAACTCAGCAACTGGCACGATTGCCGGTATTGTTACAGGTGCCGCTGCTGTAGGTACTACAGCTGTTGCAGGTCTCGTGGCCGCCGCAAAGGGAGAAGCGCCACAGACTTCGCTTGTCACTGAAGAGCCCGAGATCGAGGAAGATTTCACTGAGGAACCACAAATCATGACATCTTCTCGTGTATCCATTGGAGGGCGTGCATCCCCAGATGAGAGCAAGGAGTACTCTTCAAGGCACTCGAGCATTCGATCTCTCAGCGTTCATTCTCTGCGTCTCATCGACGTCACTTCGCCAAGAAGTCCTGCTAGATCACGAGAAGGTTCACTTAGTGCAGCAGATATGAGCCGACCCACGATTGTTTCTCGACCAAGCAGTACTTACTCTGCAGCTCAAACTCCTCGAGTGACCAGCCCGGTCTCGAGAGGGGCTACTGCCAGTCCAATCGACCGCCATGGCTCGTCTCACAGCGTAAGACGTGCCAGGAACAGTGCTGGTGACTCGATCTCGGAAGTTGAGGAGAGAGATATCGAGCTCAACCCTTCAATGGCGGTTCCAGTCGAATCGCCAATAGAAACTCAGCCAGTGACGTTTGCGAACAATTACCAGGAACCACCACAGCCAGCACCTTTCATCCTCAATGCTGCCCCTACTTCGCGGAATACCCGAGAAGTTACGAGCTATCCGCGCGTTGTTGAATCGCCAAAGGAGAATTTGGTTATCAACTCGGCTGCTGATGTTGAGAATGGAGCCCCTCCGCTCACTCCCTTGCGAGAAATGATGGATGGTGCCCGGGGTACTTCCGATGAGTACAGTTCAATCGCGCCCAGTGCCTATAGTGGTACCGACACCTATTCTCAGCCAGCTGTGGAACAACAATCTCAAAGTCGTGCTCAAGCGCCCCGTTCGCCCCCACCTCGCTCAACTGCACCAGAACATATTGCAAAGGGGCAACGCTCGATTCATACCTCAGGTTCTGGGTCTTCCTCAGGGTCTTACAAGTTGAAGCCAGTTCGTACTTCCGAAGACAGTGGCACAAGAACTGTCGAACGTAAAGGACAGAGTTTCGAGCAGCTCATTCGAAGTGATCAAACCATTCAATACACTTTGACTCCACAGAACATGCGTGATATTGAGGTATGTAAACATCCCAGCGTCTGTAAAGACTTACTAATAATTTCCAAGTCTCCCGACTCGCCGCGCTACACGAATCCTCCTACCATTCCTGACGCAAGACCTATGACTAGCCGATCTCACTCGTCCTCTTTCAGCAAACAGAACGGACTGAACTCAATACCACCAAAGGAGGTTGCAAGATCAATCAAATCCGCCAAGTCTTTCAAGCCAGTTTCAAGACCCCAAACCAGCAATACAGGAGCTAGACTGCGACCGAATGCTCCACAAGCTCGTGATGCTCGTGTTGATCGTGATTCGATTGGAGATTTCGCAGAATTCATCAGAAGCACGGGCAAGTCGAGTTCCAACCCAATTTTAGTCAGATCGCCTTACTGACTTTTTCTAGGTCCTGCCAACTCTTATGAGCCCGTTCCAACTAGAACCGCATCAACCAATCGCAGTACAAACGGCGCTCCACGAAACTTCAGCTCAGGAGGACCTCGTGTCGGTACTGCAACATCATTGCCAAAGCGTGCCCAATCTTCCGCAGGTCGCAGCAGGCTGCAAGCTCGAGATGCTGTAGTACCCCGTGGTGACAGCGTCAGTGACTTGATCGACTTTGTCAGATCTGGTCCTCAATTGGAAAAGCAAGATCACCGTATTCCTCGCACAGTCGCCCCTTTCCGCAGTACGATGGACTCGGATCAAATGACAGGTGCCGTTGGAGGTAAAGCTGTCGATGCAAGTATTCCAGACGTCCGCTTCAGCAATACTGCTTCGGTCACTAGTTCTGTGACATCGCAAAGTGCTCTTCTCAATGGATCCAGAAATAAGCCTTTGCCTGCTCAGACCCGGAATGATTTCGAAGAGGAGGACATGATGCCAAAGCGCAAGACTCGACGCGTCCGTGATCCTTACGCTATCGATTTTTCCGACGAGGAAGACGATGATCTATTCCCGTCTAGACCACCGCCGATCAAGGAGGAGAGTCTGGCGGAGTTCTTGAGAAATGCCCCGCCGCCACCTCCGGAGCCAGTCCGTACAAATTCCGCTTTCGATGAAGTACCTAGACCTGGAAGCAAGAAGATGAAGAAGAAGCCCAGTTCCGGCAGTCTGATGTCACGATTTGGTCGGAATGGCTCTACTTCTGGTCCATCACTTCCCCTAAAGCCACAATCCAAGGGCAATGATTCCGCCTCTACTGGAGCTCGCAAGACTCCTCTCTACACCCCAATCGCTGCAAAGTACAGCACGACGGCTCCTTCATACGAGCAACCTCGAAACGGAAATTATGTTTCTCAACTTGACTCTGCTCGCAACAATGATGCTGGACGAAGAAAGGTCGCTCAAAAGAGCTACCAACCACGAGAGGCAGTCTATGCTTCAACCCGAACCAGCGATCTTGCCGACTTCCTCCTCAGCAGCGAGCCCCCTAGCAGCATGCAAACCCAACCTCAAACTTTCGCACCTGCCCTTCAAAAAGACGAAGCAAACGCCTTCCAGCGAATGTTTGGTCGCAAGAAGGCACACTAAACGACTCTCACCTTTACGACCTCTCTGATAATTGCTACTTCGTTCACAAAAATTGGGAGGATATCGTCTTGTTTATACCACTTATACTTCTTGAAATGGCTGCAAAATTCTCCTTCTTCATTCAGCCAGCCAGCCTTTGTCAGATGTTTGATTCTGTACTTGTTATTTCTGCATCTTTGTTATTTTAGATACCAGATGATGATGCTTCATGCATTTCTTGATGACCACCAAATCCCCATTTCTCTGTTTGTATGTTTGTGTTTGTATATGGGTGAGGATCCGTAGCCTCTGGAGAGACTTTTGACTCTCATAGATGGACTATATTTGCCTTGGCTCCTTTCGTTCGATGGATGGACAAGGTTGGACGATAGGGAGATTTTTATGATAGGATAGGGCTTGCATACTGCTTTCCTGAGAAGGGTTCAGCCGAAATTGATGAATTGAATCTGCCTGATCGTATGTACCTGATTCTATCGAGGATGTGACAGCGCTTCGTGATTACTGTCTCATGTAAGGAGTCTAGATGTGATGTTCATTTTGATTTTGAATGTCATGGGCAAACTGGTGACAATGACAATGCCAAGTTTTTGTCCTCTTCGCGTTTGATGTCAAGATCGTCGTCGCCACTGGTTACTGCCCCACAACTGACGCTGTAGCCTGCCTGGAAGCACTCTCGTGACTAAATACTCGTGCTTGTGGTAGGTACTAGGTGCTCTAGGCTTCAAGCACATCCTAGTCTCTCATGACTACAAATAACGGAGGCATTTCAACTCTCAATTCGACTTTGAGAACCCCCAACGAACATATTGGATCCTTCCAGCTGGGATTAACATCGCTTTCATCTGAAGAATCACACTGTCCTATCAACAGAAATTCGAATTAGTGCTGGCTAGTGGGCTGTGAAGCGCATCACACGGTGAAGATGGGAGATTGGGATTGCTATTGCGCTCTTTGCGCTGCTCCGTTTCATTGCTTCGATCCTTTTAATGAGCAGTTTGGCAATCGCGGGTATGTACCTTCCTTGTTTTTGGGCTTATTATATTGAGGTTTGGATTATTATGCTTCTTGATATCATTACTACGATTAGTAGAACGGGTTAATCGAGGAGAACTCTAGCTGATGAATAGAATGATATAGGGATGCATTTGATCCAGAGGTGATCAGTGAAGAAGGTGTGTTCGAGTCCATTTACGTTCTTTCTCTGCTCATACTGCCCGAGTGACGAGCAAGGCTAATTGGGTAGATATGGCATGGTTGGAGAACTTGATGCTGCTGGGATTCAATCCTGATGCTCCCGGTGTTAGCAAGTCAGTCTCCTAAGATAATGACGGCTCCAGGGTGAGTCCGGGTGTTGTTAACATCAAACTCTTTTCAGATGCTATATCACGGGACCTGCGTCAGGTTCAGATTATGTATGTATAGCGCGAGATGGCCATTACCTCTCTCTCCAAATTGTACTGTGTGACATCGCTCATCTGATGACTAGGGATCTTTCTACTGCCAAATCGGAGATGATGCGAATGTCCCACCAGCTACCGAACAAGGAACCCCTCCAAGAGTCAGACTTACTGCGTACGTAAACAAATCCTTGACAACCATACTCATAAAGTCTAATAGTTACATGTAGGTACTCGACCTACGATCCAGATGAACCAATGTGTTTCCCGCTTCACGCGGACTGCCTCAAGCTTCTCGCACAAGCAGTGACATACTTAAGGCATGGCAAGTGTGCTCCAAATCCAGATTTGTCTGTGCTGAACAAAGATGTGCTTTATGCTGCAATGAACAAGAAGTCGGAGGAGTATCTCCAGGCTCTCAAGTTGGACTATGGGGAACTGGCAGATTCAGCAAGTGAACAATATTGGGGATGTCAGCCTGGGCAAGAGGTTTGTTTCTCTTCCTCCTCCCCAATAGACCCGTTCGAGCAAAAGCCGTTGACGAATTACATAGGCATGGGTTTCCAACCCGGTCACAAGCCCACAGATTACTTCGTTCCTTGCAGCACTTCGAGATCAAGCCAATAGCAGTACTTCGCCACCCATAGTAGGGGAGAAAGAGCCCCAATTACCATCTCATGCGTCGTCCCGGATCGCCAACCCCTTCACCACCCTCGCTAAAGAGATAACCTGCGAGATCCTCCTCTACCTCCCCTACTCCACCCTCCAAGCATTTACTCTCTCCGGCCTCCTACCCTTCCACCTCCCCTCCATGTCTGCATTCTGGAAACGCAAACTCCAGCTCGACATGCCGTTTCTCTGGGACTTATCTGTCCTCTCCAGTCCAGGAAACGGATTCGAGATGCATCGTGAGATGAGAAGGCAGTGCTTTGCTACGACGCCTGAACTTCAAAATGTAGAACGAGAAGGAGCAATGACCCTGCCTCGCGTGGTTGGTGAGCGGGATACTAGTCTGGTGCTGGGATTGGCGAATCGAAGACGGGTGTGGGGGGCTTGTATGGGACTGGCGGAGGTGTATGAGAAGGAGGCAGGAGAGAGTAGAGAGGGGAAGGAAATGGGAGAGGTGGAGGAGGAGATTGTTAAGGGGAGTGTGAGTTTGGGAATGCCGATTGTGGCGGCGCCTGTTGGTATGGATGCGAAATTCTTGAGTGTGTATTTGCTGGAGAACTGGTTTGATCTGCAGAGGGAAATGGAGTTGAAGTTTTATTTTGAGGGGGTGGAAGGGGATGAGTGGGAGGGACAAAGTAGGCTGTGTGGTGTTGAGAGGGTTGGTGGGAGGGTGTTTGGGGAGAGAAAAGGGGACGGGGCGAGCGTAATCGTGGGTGAGACGGTAAGAGTTGAGGGGTTTGTGTTGAATGTTAGTGGTGCAGCGGATCTGAGGAAAATGGCTCGGGTTGGCGTCACCGGTGTCAAGGTAAACTCTATCGTGCCTAGCCCCGATAGCTGGAGAAGAATATACTGATGGTAAAGTAGGTATTGTTTCACGATGGAAGCGAGACTCAAGTGGGATCTGATGTTGGCGATAAACGTCTCCTGGCCGCAGGTGAAGGCAAGGTTATCACTGGGTTAGTGGGCGAAATCGCTGTAAGCCTCATTAAGACACCCAGACGTCCCTTACTTATTCGAATAGAACGGTGTGATTCAACGAATTGGCCTCCTTCAATGTCCAAGAGGATCCTGTAAGTTTACCTAACAGTTCACAAAGCCACCTCCAAATCCTTTTTCTGACTCCCTTAAGCCCTCTCTCCATCTCCTACCAGCCCATCGACCCTCCAACGTCACCTGTGGAAGAGTGTCCTCCCTCCAGCACCCCTCCAAGCATCAACCTACCAAATCGGGTACTGGACGCCCGACCGATCTTTCGAAACCATCCCGATGTCCTTTCTACTCTTTGGCTCTACACCCTCTGACCTCTCAAAAGTAACAGGGTTTTCGTCAGATGGGAAAAAGAGATATTTCGCTGTGCATTTCGCTGATGGGAGCGAGACGTCCATTGGACCGAGAGATGAGGCAGAGGGCGCGAGGAAGGTATTTAGGATCGATGGGAAGGGTGGAGAGGTGGTACAGAAGGTGGAAGTAGGAATGAATCATTTGCCGATGGCTGTCAAGGTACGCAAACTCCCTGCTTTACATCTTTTCTAAAGGAAGAGGGAAATTCATCTGAACGATAAAAAGAGCGGCGATTATACCGAATACTGAAATTGAATTGGGCAGATCACAACCTCCTACAATCGCATCTGCTTCTTCGGTACAAATCAGAAGAACGGACATATCATCTACGAGCCTCCTTCTTCCACACACTTCATCGCTGGGATCTACGCCAGCTGGGGATACAATGCCGATCGTAAAGAATGCACCACTATCTCCATTTTGTCTGCTAGGAAGGATGGAAAGTTAGGCGATATGATCGAAGGTGTGTTAGATGGGAATGCGTGGAGTCCACCTGGGTTTGAGAATGCGAGACCGCTCCAGCCAAGGAGTGAGGTAATTGCAGTGGCGGGGGAGGACGATTATCTAGAGTTTGCGGGACGATGGTGGTGAAAGGAGCGTATTCTCGCTTAGCTCCGTCCTGAAAGATCCAAATATCAACAAAAACCAATGCTTCCAAACAGAACATCGCCCAAGTCGTTCCTCAGCTTCAGCCACACCCGCCCAAAAAAGTGCTAAAAAGAAACACAACCTCAAATGTGTTTTTAAAAAACACATTTTGTGTCTGAACACAAATGGTTTCACACCCAAAAAAATGCGAAATATTTTTTGGCCAAAAATAGCAAAACTCAATGGGAAGCTCAACACCGCGGTGCGAGGTTCTAATCTACAAACCTAATTGAATAGGTTATTTCACTTCAATACCGAACCGTCGATTTACTGTTCGTAAACGAACCAACGACGGCACCGAGGTCACGCCAGTTCAGGCCGGTGTCCCGGTTATGGGTGCCAAATCGCTTATTTGGTTATATACTCTTGTTAGCGAGAGCCAAAATTCTGCCCTATAAACTCGGCTTAGCGCATCGCAGAACCGGGTTTGGGTGTTAGGATTATTATGTGTGCGGTATCTGATTCAAGGAATACATCTGGGATAGTGATATTTGTTTTCTTCGGTGGGATAGACGTTTCCCTTGAGGCCTTTTGCTCCAGATTTGAAGGAACAGCCGGGCACGATGCTAGCTGGTTGATCAGGTTGAGGGCGGAGAGGACTTAGGCTGGATGCTAACGAAGTAATGGTGGATTACCCCGCGTCGTCGAATGAGGGATTTTTTCAGATTGATATTACTTACATGAACCATTGGTAAGCCTTGCAGCTTTGTAGTAGACAATCATAAAGTCTTTTCGCATGGGAGCGATTGTAACCAAAGGTAATTTCACAGCCGAGCCGGAACCCAAGGGCCTCACTTAGGTTGTGACCAGACACCAAGTCTATTTGTAAAGCGATTCGGGGAATTGATTTTTCCATTGAAAATGCATATATAAACAGAAGAGGGTAACTAATCTAAAACAGGGGGTATATTGAAGCAATAAGTAAGCAATCAAGCAAATAAGTAAACAGCCACTTTCTGCAAATGCAAACGCCTTGCCGCGCCAAGCCCAGCATAGAAATACTTCCATATCGCATACAACCTCTAGATCGCGTCTGATTCTGACGGATGACAAAATGCTCCTTCTACCTGGGCTGCCAATCATGGTCCCATCAATGCTATGCTGTGGTCTCGTGAAATCGGTTCGTAAGATGAAGGTCGTGAATGAGGTGATGTTCATAAAGGCGTGAGATGGATATGGGCTCGTAAAGGAGACGTGATACGTGAATGTGGACTCGTTGAGTGGGCGTTAAAATATGGCGGTCGTAGATAATCGTAACATTGGGTGGGAAAGGGAAGGTGGTTGTAAAGGTTCTCGGGGTATTAGTTGTGTACGGGTGTGGAGGCGGGAAATGTAGGCCTGGACGTGATGTTGAAGAGTCCTGGCTGGCCTAAAGCCACATCACCCCATCTCCCTGATTCCAATCCTTCTGGTGGGGTCTGGGCATGCTTCTATAGGACATTAGAGGAACTTGGTGTGTAAGCCTTAACATGCGTAGGTGGCTCAAGAGAGGAGGCGTTCGTCCAACAGTGAGTAATCATCCGGGGCTGGCCATGTTCCTCTCGATAGAAGCATGTCTCTTGTGCATAAGAGGTGAGTTCTGTAGTTCCGCGACGACTCCCATCCATCCCTGCTTCTGAGGGCTTCCGACATGATCGTTATGCCCCATAGCTTGCGTTGTGAGTCTTCGAAGCGGGGGTTTCCTGGTGATTCCCTCCGTTAATGCGTGGGGTAAAGCAGGCCGTACTGTCATCTTCGGTGTGATGTGCTTCTCTGGATCTCTTGTATGTGTCTGCTGTTCGGATGTCCCTTTCGCAGCTACCAATCCCATATACACCACAAGGAATCGCATCCGCAAGAGATCGAGCCTCCTCACTTGCTCCTCCAATCTCTTCCTCTTCGTCGCCCAGAGCAATCGCGTACTCGATCGTAACCTTGTTCCCCCTTCATCAATCAATAACCTGTTCAAGTCCTCCCTTAAATCATCACCGCTTTTCTGTATCTCCCGCAACAACTTTCCCATCCTCAACTTGTCCTCTAACCGCTGTACCTTCGCGACATCGCGGTCGTATGATTCGTTCTCCTGGATAGAGAAGTCGACGGCGTCTATGAATGTGGTGATTTCGTTTGGTGCAGCCAAGTACGCGGTGGTATATGTAGTCGCGACTTGCACCACGACGAAGATGCTCACCAGACAGGCGGTCAAGAGCAGCAGGATGGTCAATAAGGGCAGATCAGCGGTGTCTGCCATTGGAGAAGAGAAAGTAGGGTGGGAAGTGGATAGTTGACGCTATCTGGGCATGCTGTCAAGAAGGTTCGGAGAGAGCGGGCGGCAGAGAGGCAAGATGACTTCATGTACTTTACTGTATGTATTTCCTGTACGAGTACGGTCAAGACGGGTACAACAATCTGTGGTTGGAGTCGGTGTGGGTGTACATCGTGGCCAATTGAGCTTGCAGAGATCCTTGCACTTGCAGGAGAGTCACATGCGGCCAGTGAAAGCGCGTGGCGGGAATCATTTTGGACGATTTCAGAGATATTCGCGATGTGTTCTAAGCAAACAAGAGAGAGTATGAAGTGAAGTTATTGATGAGTGGTCGATGGATTGATGCGCTGATAGCAGAGTTCAGGTGAGATCTGAAGAATTGTGTGTGCTCTGACCTGTCAAGTCGCACCCCTCCGATGCAAACAGGCCAAACACGGGAACCCCTCCAAAGGTCGAGTCAAGGCTTCTTGAGCAACAATCCGCGAACGAATCAACATCACAGCTTCGACCTTGAGCAACTACATACCTAAGTTGCAGTTTAATAATACCAACATGGCAGTCCAAAGCATGCCACCCACAGATCCTCCAGTCTCCGACCGCCCTTCACTTCCCGCGACCTTCCTTTACCCCTCCTCGACCCCTCCACAACTCATAACCCAAGGCGCAGAAGCCCTCCTCTTCCGCAGTACCTACCTCCTTCCCGACCTACCATGTGCACTCAAATACCGACCTTCCAAACCATACCGCCATCCCATCCTCGACCAGCGACTAACGAAACATCGCATCTTGTCAGAAGCTCGAGTGCTGGTCAAATGTAGGAAAGAGGGGGTACCGGTTCCTGCGGTGTATGCGCTGGATGAGTTGAAAGGATGGCTGATGATAGAGTGGATTGAGGGAGAGGTGGTCAGGATACGACTTAATGAGTGGTTGAGGCGGAGGAAGGATGCGGGTGTGCAGGAGGGTATCGACGATGGGGAGTTGGTTTGGTTGATGAGTAGGGTGGGAGACGCGGTGGGTAGAATGCATGCTGTGGGGATTGTACATGGGGATCTGACGACGAGTAATTTGATGCTCAGGCCGAGAACTAAGGAGGCTGTGAATGGGGATGCGGGAGAGGACAAGTTGCTGGATGGAGAGATTGTGCTTATTGACTTTGGCTTAGCGAGTCAAAATTCTCAAGACGAGGATAGAGCTGTGGATCTATACGTCCTAGAGAGGGCTTTTGGGAGTACACATCCGAGGGCGGAGAGTCTATTCAAGGAGGTCCTGAGCGCGTATGGAAAGAGTTTCAAAGGAGGTAGTACTGTCCTCAAGAAGTTGGATGAGGTCAGGATGAGAGGAAGGAAGAGGAGCATGATAGGCTGACTGCGCAAATGGGAATGCTTCACCATTGCTCTGGTATTTACAGATATACCATGGTCACAGCCAATGCTCTGCGATAGCTCAGTCAGAAATGATACCACGATTAACAAGGACATCAACGCCAAACCCCCAGCGCTATCCTTCCCATATGCAAATGATCCCATGAGTTCGTAGCCAAAATTATTCGTTCAACTCCGCAACTGCGAAATATCCCTTATTCTCAATAACACCTCTGTCTCGAACGACAGCTGTATATTTGACGACCCATTCTGGATTGAGGTCTCCTCTCATCCCGTTCATGCCTCTCTTGGACTCCGACAGAACACCAGCACCTCTAACTCCTTGTCCCAGCAGTTCTCTCAGTGTCCCGCTGGGCAGGATATCTGTACAATCATTGTGCGTAAGAAGTTCGATTTGCTCCATCTTAGCCAGCTTCAGAAGTGGTGGAGGGACGTTGCAACAGTCCTTGATATTGACCTGGTCCACCTGTGGGCGTACCTTTGCTCTTGCAAGGAATCTGGATAGTTTCTCACTGCCAAACTCGGAAAGCCCTAACCTCTTGACGATTCCTTGGTTATAGATTTCTTCGATCGCTGGCCAGGATGCTATCTCTTCTTCGTCATTCCCTTGCGCCGAGTTCTTCTTGTCTGCTTCCCATTCACAATCTCCGTCAAATGACATCCCAGGGAAAGACACAATGAGCAGATCGATAGAATCGACTCCCAATTCTTTCAGAACCAGATTTATGGCATCCTTGGTATGCTTCGCCCTATCCTTAACATGTGCGCCGTGCAAGTAGAACAGTTTGACTGTGATATCATATTGGCTTCTCTCTTCACAAAGCCCCGAAAGAGACCAGTCTATTGTTGGGATATAGTAGTCAGAGCCATCTCGTGTTGTCCAGATTGAGGATTGTGGTCGGCGAGAGGGAAGATCTTCATCAGAACTGCTTCGAGGACTTCCGCTGCCGTTCGTCGCGGATAAGGGAGGAGAATAATCCTGCTGGGCAGCAAGGAAGTTACTTCGAAGGGAATTTGTCAGCTCGAGGTTCGATCGGTCTGCGCCAGGCTTCCTTATGATCGAAGGACCTCCAGTCATAATATTGCTGATTGGTTCACAGTGGTTAGCAGGAGGCTCAAATTTCAATGGAGCGAATTGGATGAACGTACGAGGTGGAGAGGATTAGTCGCGTCATGATGCGATTTCTGTTTGAGCAAGGCTGACAGCTAGGAGGATAGAGACCTTGGAACTCCGAGAGCCGTCCAGGAGAGATGGTCGGACGGGAGGATATTGTAATCGGGGAGGGTAGTGGTGGGGGTATATTTGCAAAGCGGGATGCAACTGACGTCTTATCTATAGGATAATAGGCGAAGGAAAATGGGACCAAAAGAGTCTAGCAAGAGTCGCGCAAGTCAATATAGACAATAAAAGTGAAAGTATACACAGATAATGTGATGAGTGACCGAATTACATCCAGGTCGAAAATTAGATTTCATCATTATTAAGCGCATTTTCCCTCGGCGAGGCTATCGCGGAGTGGACGCGGAAACAACCCCTCGCTCAAAAACGGTCCTCCCCCTGCACGAATGCCAAGCCTGCAGAGCATTGGAAGTGCCATCCATGCATGGAGATTACCGTCCTCACACATAACCCTTCTGTCATACACAACTTTTACAGAGGACCATCTGCATCTGCGAAGATGCCTATCAAGTAAGTCTAGCCATGCAGCTGGGTATTTACTCTACTAACATGTCACAGCTATCTGATCCTGCTTTCGCGGCAGGGCAAAGTCGTACGTATCTCCTAAAAGACAGCCTTTCCCCTCCATTTGCTGAAGCGGTCAATAGAGGCTTGCGAAGTGGTTCACAACACTTTCACCCAAGGAGAAGGCCAAGATCATTAAGGATGTCTCTCAACTCGTGCTGGCACGGCGGACAAGGATGTGCAATTTCCTGGAATATAAAGGTAAACCAGCTTCACCAGAAGTCAAGACAACTTGCTGAATGGTTCTGCAGATTCGAAGATAGTCTACCGCCGTTACGCCTCTCTGTTCTTCATTGCCGGATGCAATTCGACCGATAACGAGCTCATCACCCTTGAAATCGTCCACAGATATGTTGAGCAGATGGACAAATATTATGGAAACGTGTGCGAGGTATGTCTATATGCTGGTGCCCGTCCTGAACTTTACTAACCTTCATCTAGTTGGACATTGTACGTATCAGTGCGCAGTACCCCAGAACCTATTTCTAACACCGGCCAGATCTTCAACTTCCAGAAAGCCTACTTCATACTAGATGAGCTGCTATTAGCAGGGGAAATGCAGGAGAGTAGCAAGAAGAACGTTCTTAGGGTTATCTCGGCTCAGGATTCGATAGAGGATACGGAGGTAAGTCGAGTGCTGCTTGCATTTTGGTTCATGCTCGCCCTAGACCCCATTTCAACCATCCCTCTTTCTCTCAAACACTGACACATCTTTCCCCTGTCTCAGGTCGACGAAGAGGTCACGAAGATCATGTGAAGTGCGGTCTTTTATGCATGTATGAAAAAGTATGCTACTGGTGGCTGGAGTCTGGCGCTTAGGAAATGAACAACATGAATACACCTTCAATTCATCTTTTGCCTCTTGCTGACAAGAATTTGCTTGACCATTAGGACGAAGAAGGAATTGCGGATAATTTGAAGGAACTTGGCATTATTTGAGGCGGCCATTCTTGCTATCTGGAATATCGGGTCATTCTCGGAATTTGGGGGAACAGAAAACCCTTTGGCATAGCGAGGCGTGTCAGCATGGGCTTGGGATATCAAGGCATGGGTGGATCTGGCGTTGGTTTTGCATTCCGCTCCAAGAACGAATGAATGGATTCATGATAAGTACGGTCTTACAGTATACCTCTTATGAATCGCACTTGGAGTTGATGTGTATCGCTGATGACATTACTTACCCTTAAAAGCTCCCAGCTAGCTTACCTAGAGCTACCACTGCCCTCTTTCAGCTATCATCCGAACTCCATCTCTATGATACTGACCTGTGGCACGGTTCTTGTCTCCTTGAGCAATGGCCGATTTCATCCATCATATGTGGCGCTTCAGAGCATATGGCAACTCTTTGTTATGCACCTAAGAGACAGTATACGCGCTACAAGAGATCATGTCTCATTATTCCTCTACATTATTTTGATGCAATAGCAATTAGCTGGTTGACAAACAGACATTGGCCTCCTATCACGAGCTGTTTTGAGAGCAGTTTCTAACAAACAAAGAACTTCGAAGATCGGGTTTCAAACAAAGCCGCGTTACACCACTCGGCAATCAAGTTATGGACATGTGGCAAGTAATTGCTAATTCCAAATAGACGCCCCTATCTGCTGGCAATCGATTTCTTTTCCTCTCTTTTCCAGCTCCCAAATTACCTCGTTCAACAGTGGTCAGTACCTACGGGGTCTTACCGAGCTCTTTCCACCTTTGATTTGAGCTCGTTGATATCTTCGACCCGTTTATTGGCGGGGGGGAATAAGTGGGGGAGGGGTTCCTCGACCGTTATTGGATTAGCGCGGCTCCACCGAACTCCACTTCTCCGACTCACCACGACCACCTCACGACCTGATCTCCCCTCACCACGCTCGACTTCCCTCCAACAAAACACAACCAACCTCATCCATCGCGATAACACCAAACAACACACCTCAAGTCTCGCAATGCCCTCTACCTGCTAGACGCAAGTCTAGCTCGAGATCACATAGATTCGTCCTCCGCAGCCAGCGCGAGGAAGAGTCCATCACTGCTTCTCAGCCTCAGCAGGTCAATCAAATCATCATCTTCACACACCCGTCGCTGCCTCTGCAGTAACCCCCCGCCAGATAGGTTTCTATCAGTATCGCGATACCTGAGGGATCAAGTTCCTGGTTGTCAGTTCTCCGAGTCTGCAGAGTCCTCCGCAAGGTCGTCTTCTCCTACAGAACACTCGGGTCCAGTCGCCACACGCTTCTGCCTCCTTCGATAACGCGCATCAATCCACCCCAGTCACCCACATCATCCAGATCGCGTTGATAAGAACAAATCTAGTTTCAGGACCCCTCAAACTGCAAAGATGAAGTTCCTCCCACTCCGCGACTTCGACGACGTGACGAGCGCATTGAATTTCGATACGCCCGATTGCCACGTCATTGGCGGATGCGATCTTTACACCACGAAAGCGGCCGGATCAGACAAGAAACTCTATCGCAACATCGACAAATCTCTGGAATCACAATATGAATCCCTTCTTCGATTATCGGCTTCCGTTTCACCCGAGGGCTCTGGACCATCACCTCTGAACCTCTCCCGTTCAAGCCCGTTTGGTCCATTGAGTCAGGTCTCTAGTCGTCGTACGTTTGCATACCTGATTGCGACGCTCAATGCGAGTCACCCGGATTATGATTTCTCACACATCCTCAGACCCGCGGACTTTCGGAGGGAACGAAGCTTGAAAGCTGTCATCAATACGATCGACTCTACCCTCTACAACTTGAGGCCAAGTTCAGGTATGATGACACTCCAAGTCCCATCACAAACTAGCTACACAACGGTCTCTTCGCCGTCGCCAACGAGTCAGGCATGGGGCCCGCAGATGTGGTCATTGGTCGACAAGGAAATGAACCTCAAGGAGTGTACAGTCTACTGCTGGGCCCCTCCTGATGAGCCTTTCGATGGTGAGGAAGCTTCAATCTGGAGCCTCAACTATTTCTTCTTCAACAAGGAGAAGAAGAGAGTAGCCTACCTATATGTGCGCGGTGTTCCGGTAATGACTCATAGCCCTCGACAACGGAGCAGCATGCCCAAGAGAAGCGCCAGCGGATATGATTCTGGAGCGAATAAGCGGGCGAAGTATTGGCTTGGAGACCAGGCTGCTAATGTCACTAACGAGGAAGACATAGAAGAGGATGGAGACGTAACAATGTGGGCCAATGAGGATGAAGTAGACCCGGATGATACCGATGTTCTATTTGATGGAGACGATTTCTGCGACGACTACGATGACGAAGCTGATGCTGACGATGAATCGGATGAACAGGACTTCAAAGGTCCAGTCCGAGGAATGAGTGAGGAGATTGGTGCTTCCATGGACATTGAGTATTGAGTTGCAATCTTCCTTTTCAGGGGTCAGGCGTTATGGGCCGCTGGTTTCGGTTTCTCAGCATGGCTTATTTGCACATAATACCACACTTCTACCTGTACGAGCTTCTGAGAATGTTGTGTAGGATTATGGGGAGTACTCTTATGGCAGGCGTTCGACCCTTCTCGGTGAGAGCGATTTGGGATGGCGTTAGGAGTATGGAAGTTGGAACTTTGGGTACCCGAGGACGTTGGTCATTGGGTAAACATAATTAGTTTCCAAATATCACACAATGAAGAATAGTATTGAGAGAATAGATCGAGTACTCGCACTAATAACAATGACAAGTCAGTCAAATACAGTGACGGTCCAACATCAGCTTTTTACTTGCGTTCAAGACTATATATGTGCGTGCTCATTGGGATGAATTGAGACAGGATGCAAGTTCGTTGCAATATTCCTGTTTTTCGCCCTGCTCAGTCTAGTGTTGCTCTTTTTCGTTTCGTACCCGAAAAGCATTACCAGACCTCCGATCGAATCTTTGTCGCTCCCCATTATTTTTCATACTATAATGCCAACGTCTTCACATCTACACATCTTCACAATTTCAATATCTGGTGACATATTTGGATCACGGACCTATCGGGAGGCCATCCATTCTCTATCTAACGAGTGGCTGACATAAGACATCCACATACTCACATGTATATACATACATGACTAGAAACAAAAATATCAAAAAATCAAATCCCACGAAACGGCCCTGAGCGATAGCGCAAAACATTGTCGCCGGAACCGTCTCTGTCCTATACGCCGTCCCAGTGATAGCGTTCAAAGCATTTTCACTGTCGGGGTGGCCGTGGCCGAAATCCCCCGAATGATAGCATATTCAAACGCAAATGGGTATCTTCGCTGGTTGGAAACAATCAAAAGCAAAAAGCAAGGAACAAAGGCAAACCCAGTAACACAACCACATAGCATAGCCGAAGGTTGAGCTTCTCGCCCCTTTTGGTATACCGTCTACAACAAATCGGTCAAGAAACGTTCCCAAAATTCCACCTCTTTAGATCATCTGTTGAAGATTTCCTCTCTTACTAGTGGTGATGAAGGCGAGAGCCTAGTGGCTTTTACTCCACCACATCTTGCCAAAGCCCCGTTGATGGACCTCTCGTCTCGCAGCACCATCCTGGAACTCATCATCGGTATCCGAACTTCCAGCAATCTTGTTACTAGGCTTGTTCCCCGCGAGCTTCAAGCCCACAGTCATGATCACACTACTCAAGATACTCAAGCAGAGAATTCCAATCATAACCAAGTTACTCTTGCGATACCGATGCGGTCCTGGCTTTGCGTCTTCTGGCCAGCCCGTGTACAACGCGTACGTAGTGACTACCGTACCGAGATTTCCTAGTCCGGAAATGAGGGCGGCGGCGGCGGCGACGCCAACTTCACCGTGCCGGCGCTGGAAGATCTCGTTGCCCCAGGTCATGCAGATGGGCACTGTGGGACCGAGTCCGAAACCGACCATGAGGAGGCCGCCGTAGCGTGCCCAAGGTTGAGAGCGTGGTGCGAAGGTTGTTGTTAGGAGACCGGCGATTTGAATGCAGACAGCGAGAGAGAAGAAGAGGGCGCGGTGGTGGTGAAAGCGATCAGAGATAGGGGTCACAATGAGGATGGCAATGAGATCCATCTTTGCCTTGTTAGTGAGAACGTCTTAAATTTCGGGAGGAGATGAGGACAACTTACAATCCAGATTGGAGCGAAGAGCAAGCTCAATGTAATCCCGGAGAATGTAGGATCGATACCTGAGATAATAACGGTTCCATATAATTGGACTCCGAAACCAACACCCACAACACCGAAATACATGATGACGAGAGGCCAGAGACGCCAGTCAATCAGGACATGCAGGAGATCCTTCAGATTCCATGGTCTAGGATGATACACTCTCTTCAAGTCTCTGTAGTGGATCTCCGCATCTTCTCCCTTGAGGATGGGAGGAACAGCTGGGAGCCATTTCAATAATCCGCTTCGGACTCTGGTTTCTCCTGGTGGGAGAGGTCTATCTGGCAACCACCAGAGAAGAACAACACCTAAGATAACGGCACAAAGACCCCAGAGGAGAAACATCCATTGGAACCCAACGAGTCCACCTAAGCCGTCCATCTTCTGGAAACCGGCAGAGACGAGGCCTACCACTGCAGCAGACACCTGGGATGCGGTAAAGTAGTACCCGATCCGCTGGCCTGTGCGAGATGGTGGGTAGAAGAGAGTGAGGTAGTATGACATGCCTGGCCAGAGACCTGCGATCACGACTCCCAGAAGGAAGCGGAGAAGACTGTTTGCTTGTTAGCCTAACAACAATTCGTGCGATGCCAGGACTACGAACAGAAGACTCCAAGCGGCTTGCACTGCAGCGAAACAAGCTCCAATCAACCCGACAGCAAACACAATTCTAGCCATCCAGACTCTAGGACTAAGTCTAGTCATTACCAAGCTTGATGGGAGATTGAACACCACATAGGCGACGTAGAAAAGTGCTAGAGCTGTAGAAGTCTGCTTTGCGGTCAAGTTCAAACGTTGCATGAGATTGTGGCCTGAAGCCGTATTCATGGTTTGTGCCAGTCCGATGTTGGAACGAATTGCTGAGCAGAGGAAGTAGAGAGTCCAGAAAGCTAACTATGTTAGAAAGTGATCAGAAACCTCCAATTGACTGGTAGAACACACCTGGAATAATGCGGCGATCGATTTTCCTGGATGTTTTGGTCAGCACAAGTGACATTCCAACTATTTTCTTTCTATCGAATACCTGTAGACCTTCTCAATTCTAGCGATATCAACATCGTCCTGCGCACCATCTCCAATTCGAGCTTCTTCGGGATGCTCACGCAACCCCACTATTTTATCATCCCCGTCAAGATCTGCCATTGCGTTCGGACCGTGACTGAGAAGCAATGGAAGTGCGTGCTACCAGCCTCACAGAACGTATTTATAGCTTGAGATGGAGACCTGAGGGTCGATATCAAGTCCTTGAATCGTGGGGGCCACGATGTTTGAAGAAGACGGAGAGGGAGGTTGGGATTTTTACGGTTGAGGCCGAGGTCGCTTAGATCCTTGCTTTTTCTCTAGACTAATGACGCTACTGAATGGGCTACGCTACTACACTTCTTCTGTTTGCAAGATCTAATGTTAAGAGCAGATGTTAAGCACTTTCTACAGAAGAATTGTAGGCCAGATTCAAACCAGGTTGAGAGTTTTGATTCTGAATCGCTTTCTTTTCGGCGCTCAATTGTATTGAGTACTCTCTCCTGGAGGTACGATCATGTTATCCATGCCGCACATGGCAGTAGGTTTGGTACAACAACCAAATCCGTTTGCATAACTCATCCACTTGTCTCGCCCTGTCTTGTATACTTCTTTGATGACTGGGAGCTTCACGCAATAACCTACTCACATGGTCTAGCTTCTCCATCTGGAAGCGGCCATTCATCGGTTCGAGCAGAGCTTTAGAGTGAGCAGATAGGCTGTGACTTTCTCTTGGCCTATATAAAGCTCTTTGTTTCTCGGCTCAAATCCTCTGATAGAAACTCTCGGTGAGTCCTTGCCAAAGTACGGATCTTGCGAGCAAATGGAAAGGAGATCGGTCTCGTGTTCACATGCCTGTCTGTCACACGTGACTTAATTTGCCGCAAGCCACGACAGGCAGAGAGGCATACATGGCACTTCGAAGTGAGCCTGGAATGAGGATAAGATTGCCTAGCTCATCATGTTTGTCAATTGATCCTTCCGGCGTATATCTGAGTCAATGAACGGTAAGTACCTGTGCGATCGACTCCGGCCACAAACTGCTCCAATCCACCACCAGTTAGATACAGCTACTGCCATTTGATCCCTTCATTGTAAGGGATTCATACTAGCGTATGGTACAAATTAATATGCTTATCCTTGAAGTTCTGTCTATCTTCTCTCTGGAGGTGTTAGTAAACAGCGGGTCTCGCTAAACCCAGGGCAAATGACCGATATGCCCCATCCGAAAGGCATGGCAACTTGTTCCTTGAGACAATTACAGCTATACCATTGTCGATTTGGAGCCTAGGGCTGGATCTCAGAGACATGGTGCCTCAGGTCTATGAGACCTTCTAGATCATGGCTTGTTACTGCCATTACAGATGGTCAGTCTCATGAGAGACCCGAGGTACCAATCAAAGCTGTAACTCGATGCTCAAGAGCGACTATTTGCCAACTTAGCGATAGCAAAGGACCAGGGTGTCAGCGCTGTATATGCCTTAAACTCAGAGTCCCGATGAGGGTCTCCTTCTGCTTGCAGCATCATCCGCTTAGCGGCAATTATGCTGACGTGAGAGGCCATAGTGTAGGGGTAGAGACTTGTATTTACTGACCTAACTTTGCAGGATTTCTTATCTTCTTTCTCCATATCAGTGTAACCTTCCCTCAGAATTCACATCCAATCTCAAACCGAATTGTGACCAGTCTTCCAACATGACTGCAACCAAGCCTCACCTCCTCTTCTGTGCAACCCCTGTGTACGGGCATGTCATGCCCATTCGAGCTGTAAGCATCAACTTATCCCGCACAGCCAGCACTCATCTCCAATGGCAAGGCTGCTTTTGAAATTGAGTTTTTTATTTGGAAATGACGTGCTGACTTAGAAGATTAACAGGTGGCAAAGCAAATCATCGGCAAAGGTTACGATGTGACCTTTTTGACTGGGAGTGAATATCAAGAGAAAATAGAGTCTATCGGTGCCAATTTCGTCTCTCTTCAGGGAGATGCGGACTTCACTGAGGACAAGATTAGCAGCATGGTCAAGGAATTCCTGAATACAGTTCCACCGCCATCTTCAGACGCCATTGTCACGAAAGGCTTCGTGGACATGGTCCCATCCCAGCACGAGGGAGTTCAGAGAGCTCTACGATCGATTGTTGAGCAAGACTCTGATGCCCGGATTGTCATTGTTTTCGAAGGCTCGTTTAGAGGTACTTTCCCCACTAAATTCGGGGCACCAGGAATACAGCCACTTGGACATATTGGTCTTGGTGTGGTTCCAGCTTCCTTGACAAGCATCGACACTCGACCTTACGGTAAAGGATTGAAGTATGATCCATCGCCAGAGGGAAGAGCAACAAACATGGCGGCACACAAGAAAGACAACCAGGAACGATTCTCTGAGTCGCAGAAGAGATGGAAGGAGGTTATGACTAGCTTGGGCGCGAGCGCTCCCGATATGGCCTGGCGAGATACAAGCTATCGACTCGCAGATATTTTCATTCAGATGTGTAGCCCATCAATTGAATACCCGCGGTCTGATGCTCCATCAACTTTCCGCTTCTCTGGAGGTCTTCCCAAAGGGTTTCGTGATCGAATGACTGCCAAGCCTAGCTGGTGGAATGATATATTGAACAAAGGGGATAGGGAAATTGTATTCGTCTCCCAGGGAACTCTGGCTTTGAATCCGGTTGATCTGATGATCCCTACCATGAATGCTCTGAAGGACAGAGACAACATCATCACGGTGTGTGCTCTCGGCAAAACTGGAGCAACACTTCCAAAAGGCACAGAAGTCCCAGCGAACGCACGGGTTGAAGACTTCATTCCGTACGACGATATACTGGAATATGCTGATGTATTCATCACCAATGGAGGCTATGGCTCCCTGCAGCACTCACTTAGCAATGGCGTTCCGCTGATCGTGGGTGGTGAAGGAGCAGATAAACCCGAGAATGCTATGCGTGTTGAGTTTTCTGGAGCTGGGATTGACCTAAAGACTGCTCATCCTACAGAGGAAGCGCTGTATGAAGCGGTGATGAAAGTCCTCGAGAATCCAAAGTACAAAATGAGAGCTGTGGAGATCAAGAAAGAGATGGAATCTTACGATCCGATTGAGGTCATTGTCAACAGTATAGCGGAAGCTGCAAATGGCCACAAACTCTAGTCTGGAAACTAACATTTGTACTCCCTTTTGACCACTGTCTCTGTCGTCGGACAGTCTCATGGCCCGTAGACTTTTGGCGCCAGTTTCTGGCATTGGTTGTGGGGGTAAAGGGCGAGAGTAGCTAGCACAGCTTGAAGTAAATAAACGAGAGAGTAGGCTATCAAAACATTGCTGGGTTATTTCCGAGTACATCCGTGCCTAAGTTTGCCACGCAACACAGCCAGCCTTGTGGCTGCGCATGCAGTTCAATATTATATTTGATACGCACAACGGACCAATGGGCCAAGGCCTTCATGACGTCGATTACGATCAAGACGCTTGCGCCACGATAGACCCATATTAGCCGGAAGCTATCCCGTGAAAATCGCACTAACCTTATGTCAACTGTTTCGACTCTGAATTTGATATAAAGTCTGCATTGATATAGAGTACCTAGCAGATCTTGACTATACGGTTCACAAATTATCCGAGAAGGTAGAGAAGGTATATAAGCCGGCTTCCGTTGCCTTAAGTACCAGAATCTAGATATTGATACCAGAAAGATCCTACCCATGCCTTTCCAGTACAACCTGAAGCGAGTAAGCCGTCACAAGCGAGTGTTGACTCCCTCGGACGCGAACAACGCCTCGTGCTATGAATTTGAAACACGCTCGCTCAAAGACGCGATTCTCTCCAGACCAGACGTTGTGATCAAAGAGGCACACAGCTCGCACTCCTCTCAGACGGTCAGCTCCGTATCTTACCCGAGCGGTCTGGACGACGACAACGTCTTTCGTCCTCAAATTTCTCTCAAGTACACCTCCGAGGACCATCATGAGGTAAAGCTACGGATGACCTCTAAGTCTTCACAATGGAGTGTGGAAGTTGGTGGTACCAGCTTTGTGTGGGACTTGAGTTATGAACCCTTCACGTTAACTCTTCGAGCTGCGGACTCAGGGACTACCCTAGCTGTCTTCACTCTGAGAGGAAGAGGAGAGGAGGGTCCTGACGGGGACATCGGAAATTTGCGCATTACAGATGAAGGGGATAATGAGCAATACAAGAAAGAGATCGTCTCCACCCTCGCTGGTGTTTTTGTGTACTGGGAAAGGGCAGGGAAATTGGTGCCGCATAGCACGGGTGGTGTAGCGGATGGTGACCCGGGCTTCTATCGGTATGCTCCAGGCGGTATACAAGGGTAGCCACAGCATGATATCATAATGACACACCGTCTTATTTGAAATGAAATCCTCGGGCATTCAGAACATCGCAGAGAGTACTAGGGTCCACCTGCACGGCACTCGACTTTCGTAGCCTGCATCGTATGTACGCAAATGAAACAACGACATTTTATTGAAATCTCAAGCCAACAGCCTAGCCAGAAATAATGTCATCTACCTATCGTGCCAATTCTGACTCTCGCTCAAAGCTCGTTCTTCTTGATGCCACACCTTCTCAAGCAACTGTCAACCCCCTGAGCGAGTGTTGCTGGCACAAGATGGCGGAATTTGTCAATGTCTGCCCCTGAGAGGAACTCCAAACCTAGTGCCAGACCAGCAAAATCGTCGTCTAGTTGGAACAAAGTTTCTGCGGGGAAATTGGCACCAGGATCTTCAGAATTGAAGGCTGCGATGACTGAGTGGGGAAGTAGTCAGCACGGCCACCACCCCATAATTCAAAGACCTGACTTGGATCTTTTTGTAACGAGAGATAGGAAGTGTTCCGAGGAGGGTACGTGGTATTCTCAAGCACTTACAAATCATATCTGTGCAGTCTGGGTTGAACTCGAGATGAAGACTTCCTTGTGGGAATACAGCCATGCCTATGAAACCAGCTGCGTTAGCTCATGATTACTCTTTTATGATCAAGCAAAGCGCAAGGTAACTGACCCCAGGTGTTATGCTCATTGCGAATTTTTCTGGCCCCTGTTCCAAGAACGAACTCCGTGATCATTCTACCCTTGACTACCAATGCAAGCTCGGTGGCAGAGGGATGCGTGTGCGCCGTGTTGAACCCACTGTCAAACACAAGTTAGAGCTCCACCTTCTATCCTAGATTCATCATACCATGGCTTTGTGAAGGCAACCGACAACGACATGCCGTTCTAAATGAGAGCCGGCATGCTAAGTCCTTGTGCATTGACGAAAAATCCACCCTCGCCCTTAAACTCGATGCCGGGAATGTTTGGTGGTGAGATGAAGTCAAACGCGAAGTCTGAGTCCTTAAGTAGAGCGATCCTGGTGGTGGCGTTTGGGGAAGTCTTCAACTTGGCGATAAGGTCATAATCAACGCCTGGAATGGTTCCATTGAAGGGGAGAGGGGGAGGAAGCGGGAATTCTGGCGAGTCTTTGATTTCGACGGGAGTGTTGAGTGGCTCTTGCGTCGGTGCTCCCAGAGAGAGGCCGCCGAGGGCAAGTAGTGTGAGGGCAATAGCAAACATGGTTTGGATATCTTTGAATAATATGGAGCAATGGCAAGTTGTGGGGGAGCTCCGATGTAACGAGAAATTTGCAGGTGTTGAGAAAGTTCAATAACATGTGAGGGGAAACGAGATGTACTTATACTTCCAAATTGCAGGATTTAAGGTCAACTGACAGTGTGAAATGAGCTGTATAGTAAGCTTACGACGGCAGTACAAGGTCTCGCACATCTCGTGAAGGTATACTGGAAGGCGGGGAAGCTTGTAAGGTCCGTATTGGCTTAGAGAGCACAGGGAATCTAAAATGCTATCCGCGCGAACGACTTGCAGTAAGACATTCAAGCAGCCATCACTAAGAGCAACAAGAAAGACGAGGCCCTGAGCTGTTGCTAACGTGCCATGGACCTTTTGCGTGAGCTACTGTCTCTATGATCAGAAGAACCAAAATGCTTTTCTCGACCTCGGTCTGAACAAGAGATGAGGAGCCCTGGCATCAGCCTCTGACTTCCGTACGCGACTGACCACTCGGCGCATCAAATTTGAACCTTCAATAATCGGGGGAAAAGCCTAAACCGGAGCGAATATCATACTCGCCTCTCTATTCGCCGTCTCGGGGTCGTAAATCAGACAGGGCTGAGTTATTAACGAGAGCGAGGGAAGAATTGCTGACTTTGGTGGTCAGCCTCGTCTAGATCCTGGGATAGCTGAGAATTGAGACTCGATCATGGGAGGACCAAAAAGCACAAAGTACTTTCCCTTGTTCTTTCAGATCCAGAGCTTCTTGGTAATCTCGTGATTCACCGAGGGAATGAGCCAAGTGATGTGGCATTGGCTGGCTGTGACGTCTGTCAATACCCGTAAACAAATTTCGGTTACTCGAGAATAATCCACGCACAGGATCTGACAAGCAAAAGTGACACGAATGAGCGAGAGAATGTCAGGAGAATTTCATAATGATTATAACACAAAATATCCCATGTCAAATTTACACATAGAGACCGGAACAAGGAAATGATCATAGGAACTACTGAGGTAGAGACCAAACACATGACCCCGAGTGGTACAACTGCAGACTTGCAGCCTGGTGGAAGGAAAGATATGCATTATAAATGTTGTTCTGCATCTACAAGCTCTTCTCAACAGCATCTAAGTCTCCGATGACCTCCTTCCAGGCCTCCCATTCCTTGTCGCCTCCTGGAATTCCTCCCGCGAGAGGTAGTCTCGTACCATCTCTATCTCCCATACCAAGTATCCTGCTCACAGCTTCCTTGATTCCAACTGTGCCGAATTTTACAACGATCTCTTCAACGGAGCTAACCTTATACTGCAGGAGTCTTCTCTCCTTGACTTCTTCATCTGTGGGTTGGTTCTTGACCGAGAGCTTGTACAAGTGCACAACCGATTTGGGGAAGAAACCAGCGGTTCCGTCAATTGTGCCCGCACAACCCAACGCAATGACTGGCAGAAGCTGCTGACCAAGACCAGTAAATGTGTGGAACTTTGTGTGGTCGATCTTAGGACTTGCGCCGATTTGGGCGTGGTATGAAACGTCGCCGTGAGAGAGCTTGCAGCCCACGATATTTGGGTGCTTCGAGAGTGTAGCGTAAGTAGAAGGGACAACTCTGACGTTGTTGGACACTCCTGGGTAGTGATAACTGCGGAACCTGTCAGCGCCGAATGTGCAAAAGGAAACAATGTACAAACATCATGACAGGAATCGGACTCTGGTCAGCGACAGCTGTAAACCACTGGATAATTCCATCTTGAGTGCTTGCTCCCGCAAAGTATCCTGGAACAAGACATAATCCCCACTGGCAGCCAGCTTCCTTTGCACTCTTCAGCTGGTCAACGACCTCTTCAATATTCTGGGCTGCAGTTCCAGCGATAATGGGGTAATTTTTGTACCCCGCATTGTCGTACGCCTTCCGAACCGAAGAGAGCACCTCGAAACGCTCCTTGTTTGTGAGATGAACGGCTTCACCTGTACTACCTAGCACCACGAGGCCTGTAATCCCCGACTTCGCCAGATGTAGCGAGTGTGCAGCTTGTGTTTCGAGGTCTAGAGGAGCGGCAGTTGCATTATAATTTGCAGCCTTCTTCGACACGAAGAAGGTTGGGACTGGGACATAGACGCCGGCTGGAGGAGGGCTTGCCATCTTGTGCTACTGAACTGGGGATATTGCTGGTAAAGTTGGTATGCAATGAGCGCGGCGAGAGGACTGGGTGGGATTTATAAAGCTCGAATTGTTGGTTTTTCTGACTCGACAGTTGACGGCACCAGACGGCAATGGTGGTTGCGACGGCATTGTTCGGGGCAATGTATCGCGAGCAAACTCCACTGAGGGATGTTAGTGGCAGACCCGAGGAAGTGGATAGGAGGGGTAATCACTACTGGTGGTGGCGTCGGGTGCTCTGAAGTGAGACTGGAAGAAGACCTTCGGGATTGGGAAAATGTCACAGGCTTGCTTTGGGACCATTATCGTGAACTTTCCAGGAGCAGTGAAATGAGCGACTGTCTGGTCTTATGTATTCCGTCGAGCTTGGAGGTCGAGGTCCAGGATCGCTGCAGGGTCCTGAATGGAGTCCTTCACGAACGGGCCAATCAAGGGACGTCTTCTCCTGCCAAACATCAACAGTGCAGCTTGCAGTAGCAGGTATGCGGAAATGATAGACGAGGGGTAAACAAGATCAAGCGGGGAGTGCAAGAAAAGAATTATCTCCTACTGCTCCCTTGCTTCTCGAAAAGATGATCGAGTCGGACTTCGAGAAGGAATTCTCAGGTTAGCTGTACAAGCAGAGAGAGACTTCGTTTGGATGTTCAAGAAAATCAACGGGATCCTGAAGCTGGCCTTACTCCTATCCCTCCATGCAATCCAACCCCATCCACTATTTCTGAACACAGGAGAAGCGAACTTGACCCAAGGTACCGGACACTTCACGTAAGTTGATCCTTTTCCCAATGGATCTTGGGACGCTATGCTGCTAGAGCATCACATGAACCATAACAGATCCAGTTGATACCTACCCTATAGGTAGGTACATTAGAGCCGGGCTCGTTCATCGTTCAGTCTCCGAGCGAGTGTTTCCAACCAATGGTCATAACATCCTGTCGGGCTGTCCAAAACCTTGAGGCAGTACGATTTGAGTCTGGTGATGAAGGAACAGAACAACTTTCGGGGAATTTCATGCCGATGATTTCATGACCCTGCCCAGCCACAACACAGGTGCAGCCAAATCCCCACAACCAGGATGAGCCACATTGCTTATCGTCTCGATAAGCAGGGGTTGAAGTGGGATAGGGATATTGGAAATGATGATGCAGATGCTCCGAGGTTTGGACTTCACTTCACTCCACTCTTCAACCTTCTGTACACAACTCAATCAATTATTTCCCGACTGGATTTCATCCGTTCTTTCCCCTGCAAATCTCAACATGCCTCCGAAACTTCCATACGATCCAACCGGAATCCAGACATTTTCCATTCCCTCATTCAAGTTCATAGGCGGGGTAAGGAAAGACATCAAAGTCGCGTATCGATCATTCAATCCCACTTCTAAGAAAGTAGCCCTCATCCCAACTTGTTATGGCGGCCGTATCAATACCACTCTTAATTTTACGTCCGGGGCATTGAAAGATTATCATGTTATAGTTGTTGCAATGATAGGGAATGGAGAGTCTTCCAGCCCTTCAAACGATGCCGACTTTCCGAAGGACTACTCGCTGAGATATCCGGATTGCATCAATGCGCAGTATAAACTCGTCACGGAGCACCTTGGTATCAAGGGTCTAGATGTGGTTATTGGCTTTAGCATGGGAGGACAACAAGCATATCATTGGGCTGCTATGCATGGCTCTGGAGAGAATCCATTTGTAAAGAATGCAGTGGTAATTTGTGGCAGTGCCAAAACATCTGGACACAGTACGTACATTTGCTTCATGCAATTCCAAGTTTTATCTTCCGAGTTCCTCTTGCACTCTCTAGAAAATTCGCTAATATAGCTGCCCAGACTACGCTTTCCTCGAAGGGCCAATTGCAGCCCTGACCACTTCCTACGACTACGACAATGGAAACTATAGGAAGAACAACATTAAGCCAACACAAGGACTACGTGCCTTTGGCAGGGCATACGCAGCATGGTTGACTAGTGCCGAATGGTATCGACAGGAACTGTGGAGAAAGTCGGGATTTTCCTCCCTCCAAGCATATCTCCACCCTCCACTGGGAGAAGCCGGGTATGAAAGTTGGGACGCTGAAGACATGCTTGTCTTGGCACGGATGTGGCAAGCCGGGGATATTGGCATGGTTGGTGGGGATGGAGACTACTTGAAAGCTCTAGAGGGGATAAATGCAAGGGTCTTAGTCATGCCGGGTCAGACCGATCAGTATTTCCCACCTGAGGATGGGGAGAACGAGGTAAAGTATTTGAAGAGGGGTACCTTTGCTCCGATTCCGACGATCTGGGGACATATTGCGGGGGGTGGGGCGAACGAGGAGGATGTGAAGTGGATGGATAAGAAGATCAGAGCGTTCTTGACTGAGGGCTGATGGCTAGTCAATGTTACCAGGAAAAGGAACACCTATGTGATGCAGTACGATCTTATCACGATAGAAGCAGAGGACTGGTTATGACGCGGTGAAAGAAGTCTATTCCAGCAAAGCATCTCAGAGAGTACCTGCTATGTGGTCTATGATGTGTGATCTGAGATCTATCATCTAGATCTGGAGTATCCTGAAACACATATCTCTTGTGTGTTCCAGGGTATAATGGTAACGCCAGTAAATCAAACCGTTCCCAATCAATCAATCAATCCAACTCCATATGCCATGCATTTATGTTGCGGCAGGAGTAACTGCCTCTGGTGTCTGTGTTTCTGGTGTGTTTGGTTCCGTAACCTCCATGATCGGTGTCTTGCTGCCAATCCTTTCACCATTGAGAGAAAGGTTCTTGAAAGCCATGGCGCTCAGAGGAAGAGTCCCGCCGACGGGCTTTCCTTTCTTGGCCATCTCACGCTCGATTCCGTGCTTGACGGCATCCAGGACATTCTCGACAGTCGTCCGTGGCTTGTAGGCCGGCTCGGTACCGTCTTGGTAGACACCAGTTTTGACGAGGATAGAGTACCAGTCGTTCTTGGATTTCTCATTGAACATGTTGGTTCCTCGAATATCACTCTCAGGGGTGTCTCCGACGAAGTAGACAGTCTCGGGAGGTCGGTTGATGCGGTGCTCATCCTTGCGCCATTGTTGCAATAGGCGGGTAGCGAACTCGAAGGTCCCAATTTGAGGCTTGCCGAAAGCGATGGTCTCGAGCTCCTTGCCCTTGGTCAAATCCTTGAAGAGCATTTCGACCATCTTTCGGAGGGCACCCATGCCAAGACGGACGTTGTCATGAGCTGCCGACCAGACGATGTCGTTGTGAGAAAAGTAGATGGGTGGTCCTTCGTCGAAAGTTTCCGAAAGGGTTCCGATATATCCACCCTTTGACATGGCAAGATCGAGCATAATTTGAATATCACCTGCCCATTCTCGGCTGTCGGCGAAGACACTACCAAAGTCAGTTCAGATGCTTTATAAAACGACAATAAATCCTTACAAGATGGCCTCGATTTTTGTCTCGCCATGGTTTCGTGGACGAGAGTTCTTGTGCTCTTCAGGGGTTAACTTGCGGAAGGGAGTGGTCGCTGCGTTATCCCTGATGATGTCTCCGGGGGTGACGACATCACGGAATCCGTAGCCCTCGGCCACTTGTCGACACTTCTCTCCTTCTCCACCGACGACAAGGACAGTGTTGTACTTGGCGACCATCTCTCTCATAGGAGTATGTCCTGTGGAAATGTAAGTCATGGCCCCAATAAGAAGTTGGGCTTGAAGGCTTACCACAAATAAATTGGGCTGGGGATACTTCGATATCAAGTTGCCGCGAGAGATCGATGCAACGTTCCGCTTCAGTCTTTCCACCACCATTCTACGAGATCATCAGTATTGCTAGACCAATCTTGTGATGGGACGAGAGGATGAAAAAGAAAGAAGTCGGCGTATATTCCACCGATCGTTCCAGGAAGTGCTAGGAAATGGCTTACTGTTAGGAAAATATATGGGATCTTGATGCCATACTCATTCTCACCATTCAGCATTTTCATAGCCTCGATGGCTTCAGGAATGGGGCGACCACCTCTGATTAGGACACCATCGATGTCGAATGCGAACGCAAACGAGTCAGCCGTGGGTATATCGGCTGGAGTGACGGGAGAGCCAGGTGTATCGGGTGTACTTGAGGTTGGCGATGCCAGTGCCTCCTCCTCGAGATTCATAGTAGAAAGCTCATTTCGAGCTGTCTCCAGTGACGCAGCAAAGCCACCGCTGTGAGAAAGAGATCTTTGTTTCATCATTCTGTCAGGTACAATGACAACAGGTCCGCCGCCCTCTTTGATCTCTCTTTCGGTGACAGTCATTGAGGAAAGTCGTCGAAGTCCTGGTCTGCTCTTTGGCGGACTCAAAAGTGCGGAAGTAGCTGACGGCGCCATGATGAATTATATACTCGGCGTATAGCCCACTTCTTGTAATGACTCGGCCCCGGACCAGAAACGCGGAGGTTCTGGAGAGTGGTGGAGTAACAGTGGGTCCTCCAGAAGGATGCTGTGAAACGAGGTGTATCGAGATTATTCGCGTCGAAGGAAGAACGGATGTGTAGTAAGATTAGATGCAGATGAAAGGAGGTTGAAACAGAATGGGAAGTTCTGGGCGGAGGTGGATCATATATAGAACGGTCTTGAGAAATGATGGCAAGAGAGGAAACGGTCGTTTCTCTTAGTCTATAATAGGTAGTGCTCTGCTACGAGGAAACGGGACTAATTACCTCAGCGAGCATTCGAACCACTCCATAGATCGATCGGGTCCCTGGAAAGGACCCTAGAAACAGGCATTGTTACGGGCAGCGACGGTCGATGATGAAGATCTCTTGTAAGATATGGTAGTACAGGCGGTCTTAGTGGTATCAGAATGAGAGACTTTTTCAGTTTCCCGAGCCGATGCGCATGGCACATAAGGGAGGACCCTTACACAGCTGCAATCGAGCACAGAATCCGGAATCACATGTGGTCCCTGAATGCGACTGAGTGGAGGAGAGTGGGTATGTTCTCCCCAGGATAACTACTGATAGGAACCCCTGGGGGTTGTTTTATCTAAGAAATGACGCGTGATTGCAGGACGTTGCATTCAGCTTACAGGGATTTTGAAGCAGTAGAGGCATATCGTTGCGCCGATGGAGGCGCTTCGGCATGGCGATATGACTTTGAGCTTCCTCAGAGTTTGCCTCAATACTGTATGCGCTCCTAAACAATCGAATGTGTTGAAGCCAACATTGACATGACAACTTGAGTCGCTTGAGTCGGTGGCTGCGACTAAGCTGCAGTGTTTTCCATAGCGTTGGATCGGGCTGACCAGTCTCATCGAGTGTTGGGAGCTCGGTGCGAAAAAATGAGAGTCATGAAAAAATGGATTGACGTCGAGATGTACCCGGCTTTTTCTCTCGGCCCCACTATTTACCTCGCTTGCTCTAGGCCGACAGGGCGCCAGGGCGCCTGCAACGTATCGATAAGGGTCCGTCCTTGTCGGCACTTCATTCGTTCTGGAAATCTTCGACGTCCGACTTTGACGGCTCTTCCGTCACTGCCAAAATATTGAGGTACTCTATCAATCCATATCTCTCTGATCAATTGGCAGCCACTCCTTTTCTCCATGTCCTTATCCTTATCGAAACTTCTCATTTTCTTATTTGCATGACCGGAACACACACACACACACAGAGTGAAATGCAACATACGCCATCTTGCTGCTCAGTCCCACGTTGGAACATCTAACTGGCTCTTCTGGTCTGCAAGTACAAGCGGAAGCTCTCCATAATGTACATCCCCGTCCTCTTATTCGACGCGCGCGAGCTGTGTCTGTTTCGTAGCTCTCCGAAGTCCCGCAGTTTGTACCCACTTACTCGTAAACAAGTGCTTCGCAAGAAACATCGATAGAAGGTGCAGATGCAAATATCCGTCTTGATATCGTGCCAAGCTTGAGGTTGGTTGATGAGGCTAAAGATCGTCATGTTCTCCCTCACCGTGTGTTGTTGACGCATTCCCCCGCGACTTTCAACCCCAGATCATCTGCAAATACAAACTTCTAGAGGGGAAACTTGAAGCTTGTGTTATCTGCCGCACAGGAGATAACACCGTGTAATCTCACTAGTCCTAAGGTCAAGCCCGTTGGGCGATGAGGATCACCGATGAGCATACACAGATCCGTCCCAAGTCAATTTCTTAGTTGGCTTATGCCCAAGTAAAGTCCGGTAGTCAGCCCTTTCGAACAGTGCTCTCTAACAGTCCTCCGATTTCCCGACTTATTTATTCTTGGCTCTTGGCATCTGGTACGCCAAAATGCGGCGCCCGGCAACCTCCTACTGTATTTAGAGCTTCGCCGGCACGAAGTGATTATTGGACTTGTTTATCCTCAATTATCATTTCAGCCGGTGTTGTGAAGTACGACCCCGTGTCTTACCTACCTTTCAAGGGGTTTCTCCATCGGAACATCGGAAACGTGCTGCTGTCGTTGGACAAATAGAGGCTGGGTTAAGGTTGCGGCTTGGATTTTGACATCTGATTGTCAGGGGGGTATCCCACCTTCCCTTCCCTACCCAGTCCCCTACAGGACAGGATACTTTCCAGCGCCGAGTCAGCGCCGTGAAAGCCTTGAGTCGACCCGACTATCAACAGCCCAGGACGAGAAAAGAGCCTTGAATTACCGAGTTGCACCTTAATTGGAATAGTCCGAACGCCACTTCCGCTGCCTTACTGGAGCAATCTTAGGGTACCTAGGTAGCCGCACATCTCGCCGAGGATATGACGAAATACTGCATCGTTTGTTCCGTGGCGGCGCAAAGCTTCAGCGAAATGTGCGACCATGCGGTGAGGTCCCCAGGATAGTAATGGTGCCATTTTAGCTTTTGTGATGTCCATGAGAGGCACAGAAATAGCCCAAGCCTGCGTTTCCTGACTCGTAGTGAGGTTGTGGTACTTCGTACCATGGGTAAATAATGTACATTCGCCACTTGTGCACTTTGTTACAGTCTTACTTGTTTGGGTACTAATGTACTGTGAAACTGGACGATGATTCGTCAGAGTTGCCTGTTTTTGCGGAATTATCTAGAAGCCGCACAGACAGTGAATGTACATTATTACGGCATGTACCAAGTATTTGGCTGGGAGGTTGTGTGGAGGGGCAACCATCGCGGGGTAATTTTTGAGAGGATGTGCCTGCCAAGACACTCCCGAGCTCGATCGAATCGATCTCTTCGTCCAAACTTAGCCAGACCCGTGAGGCATTTACTTACCCACCTCACCTCATGGACTTCTTTCATGTGTAGGCACTAGGTGGGGAGTTCAACTTGTTCTTAATTGTGTCGCGTAACTCGCAAATGCGCAAAATGATGGAAATTTGGGATTGCTAGAGATCGAAATCTACGAAGGTCATCTGCAACCAAGAATGGGGGCTATACGAAGTCACTACGTACCTAGGTACTGTTTCACTCCACCAGGATGCATTTACTGTACTTTAGTCTAGTATCTACATGTCTAACCTGGTTATCGTACGAGTGAATTCCTCCACAGTGGATTTGAGAGAAGTGAAGTTCTACCCCAGGAGAGCCCAGAGATTCAGTCCCGCGAATCGACTACCATGTACGAGTGTTCCATAGATCCATATCTGTGAACTAACTATCTAACTAAAGGAGGTATCCCGAGTGTTACCACTAAGCGGATGGAGGCTCCAATCTTACGAATGGGGCTCCCACGATGAACAAGTCCAGTTGATCGGATGACGAAATCAGGGAACAGCCGCAAAGGTCTAGATCGTTCGATGGGAGGTAGTACAAGAAGGAGAGGGACCCATCATTTCCTATGCGGTGTGCAACAAAGCTGAGCATAGTCTCGTGATTGAGTTGGAAATTTCAGTTGGAAGTATATAGGCTAGGCGACTGAACACAAGAACTGTTGTCATAGACGCTCCAGGTAGTATGTAAGAAGTAATAGTTCTATTATTTCACTCTTGCCGCAATGAAGCATATATTCCGAAGTAATAGCCAGCTCATACCAGGTATGAACTGAGATAAAAAGCAGACATCGTAGTGTCTTGTAACTCGTAAGGAATTCAATGCTGTCTTTGACATCGAGGACACCAGCAGCGAGGTACCCAAGAGACGTCAGATTCCCAGATTGAGCATTAGGAAGGTTGGTGAAAACGTCCACATTTCACACGTTTTGGTCTCGACAGCAGCTCTTGACAGTAGGTGTCTGGGAAATTGCTTTTGGCATGTTTAGATATTCGAAAATCCTTCCCAGCAACACGTTTCGTTCAATATTCTCTCTAACGGGGTTGAAACATCACTTGAGCTTTCATGATGCCTTCTTCTTCTCAGGATGCCAATCCTCCTTTGAAGGCTTCAGATCCACGTCTGCTGATGGGAAGCAAAGACAAAAACGTACTCTGGTCACATCCCAGATTCCCAGACCTCGATAGAGACCAGAAGGATTTCCTTGAGAACTACAGCCAGCTGAAGCACGAAGTCATCACCCCACATATACTTGCAATTGTAAGTTCTCAAAGATCCTCGCACAATCACAGCTGACAGAACTCCAGCGAGACAAAGCTTGGGATGTGCATCCACTACCATGCATCGTAAGTCGCAAGCACTTTTCAAAACATACAGACACTGAACACAGTATTGGGCCAGTTTCGATTTATCGATCTCACCTTATCCCGTTCACCATCCTATCCCCACATCCTGCAGTTGCTGAAAGCAGGCGGCAATCTCCTGGATCTAGGTTGCTGCTTCGGACAAGATCTCAAGAAACTCATCCATGACGGCGCACCAGCTTCATCGCTCTTCGTTGCTGACCTACGGAGCGAGTTCATTGAATTAGGCTACGAGCTCTTCCTCGACAAGCACAAGATTGGAGTTCAATTCCTCATAGCGGATATCTTCGATCCCTTTTCATCATTGAAGCAACTGGATGACCAGCTGTACGTGGTGTATATCGGCCTATTCTTGCATATTTTCGATTAGGATGGCCAGCGGCAGGCGTGTGAGCGGATCGTGGGGCTGTTGAAGCCAGAGAAGGGGGTTTTGATTCTGGGTCAGCAGGTAGGAAGTCTGGTAGCTCGTGATGTGAAGTTTGAAGGGGTGAGGACGGTTACTCGACATGATCGGGGCAGTTTTGAGAGACTCTGGAGGGAGGTCGGAGAGAGAACTGGTACAGAGTGGGTAGTGCGCGCACAGTTGGATGGGGGACTTGGTGTTGAGAACGGGAAGCGAGCGTGGGATAACCAGGAGACGAGGAGATTGGTATTTGAGGTCGAGAAAGTCTCTTGAGATTGCATTGGGGGCAGACTTCTATTCCTATTTGTATCTCATGTCGTTGCTCTCACATGAATGCGTTGCGCTGATCAGCATATCCGTGCCGTCTTGCTTAGTAGTAATGATTACCTCGCTAGTTCCAGGGATTGCTCATTTATTGTGTACCTGTATGAGACGAAGGTTTATGAAGAAAATGAGGATTCGATCATGTAGGCATGACTACTTACACGGGAATTACAGCCATCTAACCCTGACTGGCGAAAAAGGTACATACAAGCAAGTCAAAAGCCGTTGTTGCTCAGAAGGAATGCGGCAAGGAAAGTTAGACAGCCACGTGGAATGAGGGGTAATCAAAGAGACTTCGAATGGTCGTCGGTACCTGACTATCGGTACTGCAGTAGGGAAAGTTGGTACCTGCCACATCGGAAGCTAGACATTCAGGCCAAAAGGCACGTTTCTCGGGGTGTTTCTTTGACTGAGAGGACCTGACTATGAACAGTAAAGGCATGTCAATCGGAAACAGCTAGAACACAATCAAGAGAACACACATCGCATCGTGCCTAGGTATCTAGCCCGCTAGCCTACTAGCACAGCAATCCAGTGAGCTAGATACTAGGTACAGGTGAGACTGCTGCAGGGGAGATTCGTAAAAAAAGGCAGAAAAGAAAAACAAATGGCTGGCTGGGGCGATGGCTCTGAAGAATTGCGATTAAGATTGTTGAGATATTTGCCTACCCTGGGCCTTGGCAATAAAGATCTGCCATCAAAGAGTTTTGAGTTCCAGACCGCCATCCGGTGAGGTGAGATTCTCATTCTCAAGGTCTGGCCAGCGAGGACAAGGATGGGGATGGGGTTGGGGATGGGGATGTGTTGAATCGCGAGACGGGTGTACCTAGGTAGTCAAGTGGGCAAACTCCACGATGACATCACTGATTTTGCTCTCCACTGGTGCTGGTGCTCCGGGGTGAGACAGAACTACTACTGTCTACAGTACAGGACAAGACAAGATGTCGGTGCGTCGATGGTGATGCTGCGGGGACTGTAACGTCGGCTTCATGGTGGAAATGATAGAAAATGAATGATCAAGTAAATTACTGTAGAAAATACCGTAGCAAAGTCCATAGACTTCTCACTTTTGGCATGTCCTGCCCGCCACATCCATGGTCCCATAATACTTACAGGGCTACAATCAAGAAAACAAGCCCGGCTGCCAGGGCAAAAGGCCTGCTGCTATGTTGTAACGAAAAACGGCCTGTCTTGCCTCGAATCCAGTACCCTAGGCAGAGAGAGTACTGCAGCTGTGTCGGGAGAGCACCACGGCAGGCAGGGCAGAGCAGGGCAAGGTAGTAGGGTAGGGAGGGTATTTACGGCTGCTCAGCGATTACCATTCCTGTATCTCTCTATCTCTGTGTCCCCTGTCCTGCCATTCAATTGCCTTCTCTCCCCCTCCCTATCCGTCTCCCTCTGACGCGCTTTCTAATGCCCATGCATGTCCGCATGCTATGCTATGCTTGGACTCCTCGACTGCAGCATATCACACCCGACCACACCACACCTTCCCCGACCCGTCTTTAGCCTTACCTACATTTTTAAGAGCTATCTCTTAGAGTGAAGGTAGGGCCGCAGGGTAGATAATTTATCGATCAACACATGTGCCCCTGCCCCTCCCCCTCCAGCCCATTTCTTTCTTTTCCGCTACTACTCACCGCGGACCATTTCTGTACGACCTACTGAGTTCTTCAAGATCTCTGCTGGACGTGTGACTTCCCTCACTGCGACATTCCAATTCTTCTGGTGACAAGCTTGTGCTGAGCGTTCTTGGTCCTTTGAATTTGTTGACAGCTCTCTGCGCCCACCAGAACCAGTGAAGCCCAAGCTCCAGTACAAAGCGTTACCTCAGTCGGCCATCAACATGGTCCAGATCAACCATCATGAGTACCTGAGCGAGGAGGAGAAGCGTTTGAAAGAGGATAGAGAACGAACGAAGTACTGGAAGAAGTGGGGTCCTTACGTGGCCGAGAGACAATGGGCAACAGGTACTGGCTCGATTCTATGATGTCTACATGTCCAATATCTGACGATAGTAAAGTTCGTGAGGATTACAGCGCTGATGGTGATGCCTGGAGTCGTGAGTCTCAACTGCACATCTCTGCCACCTTTGAGCCTGTCTAATCACTGGTAGATTTCCCCCATGAACATGCTCGATCGAGGACATTTCGCTGGGGAGAGGATGGCATTGCTGGTGTCTCCGATACCCATGGCCTGCAGAATATTGCTTTTGCCTTCTGGAACGAGGAAGAGTAGGTGCAATCGCGGGGTCCTTGGCTAGAGCTCCAGTGCTAATATATCACAGTGACTTCTTGAAGGAACGTCTTTTTGGCCTTTCGAATCCGCAGGGGAATCATGGCGAGAGCATCAAGGAGGCGCATTTCCACGTTGATAACACTCCTACAGTATGTTGCGCCCTCAATGAGCAGATTGCAATTTACTAATTTGTTCAAACCTAGCACTCTTATATGAAGCTCCTCTACAAATACCCCCAAAAGAAATTTCCCTACGAAGATCTGATCAAGGAAAACGGAAAGCGAGGCAAGGAAGAACGAGAGTACCAAATTGTTGATACCGGGATCTTTGACGACGACAGGTACTGGGATATCATCATTGAAACTGCAAAGGAGACCGACGACCCTGACGAGCTACTATTCCGAGTCACCGCATGGAACCGAGGTCCTGACCCAGCACCACTGCATATCATACCACATGTTTGGTTCAGAAACACATGGGCTTGGGGTTACGAATCTGAAGACAAGAAGCCTAATATCCACCAGGTCAGCGAGACCGTTGCTCAGAGCAAGCATCACAAGCTTGGAGACCGCTACTTTTCACTTTCTCCGTCTCCGGGCGTTGGACCTAGCGGTCAAGATGTGCTACCAAAACTTATATTCACAGAGAACGATACCAACTACGAGAAATTGTATGATGGCAAGAATGAACAGCCATTTGTCAAGGATGCCTTCCACCGATACATCGTGGATGGTGAGAAGAAGGCAATCAACCCCAAGCGCACTGGTACAAAATCTGCTGCTTGGTTCAGTTTTAATGAGGCTGGAGGCGTTGCTCCCGGCGAATGTGCGGTGGTGAGATTCCGCATCTCGAAGAAATATGAAGACTACGTTGATGAGGAGTTGTTTGATGACATAATGGAGAAGCGAAAGGAGGAGGCTGATGAGTTTTATCACCGCATCAGTCCTCTTCCTATGTCCGAGGATTTGCGCAATATCCAGCGCCAGGCATTCGCTGGTATGATGTGGACCAAGCAGTTCTACCACTTCATCTGGGACCAATGGGCAAATGGTGATCCAAGTCAGCCTCCTCCTCCACCCGAGCGCAAAGCCGTCAGAAATACGAATTGGAAGCACATGCATCTTGATGATATTCTTTCGATGCCAGATTCGTGGGAATATCCCTTTTTTGCCGCATGGGATTCTGCATTCCACTGCATACCCCTGGCCATGATCGATCCGGACTTTGCGAAGAAGCAATTGGATTTGTTCACCAGAGAGTGGTACATGCATCCAAATGGACAATTACCTGCCTATGAGTGGAACTTTGGAGATGTTAATCCTCCAGTTCATGCTTGGGCCACTTTCAGAACTTTCAAAATCGAGAGAAAGTTATATGGTCGTCAAGATCTAGACTTCCTTGAGCGCGTGTTCCAGAAGTTGTTGCTCAACTTCACGTGGTGGGTCAACCGCAAGGACTTTGACGGGAAGAATGTCTTTGAAGGAGGTTTCCTCGGCTTAGACAACATTGGTCTGTTCAACCGTTCCGAGCCTTTACCCACTGGGGGTGTCCTTGAGCAAGCCGATAGCACCGGATGGATGGCATTCTACTGCCTGTGCATGTTGAACATCTCGCTAGAGTTGGCGAAGCATCGACGAATCTATGAAGATATCGCTTCGAAGTTTTTCGAGCATTTCATGTTGATAAGCGATGCCATGACCTACAAAGCTGGAGAGGGCGAGAAATCTCTTTGGAACGAGGAGGATGGCTTCTACTACGATGCAATCTCATACGGTGGTCCCTGGACCCAGCAGCTTCCAGTCAGATCGCTTGTTGGTCTAATTCCACTCTACGCGACCCTGACATTAGAGCCGGAGCTCATCAACAAGCTGCCAAACTTCAAAAAACGTGTCGATTGGTTCATTGAAAACAGACATGATGTTGCTGAACGCAACATGGCAAGCATACGAAAGAGGGGCAAAGACAATCGGATCTTGCTGTCCCTTGTTAGCAAGGATCGGCTTGAAAAGATCTTGAAGCGAATGCTGGATGAGGACGAGTTCTTTAGCGACCATGGAATTCGATCGCTCTCGAAGTTTCACAAGGAGCACCCATACGCGATGGATGTGAATGGCCAAGAATTCAAGGTCAGCTATGTCCCAGGTGATTCGGACAGTGGTCTTTTTGGAGGCAACAGCAATTGGAGAGGTCCTATCTGGATCTGTGTCAATTTCTTGCTTGTCGAATCTCTTCAACGATTCTACATGTTCTACGGTCCTTCATTCGAGGTCGAGTGTCCAACAGGCTCTGGTGACATGATGCATCTTGGTCGGGTGTCCGAGGAGATTCAACATCGACTTCAGCATCTCATGGCTCGTGGAGACGATGGGCGTCGTGCTATCAATGATGGAAACGATATGCTTGATTTTGATCCAAATTGGAAGGATAATCTGTGGTTCTACGAGTTCTTCGATGGTGATACTGGTCGTGGCTTGGGTGCCACACATCAATGCGGATGGACAGGACTGCTGGCAAGGATGATTCATGACACTGGGTAAGTCAAGATCTTCAAATGACAACTTCCTCCAAGTACTGACATTGCAACAGTTTGAGCTGCCGTCTCCCTCAAACCCCAAGAACGCCATCCACAGGCATGAACCACTACTTTGATGACGTTTTCACACGCCATGTCATGCACAAAACCGAAAAATCTGGTCGTCCAAACATGCGACGCTCCTCAACTGCTCGATCAATTGCCGCACGGAGTGACTTTGACCTGGATGACGCTCGTTCAATCGGCAACTCTGTGGAAGCTGAGAATCCGGAGAGGGAGAGAGAACGAAGAGAAGCTGACTTCCATACGGCCAATTATGTTTCCGAACAGCTTGAAAGAGTCCGCAGTCACCAGTCCGCAGACTTTGAGGAGAATGGCGATGAGTACGAGGCCCAGCTTGATGGCCAGTGAGATGACTATTTGATGAATGATCACACCGACGGTCGCTAGATTTGCTTTGCTTCGTACAAGAGAGCATGCATCAGGCGTTATGGTGTAAGACAAAAACAGAGGTGGCTGTAGCATAGGTAGAGCTAGACAATAGAATAGCAGAGTCATGCCCGAATTCTCCAGAAACATTCACAATCTGGACAGCATGTGATGCCGAATGGCGGCTGGTAGACTAATATGGGAATTCTCTATTCTCGACTCTTCTCTTATACACATCATCCTCCGTACCCAATTTCACCAGGCCCTCCGCCCTCCAGCGACAAAAATAAGCTGCTCATGTTTTACAAGGTATCTGTGAGAAGTTTGTTCATCTTCGCAATGCGTGCTGAGACGCTGAGATCAATAGTTCGGTCTCCGATTTCCACGACAAGTCCTCCAAGGATATCTGGGTTGACCTATTTTTGTCAGTCTGAATCCATATGATGGTTGTGACATTCGTACTTTGTTCGTGACCTTAAGCTTCTTTCCGGAACCGACATACTGGGACTTGGAGACGGCAGTCTCAAGTCGGGACAGGATCTTGCTGTCCAATTGCTAGAGTGCCATCAATATTACGTATTTCTCTCCAATTATGTGTCGTTTGTACATACCGAAGCGCTCGTAACAGTCAACTCGACCTCACCCTTCGCCGCGCTCATCAACTCTCCAAACTTCTCGCAGACACCCTTCAACAGGCCCAGACGGTTGTAGAAGGCCAAGGTGTTGAGAAAGTTCTTCACGGTGTCCCCTTTATCTCCCGCTGCTCCGGTGTGCTTCTGTAGCTCAGCAACGATGGCCGACTTATCCTCAGCGCTGAGCGTAGGTGCTTGCATAATCGTGGCCAACTTGGCATCCTTGTGGTAGACATCATTGAGTGCCGCAATGGCTTTGGCGGTGCTGTCCAGAGTCGAGTTCTTCACGGCGGCCGTGTACTGTTGATTCTAATTAGCCACCTCCTATCGAATACCACCATTCCACCAGCGCCCAGTTGAAGCTCAAGCTTCCTTCTCATTCAAAGGATCATAGACGACATACCAGCGCAGTGGCATAGGTGCCATCGAGACCGTAGAGGGCGATGGGGGGTTTCGAGTCGGGGCTGGCAGCCGCGGGTGCAGCGTATGAACGGATTTGGCTGGCGGCGAGAACTCTTGGGGCAGCGACCCTTTGGGGAGCTGAGGCCCGCGCAACGCGGAGGATTGCTCGACTCGAGATCATGATGGAGATGTTCAATTGACGTTGAGAGAGGAGGTGGGAGCTGGAGCTTGAGTTGGGAGCAGCGTCGTCAAAAACCGGCAATCCTTTCTCCACATTCCGACGTCACGTGAACGTACTGCTAGTGCATGGCATTCTTTGGGCAACTGTTTTGGATGATGAATGAGGCAAGCTTTGCTCGTAAAAACAATTAGGTTGAGATCTGGATGAGAGATAATCCGCCGTTTAGGTTTTGGTGACTTGATCTCCAAGACGACATTGCCTCCACCACTTGTCCAATAAGAGCTGTCCTGTTTCCTGTGGCCCTGAGACTTAGGAGACATTTGGGAAGTATTCCTAAAAGGGAAAACAGAGCACGTATCTCAATTGTCTCATTAAATTCCTCTCGCTTCGCATTGTGGAATGCAATTCCTACTATTAGCTTGACTACAATACTCTGCTCTACTCCATGCTCCGCATTGCAGTGGTAGACCACCAACCAAGTTGAACCAACCAAGCCCGAGCTGCCAGACTCCATCCGAGACCCCAGTTAACGCCTGAACCATGATGTACGTCAGAAATCATTTACTCATGATCTTATCTCCACTTAGTCGCTTCGAAGCATGCTCTCAACTAAATCTCCCAACGGTCCCCAAAAATCTTTTCCACTTGCCAAACTGTGCTCATCGATGAATAGAACATAATGCTTGAAACTGGTGTTAAGATGGGCTTCAAGACCAAGTTCTCGGATGACTGGGTAGTGGTGGCAATATATGTGGGCATAGACACGATACATTCTCTTGAAGACTTGACGGATCATGCTTGGGAAAGACTTTGGAAATGGAACGCCTAGTAATAGTTAGTCAATCGTTCCCGGATCGAATGGCCGGCATACCAATTCTACTTGGAAACACAGCTTCATTGTCAATGTTACTCTGGACCCAGCCCATCAGGTGTTCGATGTATGTAGGAGCAGGCATTTTGGTGGGCCGCTTGTAGTTTTCGGAATCCTGCCAGAGATATTCAAATCTATCACAAAATGTAAGGGTCTTTTCCATAAAATTGATGCTGATACGAACTCATCTGTGGCCTTCATCTCAGGACATGACTGTGGGGAGCAGAATTCGGTGATTGAGCCGTAGAGGAGATTGATATGATTGTAGAAGTCGACCACTAATTTCCGTTAAAACCAGTGCATCAAGGGTTCGCTGGAAGGGTCGTACTGTTGACTGCTAGCCATTCATTCTCATCTTCGCCCTCTGGAAGCTTCACGATCTTTCGCAGGCTGCCTCCCCCAAGTGTAGCCTCCGCATACTGTCTTAGCTGATAGCTTGTGGTGCCCTTGGTGGCATTGCGGGGCTTGAATTGATTTCTCGTTCGTTGGTTACTGTTTAAATCCATCTGTGAGCATGTTGTCCCTTGTGTAGAATAGGAATGTCCTTGAGCGGAGCCATTCTCTACGGGGCATATGGATATTGCGGATGAGGATGCAGAATGAGAGAGCTTTGACACAAGTGGTGGGATGTCTGGAGGGCTCAGGTATCGAAGGATTGCAGCGGCCACAGAAATGGTAGCCATGATGGATTGATTTGGGATACTAACACAGTGGTGATGAAGGAAGCCATCGCACTTTGACTGGAGTTGATCGAGCGGATTTTTGTACGTCTGGAATGCCAAATGTTAGCAGGGTGATAGAATTCCGGCAAGGAGGGATACTGTACCAACAAACCAAAGCGATCGTTGTACGACCAGAAGCCCGATCGAGGCTGGCCTTGGGTATCGTTTCTTAGCCGTAGAAGAGATTGACAAAATGCGTGCAGTTCGGCTGGCTGCCTGGTTAGGTAGGAGTGCAAAGCTGTCACACGATGTGGTCGTTGGTGAGCAAGCTGTCTCGTCAGGAAGTAACCTTCATTCAAGTACTTTTACCTCTTGTCTTGTCGCGGTTGCTTTCCGTAGGTTAGCTTTGTTGACTTTGGTTGGCAGAGCAGATCAGAGCTAATTGCGGGGCACGGCAATAAGAAGTTCCGTTCCGCTATCCCGCCATCCTCTTCTGCCAGTGCCAGAGCCAGAGTGCCTCTACAGGGGTACGGGTACTCAGCATTCAGACTATCAACCTCCGGAAGTACCTAGGCTCTACGGTACAATCCAGTAATCCAAATCTATCCAGCCTCTCGGTCCCTGCCCTGTCAGACCTATTGATTCAGTCAACTCCAGCTGTCTAGCTCGAGTCAATTGCCTAGAGCTAGGTGGGCTTGAAATTCTGGCAGAGGAGCCTGTCCATTTCATTCAACAACTACAACTAAAAGTACTACCTGCGACGCGAGCTCTTCTCTTCTGCAAGTCCATTCAGAGTCTCGGACTGCATGCGACTCACTATGCCGGCCAATGTTCCCAAATTCGCCATCGAATTAATGCATCCATGACTGGCAGCATTGACACCACTCGAGCAGATGGAGCTCTGAGCTCCTCTACAACTTCAATCACGACTACTCATATCCTTCCACTCTGCATTCCGCCCTTGCCCACGAAATGTCAGCTCCATTGACGAACATTCGAGTGTTCGTCCAATGGACCCAGCAAACGGTCTTTGCTGGCGAGGATATCGAATGCCAAATTACGTTTAAAAACATAGCAAACACGCCGACACCACGGAGGACCTCCCTGCATCCTTCGAGTGCGAATGGCTCTGCATCGGCATCGGCAGATAGGCAGAGGAAGACAGCAGTTTCCCAGATCAAGGACAATAGCAGCGTCGCTCCTCGCTCTTCGTCTTCCAGTAAGGGTCACCGCACAACACTGTCCCTGAATGTTCCAGCTGCGCCCAATGGACCTCAATCTGCGTCTGGCCTGTTCAATGGTGCCTCATCTCGAGCCTCCAAAGATGGCAATCCACACAAGCGCTCTGTCTCAATTATCTCCATTGGGGCCAGTGAAGGCGGAGGTGATGATTTCACCAGTCATGGCAGCTTCTCTGAAAGGCCTAGGGGAGGAGCGAGAGGTCATGCTCGGTCTGCAAGTCTTCAGATGGTTCCTCGTAGGCATGCGATGAATGGAGGGCCTCCATCAGGTATTGGCAGCGAAAAGACTCCATTTGGTAACCGTTCTGACATTCCTAGCACCCATGAATCAGCGTTCGGCAACGCAGCCATCTCCTCTCAACTCTCTGTTCTCTCCTACCGCCAGTACAAACGCCGACACGGACAGACCATTGAGACGCCAACCCGGTGTTGCTACCGCGCCAAGCACGCCAAATTTACCAGGCGCGCCCTTTGCGAGACGAAAAGGCTCAGGCTCCTTACCACAGACGTTCAAATTCCCTGCTGTTTCCTCGCCATCATCTGAAGGGAAACGAAATGATCATTCGATGTCGCCTACATATCAAGAGAGTGCGCGGCTTCTATCTCCTCGGTCTCGGGAAAACATACCCGCGATATCAGAGAAAATTCCATCAATGACTCGGGTACTGTCACCATCCAGTATGGCTGGAACGCCCCGTAGCAGTGGGGAATTTTATTCCCTCAGTAATAACTCGACAGAGACTCTTGCATCAGAGTACCTGCCCCAACAATCTGGTCGGGTCCCACCTGCTGGCGGCCACGCAAGGCGGCCATCGAACTTGGCACTAGTGAACCATCATCGGCCACCAGAAACTTTGATGATGGGTTACGCACAGATACATGGATCATTTACTCTGGATGCGTCTTTGATAAGTCAGGCACCCTTTGAAGAAGTGAAAAGAAAGGGGGCAGTTGGTGGTCAGGGCGGAGGGGTCATTGGAGTGGAAAGTAACAAGCGAGACAGTGGTCTTCTCAGAGGCTTCGGTTGGGGGAACTTTGGCGAGTCCCTCGGCGGACTTCTTGGCGGCGGCGAGCTCAGCAGTATCAAGGACATGAGAGGAATTGCCAGCTCTCGGTCCATTCCTCTTCTTTCAACCCCACAATCGATCCTCTTTGTCGACCTCCGACTTGCTCCTGGGGAGAGCAGAAGCTACAAGTACTCTTTTAAGCTGCCGCGTGGCTTGCCACCAAGCCATCGGGGCAAGGCGATCAAGATATCCTACAAGCTGGTCATAGGAACTCAGAGGCCTGGCGGGGCCAAAGAACAGCAGGTGAAGTCTGTAGAGGTTCCTTTTCGCATATTGGGAAGTGTCAACAGCCACGGAGAACTCCTCGGGCATGACCTTATGTCTCCTTACATTATACTCCGTGACCAGGCTCGTGTTGAATCGGTCGAAGGCCCTGCGAGGACGAATTCAGAATCCTTGAAAGAGTTGGAAGTCAAAACAACCTCGAAATCGCCAGATTCCACATTAGGTGCCTTTCTCGGGTACGTTGAGGAGTTACTCATAGCACCACGACAGAACTCTAGCGCTGGTTTACTCTCCCCGACCGAGTTGCCGAGATCCCGTCGACAGTCTTCCATTCCGGAAGCAGCAACTGCGAAAGAAGCCATAGACATGGCCATTTTACGGAGCAACATTGTCACCGACTCTAGACAAAGCGCCAACAGGTTCGAGATCGCTCGGAGTGGTAAGCGGGTCGCGGTTGTTATGCTTGCAAGGCCCGCCTATCGACTTGGAGAAACCATTTCCGCTGTAATTGACTTCTCAGATGCCGAAATACCCTGCTACGCCATACATGCATCTTTGGAGACATCAGAGAAGGTGGATGATTCAATATCGCTGCGATCTGAGGCCAGCATCCTCCGAGTTACACGCAAAGTTCATGCTTCACACTCCGAGTCGACCTTGTTCGCTCGCAGAGTCGTTTTTGCGCCTACCATTCCCTCCTCGGCTACTCCTGAATTTATCACTAGCAGCGTGAGCTTAGAGTGGCGTGTCCGTATAGAATTCGTGACGCCGCGGTTGCTCCGAGAGCACAACGTAGAGCTGGGATATGCGGACCTCTTGGAAGAAGTGACACGAGACGACAGAGGTCTTGTTCTAGCTGCTGCCGAAGCGCTCGATTGTGAGAGTTTTGAAATAGCCGTTCCTCTCAGGATATATGGCGCATTGGCGACGAGCACAGAACAAGCTGAAAGTTCAACACATGGACTTGTTGTATAAGAGTTGGAGGTATGGTAGCAGTCAGTCCCTTTTGGATAATCACTCAATGCATCAGATTCTCAAGATCGGCCCGGTTGGTGCTCGATCACATCCGCCTACTTCAAGCCATATGTCCCATCCGAGTCCGAAAGGAGCCCTAAATGTACCATACTCTCCTTTGATTTTGCTCTTGGTGGTTTCTCTGTTTTGTCTGCTGTGAAGAACTGTCCAGATGCCGTGCTCAGTGGCTCGACTACGGCATTCTACAAATATACCTGGCCGTCAGGGATACTCCAGGTTCCAAGGCTGTAGTGCTTGCCACAGCTCTCTTTCATTGGGTACTATCAAGACGACGTGGCTGCTTTCAACATTCGTTGCTTCATACTCCACCTTTGATGGCCCCGAGCGGCAGCAGGAAGTATCGGTCTGCGTAATGTGAGATCAATGTTATCCCGTTTGTAAGGACATTGAGTACTTATTTGGCGGGCGAGCAGTGCTCGCTTTCTGTTGCAGTTCTGTTTCGGTGCACCATCGTGAAACGCGGGCTGGAAGAGCACGGATCCCAGCTACGTTTATAAGCGTTCGCTTCACCCAACCCACATATTCGACGAGCGGTGTGAGCGATAGTCATCGGTATTAAAAATGAGTGTCATTCTTTCTCTAGTCGGAGCTTCCTTGCTGGTAGCGCAGGTGTTTGCGGGGGAACATGGAATGCCTCTGGTGACACATACTTCGGCGGTGCAAGCAAGGGCACCAACTCCAACGTGCCCGGCCCTACTACACACTTTCGATGTTTGCTGGATGCCCAATTCCGAAGAGAATAATGTGTGCCCTGTCGAATCGAGAACGCATTACCTCAATAGAGATAGTCTAGCTGGCAACCAGCGAGACTGTATCACAGCCGTACACTCTTCTGCCAGCTACTGTGTCTACACATTCTCGGACTTTGCACGGGGTCGTGGTAAGGAACATTCCGGCTGTTTTTAGCACAACTCCATTGTCCGCCAGTCTTCTTCCGCGGACTTTCTAGTCCCCAGTTGACCTTGTTTCTGACTTTCCGCTGAGTCGAAAATTATAGGTCTATCTATTGTAGCATCGCCTTCGGTTGCTCCAACTATACGCGATTCACTGTCAGCTTCTCTCACTCCTGAGCTTGGAAGTCAAGGACTTTTCTACGAGAAGATTGTACCGGGACGCGGCACAGGGCTTATCAGCAACCGTACATTTACAAAGGGCGACTTGATATTGACGTCAACGCCTCTTTTCATGATTCAAGAACGAGCAATACGTGATATGAGTAAAGCGGACAGGTTACTGCTACAAAAATTATCTATATCAGCTCTGCCAACAAAATCGAGGGGGCTTTTTTGTAGTCTGGCGGCTCACTTCGGTGGAGACACAATTGAAGATGTGCTTCTCACGAACGGGTTCAGCGCTACGTTTAGTGAATCTAGGGAGGGATTTGGAATCGTGGTTCCGGAAGCCGCACGCCTGAATCACGACTGTAGACCCAATGTAAGTATACGAGGCTTCAGGGCAATTTCGTATGATATGGCGCCGTGAATCCTATCGTTGACTTTGGACACCTCCAGGCACGCTTTGCGTTCGATCCACTTACTTTGGCACATAAAGTCCATGCAGTCCGCACCATTCAGCCTGGCGAAGAACTCACATTCTCATATATTGACGAAAAACAACTATACTGGGCACGACAGCAGCATATCAAAGCACACTGGGGTTTCGACTGCAGGTGCAAATTGTGCTCAGCTCCTGAGCAAGCCAGGACCGCGTCTGATGACCGTCTTCAAAGAATTGCAGTTTTACGAAAAAGCTTATTTCTTTTTACAGTGGAAAATTACCGAAAAATAACCCCGGACATGGCACTTGAGCTGGTGTCTCTGTACGAGGAAGAAGGCCTGGACGGAGCCTTGGCAGAGGCCTACATGGTAGCGTCTTTGTGGCACTGTGTCTGGGGAAATGATCGCGAAAGTAGAGAGTGGGCTGCACTAGCAATCGAAAACGTAGGTGATATTTCGGTATAATTCAATCTTGTGTCTGGTTGCAAGACATCTTTGTATGAATTCACGCTTAATTTGGATCGTGTACTAACTCTTCTGTCAATTAGTGGCTAGTGGTACTTGCTTTCGTTCCTAGTATGCTCTTGAGACTGTGTGTGCTTGTGCTGACTTGTCGATTGTGTATCTAGTGGGAAGCAGGAGGCGAGGCAAACCTTGAAGGAATGAGGAGTCTTACGCGACAACCTCGAGGTTAGTCCGTTCTACTCTCTCAGATATCATCACTTTCCTCGGACTATATTCTGCCCAAGACTTAAGGCGGACCTACTGATCAATACCCACCTACTAAATACCACAAGTGCTGATACAACATGACAGATCATTGGTGCTGGGCCAAACGAAAGGCAATGGCACAGAACAGCGATACAGATGACTAGCAATAGTGCCATTCTCACACATCAAAGGTCTCTCTCGTGGTGGAGACAACCCTTCGTTGAGTGAGAGGCTGGCAGATCTCTCACCTCTCGGAGCCTTTGAACGCTCATCGCTTCGGGAAACTAACGGATACGAGTCGCGCGTTTATGTCACCATCTTGAAGCTTTGCGGATAATTTTACTGGTTCCATGCTCACAATTTATAAGCATGCTTTTAGGTACGAAATGCAGGGCTGTGGTTGTGTTGCTCTCCCATTTGTATTGCGGTCCACCAGGTCCTTTGCTTTCAAAAGGAGTACTTCCCGGTTACTTGCCCCCCCCCCCCCCCCCCCCCCCCCCCCCCCCCCCCCCCCCCCCCCCCCCCCCCCCCCCCCCTCCCCCCCCCTCCTCCCCCCAAAAACACGCGCACCCCTGTCATGCGACAAGAATATGCCTCCTTGTAGCAATAAAGGTCTCATGGCCTCATAATGACCCACATGCTCACCGATAATTACTTCATGTCCATTATTTTCGGAAACCCGAAGCATGAAGCAACTGGATCCATCTATCCGTACATCGGAAACCTTTTTTCCTAAGGCACTACGAATTCGTACTTCATTGATACGACATTCAGGTACCTACTTGCCTGCGTACCGTCGGTAATGTCAACAAACAATCTATGTATAACGATGATTGGTGTACAATTTCTCTTCTACTAAGGCTCATTCTCGCCAACGACTGTTCACATGGAAGGGGCGCGTCTTGCCAATGATGTTCTTGCGTACAGGGAAGCCTTGTCCCCCTCACGGCCAGCTTCTCCTATCCAGAAACTAAACCGCACTCGATTATGTTAGTTGTACTAGCTGCCGCCAAAGAAAGCTCAAGTGTGATCGACAGCAACACTGCTCGCAATGTGTTCGCAAACAGAGATCATCACAGTGTACATTCCCTACAACGACTCGAAAGCCTGTGCTCAGCCTGCAGAAGAGATTGAAACAATTTGAGAGCGTAGTTAGAGAGGCTATGATAGCCCAGACTCAAGCCATTCAGGCGGCTCCTACAGACTCACACTATGCATCAAATGGGAATTAGTCTCCACGTGGTAACATATGCGACACTCAGGGTGTTCGTCTCCACGACATGGAGCCATGGCAGCAGGTTCCTGCGTATGTTCAAGTCCTCTCGAGCAACGGACAAACTCACGTAGGAGCAACTCCCTGGGCGGTAACACTCGACGACGTAAGAAACCCCCTTTTTACATTGCTGTTGTTTACCGAGATACAATAGATAGAAGAAGTAAATGGTCTTTTCAAAAACTGTATTGAAGGTGCCGATCAAGAAGCCAGTATCATTGCATATCAATATTGTGGAATAGTAGCACGCCCTCGATAGAAGAAGACATGCTAGCAACTGTCTCGCCAAAGGCTACTGTAGATCGATTCATACCTCGCTACAGCAATTCCACCAGTCCAGCTTTGTGTATGTCTCTCGTCGAAATGCAGTGCAATGCTCACATTTTCTAGTCATCATCCACAGACCTACATCCAATAAGCTGTATCGCCAATTCTGGCTTGATTCAGAAGGCGGCCCACTCATCTTCATTGGTCTCCTCTACGCTTTCGTGACCATAGCTACCCTATCTATCATTGCGTCCGGTGAGGCTCATCCAGATATTAGTGGTACACCAGATGAGATACTCAGGGATGATAAAGAGAATTGTGTCAGTTGTATTATACTCTCAGACTACACCAAGTCTACCCAGCATACCTTGGAGACTATGTTGATTTACGGTGAAGCCGAGCTCTCTGGAAGGGCAGATTGATTGACGAAGTCGGAAAGATTATGGTTGTAGTGAACAAGCTTCAGCTTCCGCCAATTAGCGAAATATTGCGATTGGGCCTATCGCAACGTCAAGCATACAAAAAAGGTCTCCGGCTTGACAAAGCCGAACTCACAGTGACGAATCGCGTCAAGCATCATACTCAAGCGCTTGAGTATGCCAGTCCTCTTCGAAAAGAGCCGATGTATGCTCCATCGGAGATTCCTCCTGAAAGTCAGGAAACATCATAAGTATCGTCAATCCAAAGAAGCGGGACTCGATGCCTCGACGAATATTTTATCCTTTCAGGGCTTCATACACCAATTTGCGTCTCCCGGGGGACCATTGGCACTAGACAGATGGTTGCTGTCTTCTCTCTCGATGTACAGCTTTTCACTTGCAGCTATGATTATCCACATGGATTCGATGAACAGTCTCGAAGATCCAAACACTTCGGACTTTGCAGGGACTCGGGCAGGGGTTGCTGCACTTGAGGAGTCCTGCAAAAACTGGATTAGATCTTAAACCCGAAGCACGGAGGGCTTTTCTGATACTCACTAGTATGATCGCCAAGATATACAAGGTGCTAGAACACGTCGTATTCCGCAGGTTGCACTCGGGCTTGAGGGACGCGTTGGTGAGAATTCCTCAAATTCGCCAACGCTTCATAACTCAACTTTCCACTACCATCAGGCTGGAAAGCGAGGGGTAATGGTCGTTTTTGAGTCTGGCTAAGAGCAATGATATTCCGAACTCCGAGCCAACAGTACCTGCTGAGCTGAATATGACAATGGATACAGGCACTTTCGACTCGTTGTTAAATTTCCAGAGTGACTTCGATGCATGTACCTTCCCCAAAATACCTTTCTTTCTGTAATCTCAGACCCGAAGAGACGTTCTAGTGATACGATATCCCAGCTCTTTCGTATCTATAATGAGCTACAATAACATCTTCTGCAGTAGGCATTATTCGTCACTCATGTTCGCCCGCATTCCTATGACGATCAAGGTTCCTGGCCTGTATTTCAGATGAGCACCAAAGATGCAATCATGATCGCAATACGTGAGGCAGGAATCCATGGCACCTGAATCTCTCACGGGAGATCCTTCAGCTGCTTGCCACAACAACAGAAAAACTTTTACGCAAAACCGCATCGATCTTCTCCCACCCTCTTGGTGGCCAACTGGATCTCATCGGGCAAATCACGCCTCCGACCACAAGCCATGTGATAGCCTGTGTTATCTTTCACTGTAATCTCGGGGGAAATGCGGCATACAAGACACTATACGCGCCATTGATCGGGGCTTGTATACAAGCTTCTATCCGGTGCGTCAGTAACCTAGGCTCTAAGTTTCAGGACAAGGGTATTTGAATGGGACAAAACATACCATTAAGGGCCCAACGACATTGCGTAGGATCCAGGGCTGGTACCTCAGCAACTCTATCGACATCAACCCTGGATGAACACATAGCTCAATATTCTTGACCCTTTAGTCTCTCCGCGAATAAATATGTGATCCACGCAATGCCAACTTTGGACTGCATGCAATTTTTTATTTTTTTTGGTGAAAACATTCGGCGTTCCGTCGGGCTCAAACTCCATGCCACCTGCCTAGAATTGACCCTGGAGAATAGAAACATCCCAGATGATACAAACACTGCCATTAAGTGTGTTCGGTTGTGCTGTTGCGGACATAATAATAGGTTCGAGCAGGAGTGCGAGGATGTAGGGTTCAAGACAGCTCGTGCTTAGTTCTAGGTCACTTCCCTGTAGAAAGTGTGTCAGCTTCTCTAACATATCAAGTGGCATCACAGACTTGTTTATCCACAGAACCCGGAGGAGGACCCATAGGAGGACCCATCACAGCGGCATTATGGACCAAAACAACAAACCTAAACTCTTTCTTTCAGGAAGTTTCCAATTGCTGGTCGGATCGTACTGAATCTGAAAAGATCAACGACCATGGTTTCCTGTCTACAATGCGTTTCCCCACCGCCAGCGACGGAATTCGCCTCCGATGGCAGTTGCTCGACGACACCATCACATCGTGCCTGGGATCGAACGGCGATATATACAGTGGCCCCTTTTGAGATACAGTATCCTAACAAGATGATAGCCAACCCCAGATGCAGCGCCAGTGACGATGTATAACTTTCCAGCCAGGGATGGTAGGACTCGGTCTGTGAATTTTAGCGGTCATGGAGGGATGAAGAAGGAAAGTGTCGAGACGGGAGGATTCTTCACTGGTAAAGGCATATCTCGTAGCTTTCTAAGAAAATACAATACGACAGACAACAGACATAACACTTGTCCGAAGGTAATGTTGCACTCGGAGAGGGTGGGTGTCTGGTGTAGTCTTTCGCAATGAGTTGCCTACGGCCGATGTAGGGGCTTAAAGTCCGACGGCATCTAGAGTATCTTTTAGTAGGTATGAATAGGTAGAGACGTGTAGAATACCCATGACCTTGGACGAATCACACCTCGAAACTCCATATAGATTGTCCGTGAGATGGAGAAGTGATTGAGAACGGTTTGTTTATCTCCGCAGCTCGGCTATCGGGATATCGAGTTTCCATCAAACGAAAGTGCTACAGCGCTTGTACCAGTGGCATGTTTTTGTATTTCGGTTATTTTGATTTTTCTACATAATTAGACGATGGCATCACTACCGATGAAGTTTAAGATGACACAAACATTTTCTCATGAGTAGCTCGTCGCTTCCCCGAAACTACCAGGCTTGCCTAACTGTCTTGGCCAGCTTATCATCCGCTAGACGACCCCCTGTTCTACGCTAGGTTGCTGTAAAGCGTTCAGTTATATCTATTAGAGAAGATAGAGCAAGCGTGCTGGGACTACCAGGAGCCCTTGGAATACTTCCCCCCCCCCTGTATAATTACCTAAGTAATGCTAATACTACAACACGGCATCTTATCCTCCGCGACTGTGAATCACAAATTAAAGAGTGTACTCGGAATGAAGCCAAACTGAAGACATTGAATGGACAAGAGTGGCAGACTGACATATTCATACGCCTCCGAGATGCGATTGTATCCTATGTTTCGGTGTATTCAAGACTTTGCACTTCAATCTTGATACTCAACTAGAAGTCTTTCGCTTTGGTCTGAAAAACTTTACATGTTCTGGCGATCGACTGGCTCAATGGGAGATCAATTGCGGGAGGCCAACGAGTGTGACGTCCGTCGATGGCTTCCATGGTGTTCAGCAACTTTCCGTGGAATTCTATTATTCCCGAGGAATACGCAGGACCTGTAGGTGTGTATCTCTCGCGTGGAGAGCTTCAGGATTCTAAAGTGGAGATGGAGTATCCAGGTCTCAACAGACACAACTCTTGACATTACGTGTCTCGATAATAACAAGGGATCCATAATAGTTCAAAGATACGGACATATATATAACATATCAAGGTGTAGTAATATACCCTAGAGTGTATGCTCTTAACGCCAGAGGTGGATAGATGGCTTAAATAAGATCATTATGTTTCCACTAATGTTTGAGACGTCAGTAAACCGAGTCCCAGCACATGCTACGCCTAATAGCATCCAATCTTTCGAAAGAATTCTTCACTAAGTGCGCTACGTGACTTTTAGCTACTTGTAAGTGTGATTTCAAGAGGGTATCATTTAGCTTTCTTTGGCGCAGAAAGACCCCACTCCTCATACCAGCTCAGTGCAGGTCGGCGCACAATGCCCCACTGCGCCATCTCATCCTGCTCGTTTATTTTGGTCGGGTCACTTGCCATATGATAATGCTCAAAGTCCACGATCGAGCTATGTCACACAGAAACCTGTGTCAGTGTACCCGACCGGTTTTGATTAACACATGGCTCAGGTAGAGGCTTACCATTGTTTCGTCTCTTGACACCACAGAACATTTCGTAGAGCACGATCGTAGGGAGCGAAGCCATGACGCCAAATACCCCTTCTATTTTTCAGCAAGCTCAACAGTGTAGAGGGCACGGGTGCTACCTTAGTGTTGTCAAAAACGCAGCCCGAATAGTGTTCTGTTCATCCGATGTCAGACTCCAAAAACCGAGATCAAGCAGCGTTTTTCCAGGCATGAGAGTCATGACAGTGATGACTATATAGCCACCTGGAAAGAGACTGTCCGCTCCCTGCGCCACTTGCTTCCCTTGGATGATTTGGAAGTCAGCCAGTTGCAAGATCTGGTACATCTTAGGAGGCGGGTGAATACGTAGGCCTCAAAAAGCCGCAAGACATCCTAGGTGGCAATGACTGGGGCACTGGAGATACTCACATGTCACCAAATGCGGTACTGAGCCCTGTTTTCGCAGAGCAAATGTCTTTAACGCATGTAACTCTTCTGCAGTCTCTTGATTTGGACCCTCCACTGGTTCTTTGATTTCTGCAGACGGGACCCTGTTCGACATGAGTCATTCAACTTCTGCTTGGTTCGTAACAGACACAACGAGAGTTCGCGTACTGAAACTTGATTTTCATAACGAAAATCTCGTCGGCTTTGTCGTTTGGTGCTAACAGATGTGGCTCACGTCGACAACAATATAAGATCCTCGCGATGCCTTCGTCTTTCCTAAAGTTCGTCATAGGCTCGAGCCGCTCATACCGTGAACCGTCCGGAAAGGTCACCACCTTGTCCAGAATCGCATCCGCATCCTTTTCACTGAGTCCTGAAGGGGCCATTTGCCTGTTCTTGCTTCTAGGCGTCTGCAATGTATCTCAGTTTGAGCAAGATACTTCCTCGTGGCTTTGACGGAATGATGCCTTGTTGTAAGAGTCAGGTGATTTGAGGTGGTCTTTCATACGAAGTGTTGGCTTGGATCGGAAGTCTTGTACTCGTATTCGGATAGAGGTCGAAGCTTTCCAAGTTGTGTCATCGGCGCAGGTCACATGACTGCACAGTTTATTATTGAAGTGTAATTTTGTCAGAAGCGGAATGTGGTAGGAGGAGGCTCTACGGCGAGCTTCGTGGCTTGGCGCTGGACACGTGTTAAGGTCTTTAGTTATTTATGTAATTTATAAAACCCGGGGTTTTTAAGGGATTAAAGATTAATTTAAATAACAATTGAACTATTTTAAATGCTTTAAATAATGATTTCTTATTATTATAAACTTTATATTCTAATTTTTATATTTTTATAAAGATAATTTGTTACTTATTTGAAACTTTTACTGTTGGTCCACAGGACCCATACCGAGTGTTGGATGTATCCACGTGTAACGGTCCGATATTTATTCGTTGTAAATACAGAAGGCTGTTGTTGATCTCTGATGATTAAGAAGTAGGTGTATCACGTAGACGGGATAAGACAATTACTAAGTATTGGGTAAAGAATATTATTTGAAGTTAAATACGAAGCTCTTATTTAATAGCAAATGTGCCAGTTTTATATAGAACCTTTATTTTCTTTGGATTTCTTAGAATCTTAAGATTCTTAAGATTTATTGAGATTTTAGGATTTTAATGATCTTAAGATTTATTACATGACTTAATGTTTATTGTGATTTAGATAATTATTATTACTAAAATATAAATGTGTAATAATATCATTCGCTATATTATACTATTCCCCAATTGATGCTATTCCATTGATAATACCAATTTTTTATTGGTATCAAAATCCTTATGATATCATTTATTTGGTGATACCATTAGCATATTAGTGTTAACTGATCTTTGGTGCCAAGGGGTTTATAACATTATCCTCTTCTTAGCTTAGCGTGGTCTTTACGCTTAAATATGCTAAAGGAAATATCAACAACAACTTATAGCTATTTTCTTTTTTTATCATGTCTTTTAATACTAACAAGAAAATCCGCGAACAATTAGCTTTTTTCCGCAAAATCGAATCCTTTGGAATTGAAATCATGCCCTATTCTTTATGTGAAAAGGCTAGAAAGACATGCATTGTGTCGAACACCTCTGGTTTGACTTGGTGCGTTGAATGTGCTCGTTTTGGAAAGAAATGTGATGTCGAAATGCTTGCGATAAGCGATTGGGAAGCTTTGGAAAGAGCAAAAAACAAGTTGGATATAAAAAAGTAGCAAGCTCGCAACAAAGCGGTATAGCTGATCTAGGCTATAGCCATAGCTGCTGATCGATTGGATTGCCTTGCGCGATAGCGCAAGTTTTTAAAGAAATGGGGAGCCGAAATGCTTCGTTATGGATTGAAAAGTATGAACGAGTTGGAAGAGGCAAAGGCGCGAAAGGCAATAAAAAGGGAAAAGCAAGCTTTTGCTGTTCGATCGCCTACCCCATTATTTGCTAGCGACCTTTTTAAGTTCCCGCTTGTTGACGAGCCGTTGCCTAACTTCGGAAACTCCTTTTGAGAAAACTTGGGTTTCGTTAATAAAAACTTTGAAGCAATTTAGGGTAATGAAGGTTAAACTTGAGTTTCTAGGTATTTTCTGATTATAGGTACCTTTTCCATTTGATTAAATACTTGGCCGTACCGTGAAAGTATTAATAATCAAGAATAATTTTGACTTTGTATTTGGCGTTTGAGTTAATCGATTATATTTTGGTGATAGGAGCGGGCGGTGCTTTTGGTGGTGCTGGTTTTAAAAAAGATATATGGAATATTAGGTGGATGTTTATTGTTTATAATAAAGTTAGTTGGAAATTAGCTGGTTCTTTGATTTTGATAATTTTGAATAGTTTTAGCTTCTTGTGATTTAATTTATGATTTGGTTGTTTTGTTACGATATTTTTTTGAAGTAAGTAAATCTTATCTTTTTTTTTCAGCGTTGGTCTTGTATTACGCTTTTTATTATAATAAATTGCAAATCTTTACACAATAAAGAGAATATTAGTTAATAATTTCTTATGAAGCTGTTTTAGCTTATTTCCTTGTAATATGGCTTCTTACGCGGTATCCTGATCGGTTATTGGTGAGTTATATGCCGTAGGATTGTACTTATAATTTGCATAAAATGGCGATATTTCAATGGTCTCTTAATCTGCGTTGTTATATGCAAACTGGGTAAGTAAAAGCAATTATATTTAATTATCTTATTTGTAATTTACATAACACTAAAGGTAAGTCTTCATTATTTGGTTAATTCGTTTTGTTTATATATTTATTTGTAGGTAAAAAGCTGTTGACATTTTTTGTTTCATCTTTAGGAATGCAATAAGAGTTTTCCAGAACTTTGAGGTAAAGAGCTTGTCTTTATTTAAGATAACCTCATTTAGTATTCCGTAATTTGCGAAGATTGTCTGGAGGAATACCTGCGCTATAATAAGCGCGTCTTGTGTTTTTAATATTGATATTATATATGCGTATTTAGTGAATTTATTTGTTATGACATAAATCAAGTTGTATACGATTTTTATAGCTAAATCTTTTGAAGATAATAATTCAATTACGAAATTTAAGGTAATTGATTTTTATGATCAAGGTGATATTATTAGTGATTTCATAAGTTTATATGAAGTATAGTGTGATGCCTTATTCCGAATGCATATATCGCATAATGAGATCACATCTTTAATTACTTTCTTTATACTTAAGAAGTAGTATTTCTTGGATAGCTTTGATAATATCTTGATTACTTTTTGGTATCTATGGGCGGGTAGCTTATGTTAATTTGTAATGAATTTGACTTTATCTTTAGTAAGTATATAGGTTTGTCCTTGATAAAAAAGTGTGCCGCTTAAGGTGAAGAAGAATCCTTCGCTTAGCTACCTCTTTTGTTTGGTTATGACCGGGTTGTTGGCATAGCTTTTCCAAACTTTTTCCGCTACTTGGCTTGTTGTAACCAGCTATTGGTAGTTTATAACTAATAAATTACTATTCTTTCGTAACATGGTATGGGATTCGTGAGTTTTGTTTGCGAGGTATTCTGGTTTTTACTTAAAGTATCGGCTCGAGCGTTTTCCGTTCCCTTAACATAAGAAATTCGAAGCTTCATAATAGAAAGTGTTTTGTATTATCAAACTTGATGTCAATTCAATTTCTTAATAATCGTAAAGTAAATGAAATTCTTGTAATCTATTAGGATCTGTATCTTGTAAGCTGCGCTTTTAAAATAGACCTTCTATTTGCGTATTACATCCATAATTGCTAACAACTTTTTATTATATATGTTATAATTAAGTTTTGCTAATAATAGTTTCCGCAAATGGTATGCAACTAATTGTTATCTCCTATCTTTGCTTAATTAACTAAAAACGGCGCCAATAGCATAATTCGAAGAATTTGTTTTTATGCGTATTTTTTTGTTGGGTGTGAAAAAAGTGAGTACTAATCCTTGGATGAAAATTGCTTTGAGAGCCTTAAAAGCTGCCTTGGCCTTGTCCAACCAATGGAATTCCTTATCCTTGTGAGTCAACTTCATAAGTAGCCTTGCGATTTTTGAATAGTCTTTAATAAATCGCTGGTAAAAGTTAGCAAACTCAAGAAATGATTATACTTCTTTGATATTTATAAATCCACTTTACTTGATAATTGCTTTAATCTTTTTAAGATTTATAACCAACCTAGCGATGGTGACTACATAGCTAAAGAAGATAACCTCTTTTATATAAAAATTGCATTTCTTTAATTTAAGTAACAAGTACGCGTTTTCCAACCTCTATAAGATAGCTGCAACGTTCTTCACATGCTACTCCTTGTTTTTGAAATAGACTAATATATTGTTTAAGTAGCAAATGCATATTACGTCTAAGTAAGGCCTTAAAACATTGTTAATTAAACGCTAAAATGTGGCTAGTGCGTTGGTTAATTCGAATGGCATAACCGTGTACTTGTAATGGCCGAAACGAGTGCGGAATACTATTTTTTCTTCCTCATCCTTCGCTATCCTAACTGTAAAGAAGTAATAATCGGTGTGAATGATGATTCTATTGAAGGGGGATTTCTAGGTCCTTATAACTACTCTAATTGCCAAGGCTCGGCTAGCTCTCATCGCTTTAGTTACCTATTTCGGCCTAGTATCAAGGCCTCGCATCGCATCGCATCGCAAGCTGTAAATAACTCTTTATTTTAAGGAGGCTTTGCGAGCTTTATAAATAACCCTTGTAAAGGGGTTTGCGAGCCTTTTAAACTACCGAAGTTACAGGCTTTGTAGGGGCCCCTAAGCCTGTAGTTACAGATCTGATAGGGGGTCCCTGAGCCTGTAATATCTTTAAATTAAGCGAGCTTTTGTTTATGCCATAAGCGAGGTTATGAAAGCTAAGCGAGGCTAAGCGAGGTGCATATTATATTCTTATAGCCCCCCGTAAGATATATATAAGTTTTTATATTTATCTTATAAGATATTTTATTTATTATTTTTAAGTGTACGTTTATAGGGTAACTTGAAAGTGAGATTTTTATTATTATAATTTATACTGGCCTTAGATTTAATTCAGTTATAAATTTTAATTGTTTATTATTATCTAAAGCTTTTGTAAAGCCATCAGCTAATTGTACAGTAGTATTTACATATAGTAAGCTTAATTTATTATTCGCTATTTCATTTCTTATAAAATGGTATGTTATATCGATATGCTTACTTCTTTTATGAAATTCAGGGTTATTAGCTAATTTTAAAGCTGATT